>Ga0302349_1000011_pt1 | contig 606799 bp, 552 predicted proteins | sample PhyAR1_FD_202176 | JGI IMG/M metagenome (GOLD analysis project Ga0302349, IMG submission 202176) | Leaf surface microbial communities from alfalfa plants in UC Gill Tract Community Farm, Albany, California, United States - DLSL A.R1... | ecosystem: Host-associated > Plants > Phyllosphere >... | reverse complement strand
CCGCCGAAGCGGCGCAACCAGGCTGGGAAGCATTGCCTGCGGTTGAACGCGGCGTATGGCTGCATAAAATCGCCGCCGGTATCCGCGAGCGCGAAGCCGAACTGACGGACACCATTATTGCTGAAGGTGGCAAGACTTATGGCCTGGCGCAAACCGAAGTGCTGTTCACCGCGGATTATCTCGATTACATGGCGGAATGGGCGCGCCGTTACGAAGGCGAAATCATTCAGAGCGACCGTCCCAATGAAAACATCTTTGTATTCCGCAAAGCTATCGGCGTGACCACCGGTATTTTGCCGTGGAACTTCCCGTTCTTCCTGATTGCCCGTAAGGCGGCACCGGCGCTGATTACCGGTAATACTATCGTGATCAAACCGAGTGAAATCACGCCGAACAACGCGGTGATCTTTGCTGAAATCATCCACAAAATTGGTCTGCCAAAGGGCGTGCTGAATATCGTGACCGGTTACGGTCCGACGGTCGGTCAGGAACTGGCAGCCAACCCGAAAGTCGGCATGGTCAGCCTGACCGGCAGCGTGGCGGCGGGTATCGCCACCATGACCGCCGCAGCGCAGAACGTCACGAAAGTCTCGCTGGAACTGGGCGGTAAAGCCCCGGCCATCGTGATGAATGACGCCGATTTGGATCTGGCGGTAAAAGCCATAGTCAGCTCCCGCGTCATCAATACCGGGCAGGTGTGTAACTGCGCCGAACGTGTTTACGTTCAGGAAGGCGTCTACGACGAATTCATTTCGCGCATCGGCGAAGCGATGAAAAAAGTCACGTTTGGCAATACTGCCGAACAAAAAGAGCTGGATATGGGCCCGCTGATCAGCGGTGCAGCCTTGCAGCGTGTGGAAGAGAAAGTGGCGAAAGCCGTGTCGCAGGGCGCGAAAGTGCTGTTGGGCGGCAAACGTCATGGCGACAAAGGATTTTTCTATCAGCCAACGGTACTGGTGGATGTGACGCAAGATATGCCGATCATGCACGAAGAAGTGTTTGGTCCGGTGTTGCCTGTCGCGACATTTAAAACGCTGGACGAAGCCATCGCGATGGCCAATGACAGTGAATACGGCCTGACGTCGTCGATTTACACCAGCAACATCAACACCGCAATGAAAGCGCTGAAACAACTGAAATTCGGTGAGACGTACATCAACCGTGAAAACTTTGAAGCGATGCAGGGCTTCCACGCGGGCTGGCGTAAATCAGGCGTCGGTGGTGCAGACGGCAAACACGGCTTGCAGGAATATCTGCAAACGCACGTCGCGTATTTGCAATTCCACTAATCAGCAGTAACGGCCGGAGCGGGGCAACCTGACTCCGGCTTATAAGGACATATCATGAGCCGCAACGATTTCCTCACCGGTATTCGTCAGCATAAAATCATGCAAACGCTGTTTCCGCCACAGACTGAAATTCCCAATCTGCCTGAAGAATTTGGCCGCGCGCTGAACCTGATGGGCGGCGTCTGGGACGACACGTTTTTGCATACGCCGCAGAATGGCTACACCACGCTGAACGCCTATCTGCGCAGGTTGTATCCGGCGGATTCTCTGTTTTGTTCCGCCACACCGGAAATTATCGCGGAAGTGGATTTCAGCGCCCGCACGCAGGCGGCAGCGCTTAAAGATGTGGATGTCGGCGTGGTTCGCGCCTGTTTTGGTGTGGCCGAAACCGGTGCAGTGTTTCTCAGCGATCCGCAGCTTTGCGTGAATTCCCTCAGTGCGATGGCGAAACATCTGGTGGTGCTGCTCGACGTGCAGCACATCATCGAACATCTGCACCTTGCTCATCGCCAGCCGCAACCCTTCAATGCCCGTTATACGGTGATGGTGACGGGGCCCGCCGCGATGGCCGACAGCGAAAGTGCGCTGATGCTCGGCGCAAAAGGGGTGCAGAGTCTGCGGGTGATCGCGATTTAAGTCCTAAAATCTACGGATCCTGCTGTACTCACTTCGCTTAAAATAACTCCTGTAAATAAAATAAATCCTATCTGATACAATAAGTAAACGGGGTCACAACGGGAGTGTCCTGACTTTTACTGCAGGTGAGCGCGACAACCATGAGCGTGATACAGAGCCTTATCAAACAAGCCTTTGGCACCGGTAACAGCAATGAAGCGGCCACTTTTCTGGCCAGCGCGTGCAACCGGATGAAGGCAATGGATAAAACGTCTATCGCCCGCGAAGTGGAAAGCGCGCTCAGAGGCGTCAGTTTCAGCCGCGCCGAAGCCGATAAAGCCAAAGTCAAAACCGTTTTTAAAGACACCGCCGTCACGCTGGAAAAACTGGCGTCACTGGAAAAACAGGTGCGCAGCCTGACCCATGAACTGGCCGTTGCACGCAACCAAACCAGCAGCGGAAATAAAGAAGACGTTCAGCGACTTGAAGGCGAGCTGTACCGTCTGAACACGCGGGTCAGCGAACTGTTGCGTCAGTCTGAAATACAGAAAAAGCAGCACGCTGACGAACTGGCGCTGATGCGCTCGCGCCAGCAAACCGCCGGGAACTCTGCCTCCGCCGGGCTGGAAGAGTCCAGAAATCTTGTCGCTTACATGGGTAGTCAGATGGCGGCGATGGCTGCCGCCCGAGACAAGCTTCAGGATCAGGTGGTTGGGGAAGAAGATAAACGCCACGCTGCCAACCGCCGTGCGGACGGTAATTACGCGCTGCTCGGACAGCAGAAAGAACTGACGGCTGAGGCGAACCGTAAAGTCACGCAACTGCGTGCCAGCCTGAAACTGGAAGAGTACGAAGCGCAAAACACGAAGAGCGAAAGGGCGAAACTGAGAAAGCAAGTCGCTGAACTTCAGGAAGAAAACAGCCGTCTGACAGAACGTTTCCGCGATAACGAAGAAGATTGCGAACGCCTGAGCCACGCGCTTGATCGCACGAATCAGGAATTCGCCGCCTATAAAGCGCAAAAGCAACGCTTAACCCGCTCGATCCACATTCCCGGCGCGATGATGGGGATTTCCGTTGTCGCGCTGGTGCTGTACTCAGATGCCCAGCCCGGGCATCTGTTCGATAATCTCGCCCCCGCTGCTTTTCTCGGCAGCGTCGTCTACGCACTTTCCCTGATGATTGCGTTTACTCGCCGGGCGTAGCGGCTGTCTGTGAACCCAACGCCGCCGCGGCGGCCAACAATGTTGAAGCTAAACGTAAACGCATGGCACTTCCTCTATTCGTTTTAAACCGGAATGAACATCAGTCTGTGAGGCCACTGTGAGCCTGACGGTCTGACAGAGAAGTGACGCGATCATGACAAAAACGTCATCAGGGCAGGGCGGCTAAGGTCGTGGAAGCGTTTTCCCTGAGCGGGTTGTGGATATTTTAAACAGTGGAATGGATTTTGATTTTATATCTTATGTAAAGAAGGGGAGGTTTCATTACCCGGAACCAATTGGGTGAAAAAACGTCAGAGAATATTCTCTTGTCTTAAAATAGTGGTCTATATTTATTCTGACTTTGATTCAGTTTGTGCGGTTTCGAAAGATGAAAGTCAAATTACCTAACCGTAAGTAGCGCATGATTAATAGTCGTAATGGGCATTTCTTGGTTATGATTTATATGTTTTATATCAGTTAATTACCTATAATGTAACCGTTACCATTTACTGGCTTATTATACGCGTCGATTTATCCGGTGAATTTTCAAATGAAAGCGGTGTTTTATTTTGTCCGGCCTTAAAACGATATCAGGCCAATTAATCCACGAAGTTTACGCGGGGATTTAATTGAGAAATCGCATCATGATGCACACTGCGTGCGGTATTTTGTTAAAAAGTTATATTTGTAAAGTTGCGTATGTACTAACAGGAAGAAAAAATCTATAGTGAGCCCCCTTACGGCTCTCAATCAGAACGGTCGATTTATGTCTACTTCTAATGTCTAAAATTGAGAGATGTGTCTTGTTTTTGACCCAGCCTTTTAACACAAAACAAAAGAACTCATAAAGTGAACGCCAAAACCTCTGCTTTTATCATCACGTTCTTGTCTTTTTTGAACCCGGTTTCAGTCAGTTACGCGCAGTCAGCGGCCGACGCCTATAAGGGCGATACGGACGATTCATCAGACTCTTCTTCCCTGATGATCATTAAACGCGAAATCAGCGGCGGACTGTCAGAACTGGACACACCCGCAGCGGTCAGCGTGGTGGATGGCGACGATTTCAGAAACAGCAAAGCGCAGGTCAACCTGTCAGAAAGCCTCGGCAGCGTTCCGGGTTTACAGGTGCAGAACCGCCAGAACTACGCGCAGGATCTCCAACTTTCCGTGCGTGGCTTCGGCAGCCGTTCGATGTACGGCGTGCGCGGTGTGCGTATTTACGTTGATGGTATTCCGGCCACCATGCCGGACGGGCAGGGCCAGACCTCCAATATCGATCTGAATTCGGTAGAACGCGTGGAAGTATTGCGCGGACCGTTCTCGGCGCTGTACGGCAATGCTTCCGGCGGCGTGGTGAACGTGGATACCCAGACCGGTTCTCAGCCTGCAAAACTGGAAGCAGGCACTTATTTTGGCAGTTACGGCTCGTTCCGTAACAGCGTAAAAGCCAGCGGTGCGACCGGCGACGGCACGCACGCGGGTGATGTGAATTACCTGATTTCCGGCTCACGTTTCACCACCGACGGCTACCGCGACCACAGTGGTACGCAGAAAAACCTCGGTAACGGCAAACTGGGCGTGCGCATTGACGATGCCAGTACGCTGACGCTGATGTTTAACAGCGTCTCTGTCGATGCGAACGATCCGGGTGGTCTGACTGAATCCGAATGGCACGATGACCCGACGCAGGCGAAACGCGCCGATCAATACAATGCGCGCAAATCGCTGGATCAGACTCAGGTTGGCCTGCGTTATCAGCGTCAGATGGGCGAGAACGATGAGTTCAGCCTGATGACCTATCACGGCGAGCGCCACACCACGCAATACCAGACCATTCCGGCGGCATCGCAGAAGAATCCGCTGAACGCGGGCGGGGTGATCGTTCTGGAACGTAAATACTCCGGCGTGGATACCCGCTGGAAACATGACGATCAGATAGGTTCTGTGCCGTTCTCCGTTACCGGCGGTCTGGATTATGAAACCATGACCGAGCGGCGTTTCGGTTATGAAAACTTCAATGATGAAGGCGATCTGGGCGTGAAAGGCGACGAACGTCGCAATGAAAAGAACGTGATGTGGAACCTCGATCCCTATCTGCAAACTACGTGGAACCTGACGTCGCGCTGGACGCTGGATGCCGGTGCGCGCTACAGCACCGTGAGTTTTGACTCACAGGATTACTACATTACCGGCAGTAATCCGGATGACAGCGGTTCGCGTCGTTATCACAAGCTGCTGCCAATGGCTTCACTGAATTATGCAGTGACGCCGGCGCTGAACACCTATATCTCTGCCGGTCGCGGTTTCGAAACGCCAACCATTAATGAGCTTTCTTACCGCACTGACGGCCAGTCTGGCCTGAACCTGGGGCTGGAACCTTCGACCAGCAACACGGTTGAACTGGGCAGCAAATGGCGCGTCGGCAATGGCTTAGTTACCGCCGCGGTCTTCCAGACTGATACCGACGACGAGTTAATTGTTGCAGAAAGTGTCGGCGGACGTTCGAGTTATACCAACGCCGGTAAGACCCGTCGTCGCGGACTGGAACTGTCGTTAGATCAGCAGATTGAAGAAAACTGGCGCGTCAAAATGGCCTGGACTTTACTCGATGCCACCTTCCGCAATGAGACCTGCGGCGCCGGGGATTGCACGCCAGCGGGCAACCGTCTGCCGGGTATCGCACGCAACATGGGCTACGCTTCTCTGGAGTGGGCACCGGTTGATGGCTGGCATGCTGGCGCTGATGTGCGCTACATGAGTGACATCGAAGTGAATGACGAAAACAGTGAGCAGGCACCGGCTTATACCGTCGCCAGCGTGAATGCGGGTTATCGCTTCAACTGGAACAAAGTGACGCTCGACCTGTTTACCCGCGTCGACAATCTGTTCGACAGAAATTACGTCGGTTCTGTCATCGTCAATGAAGGTAACGGTCGCTATTTCGAACCGGCACCTGGCAGAAACTACGGTGGCGGCGCTACGCTTTCTTATAGTTTCGAATAGATTTCATAAAGTAAGCGTTTTTAGTCAGTAAGAACAATGAACCACGCGGTGTTGCCCGGTGCCTGCACTGAGTCAAGCAGGGCGGCACATGCAAGGAATGACACCCGGTGAGAACCGGATGTTCTTGAAGATTCAGGTCACCCTGAATCGACGATTATAAAAAATCAGTAAGGTCATCAACTATGGAAACGAAAGCCTCGTTATCACGCATCGTCGTCATAATTACCGCTTTGTTCGCCGCGTTAAGCGGGATTTATCTTCTTGTCGGCGGTATCTGGCTGGCAAAATTAGGTGGTTCTCTTTATTACATTATTGCCGGTGTTATCTCGCTGGTTACCGCGTGGTTGCTGTATCGCCGTCGCTCTTCTGCATTGTTGCTGTACGCCATCTTCCTGTTCGGCACCACGGTGTGGGCTGTGTGGGAAGTGGGCACAGACTTCTGGGCACTGACGCCGCGTTTAGACGTCACCTTCTTCCTGGGCCTGTGGATCCTGCTGCCAGTCGTTTATAACCAGATGCTGGCGAAAAATGCCTTCGCCCGTGGCGCACTGGCTGTTTCCCTGCTGTTCACCGTGATTGTGCTGGCGTACTCCGTCTTCAACGATCCGCAGGAAATCAACGGCACCATCAAAGCTGCCGATGCTGCACCTGCAGCGACCGATTCCGGCGTTCCTGCCAGTGACTGGCCGGCCTATGGCCGTACTCAGGGCGGTACCCGTTACTCGCCACTGAACCAGATCAACGATAAAAACGTCAGCAAACTCGACGTGGCATGGACTTTCCGTACCGGTGATCTGAAGACTCCGAACGATCCGGGCGAAATCACTGACGAAGTGACGCCAATTAAGATCGGCGACATGCTTTACCTGTGTACGCCACACCAGAAGCTGTTTGCTCTGGATGCCGCGACCGGTAAAGAGAAGTGGAAATTCGATCCGCAGCTCAATTCTAACCCGACCTTCCAGCACGTGACCTGTCGCGGTGTGTCTTATCATGAGACGACGCCTGCGGCACTTGGTGATGCTGCTAAGGGCGCGGCGCCTGCTGTCTGTTCACGTCGTATCATTCTGCCTGTTAATGATGGCCGTCTGTTCGCACTGGACGCTGAAACCGGCGCACGTTGCCCGGCATTCGGTAACAACGGTGAGCTGAACCTGCAAGGCAACATGCCTTACGCAACGCCGGGTCACTACGAGCCAACTTCACCGCCAATCATCACTAAATCTGTGATCATCGTGGCGGGTGCGGTTACTGATAACTACTCAAACCGCGAGCCTTCCGGCGTTATCCGTGGCTTTGATGTTGAGACCGGTAAACTGCTGTGGGCATTCGATCCGGGTGCTGCTGAACCAAACAAAATCCCTGCGGATGGTCAGCATTTCACACCGAACTCCCCGAACTCATGGGCACCAGCGGCTTATGATGACAAGCTGGATCTGGTCTACCTGCCAATCGGCGTAGCGACACCAGACATCTGGGGTGGCAACCGTACTCCGGAAATGGAACGTTACGCGAGCGGCCTGCTGGCGCTTAACGCAACCACCGGTAAACTGGCCTGGTTCTACCAGACTGTTCACCACGACCTGTGGGATATGGACGTTCCGGCGCAGCCAACCCTGGCTGATATCACTGACAAGAGCGGCAACAAAGTTCCTGCGATTTATGTTCCGACCAAAACCGGTAACATCTTCGTGCTGGATCGCCGTGACGGTAAGCTGATTGTTGATGCACCTGAAAAACCTGTTCCGCAAGGCGCAGCGAAAGGCGACCACGTTTCTCCGACTCAGCCATTCTCCGAACTGACTTTCCGTCCGGAAGCCAAACTGACCGGTAAAGACATGTGGGGCGCAACGATCTATGACCAGCTGATGTGTCGTGTGATCTTCCACAAACTGCGTTATGAAGGCACCTTCACACCGCCATCCGAGCAGGGCACTCTGGTGTTCCCGGGTAACCTCGGCATGTTCGAGTGGGGTGGTATTTCTGTGGATACCGATCGTCAGGTGGCTATCGCTAACCCGATTGCTCTGCCATTCGTGTCTAAACTGATCCCACGTGGTCCTGGCAACCCGATGGAGCCAGACGAGAACGATAAAGGCGGTTCCGGTACCGAGACTGGCATTCAGCCACAGTACGGCGTGCCATTTGGCGTGACGCTGAACCCGTTCCTGTCTCCGCTGGGCTTCCCTTGTAAACAGCCTTCATGGGGTTACATCTCCGGCGTTGACCTGAAAACCAACGATATCGTGTGGAAAAAACGTATCGGCACCGTGCGCGACAGCTCACCATTACCGCTGCCGTTCAAAATGGGTATGCCAATGCTTGGCGCACCGATTTCTACCGCCGGTAACGTGTTCTTCATCGCCGCGACCGCAGATAACTATCTGCGCGCGTTCGATATGAGCAACGGTGACAAACTGTGGGAAGCACGTCTGCCAGCAGGCGGCCAGGCGACGCCGATGACTTACTCTGTGAATGGCAAGCAGTACGTTGTTATCGCAGCAGGCGGTCACGGTTCGTTCGGCACCAAACTGGGCGATTACATCATCGCTTATGCGCTGCCAGACGCTGACGCTAAATAACTAGCCGTCATAAGCTCTGAAAGCTGAAAGGCCGCGCAAGCGGCCTTTTTTATGGAACTTTTTCAGCAGTGGCTGCTATTTCTTGCAACCAGTCACTTGCGGATAGTTGCGGCAAACCAGCATGAGTTTATGTTTCGGTTCAAAACCATTATCGAGCATACATTGCTGAACTTTGGCGGCTTTCAGGACGGTTGGAACGAAAGGAACCGAGCCTAGCGGTTTTGGATATCCGCATTCATACATCACCTGTAACGCGAGCTTGTCATTCTCAGCTGCGTGCGAAAAATGCCGTGAGGCACCCGCTTTACGCCAGCTGATGAGTTGGTATTCATTCCGGCCTGAATCCGGTTTGATCGGATGAAAACCCTCATCAGCGACAAAAGGCAGTGCTTCGAGCTGTCGCTGACTGAGCGGGTGACCCTGTTGTTTCTCGATGCAGGCAGGGGTGTTTTTGTAGTAATCGCAAATGTGAAAACCCCCCTTATAGGTAAATCCTTTCCCCTCCATGCACTGGTAATACAGCACCGATTCATTATCGGTAAAAGAAGGTTCCGGCCCCGGAAGCGGGACGCCGCATTGCCCCATCGCAACACGCGCATCATCTATGTTGCTGCCAGGGCGCTGCCACTGGGTTAAATCAGGCGGAGGCGGACATCCGGTGAGCATAAAAACCGAACCAATGAGTGCAGATGAAGAAACCATAGAAAAATAGCGAGGCATAAAAATCCTTTATTTATAATGATGATCCAGATTTCATTCAGCCATTACTAAGAAGCGCAGCCCTGTGGCTTAAACACCCGCGTGGTGGAGGCCGGATTGTTCGCCAGTTTATTGGCCGGTCTGCGCGGACGGGCGACAAGTTCTCCGCCGCAATTGGGGCATATCCCGTTCAGTTTATCTTCGGCACAAGGGACACAGAATGTGCATTCAAATGAACAAATTCTGGCGTCAGCAGCCGGGGGCAGATCGGTGTTGCAGCACTCGCAATTGGGTCTCAGTTCCAGCATAGAATTTATCCTTGATCAGCATGTGTAAGTTTTAGCCATTTTGCAGGTGAGTGGCAGGGTTTCGCAAGCGGCTCAGACTGATCAGCATCGCCAGCACCGTGGCAATCACCGCCACCCACAAACTGACCTTCACCGCCTGCGCTTCCTGTAACACAGTGCTGGCCGAATAAATGGTCAGGATAATGCCGACACACGCCGTTCCCAGACACTGGCCGAAGGTGCGCATGATCGCCAGCACACCGGAGGCATAACCGCTGTTTTCCCGTGAAGCGCTGGAGAGCATTTCACGGTTGTTCGGGCTCTGGAAGCAGCCGAAGCCCAGGCCGCAGATAAAGCTTCGCAGACCGATATCCCACATCTGCGGGTGTGGCGGCAGTTTTGCCAGCAGCAATAAACCCAGCGCGAAAACGCACAATCCTGCGGTCGAAATGATCGCTGCCGGATAGCGGTCAGCAAGGCGTCCGGCATGCGGCGCGGCGAGAATAATTCCCAGCGGCCACGGCGTGAAAAGCAGTGCTGAAACAAACGCGCTGTAACCGTAAACGCTCTGGAAGAGAAATGGCAGCGCGACAAAAGTGATGCCCTGACTGACAAAAGAGGACAGCGAAGTGAACGCCGCCAGCGTGAACCGGCTGGAAGCAAACATGACAAGCGGCAGCAGTGGTTTGGGTGCACGACGCTGACGCCAGACAAAGGCCACGCCTGCGATAACTGCTGTCAGGCCATACGTTAAGGCTATCGCCAGTTCGTCACTGCCCGGATGTGCGAAGGATTCGGCGGCCATAATCAGCGCGCCCAGCGCCACCGCCGACAGAACTGCACCCGTCGTATCAAATGGCTGACGCGTGCCGGCCGGATTGGAGGGCACCACGCGCAGCGTAATAATCACAGCAACAATACCGAGCGGAATATTAATGGCGAACAGCCACTGCCAGCTCATCGCCGAAAGTATTGTCCCGCCCAAAACCGGCGCGACGGCGGTGCTGGTGGCGATCATCAGGGCGTTCAGCCCCAGTATTCGCCCGAGTAAACGATTGGGAAACACCGAGCGCAAAATCGCCGGGCCGATGCTCAGCGTGGCCGCCGCACCGACACCCTGAAGCACACGCATGATAATCAGCATGTCGAGGGATGACGACAGCGCACAACCCAAAGAGGCGAGGGTAAAGACCGTCAATCCGGCGGCAAACAGCCGACGAAAGCCGATGTGGCTGGCGAGCGCGGCAAATATCGCCAGCGTCATGGAGGCAGAAAGCAGATACCCGTTCGATACCCATACGGCTGCGCCCGCAGAAATGTCCAGTGCCTGCGCGATTTGCGGCAGGGCAATGTTAACCATCGAACCGTCGAACACCGCCATTGTCGCCATGATCATCACGGCGGCCATTGCCAGTCCCCGTTCATGGCCGGGTAATCCTTCATCGCCTGGTTTGTCGGAAAATAATTCCATAACGCATTCGCCTTATTGATATTGAGTCAGGTAACTATACCGGCAGTTGATATAGTGCGGAAGGCGCAGCATCTGCACTTAATACCTGCACCAAACGCCTTCTCTCATTATTACTGTTGCGTTACTCTGTGCAGATGACTGAACCCGATCTGAACTTACTTATTGCACTTGATGTGCTGCTGGCTGAAGCAAGTGTAGCCGCTGCTGCCCGACGTCTGGGATTAAGCGCCTCTGCCATGAGCCGTACGCTGGGTCGCCTGCGCGAAAGTACCGGCGATCCGCTGCTGGTGCGCGCCGGACGGAATATGGTGCTGACGCCTTACGCCGAAGAAATCCGCCAGCGTGCCCGTAATGCCAGTTTTGAAGCCCGCGCGCTGTTGCGGCCTTCATCGGCAGATTTCAATGTCGCCAGACTTGAGCGCACTTTCCTGATCCGATCCAATGATGGTTTTGTGGTGGCCTTCGGCGCAGCGATGATTGCCGCGGCGGCGCAGGTTGCCCCTTCCGTGTGTTTGAGATTTATGCCAAAACCGGAAAAAACCTCGAATGCATTGCGGGAAGGGCGGGTCGATCTTGAGATTGGTGTTTTAGGCGAAATGGGGCCGGAAATTCGTTTACAGACGTTGTTCCGCGACAGGTTTATGGGCGTGGTGAGAAAGGGGCATCCGCTGTCAGGTGAGAAAATGATTACCGCGAACGAGTATGTGTCTTTCGGGCATGTTGTCGTTTCGCGCCGCAACAGCACCTATGGGCCTGTCGATGACGCGCTGGCCGAAGTCGGATTGAAACGGAAAATCGCCGCCGTCGTGCCGGGTTTTTCTGCCGCGCTGGCGATTGCACAAAACTCCGATCTGGTGGCGCTGATCCCCGCTTCATTTCTGATTGCTGAGCCAGACCGGTTACATGCGTTTGAACTGCCGGTGAACACTCGCGAAATCACTATCTCTCAGATGTGGCATCCGCGTTCAGAAGTCGATCCGGCGCACCGCTGGTTGCGACAACTGGTGCTGAGTATTTGCAGGAATAAAATCCCGGATTAACTCACATTCAGTCCCTTACTCTGCTTCGAGATAATGTCTGAGCGTCATCCGCAAATCGGGCGTTAATTCTTTGATGTTTTTAAGCATCCAGCGCAAATACCCCGGATCATCCTCGGCGATTTCTGCAATTTTCCGGCCGCGATATTTCCCGAACATCATGGTGCTGACCAGGGCCGGGCGTCCGGTAATGGTCACCATTTCTTCGGGCGTCCAGCCGGATTCATCCATGATACGGATCAGCAGCGCGGCAGTAATATAGCAGTCAAACAGCGCACGGTGATGATGCAAGTCCGCAGGCGTGGCAACTTGCAGCTTGAGAGATTTGTAGAGCGCCATATTACTGTACTTAATCCCCGGCCATAAACGTCGCGCCAGTTTCACGGTACAAATCCATTCGCCCGACATATCAGGCAGCATGCGCTGGTCAAAACTGGCATTGTGAGCAACATAATACTGACTGCCGTGGTAGCGCGGGATGATCTCCTCAATCCATGGTTTATCGGCCACCATCGCTTCGGTGATTTTATGGATGGCCATTGCCTGATGGCTGATCGGGCGGTCAGGGCGCACCAGATCACTCATCGGGTTAACAATTTTCCCGTTCTCGATATCGACGGAGGCCACTTCCACCACGCCACCCTGCAATCCGCAGGTTTCCGTATCAATAACACGCAACATTTTCTACTCCGGCTGATCACCAAATACTTTCCAGTACCGCTAGCCTAACGGAATGGCTTTCCTGTGCCCACTTTTCTGATCACAACTTTTTTTATCACAAACAAAGACTGAATATCTCCCCACACTCACTCCGTCTATTTCCTGTACAGATCACACTTCCCCCTGCTTTCGTGAAAATGCTCACATTCGTCCGTGCAGATGCCCAAACAAACACGGAAATTTTCGGCTTTTAGCCGTGGAAATGCTTCAGGAAACTGTCTAAGTTCAATATTGAAACGCTATTTTATTATTGTTGGATTGCGGTTTTAAGGAAGTGTGAGTGCGCTCACATTGCTGAATGAACACGCAATTGCGGCACGCCCTGAAGGGCGTTAACTCACTCAGTAATGGCAGGTATCGCTGTGAAAATAAGTTCTGTTGAAGTCTCTGTTTTTACTTATCCGACCCGTCGTGTTTCAGACAGCGCGGGTCATTCGCATCCGGGTGAAGAAAGTCAGGCAAAAATGGCGATGTTAACCATCACCACCGATGAAGGCGATTGCGGATATTCGTTCGCGCCGCCGGAAGTTGTGCGTCCGCACGTAGTGAATGCTTTTTTCAGAAAAGTACTGATCGGTCAGAATCCGTTCGACCGTGAACGTCTCTGGCAGGATCTGGTGCACTGGCAACGCGGCAGTGCGCATCAGCTGACCGAACGGGCGCTGTCGTTTGTCGAGCAGGCGCTGTGGGATCTGATCGGCCGCAAACTGAACATGCCGGTACACAAACTGCTGGGCGGATTCCGCGAGAAAGTGCCGGCCTACGGCAGCACCATGTGCGGCGATGAATTGAAAGGCGGGCTGTCGACACCCGACGAGTTCGGCCAGTTTGCTGAAAAACTGGTCGCGCGCGGTTATCAGGCCATCAAGCTGCACACCTGGATGCCGCCGGTGGCGTTTGCGCCGGATCCGAAAATCGACATCAAAGCCTGCGCCGCCGTGCGTGAAGCCGTCGGGCCGGACATCGAACTGATGCTCGACGGCTATCACTGGTACAGCCGCAGTCAGGCACTGACCATCGGTAAAGCGCTGGAAAAACTCAACTTCGCGTGGTTTGAAGAGCCGATGGAAGAAGAGAGCATGGCGTCCTACGCCTGGCTGGCGGAAAACTTGTCCATCGACGTGATAGGGCCGGAAAGTCTCGGCGGTAAGCATCACAGCCGCGCGGACTGGGTCAAAGCCGGTGCCTGCGACATTTTACGTGCCGGAGCTAACGGCGTCGGCGGCATCTCGCCGTGTATGAAAGTTGCCAGTCTGGCAGAAGCCTTTGGCATGGACTGCGAAGTACACGGCAACGGCGCGGCGAGTCTGGCGGTGGTCGGGGCTATCCGCAACTGCCGCTGGTACGAACGCGGTCTGCTGCATCCGTTCCTCGAATACGACGAACCCGCTGCGTATCTGAACAGCATCGTTGACCCGATGGATGAGCACGGTTTTGTGCATCTTTCTGACCGCCCGGGCCTGGGTGAGGACATCAATTTTGATTACATAGAAACCCATACCGTCAGTCGCGACTGACCTGCGGGCAGAAAAAAATAATAAACCTCTGACTCTACCCGGAAGGTACATCATGAACTCTGGCAAAACGTGGGGCGCGTGGATTTTCGCGCTCCTGCTGATGACCGGTGGCTGGACGGCGCAGGCGAAAACGCCGCCCGACCAGCTGATCATCGGCATGAACATGAATAACCTGTTAACGCTCGATCCGGCAGCGATGACCGGCAATGATATTGTCGGCATCGTGGTCAATCTTTATGACCCGCTGATTGAGCTTGATCCGCAACAACTCACCAACGTGCGCCCGGCGCTGGCGACCTCGTGGGAGGTCAACGACGCCCGTAATCTCATCACGTTTCATCTGCGCGACGGCGTGAAATTCCACTCCGGCAATCCGGTCACCGCGGACGATGTGGTGTGGTCGATGCGCCGCATTCTGCACCTCAATCTGGCACAGGCCTCGGTGTGGAAATCCTACGGTTTCAGCAAAAAGAATGTCGATGAGATGGTACGTTCGCCGTCTCCCGGTGTCGTCGAAATTCAGTTACCGAAACCCAATGACCCGAAACTGGTGATTTATTCACTGGCGGCGCTCGGCAGCGTGGTGGCGCTGGACAGCAAAACTGTGCAGGCGCATGAAGTGAACGGCGACTGGGGTAACCGCTGGCTGACCACCAACGAAGCCGGTTCAGGGCCGTTTCGCCTCGATAACTGGCAGGCGAAAGACGTGCTGAACATGAGCCGTAATCCGCAGTACTGGCGCGGTGAACCTAAGCTTTCGCGCGTAGTCTTCCGCCATTTTCAGGAGTCGCAGACGTTGCGCCTGATGATTGAAAAAGGCGATCTGGATATTGCCAATAACATGGCCGTATCGGATGTTACCGCGCTCAGTCACGACCCGGCGATGCAGGTCGATCAGGTAAAAAAAGGCACCATTTATTACGTGGCGATGAGCATGAAAGAGCCGCATTTTGCTAACCCGAAAGTACGCGAAGCGGTGCGCTATCTGATTGATTATCAGGGCATCGGCAAGGCGCTAATGAACGGCTACGGCATTGTGCATCAGCGGCCGATTCAGGTCGGGATGCCTGCCACGCTGCCGGATCCGGGTTACCAGCTGGATATCCCACGTGCGAAAACCCTGCTGGCGGAAGCCGGATATCCCGACGGTTTTGATACCACGCTGCGGGTGCTGGCCGATCAGCCATTCCTCAATATCGCCATTGCTGTGCAGTCCACGCTGATGCAGGCAGGCATTCGCGCCAAAATTGTCACCGGCACCGGTAACCAGATTTACGGCGCGATGCGTGAACGTAAGTTCGACATGCTGGTCGGGCGCGGCGGCAGCGGCGTGGAACCGCATCCGCATTCCAGCCTGCGCGCGCTGGTGTATAACCCCGACAACAACGACGCGGCACGGCTGACCAACTTTCAGGGCTGGCGCACCGGTTTTTACGATAAACAGCTGAACACGGATATCGATCAGGCGCTGCTCGAACGTGACCCGGAGAAACAAAAACAGGATTACTTCGCCATTCAGGAACGCTATGACGCGCTGATCCCGGCGCTGGTGCCGCTCTCGCAAATGGTTGATTCCATCGTGGTGCGTAACGATGTCAAAAATTACCTGCCGCATCCTTCAGCAACCACGTTCCTGCGCGACGTCTGGAAAGACGAACCTGCTGACGTCCAGCCAACCGGAGGTAAAGGGTTATGACCATGCAAATCCCGGCTCCCGCTTCAAAGCAAACAGCGCGGATATCATTCCCCGCCGGACGTATCGGCAAACGGCTGGTGCAGGTGGCGGTCACACTGTTTGGCTTGCTGTTGCTGACGTTTTTTATTGGCCGCGTGATGCCGGTGGATCCGGTGCTGGCGATTGTCGGGCCGGACGCCGACCACAGCACCTATGAGCAGGTTTACCACCAGCTTGGCTTTGATAAACCGCTGTGGACGCAGTTCGGCATCTACCTTTACGGGCTGGCGCACGGTGATTTAGGCAACGCGCTGCTGACCGGTAAACCGGTGACGCAGGACATTCTGCGCGTGTTCCCGGCCACCATGGAACTGGCGACGCTGGCGATCATTCTCGGCGCAGGCGTCGGTATTCCGCTTGGCGTACTGGCAGCGGCAAAACGCAACAGCATCGCCGATTACGTGGTGCGTATCATCAGTCTGGCCGGATATTCCACGCCGATATTCTGGGTCGGCATGATGGGCTTACTGGTGTTTTACGCCTGGCTCGGCTGGGTCGGCGGTGCCGGTCGGGTAGATTTCAGTCTCGACGGGCAGGTCACGCGGCACAGTGGTTTTATGCTGATTGACGCGCTGATCGCCGGAAACCGGGAAGTGTTTAGCAACGCGCTTAATCACCTGATCTTGCCTGCGTCGCTACTCGGCTTTCATTCGCTGGCCTACATCAGCCGTATGACCCGCAGCTTTATGCTGGCGCAACTTTCACAGGAATTCATTATCACTGCCCGCGTCAAAGGGCTGAGCGAATGGCATGTGCTGTGGAATCACGCCTTCCGCAACATCCTGGTTCAGTTGCTGACCGTGGTGGCGCTGGCGTACGGCTCACTGCTGGAAGGCGCGGTGCTGATCGAAACCGTGTTTTCCTGGCCGGGCTTTGGTTCGTATCTCACCAGCAGCCTGATGCTGGGCGACATGAACGCGGTGATGGGCTGCGTGCTGGTGGTCGGCATGATTTTCGTGGTGCTGAATTTGCTCTCTGACCTGCTTTATCAGGTCTTTGACCCGAGGACAAAAGTATGACGATTTCCCTCGATTCCGTCACGCTCAGCGCAGGCGACGAAAAACGTCAGCGCGTGAAAAGGGCGTTTGGCCGCGTGGGCCATTTTCTGTGGCAGATGGCCTGTAATCCGCTGACGGCCATCGGCGGCGCGATAGTTCTGGTGCTGATGATTGTGGCGATTTTTGCGCCATGGATCGCGCCGTTTCATCCGCTGGTGCAGGATTTAAACAACGCGCTCAGCCCGCCGTCGGCGGCGCACTGGTTCGGCACCGACGAGTTTGGCCGCGATATCTTCAGCCGTCTGGTGTATGGCTCTCGCATCACTTTGTACATCGTGTTGCTGGTGTCGGTCACTGTCGGGCCGCTCGGCTTACTGTTAGGTGTTACCGCCGGGTATTTCGGCGGCAAAACGGACATGGTGCTGATGCGCGTCACCGACATCTTCATCTCTTTCCCGAGTCTGGTGCTGGCGCTGGCGTTTGTCGCCGCGCTGGGTCCCGGCCTGGAACATGTGGTGATCGCCATTACGCTCACCGCGTGGCCGCCGATTGCGCGTCTGGCGCGTGCCGAAACGCTCTCGCTGCGACAAGCTGATTTTATCTCTGCGGTGCGGTTGCAGGGCGCGAGTCCGCTGCGGGTTTTGTGGCGTCACATTGTGCCGCTGTGCCTGCCGTCGGTGATCATCCGTATCACCATGAATATGGCCGGTATCATTCTGACTGCCGCCGGTCTGGGCTTTCTCGGGCTTGGCGCACAGCCGCCGGATCCGGAATGGGGCGCGATGATTTCCAGTGGCCGTACGTACATGATGGAGTGCTGGTGGGTGGCGACCATTCCCGGTCTGGCGATCCTGATTAACAGTCTGGCGTTCAACTTTTTAGGAGATGGCCTTCGTGACATCCTCGATCCCCGAAATGACTGACGCTCCGGCGTTACTCGATGTGCAGGACCTGCACGTCAGCTTTGTGAATGGCCGTCAGGTGACGCAGGCGGTACGCGGCGTGTCTTTCCAGCTCGGACGCGAAAAACTGGCGATTGTCGGCGAATCCGGCTCGGGTAAATCCACCGTCGGTCGTGCGCTGTTGCATCTGCATCCCTCAAAAGCGCAGATCACCGCCAGCAAAATGCAGTTCGCCGATGTCGATCTGCTGCGCGCCAGCCCGAAGCAGATGCGTCAGGTACGCGGCAAACGGATTTCGATGATTATGCAGGACCCAAAATACTCACTGAATCCGGTGCTGTGCGTGGGCGATCAAATCGCCGAAGCGTGGCGGTCGCACCACAAATGTTCGTATCAGGATGCTAAAAGCAAAGTGCTGAACATGCTTGATGTGGTGCGCATCCGGGATCCGGAACGGGTGTACGGCCTGTACCCGCATGAGATATCCGGCGGGCAGGGACAGCGCATCATGATTGCAATGATGCTGATCACCGACCCCGAAATGGTGATCGCCGATGAACCGACCTCGGCGCTGGATGTGTCCGTGCGTTTACAGGTGCTGGCGCTGCTCGACGACCTGGTAAAAACGCGCGGTTTGGGACTGATATTTATCAGTCACGACATCAATCTGGTGCGCAGTTTCTGCGACCGTGTGCTGGTGATGTACGCCGGACGCATCGTGGAATCCATCGCCGCCACTGATCTCGATAACGCGCAGCATCCGTACACGCGTGGCCTGCTGAACGCGCTGCCGGATATGGATAACCGCCGTTATCCGCTGCCGGTAATGCAACGGCAGGCCAGCTGGCTGACCGATTAAGGAGCCGACATGACAGCTAAAACCATGATTGACGTGCATAACCTGAACCTGACGTTTGGCGAAGGCGCGAAAACCACGCAGGTGCTGACCGATGTGAATATCGCCGTGCGTGAAGGCGAGATTTTCGGGCTGGTGGGCGAGTCCGGTTCCGGTAAAACCACGGTGCTGAAATGTCTGGCGGGGTTGTTTACTCACTGGAAGGGCGAGCTGGAAATCGATGGCCAGCAGCTCGAACACCGCATTGGTCGTGACCGCTGCCGTCTGGTGCAGATGGTGTTTCAGGATCCGTACGGTTCGCTGCATCCGCGCCACACCATCGGCGATATTCTGGAAGAGCCGTTGCAAATTCACCGTATCGACCAGCGTGATCAACGCATTAATACCATTCTGGAGAAAGTCGGTTTAAACCGCGCATTCCGCAGCCGTTATCCGCATCAGCTTTCCGGCGGACAGCGCCAGCGAGTGGCGATTGCGCGGGCACTGATCCTCAAACCGCGCGTGTTACTTCTCGACGAACCGACCTCCGCACTGGATGTGTCGGTACAGGCGGAAATCCTCAATTTGCTGTTCGATCTTCAAAAAGAGGAAGGGCTGACTTATCTGATGGTCACGCACGATTTGGGTGTGATCGCCCATCTCTGCCAGCGCGTCGCGGTGATGAAATACGGCAAAATCCTCGAAACACTGGAAACCGATGCCCTGCTGCGCGGCGATATTACGGACGATTACACCCGCGTGCTGGTCGACGCCAGCCGCGACTACAGCCGGGAAATGGCGGCGAAAGTGATGCTGTAGGATGGGGACTGACAGGTAATTTACTGCCGCTGCATCGGGCATGATGCAGCGGTAGTTAATGCTTTTCATCCCGGATCCTGCCCAACTTCATCGTCACCTCCGCCGGCATGACATCCAGATTATCTTCCCGCAGCCCCATTACTACGTTATATCCCATCAGTAACGAACGATCGCCCAGGCGTGGCAGCGGTGCGAGCTTCATCGGGATAGTCAGAGACAGGCTGGCGTCGTAAGCACACCCCAGATACACGCGCAGCAGGGTAAACACGTCTTCCCGCAACTGACCGCCTGGCAACCAGCCTTTAGCCTCAGCCGCATCTTCGGTAAACATTTCCACGCCGATGCAATAGTTGGCGTCCTCCGTATGACTGCCAAGAACCAGATGATCGCCTAACTTTTGTTGCTCTGAAAACGAGAATCTCGCCCGTTTGCCTGCCAGCATCCGGGTCACCATGTGCGGTTTCATGGTGACCTGCGTATTCGGTGCCTGCGTGCGGATCACGCTCACAATGCCTTCCGCTGTGCGGGTGGTTCTGACCAGCGGCTGCAATAAAGCCAGTAAACGCGAGGCGGGCACGTCGCCGCTGTCGGTGATGCCGGTCAGGGCCATCAGGCTGCGCGACGTTTTGTCGGTACCGCCGTCTTCAAAGGTGGCCGGATAGCTGTATTTTCGCCAGATGCGGTAAAACTGCGTCATCATCCGGTGGTTAAAGATGTCTAAAAAGGCTTCCAGCGCCTCATGGCCTTCGCGCTGTTGAGTGATGTCATCGATGTAGCCGGTCGGCAGCGGCGAATCCACGCCGTACAGCCCCATAAAGGTGGTGCGCACCGTCGGCGGGGCATCAGGGCGTTCTTCGCTCGTTTCGACGGCTTTAAGTTCGCTGACCGGAAAACCCATCCCCGGATGTGGACGAAAACGCACCGCGTCGTTTTTCGGCGAGAAGGTGCTGCCTAACGGTTTCTTATCCGAGAGTTGTTTCTCCAGCAACTGGCAGAAACGGTAGAAGTTAAAGGCGTGCGCCCGGTCGTTACCGTCTTTGTCCCGCCAGAATTCCTTCAGGACGTTCTCTTTCTTTTTTACATCGTCATCAAAATCATCTGGCATCATCAGAACAACACCCGCGTCAGGCGGCGTTCCGGCCATGCCCATTGTGTCCCGGACTGACTGAGCGTCACCGTCAGCTGTATAAACCGGCGGATATCGGCGTACTGGGTGTAGAACTGCTCCAGAACCTCGCAAAACAGCAGGGCATCGCCCTGGCCACAGAACTGATGCTCATCCAACGTCACGCGGATGGCCACGCCGTGCCAGCCTTCAGCGGGGTAGTGCGACGGTGTGTATTCAACGTGCGTAATGCCCGCAACGCGGCGCGCGTTGTCCGGGTCATGCGTCCAGTCCAGCAGGCTGAGCGCGTGACGCAGCGTGTCGGTTTCCATCAGCCCGGCGATGGCCTGCGGATGCAGCAGCGACAGCACCTGCCACTGGTAAAGTTCAGCGGTCGGCGGGTAATGCGGCATAGAGGGACGCGTGCGGGTGGCACACTTCAGCTCAAGATTACCCAGGGCTGTTTCACCGTCGAATACGCTCTCCTGTAACGCCATACGGGGCCAGGCGCCGTTTGTACAGGTCATGTTCAGGCGTATTTTCAGGCCGTTCTGCGCCTCGTGAGTGCGTCCTCCGAGCATTAAAATGGTCTCGTTCAGCCCGGACGTCCCCCGGTACATGCGGGTGTGGTAATAACGGTCGGGCCAGTTTTTCTTATACTGGAGCATGCCGCCTTTCTGACGAAACTGGCTGTAGGGCACGTAGCTGAACTCGGCGTTGTCCTCAGTCACTTCCGCGACGTCATTGACCGCGTAGATTTCGGTGTGGCCGTCGCTGAGGCGGTGTGGCCGCAGGCGGTAATCACTGACCGCGGTGGTCACGTACAGCGGCTGGGCCAGCAGACGGAACAGGTTAATCACCGGCACGCAGTGCATACGGATGGCGTCCGGCGGCACGGCTAAATCGTACGGCCAGCGTTCGCTGAGCGTCACCTCGATATCAAACGAGGTGGTATCCGGCGGAAAGGTCAGGGTTTCCAGTCCGCGCAGTTGCATAAAGAAATAGCGTTCGGGGGAAGTGAAATACTCCAGCCAAGGGCGCACTTCGCCGCACAGGGCCGGACTGTCGCTTTCCGGCCAGATTGAGGCGTCGTTTTCTGCCTGCCAGCGCGGCAAAAACTGCACGGCCACCGGCGTCAGCTCTGTCGATTCCTGCCAGAACCGCACGTTCACCCGCTTTACCTGACGGCTGAGAGCCAGATTCAGCGCAGACTGCAGCACGCGGTCGCCGTTGAGATACAGGCTGATGTTTTGCCAGTCGGCGCGGCGGATTTCCGTGAGGGCGGGCAGGGTAAAGCGCAGTTTCAGCGCCTGCTGGCCTTCGGGCAGGGTGATTAATGAGACGCTATCAAGGGCAAAAGGATGCACCTTCAGGTCGCGGGTGGTGCGATAAACGCAGCGCTGACGGTCGTTGCCCAGTGGCTGGGTTAACAGCTCGCTTTCAACGGGCAACACCTCTTCGCGCACGTGCAGCTCCGGCGCGACCGGTGTCAGTTCGACCACTGCCGTGGAGGGCAGCGTGCGGTTGATCACCGGCAGCAGGTGCGAGAGCAGAGGCTCAGTGAGCTCGGGAATATCGTCATCTATCTTCTGACGCAGTTTGGCCATCATCAGCGAAAAGCCCTGAAACAGCCGTTCGACGGAGTCATCGCGCGGTACCGGACTGCTGTCCAGACCTAACGCGCGTCCCAGCTCCGGGAACTCTTTGGCAAACTCCAGCCCGGCTTCCTTCAGATAGCGCATTTCGCCGTCAAAATATTTTAAGAAATCGTCTTCCATTACTGACTTTTCCTGAGCTGCAGCCGGTTGTCATTGAGCTCAACGATCCGGTCTTTACTGTCATCGAGGTCATTACGTTCGAGAACCAGCCGCCAGGTGTTGTTTGTGGCATCCGGTGCCATAAAGAGGGCAACCACGGCGACAAACTTTGCGTCGGCATGCAGCGGCACGGCCACCGTCGCCTCTGCGTCCGGCATCACCTGGACAACCTGCCGGTCGAGCAGGTCAGCGGCCAGCACGGAGTTGTCCTGTTTGAGCAGGGCGGCGTAGCTGGCCGTATCAAACGTTTTGCGGTCTTTGAGCTGATAAACGCGAACCACCGTCGGCAGCGCCTCGCCGCCTTCGTTGCTGTTGAGCGCGGCGCGGGAGGTCAGTTTCAGGTGCAAGGTGTCTATTTTACGGTAGAACACGGCGCTGGCGACCGCAGAGGCGCCGTTGCCCACGCGCTGCGTCAGGCCGCAGCTGCTTATCAGTAAGGGCAGTAAAAACAGCGCGGTGCCGCGTCTTATTCGCTGGAAATTATTGGACGTCATGGCGCGTTGCGTCCTCCGCATTTTCAGTGGACATGCCCGGAGAGGTAAATATTTGGGCCGGCAGCTTAAAGCGGCGCAGGGTAAGCAGCTCCAGCGGGCCGCCGCCGCTTTGGGTGCGTAACACCACGTTCAGCGTCTCTCTGGTGGCGGTTTGCCAGCTCAGGCGATAGCGGCTGCTGTCGAGCTGGTCAACCTGTGCCTTATCGAGTAAACGCAGCCAGGCCCAGCCGCCGTCCGCCTGAAAATAGCTCTGGAAAGCGTCGGCGCTTTTCCCTGATGCCGCAACCGGTGAGTACGTCAGGGACACCTGCGGGTGATCGCTGGCGGCGTCTGGCCAGCGGAACGTCTGCCAGCCCGGCAGCTGGTTAAAGTACTTCAGAACAGCGTCGTCAATCTGCAGGTCGGTTTCGACCACGTTAGGGGTCGGGCGGATCTGCAGTTCAAAGGTCATGCCGGGTTTACCCTGCGGGAAGACGCGGCGGCCGAGCTGGCTCAGCTGGTTAACCGCGCTGAGGAAGTCCGGGTTGATGCTCATTCCCTGGGTGTTGAGCGGGTCAGGTACCCAGCTGTCACCCTGCTTTTCCAGTACGCCGGCCAGTTGCCGGGTAATAAACTGGTCAATCAGGCCGGTATCCGTCGTCAGATAGTGAGCCAGTTGGGTGAAGTCGGCGTCATTTTTGGTGTTATCGAACGGGTAACGTCCGGTAAATTCCGCCTGCCACGGGTTCTGCACCTGAACCTGCCAGGTGCTGTTGATCCCCTGCTGCGCCGGAGTCATCACGCCGTTCCACGCCTGTTCCAGCGGCTGGACAAACGCGGCGTCGGCAAAGCTGCTCCATTCGCCACCCAGGCTGGCCGCCAGAAGCTGCGCGTAGTGACGGCCCTGCGACAGCGTGGTATCGCTGTTGCTGAAGGCGGATTTGACCAGGCTTTGTGCCATCGCCTGCGGGTCGGAGGCATTGGCCACCTGCATCAGCTGTAATCGCGTTTGTGACACCTGCAGCAGGTAGTTGCTGACGGAGACGCTGGCGGTATTCTGTGCAGCAGGCGTTTCACCTGCCGCCGGGGTTTCCGGCGGTAACACGGCCAGCAGCGGGGCGAAGGTCTCGCTCAGCACGCGGGTCGGGTCATTGCGGCCGCCGGCGAATCCGGCTTCCGGCGTGGTTTTCGACACCAGTTTTTGGGCCGATTTCAGCAGGGAGTCCCCCATCGCTTCGCGGTGCTGGCCGGCGGCGCCCTGATAACGCAGGGTGCGGCTCAGGGCCAGCAGCGGCGACTGACGGGCATCGGCCAGCTGGGTCAGCTGATCGAGGGAGGTGCTCAGCGAGTCGCTGGTGTTCCAGCGGATGCTGTTGAGGAAATTGAGCCAGGCGCTGGTGTAATCGGCAAAGTAGCGTTCGGTCAGGCGGTACTGCAGCTGGTCTTTGGTCAGCAGCTGTTGTTCGCCTTTATCATCCAGCACCCAGTCGGAGGTGACGTGGCGTGCCGCCGCCGCTTTATCAATCGCGTCGCTGACTTCCCCCTCCCAGGCTTCACGGGTGAACATGCCGGGCAGGGTGTCATCGGTGGAGAACAGCTGACCGCCGGCGGTTTCCCCGAGCAGGCTGTCGAGCGTGACGTCGGCATAGTGCGGCGACACGCTCAGTAACACCTGCTGATACAGCGCGTTTTCGCTGTTACTGATACCTTTCTGGCTGCGCAGGATGGTACGCACGTTGGCCACCAACGGGTCATCGGCGGGCAGCTTCCACTGCGGATGGCGCGGCAGTTGCTGCAGGTAAAAACCGAGCAGCTTGTCCGAACGGGCCAACCATTCTCCGGGCGCCACGCCGCCCGGCGCCGTCCACAGAGGAGACAGCACCGGCTGCATAAAGGCCGGGTCGGCATGTTCAGGATGCAGCAGCATCAGGTAGGCTTTCAGTTGCTGATAGGCCACTGTCCCGGCCAGACGTCGTTCGGCAGAGCCCGGCGGCAGGGACACAAACGCCTGCAGCCGGTTTTTCAGCGCGTCAACCACCGGCGTTATTAGCAGTGCCTGACTTTGCCGTGTATAGGCGGGCCACAGTGCGTTGATCACCGCATCGCGCTGATCGAGGCCGAAGCGGTGCAGCCACGGCGAGCCGTTTTGCTGCCACCACAGCAGGCGGTCAATGTTGTCCTGCAGGGCGACGCTGCGGGTCAGGGTGTCGGACATCGGGGCCGGCGTGCGGGCCGCCTGCAGCAGCGCCTGGCTGTCGGCGATAAGCGTGTGGTTGGCACAGGCAGACATCCCCATGCCGAGCATCCACAGTCCCGCCAGCGTCAGCGTGCCGATGGCCAGTTTGTCACCGGTGGACAGGTGGTCGCGGCGACCCTGCTGCGTCCGGCTTTGCGCGATCACGCCATTCCAGGCGGGGGATAAATAGCAGGCGTGGGAGCGTTGCTGAACAGAAGCCGGTTCAGGGGCGGCAGGCATAAAGAACACGCCGCCGGCCAGCACGCGCTGATGCTCACCGAGCCACGGCTGAAAACGCTGCCTGAGCAACGCGCCGGTGTGGTGTTTCAGATCCCCTGACAGCTGCAGCAGCCAGGCCCAGCGTTTGTTCTCATTCAGCTGCGCAATGCCCTGTGGAATGAGCGTGGCGGCAAGCTGACTGAGCTGGTCATCAAGTGAGACCGGCGTGCCCGCCGGCCAGTGGCAGCCGATACTCTGCACCGGGCGGTCGTCCTGTTCCCACTGCGGTTCACTCAGGCATACGCCAAACACCGGCGGACGCCAGCTGAGGGTGTGCCCGAGCGCGATAAACTGCCGACAGACGGTGTCGCTGTTGCCCGCCGGCAGTGTCTGATTAGGCACCGGCTGCGTGGTCCACAGATATTGTGGCGCAGCCGTCACATCGGTGACCCACAGCACGGCGTTAAAGGCGCGGCGCCCGCGCATGTCGCGCAGCTGCGTGACGGCGGCTAAATCCAGCGCATCGGCCTCGCCACACCAGATAAGGACGGCGTTCTGGCTTTCCTGCCAGCGCGCCTGCGTCAGGCCGGGGGCGATTTTCTCCACCACCGCCGCCTCACCGGTGACCAATAGCCACGGCTGTTTGTGCTTCCAGTGCCAGCCATAGCGGTGACGCAGGGTGAAACGCAGGGTGTCAAACGCCGTGATGCGCGCGTCGTCCTGTGCCTCGGGCGGGCGGTTAAAATCGAGCAATTCCAGGGCGAAGGCGTAGCGGGCCAGCAGAAAATAGCTCAGCAGGATGACGCCGGTTGCCCACCAGCCCACGCCGTGGGTGAGGGTTTCTCCGTCCGCGTTCAGCCACAGAAGGCTCAGGGCCAGGGCGAGCATCACCACCAGCATCAGGTGAAGGCTTTTAGTCATGACTTTGTTGTTCCAGCAGGTGCCATTCCACATCGAGCCGCTTACGCCATAAGCGCAGTGCCAGAGGGACAGAGAAACTCAATAAGGCGGCGACCACCACCAGTCCGCCGCCCAGCCAGGGCAGCATGCCCATCTGCGTATCACGGTCGGCGGGGAGTAATATCAGAGCCAGCATCACGGCCACGATCCCCGCCAGATAGGCCAGCGGATAGCGTAAAATCGTATCGACAGGCATGTCCACGGGAGCAGCAGGCTGCGTGCTGAGCTGAACCAGGCTGATGGACTCCTCAGACTGTGCGGCGACCAGCTGACCGCGCTGGCCTAAATCGCATCCCTGCGCCGCGAGGCACAGGGCAAGCCAGAAGGAGGCCGGACTCGCAGGGCCTAACAACAGGGACAGATCGTGACGCCCCTGGGCCGGCAGCATCACGTCGTGTTCATCGAGCAAGGCCAGCAGGGCGCCGCGCTCCCGGCTGTGCAACCCGGCATCCCACAAATGGCTCAGACGTTTGGCATCGGTTTGGCCGGCGGCAAGAAATTGCGGGAAGTCTGCATCGAGGTCGTGCGACTGTGTCACCAGCGGGCGGAACAGGTATACCGGTCGGAAAGGCGGGGCTTTTATCACCGGGCCGGAAGACCTCTGGAAGAGCAGGGCGGAGCAGCTGGCACTGGCCTGGCTTTTGCCGTCAAGCAGATGCAGGGCAATCACCAGTCGCGGAACGGAAATGTCTTCATCACACCAGTTGTCCAGCAAAGCGGCATCCGGGGCAATGCTCTGCCAGTGGATGTTCTCAGTGGGCAGGCGTTTTTTTAATTTGGCAGACCAGTACTGTTCGACCGCGCTTCTGGCCTGTTCTTCCGGCGTATTTGCATACAACCATATTTCGATAGAGGACTGCGTGCGCAACGTCTCTGACAGTGGTTCGAGCGTCTGGGAGAGAATATCTTTCAATGGGGATTCCCCCAGTTGCAAAGGTTGCACGGGGATGATTTCTGCCGGTTTCGCGGGGGCCTGCGGCGGCTGACCTTCCAGACCCAGTTCCCGGCTGGCGATATCCGGTTCCGGCGTCAGGCAGTGAAATGCCACCAGCCGCAGAGACCGGCGTCCCCAGTGCTGCCAGTGAGCATATTTGCGGTCAATAAACAGATGTCGCCAGTCAGTCTCACGCCGGACCTGTAAAGCCGCACTGAGCACAAAGGCCATCACTGCGCTGGAAACCAACACCGGCAACAGTAACAGCCAGAACCAAAACCGCAGGTTGGTAAATCCACGCTGAACCGGCCAGGTGAAAAACAGTGCGATGGCTGCCAGTGCAATACAGGCTGCCGGTACCGCTAACCACCACCAGCCAGGAAATTTGGGTAAGGCGTTGCGGGCCATCTGCGGAAGATGCCAGTTCATCATTGTGCTCCGGCGTTCGGCAGGGTTGTTTTGAGAGTGCAACCACACTGCGCAACACAACCGTCAACAATCACGGCTTTGCCGTTCATTTTCCAGGTCGGATGCCCCTGATTCACAGGCACGTTGCCATGTTGAGAACAGCTGACGGTATCACCGGCTAACATCACCGGTTTACCCTCAAAGATGGCACCTGACGCTGAGCTGACTTTGCCGCCGTGAGTATGGGGATCGCCTAGGCGAATGACTCCGCGCATAATTTATTCCGTCCATGAGAATGTTATTTTTTGCCTAACGCTTCGATGACTTTCGCGGGGAGTGCACTGCCTGTTTTAGTTGCACCCATCACGCCATCTGGCGAATCGCTTAATTTCAAAACGAAGTCTGTTTTGATGGTTTTTTCGTAATCCTGTGAATCGAAATGCAGGTGATACACCGTGCCCTTAGTAAAAGGCATTAGGTAACCGAACCCTTCGATATGCAAAGTACAGTCCGGTAGCGGCATTTGGTAAGTATTTTCTTGACGGTCTTTATCAATGACAGGGCTGGCTTTTTTTTCCATCAGGGAATAGGTAGGAATATCGAGAAGCACCTTGTAGGTATCAGCACCGGATTTTTGAAGATAAAGCTGAGTTTGAGCGTTTTCGATCTTGTAAGTGCCTTGCATATCAGGGCAGGCAAACAGGGGTAAAGAAACACCTAATATACCCGTCAGCAGTAAAGTAGCCTTGATTCCATTTATAGCTTTCATTCCGTTGTTACTCCTAAATTCGGATCACAGCGCATATGATCCCAGCCGGTATAGTTTTTGACTTCGGGGACTTTATTAGGAATATTCTGCCAGTTAGGTTTAAAGGCATCGATAACCCAGGGTTTAGGGCTATTCACTGAATTCCAGGATAAATACTCTCTGCCCCAATCTAACCCAGAATTACCTGGCATTAACCGGTCTTGTTTTAAGTTCCCGCGGTGATCAAGAAAAGTATATGCAATCCCGCTTCCGCCAGGTGAGAGACGTGGGTCATCAAAGGGCTTAGAGCTCATGTAGATATCACCGGCTTTTGTGAGCATAAAGCCCTGATCGTTGACGACGGTGAATGATTCAACTTCGTCTTTAGTTGGACCGGAAGAACCGTATCTTTTCGCACCCCCGCCAGGAGAAAACCGGGCTCTGTCCCAAGTTTCCCCATAGTCTTTTGAGATTAAAAAACCTGAAATATCGTTGTAAGCTACAACTATGTAACGTTCGGAAGGATGAATATATGTTTTGGTAAAAAGTCTGTAAAACTGGGAAGTTATTTCAGTATGAATATTCCTACGAGTATCTGTGAACCAAAGTGCACCTTCACATTCGAAGCCTTTCAATTCAAGATAACGATGATCATCAAAACGATAAACAACTTGAGTAGGGACTGACTGTGATGCAGCATTGCATGTGCTGGCTAAACTCGCCAAGATGCATACACACGCTATTTTAATAAGCTTCATAAATCTTCCTTGTCAAATCTGAGGGGTTGGCATATCCCATTGCAATACATTAACCGTTTTGTTTTCTGTACTATGTTGATTACCGTGTTGAACTATTTCTCGGGTCCCATAATCATTGTCAACGCCAAGAACTCCAAGAGGCATTCCTTTTTCTCTTTCTGGTTTATTCATAAAAGATTTGAAATCCTGCGGTAATATTCCTTGCTGATAATAGGCGCGTACTTTTTCATCGGGATTGAGTTCACCTCTCCGCCAATCAGCAAGCAGAAGCAACCGATCCCAAAACTCCTGATCCTCAAACGCTTCACATTTCCCTATCGCCAAATCGTAGGCCATAGACAAGGCCGGAGCTTTTAAACTCGCAACAATGGACGAATGCTGGCTATACACCGAAGGAATCTCAGCTGCCGCCTTTAATTCTTTTTCTGTCATCCTGCGAGTTAATGTTATGTTTTGTCCTTCACCTCTGTTCCCAGATACCTCAGCGTGCAAAATTTCCCATTCCGGGTATTTTTCTTTTACTTCAATCATTTGTCCTGGCTTTAAATTGTCGCGGTTAAACAAATTCCAGAATTGCGGGCTGTTAGGTACTTCAATTGAGCTATGAACAAGCCTTTCAGCTTTCATCGCTGCTTTAGCGATATGTTTGTCGTTATCGCCTAACTTGTCTGTATATCCGGTACTGCTTTTACCCATAAGGTCAAAAATGAATGGCGTAGGCAGCAGGGGGGCATTAATAATCACATCTTTAAATGAGTAGCCTGTATTGGGCGAGTCTCCTGACTTACGTGCTGGCATTTCAAAGTGAAATCCGGTTTTATCTCCGACCCAATAATCTCTACAAAATACCCGCTGATAGAGGTTGTTACCCATTTGATTTTTAGCTTTCATTTCATCAGGGATACCTCGCCAGCCAAATCCCTGGATAGGGGTCATCGATACGACCTGATCGTTCGGGCAGAAATAGTTGTAGACCATGCCGAAGTTATTACGGCTGTATAGGGGATCGTTCCATAACGTCTTATGAGCATTTTTTGACAGGCAACCGCTGTCTGTGAGTTTTTGAGTGTAGTCGCCTGTATGGGGGACATTTCCCATCTGATAATGACTATTTTTTGCCATCAGTTGGCAAAAGTGTGCAAATGTTTTCTGGCGTGCGGCATCACTTTGCTGATGCCCCGGCAACATGTTCTCCATCCAACGGTTTTCCATTGAATAAGGCGAGTGATTGAGGATCACACAATCCGCAGGATCGAAGCCTTCAGCATCCACCCACATGTTTGCCAACATGGTGATAATCGTCCCCTGACTGTGTGCCACAACATTTATAGTGTCATATCGGGTGTCTGGGTTACGCCTGATATCCAGGATCAAATCCGCCAGTCTCCGTGCGGCATAAGCCTGGTAAATACGGTGCGGGTTTTGATAAATAGGGTGACTCCAGTCCTCATCGCTCATGATGCCCCCACGCGACTTGAGGCGGGCGACCATCTCAATGATCATGCCCTGGCCACCAGGGCCAAACATATCAGGAATATTGGTCGTGGCGTTGGCAAACGTACCGCCCCCTTTAGCAGAAGAAGGATCTAACCAGTTGTTCAGATTGTCAGTGTTTTCGCCATCATGGTTTTTAATTTTTGTTGCATCGAATTCGCGATAGGTATCATAGGGTAAATCGGCATCATTGCCTTTTTTGGCAAGTTCAGCTTTGTAGCGAGTCTGGTCGGCTTTCCAGGTATCATGATCAACGGGCTTGTATCCCCAATAAAAAGGAATAATGGGGGAGCGGTTGACTACCCCAATGCAGGTTTGCTCCTGCACGGCACAGGTTTTTGTTGTGATATTGCCGTCTGTATCCGAAATGCTGAACTCTTGTACTTTCCAGTCATGCGCGTGCATGTCCTGGCGACCGAGGCGAGTGTTTAAGCCCAAACAAAGCCCTTTATCCTGATTTTCATAAGCCTCACCTACATCATTGACGCCGTGTACCAGAATCACAATGCAGGGCAGCGGAGGTTGCACGCCACAAAGTTGCACACTCATTGGCCCGGAGCCTTTAGGACGTCCGGTATCACCTTCTGACAGGATTGTTGGAGTACGTATGTTGTTAGCCGCCATTATTTCACTCCCTTGATAATCTCAATTACTGCATTTTCCAGCTCATGCATCTGTAACAATGACGATTCACCCTGCTCATCAGTGACCCCTTCCGTGAAAGAGCCGTCCTGACGACGGATACGGAATTTTTGATTTTTCATGACGTGCGTTGGGTCGCCATTAAAATGGAGCCGATATTTGAGTTCAAATGCACCGCTTTCAAATGACGGCATTGCCTGCTTCACGCTATCCCCACCCTGATACTCCAGTACCGGTGATTTTTGGGTAATACGGGTCGGTGCCAGTTCTTCGATCGTTCCATCCTTAATGCGGATCCCAGCCCCGCCACACATCAGCAGCAGCTCTTTTTTGGCGTTAAGCACTATGCGGCCGTTGGTACTGGTGATCTGCATGTCCTCGAAGGAGGTCAGCTCCATCTGGTCTTTTTGCGCCTGTAGCTGCACCTTTCCTGCAGCAGCGATGAGCTTGATGCCTAACTTGTTCGCAAATACGGAGAACAGTTCACCGGCGGCAACTGAGAAGCGACGGAATACGCTGAAACTGACATCCTGGCCGGCGGTGGCCACCAGATTCTTACCTGCAGTTTGTTGGATCGTTTTCGGCGTGGTGTGCGCAATACCGGCATCGCCATAGACGACGACACCTGGCTGAGCGAGTTTGGTGAGGTCTGTCTTGAGCAGCTCCTGATCGGTGGTTTCTGCCGGAGACGCCTGAGCGATATCGGCGGTACTCTTCAGGGTTTTGGCCAGAGCCAGGGCTTTTTCAAGCTGGGCAATGGCGGCATCCATATCCAGTTGCTGTCCCTGAGCACTGTTCTTCGGCTCGGTAGAAAGCAGCACGCCTTTACCGCCGCGAACGGCAACATAGGCATCAGTTCGCAATTCTGCGCCTTCACCGCGCTGCTTTCTGGCACTGTCCACAAGGTGTCCCAGGCTGAGCTGGCTCTTACCTGAATGTACCGTGCTGATTTTTATATGTTCTTTGCCCCGCTGGTCCTCAAGTCGAATCTTATTTCCAGAAGGAGTGCGGATGACGTTCCGCTTGTAGTTCGGTAACGCCACATGATCCGGGTGCGTTGAATCATGCAGCGCATAGGCGATATAAGGCCGGTCAACGTCGCCATTTTCGAAGGCAATCGCCACGCCGGTGGAATCCAGCAGTGGCATGTGGAAGCCGCAGGTATCACCGGAATATGGTTTGGCCAGACGCAGCCAGCAGCTCTCGAAGCCTTTCTGCCATTCGGTGCGATCGAAGCCAAACTGCGCACGGTATAAACCGTCGGCGTTGATGTGGGCGTAAGGTTCGTCCGGATGTGCGCTGGAGATACGGGCAGGCAGCGTGCCGGTGACGGTCGGCCACGGCAGCAAGGCAGGGCGATACGGATGCTGGGTATTACGCGGAACCGCGGTGAAGGTGACGAAATACGCCGTGTCGCGGGCGACGTTTTTAGAATCGGTGGAGACTATCAGCAGGCCGTCCGGCGCTTCCGGCCAGTCTTTACCGGGCGTGGTGATGACCATCCCCGGACGCAGCGTCATGCAGTTGGACTTGCCCTCAAAGGTGATTTGCTCACTGAGGTAACGCTCCTGACGGCGTCTGGCGTACCACATGCCCTGTCCGGGCTCGCTGCTGTATTCCTTGCCCGGTTCAGGATAGTACTCACCCCAGCGGTAATCTTCGGCAACCAGAGCGGGATAATCCGGATTAGTCATCGTCGTGCCGGTCATATCACTTTGCGCGGCAGGGTAGTAATCGTCGTTAACCGTGACAGATTTCGGGATTGATTTACGGCTAACCGACATTTCCCAGACCGATTCCAGGCCGCCGTCAAACAGTCCCGCCGGATTTCGGAAAGGGATAGCAACAGGCTCTGGCCAGGCGTAAGAATGGTCGGCCAGCACCATGACGTCGCAGTTGTTCTCTTCGTCATATTCGAAGAAGTACGAGATGCCGCTGTCGGCCAGGCGTCGCGCAATATGCGCGTATTCGCTTTCGCCGAACTGCATCATGAATTTTTTCAGCGGATACTGATCATTGAGCGCAAACCGAAAATCCAGCCGGTCCATGTTGTAACGCAGGAAGGTGTTTTCGGTCATGCTGATGATGCTGTCGTTCTGGTAAATCGCGTTGTTGCTGCCCTGATTTAACCGGGTGACGCGGTGTTCCAGCGTGGCGACGTAGCGGGTTTCATCGGCAGAAGTGCTGCACTGGCGGAACTGCGTGATCACACCGGTGATGATGCGCGGCTTAACCGATTCCCATGGCTTGCCGTCGGGGTACATCAGGAACAGGGCGGTATAGTTGATGATATGCTGAGCGGGAATGTCTTTCACCGCGCTGGTAAACTCAATCTCATAGCGCAGAATATCGCTGATGGCCTCGCAGCCACTGAACTTGAGCACCGATATATCGACGCCGGGCTGCTGAGATTCAAGCCGTTTAAGTCTTAACTGGTAATGATTGTGGATCGGTAATTTACTGCCTGCAAGAATGTAATCCTGAATGCTCATCGTTTAAGTCCCTTTCCCACAACACAGAAACAGGATCGACTCACCTAAACCCTTTCTCTGATTATGAAACTAATCCATTGTGTAAAATCATTGATATTATGAATAGAAATAACACGTAACTTAAGTCAAATTTCAGTCGTGGATTCTACTCAAAAAACGTTGAAGTAAAAGTGATATATGGACAATCATTTGAAATAGTGGCTGTTAAAAGTGTGTTTGAATGTAATTGAAACGATGGTTTTGTGTTTTCTAAGAATTTTCCTCTTATTAGTTCTGATTATTCTTTTTAAATCATTTTAGACCCAATACATTCCGTCCTTGCCACCGGCGATTTAGCCAGACCGGGAGATGAGTGGGTAGGGCTAGCAAAGATTGACAGAATCCCGGAAGCACTTTAATTTCATTGATACTATCAACAATCAGGGTTAATCATGTCGGCCATTCAAACGATCCGTACCGAGCTCCGCTATCTTGTCAGGGAGCTCGGGCTGCTGGATAAAAACTGTTTTCGTTCGGGTTTATCCCTGACACAGGCGCATCTGCTGACCTATCTGTCAAAGAATGGCGTGACGTCTTTTGCTGAATTATGTCTGCAGCTGAGTATGGATAAGGCGTCCCTGAGCCGGACGCTGAACGTGCTGGCCGGGAAAAATTATGTTGAACCGGTGGCGGGTGTCAAAGACAAACGGCAGAAAAGTTTTCAGCTGACGGCGGCGGGTGCGCGGAGTTTAGCGACGGCGGATGACGCGGCGGATAATGAATTATCATTTATTGATAATGCAATGGCGTTACAGGATGCGCAGGAAATAATAAACGGGTTACGTGCGCTGAGAATTAACACCTTCCGGCGTAACGCTGCACGTCATCCGCAAAGAATACAAATTGAAATAATGCGCAATAATTACCAGGCGGAAGTGACGAAACTATTATCTGAGACGTTTGCAAAGGAACAGAATATTCCGGCGGAACTGATTTCATTACCGCCGCAACTAAAAAGTCAGTGTTGGATAGTCCGCTCGGGGGAATATGTTCTGGGCACCGTTTCCTGCTGGTATGAAAATAATCACTGGCACTGGGGACGGTTTGCGGTGAATCCGTGCTATCGCGGAATGGGGATCGGTAAACAACTGGCGCGTGTTTCATTGCAGGAGATGCTGGAGCAAACTGATAAAGTGCTGCTGGATGCGCGGGATTCCACGGTGAAAATCATCAGTGATCTGGGCGGTGTAATCACCGGCCCGACCACCGATTTTTACGGTATGCCGATTACACCGATGCGCCTTAAAAAAGAAGATTTTCAAAACGCGACCGCCTGACCGGTCGCGTTCCTGTTGCCTCAGCCCGCGCTGCCCCATCTGCGTTTCAGGTAGCTGACCGCTTCCTGCGTCTGCGGCTGGTTGAGGTAGTTTTCCCTGAACAGAATCGTGCCCTGAATTTGCGGGTTGGATTCATTCATATCGAGCTGTTTTTTCAGCTCAGGCACGCCGCCGCTAATCATCCAGTCGGGTTCACTCTTCGAAGGTTCACCCACTTTATACAGCGCGACGCCAATATACAGGCGCGTATGGGTTGGTTTTACGACATCAGCCCACCACTGCGCCAGCACATCATAACGCGCAGCTTTGCGGGCAAAAGGCCAGTAAAGTTGCGGGGCGATGTAATCAAGCAAACCCTGCTGCACCCAGAGACGCGTATCGGCATACGCCTCATCGTAGGCCGCCGCGCCAGAGGTGCGGGAACCTGCCGGATCGTGCGACACATTCCGCCACACGCCAGCCGGACTGACGCCAAATTCCACGCCGGGTTTCAGCTGTTTAATGGTGCGTGAAACCTGCTCAATAAGTAGCTGGGTATTATGGCGTCGCCAGTCGGCTTTCGAGGCAAATCCCTGTCCGTAGCGCCGGAACGTCAGATTATCGTCGAGCGTCGAACCCGGCGCTTCAGTATAGAAATAGTCATCAAACTGCACGCCATCCACCGGATAACGCGACACCACTTCGGCCACGATGCTGGTTATCCAGTCGCGCGCTTCGGGAATACCAGGGTCGAGCACAAAGCGGTCGCTGGCGGTACGGATCCAGTCGCGGTGCAGGACAAATACGCTGGCAGGATGCAGTGGCAGCGTGTTGTTCAGCTCAGCCACGGTAGAAGGTTTGGTGTTGACCGACACGCGGTAAGGGTTAAACCAGGCGTGGACCTTCATTCCGCGCTTATGCGCTTCATCGAGCATAAACTGCAACGGGTCATAGCCCGGATCCTGACCAATTTTGCCGGTCAGCGTATCCGACCACGGCAGGATTTTAGAGGCCCACAGCGCCGTGCCATCCGGTTTCACCTGGAAGAATACGGTGTTTATTCCGAGACTTTGCAGCTTGTCGAGTTTGTCAGTCAGAGCCTTTTTCTGCTGGCTGATGCGTGCAGCCGGACTGCTGGCCGTCACCGAAGACACCGGCGGCCAGTCGAGACGGGAAACCGTCGCCAGCCATACACCGCGCACCGGTTCATGCGACGGCGCAGAATTACCCGGCAGTGGCTGTTTGGACACCGGTGGCAGCGGCGTGACCAGCGATTTCGGCGGCTTCGAAGAGCAACTGGCCAGTAACAGCGCCAGCCCCATCAGGGTCGCTGATGTTTTGACGATCTTGATCGCTGAAATGTGTTGTGATCGGGCGATGATAAACTCCATTTTTCTTGTAATCGCGGGGACAGGCAGCAGATTAGCTGCTTCGTGTCGCGTGCTTAATGATCAGGATTAATTTTCACTGTAATCAGGCATTAACGCAATTTCCCCAGACGCCTTTTTGCTATCCACTGGCGCAACATTCCTTCGGCGCTCACGGTCAGGATCCCCAGCATGATAAGCAGCGCTCCGGCGATAAAGTTGATTTTCAGCGGTTCATGCAGAAAAACCACGCCCGCAATAATGCCGAAAACCGGCGTCATAAACGAGAGGATCCCCAGACGCGAAGCCTGATAACGGCGCATCAGGCTGAACCACGCCAGATAACTGCCGAACGTCACGATCACGGTCTGAAATACCATGCTGCTGACAGATACCGGCGTCAGGCGAAACTGTGTCTGACCGGTCAGTAACGCCATGGCACCGAGCAAAACGAACGCGCCAGCCAGCTGATAAAACAGCGTCATGGTGGCGCTGCCGGAAGATAACGCGCTGCGACGCACCACGATAGTGGTCATGCCCCAAAAGGCACCGGCCAGCAGGCCGAAGAAATCGCCGAGCAGCATATTGCTGGCCTGCGGTGCAGTAGAATTATTGCCGCCAAACAGGAAAGCGACAATTACGCCGAGAAAGGTGATGCCGACGCCGGACCATTGCAGGCGGCTCAGGCGTTCTTCCGGCACCAGAAAATGCAGACCGAGCGCGGCAAATATCGGTGCGGTATACAGGAAAACCGCCATGTGAGCGGCAGTCGTGAACCGCAGCCCTTCAGCGACAAACATAAATTCAACGGAGAACAGCAAACCGACCAGCAATCCGGGGCGCAGCGTCTGTGCGCTGAACGGAATTTTTCGCTGGCGGATGAGCATCAGGACCATCACCGCCAGCCCCGCCATGCCCGAGCGCAGCGCCACCTGCAACAACGGCGTGATATCCGCTGCGGCGCTTTTGATCGCCACCTGCTGCACACCCCAGATAATACAAAGCCCAACCATCACGCTGCTGGCAAATCCGTCCAGCGGTTTACGCGAGTCCATTTTCTGTCTTCCTGTTCTGTCTTCTTGTCATAAATCAGTCCAACAGATTAGCGCGAAACTATAAATTCAGATAATGGTTCAGCGAGCACGGGCGGGATTTTTCCAGCGTACATTGCTCAGGGTTACGGCCATCACCGACAGTAACGCCAGCGCGCCTGCCGGGGCGAAAACCGTCCAGCCCGCACGCTCGATATAAGGCATGCCTTCGGCCAGCACGCGTCCCCATTCAGGCATCGGCGGCGGTGCGCCAAGCCCGAGAAAACCCAGAGACGCCAGCGCCAGCGCGATGCCGGGTAAACGCAGTAATGCGTGGCGCAGAAGCGGACCAGCAAGGGCGGGAAACACATAAAACACATGACGACGAATAGCCCCGACGCCGGAAAGGGGCAGCATCTGCATATAAGGACGCGCGCGAATTTCCGCTACCTGCGCGGCGGTGTGAGCTGCCAGCGGCGCCCAGCTGACGGCGGTGACGGCAATGATGGCACCTCCTGCCGTAGCGCCGTTAACGGCAGCGACCACTAATCCGGCGATCACCGGTGGCAGCGCATTCGCAACTTCAACCGGCCCGGTCATGACACGGGGAAACGCTCCGGCAATGAGGCCGATAGCCAGACAAATCAGCGAAACAATCAGCGCCTGAAAACAGGTATTGAGCGTGCCGTGCGCCACACGGGCGAGAAGGTCGCGCCCCATAGCGTCCGCGCCAAAAGGCAGGGCGAAAGACGGCGGCTGTAACCGCAAATAGTCCGATGCCAGCGGGTCGCGCGGCAAACCGGCGCAGACCATGACCAGCAGAATTCCCAGACATAACAGCGGGATCCACGGCCGCGATTTTTCCGTGCGATCGGAAGATGCCGGAACCGGCACCGCGTTCAGCCTGACGGCTCGCCCCAGCAAGACGATCCGCACCCCTCCGGTTAACATGCCAAAAAGAGACGCCAGCACCAGCAGGATCAGAACGCCGGTCTGTAAGGCTGGTAAATCACCCGCAGCCGCTGCGCCCAGCGTGGCGCGCCCCAGACCCGGAATGGCGAACACCTTTTCAACCGCCACTGCGCCGCCGGTCAGGGAAACCAGCACCAGTCCGGTCAGTGGCATTACGCCGGGCAGCGTCCGGCAGACAACGGCCAGCGCGGTATGACGGCGTTGAATACCCAGCACGCTCCAGGTCGTCAGCCAGTTTTCTTTAAAGGTTTCGCAGAGCGCATCAGAGTAAATTCGTCCGAGATACCCGCCAGCCGGAATACCCAGTGCCAGCGAAGGCAGCACTGCGTAATGCCAGCCTTGCCAGCCATAAGGCGGAAAAAGGGAAAGCCAGACCGCACCGACAATCAGCAAAACTGATGCCAGTAAAAACTCCGGCAGAGCGGTGAACAACGCTGCGGTAAAACCCGCCGGACGGGGCGTTCTGCCCTGTAATCCGCGCACCATTGTGCCTGCGCACAGCAGCAGTGCGAGAATAAAGGCCACGCCCGCGGAGGATGCCATCAGCGTTAATGACACGCCGGTTGCCTGCAACATACCGGGCAGAACCGGCAATCCCGAAACCCAGGACACACCGGCGTCGCCGTGCAGCAAACCGTTCAACCAGTGCGTCAGCGCGAACCAGGGTCCGTTATCCAGCCCGAGCGACTGGCGGATAGCGCCCAGTGTTTCTGCCGTGGCTTCCTGCTCACCGGACCGTGCGCGCAGTAATGACAGCGCCGGATCACCGCCGGACAACCACGGCAGCAGACCGGTCAGCACCACTATCCCCGCCAGGGTCAGCAGGCGTGAAATCAGCGGCACCAGCGCGCCGCCGGTCTGACTCATGCGCAGACGGCTGACACCCGTGCAGGTGCGGCAATACAGAGATTCACTCATCAGCCAGCCTGACTCACACGCTGTGTAGCGGCGTTGATCAGCGTGCGTTCACGCGGGTCGCGCACGGCGTCACGAATATCAGCCGCTTCGCCCTGAATCACTCGTTCATGCAGCATCGGAATGGCGGCATCAGTTGAGAGGATCAGGTTTTCAGCCTGCATAATGGCCTCACGGCGCGCATTGCCTGCCGGAATGGCAGCGGCTTTTTGCAACGCCTGGTCGATTTCAGGGCGACACAGTTGCGCGATGTTAAACGAACCTTTGCAGGCGAAATCGCTGTACATGTAGGCCACCGGATCGCCGGAATCGATCACAGTCGCACGCGATAAAATAAACGCATCGAACTTACCTGCCAGAGCATCCGATTCAATTTGCGAATACTCCCGCACAACCTGTTTCACGTTAAAACCGGCCGCCGTCAGCTGCTGCGCCAGATACACCGCCACTTCCGGCAGTTCGGCGCGATCGCTGAATGTCGCTAACGTGATGGTTTCACCGGCAGGTTTTGCGGAAGTGACCGGATGGCTCACCGGCTGGCGCAATTCTGCCGCCCACGGCAGCGCCGGGCCGAGCAAACCCTGCGCCACGTCGGCACGTTTTTCGTAGACGTTATCCACCAGTTGCTGACGATTAATCGCGTCGCGCACGGCGGCACGCAATGCCGCATCCTGCATCACGCCGGATTTCGTATTGAGATACAACGTATTGGTGCGCGGCATGGGCACTTCGTGGATTAAACGCTGGTCGAGCAACGGTGCCTGTGAAACCGGAATAGCTTCCACAATATCCGCTGAACCGGTGCGTAACGCGGCTCCCCGCGCGGTACCGTCCGGCACAAAACTGACGTCGATGCCGCTGGCTTTCGCCTGTTCACCCCAGTAACCGGCGAAGCGCTCGAGTCTGGCGCTGCTGGTGCCGTTGACCTGCACCAGTTCAAAGGGGCCGGAACCGGTATGGCGCGGGTTAACCGTGCCATCCTTGCTGTAGGCTTTTTTTGAAAGGATGGCCAGTTGCGTGCTGGAAAGTCGCTGTGGCAGCAACGGATCGGGTTGCGCGGTGGTGATGATAACGGCCAGCTGACCGTCCGCTTCAGCGGTCAGTTGCACGCCATCCAGAATGCGCGGTTTTGGCGCAGCTTGTGCGGCGACGGTCAGCGCATTTACCACCGTGGCGGCATCAAGCGCGCTGCCATCATGGAATTTTACGTCCGGGCGTAACTCGAACCGCCAGCGGTTATCGCCGGTTTGCTGCCAGTTTGTCGCCAGCGCCGGTTGCGCTTCGCCCAGTTTATCCAGCACCACCAGCGTTTCTGCCGTGCTCCAGCGCGAGAGTTTAAACGCATCGTCGCTGAGCGGCGTCAGGCCGGAACGTGGCGGTTGTAACATCGCCAGGCGCAGGCGCTGATCGACACTTTGTTGGGGAGTTTTATCGGCTTCATTGAAGCAACCGGTCAGTAAAAGTGCAGCAGAAAGCAGCCCGGCCAGCGGGCTTACACGTAACAGAGACATCAAAAAATCCTTGTCAGATTGCGGGAGGAGGCAGGCGACGGCAGATTCGCCACATCGCCAGCGCACTTAAAAAGGGAACCGCCGCCAGCGCCAGCCACGGAATGACCGCGGCGGGTGAAGGGGTTAGCGCGTAATCAAGCAGGCCGCCGAGCAGGAAATTGCCCGCCAGAACTGCGATGCCGCCCATCGACGAGAGCGCACCGTAATGTGCGCCGAGATTATGTTGCCCGGCAAAGCGTGGAATGAGATCCATCCCGACCGGCACAATCAGCATCTGGCCGACAGTCAGCAGGGTGATCAGCAATACAGATGGCAGCAGCCGCAGCCAGCCTTGTGGCGGTATCGTCCAGGCGAACAGCGCGACAGCGACAAATGCGGCAGAGAGCAATCCGAAGCCCGCAGGTAAAATGCGTGAGGCTCCCATCCGGCGTGCAAAACGCGCCAGCGGCATTTGCAGTCCGATCACCAGAACCGAAGCCAGCACGAACAATGGCCCGAGATCTTGCTCACTGCCGCCAGAACGGCGCAGTTCGACCGGCAGCGCCAGATAGAGCTGGTTGTAGCTGAACAGGTACGCGCTGTAGGCGATGATAAAAGCCACAAAACGTGGCTGACGGAACGTCTCCCACCACGGCACAATTTTCAGTTCTGTGGCGCGTTTTGGCGTGGCGGGCAGGGTGAAAAACAGCACCAGCAGCGCAATCAGAAACAGTCCGGAACCGGCCAGCGCTACCGGCTGAAAACCGTATCCGGAAAGCAGGGAGCCGAGCAGCGGCCCAAGCACTGCACCCAGTTCGGCACATACTGCTGACAGAGCAAACCATTCGGCGCGGCTGCGTTTTCCGGCTTTTTCGCTGTGGGTTCCGGCCTGCGCCAGCAGGGCTTCAATGGAAGGGGAAAACAGTGCGCCACCGACACCGGTCAGGCAGGCACCGAGGATCACGGGTGCCAGCGTGTCGGAAAGTCCGAGCAGCAGGAAACCGGCGATGCGCACCACGCAACCGAGCAGAATAATGAGACGTGCGCCGTAGCGATCTGATAACGCGCCGCCGAGTAAAAACATCCCTTGTTGTGAGAACGTCCGCAGACCCAGCACCAGCCCGATCGCCCAGCCGGAAAGCAGTAAATCATCGCGAAGAAAAATCGCCAGAAATGGTACGACAGCATAAAAGCCAATATTAAACACCAGACTGCTGGCGAGGAGCAGCGGCGGTTTGGGCGCAGAAGGTCGCGCAATAAAACGGGTCAGCATCCGGTTATCCGTTAACGATCAAAGGTAAATGAGGTATGGCGTTGAGTAACTGCCGCGTATGAGTATGGTCCGGAGAACGCAAAACGTCCTGCGTGGCGCGATCTTCTACAATCTCACCGCCGTGCATCACCAGCAGACGCTCGCACAAACCGGCGACCATCGAAATATCATGTGTCACCATCAGCAGGCCCATGCCATTTTGCTGCGTCACCTGTTGCAGCAGCTGTTTGACCTGCGCACGCAGCGGCAGATCCAGACCGCTGACTGGCTCATCAGCCACCAGAAATTGCGGGCGGATCGCCAGCGCACGGGCAATCGCCACACGCTGTGCCTGTCCGCCGGAAAGCTCGCCTGCCGTCCGGGAGGTGAGAGTGTCGCTGAGACTCACCTGCGCCATCACATCGCTGACCCGCAAACTAATATCGCCTTCAAAACCCAGACGTTTCAGCGGTTCGGCAATAATCTGACCGATCGTCTGCGCAGGTGGCAATGAGCCTGCAGGATCCTGCGGAATATACTGCACGCACCGCCGGTATTCCCGCAAAGAACGTGCTGAGCCCGGGCGGATTTCTGTACCCGCGCAATACACTTTTCCGCTGTCGGGTGCTTCGAGCGCCAGAAGAATTTTCAGCAGGGAAGACTTACCGCATCCGGAGGCACCCACCAGTCCGAGAGTTTCGTGGCGGCTTACGCGTAGCGACAAATGCTCAAACAGCGTCGTGTGCTGTCTGCGCCAGAAGGCACCCGGTAGCGCATGATGACGGCTGACGTTATGCAGATGCAAAAAGGGTTCGGTGATCAGATGCAGTGAAGTTTCCATCAGACTGCAACCCCGCACAGTGACGCAGCATTCTGATGCAGCATGGCGGCCTGTCTGGCGGCGTGAACCAGTTGTCTGGAATACGGATGTTGCGGGCGGCTGAGCAACTGCGACATCGCGGCAGATTCCACCAGAACACCGTTTTCCATCACCAGTGCGCGCTCGCATAATTGCGCGGCGACGGCGATATCGTGGGTGATAAACAGCAGCGCACGTGAAGGGCGGGCAAAACAGGCTGTACGCATGGCCTGCAAAACCTGATGCTGGGTTAACACATCCAGCGCGGTCGTCGGCTCGTCCGCCACCAGCAACGCTGCGCGGGATTGCATTGCCAGCGCAAGGCACAAACGCTGGCGCTGGCCACCGGAAAGTTCAGCCGGATAACGTGAAGAGAATCGCGCAATATCGCCCAGCCCGACGGCGTCCAGCATGGCGTGTATGTCATCAGTGGTTGCGGCGGGCAGGGCGAGGCGCAGCTGTTTTCCAAGTGTCATCAGCGGGTTCAGTGCGGTGGAGGAATCCTGAAAAACGGTGGCGACACGGCTGTATGCGGAACGTGATACCGGCGGTTTGCCGCAAACTTCTGCGCCATTCACCCGGATACTGCCGCTGAGTCCCGCGCCTGCGGGCGCAGTGCCAGTGATCGCCCTGGCGGTCAGAGATTTGCCTGAGCCGGAAGCGCCGAGCAGACAAACGCGCTCGCCTGCGTTGATGCTGAAACTCAAACCGGAAATCCGGTTTTCACCGGCGAGCCGCATTGTCAGTCCTTCAACCACCAGAACCGGCTCAGTTTTTTGTTTATTGTCTTGCGTCATCCCTGAACCCGTCCATCCAAGCGTTTTCTTGATATGTGATAACATAACAAACTGTGTCAATTTGATGCAAAAGGTTTTGTGTTTTTTTCTCTGTCATCTTCTTGCGTCCTGCATTTTTTTGCCCGTTGCAAAAACAACAGGGCAAAAAAGTCCTCCACCTGCACAACCCTGAGCAACAGCCTTTCAGAAGCAGAATGTTAGGTTAAATGCATCTTTTTTCGGCCGCCTTCCGTAAGCCGGCATCCTGAGTAAAGGTGTTGAAATAATGGCGAGTTATTTTTTCTCCAGCCCGCGCGTGTACTTTGGCGACGGCGCCCTCACGGCATTAAACAGCCTGATTAATAAGAAAGTGGCAATTGTCACCGATGAATTTATGGTGACGTCAGGCAAGGTCGCGTATCTGACGGAACAGATGCCGCAGGCCACGGTATCGGTGTATGGCAAGGTCAGGCCGGATCCGGACACGGATATTTTGCAGGAAGGTGCGGCGCAGTTTAAAGCCTTCCGGCCACAGGTGATTATTGCACTGGGCGGCGGGTCTTCGCTGGATGCTGCCAAAGGCATCAAAGTGACGCTGGAAGACCACTATCAGCGGACCGATTCTCGGCAATATGACATCGAACTGATCGCCATTCCGACGACCAGCGGTTCAGGTTCGGAAGTGACGTCCTATGCGATTATTTCTGACCCGCAGAATGGCCGCAAATACCCGCTGGTTTCGCAGGCACTCGTACCGGATACCGCCATTCTTGATCCGCAACTGGTGCTGAGTGTACCGCGACATATCGCGGTAGATACCGGAATGGACGTGCTGACTCATGCCATCGAAGCACTGGTTTCAACCGGCGCTAATGATTTCAGTGATGCGCTGGCCGAAAAAGCCATCGCCCTGACGTGGCAGCATTTGCCGCAGATTTATGAGGATGATAAAGACGTCGCGGCGCGGACTCATATGCATAACGCTTCCTGCATGGCGGGCATGGCATTTAACTCGGCTGGCCTTGGGCTGGTGCATGGCATGGCACACGCCATCGGCGGAATGTTGCATATTCCGCACGGTAAAATTAATGCCATGTTGTTGCCGTTAGTCACCGAATTTAACGCCGCGCATGCCTCGCCTGAAACGACCCGCCGTTACTGTCTGTGCGCCCAAATTATGGGTATCGCAACTGCTGATCCACAAGACATGATTTCCCAACTGGTGGAGCGCCTCCGACAGTTAAACCAGCAATTTGGTATCCCCTGCAGCTTAAAAGAACTCGGCACGGATCTGGCCGCATATGAAACGATGCGCCCCTTGCTTACACAGGCCGTGCTGGCCGATGGTTGCACCGCTTCCAACCCCTGTACGCCTTGTGCGCAGAGTATTGACCTGCTGCTTTCCTGCATCGCTGAAACCGGCGAATACCGCGCACCGAAGTTTGCTGTGCCTGTCGGTATTTCTAACCGCCACGTGCATTTGTGCCGTGAAGATATGGATGTGTTGTTCGGATATGACTCGACGCTGACGCGTCTGAAAGCGGTTAAACAACCCGGTCAGTTTGCTGCGGAAGAGACCGTTACCTTGCGTACGCCCAAGGGTGATATTCCCAATGTGCGTGTCCTCGGGCCGCTGCGCAGCGTCACGCAGATTGAAATTTCAGTGGCCGACAGTTTTGCGCTGGGCGTGAAAGCGCCGGTGAGAATGTCAGGCGATCTGGAAAATTCGCCAGGTGTCGAGCTGGTCGGGCCGAAAGGACAAGTCAGCAAACCGCACGGGACCATTGTGGCCTGGAGACACATTCATATCTCCCCGCAGGAAGCAGAACACCACGGTTTGCGCGATGGCATGGAAATCGATTTGCAGGCACAGGGCCAGCGGGCGGGCATTCTGAGCCATGTGCTGGTGCGGGTCAGTGCGGATGCAGTGCCGGAATTGCATATCGATGTGGAAGAAGCCAACGGCCTGGGGCTGCGCAACGGCGACCTGCTGTTTCGGACCGGCAAGGTGACGCACCCATGAATACGCCGGAGCTTCAGCGTTTGTCACGGCTGATTGATAAGTCGATTGCCGAGCTGCTGGTGCGCGAACGTGCGGTACGCAATGCAGGATGCAAAACCGTGCGCGTGGTGATCACCGGCAGCGATCTGACGACCTTGCCACAGACTCTGAAAAGCCTGCGGGCGCTTGAATCTGCCGGTTATGTGCTCCGGGTGATGTTTTCATACAGCGCCGGAGAGTCCGGGCTGAAAACTGCATTACTATCTGAAATACAATTAGTTAGCGGCATCGATGAGTTTTCAACGCTGACTGACGACAACCTGTATTTGCCGGCGCTTTCCACCAACAGCCTGAGCAAAATCGCGCTGGGATTACGCGATAACCTCGCGACTACGCAAGTTTTTCACGCGCTCAGCTTAAACACGCCGGTGATTGTCACACTCAATTCCGAACTGCTGCATCTCAGTGACAGTGCGTTTGCGCCGCCGCTGCAGGCCCGGCTGGATGATTATATTGATACGCTCAGGCAATACGGCATTGCGATAAAAGGCCTTGAAGACACTGCCTGCCAAAAGCGACTGATCACAATGAATGATATCCGTCTTCATCACACCAGCGGCTCGCTGCGCATTGGCCGTAACACGCTGATTACGCCCGCTGCGCAAGATGAAATTCGCCGACAGAACATCACCGTGATCCGGTGAACCGGAGGAATTATGTATCTGGCAAAAGTGACCGGCGCGCTGGTCTCGACCACCAAACACGTCTCGTTAAACGGGGCCAAATTACTGATGGTTGCGCGGCTGGATGAGCATTACCAGCCCACCGGCAGCGCCCAAGTGGCGGTGGATTTCGTCGGGGCAGGCAATGGCGAAATCGTCATTATCTCCACCGGCAGTTCGGCGCGCATGAGCAACAGCAAAGAGCATTCTGTGATTGATGCCGCCGTTGTTGGCATCGTCGATCCGCAAGATCTGTCTTAAGGAAACGCTATGTCTGAACAACTCGATGGCTGGATCAGCGCGGCGATTACCGTCCAGGGAACGGGTTCGCAGTGCACGTTTAGCCTGGATGACGGCGCCTTGCTGGCGCGGTTTGCCGCTAAAGAAGCGCTGAGTATTGGCGTGCCGATGGTGTTCAGCCTGGCGGATGCCAGCGGCCATCAGCGCTATTTCTTCAGCATGGAGAATGCATTGCTGATCAGCCACCAGCTTGCGCCGGAAAAAGCCCGCACCGCCGTGGCGCTCAAAATGCCCACTCACAAACTTGCTGCGCTGATCCAACCGGGCGCAGCGCTTTACAGCCTGCAACATCAAAACGGCATTTGCTGCATTGGTGGCGGACTACCGTGCTGGTCGAAGGGGATTTTACTTGGCGGGATTGGCATCAGCGGCGGCACGGTTGAACAAGATCTGACTGTCGCGCGCAACACGCTCACACGCTTCAGTGTCGCCCGCTTCGTACTCACAACAGGAAATGATTAACAGGGGTCAACATGTCCTTCGGTTCACTGGTTTTAGTTATTAACTGCGGGTCATCCTCGCTGAAATTTTCGCTGATCCCGTCTGATTCAGGCGCGCCGGTGTTGTCGGGTCTGGCTGAAAGACTGGGGCTGGATAACGCCAGCATGACGCTAAAAAACAGCCACGGACAGAAGACCATGGTGGCGCTGAGCGAAGCCAGCCACGTTTGCGCGCTGAAAGTGCTGTTCAGGGAACTGGCAGAACGCCAGTGGTTGCCTGCGGTACAGGCTATCGGACATCGTGTCGCCCATGGCGGCAATGAATTCAAACAATCGGTTCGCCTCACGCCGGAGGTCATCGAAAAAATTCGTGCGCTGTCGGCGCTGGCGCCTCTGCATAACCCGGCGAATCTGACCGGCATCGAAGCGGCCATCGCACTGCTGCCTCAGGTGCCACAGGTCGCGGTGTTTGATACCGCGTTTCATCAGACACTGCCTGCGGCGGCCTACACCTACGCCATTCCGCTGGAATATCAGCAACGCTATCAGGTCCGCCGTTACGGATTTCATGGCACCTCGCATCGTTATATTGCGGGCGAAGCGCTGACAATGCTGGATCTCGACCCGGCCGATCATGGCATTCTGATTGCCCATCTTGGTAACGGTTCTTCGGTATGTGCTGTGCAAAACGGGCGCAGCGTGGATACCTCAATGGGCATGACGCCGCTGGAAGGGCTGGTGATGGGGACACGCTGTGGCGATCTGGATTTTGGTGCTGCGGCGCATATTGCGACCTGTACCGGTCAGAGTATCGATGCGTTGTACAAAATGGTGAATAACCAGTCAGGATTACTGGGATTATCCGGGTTATCCAGTGATTGCCGCACCTTACTGGAAGCGCGCGGGCAGGGTGATGCCCGGGCAACGCTGGCAATAGATGTGATGGTTCACCGGCTGGCGCGCCATCTGGGGGCGCATCTGACCTCACTGAAACGACTCGATGCGCTAATTTTTACGGGTGGGATTGGCGAAAATTCAGCGCTGATCCGCGAACTGACGCTTGCGCGGCTTGGTGTGCTGGGGCTGAAACTGGACGCTCAGAAAAATCATCACACCTGCGGCGGTCGCACGGGCGTTATCTCATTGCCTGATTCTCCGCGTGTAGTCGTGATCCCGACCAATGAAGAAAAAATGATAGCACTGGATGCGGTGGCGATTTGCGCCGCGCAGACGGTGAATTAATTAAAAAGAAAACAAAGAGATTTTATTGTCCGGTTGCCGGATGAAATAACAAGAAAGTCCGGCTGGCGGGCAAAACATTTTGTCGTGAAGTCCTTATTATCATTGTGCGTGAATAGTTTACCTGCAGGATATAAGTGCGCGGTTTTCTGGCCGACGTTAATAACCCTGTATTAATTAATTTCCCAACTCAATATCAGAGGTCGTTATGCAACAAGAAGCATTAGGTATGGTTGAAACAAAAGGTCTGGTTTCTGCAATTGAAGCCGCAGATACCATGGTGAAATCCGCCAATGTCACTCTGGTTGGTTATGAAAAAATCGGCTCAGGGCTGGTTACTGTCATGGTGCGCGGCGATGTTGGTGCAGTGAAAGCGGCGACGGATGCCGGTTCTGCTGCGGCGCTCAAAGTTGGCGAACTGGTATCTGTACATGTTATTCCTCGCCCGCATATTGAAGTTGAAAAAATTCTTCCAAAAGCCGTCGGCTAATAAAGGTCGGTAAACAGTTGTCGGTTAATAACCCCAGAGGATACTGACCATGAGAGATAATCTTGTTGAGCAGATTATATCTGAAGTAGTGAATAAACAGACCAGCGACAATGCCAGGGATAAAAAAGCCGCCAGTATTGCTGGTTGCGGGTTAACGGAATTTGTCGGCACCGCGCTCGGACATACTATTGGTCTGGTTATTGCCAATGTCGATCATCAGTTACATGACGTCATGAATATCGACAAGAAATATCGCTCTATTGGTATTCTTGGGGCGAGAACCGGTGCGGGTCCGCATATATTTGCGGCAGATGAAGCAGTGAAAGCCACCAACAGCGAAATATTATCGGTGGAACTGGCGCGTGATACTGAAGGCGGCGGCGGGCACGGATGTTTAATTATTTTTGGTGCTACTGATGTGTCCGATGTCCGCCGTGCTATTGAAGTGGCGCTGTCAGAGATTGAACGCACGATGGGCGATGTTTACGGCTCTCCGGCCGGTCATCTTGAATTCCAGTACACAGCACGTGCCAGTTTTGCGCTGAATAAAGCTTTCGGTGCGCCGGTCGGTAAAGCCTTCGGCATGACTTGTGCGTCACCTGCGGCCATCGGCGTGGTCATTGCCGATGTGGCGGCCAAATCGGCAGTGATCGAGCCGGTGGGTTACGCCAGTCCGTCGAAAGGTACCAGTTTTAGCAACGAAGTCATTTTCACCTTTGCCGGTGATTCTGGTGCAGTGCGACAGGCCGTAATTGCAGCACGTGAAGTCGGGCTGCAACTGCTTGCCACGCTGGATCCGACGCCTATCAGCTCTACCACCAAGCCCTACATTTAAGGGTTAACCTGGCGAAGCGACGTGAAGTAAGGAATTAACAGCATGAATGATATTGAAATTGCTCAGGCGGTCTCCAACGTGCTGAGCAGGTTTACCAAAACAACGTCAGATACTGCGCCTGAGGCAGTGTCTGAAATCGCTCAGGCAACGGGCGGTGACACGCTCGACGCCATTGTTGCCAGAGCGCTGGCGCAGGCACCTTCTAAAACTCCTGCAACGGCGGTGCAGTCACCGGCATGTGAGGCAGGCAACGGTGCGTTTGCTTCCATGGATGAAGCGATTGCCGCGGCAGTGCTGGCGCAGGTTCAGTATCGCCACTGTTCAATGCAGGATCGGGCGACGTTTGTTCAGGGCATCCGCGATGTATTCCTGCAGGACGCCGTTTTGCAGGATATTTCCCGCATGGCGGTAGAAGAAACCGGCATGGGCAATTACGCCGACAAGCTGACCAAAAACCGCGTGGCGGCACAGAAAACCCCCGGGCTGGAAGATCTCGTTACCGGCGCGCTGAGTGGTGACAGCGGCCTGACCCTGACGGAGTTCTCTGCTTACGGGGTTATCGGTTCGATCACGCCGACCACCAATCCGACAGAAACCATCATCAACAACAGTATCGGTATGCTGGCGGCAGGCAATTCCGTGGTATTCAGCCCGCATCCGCGCTCCCGCAACGTTTCTTTATACTGTGTTGAACTGATTAACCAGAAACTCGCCGCCCTGGGCGCGCCGGCCAATCTGGTGGTGACGGTAACACAGCCTTCCATCGACAACACCCGCTCGCTGATCAACGACCCTCGCATCAATATGCTGGTGGCGACCGGCGGTCCGGCGATTGTGAAAACGGTAATGTCATCCGGTAAAAAAGCGATTGGTGCCGGTGCAGGCAATCCGCCCGCAGTGGTCGATGAAACCGCCGATATTGAAAAGGCAGCCCGCGACATCATTTGCGGATGTAGCTTCGATAATAATTTGCCGTGCGTGGCTGAAAAAGAAGTGATTGTCGTCAATCAGGTAGCTGATTATCTGATCCATTGCATGAAAAAAAGCGGTGGCTATTTACTGTGTGACAAACAACTTATCCGCCAGCTGGAATCTCTGGTGCTGAACGAAAAAGGCTCCGGTCCTGACACCGCTTTTGTTGGCAAAGATGCTCGCTATATTCTGCAACAACTGGGCGTCAGTGCGCCGGAAGACACTAAAGTGATACTGATTGAAACCGAGAAAAATCATCCGTTTGTAGTGCATGAACTGATGATGCCGGTGCTGCCGGTGGTGCGGGTCGATAATGTGGATGAAGCCATTGAATTGGCGGTGCAGGTCGAACATGGCAACCGCCATACCGCCATCATGCATTCAACCAACGTTGAAAAGCTGACCAAAATGGCCCGGCAGATCCAGACCACGATTTTCGTCAAAAACGGGCCTTCTTATGCCGGGTTGGGTGTCGGCGGCGAAGGGCATGCCACCTTTACCATTGCCGGACCCACCGGAGAAGGGCTGACGTCAGCGCGTTCATTTGCCAGAACCCGTCGCTGCGTGATGGTCGAGGCCCTTAACGTCAGATAAGGGGCGTCGATGAAAAAACGCATTATTAATGCCCCGACCCCGGACATCGTGGCGATGATAAAACGCAGAATGCCCGGGGAATTTCGTTCAAGGCTTGATCTTATCCGTATCGATGCGATCGGCATGATTATGTTGCCGGTGCCGGATCTGTATTTTTACGCCGATGCTGCCAGTAAAAGCGCCAATGTTGTGGTCTCGGAAATATTCGGTAGTTGTCCACAACATATTACGACGCTTGCTATTTTTGGCGAAGTCGCCGCGGTAAATGAAGCCATGCGAATAATAGAAGACGATAACAATAATAGCGCTTTCTGATTATCCGCTAATAAAAACTATTACTGCCGCAAGGTTAAATCACTCATTTCGGGAGTTACACTATGTTAGAGAAAGGTTTTTCTAATCCGACCGAACGTGTTGTCAGACTCAAAAATATGATCCTGCATGCGAAACCTTATGTTGAATCGGAACGCGCAGTATTAGCAACGCAGGCGTATCAAGAAAATGAACAACTGCCCGCTATTATGCGCAGGGCACGCGTGGTCGAAAAAATATTTAATGAGCTGCCGGTAACTATTCGTCCCGACGAGCTGATTGTTGGCGCGGTGACGATTAATCCACGCTCCACTGAAATCTGTCCTGAATTCTCTTACGACTGGGTAGAAAAAGAATTTAATACCATGGAACATCGGGTCGCCGACCCGTTTATTATCCCGAAAAAAACGGCTGATGATTTGCATGAGGCGTTTAAATACTGGCCGGGAAAAACTACCAGTTCACTGGCGGCATCTTATATGTCGGAAGGCACCAAAGAAAGTATGGCCAGCGGCGTATTTACCGTCGGCAACTATTTCTATGGTGGTGTCGGCCATGTCAGTGTGGATTACGGCAAAATACTGAAAATCGGCTTCCGAGGAATTATTAACCTGGTGACCCGTCAGCTGGAAGCTCTGGACCGTTCCGAACCGGGATATATTAAAAAAGAACAATTCTACAATGCCGTGATTATCAGCTATCAGGCGGCAATCAATTTTGCGCATCGCTACGCGCAGGAAGCGACACGTCTTGCGCAGCTGGAAAGTAATCCAACGCGTAAGCGCGAACTGGAACAAATTGCCCAAAACTGTACGCGGGTGCCGGAAAACGGTGCCAGCAATTTCTGGGAAGCCTGTCAAACCTTCTGGTTCCTGCAAAGCATGTTGCAGATAGAATCCAGCGGTCACTCCATTTCCCCGGGGCGTTTCGATCAGTACATGTACCCGTATCTGGCCGCTGATACTTCCATCTCGAAAGAATTCGCGCAGGAGCTGGTGGATTGCTGCTGGATAAAGCTTAACGACATCAACAAAACCCGCGATGAAATTTCCGCACAGGCATTTGCCGGTTACGCCGTGTTCCAGAACTTGTGCGTCGGTGGTCAGACTGAAGATGGCCGCGATGCCACCAACCCCCTGACTTATATGTGCATGGAAGCCACTGCGCATGTGCGCCTGCCACAGCCGTCTTTCTCCATTCGCGTCTGGCAGGGTACGCCGGACGAATTCCTCTACCGCGCCTGTGAACTGGTGCGCATGGGGCTGGGCGTTCCGGCAATGTATAACGATGAAGTGATCATTCCGGCGCTGCAAAACCGTGGTGTTTCTCTGCACGATGCCCGTGACTATTGCATTATCGGTTGCGTCGAACCGCAGGCACCTCACCGCACCGAAGGCTGGCATGATGCGGCATTCTTCAACGTGGCGAAGGTGCTGGAAATCACACTGAACAATGGCCGCGTGGGCAGTAAACAATTAGGACCGGTGACCGGCGAAATGACCGGATATGCCAGCATTGATGACTTCTTCACTGCCTTCAAAAAACAGATGGCACACTTCGTTCATCAGCTGGTCGAGGCCTGTAACAGTGTCGATATCGCCCACGGCGAGCGCTGCCCGTTACCGTTCCTTTCTGCACTGGTGGATGACTGCATTGGTCGTGGTAAATCATTACAGGATGGCGGAGCAATCTACAACTTTACCGGCCCGCAGGCCTTTGGTATCGCTGACACCGGGGATTCTGTTTACGCCATTCAGAAGCAAGTTTTTGAAGACCGCAAACTGTCAATGACTGAGCTGAAAAGCGCGCTGGACGCCAACTTCGGTCATGCCATCGGCAGCGTTCCTCATCAAGCAGGCGGTAAGTCATCGCTCGGCGAGCAGGAAATTCATGAGATGGTGAAACGCATCATCAATCAGCATGGTTCTCTCGATCCGGCGGCGATTAAAAATGAAGTTTACCGCCAGCTTGCCAGCAGCACTTCTGCGGCTCCGGCTGGCAATAACCCGCGCTTTGAAGAGATTCGCCACATTCTGGAAAACTCACCGTGCTTTGGTAACGACATCGACGAAGTGGATTTGGTGGCGCGCAACTGTGCGCTGATTTACTGCCAGGAAGTCGAAAAATATACCAACCCGCGTGGCGGCCAGTTCCAGGCTGGGATCTATCCGGTTTCCGCTAACGTTTTGTTCGGCAAAGATGTGGCTGCACTGCCTGACGGACGCATGGCGAAAGAACCTCTGGCCGACGGTGTATCACCGCGTCAGGGCAAGGATACACAGGGGCCAACGGCAGCGGCTAACTCAGTGGCTAAACTCGATCATTTCATTGCCTCCAATGGCACGTTGTACAACCAGAAATTCCTGCCGTCTGCTCTGGCCGGTGAACAGGGGCTACGTCATTTCAGCGGATTGGTGCGTAATTACTTTGATAAGAAAGGTATGCATGTCCAGTTCAACGTCATTGACCGTAACACTCTGATTGAAGCGCAGAACAATCCACAACAACATCAGGATCTTGTGGTGCGGGTCGCCGGATACAGTGCGCAGTTTGTGGTGCTGGCGAAAGAGGTGCAGGACGACATTATCAGCCGTACAGAACAGCAATTCTGATCAGCTACCTTCACGGGCTATGTAGCAATACATAGCCCGTTTTTTAAATAACCTGTGGCGCTGATGGCGGGTCAAGTTATGAATAAAGTCGATTATGAGATGGAAGGCGTGCTGTTTAATATTCAGCGCTATTCTTTGCATGACGGGCCGGGGATCCGCACTATTCCTTTTTTTAAAGGTTGTCCGCTGTCATGCAAATGGTGCAGTAATCCGGAATCACAACGTCCTACGCCGGAATTAATTTTTAAGAAGAGCGATTGTATTCGCTGTGGTAAATGCATTGAGGCATGCAAGCAGCAGGCATTATCTGTAAGTAATGCTTTCTTTATTGATCGCGAACGTTGTATTCAGTGCGGCAAATGTACGCAGGTTTGTCCGACGCAGGCTCTGGAAATGAAAGGTAAACGCATGACGGTCGCTGACGTTATGCGGGAACTACAAAAGGAAGAAAATCTCTACCGCCGTTCGGGCGGCGGCATCACGCTTTCCGGCGGTGAACCGCTGGCGCAGCCTGCTTTTGCCCGGGAACTGCTGAAAGCCTGTAAGGAAAATGGCTGGCACACGGCCATGGAAACGACCGGTTTTACCACGCCGGAGGTGATTGCCGATGTATTCCCTTACGTTGATCTGGCACTTACCGACATTAAAGCGATTAATCCGGCCATTCATCTGGCGGATACCGGGATTGAAAATAGTCAGATCCTGGAGAATTTGCTGCGTATTTCATTCCTGACCAAAACCATTGTGCGTATTCCGGTGATCCCTGGCGTGAATGATAATCCCGAAGAAATACACAATATTGCGGAATTTGCGCGGCTGATGTCTAACGTCGATACCTTGCATTTATTGCCTTATCACTCTTTTGGTGAAAATAAGTATGGCCTGCTGGGGCGTATTTATCCGATGGGCGAAGCAGACAGTATTGCCGAATCGAAAATGGAATTATTAAAAAGAGAAGTTGAGTCGTCTGGTTTTCATTGCCATATCGGCGGCTGAGTTTCCGTTAAGGAAATCCAGCCTTATAAAACAATTATCGGGAAGGGTCGTTGTATGAATGATTCAGTGAAGACGCAATGTATTGCGGAATTTCTTGGTACCGGCTTATTTTTGTTTTTTGGCATCAGCTGTCTTGCGGCAGTAAAAGTTGCAGGAGCCAGTTTTGGGTTGTGGGAAATCTGCATTGTGTGGGGGCTGGGGATTTCGCTGGCTGTCTATCTCACCGCAGGCATTTCCGGCGCACACCTGAATCCCGCGATCACCATCGCTCTGTGGCTGTTTGCGCGTTTTCCCGCCCGTAAAGTGGTGCCATATATTATCGCCCAGGTGGCCGGGGCATTCGGCGGCGCGCTGCTGGCATACATGTTCTACCATAATCTGTTTATCAATTTTGAAACCGCCAACCATATGGTACGCGGCAGTGTGGAAAGCCTTCAACTGGCCAGCATTTTCAGTACTTATCCTTCGGCGGCCATCAGCGTGTGGCAGGCGGCGTTTATCGAAATCGTCATAACCTCGATTCTGATGGGGCTGATCATGGCGCTGACCGACGACGGCAACGGTGTGCCGCGTGGCCCGTTAGGTCCGTTGCTGATCGGCATTTTGGTCGCGGTTCTTGGCGCTTCCACCGGTCCGCTGACTGGTTTTTCCATGAATCCGGCGCGTGATTTTGGCCCAAAATTATTCACTTTCTTTGCCGGTTGGGGTGACATCGCCATGACCGGCGGTCGGGACATTCCTTATTTCCTGATCCCAATTATTGCGCCTGTTATCGGTGCTTGCCTGGGTGCTGCGGTGTATCGCCTGTGTATCGGTAAAAACCTGCCGGGTAACGCGCCGGTGGCGGAAGTTGCCAAACCTTAGATTTCATTCTGCCCGTAGAAACAGCCCATAAAAAACGGCGGTGCAAATGCATCGCCGTTTTTTTATCTGCAGATTACGTTTATTTGCTTTAGGTTTATTTTCTACGGCCAGCACCACGAGGCTTTTGGCTGGGGTTTACAGTGACCGTTGATTGTTCCTTCTTCGGTGCCTCTTCTGAAAAATCCATACATGTGGATTGATCCGGCGTTTCTTCCACATTCAGTTCTTCCACATTCAGCACCGGAATAGTTTGTGGGTTTTCAAAGAGCACGGGTTTAGCTTCAGGCTCGGGAGCGGTTATGCCGAGGGTATCTGCAGAATAAATCATGCATTCAATGTGTTGCGCCGTGCGGGCAATCACTTTGTGCGCATAAACGGTGCCTACTTTGCTGGCCGCCATCACACCCGCTGTGACCCCCGCGTTAATCGCGCCGATTTCGCCTTCGAATTTGACGGTGACCATACCGCCACCTTTGGTCAGTTCATAGCCGATAAGCGTAACGTGCGCGGATTTTATCGCGGCATCCGCAGCTTCTATTGCCGCGGCCAGACCGACGGTTTCAATTAATCCCAAACTTTGTCCGGGCATAAGTCGCTCCTGTTAACAGATTCAAGGTGAAGTGCGTCGCGCACTGTTTCAGGCGTTATCGCGTAGTGCCTGTGCTTTATCGGTCTTTTCCCAGGGGAAAATGTCGCGACCAAAATGGCCGTAGCAGGCGGTCTGACGGTAACGCGGGACGAGCAAATCCAGCGTCGCGATGATGCCGCTGACGCTGAGGTCAAAATGTCGGTTCACCCGCTGCACCAGCTGTTGCTCCGTCAGCAGGCTGCTGCCAAAAGTGTCGATACGGATGGCGACCGGGCGGGGCAGGCCGATGGCCCAGGCGAACTGGACTTCGCAACGTTCTGCCAGCCCCGCCGCGACAATATTTTTTGCCACATAGCGTGCGGCATAAGCGGCCGAGCGATCGACTTTCGACGGATCTTTACCCGAAAACGCACCGCCGCCATGACGGGCTACGCCGCCGTAGGTATCTACAATGATTTTCCTGCCAGTCAGACCACAATCGGCTGCCGGACCGCCGGTGATAAATTGTCCGGCGGGGTTGATCAAAATACGGGTTTGCGGCGTTAGCAAGCGGGCGGGAATAACCGGTTTGATGATCTCTTCCAGCACCGCTTCACGAAGTTGTGTAAGAGAAATCTCCGGGCAATGCTGCGTTGAAATCACCAGCGTATCGGCGGATACCACCTGATGCTGCCGATAGCGCAACGTCACCTGGCTTTTGGCGTCTGGACGCAGGAAGGGCAGGTCCCCCGACTGGCGTAACGCCGCCTGACGCGCCATCAGCCGGTGCGCATACACCAGCGTCGCCGGCATATATTCCGGCGTTTCATTGCAGGCATATCCGAAAGTGATGCCCTGATCGCCCGCGCCCAGTGAGTCAGGGGTTGTGCCGCCGATACCTTGTGCGATTTCGGCAGACTGTTTACCCAGCATATTCAGTACGGCGCAGGTTGCGCCATCGAAACCCAGGCTGGAATGGTTGTAGCCAATTTCTTTAATGGTGTGGCGGATAACTGATTCGATATCAACATGGGCGGTTGAGCTGATTTCCCCGGCCACAATGGCTACGCCGGTTTTGACCAGGCATTCACATGCCACTCTGGCCTGTGGATCCTGTAAAAGAAAGGCGTCCAGAATGGCATCAGCTATCTGGTCGGCCATTTTATCAGGGTGCCCGGCGGCAACCGATTCAGAGGTAAAAAGAGAGTCTTCCAAAGTCGCGCCACGTTGTTCAAAGGTTCCCCCATGGTAGGGGGCGGTGGCTGAAAGCAACGTAAATTATCTTGCGGGCAGGGTGGACTTTTTTGCCCTTACGGCGAGCCCGCCCACAAAATTAGCCCGCTTGTGAATTGACGGGTTCCGGTGCGACGATTTTACGGAAATCTGACGGTGACATGCCGGTCTCTTTTTTAAATATCCGGCAGAAGTAGTTGGCGTCCTGATATGACAGTTCCAGCGCGATGGTGTTGATTCTGAGTTCGCTGAACTGCAGAAGTGATTTGGCTACGCTTAACTTGCGGGCAGCGATGTAATTTGAAAAACCATAGCCGGTCATTTTCTTGAAGGCCCGGCTCAGATAGCAGGAACTGACGAAGGAGCGTGCGGCAATGTCGTCGAGCGTCAGATTATTAAGAATATTTTTCTCAATATGGAATCTGGCGCGATCGATAAAACTCATGGTGCCCGAAAAGTGCTTTAGTGCATGGTCGAAAACGTCCTCGCTAATGCTTAGCAAGCCGGTCATGATGCGGAAATAGGCTCCCGGCGTAATGCCAGACTGGCTGATTTCCTGGATCATTGCCGTCACTTTCTTCCCGGCGGGCAGTCCTTTTTCTCCCAGTGACGAAAGATGCTGATGCAGTAATTCGAGTATATCCGTTAGTAATTTGCGTTGACTGATGCCGGAAGGCGTACCCGCGCAGGCGTCATCGAGCGCATTCAACAGAAACTGATGCCATCGATGATAATCGCAGTGTTCGATCATCTCGCCGACAGATTGTTTGAGTGCCCGTGACGCCGCAATGTCCATATCACTGACTTCCAGGGTTTTGCTGATGGCGTCGGTCAGTGTGCTTTTCTTCACCGGTTTCAGCAGATAATCATCCACTTTCAGGTTCAGCATGCTGCGCACAATATCAAAATCGTCATTAGCGGTAGTGACAATGACTTTGGTGCTGGCACTTTTGGTGCGCAGATATTCAATCACCTGATTGCCGTTAGGCAGCGGAATATTGATATCGACCAACATCATATCGATTTGATCGAGCTGGTCGATCAGCTGGATGGCTTTTTTGCCGGTATTGGCTTCATGCACCACGGAATTATCGACGTACTGAGACACAATGCGTCGCAAAGATTCAGATTCAATGAGTTCATCTTCGACAATCACAATATTGTACATAGTCATTTCTCCCTGTTTCAGGCTTGCAGCATGGGGAATTTAAGAGTGATGGTGGTCCCCATTCTTGGCTGATGCGCGCTGGAAATCACCAGACCATAGCTTTCGCCAAATAACAGCTGAAGCCGGTTTTTTATATTATTAATGCCGATACCGCCTTTCTGACGGTTTTCGTCACCGGATAAAATGTTGGCAATATCAGCACGTGACATGCCGTCGCCGTTGTCGGTAACCTCGAGAATGACATCGTGCCCGTCGTCAGTCGCGCTGATGCGTAGCAGACTGGGAGTGTCTCTCGGCTCGACAACGTAATTGAAAAAGTTCTCGACCAGGGGCTGCAAAATCAGGAACGGGCAGACGACATCAAGGTATTTTTCCGGAATATCACACTCATAATCGAAGCGTTCATTCATGCGGACTTTCTGAATTGACATGTAGCAGGTGACATAATTAATTTCATGGCTTAGCGTAATCAGGCCATGATTATTTTTGCGCAGCAAATAGCGCATCATGTCGGAAAAATCATGCACCATGGTTTCTGTGCGCTGTGCATCTTCCAGATATGCCAGCCGGCCAATGGTATTTAATACGTTAAACAGAAAGTGCGGGTTAATCTGATAAGACAGGGCTTTAAATTCCGCTTCATGCAATGAACGTTCTATTTCCACTCTTTTACGCAACTCATCGGTGAGTTCGAGATCTTTGCGGTGCAGTTCCCGCTGAATATTGTTGGTATGCGCCTGTTCTACCAGATACGACGAGACATGTAATAATGTGGAGGCGGTCGATTCGAAACGATCGTAAGGCATGCGTTTAGCATCATGATGTAAGTCGATCAGCCATTCATTTTCTTTCCATATTTCGTTGTTATCGAGAATATACGGAATGGTGCGCTCTTTCTCTTCCTCGACTTTCACCTGGCCGGAAATAAACGCGCCAAGATAATGATCGTTAATCATGATCGGCACAGCGAACTCAACAAAGCCGCAGTAACAGCGGTATACCACTGGTTTTCCGGCCTCCATAGCGGCACGTCCACCGGCGTTATCACTTTCGTAGCAGTGGTTCGCCAGCGATTCATTAAGACGTGACCGGGCGCAGAAATCTGAAAACCCGCTGGCCTGTGTCACCGGAACGCCATCCTGATCGACTACCACTAAGGCAATCATCATCGATTTACTAAAATTATCCTGGAGAGTCTGAAGTCTTTTTACATCAAGAAATTCATGCAATTTATATTTGTTATTCATTATGATTACCTGCACTGGTAATTAAATACATTCACCGTATAAATATACAGGAAGGCACCTTTATGTATTTTGAAACCCGTCACAGCGGGGGCAATTTAATTAGCCAGGAATATTAATTTATATGTACTGATGTTAATTATAAGTGTGAAAATCAGTCAGGTATTTACCGTTCAGACGCAACATGCTCAACGTGCTCTCCCCGCATGGATGACCACAAAGGACAATGCAGGCGGAATAAATCAGATGATGCGAAATGAATTATCACATCATCTTGTTGCGAGAGTATTTACTATTTATTTGATCTGCGAGAAGTGCCGGGAACGCCAATGCAATTTAGGGGTCAGGAAGCATTGGGTTTGTGCGATGGGTTGTTCATTCATCAGGTCACTGATCATGCTGAAGCAGTGCATAGCCAGTTCCCCGCAGTCCTGCGCGACCGTGTCGATTTTCACGGAAAGGGAATCGTACAGATAGTGGTCGTCAAAACTGCACAGATGGATATCGCTCTCGAGCAGCTGATGCTGGCTCATATAGCGCAGAACGCCTTCCATCAGGCCGCAGGAAGCCACGAAAAGTGCTTTGGGCGGACGTCCGAGTCTTGCGCACAGTTGCGCAAACATTTCATAGCCGGAGCTTGGCTGGTAATTGCCGTAAACAATCCAGTCCGGGTTCAGGCTGACACCCGCCCGCTGCAGGCCAAGCTGATAACCCGCCAGGCGGTCACGGGTCGGGGAGATCCGCGGTTGTCCGCCAAGAAAATAAAATTCATCACGCTGGGTTTGCGCTATACGCGAGACCAGTTCTGCTGAGGATTCGATGGCTTCACAGACCACAATCGGCAGCTGCGTGTCCTGCATATGGCGGTCAAATAAGACGACAGGTAACTGCTGGCTGATTTTTACGTATTCTGCATCGCTGAGCATGCTGGATGCGACAATCAGTCCGTCGACCTGACGCTGGATCAGATTATTGACCACCATGGTTTCCTGACTGGTATTTTCATCCGTGCAGGCAATCAGCAGCTGCATGCCGTTCTCGCGACACAGCGTCTCAAGTTCGTTGGAGCAGGCAGCAAAACCATAGTTGGTCATTTCCGGGACGACCAACCCAAGTGTGAAACTGCGCGTGACATTGAGCGAACGGGCGTGAATGCTCGGCTGATAATGATGTTCAGCCGCCACGGCCAGCACCCGATCCCGGGTGGGATCGGAGATTCGAAACTTCTTGCTGTGTCCGTTGAGTACCTGGCTGGCAGTCGATTTTGAGACGCCAGCCAGTTCGGCTATGCCACTGATAGTGATGCGTTTGGTCTTTTTCACTGCGCCATATTCTGTTGTCCGGAAAGACATTTATTCTATCACGCATTCCGCCAACGACCAGTGGCGCAGCGTAATCTGATGAGAACCCCGCAAGTTCAATTGTGCCGGTAAAACAGGGAAATAGCGTGAGGACATCACCGCTTCTCCGCCATTAATGAAAATTTCAAGGCTCGACGCATCGCTTAACACCGTTAGTTTGTGCAGCGCGCCGCACCAGATACGCTGTTCCGCCAAGCCAGTGCGTCGGTTTTTTCGCGTTAAACGCAGCCATTCTCCGTCGAAGCTGAGCGTCATGTCGCCACCTAAATCCGCGCTGAAAGCCTGTTCTGTGACAATTTCCGTCTCGGCTTTTGTGATGTCCAGTGGAGGGCAATCGTCGGCAATCCCCTGCCATGCCTGTTCATCACGACGGAGTTGTTGCAGCTCACGTGCCGGTTTTTGCATGATTTTACCCGCCACCAGCGTCAGTTCGCGCGGGCAGGTCATCGTATGCAGCCAGCCATTTTGTATTGTCGGCTGGAAAAACTCATCGCCGTCCGGTATTCCCATCCATCCAATCAGCAGGCGTCGCCCGTCATCCGTTAGCGTGGTCTGCGGCGCATAAAATTCGAACCCCAGATCCAGCTCAGTGAATTCGCCGTGCTCCAGGGTCGCATTGTCGTAATCCAGTTGCCCGACAAAATAACCCGACTGGAACGTATTCAGATAACGGTCAGATTCCGCCGCTAAACCTTGCGGACAGCAAATCAGAATGTCGTTGTCTGCCAGCCGGAATAAATCCGGGCATTCCCACATGTAGCCGAATTCGCCCAGCCCGTGTAAACCTGAACCGGCAATTTCGCCCAGAAGATCCCAGGCTGATAAATCCTCAGATCGCAGCAATAACACTTTGCCTTTGAGGCTGAGATCCTGAGCGCCCAGCACCATGTACCAGTGGTTTTCATGCCGCCAGACTTTCGGATCACGCACATGTCCTGTATAGCCTTCCGGCAGATTAAATACCGGCCCGGTTTTATCAAATTCGCCGTCTGTATTTTCGCGCGCCAGACACTGAAATGCGGTACGGCTGCCATCGGGATACTTCACGTTACCGGTATAAATCAGCGTCAGCTGGCCGTTATCTGTCACGGCTGAGCCTGAATAACAGCCGTGGGATTCGTAGGCTTCTGAAGGTGCCAGCGCCAGCGGTTCATGCTGCCAGTGCAGTAAATCTGCCGAACTCCAGTGCCCCCAGAATTTAGCACCGTGCGCGCAGGCCAGCGGGTTCCATTGATAGAACAAATGGAAACGACCGTTATGCTGAATAAATCCGTTCGGGTCATTGAGCAGCCCGACCGGCGGCGCGAGATGCCAGCCGGGGCGGTAAGGGTCTGCCGCCGCTTTAACCTGACCGGCGACCACGCTGCGCAGTGCTTTTTTCAGCAAACTGGTTTCCGTCATTTCTCACTCTCCGTGTTGTATTTCAGCAGCAATGACAGCAGGAATGCGCTGCCGAAGGCAATCACCAAACCGATCAGGTAGCTGAGAATCGAGCTGGCCTGCACGATAGCCAGCCCCGGAATGCCGGTCAGACCGACTGCCGTCATATTGACGTGCATCGCCACCACCCAGGCACCGCCGAGCGCACCGCCCGCCAGCGCCGCCAGAAAAGGCTTCATAAAGCGCAGGTTGATCCCGAAGATTGCGGCCTCCGTAATACCCAGCATGGCGGAAAACGCCGAAGGCACTGCGATGGCTTTAATTTTCGCATCACGCGTTTTGAAGTAAACCGCCAGACAGGCACCGCCCTGCGCGACGTTAGCCATCGACCAGATCGGCAGCAGGAAATTCACGCCAATATTTGGATTACCCAGCAAACCGGCTTCAATAGCATGGAAGCTGTGGTGAATACCGGTGATGACGATAACCGAATACAGCCCGCCAAATATCAGCCCCGCGAACCAGCCTGCATGAGTGATCAATGTACTGAGAATAAAGGAGATGCCGTCACCCAGCGCACGACCCGTCGGGCCGATAATCAGGAAAGCGATAAAGCCGGAGATGATCACGGTCAGGAAAGGCGTCAGGATCAGATCCAGCGCATCCGGAATGATTTTACGCAGGCGTTTTTCGATGAAACTCATGAACCACACCGCCAGCAGCACCGGGAAAACCGTGCCCTGATAGCCGATCATCGCAATCTCAATACCAAAGAAATTCATGGTATGGAAACCGCTGGCGACGCCCCAGGCGTTAGTCAGCGCCGGATGGGTCAGAATGCCGCCCAGCGTAGCGCCGAGGAACGGGTTGCCGCCAAATTCCCGCGCAGCGGTGAACCCAATCAGAATTGGCAGAATGATAAACGCCGCTGAGCTGAACATATCGAGCATGATAAAAATCGCGCTCTCCGGGTTGGCCCAGCCGTAGGTTTTCACCATGCCGAGCAGCCCCATCAGCAGGCCGGATGCCACAATCGCCGGAATGATCGGCACGAAAATATTCGACAGCACGCGGGCGATGCGCTGGAACGGATTCAGCTTTTGCGCCGCAATATCCGCGGCTTCAGATTTACTGGATTCGCTGATACCGGCCACTTTAATAAATTCGGCGTAGACCTTGTTCACCAGCCCTGTACCAAAAATGATCTGAATCTGTCCGGCATTGCTGAAACAGCCTTTAACGCCTTCGACCTGTTCGATAGCACTTTTGTTGATCAGGCTGTCGTCCGCCAGCACCAGGCGCAGACGGGTGGCACAGTGTGCCGCGCTGGCAATATTCTCCTTGCCACCCAACAGCGGAAGCAATTCAGTCGCGATTGCATTGATATTCATAGAATCCCTTAGTTTTTCATTATCATTTACGCCCGGTCTGGCCGGGCGTTTTTTTTAAATCAGACCCTGCCGTTTAGAACCAGGTTTCCATCTGGATGCCAAAGTTCCACTGCCCGCCCGCCGTGAATCCGTCGGTACCAAATGAATCTGCGGAAGAATAACTGTCGAGCTCTTTGCTCCAGTCCATGTAAGTGGCGAAGAAGCGGATTTCCGGACGACTCAGCATGTCGCTGATATCGCCGACCTTGAAGGTCGGTGCGAAGGTCAGTTTGTAGAAACCGCCTTTCACTTTGTTGTAATCGCTGTAACCCTGTGGATTGAGATCCATATACTGATAGCTGCCTTCATATGCCAGTTCGAAGTTCTCGGTAATTTGCTGGATCAGGCGGGTGTTAAAGGTCAGCCATTTGTAATCATCGCCAGAGACATAACGGTCTTTGCTCTGCTGCGCCAGAACCGCCGGGGCAATACTCCAGTTTTTGCTGATCGGCGTGATGCCATAAGTTGCCAGACGCAGCGTACTCGCATCGTCAGTCAGACGTCCGTCAGAACCCAGCGCTTTCACTTCTGCGCCCAGCCCGTGCCCGTAAAGCAAGGCTGTTTTCGATGTCCCTTCGCGCAGGCCGTAAAAACTGTCGCCGTGATACGCCAGCATCGTGTGGAAGCCGGTGTCCGCGGCGGTGCTGATCCCCCGGTTGCCGGTATTTTCACGATCCTGATTATTTTTCGCACGCAGGCCGCTCAGCATCCACTGGAATGGCCCGGCATAGTTGTTGGCCGTGACAATGTAGTTTTCGATGCGGGTGTCGTCGTTATTGTCGTCTTTCAGGTCGTCAAAGTTTCTTCCGTAAAGTGAGAAATTACTTTTCAGGTTATCGCCCCATTTGACGTCGTAGATCCCGCCGCCGGTACCCGCCAGAAAGATGATGTCGGAATCCAGCCAGTGAATGTCGAAATTATCCCGGTCAAAGCGTTTACCCGCCCACAGGGTGGAATCTTTCCAGACCCCGGTGAATGTCGGCAGCGACCCCAGTTCGACAAACGCCTGACGGATATTTAAGTCGCTGGTCGCGCCGGTCCAGTCGTTGTAGCTGCGCTGACCATCAGCCAGCATGACTTTGTAGCGGGAGGTCGCACCGCTGGCCATCGTCTGGTTGTGCTCCAGATTCAGTTCGATGTAGGTGTTATTTTCGTTACCCAGACGCCCGACTGCACCGCCTGTTTGTCCGGCCGGGGTGACGTACGGGCCACTTTCCGTTGAGGTGCCAGAATCGTTCATGATCACGCCGGAACGGGCATAACCACTGAATTTAAACCCGCTGTTATCACTGCTGTTGCTTTTGGCATTGCCGGCTAACGTTTCGGTGCGTTTAGCCACATCGGCAGTTTGCTGCTGGGTGATTTCAGCCGTCTTCGCCACCTGACGGGTTTGCTGTTCATTGCTGGCGGTGCGTGTCTCGAGTTGTTTAACCTGCTGTTCTGCCTGCGTAGCACGGGCTTCGGCCTTAGCGGCGCGGCTTTCGGCGAGTTGTAGTCGTTTTTCCATCGCCGCAAAGCGGGCTTCAATAGCACTGGAAGAAAGATCGGCCCCCTGAGCCGCAGAAGAAAGAATAAGTCCAATAGCAACAGCAAGATAGCGAGGTTTCATCATCATTTTTATCCCTTCAGAGGAAGTTTAATTATTATGGGAAAACCATTTTGCTAAATTGCTAAACTGGTTTTCCTGAGCACAATAAACACCCGTTATGTATTTACGCAACGAAGTTCGGCAGCCTTGTGCTGGATTTGTGATCTTGCTGGCAATTCCCAATGTCGTCCTGAAAATTCATTTGCTCTTGATTAGCTAAACCGGTTCTTCTATTTTATCGACAGACGATTTATCAGGATTATGAAAAGGGAATGAAGATGAATAACCGGGTTTGGGTACTTGGTGATGCCGTGGTGGATTTGATCCCTGAGCAGGATGGCCGCTTATTAAAATGTCCGGGCGGAGCACCGGCAAACGTTGCCGTCGGCATCTGTCGTCTCGGCGGCGACAGCGCTTTTATCGGACGCGTGGGTGATGACCCGTTCGGGACGTTTCTGATGAAAACCCTGGATGATGAGGGCGTCAATACAGAGTGCATGACGCCTGATCCGCATCACCGCACTTCCACGGTGGTGGTGGAAAACGACGCTGACGGCGAGCGTTCCTTCACATTTATGGTGCGTCCGGGCGCGGATTTATTCCTCCAGGCCACCGACATTCCGGCGTTTAGCGTAGGACAGTTTTTACACTTGTGTTCGATTGCCTTATCCGCAGAACCTTCCCGGGCTTCGGCTTTTCTGGCAATGGCGCAGATGAAAGCGGCGGGCGGATATGTCTGTTTTGATCCCAATATCCGGCATGACTTGTGGCCTGATGAGGAACAGCTGCGTGACAATCTTGACCGCGCCTTGTCGCTGGCGGATGTGATTAAAATATCGGAGGACGAGCTGGAATTTCTGACCGGAGAAGCGTTGTTGTCCGAGGGAATGCTGCGCCTGTGTGATCGTTATAACCCCGAAATGTTGCTGGTCACGCAGGGTAAAGATGGTGTGTCAGTCTACCGGAAGAAAAATGCCAGCCTGAAGCATTATCCGGCACCCGAAGTGCGGGCGGTGGATACTACCGGTGCAGGAGATGCCTTTGTCGCCGGGCTGCTGGCCGGACTGGCGCAACACTGGCCACTAACCTCGGACAGCGCATGGCAGCAAACCATTCATCAGGCGCTGGCGTGCGGGGCGCTTGCCACCACCGCGAGAGGCGCAATGACCGCTTTGCCCGACAGCGCGACCTTAAAGGCGTTTTCCTCTCACGTTTGATCTGAATAGATTTACTCCCAGACCCTTTTTTTGTGTAGGATCAGGGGAGTCAATTTTGCCGGACCGGAGAGTTATGGCTTCGCTGAAAGAAGTAGCACAACTGGCCGCGGTGTCGCTGATGACAGTGTCCCGCGCCATTAACGAACCGCAACGGCTAAAGCCCGAGACACTGGCGCGTGTTCAGACGGCGATCAGCGCCCTGAATTATGTGCCTGATTTTTCCGCACGTAAAATGCGTGGCCGCAGTACCAAAGTCTCGACTCTGGGTGTGCTGGCGCTTGATACCGCCACCACGCCATTCTCGGTTGAACTCCTTCTCTCGATAGAACTGACGGCGCGTGAATTTGGCTGGAGCAGTTTTCTGGTCAATATCACCTCGCAGGAAGACAGTAAACGGGCGGTCAGTCAGCTGCTTTCTCAGCGCCCGGACGGCATTATCTTTACGACCATGGGGTTGCGTGAAGTAGAAATCCCGGAACGTCTGCTGGATAAAAACCTGGTGCTGGCCAACTGCCTGAGCCGCGGACACGCGCTGCCGGGTTACATTCCTGACGATTTTGAAGGGCAATATCAGGCGATGAAAGCCCTGATCAAGAAAGGTTACCAGCGTCCGCTATGCTTTTATTTACCCGATTCAATACCTGCCGGGATTTGCAGAAGGGCGGGCGCGGAAGCGGCATGGCAGGAAGCCGGATTGCCTGCACAACAACTGCGCCAGTTTCATATGGCGTCGGGTGACGAGCATTATCGCGATGTGGTGGCTTTACTTAATGAATTTACCCCGCAGGATAAGCCGGATTTTGATGTGCTGGTGTGCGGCAACGATCGTATTGCGTTTCTGGCCTATCAGGTATTGCTGGCGAAAGGCATCGCCATCCCGCAGCAGGTGGCGGTTCTGGGTTATGACAACATGGTCGGTATCGGTGATCTGTTCCAGCCGCCGCTGACCACGGTGCAGTTGCCGCACCGCGAGATAGGCCGTGAAGCGGTATTGCATCTGATCGAACAGCGCCCGAACAGCGGAGTGATCCAGATTTCCTCCCCGCTGCTTGAGCGTGCTTCTTTGTGACGTTATTCGGTGCGCAGTGTCCAGCTATCTCCCTGACTTAACATGGCCTGTCCTTTTTCTGCAAAGAGAGAAAGGGCGCGCTTGTCCGGCTGCGGATAAATTCTGCTGCTGAACGTTTTCTCCCCCTGATTAACAAAAACTTCCACCGATGAGCGGTCGATAAAGACACGCAATTCCAGATGATTGCTTTCCGGCAGCGCGACACTGCGGCTGTCCTGAATTCTGTATACGGAATAATCCCGGTTCAGAAAGAGTCTTTGTGTCTGTTTGTCCACGAACAGGCAAAGACCGTCGCCGAGCGTGATGCCAAAGCGTTCTGCGTCCGAATGACTGAGATCCCATTGCAGGATAATTTCAGTTGCCTGAGCATTTTCAGAAAGTTGCTGCACGCTGCTTTTCAGCACGCAGGGCGTCAGCGGGCGATGTTCCCGGCGAAGTGTGCAGACTTCCTCTGCCGGTAACATGCGGACTTTTCCTGCACCTAACGTCAGCTCGCGGGGCAGGGTAAGGCAGCCCGCCCAGCCCTCTTCTTTGGACGGCATTACTGATTCCCACATATCCATCCACGCGATAATGATCCGGCGTCCGTCGGCCGCAGTGAATGACTGCGGCGCATAGAAATCGTGCCCGTGGTCGAGTTCCATAAAGCCTTGCGTAATCTCAAAGTGGTGACCCGGCTGCCAGTGCCCGCGCAGATAACCGCTCTGGAATAAGTTCTGATAATCATGGCCCTGCGTGCGGATCCCTTGCGGCGAGCACATCAGAATATTTTCGTCGCCCAGCGGGAAGAAATCCGGGCATTCCCACATATAACCTTCACCGGCGTCGGCTTTGGCGAGAACGCGATCAAACGTCCAGTCGCGCAAGCTGGTGCCTTTATAAAGCAGTACTTGTCCACAATCGCTGGCGTCACGGGCACCGACGACCATCCACCAGTGACCGTCTTCCTGCCACACTTTCGGATCGCGAAAGTGCATGATATTTTCCGGCGGCGTCAGCACCACACCCTGTTTGGTAAAATGAATACCGTCCTGACTGGTTGCCAGACATTGTACTTCGCGGATGGCGCTGTCATTGCCTTCACCATTGAGCCAGACGTGGCCGGTGTATATCAGGCTCAGCGTGCCATTGTCATCAACGGCACTGCCGGAGAAGCAACCGTCGCGGTCGAATTCTTCCCCCGGCGCCAGTGCCACCGGCTGATGCTGCCATCTCACCATATCCTTGCTGGTGGCGTGCCCCCAGTGCATTGGCCCCCAATGTTCACTGAACGGGTGGTGCTGATAAAACGCGTGATATACCCCCTGATGATAAATCAGGCCATTCGGGTCATTCATCCAGCCGGCCGGAGGGGCGAGGTGAAAGTTGGGATAAAAGGCGTTACCGCGCTGGTTTGTTGCCTGATTAAGCGCCAGTTGCGCGCGTTCAAGTTTTGTATTCATACCATCTCACTTTTATTCAGAAGCATGTTTTTGGATGCCGGGGAAGGGGGAGCCTGGCTTTTTTCGCCGGTCAGCAGGAAAACGGAAACGAGAGTGAGCACCAGAACCAGCGTCCCCATGATCATGTAAGTGTCAGCAAAGCCCAGCAGGTCATAGCCGTGACCTGCCAGTGGCGACAACACACTGGCGCAGACTTGCGTAATGAACTGGAATCCGACCAGATATAGCGTTGCGGAAAGGCGCGGGTCAAAGCGGGTGGTAATGTATTTAAACATCGCAATCAGCAGGATGGGCAGCTCAACAGCGTGCAGCAATTTCATGCAGGAAATGGTGACCGCATCCGCTGCCAGGCCTGATCCAAACACACGCAGTGCCATGATCGTCCCGCTGAGTAACAGTCCGTTTTTCGCCCCGATTTTGTTGACAACAAAAGGCGCCAGAAACATGCCGCCCGCTTCCAGAAACACCTGGAAAGAGTTAAGGAAACCGTACATCTCGTTGCCGTGGCGGACATCAGAAAACAGTGACGCGAAATACACCGGGAATTGCTGGTCGTAGACGTTGTAGACGCTGACGCCGGTAACAAAAACAATCAGCGCCCAGAATCGCGGGAGGCGAAACAGGGTCATGGCATCGCTGAGCGTCAGGGTGCTGGATTTGCCGTATTCGAGCTGGCTCAGGGCATCCGTTTTCACTTCCCGAAGTTGCCATAGCAGCAGCAGAAAAATGGCAGCCGAACAGGAAGCCATCCAGAAGTTGAGGTTGGGATTGATATTAAACAGCATCCCGGCAAAGAAGGTTGCGACGGCCCAGCCCAGTGAACCCCACATTCTGGCTTTACCGAACTCAAATCCAAGAATACGACTGACGCGCTCGGTGTAAGACTCCAGCGCACCGATCCCGGCAAAAAAAGTCGCACCGACATACAAACCGCCCGCCACAGCGCCTGACAAAATACTGATCTTCAGCAGCGGCGCAAAAACGAAAATAAAGAAAGGCCCGCTGATGAGTAACAGAAAACCCAGAAACCAGAGCAGGTTTTTACGCAACCCCAGTTTGTCCTGAATGAAACCGTACAGTGGCTGTGCACAAAGCGCGGTCAGCGCGACGGCGGAAAAAAACAAGCCTGTTTCAGTGCCTTTCAGCCCGACCTTCTGGCTCAGCCACAATGAGATAAGCGAAAAGGCGGAAGACCAGGTGTAGAAAAAGGAAAAAAGTAAACCACTCAGCAATGCGTAATGACTTCGTTGACTGTTTTTCATGGCATGTCCGGGTTTGAATCGTCACAAGGAGTCATATTGTTAACGTTAACATCTCAGTTTTCAAAGATTCATAAAGCCAGAATTATGATGTTAATCACGAATGTTAACGTTAACATTTTTGGAGTGTGATCAAAGTATCATTTTTCGGGAAGGGCATCTCTTTGTTGAGTGAGGCGAGCGGGTCAGCGAAAACAAAACTAAAAGGGGCAGGCGAGGAACAAAAGGGCAGGTGAAGCAGCTTCCGGGACTGAATAAAAAAGGAGGAGATATTGCTATCTCCTCCCGTGTTTTACATCAGGACATTTACAGGGCTGTCATTACAACGGGCGCTGATGGGTATAAACAGCACGGGGTTGAGTACGGCGCCCCAGCATACCCATAAAGCCCGCCAGAATGGCTTCGATCACTAACATCACAAAGGTAAACCAGCTGGCTTTCGCCGTTGCAGCAGCTGCTTTTTCAGCGGCTTCGCGGGCTTTCTGCTCTGCCTGCTGTTTCAGTTCTTCATATTTTGCACGGGCCTGCTGATAGGTTTTTTCAGCCTGGCTGACAATCTGATCGACTTCCTGATCGCTTTTTCCGGTACGGGCTTTAATGATATTTTTCAACGCGTCACGGTCAGCTGCCTGGAATGTATCTGCATTACGACTAATTAAACCTTTAATAAAATTAGTGAGATCCGTATCGGCGGTTTGCGGATGATTACTGGTGTCAGCCGCCTGATTTTGGGCATTGTTTACTTCACCCTCGGCTTTATTTTGCAGGTTCTCTGGTTGCAACTCCGGTTTCCCGGTCTGGCGCAGAGTGGTTTCAAGTTCATTCTGCAGACTGTCGAGATTAATATTATTTTCTCCCAGCTTGTCTTTTACCATTTGACCTACCGGTGGCGCAGCGGCAGATATTCCACTGCCTAATGTTTGTAACCCGGATCCCACAACACTGGCTGCACCGCTGACCGCATTATTGACGACCACAATCAGGAACCAGGTGCAAATTAAGGTGTTTACCCCAAACATCAATACGCCATGCAAAGCTCCCTCACGCTGAGCCAGTCGTCCGCTGGCATAGGCCCCGGCCGCAATGGAAATCAACATGCTGATGCCTGTCCAGATGGCCGCTCCTTTCCCTAATCCATCGAGCGGGTTTTGCTCTTTCAGGGGATCAATGGTACTGGCTCCGATCGCCGTCCCTAATATTGCCAGTAACAAATAAACCACCATTGAAATAATGACGCCGGCAAAAATAGCACTCCACGAAATACGTTTAAGCGGCACTCCGTTCGCAGGCTCAATCAACGTTTCGTTATAAACTTCAGTGGCAGGCCTTTGATGATCAGTCATTTGGACATCTCCATATATCGCCATATTTTTGATAGTAAGAAGGGAGCTTACCCCCTCATAATCACTGCTTATCCTGGCTAATGTCAGTGAATAATCACACGATTACATTAGCTGCCTTAATGTTAGTAAGAGAATGACGATTACACCAAAAAATAATTATTTCGCTAAATAATCAGGACGTTATTTACGACATGTCGCGCGCGTAAGTAATATCCCTGAGCATTGAGGGGAGAGGATCTCAGGAATAAAAAATTTAACCCGCTGTGTAATTACGCAGATCCGTTACATGATCTTCATTTAGAACGGGGAGCATTTAAGGCTTTGTTCAGATCCTGGATCCGCTTCATCGTTTTCATGGTTCGCGATGCAGATGCGGAAGCGACGGATAAAATCAGCATCTCAAGACACACCAGGACAGTGCCATGAAGTGGCATTCTGCCATTCTCACCCCCACGCGGCACATTGATAACGACGGTGGCTTCCCTGGTGAAAAAGGATTCCGCGGCATTTGTCAGTAATATTATCGGAATACCCAGACGTTTCGCCTCATGTACCGTTGTTTTTCCCTCACGGTGCGCACTCTTCTGCGCCATCATGATCAGCACATCTCCACGCTGCAAGCCGATCAGTTGTTCCGCCAGCGCAATTCCCGAACGGTTAAGGCAGATAGCGGGAATGCCAATGCGGGTGAACAGTCTCGCACTGTACTCGGCCAGAATGCCGGACGCATTGATACCAAACAGCGCCACCTGACGGGCACCGGCCAGTAAGGCAATGGCTTCAGAAATAGCCTGTCGGTTTGCGGGTTCTGCCAGGGCATCACAAGCGCGCTTATGGCCATCAAGTACAAAGTCCATTCCTGACGTCATATCACACGAGAGTTCGCTGACGGTGGTGATCATCTTTTCTTCAGAATTGACCGATGTCCCAAACCAGGCCTCCAGCGTTTTTTTCATATCCCGCAAGCCAGCAAAACCTAATGCCTGGACAGCACGTATTACCGTCGCATCGGAAACTTCTGTGGCGGCAGCAATCTCCATGGCCGTCGCGTCCAGCGCTGCTTCGCGATTGTTCTGGATGTAAGACGCAACGGTTTGCAATCCTGGCGGGAGCATATGAGCCCGTGCGCGATATCGTTCTCCGAAAACATCGATCCTTTTTTTAATTCGCACATCTGCCATGGAGTTTTACTTATCCTCTTAATTTTTAATCACTTAAAAATGACATCGGGTTAACGGACTCTTTCACTATCTTAGCAATGTAGTGTTTTTAGGGGGAAGGATATTTTTAATCCGGAGCAGTAAAGTCTTAGAATTTTCATTCGGGGGAAGGGGTTTGTTATTATTTTTAATTAAATCAATATCTTAATGTTGTCTCTGCTTTGCCAGTAAAGGCACGGCCTGATGCGTATTCATGTAGCAGAATACTGAAAAAGACAATTTACTACTACATCAGTGCATGGTTGAATGATAATCAATTGCATTGCTGGGGCAATTTGTTGTCCCATCAGAATAAAAATAAAGACAGTGAACAGCCAGAAGATATAACCCATTTCTTTATGTGGATGTTGTTTTAACGCTATCTGGCATTTTTTTTACGGAAAAAGGCGTCATTTTCATACCAGGTCGAATTAAATGAATAATAAAGCGTTATTTAATTTTAAAAGAAAACACCATCCTGCACTAATTGCCGCTCTTTATGGCGTCGCGATGATAACCCCAAATACCGGTTATTCAGCAGACGATGGCGATACCCTGACTATTAGCGGTCAGGAGCAAAATAATCAGGGGTACAGCGCAGGCTCAAGTTCTGTTGCCAGCAAAACGCCGACACCTCGTCTTGACGAAGCGCAGTCGGTCAGCGTGGTGACCCGGCAACAGCTGGATGACTATCAGGCTGAGAGCCTTTCTGACGCGATGCGTTTCGTCGCGGGTGTGAGCGAGGGCAATACGCTGGCGGGCACGGAGGATGGCTTTGTCCGCCGTGGCTTCGGTTCCAACTCTGATGGTTCTGTTTATCGTGACGGGGTACGCAGCAGCCAGGGTCTCAATTTTGATGCCACCACGGAACGCGTTGAAGTGCTGAAAGGCTCTGCTTCTTTACTGTATGGGATCCAAAACCCGGGTGGCGTGATTAATCTTGTGAGCAAAAAGCCGCAATACGACTGGCATACCAAAGTCAGCGGGCGTTATGCCAGTGAGGGCGGCGGCGCAGGGACAGTGGATGTTACCGGCCCGCTGGGTAACGGGTTTGCATTTCGCATGATCGCTGAAAAACAAGATCAGGATTACTGGCGTAATTTTGGCAGCGACAAGCACACGTTACTCTCTCCGTCCCTTCAATGGTATGGCGAAAAGGCCAGTTTCCTGATCAGCTATTCTGATTATCGCTACGACATTCCTTACGATCGCGGTACCGCTTTTATTAACGGCAAACCGATCGATATCGGCTATAAAGACCGGCTGGACGACAAGTCAAACCGAGCCTGGGGGCATAATAAAACCCTGAACGCTCATTATGACTGGCAGTTCAGCGACGACTGGAGTACCCGTCTCACGCTTGGCTGGAACCAGCGCCGCTACGACAATGACGAAGTCAGGGTAACCGCAGTGAACACCACAACCGGTGCGGTGACGCGCAGGGCGGATGCTAACCGCGGCTTTAATCACAAGACCAAATATGTTTCCTGGGATTTGCTGGGCTCTCAGGACATTCTGGGCATGAATCACAATATTGTGCTGGGTACGGATTATGAGATGAACCAGACCTATCGTGCTCATCAATATCAGGGCAAGGCGAACAGCAGCTTTAACTATAATGATCCGCAATACGACATCCTCTCACCGGTCGTCGACAGCACAACAGAAAATACCGCGAACGGAAATAATCTGAACCGTATCCACAGCCGTTCAGTGTATGCAAAAGACAGTATTTCGCTGACTCCCAACTGGATTGCCGTCGTCGGCGGCCGTTATCAGCATTATGAACAGCGTGCTTCAAAGGGATTTGATCCGGTTGTTCAGACCCTGGATTCCGAAGGCAATAAGTTCCTGCCACAGGCAGGGCTGATTTATAAAGTCACGCCTGATGTGTCCCTTTACAGCAGCGTCAGCAAGTCCTTTACCCCGTCCACGGATGTTGATGATGACGGCAACGTCGGCAAGCCGGAGCAGGGCACGACCTGGGAAGTGGGCAGCAAATGGCAGATGACACCGCGCCTGTTTGCCAGTGTGGCGCTGTATCGTATTGATGAGCGAGATATGTCGCTCAGCATCAACGGAAACACCCGCGCCATTGATAAAGCGCGCTCAAGCGGTGCTGAATTTGAGCTTAACGGTGAAATTCTGCCTGACTGGGATGTCAGCGCGAATTACAGCTATGACAAGGCGGAAATTGTCGATGATGGCGTGAATTCCGCCAATAATGGCAACCGCCTGCAAAACGCGCCACGCCATTCAGGGGCACTTTATCTGAGTCATAATCTGACTATTAACGGCCTGCCGGGGGATTTCCGCATCGGCGGGGGAGCACGTTATGTCGGCACGCGGGCGGGGGATCCGGAAAACAGTTTCACGCTGCCTGATTATGTCGTCGCTGACAGTTTCGTGGCCTGGAATAACCGCCTGTTCGGTGAGAAAACCCAGCTGAAACTGAACCTGAATAATCTGTTTAATAAACATTATTACACCTCCAGCGGCGGTAATCTTCGCGTGCGGGAAGGTGAAACCCGTAATTTAATGGTGCAGGCAAGTGTTGAATTCTAATCTGAATATGGCTTCTGTTCGCGGCAAGAAACGTATGCTGCATGTGCTGGTTAGCCTGCTGCTTATGTTGTTTCTGGCGCTGATAAGTCTGAAAGCGCAGGCGCGGACCATTATCGATATCGACGGCAATCATGTTGAAATTCCGGATAATCCGCAGCGTATTGTGCTGGGAGAAAGTCGCATGCTCTATACGCTGGCGATGCTGGAACCCGGTGATCCGGTCACACGCATCGTCGGCTGGCCCCTTGATTTGAAGAAATACGACAGTCAGATCTGGGCGATATTTGCGCAGAAGTTTCCCGATATGCTGGCTATTCCGTCGCTGGGGCTGGGCGGGACGAATGACATGAATCCTGAAAAGGTGCTGGCGCTCAAACCGGATCTGGTCATTTTGCCGAGTCTGGCGCGCTATGACGATGCAGATTTACGGCTAAAAGCCATGCTCGACGCAGCCCATATTCCGGTTGTTAAAATAGATCTCCGTGTGCGTCTGCTTAAAAATACCACGCGCAGTGTGGCTATCTTGGGCGAAGTGCTTAATCAGAGCGCAAGGGCGCAGGCTTTCAATCGCTTCTACGATGCGCATATGCAGGTCATTCATGAGCGCCTGGCTTCCTACCACGGGAAAAAGCCGACCGTGCTGCTTCAGCTACATCTTGGACGCCGGAATGAATGTTGCGTGACAGCGGTAAAGGGAAGTCTTGGTGAACTGCTGTCCTTTGCCGGGGGAGATAACATCGCCAGCAAAACGGTTCAGGGCGTCTTTGGACGATTAAATGAGGAAACGGTGATCATGGCGCAACCCGAAGTCTACATCGCTACCGGCGCGGGTGCTGCTGAAGATCAGAATGATTTGAAACTCGGTCCTGCGATCACCCCCGACATGGCGCAGCAAAGCCTGCGTGAATTAACGGCCAGACAGAATGGATTACGTGAACTGAAAGCCCTGCATAATGGCCGAACGGGGATAATTTGGCAGAATTTCTACTTAAGTCCATGGCACGTTGCTGCGACGGAGTTTATGGCGAAGACACTATATCCGGAACTGTTTGCGGATATCGAACCGGAACACACGTTGGAGCAGATTTTCCATGATTATCTGCCGATACCTTACAGCGGCACATTCTTTGCGACTGGCGGTCAGTAAACACGTCAACCATGGCATGAGGTTTACTGAGTCCCTCAGGATAAAACATCACGCTATGATGATATTGTTGCCGTTTTCTTTATAAGGGCTGCTCCTGAGCGGCCCTTTTTCACATTGATTCCTGCTTATTCCTCCTTGTGATAATTACCTTGCTGGTCTGCGCTTTCAAAAACCATTGAAACGGAGTTCACGCAGTGACGCAGATTCTTCTCGGTTAAATATTCTCCCTCAAAGACATGCCCCAGATGCGCCTTGCAGTTGGCACAGACAATTTCGGTTCTGCGGCCATCGGCATCAGGTACGCGCTCGACCGCGCCAGGGATTTCGTCATCAAAAGCGGGCCAGCCACAGTGAGACTCAAACTTATGTTCTGACGAATACAGCGGCGCAGAACATCTTTTGCAGACATAACGGCCCGGTGAAAAGTGCTCATTATATTCACCGGTATAAGGGCGCTCCGTCCCTTTATTTTCAATAACAAAACGTTCGAATTCGTTGAGTTCTTTATTCATTCTGATGACTCCTCAGATTACAGACATTGCAGGTGCTGGCTTTCAGTTTACACGATAAACCTGACCGCGTGGCGTACGCGACCGGACCTGAGCACCTGCTGCTAAGCGCCGGTCAGCGGGAGTTCATCGACTCAGTCATCATCACGCTGACTTTTTCCATCACTGGCGCGGCCAGTGTGTTGCCTTGCGCTTCTTGCTGTTTTACCCACTGAGCCTGAGCGTCCTGATAGCGGGTAACCTGTTTCCAGTGGGTCACTTCGCTGTGTTGCAGCTCGCGGACATTTGCGCCGTCTTTTCGCAGGGCATCGAGCTGTGGTTCATAATTGCTATCCATCACTGAACCGGCGGTTTTGTAGGCCAGGGTAGCAGCGCGGGTGATGGCGTCTTTATCCTGCTGCGCCAGTTCGTTCCAGACTTTCTGATTCATCACCAGCAGATAAACATGACCCAGCCACAGCTCTTTCGAGACTAAAACATCAGGTGCCATCTTCTGAATTTTAAGATCATAACCGCTGTCGACATTGACCATAATGCCGTCCAGCGTACCGGTTTTAAAGGCTTCCACAGTCTGCGGTCCCCACGGCATGGTCACCGGCGTGGCACCGGCATTACGCAGAAAACCCTGATGCCAGAAACTGGCTGAACGCCAGGTTGTCCCTTTAATATCCTCAAGGTTTTTGAGCGGATGTGTGCTGAAAAATGCCAGCGGATAACCCGTGGCAATCAGCACATTCACTACGCCTGCTTTTTTCAGTTCAGCAGGGAACGCGGGGATTTCAGTAAAAACGCGACGGAAGAAAGCAATTTGCTTATCGCCGGAAGGCCCGACCGGAAAGCTTTTGAAGATCTGATGCAGCGGCAGTTCTTTCGCGGCATATTCCGGCACGACAATGCCGATATCTGCTGTCTTTCCCTCGCGCACGGTGCGTAATGCGTTGTAGCTGGTCGAAAGTTCGCCGCCCCAGTGCGCTTCAATCTTAAGGCGCCCCTGAGATTCTTTTTCGACAGCAGGAAAGAACACGTCGTGGATAAAACGTGTACGCATTCCGCCCAGCGGTTCGTGATCGGTATATCGCAAGGTGGTAGTGGCTGAAACAGCCGCCGGTAAAAGGAGCAGGGCGAGCGCAAACGCCAGAGGTTTTCTGATTAATTCCATGTAATCTCACATTTTGGTCAGGCAAAACCTGAGTTTATCTGCTGACCAAAAATGTGAATGTGCGTTAAAACAGGTTATGCAGAAAGATGTAGGTTCCGTTCGGGCCGAACAGGAATTCGGCCAGTGTGCCGATTTCATCTGGCGTACCCCCGCGACCTGCCGGTGACCTGGCGAGCATATTTTGATAAAACGCGCCGCGTTCATCACGGTTAGGCCGTATTTAACGGATGTTAAACCAGCCAGTCGTTTCCTCAATTACACGCCACAGTTTTTGGGGTATAGCAAGTTTCTCTACGTCTGATGCAGCAATATTGAGAGCAATTTTTCCTTCAGCTTTGCCATCCACGAATTGAACCCAGTCTGGGTTCATAACCATACCCTGACCTACTGCCGTCAATGATACGCCTGCTTTTACAGCATCCTCGGCTTGCTCTGGTGTTCGCAACTGCCCGGCAACAATCAGAGGTATACGTCCAGCAAGGTGATCACGCACGATTTCGATGACTTTGGGGCCATTCGGTGCATCAACTGGTCTGGCTTCGAGTGCATTACCGAGTGATACATGAAGATAATCAATACCCTCATCGACCAGGCGGTCAACCAGCTGAAGCGACTCATCAATGCGCAACCCATCTTCGTAATGCTCATCAGGGGAAATGCGGTATCCCATCAGGAAGGGATGGGTTGCATGCTCAGCAATCGTTTTACGCACACTCTCAATGACGCTGAGCGGGAAACGCATACGGTTTTTAAGAGAGCCGCCCCATTGATCTTCTCTACGGTTGGAATGAGGTGAGAAAAAGTTCTGAAGTAAAAAACCATGAGCACCATGTAGCTCAACACCATCAAATCCTGCTTCTATTGCACGGCGAGTTGCTTCCCCGAAATCCTGAATAACAGTTTCGACTTCAGTGCATGTCAGTTCACGAGGGGTAACGGACGGTGCGAAAGGACCGGCGTCACCGGGAATAGCACTTGCAGCCACAATATCCGAAACCAGTTCAGGGCTGGTTTTTACACCTGCATGGAATATTTGTAAAATTGCCGGTGCTCCACCGCTTTTTGCAGCCATAGCAAGGCGCTTTAAACCGGGAATAAATTTGTCGTCATACGCAGCAAACTCTCCCGTAAACCCAATGCCGTTTTCCTGAACATGTGTACAGCCAGTAATGACCAGCCCGATATCCTGAACGCGTCGACGATAATATGATTCTTCCTCATCAGATACCGTGCCGTCATCATTACCCGCCCAGGTCGTCATCGGAGCCATCACAATACGGTTGCGCAGCGTCACACTTTTACCAAGTGGAAATTTTTCTAGTAGTGGAGTTTGTTTCATGGATAGTCATACCTATGCGAGATTTTTCTTGAAGAAAGGAGCCAGCTTACTCGCTGCAACCGTTGCACCCTGACCATCATAGAGGTCCATATGGGTGGCATCCGGAATGATATGCAGCGTTTTTTGAACAGAGGCCGCAGTGTTGTGTAATTCCTGGCTGTGCCAGAGCGATCCTGCTTTACTGCCGGCTACAATCAGAAGTGGTTGTGTTAAATAGACATCCGCCCCTTCAAATCCGGTGAAAGTCGCCAGCGTACTGATACTTGTCATCAGCATTTGATTGGTAGAAGTCGGATATTTTCCGCGTTCGGTCAGATAGTAGTCCGCAGCCTCCTGAAGATCTTTGGGGGCACTGGTGTCACCCAATTTGGGCACATAGTTGACATAAACCGGTGCGCCGCCTGCTGCTTCGACTGTGCGCTGTTTAGCAACCGCATCCAGAGTTGGAATGAGTTCAGATTCTGATGTTGTTCCTTCCCAGCCTTTACGGGTCGCAGCTCCAACATCTACGGCACTGACCGTTGCCAGCGCTTTGATTCGTCGTTCCGTCATCGACGCTTTAACCGTGATACCACTGCCTGCACAAACGCCTAATGCGCCGATTCGATTATTATCGACATAAGGCAGAATCGTCAGGTAATCGACTGCACTATAGAAATCGACGACTCGCTTCATGGGGTCATCAACAAAACGCGGTAATCCGCCACTAGCCCCCTGATGGGAGGCATCAAACGCCAGGGTGACAAATCCTTCTTTAGCCAGTTTGAGGGCATAAAGTCCAGCTGTCTGTTCCTTAACGCCACCACCAGGGTGGACAACGACAATAGCAGCGTATTGACGGTTTTCGCTGAAATCCGGGGGGACGTAGATATTTCCGGACATCATTATCTCATTGTTCCGGAACAGAACGCTGGTGACTGTGATGCCATCTACGTGTGTAGTGGTGCCAGATGTATTAGGCGTAGGTGAGAGCATGGCTGAGGCATGACCCGCCATCAGTAATCCTGCTGAGGCCACTGAACCCGTCAGGATAAAATTACGGCGACTTAACCCACCTGTTTTTTTACTCATTGCAAGACTCCTTCATATACATGATGGCGGCCCTGGACGCTGAAAGAACATGGATTGTTTCAGCGGCCATCTTAATCTCTTTAGTATTGAGAAATTAGATGCTTAATTTCGCATGGGCTTAGAAGGAGGTTTTATTAATAGGGTTATAAGTCACTGAGTTCGACATGAAACAGGACAAACAGCGCTCAAAGGTTATGGGGCACGGAGTGCTTTGAGCACAAGTGCAAATGCCGGAGAATGTTGTAGACGGCTGGGGTAGTAAAGATGATAGGGGGGACGCGGTGGACACCAGTCTGTCAGCACCTGGACTAACATCCCGTTCTCAAGATAATTCTCCACGATATCTAGCGGCAGATAAGCAAGTCCCAGTCCATCAAGGGCGGCCTGCCTCATCATATTTATCGTGCTGAAAGTCGCTCGTCCATCAATACGGACCTTAATTTCCGTCTCATCCTTGCGAAACTCCCAGGTATAGAATCCGCCATGAGTGGGCAGGCGTAATCTGATACAGCTATGATCGTTTAAATCACGAGGCGTTCCCGGATAGGACTTCCCCATGAAGTAAGAGGGCGCTCCGACCACTGCAAAACGGAAGTCCCTGGCAAGTGGCAGGGAAACCATATCCTTATCGACCTGTTCGCCCAACCGAACGCCAGCATCATAACGCTCAGCGACAATATCTTTGAGTCCGTACTCGCTGATAATTTCAATGTTGATATCGGGATACTCAAGCATCACCGGGGCGAGTTTAGGCCAGAGAATTGTATCGGCTGCATGTTCAACGGCAGTAATACGCACAGTACCGGCTGGTTTTTCTCTCAACCCGCTGAGTGCGGCGATCTCACTTTCAATTTCGTCAAAATGTGGTCCTATACGGGAAAGTAGCCGCTCGCCAGCTTCTGTCACAGAAACGCTACGCGTGGTACGGGTAAGAAGACGAAGGCCAAGATCTGCTTCAAGAGTCCTTACCGTGTAGCTCAGTGCCGACTGCGAGACACCTAACTGAGCGGCCGCTTTTGTGAAACTTTTTTCACGGGCAACTGCGATAAAAGCTTGATAATCGTTCACATTTTTACGGCGCATTTATTGACCAGGTTTTTTGGATTAATATTTCTTACTTATAAAATAATTCCTGGCGTGGAGGTTTGTCTATTGGTAACGATCCAACGTTCCACATCCACGACAAGTATCCATTAGCACTCACTAATGCTCAATTGAACCAAGGCTTACCAACTTCCGCTTTTGGCACACAGCATACAAGTATGTGGCTGAAGGTCTGCTGTGAGCGATCAGCAGACGTTCGTAATCGAGTCGCCATGGATCTTGCTAACAATGCCGTGTGTCAATCAACAGGGATCATGTCAATCCCTGTTGCGCATCATGGTCTGGTGATGCCATTTTCTGGCACACATACCGTCTGACCACATCAGATATCGTCTAGGCCAAGCGCTTAAGCATGTGGATAGCGACTCCGCCGTTTCGTTCTTCACTGCGTTCAAATTCATAGCCCAATGATGCGTAAAGGCGAAGATTCACTTCAAACAGCGAGTTCGTATAGAGCCGGACGACATCTAAACCGGCTTGAATTGCCAATTGCTCTGCATGAGCCACCATTTTTCTTCCATAACCGCGTTTCTGAAAGCGCGGGTCAACAGCTACGTTTTCAATGAGTATATCTTCCTTGCGCTGAATTGTTTCAACGAGCGCGGCCAGCTCTTCACCACAGAACAAAAGGTCAACTCTGTGTTCTTTGATGAATGCAGCATGATCTGCCTTCATCGGAAGAGGTTCTCGACCAATCACAGGTACCCACTTGGTGTAAGCCATTCTGGTTAGTGCCGTAACGGCCTCTGCATCACTAATCGCTGCGATTCGCATCGTCTCGATCATGGTTTTATATCTCTCATTGTGACAGTGTATAGCACTCAAATTTAACATAAGAGTTCATTAGGAGTGTCCCCTTATGGCAATAATCTGCTTAATGTCAGGCCCAAGAGGCTGCTTCGAGCGAAGAGCAGACCTAGCATCTCAATCCGATTTATTTTTATACTACCGAACAGATTTCTGAGTCAACGAAGAGCAAACTACAGTGCCATGTTGAAAATTCGCAAAATCGTAATCGTTGGATTATCCTGCAGACAGTTTCTAAAGGGATCAGTATATGAGCAATAGAGTAAGTTTACATTCTGCAGTACATCATCGACAGATCGTAGAAAATCTATTTCTATATTACGTTTACGACCTTTCTGAGTTCAGTCGAGCCCTATGTAATAACGATGGAAGTTATAGTTTTAAGTCGTCATCACTTGATCCCCACTGGAGCCGTAATGACCATTGGCCGTATTTAGTTTATTGCGGTGAGGAACTTGCTGGCTTCTGTCTGGTGAGACGCTATCCCTATGATTTACAACGTTATGACATTGACCAGTTTTTTATTATTCGTCGGTTCAGAGGAATGGGCGTTGCTAAAGAGGCATTTCGTCTCGCAGTGTCTGATAGGCCTGGATTGTGGCAAACAAGGGTAATGCTTGAAAACACATCGGCATTGCAGTTCTGGCGTTCGGCTGTTAACTCAGTCAGCGAAGGTAATTTTCAGGAGAGGATTCTGGCTGATTATGATTTAGACATGCATTTCTTTTTATATGAAATAATATAAGTATTTTTGCAATTCAATGAGTATTAGAAAAGGAATATTCATCAATTTTTCTAAAAGAGAATTTCGCCGTTGATGAATATCATTTGTTCAAAAGCAGTCTTAGTCAATATTTCTCTCAATCTGACCTGCTTCTATTGATTAACGCACCGCGTGGTTACTATGGTCCGCTTTTGGCACACAGCAGACAAACACGTAAAGCTGAAGGTCTGCTGAGAGCGAACAGCGGAAGTTAGCAATTGTTCTCACAACTGATTAAGGCATTACTAACATCACGATGTATTAATTAACGGGTTTAAGGTCATTCATACCTCATGAGTGAGGGGCAGACGGATCATCAAAGAATGAGAAGGGGTTAGAGATGAGATAAATCTTCCAGAGACAAATCGCGTCTTAATGGATTATTGTACTGTTTTTACTACGTTGAAGGAGACAGATTACCTTCATGTGTGTAAATATTCCTTGTAAATTTTTATGATGGTACTGTGGTTATGTTTTCTGTCCCCTTTCCTGTTATTACTTTGCTTGCGCTATTAGTTTTAATAGTAATGGTGCTATTCCCTGAAAAAAATCGCCACAGCGGTACACTGCGTTTTCTTATTGCCTGCACAGTCCTTCTTTCTGTAAGCACTCTGCGCTGGGAATACGAGTCCGCCATGCTTAGGAACATTCAATCCGTCTTGGCAATACTTCTGCCCCCTCTCGCATGGCACAGTTTCATCTCAATGACTGAAATCAGTAAGCAGCGTCGCTGGATATTGCTGCTATTACCCCCAACCATTGCCTTATTGCTCAGGATGGTTTGGCCGGCGGCGACTGATTTCATTCTATTTATCATTTTTACAGGATACGGATGTGGCCTCTTTCGTATTGCATGGCAGGGGGAGCGTAACTTCACACTGAATCGGCTGGCGGAGTCAACACATACGATAAAGATGGCTTTTTTCGCAGGCTGCTTTCTGTGTATATCTGCAATGACAGATCTTGCGGTTACATTTGACTTCAGCATCGCCGGTGGAAAACAGGCTCCGGGTATGATTGTCATTTTCCAAATGACACTGCTCCCTCTCATCGCCGCGGCTGTTGTCAGTGCGGGAAGGACAGCTGTATCAGGAAATGATAAGCGGGAAGAAACGTCCCCCGAGAGTATTGTGGTACCCGCGGGAGAGTTTGAGGTGATTTATAGTAGACTCGAGAAACACGTTCGTGAAACAAAAATCTATCTTAATCCCGACCTGACACTGAGTATTCTGGCCAGAAAAGCAGGTATACCAGCACGACAACTTTCAAGTGCAGTCAATTCGGTAAGTCAATGCAATGTATCACAGTGGATCAATGGCTTCAGGATTGAATGGGCAAAGGAACGGCTGTTAAACACCCCATTGCCTGTGACGGATATAATGTTGGAGTCTGGATTCACTACTAAATCAAATTTTAATCGTGAATTTCTGCGAGTTTCTGGCGTATCACCTACCTTGTTCCGACAGAAGATGCAGCGTAATCAAGCGTAGAATTCAGGAATGCACTGATCTTACGAACCAGATTTTGATGAATATTCGATCTCTTTGCATGGAGGCCATCTTGGCAAACAACATCGTCACCGGGTGATTCTTCGTTTAGGATATTTTCAGCGCCGGGTTTACAAAGCTGCATGAAACTGAAATGTGTCGCGCCTTCAACGATCTCATATTGCCTCCTGTTTGGATCCATTTCGGCAGCAAGGTATCCGGACTCCTGCTCTGCGGGTAATTCTGCCAATCTGTCCGCCTGTGCAGCTAAAATCAGGACGGGAATATTAATAGCATTCAGACTTTTAGGGGTAAAACCAGGTGCTAATCCTAGATCAAGAGAGACGACAGCCCGGATCCTTGCATCCCTGTTATTTGCGGATATTTTTTCCAGAGAAAGCGTTTCATTTATGCCAAGTTTTTCTGTTAACCGGCAGTCGCCCCGTTTGGGATGGTTTTGACAATCGTGGATAAACAGGGAGGGTTTAAATCGCGCACCCGCTAGCGACATTACCGTCCATCCCCCAAGAGAATGCCCTAAAGCAGCAATACGTCCCTTGTCCGTTGCCCCGAAAAGTGCGGGAGAATCTATGACGAAATCAATAACCCGAGAAATATCGTGCGGACGTCGCCACAACTTTTTAGCATCTATCGGATTCTGATCAAAAGTGGTAGTGCCTGGATGATCCGGGGCGGCAACAATATATCCCTCTGCAGCCATCGCCGCAGCAATCCAGGACAAATTCCGCCAGTTTCCGTTATATCCGTGTGAAATAACCAGGAGAGGATGTACTCCAGGTAATGGGGGTGCATCGGGGTTCACCGTAACGCCAACGAAAGCGGGATTACTTCCTATATTAACTGTTCTTCCCTCAGAAGAAACTGGATACCACACAGTCAAATTTAGAGTTTCGGAATTTGGGTCTGATAGCGTTATCTGACGAAAGCCTGGAGATGCCTGCACTTGTATGCAGTAAAGGAACACAGACAATAAACAAAAAGCTCGTATGCACATCATAAATAACCCTGTAGAGATGAATTGTGCAACTTGTATATATCAGGTTCCGTATCCGGGCGTCCTGGAACACGATTGAGGTCGTGAATTAGGTTTTTTTTCGGAATTTTTCATGTACATCTCTGACATCAGAGTGCCTGAGTATCACTCCTATTTCGAATGACATGTTTACATATGGTGGCGGTGATAATGTCCGCTCATGGCACACAGCAGACAAACACGTAAAGCTGAAGGTCTGCTGAGAGCGAAAAGCGGAAGTTCCGAATAGTCATCGCCATTGATAATGCTCTACTCACCTTCCCGTGGGTTAACCGACAGAGAGCGAGGCCGGCGCTCAAGCCTTCCCCTTAGAAGATATCGGCATGCCCATTTCAAGCGCACGCACCTCAAAACCAAACTCCTCATACAAGCGGATTGCTGCCTTGTTGAAATGCCAAACAGCCAGTCGGAGTTCCTGCGCGTTACGTGCCAGAGCCCATTCACGCACTCTGTTCATCAATACTTTACCCACTCCTTGCCCTCTGTATATTTCAAGAACACATATTGAGCAAATCCTACAACCAGGGACTGGCTTCAGAAGTGGACTTGTTGGTATTGATATGTTCGCTGCAATAAACCCGATGGGAAGAGAGTTATGCCGGGCTATAAACGCAACATGATCATCAGTTTCAATAAATTCCATCCAATGGGGTTCATCTGCTCCCTCATTCAAAGTCACATCAGCATAAATATCTGGGCGCGCTTTATGATGGATGATATTGAGCTCGCGAGCCAAATCACTAATGATCGCAAGATCAGAACGGATTGCTTCTCGGATACTGAGTTCCATATCCAAATTTTTTATCTCCAATGAGGATCCTCGACCGAGGCTGTCAGCCAGTCGGATTAATTATAAAATCAGTTACGACTAGGATGCATTACAGAAAATTTGCACTTTTCGTTGAGTCCTGTGGACCTGGATTGCATTGTTCTTTTGTTCCTGGGAGATAAAAAGTGCCATTCTCAGCAGGATCCGTTCCTCCTGGGCATCCTGCCCTACCTGGTGAATTATCTGAACTGCCGCCGTCAGACCCCCTCCCTCCGTCTGCACCTGGTTTACCAGGTTGTGACATAGACCCACCGTTTCCACCATCAGCCCCCTTACCTCCCGCACCACCATCTGCAGCACCCACAGAAAAAGCGACAAGCGCGAAAATACACACAAAAAAGTGTTTATCCATATATGCATCTCCATTATTGAATAGACTCATGCTGGCCACATGGATTTTCTAAAATATCCGTTGAACCTGCTCTCATCAATTAAAATATCGTGATGTATATAACGTCCGCTCCTGGCACACAGCGGACAAATGCTCGGCGATTATGGTCTGCTATGAGCTGTAAGTTCAACGGGTCGATGCAACGCTATCCTTAATCAGGGGGGACGTTGCCATGAAACGAAGAACTCGGATTAACTACACGCCAGAGCAAAAGGCAATTATCTGGGACAGATATAAGCAAGGTGACTCCCTGCATGATATCGCCAGAATGTTCGACAGATATCATTCTTCTATTATGCCCACTATCCACCAGACTGGTGGCTACCGTCCTCCCGTGCGAAAGCGGCACCGATTAGCGCTTTCGCTTGATGAAAGAGAGGAGATATCCAGAGGACTGGTAGCAAAGCTCAGTATCAGGGACATCGCTGCCAAATTATCAAGAGCAACCTCAACGATTAGCCGGGAGATCAAGAGGCACGGTGGTGCAAAAAAATACCGTGCAGCAAAAGCCGATGCAACTCTATGAATCACCCGCAAAACGGTTCAATCAATGTGTTGCATCCATCGGTTGAACTCACAGCGATAAGCGGACATTAACGATTCGTGGGCCATCATGTTGACTAAATCTGGTTAGCACTAATTCAATAATTTTGACATCAGCTCAAAAAACATTGGCAGGTCATGGCTGATCGAGAAGGACGCATTTATGGCTTTACGTGCGATTAAACCGTCAACAAAGGCAAAAAGTATAATCGTGATTTCCTCCAGGTTAATGTTCCGGCGAAACTCTCCAGCCGCATTACCCTTCCACCTTTGTTTGAAAATCAGGAAATTTTTGCGGCGTTTACTCAAGCATTTGCGAGATTATCCGCACCTGAATATCGAATGGCTGCCGACCGGGACGGATCTCAATATTATCGATGAACAGATTGATATCGGGATCAGAATTGGTACCGTGCCGGATAACCGCTTTATTGTGAAATGCATTTGTCCGGTGGGCGTCACCTGATCTCATGGCCCGCACGGGTGTCCCGGAGTCTTTACGTGACCTGCAATTTAATTACCCGCTCAGCGCGCTGAATAACAGTAACTCCGGACGGGTCTGGCCCTGGCAATTTTCCGCCCCCATCAGCCTCTGCTACCCGCCCGCGCACGGCTGGTGTTTGACTGGCTGACGCAGATCCTCAAAGAGCTGTTCAGCGAATAGCGGCGTTATTAAGGAAATAAAAAAGCGCCATGTTTGCACATGACGCTGGTGTGATTAAACGGCTGTGTTTACCGGCTGATGTTAGAAATCAACATTGACGCCCAGCTGGAAGCTGCGACCTGGCATCACGGCCAGTGCCTTGTTGTATTCATCCTGATTGGTGGTATCAGTCAGAGTACGGCTGCTCAGGTAATCCCAGTATTTGCGGTCTGTGATGTTGTAAACGCCACCGCTGAGTTTCACGTTCTTCGCGACTTTCCAGTACGCCGTTGCATCAACCATACCGTAGCCCGGTACGTTCATGTATTCGGTGGTGGAACCCGTGATTGGCGTACCGGCGTTGGTGTAGCTCTGACGGTTTGTCGCTTCGGCTTTTTTACCTTTGACGAAAGTCGCGGTCAGCGCAGTACCGTACACGCCGGATGGATCATCCCACGCCACGCCAGCGACAAATTTCATTGGCGGCACGCTGTCGAGATCCACATATTTGTCGCCATCGTAGCTGGATTTCGATTCACCCTTGGCATAACCCAGTGCGAAGGTGGTGCTCAGACCGTCAACGCTGCTGAACCAGGTACCGTAGTTAATTTTGGTGCTCAGATCGCCACCATAGATAAACGCTTCATCCCGGTTTTCGGCCTGATAAATCGTATAGATATTGGAGGGCACATTGGTGAACATGCCCGGGTTGGCAGCACGGCTGTAGCGGGTGTTGGCAATAAAGTTTTTGTAGGTGTTGTAGAAAACGGAAGTCTTGAAGGTCACTCCTTCAGTCGCTTCACCTTTCATACCCCATTCGAAGTTATTGCTGGTCTCGGTTTTCAAATCCGTGTTGCCGATCAGCGCGTATTGCTGAGAACCGGCATAAGAAGAACCGAGGTTCCAGGAACCGTAAAGCTGGCTGGCATCCGGGAATTGCGCACCACGACGATATTGCAGGTAAGTCATCAGCTTAGGCGTGATGTCATAGGTGAACGCCAGGGACGGCAGAACCTGCGTATCGGAATTGGCTTTGCCATACAGGGTAGAAACCTGGCCTTCAGAGACGGTGCTGTTGGACAAGTCAGACAGATCTTTCGCTTTGGTGTTCTGATACGCCACACGCACTGCAGGCACGATGGAGAAGTCATGGCCATCGAGGTCAAACTTCATGGTGTCCTGCAGGAAGCCGCCGAGAATATAAGAACGGCTGTTCGCTTCCGGCTGCATGATAGTGGTGTAAACGCTTTGCTCCGGGCTTTCACGGAACGGACGTTCAGTGTTGGACATACGACCGTTGATACCGGCGCTCAGCTCATGACGACCCAGGGTTTTCAGCCAGCTGGTTTCCCCGCCGAAAGTGTTGACGTCATAGTTGGAATAGACGTTCATCATCTGCTTACTGGCGTTTGGCATGTAGGTATTGTCGTGCGCCTGCGTGTACTGGTAATACACTTTCGAAACAATGGCATCGACGTAATCGTTGAACGGCGTCCATTCGTCTTTCAGCGTCGCGCCCCAGCGGCGGGTGTTACTTTGCTGCTGTGCAGTGCCGAGAATGGCGCTGCCTGAGCTATTCCACGCATCGTAATGGGTATGGTTTACTTTTTCGTAATAATCGAGCGTACCGGTGACTTTATGTTCGTCATTTGGCTGCCAGATAACGGAAGTCATTACTGCGTCGGAGTGCCAGTTAGCCGGATACGCATCGTGCGTTCCGCTGTTATTGCTGGTTTCCTGGCCGTCGCGGCGGCTGATGGCGATCAGACCACGCAGGGTTTCGTCACCTGCGGCGGCGGTGATGGCGTTGTGCCAGGAGCGGTCGGAAGAATCATAATCAGACTGGTAACCGAAATAGGTTTCCTTGCCCGGACGCAGATAATCATCGGCAGATTTTGGCAGGAAGGAAACGGCACCGCCGATTGAGTTGTTGGCGCGATCAGCGGAGGTGGCGCCGGATTCGATATCTACCTGGCCGTAAATGTAAGGATCGATGTAATCACGGCCAATACCGGACGTGCCAAGACCCGCGCGGCTTGCGTAGCTGCGGCCAGTGGCGCTTGGCTGTGGAATGCCGTCGACATCGATGCCGACGCGGTTGCTTTCCAGACCACGGATGTTATAGCCGGTATAACCGTTACGGTCGAAGCCGCTTTTGCCGTTGCCGGAACCGCCGCTGGAGCCGGTAGCGGTGATCAGGGGCTCATAACGCATGATGGTGCCGAAATCATTGCCGCCTTTTTGCTGCATTTCTGCTGCGGTGATGGTGGTTTTCGAGCCCGGTTTTTTATCCGGCATCGTTTCGGTAACCGTCATCACTTCTTCATTGGTCTGCGCCAGATCCTGCGCAGTACGTACCACCGGTTTTTTCCTGATGGCTTCAGAAGCTGGCGTTTTATTGGCTGCCAGATCGGTGGTGTCTTTAATCGCTTGTGCTGCATTTACGTTAAAGGTGGTGGTGAGAATCGTCCCCATGAAAATGACGTTTTTCACCAAACCCTGCTGTGTAAAGGATTTGAACATTTGTTTTTAGCCCTGCACTATTTTTAAAAGTTCTGCTCGCATTTACTGCCTTTCGACAAATCAGACGCGCTGGTCATCTGCTTTCAATTCTTCCGTAAAAAGCCCTTGTCCTTATAAAATATGGGTTTATTTGACGTCCTTACCCACTTCGGCTTGGTGCGAATGATAATGATACTGAGAATTGTTATCAACAAATTGATAAATAAAAATGGGCTTCTTAACGAAATCTTTGCAATGTGTGGCTCAGAATGAACTACCGCGAGATCAAAAGCGCGGGGGATGATGCCTGTGTCCTTACGTTTTTCAGGGTTGCGAAAAATATTCCTAAGATATATCTTTCGTTCAACCTTACTTCAAAAGAGAAAACGTGATGACTCAACATCGCAACGAAACCCCTGCCGTAAACTTGCCTGTCCGCGTCAAAAACGACCTGGTTTTCCGTCATATCACCGTCAAAAGCAGCGAAAACGTGGCTGGCTGTTTTCAGCGTATCGTGTTGAACGGCGACGATCTGAAGGGTTTTACCTCGCGTGGTTTTGATGACCACATCAAACTGTTTTTCCCGGCAAATCCCGGTGATGTGATCACGCCGCCGACCGCGACCGACGAAGGCATTGTCTGGGGCGAAGGGCCGCGTCCGCTTAACCGCGAATACACGCCGCTGCATTTCGATGCACAAGCCAATGAACTGACGCTGGATTTCTATCTTCACGATGGCGGTGTCGCCAGTGAATGGGCGGCTGGCGCGAAGCCGGGCGATAAACTGATCATCGGCGGACCGCGCGGTTCACTGATTATCCCGACCACTTACGCATGGCAATTGTATGTCTGCGATGAAACCGGTCTTCCGGCGGTGAAGCGCCGTTTGCGCGAGCTGAAACAGGCCGCGTCTGCCGCGAAAGTGACCGTGCTGGTCAAAGTGAAAGATGTCAGTTGCGTTAGCTACTTAAACGATGAAAAAGAGTTCGACATCGAATGGATTGTCAGTGAAGAACAAAACGGTTATCAGGAAGATGACGCGGCAGTTAAAAAACTGAAAAGCATTTCTTTGCCGGAAAGTGATTACTACATCTGGGCGACCGGCGAGGGGAAATTTGTCAAAGGGCTGAATGATTACTTCGTCGAAAATCGCGGACTGGACGCCAATCTGGTGCGTTGTGTCGCTTACTGGCACAACAAGTAACGATGATGAATCATAAACACCGTCGCGAAAGGATGTTTGAAACGGGTGATATCCGTCTGCTGATGCTGCATTTTTTACAGCAACGTTCAGCTCACGGTTATGAACTGATCAAAGCCATCGAAGAACTCTCCAAAGGCGAATACACGCCGAGCGCCAGTATCATTTATCCGAACCTGACCTTCCTGGAAGAACAGGGTCTGGTAACGGCGAAGCAGGAAGAGGGCGGTAAGAAACAATATTCAATTACGCCGGAAGGCACGCAGTCGCTGGCAGAGCAGGGTGATTTGCTCGGTTCAGTAACAGAGAAACTGCATTCACTGGCGATTTTATCGAATAACCGCAGTATTCCGGAAATGCAGCGCGCGATTAACAATATGCGCATGGCGCTCAATCTGCGGCTGGCGAAAGGGCCAATCGGGCAGGAAACGCTGTATAAAATCACCGATGCGTTAGACCGCGCGACCAAAGAAATCGAGCGCAGCTAAACGGATTACCAAAAACTATAAAGCCTCCGACCGGAGGCTTTATACGTTCAGGAAATATCACGGGAAATTAGTTTTCTTCAGGCCACGGTGTCAATATTTCATAACCCGTTTTCGTCACCGCAATCATATGTTCCCATTGTGCGGACAACGAATGATCTTTAGTCACCACCGTCCAGCCGTCGGGCAGCACTTTGTTTTGCTTTTTACCGGCGTTCAGCATCGGTTCGATGGTGAATAACATGCCTTCCTGCAACACCAGTCCGCGGCCTTTTTCGCCGTAATGCAGCACCTGCGGATCTTCGTGATAACCCATGCCGATGCCGTGACCGCAGTATTCTTCTACGATGGAAAACCCTTCGCGTTTCGCTACCGAGGCAATGGCATGACCCACATCACCGAGGGTTGCGCCGGGACGCACCACTTCGATACCGGCCATCATCGCTTCAAAGGTGGTATCCACCAGACGGCGAGCCATAATGCTCGGCTCACCGGCGTAATACATGCGGCTGGTGTCGCCGTACCAGCCATCTTTAATCAGCGCCACGTCGATGTTCACGATGTCGCCTTTCTTCAGTGCTTTATCGGAGGGGATACCGTGGCAAATCACATGGTTGACGGAGGTACACGTGGTTTTCTGATAGCCGTGATAACCGATATTTGCCGGGATCGCCTGTAATTCGTTGACGATAAAATCGTGGCAGATGCGGTCCAGTTCATTGGTCGTGACACCCGGCACCACATAAGGCGTGATCATATGCAGCACCCGCGCTGCCAGTTTACCGGCGATACGCGCTTTATCGATGCCTTCCGGCGTTTTGACCATACGGTTATTGTTGACGAAATATCGGCTGTCTAAACCATTATTCATTGCTTGCCTTCCTGTGTGTGCCGCCGACATTTAACAGAGTGCGGATACTTCCGGTGTTTTCTTCAGATTCCATGCTGCAACGCACCAGCAATTGCGAAATCTCGCTGTGCGTCATGTCCGGATGAGTTTCCATCAGCATACCAATTTTCATCCAGTGCTCGGCCTGCGCGTTGATGGAACGCGTATACGCCAGACTGGCGATGCGCAGATTCTCATGCATCAGTTCGGAGATTTTAATGATACCCATCGGGCGCCCTCGGTAGTATACGAATCATATATGTTTTATATACTACGCAGGTCGCTGCGAATTTTCCAATAAAAAAGCCTCCGCTGAACAGACGGAGGCGTTTTCGCTACATGGCCGGGTTTAGCGGCGTTTACTGGGCAGAGGTATCTTTTTTCATGGCATTTTTTGACATGGTGTCTTTGGACATTGAGTCTTTAGACATGCTGTCTTTCTTCATATGATCTTTCGACATGCAGTCTTTGCCCATGTTGTCTTTAGCCATGGAATCTTTACTCATGCTGTCTTTTTTCATGCAGTCTTTCGACATATGGCCCATGGTATCTTTCTTCGCCATCGCGTCAGCGGCATAGGTGGTGCTCACAGCGCCCATCATCAGACAAGCAGACATCATCATTACGGTTAACTTTTTCATGATAAATCCTTCTTTTAGGTTTTGAGATACAAAGGTTGTTGTGGACAGTGTTGATCCTTGAGGATCGTGTTCAGCTTCCGCCGAACCAGTTGTAGCCCTGATCTTCCCAGTAGCCACCAGTGAACTTGTTTGTTATTTCAATGACTTCAATATGCTTTGGATTCTTATAGCCGAGTTTGGTCGGCATTCTGAGCTTCATCGGGAAGCCGTATTTTCGCGGTAAAATTTGTCCGTCATAAGTCAGCGCCAGCAGGGTTTGCGGATGCAGTGCCGTCGCCATATCAATGCTGGTGTAATACTGGTCCGCGCATTTAAAACTGACGTATTCCGCGGTCAGATCGGCCCCGATCAGACGCAGAAAATCACCGAACGGCACGCCGCCCCATTTGCCAATCGCGCTCCAGCCTTCGACACAAATGTGACGAGTCACCTGGCTGACCTGCGCCATTTTGTACAGCGTTGGCAATGACCATTCGCGTTTATCCAGCGCCAGACCGGCGATTTTCAGGCGATAAGCGTTACCGTCTACTTCCGGTGCGTCGTCTTCGGCGTAAAAAGCGTTAAACGGAAACGGACGGGTGATCATCGATTCGGCGTACACCGGCGCCAGGCGTGTGGAACCGAACAACCAGCCTTGTACGCGGTCGTTAAATCCTGAAATCTTGCCCAGTGCGTTTTCGACGCTGGCGTTATCGCTGATGTCGCAACCTGTGAGCATCGCGACGCCGCCGAGCGTCAGCCCGCGTTGTAGAAACAGGCGGCGGGAGGGCGCGTCCAGTTCGCGAATAATCTGTTTTTTTGCTTCCTGTAAAATGGCTTCGCTGTCGGAAGGGCTGAAAATCTGGCTGATCGTTTTTTTAACGAGGTTTTTCATCATGTCTTCCTTAACGTCCGCGGATCATGGCAATCAGGGTTTTCGGCACCAGCGCCACCATCACGATATGCAGCACCACAAATCCCACCAGTGAAGCCATCGCCAGAAAATGCACATAACGCGCTGTATCAAAGCCGCCCATCAGTTCGCGCAGCAGCGGAAATTGCACGGATTTCCACACCACCAGCCCGGAAAGCACCAGCACGATGCCGTCAAACATCACGAACACATACGCGGCACGTTGCACCATATTGTAGTGGCGCAAATCGTCGTGTTTCAGCTTGCCGCGCAGGGCGGACAGTAAATCGTTAATGATGCCGCGCGGCGTCAGCGGCCAAAATTTTCGTTTCATGCGGCCGGTAAAAATATTCATCAGCAGATAAAACAGGCCGTTGAAACCAAACAGCCACATCCCGGCAAAGTGCCACTGAATACCGCCACCGAGCCAGCCACCGAGTGTGACGGTTGGCGGAAAATCAAAATTAAACAGCGGTGAGGCGTTATAAATCTGCCAGCCGCTGGTGACCATAATCAGCACCGCCAGCGCGTTCAGCCAGTGCGTCAGACGCAGCCATAACGGATGCACGATGGCGGGTTTTTGTTTTGCCTGTCCGGGTAAATCCGTGTGTATTGTCATGATGAAGTCCGGCTGTCCGTCCTGTGATGAAGCGAGTATTGAGCGGATTTGTTCCCCGATACCTCACGCAAAGTTAAATAAAATGTGATAACTCGCGGGCGGTTGCTTGTGTAGACTCAAACCATTGGGGAACACCACGTTTTGGGATGACATATGGATAAGACGAAGAAGATCCTGATCGTTGAAGATGACGGGGATATCGCAGAACTGCTCAGCCTGCATCTGCGTGATGAAGGTTATGAAATTACGCACGCCGCAGACGGTAATCTGGGCGTGGCGCATCTGGAGAAAGGCGGCTGGGACGCGCTGATCCTCGACCTGATGCTGCCGGGTGTAGACGGCCTGGAAATCTGCCGCCGTGCGCGCAACATGACGCGTTATACGCCGATCATTATTATCAGCGCACGCTCCAGCGAAGTGCATCGGGTGCTCGGGCTGGAACTGGGCGCGGATGATTATCTGGCGAAACCTTTCTCCATGCTGGAACTGGTGGCGAGGGTTAAGGCGCTGTTCCGGCGGCAGGAAGCGATGAGCCGCAATATGAAAATGGACGCCGGTACCCTGAGTTTTTCCGGGCTTGTCATCGACCCGATTGCTCGCGAAGTGATGCTCAGTCAGCAGCCCGTTGAACTGACGCCGCGAGAGTTTGATTTGCTGTATTTCTTTGCCAAAAATCCCGGCAAAGTGTTCTCGCGCCTCAGCCTGCTCAATCAGGTCTGGGGCTACGAACACGAAGGGTATGAACATACGGTGAACACCCATATCAACCGTCTGCGCATCAAGATAGAAGCTAATCCGGCCGAGCCGGAACGTATTCTGACCGTGTGGGGAAAAGGCTACAAATTCGTGTCTTCCGCTGAAGACGCGCAAGGGTAAATCATGAAAAATCTCACGCTGGCGCAAAGACTGACTCTGGTATTTACGGTGTTACTGATCGCCTGCTGTGCGCTTTCCGGCTATATGCAGGTGCGCTCCAGCAACCAGTACAGCCAGTCGGTGATCCAGCGGCTGTCGGCCAATCTGGCGACGCAGATAGCGGCGAATAATCCGCTGCTCAGCGAGGGTGACTGGGATCCGAAAGCGGTCCATACCTTGTTCGATCAGCTGATGGCGGTGAATCCCAGCGTTGAGGTTTATCTGCTGGATAAAGAAGGAAATATTGTCGGCAATGCTGCTCCTGCTGGCAGGCTGCAACAGAAACGTATCGATCTCGCACCGGTAAACGCGCTGCTTCATGGTGCGAAAATGCCGGTGTATGGCGATAATCCGCGCGACCCACATATTCCGCAGGTCTTCAGCGTCGCGCCGTTGCTGGTCAACGGAGAAACTCAGGGTTACGTGTACATCGTTCTGCTCGGCGATGCTTACACCGCGCTGACCAGTGACGCGCAATATCAGTCGGCGATATCTCTGGCGCTGCGCTCGATGGGGTTGGTGGCGCTGTTTGGTTTGCTGGCCGGTGCGCTGGCGTTCCGCTGGGTGACGCGTCCGGTGCGAAAACTCACGGCACAAATTGCCGAACTTGATACCGGCGGCATGGACGCCATTCAGGCGCTGGCGAAAACGGAGACACCGGCCGGAGCCGCACGTGATGAAGTCACGCAACTGCAACAGGCATTTGTCGCGCTGGCAAAACGTATCGATCAGCAATGGCAAAGCCTGATGGTGCAGGATCAGCAACGGCGTGAATTTATCGCCAATATTTCCCACGATCTGCGTACGCCGCTGACATCGCTGCACGGTTATCTGGAAACGCTGTCGGTCAAATCAGACCATCTGAGCAATGAAGATCGCCAGCGTTATCTGAATATCGCCCTGACGCAGAGTAAAAAAGTTGGCCGTCTGGCGCAGGAATTATTTGAACTGGCGCGGCTGGAATACGGCGTGGTGAAACCGCAGAAAGAGCCATTCTCGCTGAGTGAGCTGGTGCAGGATGTATTCCAGAAATTCGAGCTGGCAACGGAAACACGCGGGCAAAAATTGCTGGCGGATATCACACCGGGTATTCCGCTGGTGAATGCCGATCTCGGTATGATTGAACGGGTGCTGACCAACCTGCTGGATAACGCCATCCGCTTTACGCCGGAAGGGGGCACGATAGAAATTAAATTGTGGCCGCACGAAGGTCAGGTGATGGTGCAGTTGAAAGACAGCGGACCGGGCATAGCGCCGGAGCTGAAAGACAGCCTGTTTGTACGTCCGTCGATACTCAGTACCAACAAACACCGTGCAGGCGGGCTGGGTCTGATGATTGTCCGCCGCATTCTGCAACTGCACGGCAGCGATATCCAGCTGATTGAACAGCCGAAACAGGGAGCCTGTTTCCAGTTTTCTGTGCCGCTCTGAATCCTGATTATGTTTTTGTAACAGCATGAAAGAGTGGACTATAATCTTTCTCTCTTCATGCTGACTGGACGACCAGAGATTCAGCCATTCTAAGCAGGGACGACCTTGCGTGTTTTCAGGAACTATCATGGCCTGGTTTTATCTGTTTCTCGCCGGTATTTTCGAAGTGGTCTGGTCGACCGCAATGAAAGAATCCCACGGTTTCACCCGCCTTATTCCCAGTATTCTTACGGTTTTCTTCATGATCCTCAGCGTCATTTTGCTGGCGATTTCGATGAAAACGCTGCCGCTCGGCACGTCTTACACCGTCTGGGTCGGTATCGGCGCTATCGGTGCCTTCATTCTCGGCGTGGTGATGTTCGGCGAAAGCCTCAACCCGCTGCGGGTGATCGCCGTGCTGCTGATTTTCTCCGGCGTGGTTCTGCTAAAAGTGGCGACGAAAGGGTAAAGGCGGAAACGCTGATATGACAAAGCCGCTCTGTACAAGGAGCGGCTTTTTGTTTATTGCTTATTGAAAAAGAGCGTCGAGAGCACCTGCTGAGAAACCGGCACCAGCCCGACTTTCAGACCAAAGGGTTTGAAAAGTTTGTTGATAATATCGGAGGTATAATTTCCTTTATCATTTTCCACTTCTGACAGTGTTTTCCGCGATACGGAAACCAGTTTAGCGAAAGCATCTTGTTTTAGCCCCAGCACATTGATCCGCAGTGCTTTTAACGCTTCCCCCTGGCTTACTTCCCCGGATATCAGCGCGCGCATGATCTGAAGTCTGGCTTCATTCCTTTCATTGGCGCTGACGGGTTTCGTCAGATGAGAGACTCTGCGGCGGGTGCGTGTTTTGACAGCACGGTCCCTCTCTGCCTGGTTCGTGATTTCTGCCGTGGCGCTTTGGGTTCTCTGCGCGGCATTTTTTTTCGCACGTATTTTCGCGATGGTGCTTTTCGCTGAATGGGCCGCAATCAGAGGTTCTTTCATAACAGCCCCCAGCGGCGCAATTTTTCGGGAATATAACTGAAACTTATTGCGGGCATGTTCAGGATCTGTTGCGGGATACCCCGTGCAGCAAGCCGGTCTTTCAGACCTGTCAGTTGCTCAGCAGTCTCATTGAGCGCCCGGAGTAAGTTTTGTGCCGGAATGAGATCATCCAGAGTTTGCGCAATAGCGGGAAAATCATATTCACCGCCAACTTCCAGCGGCGTTTTCCATTTCGTCGTTCTGGCAATCCCTTCAGGATCGGCCTTCATGGGCGCGAAATCGTAGATCGGCGCGAGCCGGATGCTGCCTTCATCCTTGAGAAAAGAGGTATTTCGACCATGGTTATCGCTGTTGCCAAAAATAATATTGAGCAGATCCCGTCGGACCCATTCGGTAACAAACGCCGGGATATCAAAAGAAAAACCCTGCCCTGTCACCATATGGCTGCGGGAAATTTGATTAATCAATGTCCTGAGGGTTTCTTCATGATAGAGCGTGACACCGGGTGCCTTGCGCAGCAGAGAATAGACCGATTCCATCCCCAACCGCCTGACGACACCTTCTTCTTCAAAGGCAATATCAAAACGTGGCAACCACAGTGACGGATAAGTCAGTCCTTCTTCAAGCCGCATATTGTGCGTCGGGATTGTCTCAAATCCCATCGCTTCCAGTTCATGATAGAAATGGAATTCAGCCCGCAAGATATTGCAGTCCACTTCAGTCCTTGCCCCGCGTGGATATTTGACCAGATAAGGAATATCCCGGTTGGCGGGATCACTCTGGTAGGTATCGATCCAGATTTGCTGTTCCCGGTTACAACGGAGCAGCAGTTTTGGTGCTTCCCCGCCCGCACCTGTCGCCCCCCCGGCAGCGGCACCGCGTTGCTGGGCATAATCCAGAAAGTCTCCCGCCCGGTTTATAACGTCGTCGACGGTGAAAAAGAGTTGTTCAGCAAGGGGGTTATGTTCCGGCAAGGATTCTTTAACGCGCAGGTTGCCGACAGGGGACAGGGTGCCATGCTTGAGCAATACAAAATTTTGCTCATCCGGGGTCAGCCCTTCGAGGTCAAGATAGTTGGCCCAATAGCGGCGGCTGGAGCCGCTGGGAATGATGTCATCGAGAAATTTCAGCCATCCGCGTTGCCCGTTATCATCGAAAAAGAGGGCAACCGGATGGTTAAGTGATACGGCGCGGTTATCGTCCCGGTCGAGGTTATCAATTGCATAATCGAAAAGATAATTAAGTTCAGTCAGGCGATAGTTGTTTTGTTCGCTGTCGGGAAAAGTGATGTTAGCAATATCCACCCACTCATTATTGAGAAAAGCCTGTAACGTTAACTGTTCCATAAGATCCCCTTTACTTATGAGTGGCATATTACTCGTTAATAAAGAATAGTCCATTTAACGTTACCTAAAACACCCATTATTCGGCTTTTTCGAATTTATTGCGTTTTATATCACTCGTTAATTTTCGCTACTCAACGACAAAGCCGCTCTGTAAAAGGAGCGGCTTTTGTTTTGAATAACAAACTTCAGCAAATCATTTGTACAACACAGCGGTACCATGAATGCGGTTCTGACCACCGGCTTCGATGATTTTATAAGAACTGGCACCGGCAGCAGCGGCTTTGGCGGCGAAAGTGGATTCCAGACCATCTAAGGTATTGTCAGAGGCCGTTATGGTGCCGATTTCAGCCGCGAAGCTACCGAAAGAAACTGTGGTGAGTGCAGCAGCGATAACGAAAGTTTTGATAGATTTCATGATGTCATTCCTTCTCAATGTTTGTTTGGGGAAGGCCGTGTGCCTTCGATGAGAAGAAGAATAGCGCCGTGCGACCGGAAGGGATAGCGGAGTGATTTGCTTATGTTGTTCGAAAAAATTGAATTAAATGCCGGGGGGATTAAAAAGCCCCGTTTCCGGGGCATGAGATCAGAACTTTTCCCCTTCCAGCGTCGAATCACACAACGCGAAAATCTTACCCCAGCCTTCGCCGGAGGCCAGCAGATGCTGAATGTGCAGCGCGACATCGCTGCGGCGCACGCGGCCGTGGGCTTCGGTTTGGATCAGATGCGCTTTGCCTGTCGCTTCGCCACTCATCAGGCCGCCGGGGCGTAAAATGCACCAGTCCAGCGTGCTGGTTTGCAGCCAGCTTTCTGCCAGTGATTTTTCGCGTACGGCCTGTCCGAACGCCTGTTTTGCGCGGGCAGACAGCGTCGGCCAGCTGTCGCCGCAGCCAATGGAAGTTACCAGCAACATCTGGCGGATCCCGGCCTGCTCTGCAGTATCAATGATCAACCGGTTAGCGGTGTAATCGGCGAGTTTGCCGCCCAGTGTTGACACGATTTGTGCCCCGCTGCCTGCCATTTCGCAGGCCTGTAAAACGTCGGCGGGATTAAGCGCATCGCCGTCAATCACGGTCACACCACGTGCGCGCAAGGTTTGCGCCTGTTCGGCGTTGCGGATAAGCGCGACCACCGGACGTTCCTGCGCCGTCAGCGCCACCAGTTCAGCGCCGACGCCGCTGCCTGCGCCAAAAATCAGCAAAGTGTTCAAGGTTATTTCTCTCTCTCAGCCAGAGTGGCGGGAAGGGCACGAAATGCATTCAGCTGATCGGTCAGTAATTCACGATGGCTGTCGCGCCCGACGAAAACCTTGAGCATGGCATAACCGGAAGCGTTTAAAAACCAGACACTTGCTGTGCTCATTCCCATAAACGGACGTTCAACCAGTGCAATGTGCTGACAGTGTGTCGAGCGGATATGCCCGCTCATGCCCTGTTTGCCGCGCAGGTTAAAGTAACCGTGACGATGTGTGCCGGACGGCAATTCGCCATGGAATTCGAGGATCAGATCGTCATTATTAACCAGCGTCGTGACGTCGCCCCAGCCGGTGATGTTGTCCCAGACGGTGTCGAAATGGGTTCCGGCAAACAGATAACTTCCCGGCAGGTTCTGAATCACTTCCAGCGGCGTGATGCGGTATTCACGGGCGATATCTTCGACGGTGCCGTCGGGCTGCGTGGCTAAAAAGTCGATCAGGGACTGAAGTTTATCCGTTGGCATGAGTGGTATTCCGTAAAGTCAGTTGTGGGATCAATGTCTGTAAGGCCTGCAACATATTGCTGGCCCAGAAACGCCCGGCAGGCGTGAGATTAAAACGCGGGCCTTCGTTATGCATCAGGCCGCATTGTTGCCATTGCTGTAACAAGGGTTCGAGCGGGAAAGGGTTTTCGATGATACGGCTAAGATCATAACGGCCTGCTTCGATGCCGCCCTGTAAATCCAGCCGCCAGCGGTGCTCACCGGTCGTCGCTGCGGTCATCATCATGATCGGTTTCTGTCCGGCATCCATCTGCTGGTAATACATCTCCAGGCTGCGCGCAGTCATGTAGGATTGCCCGCCGAGATTGCCGCCTGCACCGCTGCCAAAAGCCAGACAGTCGGCACCTTTTTTGATCAGAAGATTGTAGAGGTTACGCTCGCGCGTGTTGCGCGCCCAGTGACTGTTGCTTATCTGATGCCAGCCGTCGCGCGCCAGAAAGGCTTCACCTTCGAGGTAAAAATCACGACGCTGAGTGACATCCGGCAGCGACACGCGTTTATTTTCCACCGCTTTGCCCAGTGGTGTGGAAGGCAGCAGATTCAGGGCGTAAAGATCGACACCATCAAGTGGTAACTCGCGGACGATTTGCAAATCTTCCCGCCAGCTTTCCGGCGTCTGTTCCGGTAATCCGAACATCAGGTCGCAGACCACCGCAGCGCGGTCACGCTCCCCGAGTTTACGCAGGAACTGTATCGCTTCTTCCCGTGTGGCGCGCCGTCCCATCCGCTGGCGGACGCGGGTATCAAAGGTCTGAATGCCGACAGAAAAACGGTTAGCGCCCGCCTCCAGACAGGCGTCGATGCGTTCGTCATCGAAATTAAGGATCCGCCCTTCGACAGTGATTTCGCAATCCGGTGCCAGCGGCAAACGGCGACGCAGCGTACTGATGATCCGGTGTAATTGCTTTGCGCTGAGCGCCGTCGGTGTGCCACCGCCAAAATAGACGGCGTGGATAGGCGCGGACTGATGCAGCGGCGAAGGGGCTTCCTGTTCAATCTCCCGGATCAGGTAATCGCAGTACTGTTCTGTGGCTTCCGCTTCCAATTTGTTCTGGTAGAACCCGCAAAATTTACAGTGCGTCGCACAAAAGGGGATATGCAGATAGACCAGACGTTTATTGGCCGGAAGCGGACGCTGGCACAGCGCCTGCCACTGAGCGGGAATATCCTGCGGCGGAACGGGCTGCTGAGGCCGCCAGGGCATGACTGCCCAACGGTCGGGAAACGGCAGCCCGTCAGCGGCAGCGTAAAAACGCGCGAGGTCTAAGCTCATTGAGTTTGTCTTCTCCTGAAAAACAATCATTCATTCGCCGGCATTAAACGATAATGATTATCATTCGATCAAACCCAAAACGCATTTGTGATGATCTGTATCAAGTTTGGAAATGTCAGGTTTTAGTTAGAGGGCACTGATTCAGCGCTTCGCCTTATCCCGCCTCGGTCTGACCGCAATATCTGTAATTTGCGTGTCGTCACTGGCGTCGATCACCAGACGTACTGCCGCAGCCACTGATTTCAGCGTACTGTATTCGCGCGGGTCGATGGCTTCAAAGTTGCCCTGACCTTCGCGAGTTTTGCGATTCATCGGCGTATCTGTCGGGCCGGGTGCGACGGTGGAAACACGCACGCCGTGTTCGCTTTCTTCCTGCCGCAGCGCGTGGGCGAGGGCGCTGAGGGCAAATTTTGACGCGCAATACACCATGTTTCCGCCATCAGCTTTGGTGCCGGATCCTGAACCGATAAACACCACCTGACCTTCCTGTTTTCTCAGCGCCGGTAATGCCAGTTTCGTGAATTCAGCGGGGGCAAACACGTTAATGGAAAACTGCTGCTGCCAGTCCTCTGGCGTTGCATTTTCAAGACGTAACGGTTTGGAAATGGCCGCCGAATGCACCAGCACATCAATCGCCGGTATTTCACCGACAAACCGCGCAATGGCGTCAAAATCATGCAGGTCAATTTCAACAGCATCGACATTTTCAATCAGCCGCAGCGCAATCAGGCTGTCTTTATTACGCCCGAGGGCATAAACGCGATGGTCGCGCGCCAGATTGTGGACAACCGCCAGTCCGATACCGCTGGTACCGCCGGTGACCACTGCAACAGGGAATGAACTCATGATGTTTTCCTTAGGTTTTTTCATCAAGTTATCAGCTTTGCCCAGGGCGAACGACTGCGTTTATTGGATTAGCTTTTGCACGGAGTGGAATAGTGATGCTGTTTTTTGGAATAATAAAAAAAAGGGATTAATTCTTTATTTATCCCGCCGCTTACATCCTGACTAAATCGGTAAATAAACTGTGGAAAGAGGCCCTAATGCGAGATGAGAATACTGGCGGAGAATATATGCGCGAAGAAAATTCCTAAAAAATCGGAATAGGCACCCAATTGTTATTAATTTCCCCAATATTTTGTCTTACCAAAAGCTGCATTCTTATCATGCTCAGATTATCTTGTGCTGATTGCTTTCATTTTTATGTGAATTTTCATGATTTTTTTCATGTTTAACGGCTTGCTATAGAGCAAAAATCTTAACAAATGGGTTATTCAACTTAATATAGCGCAGCCTGAGTGGTTGTTAGTATATTGATCTGGCGGGAGCAAGGGTTGCTCTCAGAGTCAGGGCGAAAACATCGCTTAATAACGACGCCATCAATATCTCAAGGACTTACAATGTTTAACACTAAAAATAAAACGCTGGTTATTGCTTTATCTGCCCTTATTTCAGCTTCTGCTTTCGCAGCTGATGATCCGACGCCACCGGCGGGTGCCGATAATGGTTCCGGACGTATTCATTTCACCGGAACCGTGATTAATGCACCTTGCTCTGTCGCGGCAGGGGATGAAGACATTAATGTGAATATGGGACAGGTAGCAAATAAAGTGCTCGAAAGTGGCAGCAAATATTCGCAAAACGTGAACTACACGATTCACCTGCAAGACTGCGACCTGGCGGCCCAAACCGTGGGTACTGTGGCTTATCCTGCGGTTTCTAAAGTCGCGGTGTCATTTACCGGCACACCTGACAGCAGTGCAACTGAACTGCTGGCGAATACCGGCAGTGCCAAGGGTGCGGGCATCCGCCTGATTGACGCTAACGGCGATTTGCTGAAAGTCGGTGATACCTCTAAAGATATTGATCTGGTGACGGGTAATAATAATCTGGTCTTTGCTGCGCGTGTGGAAGCCAATACTCAGCCTGTTGCCACCGGAACTCTTGTTTCTCAGGCAACTTACGCCCTGAATTATAAATAAACGTCCGCTATCACTTGGGGGGAGTATTTCCCCCTTTTTATCTTTGCCAGTACCGGGGTTTTCGATTTATTACCATAAACAAGTGATTTTATTATGGCAGTTGCGATGGAAAGGATTTTCACAGGGAAACGGGCAGTTACCGGCGTTGTTTTATTTTTATCAGGATGTTGTATTTCAGTCAGAATTTTCGCAGTGGAATTTAACGTTAACTTTATTGATTCCGCCGACCGTAATAATGTCGATTTATCGCGTTTTCAGGTGGCTGATTATATCGCACCCGGCGAATACCTGCTGGATGTGGTACTCAATGGCCGCACGCTCGGCGATCAAAGCCTGATAAAGTATTATGCCTCACAAGATAATAAAAACAGCCGCCTTTGTCTGCCGCCCGCGCTGGTGGATAAATTCGATCTGACGAAGGATGCCCGCCAAAAGCTGACGCTCTGGCATCACGGCGAATGTACCTCTTTAGACCGGCAATCAGAAGTCACCGCCCGCTATGACCAGGAAAAACAAACGCTGAACATTAGCATTCCGCAGGCGTGGCTGGTTTTTCACGACCAGAACTGGGTGCCGCCTTCACAGTGGGATAACGGCGTGAACGGCGCGTTGCTCGATTACAACCTGCTCGGCAGCAAATACATGCCGCATTCTGGCGACAGTACCACCAGTTTCAGCAGCTACGGCACCACCGGTTTTAACCTCGGGCCGTGGCGTGCCCGTGCGGATTATCAGTATTCATCGTCGCGTACCTCCGGCACACCGGCCAGCGATCAATTCACCTGGACGCAGAGCTATTTGTATCGCGCTTTACCGTCGATGGGGGCACGACTGACGGGCGGACAAACTTATCTGAGTTCTGACATTTTCGATTCTTTCCGCTTTCTTGGCGCTTCACTGAACAGTGACCAGCGCATGTTACCGCCTTCATTACGCGGTTATGCGCCACAGGTCACCGGCATCGCCAAAACCAACGCGAAAGTGAGCATCAGCCAGAACGGTCGAGTGATTTATCAGACCAATGTGTCGCCGGGGCCGTTCGTGGTTCAGGATTTAACCGAAGCGGTTCAGGGCGCGCTGGACGTGAAAATAGAGGAAGAAAACGGCAGCGTCACGACCTATCAGGTGACCACCGCGACTATTCCGTTTCTGACCCGCAAAGGCCAGGTGCGCTTCAAAACGGCGATGGGTAAACCGACCACCGGCAGCAGTCATCACGTTTTGCAGCCCGGTTTTTACAGTGGCGAAATGTCGTGGGGCGCGCTGAATGATTTCTCGGTATATGGCGGCCTGATTGCCACAACCGGCAACTATCAGGCGCAGGCGGTCGGTGTCGGACAAAACCTGCAAAAGCTCGGCGCGGTGTCTTTTGATGTCACACGATCTTCGGCGACCGTGCCGGTGGCGGGTGAGCAAACCGGCCTGAGTTACCGCGCCAACTATTCCAAACGTTTCGACTCCACCGGTAGCCAGATAACCTTTGCCGGATACCGTTTCTCGGAAAAAACCTTCATGTCTTTCAGCCAGTATCTCGACAAGATGAACGGCGACGGTTATTCGCGCGACGATAAACAAACCTACACCGTTACCGCTAACCAGTATCTGCCGTGGCCGGCCATCACCTTGTATCTGTCAGCGACGCACAAAATCTACTGGAACGAGAGTGCCAGTAACAACTACAGCGCGTCGGTGAGCAAGATTTTCGACATCGGGCGCTTTACCGGCATTTCCGCGACGTTCTTCGCCAGCAAACTGAATTACCGCAGAACCGATGAAAACCAGATGTTTTTGTCGCTGAGTCTGCCGCTGTCTTCCGGGCAGCAAATCAGTTACGACGCGCAGCAGGACTCGCAAAACGGTTTCTCGCAAACGGCGTCCTATTACAATAGTCAGGATCCAAATAACAGCTGGCGCGTGGGCGTGGGGGGAAGCAGTCCGGATCTGCAAAAAGGCCAGGGTGTGTTCCGCACGAACTACCAGCACATGTCACCTTACGGGCAGTTCGGGGCTAACGGCAGCGTGAAAAATAACGATTACCGCTCGGTGAATGCTAACTGGTACGGCTCGATGACCGCCACCGCGGCGGGTGCGGCGCTGCATCAGAGCAGCGCGGGCAACGAGCCGCGCATGATGTTATCAACGGGCGTAAAGGGGATCCCGGTCAGAGACGGCGCATCAGTCACCAACGATTACGGGATCGCGGTGGTCAACGGTGTGTCGAGCTACCAGACCTCTGATATTCGCGTGGATGTGAATAATTTGCCGGACGACATAGAAGTTTACGGCTCGGTGGTCAGTAAAACGCTGACCGAAGGGGCGATTGGTTTTCGCAAAATGCGCGCGATCAAAGGCGAACGTCTGATGGCGGTGATCCGTCTGAAAGACGGCAGTCATCCGCCGCTCGGTGCGGCCGTCACCGACAACAGCTCAGGTTTTGAAGCGGGACTTGTCGGCGACGGCGGACTGGCGTATCTGGCCGGAGTGTCCGGCGAAAAATCTCTGACCGTGCACTGGGGCGAAGTGCAGCAATGTCAGATTCAGGTGCCGTCAGACCCCGGCGCCCGCGCCGGACAAATTTTGCTACCGTGCAGCTAATGAAAACTGAAAACCAATCATACAAATTTTACGAGGAAAGGAAGTCCTGATGCACAAACTCATTTCATACTGCGCACTCATGCTGATGGCTGGCGCGGCGTATCCGGTTTATGCCGCCATCAATCTTGACCGGACGCGCGTCATTTTTAACGGCAGCGATAAATCCGTCAGCGTGTTGCTGGAAAACCAGAGCAAACAACTGCCCTATCTGGCGCAGGTCTGGCTGGAAGACACGCAGGGCGAAAAGATCACTTCGCCGCTGGTGGCCTTGCCGCCGATGCAGCGCATCGAAGCCGGACAGAAAAGTCAGATCCGCATCCTGCAATTGCCGCAAGCCGCCACTCTGCCGAAAGACCGTGAATCGCTGTTTTACTTTAACGTGCGCGAAGTGCCTCCAAAGAGTGACATGTCAAACGTCATCCAGGTGGCGATCCAGAGCCGTGTGAAGCTGTTTTACCGCCCTGTGGCATTACAAGATCAGCTAAAGGAAAACTGGCAGGAGCAGCTTGAAGTTTTCGGTCTCAGTGACGGACTAAAACTGACCAATCCCACGCCGTTTTACATCACCGTCGGCTATCTGGGTAAAGATAATAAAGGCAATTTTGCGGGTTTTGATAGCGTAATGCTGGCACCGTTTACCTCTGAAAATCTCACCGGCAGCCGGTATGTGAGTCATCAGTACAGCCTCGGTTATATGGATGATTACGGAGGTTTACAGGTGAACGAATATTCCTGCCAGACCGCGCATTGTCAGCTTGTGCCAAAAAATCCTCAGGCGAAGAGGTTGTGATGGTTGAACTGATTCGGTTTTTAAGCGGACGAATGACAGTCCTTTTTATCATGCTGTTATTTTCCCGCAGCGCGCTGGCGCTGGACTGCGTGGAGAAGGGCACCGGAATTGTCGACAAACTGCCGATCCCGGTCGGGCAACTCGCTATTCCGGCGAATGTGCCACCGGGCACCAAAGTCTGGGAATCCAACGACATCACCGTGACCGCGTATTGTGACAACGTGCTGGGCAGTAGCATTGACGTGGTGCATTTCTATTTTAATCCCAAATCACAGTCGATTGGTGAAGGGTTAAGGCTGGGCGTCAGTTATAACGGGCAGGAGCTGGAGCAGGATCAGCAGCGCGCAAGTACCAACAGCCCACCGATTCAGCGGGGTGGAAGTGTGACGCTGGACGTCACATTCCGTCTGTATATCAAGGTTACCGGCACTCCCCCTTCCGCCGGGTATTATCTGGGCGCGGATCAGTTCACGGTATTTCAGCTCGACGGCAGCAGCAGTGTCAACAACACGCCGGGGGCAAAAAACCTCAAATACAATCTGTCGGGTTTACAAGGGGTGCGTTTTCTGGCCTGCGGTTCAGATCTGAAAGTGTATCCGGAATCGCAGATTTTAAATTTTGGCGAAATTCAGAGCACAACGCTTTCCCGCTCGGCGGGCGTCTCGCTGCCGTTTGCTATCCGGGCTGTGAAGCAAGGCTGTCTGGATAACTTCTCGCTACAGGCGGAATTTTCAACCGCCAGTCCGCTGCTGGATAACACGGCGATTGATCTCGCTAACGGTGCGAAACTGATGTTATTTAACGAGCAGCAACAGGCTATTGCGTTCAACCGCTACGATGACTTTGCTCAGCTGAATAATGTGAATGAAGTGACCAAAAACTTTACGGCAAGAGTGAGCGCCATTCCCGGAAGAGAGCTGTCGCTCGGGCAGTTTGATGCGTCGGTGATCGTAAAAATTAACTATTACTGACGGCTTTCCAGCAACGTCACCTGTGAGGATAAGCCTGGATGCAATGGATACTGGCTCAGTTGCAGGGGATTAATTGAGATACGCACCGGAATTCGCTGCACATCATAAATCCAGTTCGTCGCGCCGTTTTTGGCTGACAGCGCGGCCAGCGCGGTATCTGTGTCCAGATTGATCCCTTCAATCTGGCCGTCTAATACGACTTTTCTGCCATTAAACTCAGTCAAGATGGACGCCTTCTTGCCGATAAGCAGGTCAGAAAGTTGCGTCGCTTTAAAACTGGCGGTCACCCACATCTGATCGTCGGGCACGATGGTCATCAGCATTTGTCCGGCGCTGACGCCCACGCCCGCATGCACATTGTGCCGGGCGACATAACCGGTCACCGGACTGCGCACTTCGGTACGCATCAGTGCCAGACTGGCTTGCTGAAATTCTTCGGTGGCCTGCGAAACCATCTGTTGCTGAGCCGCATCAGAAGCGTCAAGTAATTGCTGATCCTTACGGTAGGCAGCAATCGCTTCATCCAGCGCTCTCTGGCTGCTGCTGACGGCTCTGAGGGTCTGTTGCAAATCCTGTTTTGAAATTGTCACCGCGCCTTTTGACTGGATCCGGCGATGATACCTGCTCAGCGCCTGCTGGTACGTCATCTGGGCTTTCAGGATGCGGGTATTATTCTTTTCATCGGTGGCATAACGGACCTGCGTTTTTTTGACTGATTCTGACAGTTTATTCTCAGCCTGCATATAAAGGTGCCGGGCTTCAGTGTCGTCCAAACGTACCAGTAAATCCCCTTTTTGCACCCGGCCGGTGACGGGCGCGAAAACCTGCGCCACCCGGCCACTGATTTGTGCGGCAAGCGTTATTTCATTGCCGGTGATATATGCATCGCGGGTGCTGGGCATAGCAGAAAAATTAAAATGCCCCCCGGTGGTGAAAATAAAGCACGAGATAAAAATAAATATCCTGATAAGTAATCGTGTTTTATTTCTTGTCTGAAGGGGCAGCGAAATGCGATGTGTTTTTGCATCGTGCCGTAGTTTCATGAAAAATCTTAATTCGCCTTTCCGTAGGAAATAGAAATCCTCACGCGTTCCGAGCACTTAACAAGCCGTGAGGTCATGTCAGTCAGCAGGGGCGTGTAAATATGATCCGTGTTTAAAATATCGAATAAGACTAATCTCCGCTGTCTGATAAATACAGCGGACACGTCGGAAAATTTTGCAGGTGATATCCTACACGTGAAGTCCTTGGGGAATTTTTAGAATTGATTAGTACTATTTTTCTTAACGCCAATGGCAATGGTATTAGGGAGGCTGTAGACTTAATATGAACTCCGTTTACGGCAAAGAAGAATGCTATAGCATGAGTAAAACGAATAAATTAAACGCTGTCATTGTGGACGATCATCCGCTGGCGCGTATGGCGATTAAAAATTTGCTGGAAAGCGAAGGCATTACCGTGGTCGCAGAAGCCGGAGATGGCGCGCAGGCGCTGCTGCTGGTGGAAGAACACTATCCGGATCTGGTGATCGTGGATGTGGATATTCCGGTAATGAGCGGTATCGAAGTAGTGGAGAAACTCAGGAAACAAGCCTTTAGCCGTATTATTATTGTGGTTTCTGCCAAGAACGATCTGTTTTATGGCAAGCGTAGTGCCGATGCCGGGGCGAATGCTTTTATCAGTAAGAAAGAGGGCATGACCAATATTATTGCCGCCGTTAATGCTTCACTGAATGGTTACAGTTACTTCCCGTTATCATTACATGCTTTTATGGGCAGCTTGTCCTCCGAGCAGGAAATGTTGCAATCGCTTTCCAGTCAGGAAATCAAAGTGATGCGCTATATTCTCGGTGGTGCGGATAATATGAAAATCGCCTCAGAAATGTTTATCAGTAATAAAACAGTAAGTACCTATAAAAGCCGCTTAATGGAAAAGCTAAACTGTAAATCGCTGATGGATCTTTTCTCTTTTGCGCAGCGCAATAAAATTGGGTAAAAGCATGATAATCAGGGTAATAACGTTGTGGTTTGTCTGGTTGTCGGTGATATATCCGGCACAGGCGGCAACGCCCGAACCTGCAACCCTGACGCTGGCCAGCGATTATGACGTTTTTACCCCGGCACTTCCGTTAAACCATTACGATTTATTATGGCTTGCTGCCAAGCGTACGCTGAACATGGGCGTTTATGGCACAGAAATCCCGCCGCTGAGCCTGAATTCCTCCACCGGCCGTTACCGGGGAATGAACGCGGATTACCTGCGGTTGCTGGAAAATTCTTTGCAGGTCAGTGTCGTCATTAAACATTATAACGACGAAGCGCAGGCGCTGGCCGCGCTGAAAGACGGCAATATCGACACCATTCTGACTTCACCCTCCGGCAACGTTGACCTGACCGCGCCGTTAGTTGCCTCGCTCCCGCTGGTTCGTGCGTTTCCGACGTTAGTCACCCGACAGGCCGATGTGATGAACCCGCTGTCCGATGATAAGGACGAAGTGCGGGTGGCTATCCGGCGCGGATATCCTTCCGAACAATTTATCAGAATTGCGTTCCCGAAGGCTCAAATCACCGCGTATGACGATAACTATCTGGCGCTGGCTTCCGTCGCCAATAAACAAAATGACTACTTCTTTGGGAATAACCTGACGTCGAGTTTTATTCTGGCCCGCGATTTTTATCAGTCGCTGCAAATGGTGAAATTCTGGCGTGAGCCGCAAACCGGCAATCACTTTATTGTTCTGGATAATCAGTCGCAACTGCGCGGCATTCTCGACACCTTTATCAGTTCCCTGAGCGAACAGACGCATAAACAGGTGGCGCAGTCATGGGTGGATACCGGCAACGTGTCGTTTCTGAATAAAGCGATGAAATTCACGCCTCGCGAAGAACGCTGGATTGCCAAACATCCGGTGCTGAATGTGCTGATCAACCCGTATTACGCGCCGCTCAGCATGATGGACGACAATCAGGAAATCCGGGGGCTGCTCGGCGATATTCTCAATCTGATCCAACTCCAGACCGGGTTAACGTTCAAGCCGGTCATCGCCAATTCCAACAGCGACATGGTCAATATCATGCGCAAAGGTGGCTGGGATCTGGTGCCGACCGCCACTTACAGCGTCGAGCGCGAAGAAGATATGTTATTCACCCACCCGTTTATCGCCACGCCTTTTGTGCTGGTGACGCGTGCCACGACGGATCAGCCGGATATTCTGATGCCCGGCGATAAAGTGGCAATACCCGCTTACCATCCGCTGAGTGAAAAGCTTAAAAAGAAATACCCCGGCGTGACCTGGGTGATTGCCGAGAACACCAGCACGGCGCTGAGTAAACTGATGCTCGGGGAAGTGGATGCCGTTGTCTCCACCCAGCTCGCCTCCCGGTTTATCATCGACCATTATTATACGGAAAAGATGACCTATACCCGCATCCCCGACGAGCCTTCGGCGCAGATTGCCTTTGCTATCCCGCGCGGTTCACTGGAGTTGCAGAGTATTTTGAACAAGGCGCTGGATGATATTCCGCCGAAAGAAATTCTCAATGTGGCAGGCAAATGGGTGAAAGCGCCGGACGTCAAAATCGGCACCTGGAATCTGTACAACCGCCCATTTTATCTGGTGGTCGGGCTGGCGGCGTTACTGGTGATCAGCAGCCTGTTGTGGGGAGTCTATTTGCTGCGCGCCATCAGCCGTGGCAAAGCGTCGCAGGCCGCGCTGAGCTATCAACTGATTTTGCGCCAGACTTTATCCAACGCCATTCCGGTGCCGGTGTATGTCATTACGCCGGAAGGTGAGTTAGAAAGTTATAACAGCGCATTCGGCGAGTTTTTCACGCCACAATTGCGTGAAAATATGCGCCATTCGCTGTACGACCGGCGTAGCCCTCTGGCGGATATTTTCCCTGATGTGCAGCAGGACATTCAGCAAGGGCTGGTGCCGGACACCGTCATCACTCATCAGCTGGTGCTCAATAACGGTCAGGAAGACCGGCTGATCCTGCACTGGCTCACCTCATGCCGGATGCCGGATGAGTTGCCCGCCACCCTGATTTGCGGCTGGCAGGACATCACCGAATCCCGTCAACTGATGAAAGCGTTGCAGGTCGAGAAAGACAAAGCCATCGATGCCAGTCAGGCGAAAAGCCGGTTCCTGGCGGATATGAGTCATGAGATCCGCACGCCTGTCAGTTCGATCATGGGATTTCTTGAGCTGCTGACCACCCGCAAGCAAAGCCCGGAAGAAGCCCGCGAGGCGATTCAGCTGGCCTACAGCACGGCGCAGACGCTGATAGGGCTTATCGGTGATGTGCTGGATATGGAAAAAATCGAATCCGGCAACTTTACGCTGGTGCCTGAATGGGTGGATCTGGCGGCGCTCGTCCACGCGACGGTGGCGAATTTCGAAGGGCTGGCGCGTCAGAAACATCTCCGGTTGACGGTCGATTGTCGTCTGGAAGAGGGCAAAACGCTGTGGCTGGATCCGCAGGCTTTTAAACAGGTGCTGTCTAATCTGGTCAGTAATGCCGTTAAATTCACCACGCAGGGCGGGATTGAAGTGATGGCACATACGCAGGCGCTGGGCGAGGAGCGGGTTTACCTGTCAATGAGCGTGCGCGATACCGGCGCCGGGATAAGCGAGCAGGAACAGCAGCAATTATTTAAGCCGTTCAGCCAGACCGCCGTCGGTAAACGCAGCGTTGGATCCGGGCTCGGGCTGGTGATTTGCCGCGAAATGGTCGAGAGAATGTCCGGGCAAATCAGCCTTGTCAGCCAGCCGGATGCGGGCACGACCATGACGGTCACGCTGGTGACGCGTACTTCTGACCATGCGCCAGGCGTTTTGTTGCTGGCTGAACAGGAAGCAGTGCTTCCTGCTGCATTAAGGATTGTGATTTCCGAGGATAACCCGACGAATCGTCTGTTGTTGCGCCGTCAGCTGGATATGCTCGGTTATCATGTGGATGAAGCCGAAGACGGTTTGCAGGCGCTGAATCTGATCCAAAGGCAGGATTACGATTTGCTGATCACTGATCTGAATATGCCGAACATGGACGGCATTACGCTCACGCAAAAGGTGCGGGAAACCAATCAGCAGATCATTATCTGGGGTTTAACCGCTAATGCGCAGACCGATGAGAAAGAACGTTGTCTGGCGGCGGGCATGAATCTTTGCCTGTTTAAACCTATAGACCTGCAACAGTTGAAAGCGGCGTTAAGCGGCGTGCATATGTTCGCAGATACCCGCCCGCTGGAAGAATTCGTCGATATGCCGACGCTTGAGGCGCACAGTCTCGGTGACAAAAAGCTGATGTGTCAGATGCTGGAACAGTCGCGCATCGAAAACGATAAAGATATGGCCGCCGCGTTACAGGCGCTGGAACGCCAGGACCGGGATGTACTGCGACACCATCTGCACCGGATCAACGGCACGATGCAGCTGCTGGGCGCGACAAAGTTGCATTTGCTGGCGGAAAAGTTAGAAGACGTGCTGGCTACCGGGCAACAGGGTTTACAAATAGAAGCTGCAATAGAAGAAGGTACTGCGCAGCTTAAACAGCAAATCATGGCATTCAGCGCCGCCATCGAAACGTATTCAAAATCCACCCGGCATTAATATTGTGTTTTATCCCGCTAAGCCATTCTCCGGAATGGCTTTATTTTTATCCGCCGGTGTGATAAATATTTATTTAAGCGGATGTTCATATTCCCTGTAATCCTCCATTTTACTTCAGACGTTATTCGTTGCCTACGCGTGTAGGCCGAGACCTTCATTAAAATAATCTCCCTCTGATATTTAATGCTCTTTAGGAAAAGTATTATCTTCTCCTCAGCCAAGGCAGGCTGAAATGAATTATTCCCATTGTCATAATGACGCATATTTAATGAAGGATCTTGTAATGAAAAAAATTATCGCCCTTGCGCCTGTCGCTCTGATGTTAGGTTTGGCAGGTCAGGTTCAGGCTGCAACTCAGGCTGATGTCCAGTTGCAAGGGTCTATTGTAGACACCACTTGTGAAGTGACTGCAAATAACGGTGCTTCTACTCTGAACGTCGGTTCTTTCTCTAAAATCGCTTTCGACGCAGCGAAAAAACAGATTGGTGAAGAACCACTGCTGGTGTCTTTGAAAAACTGTAGCAAAGACGAAGCGGGTGCTTTACAGGTCAGCGGTATCGTTGCGACCGGTAACGAAACTGTGTTCCTGAGCGACGTTGCTCAGTCCGCAGGTTTCATGATGACCCGTGAAGACGGCACCACTCAAGTGACCAACAACACCAGCATCCCGGTTGTTGCTGATACGACTGGCGCACTGACTTATACCTTCAACACCGGTATGGCCGTGCTGGATAAGACTAACGTTGAGCCGGGTGCTTACCACGCGCCGATCAAAATCTCTTACGTGAGCAACTAAGCGTAAAGAACCTGAAGTACGGGACCCGTCGTAAGGCGCGAGCAGTACGGCAATAAGCGTCCGGAAAAGAGAGGTTCTATGAAACCTCTCTTTTTCATTTAACTGGCAGAGAACATTATGAAGTTTATTCACAAGTTAGGCGTTATTTTAAGCCTGGGGATATTATTGACCCCGCCAGCAATCGCAAGTATTGCGGTGGGTGCCTCCCGCATTATTTTTACGGCATCTGACAGCAGTCAGAGTATTGACATTAATAACCGATCTCATAATCAACCTTATCTTATTAATGTCGGTATTTCAGAAAGTCTCTCAGCGAAATCATCGAACAGCGTGTTCATGCCAACCCCGGCGTTATTTCGCATCGAGCCTGATTCCGCTAATAAAATCCGGATCCTGAAAAAATCCAATTCTCTGCCGGGTGACCGGGAGTCGGTCTTTTATTTAAATATTCTGGCGATCCCGACCGGTAAAACAGGTCAGGAAAATAATGACAATAAAGTCGGTGGCACCTTGCAGGTGGCGACCGGTAATACCCTGAAGCTGTTCCATCGTCCGGATAACCTGCCGATGACGCAAAAAGAAGCGATGGGCAAATTGCAGTTTTCCAGAGCAGGCCAGAGCGTGAAGGTGTCGAATCCGACGCCGTATTTTATCTCGCTCAACAAACTGACGATTGACGGCAAAAAGATCCCGCTCGATGTGATTAAAGGCACCAGCATGATTGCGCCCTTCGCATCAAATAATTATCCGGTGACAGCCGGGCAGGGCAAAGCCGAGTGGGCAGCGATTAACGATTTTGGCGGTGTGGAGACGTTCCGTGGCACGGTTAATTAAACAGGTTTCATCAGCACTTTTGCTGATTTTATCCGGCGTTTCTGCCGGTCAGGCACTGGCTGCCACCACTGACATTAAAGCCACGGTAATGGATGGCAATTGTCAGGTGGCGATCGACACGCCGACGCTCAAATTCGACACAAAAGATGTTACGCAATTTGCGACCGGTACCGCCGCCATTCTGCCACTGGCGGTCAGCGTGAACTGCGAAGGAATGCAGGGCAAAACGCCGTCGCTGACTGTGTCCGGGGAATCCGCTCAGCTCAGCGACACACAGCTGTTTCGCTCGGCCAGTTCAACAGCGAAGTACGTTGGTTTTATGCTGAAAAAAGGCACGCTGAATAACCTCAGTGATTTTTATAACGCGGCCGGTACGGTTGCGCCCGGCGATTCGGTGGCGATCACTCAGGATGACGGCACATCTGTGCAACCTTTTTCGGTGGGACTGGTGCGCAGCGCCGGTGATCCGCTGCTGACGGCGGGTGCGGTCAGCGCAAAAATCACCTTCGCCTTTATTTTCCCTTAACGCTTTCAACAGACAGACACCATGAAAAATCACATTTCTTTATCAGGACACCACGTTGCCCTGAGGGCTTCGCTTTGCCTGTGCCTGCTGGCGATGGCGGGTCACGCGGCGGCGGCAACAGAGGTGCAGTTTACGGCCACATTCCAGGCGCCGACCTGCCAGGTTTCCGCGCCGCCGGTGCTGGATTTCGGCGCGGTGCAGTCTTCCGGTATCCGCAGCGGCGACAGCCTGGCCAATCCGTTACCGCTGACGGTGACCCTGTCGCAATGCGCCGGTTTTGTCGGTGCGGTGCAAAAACCTGTGGTGAAAGTGTCGGGAACCGGCAACACAAGTTCCGGCGATTTTCTGTTCCTGCAACCGGCGTCCTCACAGGTGGTGAATTACGGCGTACGCATCGTGAACGCGACGGGTGATGTGGTGAACAACACCACGTTGCTGCCGGTGCCGCTGAACGCCACCAATTTTGACGGCGGCAACGTCAGCATTCCGCTGAAAGCAGCGCTGTCCTGTGGCACCAAATGCAGCGATGCCGCCACCAAAGGCGGCACGCTGAACGCCAGTGTCACCTTTGATTTCGCCTATCAGTAAGGGGTTTTCTGTGCAGTTTATTTCTCTTTTAGTACGCCGTGCCGCACTCATTTTAATGGGCATTGTGACGCTGATTCAGGGCGCTTTTGCCGCTGATGGGGGGATCAGCCTCAGCCGTACGCGGGTGATTTTTCAGTCAACCGACAGCGCCCAGACGCTGACCGTGCAAAACCACGGTTCCCGGCCTTATCTGGTGCAGTCGGCGGTCGTCGGGTCACCGCAAGGCCGTGAAGTTGCGCCTTTTCTGACCACGCCGCCGCTGTTCCGACTGGAAGAAAATAGCAAAAACACCCTGCGCATTTTGCGTAAGGACGATGCGGCGCTGCCTGCTGACCGTGAGTCGGTGTTTTATTTCACCGCGATCGCCGTACCGGCGATGACGGAACCGAAAGAAGCGGAAGACGCCTCGCTGGCGGCGCGGATTTCGGTGGGTATTCAGAACACCATCAAGCTGTTTTACCGCCCTGCAGGGCTGCCGATGACGGCGGAGGAAGCGCAGGGGCGTCTGACGTTTCATCTTCAGGACGGCAGCATCGAGGTAAGAAATCCGACGCCTTACTTCCTGACGTTTTCACGTCTGGCGTTTGATGGCCACGACGTGGCGGTGCGAGACGTTGTGCCGATGATCCCGCCATTCTCGCAGGCCAGTTATCCGGTGAGTGGTCAGGTTAAGCAGGCGCAGTGGACGGTGATTAATGATTACGGCGGCAACAGCCCGCTATTTTCAGCCGCTGTGCAGAACGGAGGGAAATCATGACGTTTTCGCTGAAAGTGCCGCTGCTGATTGCCGCGCTGGCATTGGCATTGCCGTGTGTTGCCGCGCCGGAACAGCCTTCCGGCCTGTCGATCAATCAGTTCCGCCTTGTGTATCCGGCATCGGAAACCAAAGGCATCACCTGGTCAATGACCAATAACACCCACCGTGCGTATCTGATGCAGTCATGGGTGCGGCCGCTGGATTTGGCCACCGGTTTACCGGCGACAGAACAAGACGATAAAGCGCCCGCCACGGCCATTCCGCTGCTGGTGACGCCGCCGTTAAAACGTGTTGATCCGGGTGAACAGCTCCAGCTGCGCATCCGTCTTACCGACATGACGCTGCCGCAGGACAGGGAATCAGTGTTTTACCTGTCGGTAAAAGGCATCCCGTCGGTGCAGGATAAAGACAACCAGACCGGCGGCCAGCTGGTGGTCGCGGTGGTCAACAACATGAAGTTGTTCTACCGACCGGAAGGTTTACCGCCAGGCGGCGTCACTAAGGCGTCTGAACAGCTGCGTTTCAGCCTGCAAGGGGATGCGCTGGTGGTGGATAACCCGACGCCGTTTTACCTCAACTTCACCCAGCTGAAAGTGGGTGGAAAAACCTTACCGGCAGCCGATCTGCGCAAGCTGGTACCGCCGAAAGGGCAGCAGCGCTATCCCTTCCCTGAAGGGACGCGGGGCGAGGTGGAGTGGCAGGTGATCGGCGAAGACAGCCGGGTGACGTCCGTCCAGCGTAAGCCATTGTAAGACCGGGGAAATCCGGAACCGCTAATCATATATTACATAGCAGGGAACGACCTTGAGTAAGAAATTGACATCCTGTTTAAGGACTAACGGAATGGCAGCCAGCACCCGCGCCTTCCCGCGCAAAACGCTTGCGCTGTTTGTATTAATGAGCTGCCAGAACGCGTGGGCAGCGGATTACTTCGATCCTGAATTGCTCTCGCTGGGAAGCGGCGCATCGGATGTCGATCTCTCCGCGTTTTCCCTGGCGGGCGGCGTGGCGGAAGGGAAGTATCCGGTCACTATCTTCGTCAACCAGCGTGAAGCGGTCTCCCGCGAACTGGTGTTCGGCAAAAACGCCCACGGCAATATTGCGCCTGAACTGTCGCCGGAGTTGCTTGGCGCGCTGGGCGTGAATGTGGATCAGCTGCCTGCATTTAAAGGCTTAGCGAAAGACAAACCGGTGGATGATCTGACAGCGCTGGTTCCGCAATCTACGGTGAAATTCGATTTATCCCGCCTGCGGCTGGACGTCAGTATCCCGCAGGTGGCGATGCAGCCGGGCAGTGACAGCCAGACGGATCCGTCACAGTGGGACGACGGCATTCCGGCGATGTTGTTTAACTACAACGTCAGTGCCGGTCGCAATGAGCAGACGCTCAACAGCGATACCCGCGTGAATAACAACCTGTTTGCCAACGTGCAGACCGGCGCTAACGCCGGTGCCTGGCGGCTGCGCAGTACGCTGACGCACAGCCACACTGATGCCAGTGGTAGCAGCAGTAATAACGACAGCACGCATTTTTCCAATACCTATTTATCGCGCGATATCCGTGACTGGCGTTCTCGCGTGACCATGGGCGAATCCAATACCGGCAGTGACGTGCTGGACGGCGTGCCGTTCCGCGGCGTGCAGCTGAATTCGTCCGAACAGATGATGCCTTCGCGTCTGCGCGGTTTTGCGCCGCTGATCACCGGCGTAGCCAGCAGTAACGCCCGCGTGACCGTGCGTCAGAACGGCTACGTGGTATATGAAACCTACGTCGCACCGGGCCCGTTTGAAATTAAGGATCTGTATCAGGCGGGATCCTCCGGTGACCTGGACGTGGCAGTGACCGAAGCCGATGGCAGCGTGCACAGCTTCGTGGTGCCGTATTCCTCCCTGCCGGTGATGCTGCGACCGGGCGCCATGAAATATGAAGTGACCGCCGGACGTTATGACGGCGGTACGACGCAGGGTTCACGCGAATCAGAATTCGTGCTGGCGACGCTGATTTATGGCTTACCGAAAAACCTGACGCTGTACGGCGGTCTGCTGGGCTCGCAAAACTACAGTGCGCTGAGCATGGGTTCAGGTATTTCGCTGGGCGATCTGGGCGCAATGTCTGTGGACGGCACTTTCTCCAGCACGAAGCTGGAAGAAGAAGATCGTCAGGCGGGCGGTTCATGGCGGGTGCGTTACTCCAAAAGCATGCTCACCACCGGCACGTCGTTTGACCTGACGGCGCTGCGTTATTCCACCCGAAATTATTACAGTTTCGCAGAATACAACAGCATGGGTTATGCGCAGAAGGATGATGTGTCGCCGTGGACGATGAGCCGCCGGCGCAGCAGTTTCCAGACGCAGGTAACACAGCAACTTGGGGATTATGGCTCTGTGAGCCTGCGCGCCAACCGTGATGATTACTGGGGGTCGACTAAAACGCTGACCAGCCTGTCATCCGGTTACAACGGCAGTTATCACGGCGTCAGCTACGGCGTGTATTACACCGTGGATCGTATGAAAGGCAAAGGCGACTGGCCGGAAAACCGTCAGGTTTCCTTCAACATGAGCGTGCCGTTCAGCATCTTCAGCTATTCGTCTGCGTTGCAAAACACCTACGCCACCAGCCAGATATCTCATGACAACCACGGACGCACGCAGAATCAGGCGGGGATTTCCGGCAGCAACCAGAACGGCGCGTTGTCGTACAGCGTGATGCAGGGCTGGGGCAATCAGGATCAGGCCAGTAACAGCAACCTGAATCTAGGATATCAGGGCAGCAAGGGCAACGTTTCTGCGGGTTACGGTTACTCAAACGACATGCGCTCGATGAACGTCAACATGAGTGGCGGCGCGGTGGCCCATGCGCAAGGTGTGACGCTGTCACGTCCGCTGGGCAGCTCGGTGGCGCTGGTCAGCGCGCCGGGTGCGGAAGGCGTCAGCCTGTCTAATGGCGGTGGCAAAACCGATTCGCGCGGGTTCGCCGTGGTGCCGTATCTGTCGGATTACAGCCGCAACAACGTCGGTCTCGATCCGAGCACGTTACCGGACAACGTCGATTTGCCGCAAAACCAGAAAGTGGTGTACCCGACCAACGGCGCGGTGGTGAAAACTGACTTTGCCACGCGTATCGGTTATCAGGTGCTGATGTCCCTGACGCGGGCTGGCGGAGCAGGCGTGGTGCCGTTTGGTGCCACCGCATCACTGCTGGAAAACGCAGGTCGTGAGGAAATCACCGGCATCGTCGGCGATAACGGCCAGGTGTATCTGACCGGCCTGCCGGAAAAAGGCCAGCTGGCGGTGTCGTGGGGCAAAGGCAACGATAAACAGTGCCGCGTCAGTTATGACCTGAAGGGGCTGAAACCGACGGCACAAATGCCGGTTATTCAGCTGAACGGCGAATGCCGCTGATAAACGGCCGCGCACCGTTGCGCGGCCTTAATGTACACCAATTTAAGGAGCAGTCATGACTGCAAGGATGTTATTGGGGTCTGTGGCTCTGATGTGGGGAATGAACTGCGCTGCACTCGAGCTGAAATCGGGTTATCAGGTGGTCAGTGACGTGGTCAACACCCGGCTGACGTGGACCGAGGGCGATACCATTCCGGGCAATAAACCCGGCTGGTATTACTCACAAAACGTGGTGCCTTTTATGGCATCAGGTGTCGCGGGCACCGTGGTGGTTTCCCCCGTGCCGGTGCCCAGCGCGGGATGCGCGTCGATGTATCCGATGAAATCCTATGACGGTTATCGCGGTTATGAAATTTCTCCCGGCATTCTGGTGATCCCGTTCGGTTCCATATCCGGCCAGATTGTCATCAATTCCGGGACGATGAACCCGGTCGCCACCGGTGGCACGTTTATCCCTAACGGCGCGCCGGATCTGAACACCGTGTCTTCCGCGTCATGGGACAAATCCGGCAATGGCAGTGGCGACATCAGTGTGCGCTCCGACTGTCTGGGGGTGAAGACCACCTTTAACCAGTCGTTCGGCGCGGTGGAAATGAACAGCGGCGGCGGTTCGCAGTCGGCAATGGGTTACGGCGTCTATGTGCAGCCGGGAGCCGCCAAAATGGCGGTGAAAACTGTCTATGCGCAGGCCGGGCGTGGCTACAGCTGGAACGTCACGCCGGCGACCTTTGACCGGCGTATCCTGTCGCTGGCGTGGAGCGGCATGGACTGTACGGTGAATTCAACGCCTGCGATTGCTTTCGGTGATGTCACGCCGGATGACCGCAAGGTCGCGGTGAACTCCTCGGTGGATGTGACGTGCAGTAATCCTTCCGGCACCGCGCTGCCGGTGTCCTATTCGGTAACGCCGAAAACACAGGCCGGTGACCATTTCAGCATTCCGATGAAGTCGGCCAGCGGCACCGTTGATGGCGATGTGCGCGGTTTTCTAGGCGCATCCGCGACCACAGAAGCCGGTTGTGCAGACCGTACTTCCTCATTGCCGATGGACGGCACCAAAGTCAGCCTGCACACGGTCACTACCAGCACAAACTGGTCTGATCCACTGGTCTGGGTGTTATGCCCGCGGACGACCGCAGAACCCGGTCCGGCCACGGCGGCGGTGACGCTTGACATGAGCTGGTAATCAATCTTATCGGGCCAGATTTTAGTCTCTACAAAATTACTGATATAGGAAATAAGATGTCTGTTTTTATACGTTTTTTGGCGAAAGCCTTCCGCCGACGCGGGATCCAATGCATGGCCGCTATTGCACTGTTATCTTGTCAGGCGGCATTCGCGGTGAATCTCCCGCAGGGTTATACCCGTCTCGGCACCTGGACACCGACCATCAACGGTACGGCTCATGGACCTTACGCTAGCTCTACCGCTCTGACATACGGATGGGGCTGGAAACTATCGGCCTGGCAAACCACGCCAAATGACAGTAATGGTGCAACCTGCTCAATAGCGGGCCTGCCCTACACCACGGTAGACGGTTGGTCGGGATACGAGATCCAAAAGGGCGTATTAATTGTCCTGACCGGCAGTCTGAACGCGACGACCATTACGGCGACGCCGACCGGCAACGCCAACGTGGTCACCGACACCTATTCCGCCACCTGGGACAGTAAAGGGGCCATCATCACTGACTGGCAGACGCCCGGCACCGCGTCGCATTGTGCGGCGATAAAGCGTCCGATCAGCGGCAACTTCTTCATTCTGGACGGGTCTAGCACTTCGATGAATGTTTCGTACGGGGTGTATGTTGCACCAAGCGCCGCGGCAGGCCCGTTGCCCACAACCTATCTGCAACTGCATAAAACCAGTGGAAATAACAGACAGTCTCTGCTGAGCTTCAGTGATCTGGTCGTGGCCAGCACGCAATGTTCGATGAACACAGCGGCGGTCGTGCCATTCGGTGACGTGACGCCGGGTCAGGGAACGGACGGCAAGGGGATTGCGGTGCAGTCTTCGCTGAATGTGAACTGTACTAACGACGCCGGTACCAGTGCGGATATCACCTATTCTGTGACGCCGAAAACCCAGGCAGGCGACGATTACACGCTGCCGATGATCTCGACCGCAGGCGGCGGTATTGCGGGGGATATCCGCGGCTTTATTGGCGCAAACGCCAGCGCAGAGGCCGGATGTACCACCAGAGGCTCGTCGATGCGTATGGATAGCAGCAAAGCGGCGCTGCGCACTGTGTCTTCCACACAGTCGTGGTCTGACAATCTGGTATGGGTATTGTGCCCGAAAACCACCGCAGAGCCCGGCACTGCCACGGCAGCCGCCACCCTTGATGTGAACTGGTAAGCACAAAGGCACAATGGATCGAAAAAAGGCGGACTGCATCACAGCAGGCCGCCTTTTTCGTTATCGGGTAAAGCCACAGAGGAAGGAAAAGGGCGCGCAGATCAGCGCAGGGGAAGGGCGTGCATAAGCTGGTGAAAGAAAACCGACGCCTCGACCGGCTTTGAGAAGAAATATCCCTGAAAGTGACTGACGCCCAGGGTGGCGAGCTTTTGTCGCTGTGCGTCTGTTTCCACGCCTTCGGCGATGGTCAGGCAGTGCAGTTCCGTTGCGACGGCTATAATGTTGCGCACAATCGCTTCTTTCACCGGGTCGGCTTCAACACCGGCCGTGAACATTTTATCGATCTTGATATAGCGCGGGCGAAACTGCATCAGATAATGGTAGTTAGCATTACCCGTTCCAAAATCATCGACAGAAAGATCAACGCCCAACAGCGCGAGGCTTTTGCACAGATCTTTCACCAACGTCGTATCTTCAACCGCTTCTCTTTCGGTGATTTCCAGCCCGATACGTAAATCCCGCTGCGCCGTATCCCTTTTGAACGCTTTGCAGAGATTCACAATGGCGTGATTTTTAAAATCTGCCGCAGAGACGTTAAAGAATAACGTGGTCTCAGGGCGACAGATAAATGCCATCGACATCACAGTGCGGGCGACGGACTGAATGCCTGACTCTGTGATGCGGGCAATAAGCCCGTTTTTCTCGGCAAGCGGAATAAAATAGTCAGGAGAAATATTTCCAAGCGAGGGATGGTGCCAGCGCATCAATACTTCGCCCGCCACCGTTTCACCGGTTCGGGCATCCACAATGGGCTGAATAAAAGGCATCAGCTGGTGTTTATTGATGGCCCTGCGCAACATAAAAAGCAATGCGTGCGGCTGCGCCAGAGTTTTATCCGATAATGCAGATAACAGGGCGGATTTAAATGTCCGTTTAAAAATACGCATGGCGCACCGTAAGGTAATAACAGGACATGAGGTTTTAAATCATACCGTTTAAACATTCTATAAACGATCGCCCGTGAACGTGATATTTCAGACGGGAACTACAGGCGTAGTCATTGACGCACATAAAAATAATCTGAGGCCGATGTTGATCTTTTGTTAAGTGTGTAAAATATGCCGGACGTGAACGAAATATTGTGGTGAATGCTGCAAGGTATTTTCACTAAGAAAAATCCATTTTTGAAATTATTGTAAGTTTTGGCTATCAAACCACTGCGGATTTTAACGTAAGGCTGATTTTACAGTGTGGTTGTAGGTGCTGCGAAAAGATTATTTTATGGTGATTTACACTATTTTTATCGGGAGTGTGCAGGCTAATGTCCTTTCGTCATGAAAAATTAAGATGAATTGAACGTTTTTAAATTGAAAGAAAATTCCTATTACTTTAGTAGTGTCAAAAATTTGTGGTTTCTGTAACTTTTATAAAAGGAAATGAAGCGAATTACTGACAGTTAAATAGGGTAAAAGGAACTACGGAAAGGGAATTTATATGGACTTATCAGACTCCGTGATTTCTGATGATTATTTTTTTATCTTCGGCTTCAGCGCGTTATTATCGCGGGAACTGATTGATGAGAATTTTTATATCGTCGATGTGGAGACCACCAGTTATGCGCAGGTGACCGATTCTGTCTGCCAGGGACGAAAGATTTTCGCTTTTATCTCCAATGATGTGGATTATTACGCATTGCAACATCTGGAGAATGTCACACTGATTGACCGGCGCAGTCCGGTAAAAGAAGTGCTGTCATGTTTACTGGTGAATAATTCACGTTTTAATTATCACGTGAAATATAAACTTTCTGCGCGGGAAAATGAAGTATTGACCTGTATGCAGCAGGGGCTGGATACGCAACAAATTGGTGAGCGATTGGGGATGAACATGAAAACGTTTTATGCCCATCGCACCCGCATGATTAACAAATTACAAATCAGCAATCGTATTACGTTGTACAAAAATATTGCCAGACACCGAGCAATAAGCTGACGGCGTAAGGCGCGGTACTACGCCGGGATCCCCATTCTAAGGACGGAAAAGCAGGTGGCATCACTCATTTTTATTTCAATAAAATGGAGCTGTCTCAATGAAATCAATTCATCATATTCCCCCGCATGAATTCTGGTACCAAACCCCGGCAGGCTGGGCCTCTGATGCAGGAGGCACGACCGGCGGCGGCGAAAAACCTGAGCTTTCCTATTACGTCACGAATATCGGCGAACTCCGGCAGGCCATTGAGGAGTCCGGCGACCGTCCGAAACGCATCTGGATTGGCGGGCTGATTGACGCCAGCGGCGGCGTGCCTTATCTCAACCGTCAGGATCAGTCCCGGCGCGGCAGGATATTTATCGGCAGTAATACGACGCTGATGGGTATCGATGAAAATGCCCGGTTCGTTGAAAGCGCGCTGATTATTCAGGATGTCAGCAACGTCATTATTCATAATATTTACATCGAAAATCCTGTCGACGTCGATCCTCAGTTTGAAGAGGGCGATGGCTGGAACGCGGAATGGGACGGGCTGAGTATCATTCGCGCCCAGCATGTCTGGGTCAGCAATGTGACATTCAGCGACGGGCGTTTTACGATGGACATGTATAAAACCGTCGATGGCTGGAAATACGTCCAGCACGACGGTTCTCTGGATATCAAACGTGCCTCGGATTACGTCACCGTTTCGCACTGCGTTTTCACCCTGCACGATAAAACGATTCTCATCGGCCACAGCGACAACAATGACGAAGAAGACGCCGGCAAACTGCGCGTGACCTTTCACGACAATCTGTTTACCCGTGTGGTACAGCGCACACCACGCGTGCGTTTCGGCAATGTTCATCTGTTTAACAACGTGTTTGATAATGATGTCGCCGATCCGATATACAAATATCAGTACAGTTTTGGCATCGGAAAAGATTCCAGAACGTTGTCCGAACTGAACGTATTCAACGTGAAAGGGCAGACGGTTGCTTGCAGATTGTTCAAGGGGTTTGGCGGCGAATATTTGTCTGATTCGGGCTCGGTATTTAACGACACAACAGCGGATTTAAACGCCTGCGGTTTTAACACTACATCCGTCGTCAGGCCGCCCTATGACTATTTCCCGCAATGGGATCTGACGCCGGAGTTTGTCGATGCGGTAAGACGTTCAGCGGGAAACATGCTGGATTACCGCGTTCTGGTGTAAAAAAAATGCCCTGCGATCCATATGCAGGGCATTTCTTCCTGGCGACGTGCTAACTCGTCACTCTCCCAATTCAACCTCCACCCTGTGTTCAACGCCATCATCGTTGAGTGGGATCTTGTCACCGGCAAGCGGTGTGCCATCCAGCGTGACGCAATATTCTCCGGTACTGCGGCGGACGGTGATCAGATAACGGCTGCTGCCCTGCTGGTAGGTGACGGTGATTTCCGGCCAGTCCTGCGGGAGTTTACTGTGGATCGAAATGGCGTCGCCGTGGCGGGTGATGCCGAGCAAAGATTCGGTGATCAGGCGATACGTCCAGCCTGCAGAGCCGGTGTACCAGCTCCAGCCGCCGCGCCCGCTGTGCGGATCCACCGAGTAAATATCGGCAGAAATCACGTAAGGTTCGGCTTTGTAACGGCTGACGGCCTCCGGCGTCAGACTGTGATTGACCGGGTTAATCATCGACATCAATTGCCACGCCCGTTCGGTGTTGCCCTGTCTGGCAAAAGCCATCACCGCCCAGATTGCCCCGTGCGTGTATTGCCCGCCGTTCTCGCGTACGCCCGGCAGATAACCGCGAATATAACCCGGATTCGGCCCGTTGCCGTCGAAAGGTGGCGTCAGCAGTTTGATGAGGCCCGCGTCACTGTCCACCAGATATTTGTCCACCGACTGCATGGCGCTGGCAGTTCGTTCCGGCGTGCCTGCCCCGGAAAGCACTGACCAGCTCTGAGCGATGGCATCTATTTGGCATTCCGCATTGACATGTGAACCCAATGTTTCACCGCTGTCGAAATAACCGCGCAGATACCATTCGCCGTCCCAGGCATGATCACTGAGGTTTTGTTTCAGCTGCGCCGACTGTTCGCGGCACAACGCCGCGGTGGCGGCATCCTGACGGATGTCCGCCAGTTCACCGTAACGTTGCAGCACATCATAGAGGAAGAAGCCCAGCCAGACGCTTTCCCCGCGTCCGCCCAGACCGACCAGATTCATGCCATCGTTCCAGTCGCCCGCGCCCATCAGCGGGAGGCCATGCCCGCCCATTTGCAGGCCATGTTTCAGCGCACGGATACCGTGCTGCCACAGGCTTTCGCGTGTTCCGCTGACCACCGGTTGTTCGTAGAAAGACTCTTCGCCCGGAGCCAGTAAGCGCGCCTCAAGGTATGGCACCTGTTCTTCTGCAATCGCGTCATCGCCAGTCACCGCGATGTAATGACTGATCGCCAGCGGCAACCACAAATAGTCATCGGAACAGCGGGTGCGCACGCCGTTGCCGGTTGGCGGATGCCACCAGTGCTGAACGTCGCCTTCGATAAATTGCCGTGACGCGCACAGCAGGATCTGCTCACGCATACGTTCCGGCGCCGCGTGAGTCAGCGCCAGCGTATCCTGCAACTGGTCGCGGAAACCAAACGCGCCGCCGGACTGGTAATAGCCGCTGCGGGCAAGGATCCGGCTGGCGAGGGTCTGATAAATCAGCCAGCCGTTAGCCAGCAAATCGACTGATTTATCCGGCGTGGTGATCTGAATTTTATCCAGCACCTGATGCCAGTGGTGATGAATTCTGTCCAGCTCAGCCTGCGCGGCACCTTCCTGGAAGAACTGATGAATTAAGGCTTCGGCCTCACCGGCGTTTTGCCCCAGACCGAGGGCGAAAATAAAGGTGCGCTGATCGCCGTCAATGAGCGTGGTGGCGGACTGAACCGCACCGCACGGATCGAGCATTGCGCCGGTTTTATCCGACAGCCGCTGATTTTTCATTGCAGCGGGCGCTACCGTTGACCCTGTGCGCCCGAGGAACTCACGACGATCGCCGCTCACCGAACAGTGCGCGCCGGTTACGGCGAAGAAGGCGGTGCGCGGGGAGCCGTTACTGGTGTAATGGTTGGTCGCCAGCACGCCGCAACCCTGAGCCACATGGGCCGCGGAGGTAACGATATGCATGGCTGATTTGGCGCGTAAATCCGCCATCACCCATTCGGCATAACCGGTCACAGACAGTCTGCGTGGCCGCCCCGAGACGTTGGTCAGCGTCAGCATAATCAGTTTCACCGGCGCATGTTCCGCCACTAACACCGTCATTTCGCTGCTGATCCCGTGTCCGGTATGCTCGAAAACGCTGTAGCCAAAACCGTGGCGTGTCACATAGCCGCCGTTTCCGCGCACCGGTAACGGTGCCGGTGACCAGACGCTGCCGGTTTCCTCATCGCGCAGATAGAACGCTTCACCGGAGCTGTCGCTGACCGGGTCGTTTTCCCACGGCGTCAGGCGGTATTCGTGGGCATTTTCAAACCACGTATAGGCCTGTCCGCTTTCTGAAATCACCGTCCCGAAACCGGCATTCGCCAGCACGTTTGACCACGGCGCAGGCGTATTCTGACCTTCGTTGAGCACAATCTGATATTCACGTCCGTCCGGCGAGAATCCGCCCAGCCCGTTGAAACAGGCCAGGTCACGTGGTGCTGCGGCAACCGGCGTATTGTCGGTGACGGTGCGTACCGGCAACAGGGCAGGCAGTGAGACGTGTGGCAATTGCATACGCAGGTTGAGCTGATCGGTGAGTGAGCCGCGGCGGTCGTCGATCACCACCCGCGCCACGCTCATCAGCAGTGTGCGGTCTTCCTGCGTCAGCTGTTCGCCATTGCGGACAAAAATTCCCCCCGGAATATCGGTCTGACTGGAACCCGCGCCGGAAGCGACCAGGCTGAGGATCTGATTTTGCAACGCCTGCTGATAGCCGCCGGAGTCATTGCATAACAACACCAGATCGACCTTCAGCCCTTTGAGACGCCAGTAGTTGTGCGCGCGGATAAGTTGCGTCACCAGCCCGATATTCTCATCGCTGGTCAGGGTGAGCAGCACGATCGGCAGATCGCCGGAAAGCGATTGTCCCCAGAGACCGGATTGTCCGCGGCGGTTGGCGGCCACGGTCTGCGCATCGCCGCGCAGTTCCTGACTGGCGAAAACCAGCGCACCGGCCAGACGGTTATACAATCCCGCGTCGTCTTCGGTGGCATTCAGCTGGCGCAGCACCACCTGACTGTGCGACCAGGCGATTTCGAATACCCGATCAGCAATATGATGGTCACGGTATTTTTCCAGCAGCATCAGGCTTTGCAGCCGTGTGTCGGAAATGCCGTACACCATATCGATAATCACTGGCACGCCGGGTTTCAGGGTAATGCGCTGGCGGATGGACATCACCGGATCCAGCACCGCACCGGCGCTGTTAGTGAGCGGTCCTGCCTGACGCAAGGCCTGCGGGCTGGCCGCGGTATTGCCGCGTCCGATAAAGGCCGACCGGTCAGTTTCGAACGACGTTTCCCGTTCGAAAGAGCCGTGGATCGCCATCATATGGAACATCCACGGACACTGTTCTTCCGGTTCACGCGGACGGCGGTGGCACAAAATCCCTTCCTGTGCGGGCACCAGTTCGGTCTGCACAAACAGATTGCTGAACGCCGGATGTGCGGTGTCATTGGCGGCTGGCGCCAGTACCACTTCGGCATAGGTGGTGATTTCCAGCTCACGTGGTCGGCGGCCATGATGCGTAACCGTCATGCGGCGGATTTCGACGTCATCCTCCGGCGAAACCACGATGTGGGTTTGCATGGTCAGCGAACCCTGTGTGCGTTTGAATTCCGCACCGAAATCGTTCAGCACCGCGTGATAGGTGCCTTTCTGTTTGCCGAGCGGTTGCCAGGTATTGCTGTAGACCGCGCCGGACTCCGGAACGCTGAGATAGCAGAAAATCCCGCGATTATCGCGTGTTGCATCTTCCCGCCAGCGGGTCAGCGTCAGGTCTTTCCAGCGGCTGACGCTGCCACCGGCCTGCGTGACCATCAGATGGTAATTGGTGTTAGACAGCAGCTGAATTTCCGGCGAGGCACTGCTGATGTCTGTGAATTCACGCAACTCAATGTTCACTTTTTGCAGCGTGTTGTCATGAGATTCAAAGTGACGACGCGGACTGTATAGCTCGACGGCATCCGGCACCCGTTCCTGCAACAGCAGGCGTGCCGACTGGAACGCGGCATTGGCGGCGAAGCGTGCGGTCATCGGCGCGCCGAGCAGCACATTGCCCAGCGCCAGGAAACCCATTCCCTGATGGTGAGCCATGTAAGAGCGCACCACGATGTAAATCTGGCCGCGGATCAGACGCGACGGGCTGTAATCCAGCGCGTCGTAAAAACCGTATTCGCCACGCGCACCGCAATGTTCCAGTACGTTGAGATTGAGGCAGGCTTCCTGCGGGCGGATCATCAGCGCCATCATGGTGGCATAAGGCGCGACCACCATGTCTTCACCAAGACCGCGCTTCAGGCCCAGACCGGGCACGCCGAACGCGTGATACTGATAATTCTGATTGAGGTCAAATGCCGCATAAGCGGATTCAGAAATCCCCCACGGCACGCTGTTTTCCTTACCCCAGGCGATTTGCCGGTCAACGGCGGTCTGACACATCTGCACCAGCAGGGTATCCGGATAGGCCGGCATCACCAGTTGGGGCATCAGGTATTCAAACATCGATCCGCTCCACGACATCAGCGACGGCTGTTTCTCGATCACGGTGAACAGGCGTCCGAGCGCAAACCAGCTTTTTTGCGGCAACTGGTTGGTGGCGATGGTGACGTAGTTGGTCAGACGAATTTCAGAAGGCAGCAGATCGTATTTCCCGCTGTCCAGTTTATGCGAGTCGCAGTTATATCCGACGGTCAGCAGATGGGTATTCTTGTCGTACAGGAAGCGGAAATCCATGCGCGCATGGTCATTAAGGCGTTGTTCAAGCTCGCCGATAATGTCCAGACGCTGCCGTGCCAGACCGATCGCGCGGGAAAGCGCCGGTGCCGTACGGGCATCCTGTTGCGCCAGCCATTGCAGTGAAGGGAGCGGTGCGTTTTGCGCCTCCGGCGACAATTCTGCGTAAAAATCTGTCCACGCCTGCAGACCGGCATCAAGTTGCTGCGCCAGTCGTTGCAGCCAGCCTTCTGCGGTGGCGGCAATCAGCGCACGCATCTCGCGCAGGCTCAAAATACTCTGCTCAGTTTTTTCGCCCGCAGCCTGTTTGAGACTTTCACGAAGCTTAGCCACCAGCGGTGCATCTGCCGGGATTTCCGCCATATTCAGCGTGTCTTCCAGCCCTTTCAGCCATGCCGGAAGATTGACGGCTGGCTGTGTTCGCCACAGACGTAAGCCGGTGCTCAGCGTCAGTAAATGCCCGGCCAGATTGCCGCTGTCTACACTGGAAATGTAGCGCGGATTGAGCGGCTGGAGCGTGCGTGTGTCGTACCAGTTATATAAATGTCCGCGAAAATGCTCGAGTTTATCCAGCGTATCAAGCGTCAGCATCGTGCGTTCCAGCACTTCACCCTGCGTGAGATAACCAAAATCCCACGCGGTGATATTGGCCAGCAGCGACAGCCCGATGTTGGTCGGCGAGGTGCGGTGCGCGATCACCGGCTGTGGGATTTCCTGGAAGTTATCCGGCGGCAGCCAGTTTTCTGTTTCATTCACGAAAACTTCAAAGAAGGACCAGGTCTGACGGGCAGCCTGACGCAGGTAAATCTGTTGTTGTGCGTCCAGATCCGGCACCTGGCGGCGGGCGGGCTGACTGAGCCAGCATAAAATACGCGGCGCGATAAACCACAGCAGGCCGAGCGGGACGGCAAAGCCCAGCAGCGGCGGACTTGCCTGCGCGGACAGCAAAATGACCGCCACGCCTGCCAGCGGATTAGCCCACATGCGGCGGTAGAAATATCCGGGCGAATGCGCACGGGATTTCGCGCTGATATTGACGCTCGCCCACTCATGTAACTTGCGATGGCTGACACTGAGTCGCCACAGTGTCAGCAAAATCGCCTGCACCGAATAAACGGCTTCGTGCGGCAACGTCATCAGGTTAAGCAACACGCGGGAAATCCGGCTGACAGTCGCCGATGCCACACTTTTCAGATGCGGAACCAGCGCCCGTCGTGGCCCTTTATTCAGCAGGTCTAACACCAGCGCCACCAGCGCCGGGAACAGCAGCATCACGGTAATAAAACCGAGCCAGTAAAGTTTGTCCGGCACCACCAGCAGCGTGGTGAAGATCAGAATCAGCAGGGCAGGCGCGACCAGGCTGCGGCGCAGGTTATCGAACAGTTTCCAGCGGGAAAGCGTGGTCAGCGGATTACGGCAGCGCGTCCCATCTTCCTGCGTGACATAAAACCCCAGCCAGTTAAGCAACTGCCAGTCGCCACGGATCCAGCGGGTTTTACGCGCCACGTCTGCCAGATAATGATCGGGATATTGCTCGTAAAGCACCACATCGCTGAGCATACCCGAGCGAGCGTAACAGCCTTCCAGCAGGTCGTGGCTGAGCACGAGATTTTCCGGGCAGGTGTTGTCCGTCGCACGGATGAACATATCGACGTCGTAAATACCTTTACCGACAAAAGAGCCTTCACCGAATAAATCCTGATAGATATCGGAAGACATCGACGAATAAGGATCGTTGCCCGGCACGCTGCTGCATAAAGCGGCATAGCGTCCCTGACCATTTTCCGGGATTTCCTCCGCCAGCCGTGGCTGGAGAATAGCGTAACCGGACACCACCCGATGACGTTTCTCGTCATACACCGGATGATTGAGCGGATGCGCCATTGCCGCGATCAGCTGATGGGCGGTGGCCCGCGGCAGCACGGTATCGCTGTCGAGAGTGATAACGTATTTCACCTGACGCAGATGCGCCTGCGTGCTGCCTTCGGTCAGCGAGAACGGCTCGCCTTCATCGCGCAGCCAGCGGTTAAGCGCATTCAGTTTGCCGCGCTTACGCTCATACCCCATCCACACGCCTTGTTTCTCATTGAGTTCGCTGTCGCGGTGCAACAGCGTAAACAGTGCGCCCTGCGCAGAGGGATAACGGCGGTTCAGCACCTGAATTTGCTGCACGGCAAAGGCCAGCAGGGCATCGTTATCCGCATTCTGCGGATTTACGCTGTCATGAAAATCACTGAGCAGCGCGAAATTCAGGTTAGGTAACACGTTGCCGAGATAACAAACTTCAAGGCTGCTGATCAGCGCCTCGATATTTTTGCGGCTGCCGAGCAGACACGGGATCACCACCAGTGTGCTGGCGGACGCGGGAATGCCACCGGCATATTCGAGGCGCGGCAGCGGTTGCGGCGTCCGGCTGCGGGTGGTGATTTCGCTGAGCAGATTGAGCGCGAACTGGCTGGCGACCAGCACTACCGGTACTAACAAACTCCACCATAACCAGTGCATGGGCGTATGGGCGGAACGGTAGAGTGCATCAGCGGTGACGGCGGTGGTCAGCAGCAACAGGCTGCCGAGCCACGAGAGCAGCGGTGTCTGGTTGAGGCGGCCACGCATGCGCGTCACCCATGAGAATCTGACATTCAGGTCTTTCTCAAGCGCCTTGCGCCCGGCGTCGATCAGGTAATAACCCACATGTCGTTGCTGGACAGCACCGCTGGCCTGTTGCGCTAAGGCAATCGCGCGGCTGGCGACAAAGGCCTCATCGTGGCGGGAGTTGCGCGAAAGGCGTTCTATCTGATGGCGGTAATTATCGCGGGTATCGAAGTGCATGGAGGCGTAAATGCCAGCGGGATCTTCATGCAGAATTTTCTCCACCACGCTGAGATTTTCAGCGAAATCCGCCCAGTCCATTTCTGTCAGCTGGCGTAATCCCATAATGCTGTTGCTGACTGAAAGCTGGTTGGCCGCCAGTTGCTGATTAAATTTGTCGATCACTTCCCGCTGCGTCAGGCCGACTTCGCTCAGACGCTGTTCCACCCAGGTCAGCGGCAGCGCCAGTATTGAACCGTGGCCCTGCAGGCGGCGAACCAGTTCGGCGACAAACGCGCTGGTACGCGGTGGGTTGCTGCGTGCCATGTCGGCAATCACGATGATCTGACTGGCCGGATCGTTCTCGGCGCTGTCTTGCAATTTATTGACCCAAAAATCGGCCAGATTGCGCTCCTGCTGTGCATTTGCCACTTCAATGCTGACGCGGCGCAGATTCTCGATCAGCGCCAGGCGCAGCATCCCCGGAAATGCCCACAATTCGCCGAGCGTCAGCTGTCGCACGCTCTGATAGGTGGAGAGAAAACGGGTGAGCGTGGTGATGTCCCAGAGTCCGTCGCTGTGGCTGACGACTTCGGTGGCGATGTCATAAATACGCGGGCAAAAATGCGGTGCGCCCAGTGAGGGCAGGCCTTTGCCGAAGTTTTTCGGCAGCAACTGGCGAACGACGCGGATCTGTTCTTCGATCAGATAAAAGTTGTCGAGCAGCCATTCTCCGGCGGGCGTGATACTGGCTTTCTCACCACTGCTAAGGATAAGACAGCTGCGGGTCAGGACTTTTTCGTTATCGTCGAGACGTTTAAGCAGGTAGTAGGGCAGTTTCTTACCAGAAAGCTTATGAGAGAGTGCCAGCTTGCCGCCAAAACGTTCCATCTGATCCGCCGAGAAGAGTTCGGCGCGGATAGGCGCGGGATTTTCCAGCGCGCTGGCCCGATGACGTCGGGTAATGACCGGAACAGGTGGTGCTCTTTTACTTTTAAACCAGTTAATCACAGCATTTTTCACGTCGACATACCTTACGCGAACCCGAAAAGGCAGTTGCCTGAGCTGCGATAAGAGTTCACACGAAGAGAATAGTGGGCAGAGGGCAGGGAGGCAGATCGAATTTGTCGCCGGGCGGGCGTCTCCCCTGAGCTTAGTCTCTTTTGAGGCGGAGCGTGGGTTTAGTTTCCAAAGTTGCTGACGTTTCAGCGCAGATCACTTCAAAATTAATGGGGATCGTGAAACAGCGCTGAAATTCGTTGTCATTGTTTTCTCTCGTGTTGTCTATTTTCAACTACACTTTCTGCACCCCTACAGCGCCAAATAAAAGAGCGCGTTATGAATAACGAGAAAACATCATGATCATTTCTGCATCAACGGACTATCGCGCTGCGGCAAAAAGTAAACTGCCGCCATTCCTGTTTCATTACATCGACGGTGGCGCTTATAACGAGCACACGCTGCGTCGTAACACCGCCGATCTGGCTGATATCGCCCTGCGCCAGCGCATCCTGAAAAACATGTCGGATCTGAGTCTTGAAACCGAATTGTTTGGTGAAAAGCTGTCGATGCCTGTGGTGCTGGCACCGGTCGGGCTGACCGGCATGTACGCGCGACGTGGCGAAGTTCAGGCCGCCCGCGCCGCAGCAAAAAAAGGCATTCCGTTCACGCTTTCCACCGTCTCCGTCTGCCCGATTGAAGAAGTCGCACCGGCCATCGATCGCCCGATGTGGTTCCAGCTTTACGTGCTCAAAGACCGTGGATTTATGCGTAATGCGCTGGAACGCGCACAGGCCGCAGGCGTCAAAACGCTGGTGTTTACCGTTGATATGCCGGTGCCCGGCGCTCGTTATCGTGATGCCCATTCCGGTATGAGCGGCCCGAATGCTGCTGCCCGCCGCATGTTACAGGCAGTGATGCATCCGCAATGGGCCTGGGATGTGGGTCTGAACGGTAAACCGCACGATCTGGGGAATGTCTCGGCCTATCGCGGTAAACCGACCACGCTGGAAGATTATATCGGCTGGCTGGGGGCAAACTTCGACCCGTCAATTTCATGGAAAGATTTAGAGTGGATCCGCGAATTCTGGAAAGGCCCGATGATTATCAAAGGCATTCTGGATCCGGAAGACGCGAAAGATGCGGTGAAATTTGGTGCAGACGGCATTGTGGTGTCTAACCACGGCGGCCGCCAGCTCGACGGCGTGCTTTCCACTGCGCACGCACTGCCCGCCATCGCCGACGCGGTGAAAGGCGACATCACTATTCTTGCCGATTCCGGCATCCGCACCGGTCTGGACGTAGTGCGCATGATTGCCCTTGGCGCAGACAGCGTATTACTGGGCAGGGCGTTTGTGTACGCGCTGGCGGCGGCGGGCGAGGCGGGCGTGATTAATCTGCTGAACCTGATCGAGAAAGAAATGCGCGTGGCGATGACATTAACCGGCGCGAAATCGATATCTGAGATTAGCGCGGAATCGCTGGTGTACGGAAGAAGTTTGCGCTGATGCGGTCATTCCCGGGGCCGTCTGCTATGACTGCCCCGGTCTTATCACTCAGCCACGCAATACCCGTTTCTTCCCGCATGTTTTGCCTGATACAAGGCGCTGTCAGCGCGCTTTAGCAACTCCAGCGCCGTCATTCCCGTTGCCCATTGCATGATGCCCTGACTGACCGTTACGGTTTCTGAAACCTGTGATAACGCATGGGGAATAGCGGCTTTTTCGACACTCTCTTTGATGCGGTGCGCGATCACTGCTGCATCGTTGGCACCTGCGTTATGCAGCAGAATGACGAATTCCTCGCCACCGTAGCGGGCGACCAGATCAGCCGGTTGCCGGACGACATTCTTGAAGCATTCTGCGATGCCCACCAGACAGCTATCTCCCGCCTGATGACCATAGTGGTCGTTGTATTTTTTGAAGAAATCGACGTCAATCATGATCAGTGAAAAGGTGCCACCCGAACGTTCTGTCTGAGCAATAAGTTGTTCGAGCTGGTTATCAAGCTGGCGACGATTTGCCACGCCCGTCAGCGGGTCGTAATGCGCCAGATTATCCAGTTTACTGACCAGCAGCTGGTTATCACATTCCCGGCGAATCGAGAGCACAAACCAGCGGCTCAGCATGATGCGACCGGTTTCGAACAGGGCACTGGCGATCAGAATCGCGGCAACTTCTAATACCGGAATAGTGTTGTCACGAAAAATCAAATGTATAAACAGTGATAACCACAGCGGCGCGATGAAGCTGTAAAGGACAGGCATGGTCGGATAGAGCGCAATCAGCGCGGTAAAAATCAGCATGCAGAACAGAGGAAAGACCATTTGCTGCTGCGCATCGCTGGCCAGCATGTAGTGGAACACCACCGCCCAGTACAATCCCACCAGAAAAGCCAAGGCCATCGCCGGTGTGCGCGAACGGATGAAACGTAACACTGGCAGTGCAATGACAAAAAACACTAAAAAAATTAGCGATAACTTGTCCAGCACCGGTCCGGCAATCGCCACGTCGGCGTGCGGATCGAGCAAAAGTCTGAACTGGTGGCGACCAAACAGAAAAAGTACAAAACATAAATTAGCGATCAACAGCCAGATACTGCTGGTGCGCAGTGACGCTTTTTTATAATGATCCAGCAGAGCGTTAAACGCAGTGTCTTGCAGCGTGTGAGTGGTCTTTTGCATGGCTTTCCTTAACATTGGCTATGGAGATAGTGTAGCCGAAACAGTTCCGGTGTCTCGCTTCAAAAACCGTGGGTTCGCGGCCCTTTAAGTCAAAACCGTGGGTTGCCACCCACACTGGCCTTAAGGGTGGCTTATCGCCGCCACCCTTAAGAATCCCGGGCTCTTTAACTGCGCGCTATCGCAGTCAGACATGTTTCAGCCACCACAGCGACAGGCTGGAAATCTTGCCGCGTAGCGGTCCCTTCTCTCGGTCCTGGAGCCATGGGTCTCGAAGCCGCTCCGTTCAGCAAGATTTCTGAATCGCCCGCACGATCTTAAATTCAAAGGCAAGCTGCTTTACATCTTTTAGAAAAGTTGATTGGCGTGATCAAAATCCAGCTGAACGTAGCGGCTTCGAGACCTATGGCTCGAAGACCGAGAGAAGGCAGTGCGAAGCACCTGGATTTGCGCCACTCACTAACGTACCGGAACATGTCCGTGGTGCCTGCGACAGCGCGCAGTTAAAGAGCCGGAGATTCTTAAGAGGCGCGGCGACAGGCGCCTCTTAAGGCCGTGTGGGTGGCTACCCACGGTTTTGAACTTGAACCAAGTCGGTGCGGGTGGCAACCCACGGTTTTGACGTTAAATTATGGTCTTGATCCGCCACGCTTCCCGCCCGCGCGCCCGTACACAAGCCTTGAGTAACTCCGCGGTGACTTCAGCAATGGCTGTCTCATCTACCGGCGGCGCAGCCGCAAACTCCCTCAGCCATTGTTGCCTTGCTGCTTCCAGCCTGTCGGCAGGCCTGACTCGCAGCGACTCCCGCAGCGCGCCGCGTTTCTCCTCCAGTGCCTGCGGGCTGAAGCCGTCAATCAAAGCGGGGATCTGCGCGATAAACGCATCGATAAACCCCAGCAACGCTTGTGCATCATAGGCGGGCGACTGTAAGGCAAACAAAATCCCGGACTGACGCGCGGTCTGATGGAAACGGCAACTGACCACATAGCCAATATTCTTTTCAACGCGGTATTGCTGGAAGAATGCTGGCTCAAGAAAAGAAGCCAGAATCTGCGTGGCGGCCAGACATAAGGCGGTGTTTTCCGCCAGCGGCCTGAACACCAGTACCGCGGCATCATCACCCGCGGTCGTGAATTCATGCGACTTTTCGGACGAGCCGCAGATCACTTCCGGCAGTTTTGCGAGCAGCGTGCGGATCGCAATCTCCGACTCTGCCTTGCGTTGCTCCTGTTCAAAAAGCCGTTCGCCCTGCGTCAGCGCTATAGCCGAGGGCGTGCGCAGCAGCGCACGTGCTGTGGAGAGCGTACGTGTTACCCATTCCAGTGGCCCGCTGAGCTGCAATAATCCATTTCCCTGAACATGCGTAAAGACCAGCGAATTGCCTTCATGAGCAGATTGCGCACTAAGGGCGCGCAGACAGGCACGGGCGATACAGGCCTGATGTAAGGTCAGGGGCGCACCGGTGGTATGCACCCTTTCGTCTGTTTTGTGCACAATTCCATTAGGTGGGAGATGAAAAGCAAAAGATGATTTTGTGACATTGTCACTTATTCCGTCCCACTCAGCGAAACTCACTGGCAGGTTGAAACCTTGTGCGGATGTGTTTTGCCCCTGAACATCCGGCGCAATCCACAGTCGCGTCATGTTCCGCGGATGCAACTCAGCGAGTAATGTTTGCCAGCCATTTTGCGCGGCGGGCGGAAAGTCCAGTGTTCGCGTGCGCAATTGATCCAGCGGCGTTAAGCGGCTGAAATCGCGATGTGCGAGGGCGGAATAATGTTGCAGATGTGCCGCACTTAAATCGCGGATCTGTTGCAGCCACTGGCAGAACAGCGTTTCGATTCGGGCACGGATTGCTGAGGTAGTGTCGCAGACGAGAAATTCAATACTGAGAATATCGCCACTGCCGGATGCGTACGGCAGCGAAACCCGCACATCATCGGCCAGCGCCTGCGTCCGCAGGATGTCCAGCAAACTATTCGTTGCCTCGTCTGTCAGTAGCTGACGCAATAAGGTCAGGGCAGGGCAATGCGTGACCGGGAACGAAAAACGCAGCAGCGGTGAACCGTCAAGACGCAGCTGAAGATGGCGTTTGTCGCGTAATACAACAGGCTGAGCGGGCGCTGGCTGATAACCGTTGCGGGCTGAAAAGGCATTGCCGTAACGTTCTGCCAGCGCGGTCAGTTCTGTGAAAGATTGCGGGCCCTGCAGCCACAGCGTGAGATGGTCTGCGGTGAAAAATTGCTGATGATAGTGCGTCAGCGCCCGTTGCAGTGCGGGAATATCCTCGCCGAAAGAGGCACGGTTACCGACGTGAAAATCGTGCAGCCGCGCCGGAGCGTTAAACGTCAGACTCAGTGCCGCATCACACAGCGAGTCTGCATGGCCGGTCAGCATGTTGTATTCGGCGTCAATGACAGACACTTCCTGCCTGACTGAATCCTCTGCCAGCAGCGGTTGCGCCAGCATATCCACCAGCCGTGCCAGACCCGCTTCAAATTTTGCCGGGGTCATGTCGAAAAACCATGCGGTGGCATTCGCGTGCGTGGTGGCGTTGAGTTTTGCGCCTTCCGCCTGCGCCCACATCATCAGCCGTTCATCGCCCTGAAACTCACGGCTTCCGGCAAACACGACGTGCTCGAACAGGTGCGCCAGACCGGGAAACGCGGGCGGTTCGTGATGACTTCCGGCATTCAAATGAATGAGTGCGGCAGCACGCGAGGCCTGTGGGTCGTGAAGCATGTTAACCCGCAGGCCGTTTGCCAGCCTCAGTGACTGCACGTCAGGCAGCATCAGCGCATCAGCCCTTGAAGATCAGTTGCGAGTTCGCGCGGTTGCGGAACTGTAGCTGATTGATCTGAATGTTGGTGCAGTTCGCCTGTTCGCGTGCGGCGAGGATCATGCCGTGATGTTCAGATTTGGAACACACCGGATCGGCATTGTCGGCATTGCCGGTCAGCATAAATGCCTGACAGCGACAGCCGCCGAAATCCTTCTCTTTTTCAGAGCAGGAACGGCAAGGTTCCGGCATCCAGTCGAAGCCGCGGTATTTGTTGAAACCGAAGGAGTCGTACCAGATTTCCTGCAGGGTATTTTCCAGTACCGACGGAAATTCCACCGGCAGCTGGCGCGCGCTGTGGCACGGCAGCGCCATGCCTTCCGGCGTGACGCTTAAGAAAATCGCGCCCCAGCCGCCCATGCAGCCTTTCGGGCGTTCTTCGTAATAATCCGGCGTCACAAACAGCAAATTCGCCAGATTACCGGTTCCGGCCATTTTCTCGCGGTACTGATGTACCACGTCTTCGGCGCGGGCGATCTGCTCGCGGGTCGGCAGCAACCCTTCGCGGTTGAGCTGTGCCCAGCCGTAAAACTGACAGGTCGCCAGTTCGACATCGTCGGCGTCCAGCTCAATGCTCAGGTCGATAATTTTGTCGATCTGATCGATGTTATGGCGGTGCAGCACGAAGTTCAGCACCATCGGATAACCGTGGGCTTTTACTGCTTTTGCCATCGCCAGCTTTTGCTGGAAAGCTTTAGCATTGCCCGCCAGCGCGGCATTCAGTTCTTCGTCGCTGGCCTGGAAGCTGATCTGAATATGGTCCAGACCGGCTTGTGCAAACGCATCGATTTTCTTTTCCGTCAGCCCGATCCCGGAGGTGATCAGGTTGGTGTAAAAACCCAGATCACGCGCAGCGCGGATGAGCTCCGGCAAGTCTTTACGCACCAGCGGTTCGCCGCCGGAGAAACCGATTTGCACCGCGCCCATTTCCCGCGCTTCTTCAAACACTTTGATCCACTGGGCGGTGGTCAGTTCTTTTTCCTGTTTGGCGAAATCAAGCGGATTCGAGCAATACGGGCATTGCAGCGGGCAGCGGTAAGTCAGTTCGGCCAGCAGCCACAGTGGCGGTTTGACCGCAGGTTTAAGCAGGTTCACGGAAGGTAATCCACTTTTGTGCATGAGCCTGAGCGAAGAAATCTTTGACGTCATCATTCACGCCACCGGCTTCAGGGAAGCGCTCATTCAGCTCATCAATGATATTGGCAATCGTCCGCTCGCCGTCGACCAGTTGCAAAATAAACGTCGCACTGTCGTTGAGTTTTGCCATGCCTTCCGGATACAAAATCACGTGGCAGTCCTGCGTTTTTTCAAACTGCATGCGGTAGCCGCGACGAAACATCGGCGTGTAGTGTTCGGTAATGGTGATCACAGGAGTCGTCCTTTGTGCCAGACCGCCTGTTGCGTCACGCTGTGATATGGCGGGCGGTTCAGTTCGTAAGCCAGGGTCATTGAATCGAGCATGCTCCACAGAATGTCGAGTTTGAATTGCAGGATTTCCAGCATACGCTGTTGTTTTTCAACGGTATCGCAGTATTCCAGCGCCAGTTGCAGGCCGTGTTCGACGTCGCGATTCGCCTGACTCAGACGGCTGCGGAAATAGCCGTAACCCTCTTCCTCGATCCATTTGTAATGCTGCGGCCAGGTGTCGAGACGCGCCTGATGGATTTGCGGGGCAAACAGTTCGGTCAGCGAGCTGCATGCCGCTTCCTGCCAGACGGCGCGGCGGGCAAAGTTAACGTAAGCATCGACGGCAAAACGCACGCCCGGCAACACCATTTCTTCTGACAGCAGCACGTCACGATCCAGACCGACCGCTTCACCCAGTCGCAGCCAGGCTTCGATACCGCCTTCACTGCCGTCATAACCGTCGTGATCAAGAATACGCTGCACCCATTTGCGGCGGGTCAGCGGATCCGGACAGTTAGCCATAATAGCCGCGTCTTTCAGCGGAATGCTGGTCTGATAATAGAACCGGTTCGCTACCCAGCCCTGAATTTGCTCGCGCGTCGCCTGACCATTGTGCATCGCAATATGGTAGGGATGATGAATGTGGTAGAACGCGCCTTTGGCACGCAGCGCCTGTTCAAATTCTTGCGGCGTCATCGGTGACGTCGGGTGTGAAGAAGTCGTCATAATCGTATTTACCTAAAGTTCGATGCGCATCCCGTCCCGGCTGACTTCAATATTTTGCTGCGTCAGCGCCTGCCGCTCGGCAGAGGATTCATTGAGGATCGGGTTGGTATTATTAATATGGATGAGAATTTTGCGTTCCGCCGGAAGGGAAGAAAGCAGGGCAATCAGCCCCTGTTCTTCGGCAAGCGCCAGATGGCCCATGTCTTTGCCGGTATTGCGGCCGACGCCGGTGGTCGCCAGCTCGTTGTCCTGCCACAGCGTGCCGTCAATCAGCAGGCAGTCAGCTTTATTGAGCCACTTCATCAGTTCATCATCTGGTTCGCCCAGACCCGGTGCGTACAGCAGCGAGGTGCCGGTTTTCGTGTCTTCAATAAACAGCGCGATATTGTGGCCGGGCAGCGGTTTGCCGCGGTATTTCGAATAAGGCGGCGCGTTACTCAGCAGCGGAATGGCAGTGAATTTCAGATCCGGGCATACGGCCACGGAGAAGCTGTTCTCCGGCTCGATAGCGTGATGTTGCAGGCCGCCATTCCAGTGCGAAAGCATGGTGAAAATCGGGAAGCCGGTAGTGAGATCGTCGTGGACTTCAGGCGTACACCACACCTGATGCGGGCAGCCTTCGCGCAAATTCAGCAGACCGGTGCAGTGATCAATCTGGCTGTCGGTCAGGATGATGGAACCGATGGCGGTGCCGCGCAAAACGTCGTGTTTAATCAGTTCGGGCGTGGCGGCAATCTGGTGGCAAATGTCCGGCGAAGCGTTACACAGCACCCAGTCGGTGCCGTTGTCGCTGACGGCGATAGAAGATTGCGTGCGCGCTGAGGTCTTCATGGTGCCATTGCGCACACCCTGACAGTTGCTGCAATTGCAGTTCCACTGCGGGAAGCCGCCGCCCGCCGCTGAACCAAGTACGATAATTTGCATGTGTGAACCAGGGGAAAGGGAAGGAAGATGCCCACAGCGAACCGTGGGCATAAGGGCTTAGCGGTTAGAAATGTACAGCGTCACTTCTAAGCCTAAACGCAGGTCTTCGAAAGAAGGTTTAGTCCACATGATAACGTCCTCTTGGTGATTACAGTTTTAAGTTCACTGCCACTTTCATTGCGGCAGGTGATCGGCTTATTGTCAAATATCGCCGGTTTGGCTACAAAAATGTTGCGATGGTGCCAGACCGATATTGCCCTGTAAGCCACAGGGATTAGCGCAAAACGCAGGATGAAAAACTATTCACCCCACGTTTGCTTTAATACTTTCAGCCAGTTGCGGTACGCGATTTTTTCGATGAGCAGCTTGCCGTAGCCCGCATCAGACATGGCCTGCAACAGAACGGGCAGTCCGGCGACATCACCCAGCGCGTCCGGCACATTGATACCGTCGAAATCCGAACCAAAACCGACATTTTCTTCGCCCAGTTTACCAATAAGGTTATCAAGATGTTTAACAATTTCGGTGATTGGAGTGTCGCCGTTGCGTTTTCCATCGGCACGCAGAAACGCGGTGCCGAAATTCACGCCAACAAAGCCGTCACTTTCGGCAATGGCAGCCAGTTGTTTATCGGTCAGATTACGCGGTTGCGGGCATAACGCATGGACATTGGAATGGGTGGCGACCAGCGGGGCATCGCTGAATTTTGCTGTCTGCCAGAAGGCTTTTTCGTTCATGTGCGAGACATCGAACAGAATTTTTTTGCGGTTGCACTCACGCAGTAAATCAAGCCCGGCGGGCGTCAGGCCATCACCGGTATCCGGGGAACCCGGAAAATCACCTTTCACGCCAGTACCAAACTGATTGGGTAAATTCCACAGTGGCCCGATGCTGCGCAGCCCTTTTTCATACCAGAGTTCCAGCCGTGAATAGTCATCGCCCAGCGCTTCCGCGCCCTCGATATGCATCACCATTGCCAGCACGCCGTGAGCCATACAATGCTCAATTTCGGCGACCGTCCGGCAGATTTTTGCCCGTCCGGATGACTGCGTTTCAAGGCGTTCAAGCAATGAAATCTGCGCCTGCGTGATGGATAACGCGTCATGCGGTTCTGGCGGAGAATTTGGCTTCAGTTGCGGCATATACGAAGCAGGTGGTACGAAAATGGCAAATAAACCGCCTGCGAAACCGCCGAGGCGGCAACGCCTGAGATCGAGATGCCCTTCAAGTACGCCATCAAGAAACAGAGCAGCAGGATCTGCTGCGTCATGCAGCCACAGGCGAAGTAACAGGTCGTTATGACCGTCAAAGACAGGGGGATTAGGGATGGTGTTCATGATGTTAATGGTACTTTATAAAAGCATGTTGAAACATGGGGAATTATGTAAGTTTTGGTTTTTTTGCACGGATCGGTGCAAAGGGGGCGATTTTAAAATCAATTTCCAGGTCAAGGTCAAGACCGTGGGCGTCGGCCCACACCGACTTGGAGGGCGGCCTATCGCCGCCACCCCCCAAGACCCCCCGGGCTCTTTTACTGCGCGCTGTCGCAGGCACGACGGACATGTTCTGGTGCAATAGTGAGTGGCGCAAAATGTCATCGCTGCGCGATCCCCGAATTTCAGGCTTCGAGCCAAAGGTCTCGAACCGTTCATTCGGTGCCATTTTTGATCACGCCAATCAACCTTTTTAAAAGATGAAAAACAGTATGCCGTTGAATTTGAGATCGTGCGGGCGATTCAGAAATCTTGCTGAACGGAGCGGCCTGAAGACCTCAGGCTTCAGGACCGAGAGAAGGTACCGCGCAGCGGCAAGATTTCCAGCCTGTCGCGGAGATACCTGAAACATAGCCAGCGAGCGTAGCGCGTATTGAAAAAGCGAGGGGAGTTCAGAGGGGAAAAGCCTTTCCCCTCTGGTCGGTTTCGGCGCAACGCGTCGTGTGACCGCAGCACTTGAGAAACCGAAATATTCTCGATCCAGCCCTCACGGCGAGTGAGAAACCGAAATATACCCGTTTTGCCCTCACTGCAAGTGATAAGCCGCAATTGCTGCGGCCTCAGCAAATCAGAAACTATAGCTCGCCGTCACCGACACATTCCGCGGCTCGCCATATACCACATACTGGTTCACGCTGGTGTCATATTCCTTGTCGAACAGGTTGTTGATATTGCCCTGCACGGCCAGCTGTTTCGTAACCTGATACCGGCTGAACAGATTGACCAGCGCGTAGCTGCCTTGCTCTGCATAACGGGTGCCGTTGCCGCTCGGTCCAGGGACGTCCTGCCAGACTTGAGTCTGCCAGTTCACGCCACCGCCGACGGTCAGATCCTGCAACATCGGCAGACGGTAGCTGGAGAACAGTTTCAGCTGGGTGCGCGGCAGTTGCGGGTTAACCGCATCACCGTTTTCATCTTCTGCAATGTAACGGGTGCCGCCAAACGTCATCTGCCAGTTATCGGTCAGTGCGCCGTTCACTTCAAATTCCACGCCACGGCTGACGGTGCCGTCTTTCCCTTCATAGGCCGTATCGGTCGAGCCCGGGATTGTACGGCCGGTACTCTGCGCAACGTTGTCCAGTTCTGCACGGAAGATGGAAACGGACGCTGTCAGGCGGCTGTTAAACCAGTCAGATTTCACACCCGCTTCGTAGTTTTTACCGATGACCGGTGAAAGATACGCGCCGTTGATATCACGGTAAGTCTGTGGCTGGAACACCGAGGTGTAGCTCGCGTAGGTCGACCAGGTATCGTTGATGTCAAACACCAGACCGGCATACGGCGTGATGTTGTTCTTCTCGATCTGGTCGGTCAGCGTATGCGAGTTCCAGTTGGTGTATCGCGCCCCGACGATCAGGTGCAGCGGATCTGCCAGTGATAGACGTGTTGCAACATACGCCGACTTTTGACGGATAGTGTCGTCTTCGGCCAGAGAACGCGGGTTCCAGTCGGTCTCAGGGAACTGTCCGTTGAAATCATTAAAGTTACCCAGCTCTTCGGTGGAAATATTGGCAAAGGAGCTGTAATAGGTGTTCTGCTGTTTGCTGTAACTCACGCCGGTCATCAGCTCATGCTGACGGCCAAACAGTTGATACGGGCCACTGGCAAAGGCATCGACGCCATCGACTTTACGTTTACCGGTGTTATAGCCGGTACCCGCAACGACCGGATATCCGGCATAGGCAGATTCACCGACGCCGGTGGTTTTATCGAATGTCCCGTCGATATACATCATCTTAGAGTCGATATGCGATTCGGTATGCGTGCCGTTCAGGGTCGCCTGCCAGCCGTTGTCGAAAGACTGTTTCAGGGTGGTGAACAGTTTGGTGGTTTCTTTATCGCTGTAAGCCCAGTCCGGTGCCGAGTTAAAACCACGGCGATAGTCTGTTTTGCTGCCGTCCAGATACCAGCGCGGCATGCCGCCCCAGGTCGGGCTGTCGGTGTTGGTTTGCTGGAATTCGTAGCCCGCCGAAAGCAGGGTGGAATCGGTCAGGTCAGCATCCACGGTGGCATATACGAATTTTTTGGTCGCGCCGTAACGTTCAACGTAGCTGTTTTTATCCTGATAACCGGTGACAAGACGGCCGCGCACGCTGCCGGATTCATTCAGCGGGGTTGATAAATCCGCCACATAGCGTTGTTTGTTCCAGCTGCCGTAACTGGCAGAAACGTTGCCGGTAAACTCTTTACTGTCGGCATGTTTGCGCACCTGGTTGACGGACGCTGACGGATTCCCCGGACCGGTCATCAGGCCGGTCGCGCCACGGACAACTTCGATACGATCATAAATGGCCGTGTCGGACTGGGAATCACCAATGTCCCAGCGTGGGTCAAAGGTGGTCGGGATGTTATCAACCATATAGTTGTCGATCAGAAAACCGCGCGCGTAGTAGGTACGGCGGTCAAGGTCAGAGACACTTTCCTGGATCCCGGTGGTGTTTCGCAGCACATCACCCAGCGACTGAAGCTGCTGATCCTGCATACGTTGTGTGCTGATAATGCTGACGGACTGCGGGATATCGCGTGCAGTCAGCGCCATTTTGGTGCCCGCGGTGGTAACCGGCACACTGTAATCGGTCGCTGAGGTATCTGCCGCGCTGGTGTCGTTCTGACCGGTGACGACAACCGTGTCTTCAGCGGTTTTTTTTGCGCTGGCTTCTGCTGCATAAGCACTATGCAATGAAGATGAAACCAGCAGGGCGATGATGGAAAGTGAAAGTTTCTTTCCTGAATTGTTTTGAGGATTTTCCTTAACACTCCTGACGGCGTAATTCCCTGTAAAATTTGACATAAGTATTCTCCACACGGTTATTTTCTTATTTTTTAAGCCACTGCTTTTTTTATGAATACGGCTTTATCAGCATGAGCAAACCCCGCCAGGATCCCCCGTAACAAGGGCTGGAGAAGATAAAATGAGCATGGTTAATAAAGCGAATGAGAATAATACGCATTGGGTTTACTGCTGTAAATAAATATTACAGGCGGGGGCAACACTGTGGGGTGGCTGCCCACACAGGCCTTAAGATCAAGACCGTGGGCGTCGGCCCACACCGACTTGGGGGGCGGCCTGTCGCCGCCACCCCCCAAGACCCCCCGGGCTCTTTTACTGCGCGCTGTCGCAGGCACGACGGACATGTTCTGGTGCAATAGTGAGTGGCGCAAATCCAGGTGCTTCGCACTGCCTTCTCTCGGTCTTCGAGCCACAGGTCTCGAAGCCGCTCCGTTCAGCTGAATTTTAAGCACGCCAATCAACCTTTTTAAAAGATAAAAAACAGTATGCCGTTGAATTTGAGATCGTGCGGGCGATTCAGAAATCTTGCTGAACGGAGCGGCCTGAAGACCTCAGGCTTCAGGACCGAGAGAAGGCACCGCGCAGCGGCAAGATTTCCAGCCTGTCGCGGAGATACCTGAAACATAGCCAGCGAGCGTAGCGCTGGTTGTAAAAGCGGGGAGAGATCCAAGAGAGGGAAAGCACTTCCCTCTCTTGGGCGGTTTCGGCACGAAAGGCTACGTGATAACCGTTGTTAAGAAACCGAAATATTCTCGATCCAGCCTTCACGGCGAGTGAGAACAATTTGCAATTAAAAATCCACCTTTTAGCCATTAAGAAATCTAGACATCTAAACGTTCGTTTTGTAGAGTGTCATCACCTGCCGTGTTAACGATTGATTCGGCTAAGAAAAATACGATGGTGGTGACACAATGTTCAGTAACATTAAAATCCTCGATGGCGGCATGGGTCGCGAACTGGCCCGGATGGGCGCTCCTTTTCGTCAGCCGGAGTGGTCTGCGCTGGCGCTGATGGAGGCTCCGCAGTTTGTTCGTGCCGCGCATGATGCCTTTATCGCTGCCGGTTCTCAGGTGATCACCACCAACAGCTACGCCGTCGTGCCGTTCCACGTCGGGGACGATGTTTTTGCTGAGCAGGGCGCGGCGCTGATCGCTCTTTCCGGCAAACTGGCGCGCGAAGCGGCGGATGCGGCTCCGGCTAAGGTGCTCGTTGCGGGTTCGCTTCCTCCGGTTCTGGGATCTTATCGCCCGGATCTGTTCGAACCTGTGGCGGCTAAAAAATTACTTCAGGTGCTGGTGGATAACCTGACCGGTAACGTCGATGTCTGGCTGGCAGAAACACAGAGTTCTGTGGCGGAAGTTGAAGCGGTGCGTGATGTGCTGGGCGATGACCCGCGTCCGCTGTGGCTGTCCTTCACTTTGCAGGACAATCTCGACCCGCAGGGCAACGCGCTGCTGCGTTCCGGCGAATCCATTGCTGAGGCGGTGAATGCTGCGCTGCGGATTTCTGCCGGTGCGGTGCTGTTTAATTGCAGCCGTCCGGAAGTGATGGCGACGGCGGTGAAAACCGCACGCGCTGCCCTGACCTCGCAGGGATCGGCGCTTGATATCGGTGTGTATGCCAACGCGTTCGAACCTTCCGATAACACGCGCGGTGCCAACGAAGGGCTGAGCAAAATGCGTCAGGACACCGATCCTGCCGGATACCTCGATTTCGCCAAAGACTGGGTGGCGCAGGGCGCGACGATGGTTGGCGGCTGCTGCGGCATCGGGCCAGAACATATTGCGGCGCTGAAAAAAGCCTTCGTTAAATAACGTCCATAAAAAGAAAAAATCACATTTTTATTCTGAAGGCATCCTTCGGAGACAGGGGAAACATATGATTGATCGTCGTTCGTTCATTAAAAGTGCGGGGGCACTTACCGTTGCTGCGGCAACGCATTCTCTGTGGCTGGGAAATGCTTTTGCTGCGGAGACAGATAAACCGAAAAAAGGCGGCCATCTGGTCGTCGGCGTGGATAACGCCTCAAGTACTGACCGTCTGGATCCGGCGTTCTGGTTCGAAACTTATATGTATTTCGTTGGCTCGCAGATGTTTAACAATCTGGTGGAAATCGACGAAAACGCGAAGCTCGCGCCGTCGCTGGCCGAGTCGTGGGCTTCCACTGACGGCAGCAAAACCTGGGTGCTGAAAATCCGTCAGGGCGTGCAGTTCCATGACGGTCGCTCACTGGGCGCGAAAGACGTGGTGTATTCCCTTAATCACCATCGTGGCGAGAAATCCACGTCGCCGGTGAAAGGGTATCTGGATCCGGTCAGTTCCATTGAAGCCACCGGTGAACATGAAGTGACGATCAAACTCACCGCGCCGGACGTCGAATTCGTCTGGCTGCTGAGCGCCGTGCATTTCGCCATTACCGCTGAAAACGAAAGCTTTGATAAAGGCATCGGTACCGGCGCCTTTATCCTGGAGAAATTCCAGCCGGGCGTCACCACGCTGACCAAACGCAATCCGAACTACTGGAACAGCGAACGCGGTCATGTCGATTCGGTCGAAACGCTGGCAATGAACGATTCTACTGCCCGCGTGGCCGCGCTGGTCAGCGGATCGGCGCAACTGATTAACCGCGTGAATCCGCGCATTGTCAGCCGCATCGAGCGTATGCCGAACCTGAAACTGGTGCGTGCCAAAGACAGCATGATTTACACCTTCCCGGGGCTGTCGAATCTCGCGCCGTTCGATAATGTGGATGGCCGTCTGGCGCTGAAATACGCCATTGATCGTCAGAAAATAATCGACACTGTGCTCGGCGGTTATGCCAGCGTGGCGAATGACAACCCGATCTTCCCGTCGAACCGTTATTTCGCGAAAGACATTCCGCAGCGTCCGTACGACCCAGAAAAAGCGCAATTCCACTGGAAGAAGTCCGGTTTCAGCGGTCCGCTGACGCTGAATGTGGCGGATGCCGGTTTCCCCGGCGCAGTCGATGCCGGTCAGATTTATCAGCAATCCGCGGCCAAAGCGGGCATTAATCTGAATGTGGTACGCGTGCCGGACGATGCGTTCTGGAATGACATCTGGCAGAAGAAAGCTTTTGTTTCGTCTAACTGGGCGAACCGTCCGACTGCCGATGCGCTGCTTTCACTGGTGTTCACCAGCCAGTCTTCGTGGAACGAGTCGGCGTGGCATGTGCCAGAGTTCGATGCGATGGTGAAAGCCGCACGCGGTGAACCGGATGAAGCGCGCCGCAAGCAGATTTATCACGATATTCAGGTGATGCTGGTCGATCAGGGCAGCGAAATCATTCCGCTGTATGCCGATGCGCTCGACGGCTGTTCTTCCAAAATCAAAGGGTTCACCTCCGTTCCGGGGATGCCGCTGAGTGGCAACCGCGCGGCGGAAAAAGTCTGGATCGAAGGCTGAACCGGGTAAAAATATGTCTGACTTATCTGCACAACAGAAAGCGACTCAACGGCCTGCGGGCCGTTTTTCGCAACCTCATTCCGGCCTTCTGAGCATGGTGCTGGTGCGCCTGTTTTATGGCGTGCTGGTGGTACTCGCGGTCTCGGTGCTGATTTTTGCCGGTGTGCAGCTGCTGCCGGGCAATGCCGCGACGGCTATTCTGGGCCAGAGCGCGACGCCGGATGCCATTCGCGAACTGAATCTCCAGCTCGGGCTGGATAAACCGGCTGTCAGCCGCTATCTGAGCTGGCTGTTTGGCATACTGCACGGTGATTTCGGCACCAGTTTTTCTACCCGTGAAGCCATCAGTGGTCCGCTGTTTACCCGTCTGGGCAATACGCTGTTTCTGGCCGGATGCACCGCCGCGATTGCGGTGCCGCTGGCGCTGCTGATCGGGTTTATCTCAGTGCGCTATCACGGCAGTGTTATTGATACGCTGCTCAATGTGATCACCCGTGCGACGGTCGCGTTGCCGGAGTTTTTCTCCGGTTATCTGCTGATCCTGATTTTTGCCATCACGTTGGCGTGGGCGCCAAGCAACAGCAGTATCACGGCAGATATGCCGCTGACGGCCAAACTTTCAGCGATCTCCCTGCCGTGTGCGACGCTGGTGCTGGCGATCCTCGGGCATATGAGCAACATGACCCGCGCCGCGCTGATTGCCGCGCAAAGTTCGGCGTATGTCGACACCGCGCTGCTGAAAGGGTTGTCGCCGTCGCGCATTTTGTGGCGTCACGTTTTACCCAATGCTGTCGGGCCGATTATTAACGTCGTGGCGATTAATCTGGCGTATCTGATGGTCGGCGTGGTGATTGTCGAAAACGTGTTTGTGTATCCGGGACTCGGGCAATACATGGTCGACAGCATCAGCAAGCGTGATATTCCGGTGATGCAGGACTGCGCGCTGTTACTGGCCGGTATTTATATCCTGCTGAATTTGCTGGCAGATGTGATGGCGCTGATCTCAAATCCGCGTTTACGCCACAACCGCTGAATCTTAGGAATAGTTGTCATGCCTGCTTTAAAACCTGCTTCGATTCTCGGCCTGCTGGTGCTGAGTCTGTTTATTGTTATCGCCATTTTTGCTCCGTGGCTGGCGCCTCATGCACCGGATCAGACGCTCGGCATGTCGTGGGATTTACCGGGACCCAACGCACTTCTTGGCACCGATAATCTCGGACGTGATCTGCTTTCCCGGCTGATCTGGGGCACACGCGTTTCCCTGGGCGTGACCGCGCTCGCGGCGCTGGTGGCGTTTATCGTCGGCTGTACGCTGGGCTTTATCGCCGGACTGCGCGGTGGCTGGCTGGATCAGGTGATTTCCCGCTGCAACGATATCGTGATGGCGATCCCGACGCTGATCCTGGCACTGATCGTGCTGGCCGTGTTACCCAAAACCATTCTGGTGCTGACGCTGGTGCTCGGTTTACTGGAATCTACCCGTGTACTGCGTGTGGCACGTTCTCTCGCGGTGGATATCGGCGTGATGGAATTTGTCGATGTGGCGCGTCTGCGCGGCGAAAGCCTCGGCTGGATCCTGTGGCGGGTCATTTTACCGAATGCTTTACAGACGTTAATTGCCGAATTCGGCCTGCGCTTTATCTTTATTTTGCTGTTCCTTTCCGCGCTGTCTTTCCTCGGTTTAGGCGTTCAGCCACCGACCGCCGACTGGGGCGGACTGGCACGCGATAACAAAGACGGCATTCTGTTTGGTGTCTGGGCAGCATTAATTCCAGGCGGTGCCATTGCCGCGCTGGCGCTGGCGGTCAACGCAGTGGCGGACTGGCTGATGAGCGGTCAGCGTCGCGTCTGGGGGAAAAAAGCATGAATGAACCGTTACTGAACGTTGAAAGCTTGTGTGTGGTTTCGCAGGGAAAAAATCCGCGCACGCTGGTGGATAATGTCTCTTTTACCGTCAGACGCGGCGAAGTGCTCGGACTGATTGGTGAATCGGGCGCGGGCAAATCGACCATCGGACTGGCAATCCTCGGGCATTGCCGTCAGGGGATGCGCATTCAGTCAGGCAAGATTGCCTTCAGCGGGCAGGCGCTGACCCAGCTTTCTGACCGCCAGCTGCGTCAGGTGCGTGGCAGGCAAATTGCCTATGTGGCGCAATCTGCCGGTGCGGCGTTTAATCCGGCGATGACGCTCGGCGAGCAGGTGATTGAAGCAGGGCTGAAACACAATATTTTTAACCGCCAGCAGGCGCAGGCGAGGGCGACTGAGCTGTTCGAACAGCTCGGATTGCCGGAGCCGCAGCAGTTTTATCATCGCTATCCGCATCAGGTTTCCGGCGGCCAGTTACAGCGGGCGATGATTGCGATGGCACTTTGCGCGGGGCCGGAACTGCTGATTTTCGATGAGCCGACGACGGCACTGGATGTTACCACGCAGCTCGGCGTGCTGAAGGCTATCAGCGATGTCATTCGCCTTTCCGGCGTGGCGGCGATTTATATCAGCCATGATCTGGCGGTGGTCGCGCAGATAAGCCATCACATTATGGTATTGCAGCACGGCAAAATGGTGGAGCACGCGCCGACGGCACAACTGCTGGCTGAGCCTCAGCAGGATTACACCCGCCGCCTCTTACAGGCGCAGGGCAAGACCAAAACACCGCAAACCGGCGATGCGCCGCTGATGCTGACCATCAGTAATGTCAGCGCGCGCTATCACGCGCAGCCAGTGCTGCAAAACATTTCACTCAGTTTGCCACGAGGCCGCACGCTGGCGGTCATTGGTGAATCGGGTTCAGGCAAATCGACCCTCGGTAAAGTGATTTGCGGATTACTGGTGCCGGAGTCGGGAGATGTCAGCCTTGAACAGACCTTGCTGCCCGCCGGGCTGCGTCAGCGCAGCCGCATACAATTGCGCGATGTGCAGATGATCCATCAGATCCCTGATACGGCGCTCAACCCGAAAGAGCGTATCGGCGGCCAGATTTCGCGCGTGCTGGCGTGTTTTACCACGCTGAACCGCAGTGAGCGTGAGGCGCGGGTGAAAGCTTTGCTGGCGCAAGTCGGGCTTAATGCTGAACTGGCAGAGCGTTTTCCGGATGCGCTTTCCGGCGGTCAGAAACAGCGCGTTTGTATCGCGCGGGCGCTGGCGGCTGAACCCAAAGTTATCGTTTGTGATGAGCCCACCTCGGCACTCGACCCGTTGGTCGCCCGCGATGTGTTGGCTTTACTGCGCCAGATCCAGCAAGACACCGGCATTTCTTATCTGTTCATCACTCACGACTTGCAGGTGGTGCGGGAAGTCGCCGATGACGTCGCGGTGCTTAAACAGGGCGTGATTGTGCGCCAGGGCCCGGTCAGCTCCACTCTGGCCGAGCCGCTGGACGATTACACCCGCGAATTGCTGCACTCCGTACCTGAGATGCGGGTCGGCTGGCTGGAAGAAATGTTTGCTAATTAATACTCGTCCTCCCCTTCGCCGGGGAGGAGAAATTTTTTGTTCAGTAACATGCCTTATCAGGTCACCCTTATTTACACTTTCCTAATATTCTCTTCGCTAAAGATTCCTTTATTTATACCGATAACCCTGTTGGATTAAATAAATATCTGCAAAGTAGTTCCTCTATGTAATCAATATTTTGAAATTTTTTTTCATTGTATTTATTTTATTGGCCAGGAAACAAGGGAGAAAGAATGTTTAAAGCGATCAACAATATGCGTGTCGGTGCCCGTCTGGGTGCGGCATTTAGTCTGGTGATACTGCTGCTGATCATCGTCAGCGTAACGGCAGTGACGAAAATAAGCAGTATTAACAGCACTATCGAACAAATAGTCAGCGACCGTTATGTCAAAGTGCGGCTGGCATTTGATGTCCGTGACGGGGTGAACGATCAGATTAAATATCTTCGCGGTATTGTCATCGATACCAAAAATCCTGAGCAAAATAAAAAACGTTATTTACAGCTTGATGACACCGTTAAACAAACTAATTTAGCGATGGATAAAATCGCCGCTATTCAGACTACCGTGGTCGGCAAACAGAAGATTAAAGCGTTGCAGGATGCGAGTGATACCTTTGAAGCCGCGAAAGAACAACTGGTCAATTTAGCGCGTGCCGGGGATATGGACGGCGCGACGGAATTCGTTCTGCGCAAACTGACCACGTCGCAAAATGCTTATCTGGATCTGGCAACGGCGTTTGCCGACTCGCAGGATCAGCAGTTACAGAGCGAAGGCAAAACGGCGATTGCCGATGGCGCAACGGCGATTCAGCTGACACTGATTTTCTCCGCGCTGGCGGTTCTGGTGGCGGCCGCGCTGGGCTTCTTCCTCACCCGTTCTATCACCCGTCCGCTCCATACTGCCGTAAAAGTGGCGGAAAACGTCGCGGCAGGGGATCTGACCACGCAAATCCGCGTGACATCAAACGATGAAACCGGTCAGCTCATGCAGGGGCTGAAAAACATGAACGAAAACCTGCTGAAGATTGTGACCGAAGTGCGTGCGGGTACCAACGCGATCCATAGCGCGTCCGGCGAAATCGCGGCCGGAAACCTGGATTTGTCTTCACGCACCGAACAGCAGGCCAGTTCGCTGGAAGAAACGGCATCGGCCATGGAGCAGATGACCGCGACTGTGAAGCAGAATGCGGATAACGCGCGTCAGGCCAATCAGCTGGCGGCGCAGGCTTCCCGCGTGGCTGTGCAGGGCGGAGAAGTGGTGGGCGAAGTGGTTCACACCATGGAAGGCATCAACGCGTCTTCCCGCAAAATCGTCGATATCATTGCCGTAATTGACGGTATTGCGTTCCAGACCAATATTCTGGCGCTGAACGCTGCGGTTGAAGCTGCACGTGCCGGTGAGCAGGGGCGCGGTTTTGCGGTAGTGGCTTCTGAGGTGCGGAATCTGGCGCAACGGTCTGCCAGTGCTGCGAAAGAGATCAAAGTGCTGATTGACGACTCTGTAGCGAAAGTGGATAACGGCACGCAACTGGTCGCCAAAGCCGGTTCGACGATGGCGGAAGTGGTGTCCAGCGTGAAAAGCGTGACCGACATTGTGGGCGAAATCGCTATCGCCAGTAACGAACAAAGCACCGGCATTGAGGAAATCAATAAAGCCATTACGCAGATGGATGAAGTGACGCAGCAGAACGCCGCACTGGTTCAGGAAGCGTCGTCGGCAGCGTATTCCCTCAATGAGCAGGCAGAGCGTTTATCACAAGCCATCAGCATCTTTAAAGTCAGCGCAGGTTCTGCGACGGCCGCGGTGCGTAAGGCTGCTCACGCGAAAACACCGGCATTGTTGTCAAACCGCCAGCCGGTTCCTGCCGCTGAAGAAGGGAACTGGGAAACCTTTTAAACTTCCGCATAGTTTCTGAAAAATTTCTGTTTTACGTCTGAAACCCGACAAATTCTGTCGGGTTTTTTACTTTATGTGTCAGCTTTTGCCATAATCCCTTCGCCAATATAAAGGAGAAGGCTTTGATGATGAAAAATACCCTGCGTAAAACCGTGCTGATGGCAGCGGCTGTGGTGCCAATGCTCGCATTCAGCGCGCCGTCATGGGCGCAAACTGCGACGAAAATGACGTCAGTTCAGCAACAGCTGACGGCGCTGGAAAAAGAAAGCGGCGGACGTCTTGGCGTGATGCTGATTGATACGGCGGACAACTCTCAAATTGCTTATCGTGCGGATGAACGTTTTGCGATGTGCAGCACCAGTAAGTTCATGGCGGCTTCGGCGATCCTGAAAGAGAGCGAAGTGAAGAAAAATCTCCTTACTCAGCATGTCGCGCTGAAAAAATCGGATCTGGTGAATTACAACCCGATTACCGAAAAGCATCTCAACGAGGGTATGACGATTGGCGAACTGGCAGCAGCGGCCTTGCAATACAGTGATAACACCGCCATGAATAAGCTTATCGAACATCTCGGCGGGCCAAATAAAGTCACCGATTATGCACGTACGCTGGGCGACAACACTTTCCGTCTGGATCGCACCGAACCGACGCTGAATACCGCCATTCCGGGCGATGAGCGCGACACCACGTCACCGCGTGCGATGGCGCTGAGCCTGCAACACGCGACGCTGGGCTCCGCGCTGGCGGAACCGCAGCGCGCACAACTGGTGGAATGGATGAAAGGGAATACCACCGGCGCGATGAGCATCCGCGCAGGATTACCGGCGACCTGGATTGTCGGCGATAAAACCGGCAGCGGTGATTACGGCACGACCAATGATATCGCAGTGATCTGGCCTGAAAACAAAGCGCCGCTGGTGCTGGTGACGTATTTCACCCAACCCGAAAAAGATGCAAAATCCCGTCGTGATGTGCTCGCCAGTGCGGCCAAGATTGTGACGCAGGGTTATTGATCCACGCGCATAACGATTCATTAAAACAATAAGAAAAGGGTCCGCAGGGACCCTTTTTTGTGTCTGTTTAACGCCTGATCCGGTTAACGGCCAACGCGTGCCATCAGTGAAGCCGGATAACGGTCGCCCTGAACTTTCACGGTCTCCAGTGCGGTGGCTATGGTGCGCAGTTCGGCGTCTGACAGCGTGACCTCAGCAGAGGCGAGATTTTCTTCCAGACGGTGCAGTTTAGTGGTGCCCGGGATCGGCACTATCCACGGTTTCTGTGCCAGCAGCCAGGCTAACGCTATCTGCGCGGGCGTCACTTTTTTGTCCTGAGCAATCTGGTGAATAACTGTGATCAACTGCTGATTGGCCGCCAGTGCTTCCGGAGAAAAACGTGGCACAAGGCTCCGGAAATCATCACTGCCGAACGTTGAATCTGCGGTAATCGATCCGGTCAGGAAGCCTTTACCGAGCGGACTGAATGGCACAAAGCCGATGCCCAGTTCCTCCAGCGTGGGGATGATTTCCTGCTCCGGCTCACGCCACCACATCGAATATTCACTTTGCAGTGCGGTCACCGGTTGTACCGCGTGCGCACGGCGAATGGTCTGCGCGCCCGCTTCAGACAGTCCGAAATGCTTCACCTTACCTTCGCTGATCAGCTCTTTCACCGTACCGGCGACGTCTTCAATCGGTACATCCGGGTCAACACGGTGCTGATAGAGCAGGTCGATAACGTCGGTTTTCAGACGCTTCAGCGAGCCTTCAACGGCCTGGCGGATATGTTCCGGGCGGCTGTTAAGGATCTGCTGCTTATTATCATCGCCGAAAGTGAAACCAAATTTTGTCGCTATCACCACTTTGTCACGAACCGGTGCCAGCGCCTCGCCAACCACTTCTTCATTGAGATAAGGGCCATAAACTTCAGCAGTATCAAAGAAAGTGACGCCCCGTTCGACGGCAGCGCGGATCAGTTCAACCGCCTGTTTGGTCCCTGTGGCAGGCCCGTAGCCATGGCTCAGACCCATACAACCCAAACCGAGTGATGAGACTTCAAGGCCGGATTTTCCCAGCAGACGTTTTTGCATGTGGTTTTCCTCTTATTAATTTCTGAAATCCTGTCATCTTGTGATTATGGGATTTTGGGATTTCCCGTTGCGGGCAACGGCAGGTGATGTAGTGTCAGTAATACTAGACGCTGAACTTTCATCAGATTAGAGGGGGCTATCTGCAAGAGCTTATGAGCAGGATTCATGAATCAAGATGAGGCCGTTGTTATATCCTTGAAAAGTGGCCCTGTATTAACGGTTTTAATAAGCAGTAATAAAAGTCCGGATTATTTCGTCCCTAAGTGGAATTGATCTCGTTGTAATATATTTAAACATTTATATCAGGCCAATATTCAGCCAGTTACTGGCGATATAATTATTATTGACACTTATCTGCTGTCCCCGAGACTATAATTGCAATATTCACTATGACGTCTGATCCGGGTATCCCAACCTGTGCGGCGTCACGGCTATCTGGCCAAACCTCTTCGCGATTTCGTCAGCAGGAAGTGCCTGCCGGGATCCCTGTTTAGCCTGTGTTTAACAGGCCGGAAGTGCTTTTTAGGCCTTTATTAATGACCTCGTAATGGGCTTAACTCAGCACGATCGTTCATTAAATCAGCAACATATTGATTAGTATGCAAAAGAATAAACAATTCTATACAAAATAAATTATTGAGGTGGGGGCAAAAAAGCCATATATTGGCCGCGTTTTTCACAGGGTACTTACTTTTAAATTCCATTTATTCAATTGCGGCGTTACCAATAACCCGCGGTTGTAGGAGAGATATGATGACGGATAAAGTCCGTATTGACAGTTTAGGTGCGAATTCATTAAACGGAAACAATGAAACCTATTTGGCGAGACAAGCTGAATTTGAATCGAATGTTCGGAGCTATCCTCGTAAATTGCCTCTGGCAATCGCGAAAGCCAATGGCGTGTGGATCACTGATGTTGAGAATAATCAATATCTTGATTGCCTGGCAGGCGCGGGTACGCTGGCTCTGGGACATAATCATCCTGACGTGCTGCAAAGCATCCAAAATGTCATTACCAGCGGCTTGCCGTTACATACACTGGATCTGACAACACCGTTGAAAGATCAGTTCTCCGAATATCTGCTTTCTGTGTTGCCACAACAGGGCAAAGAATATTGCCTGCAGTTCACCGGCCCGTCCGGTGCTGATGCTGTTGAAGCGGCAATGAAACTGGCTAAGAAAGTCACTGGCCGTACCGGTATCATCAGTTTCTCTGGTGGTTACCACGGCATGACTCACGCCACGCTGGCGGTGACCGGTAACCTGTCTCCGAAAGAAGCGGTTAACGGCATGATGCCGGAAGTGCAGTTTATGCCTTATCCGCACCAGTACCGCTGCCCGCTGGGCATTGGCGGTGACGCTGGCGTTAAAGCCTTAACTTACTACTTCGAAAACCTGATCAACGACGTGGAAAGCGGCGTTCGCAAACCAGCGGCTGTGATCCTGGAAGCCGTTCAGGGCGAAGGCGGCGTGAACCCGGCTCCGGCTGAGTGGTTGCAGCGCATCCGTAAAGTGACTCAGGAACACGGCATTCTGCTGATCCTCGATGAAGTACAGGCGGGTTTCTGCCGTACCGGCAAACAGTTCGCCTTCGAACACGCAGGTATTGAGCCGGACATCATTGTGATGTCTAAAGCGGTGGGCGGTGGTCTGCCACTGGCCGTTCTGGGTATCAAAAAAGAGTTCGACGCCTGGGCGCCGGGTCACCACACCGGGACCTTCCGCGGCAACCAGCTGGCGATGGCGACCGGCCTGACCACGCTGAAAATTCTGAAAGAAGAAAAAATTGCCGAGAAAGTGGCTGCACAGGGCGAGTGGCTGAAAGGCAAACTGGCTGAGATGCAGAAACGTTACCCGGTAATCGGCCACGTGCGCGGTCTGGGTCTGATGATCGGTATCGAGATCGTGAAACCGAACGAAGCGCAGGATCATATGGGGTGCTACCCGGCTGACGGCGAGCTTTCTGCCCTGTTGCAGAAAAAATGCTTCGAAGCAGGCCTGATCCTCGAACGCGGTGGCCGTAATGGTTGCGTTCTTCGCCTGTTGCCTTCCCTGCTGATCACCAATGATGAGCTGGGTATTTTCCTCGATAAGTTTGAGCAGGCGCTGTTAGCGGCTGGCGTCAAGCCTGTCTGAGCGGAGTAAGAGATTCTGATGTCCGAGTTAAACCCGATTCTGGCAGGTTCAGCGCAAAGCACTGAAGCCTATCAGCAAGCCATTGCGCAGAGCAGTGAAGCTGTTGTGCAGTGGCTGCAACAACCTGAGATGTATCAGGGCAAAACCGTTGCTGAGCTACGTGAACGTATCAAACTGGACTTCAATCCAAACGGCCTGGGTAACCAGGCCGCGATTGAACGCGCCATTGAATACTTTTTAAAAGACAGCCTGTCTGTACATCATCCGCAGTGTGTTGCGCATCTGCATTGCCCGAGTCTTGTCGTCAGCCAGGCTGCGGAAGTGCTGATCAACGCCACTAACCAGAGTATGGACTCCTGGGATCAAAGCCCGTCAGCGACCATCATTGAGATGAAACTGATCGAATGGCTGCGTACTCAGGTTGGCTATCAGGCTGGCGACGCGGGCGTGTTCACCAGCGGCGGCACCCAGAGCAATCTGATGGGTCTGATGCTGGCGCGTGATGCCTTCTTTGCCCGTCAGGGGCATTCCATTCAGCAGGATGGTCTGGTCGGAAATCTGCGTAAAGTTAAAGTGTTATGCTCTGAAAACGCGCATTTCTCTGTGCAGAAGAACATGGCATTGCTCGGTCTGGGTTATCAGTGCGTGACGCTGGTGAAAACCGACGAGTTCGCGCGTATGGATCTCAACGATCTGCGCGATAAAGTCGCACAGGCGCAGGCCAATGGCGATCAGATACTCGCGATCGTGGCGACCGCCGGGACCACCGACGCCGGTGCTATCGACCCGCTGCGCGCCATTGCTGAACTGGCCGCTGAGCATCAGATTTGGGTTCATGTGGATGCGGCGTGGGGCGGTGCTCTGTTGCTGTCCGAAAAATACCGCGACTATCTGGACGGTATCGAGTTAGTGGATTCCATCACTCTGGACTTCCACAAACAGTTCTTCCAGACCATCAGCTGTGGCGCGTTCCTGCTTAAAGAAGAACGTCATTACGAGCTGATGCGCTATCAGGCGGCTTATCTGAACTCTGAGTTCGACGAAGCGGCTGGCGTACCGAATCTGGTGTCCAAATCACTGCAAACCACCCGCCGTTTCGATGCATTGAAACTGTGGATGGGTCTTGAGGCGTTAGGCCAGAAACAGTATGCCGCCATCATCGATCACGGTGTGACGATGGCGCAGGAAGTCGCGCAGTATGTGACCTCTGAAGCCGCGCTGGAACTGGTGATGAAGCCGCAGCTGGCGAGTGTGCTGTTCCGTTATCGTCCTGAGCAACTGGCGGGCAGCAGCGATGCGGCTATCGCGTTGCTGAACCAGAAAATCGGCGATGCGCTGCTGGAATCTGGTCGCGCCAACGTAGGCGTGACGGAGCATAACGGCGTGACCTGCCTGAAACTGACTCTGCTGAACCCGACGGTGACGCTGGAAGACGTGAAAGTTCTGCTGGCGCTGGTTGAGAAAACCGCACAGCAACTGCTGAACCAGTAAGTTTTAGTTCTGCGCCCAGGCGCAGCCAAAAGCCGGTGATACGAAAGTGTCACCGGCTTTTTTATGTCCTTATTCACCGCACGCCCTTTGTATTGCTGAACCACGGGAAAAAAGAACCCACCTGATGGTGGGCTGTGTAAGGGGTAATGCTTAAAGTATGCGACTCAGCTAAATCAGGGTTTGCTTGTCAGGTAATTTCATTGGCGGGTGAGCGGAGTAATGAACAAATCTTGCCGATGTAGTATTTTCATTTTGATAATGCACCACATGGCTTGATGTCCAGTCACCAAACGGCTTGCTCTGATTATATGACTGGTGACCGACATGGTAATGCCAGAGTCTGTTGGCGATTGCATACTGGATCAATTCCAGCCTCCTGGTGTGATTGAGACTGACTCCTGCTGAGGACTTATTCCTTCCCGGCAGGGAACTAAATCCACTTGACTTCAGCAATGCGACGAAGTCGCCCACGACCTTAACCTCTTCTTTTTTCAGGGTTAACATCAAATTAATGAATGATTGTGAATAAGTTACACTGACAGTCATTATGCATCCTTTCTCATTGACTCGATCCAATTGGCAAACTCTTCACCAGTAGTAACCCAATCAGGGTGGTTAACGCTTTTTGACTGGATAGATTGGGACATCACGTTAAGGTCATACGAAAATTCGTCGCTGCTTTGGGTCTGATACAGAGCAACGAGCTCACAGAGTTCAGTGGTTATTTTTTGATAATCTTCAAAAGATTGCAGTGCCTTCGTCTTCATATATCGCAGATGCGTGATGTGGGGAGCCCAGGCTTCATGCATTTCGGCTTTAAAAAAGGTATATAGCATTCTTTTATTACCTAGCGAAATCTCAGCAACCCGTGAACGAAGATTTTCAGCTGAGTTCTCTTTAATCTGAAGGCTTTCTATGTCTGCTTCAGTTCCTGATTTCAGAGCCAAAATCATTTTGCTGCCTTCGATACATTGAAGCCTCACCGAATCAACAATGGCATCTGTTTTCTTTATTGCGTCCAACACCTGTTTTTTTGTCAGTGAACGATGATGGCTTCGATCAAAATCATCCAGGGGCCTCTCAACCGCCTGAGAAGCCTTTCTAAATATGCCATCAACCTTATCCAGGTCGGGGCTAAAAAATGCCAAAGCCTCAATGCCAATCATCTCATTCATCCTTTGAGTTTATGGTGTATATCCCTTTACCGCAAACAGCCCGTAATCTTTGTTCGGGCAGATCCTTACTTATTTCATAACATCGGACTCGCCCCAGAAATCATAGTAAACGAGCCAGTCACTCATTTATATACCGATGGCGCTAAGCCTTTAGCACGTTCTCTTTTCAGAAAACCCGCCTATTCACCGAACTTTCCTATTCTTCCGACCGCCCGGGCCTCGTTTCCTATACTGGTACTTTGTGCTGAAAACGGGGAGGGACGATGAATTTTCTGTCACACTTCAATTTTATCGCGCTGGTGATGACACCGGCATTTTGGATTGGCGTCGCGACGATGGTGGTGGTTACGCTGGTGACTTACTGGCTGCTGAGCTGGTTACTGTCGTTTCTGCGCAAAGGCGTTAAGAGCTGGGGAGAGGTGCATCCGGCGACCAACAGAATGCGATTTATATTGGGCGATATGCTCAACCGCACTAATAATCTGCTGATATTTGTCGCCGCATTCCTGTTCAGCCTGCGGTTCGTCAATCTGCCGGACAATCTCTACAACACCATCAGCCATGCGTGGTTTCTGGTGCTGGCGCTGCAAATGGCGCTATGGCTCGATCAGGGGGTGGTGTCGTGGTTGCGGCATATCATGCGGCAGCCGGGCATGAACAAAAATCCGGTGACGCTGGTGATCACCGGGCTGATATTCCGCGCGATGGTCTGGTCGGTAATGCTGTTATCCATTCTGGCTAACGTTGGCGTCAACATTACCGCGCTGGTCGCCAGTCTGGGCGTGGGCGGTATTGCTATCGCGCTGGCTATCCAGACCATCCTCAGCGATGTATTTGCCTCGCTGTCCATTGGCTTTGATAAGCCTTTCGAAATTGGTGATTTTGTGGTGTTCAATGATGTCGCCGGTACGGTTGAACATATCGGCCTGAAGACCACGCGCATCCGCAGCCTGAGCGGGGAACAGATTGTCTGCGGGAATGCCATTTTGCTTCAGCAGACGCTGCATAATTACAAGCGTATGCAGACCCGCCGCATCGTGTTTAATTTTGGTATCGCCATCAATACGCCGCCGGATAAGCTGCGCAATATCGGTGACATGGTCAAAGGGATTATTATCGATGTCGGCGAAACCAAATTTGACCGGGCTCATCTGCTGGGTTTTGGCACCGACCGTTTGAATATTGAGGTGGTTCATATCGTTAATACCGCCGACTACAATAAATATATGGATATCCAGCAGGAAATTAATATCCGCATTATCGAAAAGCTCATGGAAAACGGTATTGAGATGGCGCTGCCAAATATGATTGTTAAAACACCGGAGAAAAGTGGCTTTGGAGAATGGGAAGCTGCCAGCGCAAAACCGCAGGGTTAGGATAAAAGACAGGTTTGCCGCATATCGAAACGCAGCAACCCTGTCTTTTTGTGGATCCGGATCGCCGGATAAATGTGCCCTCAGGCAGGCAATTTCAGCGGGCTTTGCTACGCTTTCTTAGCATCCTGTATCTGAACCTCGCCCTGCAAACCATACTGATTTCCCGAAAATCTGCTGAGGAGTTCATTCTATGCCTTTTGTTAAAACGAAAGACGGCGTCAATATTTTCTTCAAAGACTGGGGTCCGAAAGACAAGCAACCGGTTGTTTTCCATCACGGATGGCCGCTGAGTGCGGATGACTGGGACAATCAGATGTTGTTCTTCCTGGCCGAAGGTTTTCGTGTGATCGCCATCGACCGTCGCGGACACGGGCGTTCGGATCAGACCAGTGAAGGTAACGATATGGATCACTATGCGTCTGACGCTTCCGCTGTTGCCGAGCATCTTGACCTGCATGATGCCGTGCATATCGGTCATTCAACGGGCGGGGGGCAGGTTGCCCGCTATGTGGCGCAATACGGCCAGCCGCAGGGACGTGTGGCGAAAGCGGTGCTGATCAGCGCGGTTCCGCCGCTGATGGTGAAGACGGATGCTAATCCCGACGGTACACCGATTGCCGTCTTCGATGGTTTTCGCAGTGCGCTCGCCGCAAACCGCGCGCAGTTTTATTTAGACGTCGCTTCCGGGCCTTTCTACGGGTTTAACCGCGATGGGGCAGAAGTGTCACAAGGCACCATCAATAACTGGTGGCGTCAGGGTATGACCGGCAGCGCCAATGCGCATTACGAAGGAATCAAGGCGTTTTCAGAAACGGATCAGACCGACGATCTGAAAGCCATTACTGTGCCGACGCTGGTCTTGCAGGGGGATGACGATCAGGTTGTACCCTATAAAGATGCTGCTCTCCTGCAGGATAAACTGCTGGCAGACAGCACCCTTAAGATTTATCCGGGATATCCTCACGGTATGCACACCACGCACGCCGACGTGATCAATAAGGATATTCTGGCGTTTATTCGCGGATAATTCCTGCGTCATTTACGTCATACATCTTTTTAAACAAAGACCCGCTGAAATGGCGGGTTTTTTCTGCAAGGCATAAAAAAGCCCGTCAGGGGAAACGGGCGTTTTTAAGGTTACAAGGGGAAGTCTTGAGATTTCTGTAGGTTGCTACAGAGATGTTCACTATACACTCCCACTGTGACAGAAATGTGTAGGAGAATTCTGGTTCTCACGACAAAGCGTGGCGCGAACGATGGCGGGATTGCGTCTTTCAGGCAATAAAAAAGGCCCGAAGGCCTTTTTTATGCGGACTATGCCAGCTTACTCACTTACTTACGGCCAAGCAGTAAACCCAGCACAACACCAATTGCGCCTGCCGCGATCAGACCGGACAGGGGATTTTCTTTGATCTTCTCCGCGACGTCAGAGACGACTTCACCGGCCTGAGCCGAGTATTTCCGCGCTGCGCCTTTAATCTGGTGCTTAGGAGAATCAACAAAATCGCCAAATTGTTTCTGTGCTTCACCGGCAAGCTGCTTGCCTTTGTCTTCGAGTTTATCTGCCAGATGGTTTGCGTCTGCATCGATATCATGTGATGACATGGTTTTCTCCTTTTGTTAACCGACTTTAAGCCTAGTCGATAATTTCCAGCTCAGGACAATATTCCGCTTATTCCTAAAAAACCGCCGGTTAAATGACCTGCGTCAACGTGGTGAAGCGCACAGCACCAGCGGCTGATCACGCGGCCAGGTACGGAGATCCAGCCGGTCGGTCACGTGGATTTCTCTGCCGCTGAGCAGGTCACGACAGGTGCGGTGAGCCAGTGATTCTGGCAGCATCACCTGCGTATCAACTCCCTCTGCGGGCTGAGTAAAGCCGACTTTTTGCTCATTAAAAACCAGACGGGGCGCGGCGACAATCACCGCTTCGCCGTTTGCCTGCCGCGCAAAAGCGATGACGTTACCGGCGTGGTCGCCAGTGGTTTCCAGCGGGAGATAATCCCCTCGCAGAAACAGCGCGGTTTTTTGCTGACGATAACGGGCAAGAACGGCAACAATATGTTGTTTCAGCCGCCCGCTTGTCCACGCCGTTTCATCGTTCCACGCCGGTTTTTCTCCCTGAACCAGCAGGCGATCCAGCTCATCGAAATCAGGCAGACGCCGGTTATCCGGATCCACCAGACTGAAATTGAGCACTTCGCTGCCCTGATAAATATCCGGGACACCCGGCGCGATCATTTTGATCACCGTTTGGGTCAGACTGTTCACCAGCCCGGCGCGAATAAAGGGACGGATGGCAGCGTAAAAATCATTAAGAAACAGACTGTTATCCGGCGAAAGCAAATGACGGGCATAGCCGAGTACGGCGTTTTCATAATCATCGTTGCTGTCACCCCAGCTGGTACGCAGTTTGGCTTCACGCAGCGCCTTTTCTACGAATAGCTGGAATCTTTCATTGAGTTTACGCAAACCTTCCTCATCGGCCGGATGCAGTGTTGCCGGCCATGCACCGGCCAGCGCCTGATAAAGCATCCATGCGCCGGTCAGTTTCGGTGCGGGGCCGTCGGGCAAGGTGATGACTTTCGACTGATTCATCTGATGCCAGCGGGTGACATTTTCGGCCCAGAGTTCCGGCGCTTCGGTGAGGGTAAACAGTCTGGCGCGGGCATCTTCGCCGCGTTTGGTATCGTGAGTTGACGTGGTGGAAAGTGCTGCCGGTTGTTCCCCGAGCCGACGTGCCATTTCCTGATGGAACCGGTCAAGGGAAAACCTGCGCAGCAGAGGCTCTGCGCCCACTTCGTTCAGGGCCAGATCCATGTGCTGGCGGAAGAACAGCGTGTCCTCCACGGATTTCGCCATCAGCGGCCCCGTCAGTTGCTGGAAGCGGGTGCGGAACTGGTCAGCCTGACAGGATACGGACTCCGGTGTTTGCGCACAGAGAATACGAGCCAGAAATTCGAGAATATCCGCCGGTACGGCAAGCGATGAGGTGGTGATCTTCCCGATAATGTTATGCAGCAGGGCAGCGTCATCGGCGGGCAGTCCACGCGATGTGCCATAAGTGCGATACACCGGGAAGGCGATCAGCAATTCACGCAGCGCTGCCCGCAGGGTGTTGGCATCCCAGGTGTGGTCTTCCGCTTCTGCAATATTCAGCGCCAGCTGGCACAGCGTAGTGAATTCCCCTTCGAAATTTTTCTCCACCATCATCAGTTTGGCGGCGCGCAATTCTTCGCGCATATCCACCGGCTTGCCGACCACGTTTTCATACAGATTGCGCAGCACCGCGATGTTTTCATCTTCGACCAGCACATCGGAAAGTGCGGCGATAAATTCATAACCTGTGGTGCCGGAAACCGGCCAGTCAGCGGGCAGACGTTCGCCTTTACCGAGGATTTTCTCCACCGTGATGTAGCAATCCGCACCGGCCTTTTCCCGCAGACGTTCAAGATAAGCTTTCGGATCGGCAAGACCGTCCACATGATCCACCCGTAACCCGTCCACCGCGCCGGAATGCACCAGTTCGAGGATCAACCGGTGCGTATCCTCGAATACCGCGTCATCTTCCACCCGCACGCCCGCCAGACCGGTAATTTCAAAAAATCGCCGGTACGAAAGTTCACGCGGCGCATCGCGCCATGACATCAGCCGGTAGGGCTGGCGCTGATGTAACTCTGCCAGCGTGCCGTTATCCGGCGTGGTTGCGCTGGCGTCGTGCGTGTCTGGCGCAAGGGGATAGTATGTGTCGAAATAGGCGAGTGCAGGCTGACCGGTTCGGGGATCCGGCTTCAGGGTTATTTCACCTTTTTCCAGCACCTCTTCAAACGTATCGCCGAGAAAAGGCAGGGTCAGCCGCTGCGACCAGTCGATATCAAAATGCCGTGCATAACGGCTTTTTTCGCCGTGTTCAATCACGTCACGCCACCATGGGTTTTCCAGCGACGCGGCCATATGATTCGGCACGATATCGAGGATCAGTCCCAGACCAGCGGCTTTCAGCGCCTGCGACAAACGGTCAAATCCCGCACGTCCGCCAATTATCGGATCGATTTCGTTGGCGTCGGTAATGTCGTAGCCATGCGTGGAATCGGAAGTCGCAGTAAAAATCGGTGAAGCATATAAATGGCTGATCCCAAGCCGCTTTAAATAAGGAACCAGTGCCACTGCTTTATCAAAATCCATGCCATCGCGGAACTGAATACGGTAGGTCGCGGCGGGTATGTTCACATTGATTCTCCCCTGAAAAGACGGACGATAACGGAGCCGGGTTCTGACGCTTCTGTCGCTTCGGGCCAGGCAAACAGCGTTTCACCCGGCTGGTCCGGCAGCGGTTGTGTGGTTTCCCCGAGATTGAGGGTCAGAGACAGGATGCCTTTGGAGAATGTCCAGGTGACGGCGAGCACACCGTCCGCCGCCTGCACTATTTTGCCCACGTTACCCTGCGCCGGCGTGAGTAACGGCACGACATATTCACGCCGCAGCTGAAGCAATGTGCGGGTCAGCGCCAGACTGCCCACGCCATCAGGGCTGGCGGGTTTCTGCCAGTCCAGTTTAGAGCTTTCGAACGTCGCTACGGCATTAGGATCGGGCACGCTTTCATTGCCATATCCGCTGTGGCCTTCGAATTCTCTGGCGCGTCCTTCACGAACCGCCTGCGCAAGCTCACCTTCAAAATCGGTGAAAAACAGGAACGGATGGGTTTCGCCATACTCTTCGCCCATAAATAACAGTGGAATATGAGGTGAAAGCAGTAATGCGGCCAGCAGGGCGCGTGTTTTACGTTCACCTGCCAGCGTGATCAGACGGTCACCCTGTGCGCGGTTGCCAATCTGATCGTGGTTTTGGATGAAATCGACAAAGGCGACCGGTGGCTGATCGCGGCTCTTTTCCCCGCGCGGCTTACCACTTTGCGGGGAAATTTCGCCCTGATACGCAAACCCTTCCGCGAACGCGCGGGCGGCTAACCCGAGGGGATCGGCGGCGAAATCCTGATAGTAGGCGTGCGTTTCACCGGTACTGAGCACGTGGACCGCGTTATGCAAGTCATCATTCCATTCAGCGGTAAACAGCGGAACATCGCCTGCGGGCGTGCGCGGATGCAAAGAGGTAATATTGCGGCTGTCTTCGGTGGTCAGATGCACGTGGCGACCGGTGATTTCTGCGCGAATACGCCGGGCGATCTCCGGCAGAATATGCGGGTCTGAGGGGTCTTTCATCTGATCGACCGCGTCAAAACGCAGCCCGTCAAGGTGATACTCTTTCAGCCAGTAAAGCGGCGCTTCGGTAATGTACTGACGGGCACCTTCCTGATCATAAGCAATGCCCGCGCCCCAGGCGGTCTGGCGTTCAGAATCGAAAAACTGCGGCGCCAGCAAGGGCAGGTAATTGCCCTCAGGGCCGAAATGGTTGAGCACAATATCGAGCACCACCGAGATGCCGTGACCGTGCGCCGCATCGACAAAAGCTTTGAAATCATCCGGTGTGCCGTAAGCAGAATGCGGCGCGTACAGCAAAACGCCGTCATATCCCCAGCCGCGTTGACCGCCAAACTGCGCCAGTGGCAACACTTCAATCATGGTAATGCCGGTTTCAGCCAGATAAGGCAATTTCTCCATCGCCGCTGCGAACGTGCCCTGCGGGGTAAATGTGCCGACATGAAGCTCATAAATCACCGACTCTTCCCACGGACGTCCTTTCCATTCAGCGTTCTGCCACTGATAGCTTTCTGAAGACGTGACCAGCGAAGGGCCGTTGACGCCTGCCTGCTGGGCACGGGAAGCGGGATCAGGCACCGCCATGCCATCGGGCAGAATAAACTGGTATGCCACACCGGCAGAAACACCGGTTGCCACCTGTTCAAACCAGCCGTCTTCAGCAGCAGACATTTCTGTGTCCTTGCCGGAAAGGCGCAAGGTTAATTTTGCCTGACCCGGTGCCCAGACCCGAAAGTGAACCGTACCGGCGGCAATGAAATTAGCCCCCCAGCTGGTGGTGAATGCGTTGAAATGCATCGCGTTACCTCGCATAAAAATGGGCGATCAAAAGGTCAGTTAGCCAACGAATAATAATGATAGTCGAGGATGACGCGGATGGGAGGCTGCCAGGCGTCAGGCCCCGGTTAAGGCCGGGGCGTTAAGGGTAAGTGTGATGAAAGCGGTGCTGGCATCAGGACGACGAGGTGAAAAACACGATGGAAATAATGAAAGAAACGACGGTTCCGATGAGCAACATACATTTGCTCGGCGTGAAGAACTTCTTGTTCTGATTGGCTTTATAAGCCTTGAGTAATAACCACAGCATCACGATGCCAATGATAATAAATATTACGCCACCTGATATACTCGCGACTGGAGCCATATAAGTATCCTTCTCGTCGGTAAAATTTAATTATAGCTCAGCATCAGAGAAGCGTTTTTGAAGCGAATATTAACGTTCATCGGCAATACTGGCATCAGACGATATGACATGCCCGGCCTGCCGCAGCGTCCGGTTCAGACTGTACTGAAGCCGCCGATCAAATGTATAATATCCTGCCGCGATAATGACATAGCGGAACTACCGTTTTGCAGTGACTTAAGTGAAATAAAGCGTTTAATAAATGGGTTTTTATAAAATGGCGTTCAGCCTCAGATAACAATCACACAATACCTAAGGGAATTAAATGAAGTTTCTTCAAACTCTGCTTTTCATGCTGTCAGTGGTGATTACCGGACAGGCCAGTGCGGCAACCACAACACTGACCGATGTACTGGGAAATAAAATAACCTTAAATACCCCGGTAAAAAGAGCGGTATTAGGTTTCTATTTTGAAGACTATATGGCGGTTGGCGGGGAACAGGCGTTTGACCATATTGTCGGTATCTCCCGCGAAGCCTGGCATGGCAAAGTTCCGGCGAACTGGGATATGTATATTAAACACCGTCCCTCCATTGCCGACATCCCGGATATTGGCGAAATCGATCTGCATAACGTGTCACTGGAAAAAGTGATCAGCCTGAAACCGGATGTGGTCATTTTAGCCAGCTGGCAGTATGCCGCCCTGAAATATGAAGTCACGCAACTTCAGAGTCTGAACATCCCGGTTGTGGTGCTCGACTACAATGACCAGACGGTGGAAAATCATGTGAAATCCACGGAAATCATCGGGATATTAACCGGTCAGACTGAGCGCGCGCATGAGCTTGCTCAGCTTTATAAAAATAACATCACGCTGATTGAAGACCGGATCAAACAGGCAAATCTGCCGAAGCCAAAAGTCTACATTGAGTTTGGTAATAAAGGTCCGGCAGAGTATTCGTTTACCTATGGCGAAAATATGTGGGGCGTGATGCTGCGTCTCGCGGGTGGTGAAAATATCGCGGCGCCGTTTGTTAAACAGTGGGGCGAAATTAACCCTGAGCAGTTGCTGGTCGCTAAACCGGATGTCATTTTTATTTCCGGCAGGGAAAATAATAAGGTCGATACCGCATTAGAAATGGGTATTGGCGTCAATGAAGCCACGGCGAGAAAAAAACTGAACGGGTTCGCACATCGTGACGGCTGGAGTTCATTACCGGCCATTCAGAATGACAGACTCTTCGGCGTTTATCAGGGCGCATCGCGTACGCTGGTAGATTTCACTATGGTGCAGTTTATTGCCAAATCTCTTTATCCGGATTTATTTAAGGATATTGATCCGGTGAAAAACTATCACGATTATTACACGAAATATCTGCCTGTTGTGCCGGTGGGAACCTTTGCGTTATCGGCCAGTGCTGAGCAGCAATAATTGTTTCTGATAACCGATCGTTGCTGTTAATCCATCGCCGCGATACGTTGCGGCGATGAGTCAGTCATCTCGTGGGATGCCGCCCTGTCGCCGCGTACATTTCAGTGACTGCGAATTAAAAGGGATGAATTAAAAGGTATAAAGCACTGCCAGATTAAAGGTCGTCCCGCCGCGTTTTTCCACTATCGGGCTGTCAGCGGCTTTATCGTCCAGCCAGGTGTAATCCGCACTGACCAGACCGCTCCAGTTCGGGGTTAACTGATGACTCCAGGTCAGGCTGCTGTCCACGCCATAGAATCCTCCGGCGGCCTGATAAGCCCCAAAATGACTGCGACTGCTTTGCTCGCGGCTTACACCATAAAAGGTGTTCATGTAGCGCCGGTCGCCAAAGAGCGCCGCCGACTGGAGCGCGACGGTGTCTGTATCATTCTGAAGCGGCAGCAACGTCACGGAAGTCTGATAATGCACGCCTTGCCCGTCGGTAAGCGGCAGGGTCGCTTTGCCTTCAAAAGACAGCCACGGTGTGGCTGACCAGCCCACGGCAAGGGCCGTGTTGGCGGTCGCATCAATATGCCCCATACCTTTGAGTTTTGCCGAGCCATCCCGCCACATGGAATTTTTGTCCGTGCGTCCGAGGCTATATCCCAGCGTATGTTCCAGATACAGGCCGTTATCCGTCTGCAAGTCATAGCCGATGCCTTTGAGCGAGTCGAAGAAAAACGCACCGTCCCGCGCCTGAATAACCGGCGCAACCAGCCAGTTACGCTCGCCGGAACCACTGTAACGCGGCGCGTTCTGCGCGCCAATTCCCACCGTGAAGGTGGTCGCTGGCGGAGTGTCCTCAGCCAGTGTTTTAAGCACTGTCGCGGACAGGGCGAAACAGGTAATGTGCAGTATTAGTTTTCTGGATATCATGTAATTCCTCATCACCCAAACGTATGGTTCGTAGCGGATTGCAGCCGCGCCTGAAACCGAAGTATGAAGAGGCAGTGTCAACAAACTGTCGGGGATTTATGAAGAAACCGTCAAGGCGACAAACATGCAAACAACACGAGTCCTGATCATTGAAGACGATGCCGATGCGGCAGACGTTCTCGATGCCTATTTACAACGTGAAGGGTATGAGGTGCAGATTGCGGGCGACGGCATTTCCGGGCTCGACAAAGCATTGCGCTGGAAGCCCGATCTGGTGCTGCTGGATGTGATGCTGCCGGGCATGAGCGGCACCGACGTGCTGGCGACGCTGCGGCGGGAAACCCGTACGCCGGTGATTATGGTGACGGCGATGGGCGATATGCCGGACAAAATTGGCGCGCTGCGGGAAGGTGCCGATGACTACGTGGTTAAACCTTATAATCCCGGCGAAGTCGTGGCGCGGGTACACGCCGTGCTCCGGCGCACTGCGTCCGGCCAAAAGGATTCAGCAACGCTGCGCTGGCAGTCGCTTGAGGTGGATGTTGATGCGCTTACCGCCGCCGTCAGCGCCCCGGCGGGTGAAAACCGCTATCTGGATTTAACCCCGACCGAATTCAGCATTCTGAGCACGCTGATGCGCGCCCCGACGCGGCCGTTTTCGCGCCAGTATTTGCTTGAGCAATGCCTGCCTGAGAGTGAGGCGCTGGAAAGGGTAGTCGATACGCATGTCTATAACTTGCGTAAAAAGCTTGAATCAGCGGGCATCCTGAATGTGCTAGTCAACGTCCGCGGCGTGGGCTACAGGTTCAGACAGCCATGATCCGCTTACACTATCAGTCTTTATGGCGCTGGATCTGCGTGCGCATTCTGACGCTCGCCATCGGCAGCGTGGTTGTGATTGCGCTGTGTATGTGGCTGCGGTTTGTGATCGAAAACCTGTGGGTTTTGCATCATATGTCTCCTGCGATGCGGCAGGAGTTTGAGGTATTGCGCAATAACCCTGAACTCAATCTCACGCGTTTCCATGAGATTGTGGATCTGGGCTGGGGAGCGCGTTACTCGGATCCTTCTATCGCGTCAGCTGACTGGATCATGGTCGCCATTCTGGTGCTGGTGGTCATTCCGTTTATCGCGATTTTGGGATTAAAAGCCGCACGGCCGCTTTCCTCACAGTTTAGCCGTCTGGCGCAGGTGGCCCGTGCGGTAACCAAAGGGGATTTCAATACTCAGGCTGAACCGGTGAAAAATGCCCCCGCAGAACTGGTGCAGTTCACCGATGATTTTAACGCCATGATGCTGCAACTCTCGCGCTATGAGCGTGAACTGCGGGCATCGCATGTCGCAATGGCGCATGAGCTGCGTTCACCCCTGACGGCAGCAGTCGGGCGGTTGCAGGGGATGCTCGATGGCGTATTTCCGCCGGAGCCACGCCAGTTGCAGATGGTAATGAAACAGCTTCTGCACCTGAACCGTCTGATTGACGAACTGCATCTGCTTTCTCTGGCGGATGCCGGTCAGCTGAATCTGAGCAAAACGCCGCTGGATCTCACTGAACTGTTGCGCGAACGGGTCGCCTGGCTGAAACCTCAGTCAGCGGAGGCCGGTTTTGACATCCTCCTCACGCCTGATACTCCTTGCCGTTATGTTGGCGACCCGTTCCGTCTCGGGCAGGTATTTACCATTCTGATGGAAAATGCGCTGCGTTACGCACTGGAAGGGCGGCGTCTCGACATCACGGTCAGGCCGGAAACCGGCGGTTATGAGATAGCGTTTCGGGACATGGGTCCGGCAGTCGATGACCATTTCCTGGCCGTTATGTTCGAGCGTTTCAGCCGGGCAGAATCTTCCCGCGCCCGGCATTCCGGTGGCAGCGGCCTTGGTTTATCCATTGCCCGCGCGATTTGTGAAGCCCACGGCGGGCGGATCAGTGCTGCGAAAAATGCGGGGGGCGGTCTGACCGTGACCGTCAGTTTACCTGTGCCGGAAAACGGACAATAAAAAAGACCGCGTCTTGACGGTTCCTTGATGAAATATCACGGGAATCTGGACAGTCAGTGGATTGAATAGCGATATCTCAATTCAGGACGACTGTTATGACCGTGACTTTGACTGATTATGTGCGCCACGCGGTGCGTCATCTGCACCCCTGTATTTGCCTGGCACCTCTCATCCCCGCAGCCTGTCTGCTGGTCCTGACCGTGATACTGACGGGCTGCGGGGATAAATCCCGTAAGCCCGCAGCCCCCGCACGCCCCGTCCGCGTGGTGATCGCCCCTTTACCCTCGGCATCCGCCACCGAGCCCCTGACCGGCGAAATCCGCGCTCAGGAAGAGGTGACACTGGGGTTCCGGCTGGACGGTCGGGTGCTGAGCCGCGCGGTCGATGTCGGCGACCCCGTGGTGGCAGGGCAGGTGCTGGCATCGCAGGAAAGTGACACGAGTCGTAATCAGCTAAACAGTGCGCAGGCCGATCTGGACAGCGCGCGGGCGGCAGAGCAGGTGGCGGCGCAGAATCTCAGGCGTATGCAGCTGCTGATGCCGGGTGGCGCTATCGCCCGCACTCAGCTCGACAGCGCGCAGTCTGACTGGCAGGCCGCCCGTTCGCGACGGCTGAGCAGTGAAGATTCACTGAAAACCGCGCGGGAAAACCTTTCCTGGGCACAGCTTACGGCGCCAGCGGATGGCGTGATCACGCAGGTCAGTGTGGCGCCGGGACAGGTTGTCAGCGCCGGACAAACTGTGGTGACACTTGCGTCGGGCCGCGGACGTGACGCGGTTTTCGACGTTGCCAGACCGCAGTCCTTTTCTCAGCAAACCGGCGGCACTTTCAATGTCTCGCTGCTTTCTGACCCGTCGGTTGTGACGACGGGTCATTTACGCGACATCAGCCCGCAGGCCGATCCGCAAACCCGCACGTGGCGGGTTCGCCTGACGCTCGATAATCCGCCGCCCGCGATGGCGCTGGGCGCCAGTGTTCAGCTTTCACTTGTGCATGCTGGTCAGCCGGTGATCGCGTTACCCGCTTCTGCGCTGACCCGCGCCGGAGGCAATCCGGCCCTTTTTATCGTCAATACCCAAACACAGACGCTGCATCTGCGCCCCGTTGTTTTAGAGAGTTACAGCGCTTCAGACATCTTTATCTCTTCCGGTCTCAGCCCCGGTGAAAAGGTGGTGATCGCCGGAGTGAGTCAGTTGCGTGAAGGTGAGAAAGTGATGCCCGGGGAGAATGCCGGATGAATCAGCGCACCTCATTACGCCCTTTTAACCTTTCCGCCTGGGCGCTGGATCATCAGTCCCTGATGGCCTTTTTCATGCTGCTGTTAATGACCGCAGGGGTCATCAGTTATGAGCATTTACCGCGTAATGAGGATCCGGCATTCACTATCAAAACCGCCGTGGTGACCGCCCGCTGGCCGGGGGCTGACGTGGCGGATTCGGTCAGCCTGATGACGGATCCGCTGGAGAAAAAATTACAGGAAACGCCCTATCTGGATTACGTCCAGAGTGAAACCCGCGCCGGGCAGTCGGTTATTTTTGTTAATTTGCGCGATGACACACCGCCTGCCGCCGTGGCGGGGATCTGGTATCAGGTGCGTAAAAAGATCCAGGACATTGCCCCGTCGTTACCCGCAGGTGTGCAAACCAGCGTGAACGATGAGTTCGATGATACGTTTGGCACGATTTATGGTTTTACCGCCGAAGGCTATACGCTGCGTGAACTGCGCGACCGGGTAGACGATATCAGCCGCAGTCTGATGTCTTTGCCGGACATGGGTAAAACCAGCCTGCTGGGTGTGCAGGAGCAGAATATCGTGATTGCGTTTTCGCCCGCACAACTGGCGGGAATGGGGCTGGATTTACAGCAAATTACCGATGCCCTGAAAGCGCAAAACGCCGTCGAACCTTCGGGTGTTTTGCGCAGCGACCGTGACAATATCGCCTTGCGGGTGAGCGGTGCGCTGACGTCGGAGCAGAGTCTGCGCGCGGTGACACTGCATATCGCCGGGCGCTACATTCCGCTGACGGACGTCGCGACCATCAGCCGTCAGGATGCCGAACCGCCGTCACCGGTCTTTCGTGTCAACGGTAAACCGGCTATCGGACTGGCTATTTCCATGGCGGCCAACGGCAATATGCTTTCCTTCGGCAAGGCGCTGAATGCGCGGATGGACGACATCAGCGCCAGACTGCCGCACGGCATTGAAATGAGTAAAGTCGCCGATCAGCCGGCAGTCGTTTCGCAAGCCGTCAGCGGCTTTATCCGGGTACTGATCGAAGCGGTAGTGATTGTTCTGGCCGTCTCTTTTGTTTCGCTCGGCACCCGCGCCGGGCTGGTCGTTGCTGCCGCCATTCCGGTTGTGCTGGCGATGACATTTACCGGTATGTCGCTGGCGGGAATTGGCTTACAGCGGATTTCACTGGGGGCGCTGATTATCGCGCTGGGGTTGCTGGTCGATGATGCCATGATCACCGTCGAGGCAATGGTATCGCGTATTGAGGCAGGAGAGTCCAAATGGCGTGCGGCGACGTATGCTTTTGAAACCACTGCGTTCCCGATGCTGACCGGCACGCTGGTGATGATCGCTGGGTTTATTCCTGTAGGTTTCGCCGCCTCCAGCGCCGGTGAATATTGCTACTCGTTGTTTGCGGTGGTGTGTATCGCGCTGCTGTGTTCCTGGCTGGTTGCGATTCTTTTTTCTCCGCTGATGGGTTTGTGGATCTTGCCTGAAAAACAGGCTTCACAGGGGGGAAAACGCAGCCGGATGATGGGGTTCTATCAGCGCCTGCTGAATCAGGTACTGGCGCACCGCGGAATGACAATCGGTGTTGCCTGTCTGCTGCTGGGGCTGGCGGTGTATGCAACGACGTTTATGCAGGGCGAGTTTTTTCCGGCATCAGATCGCCCGGAACTGCTGGTGAGCCTGAGTCTGCCAGCTAACGCGTCGCAGGCGGAAACCGCCCGGCAAACCGCGCGGCTGGAGCAGGCGTTGCAGGGCAATCCTTATGTCGATCACTTTTCCAGCTATGTCGGATCCGGCGCGGTGCGGTTTTATCTGCCGATGGATGTGTTACTGAATGACGAGAACACCGCGCAACTGGTGGTGGTCGCGAAAAGTCTGGATGACAGGGATAAACTGAGTGCGCAGCTGGACTCGCTCCTGGCCCGTAATTTCAGCGATATTATTACCCGCGTTTCGCCGCTGGAACTGGGGCCGCCGGTGGGCTGGCCGGTAAAGTATCGGGTCAGCGGCCCCGCTTATGACAACGTCAGACAGATCGCGCAGCATCTCGCCAGCGTGCTGGGAAGCAGTCCGCTGACCCGCGAAGTGAATCTGACCGCCGGAGAACCGGAGCGGCTCATCACGTTGCAGGTGAATCAGACTGCGGCGCGGGCGGCGGGCGTCTCATCAGAAAGTCTGGCGGCATTGCTTAATACCGTATGGTCAGGCAGCGTCGTTACCACGGTCAGGGATAAAAACCGGCTGACCGATGTGGTTCTGCGGGCTAACGATCGTGAGCGGCTGGAGGTGGGCACGCTGTCGGGGCTGATGATCACCAGCGCAACGGGACAAAAAATACCGCTGAGTCAGGTTGCCACGCCGGTCTGGGGAATTGACGATCCGGTGGTCTGGCGGCGTCAGCGCCTGCCGTTTATCACCGTACAGACGGATTTAGCCGCGGGGCTGCGGGCAGAAGCGGTTTCACAGCAGCTTGCCCCTTTGGTTTCCAGCCTCCGCGCTTCGCTGCCTGCCGGATATCAGATTGAGGAGGGCGGAGCGGTGGCGGAATCAGATAAAGGCAACAGTTCGGTGTTTGCGGTGTTACCGGTCACCTTACTGATTATGATGACGTTGCTGATGATTCAGTTGCAGCGTTTTTCCCGCCTGTTGCTGGCGTTATTGATGGCGCCTTTTGGCCTGCCCGGCATTGTGCTGGCGATGCTGCCGACGGGTACTCCGATGGGATTTGTGGCTCTGCTGGGCATTATTGCTTTAGCAGGAATGATCATCCGTAACGCGGTGATCCTCATCAGTGAGGCCGATAACAATGTTCTGGCCGGTATGCGTGGCGATGAGGCCATAAAAGCTGCCGCCGTTCACCGGTCCCGCCCGATCCTGCTGACCGCCTGTGCGGCAATACTGGGGATGGTGCCGATTGCTGAGCAGGTTTTCTGGGGACCGATGGCGTACGCCATCATCGGCGGATTGCTGGTCGCCACTTTCGTGACGCTAACCGTATTACCGGCTGCCCTGAGTCTGGTGATGCAACGCGAGAAAATCCCGGTAGAGAAAATGTAATCCGTCAACCACCGCTTTCCCGTTCTTCGGGCTGCTTCAAGGTAAATTTTAACGCAACACGATATATTGCCCGCTTGTTGGACTTTGGACACTTTGGGAATGTACGAGTTTAATCTGGTGTTGCTGCTGTTACAGCAGATGTGCGTGTTTTTGGTGATCGCCTGGCTGATGAGTAAAACGCGGTTATTTATTCCGCTGGTTCAGGTCACGGTGCGCCTGCCACACAAGCTGTTGTGCTATATCACGTTTTCGATTTTTTGCATTATGGGCACCTATTTCGGGCTGCATATCGAGGATTCTATTGCCAATACCCGCGCGATCGGCGCGGTAATGGGCGGATTACTTGGCGGCCCGGTGGTCGGCGGATTAGTCGGCCTGACCGGCGGCATCCACCGGTATTCGATGGGAGGCATGACGGCGCTGAGCTGCATGATCTCCACCATCGCCGAGGGATTATTAGGCGGCCTGATCCACAGTGTTTTCATCAAACGCGGACGCATCGATAAGTTATTTAATCCGCTGGTGGCCGCTGGCGTCACCTTTGTCGCCGAAATTGTGCAAATGCTGATCATCCTGCTGATTGCCCGCCCGTTCACAGATGCACTCCATCTGGTCAGCAGTATTGCCGCGCCGATGATGGTGACCAATACGCTCGGTGCCGCCATGTTTATGCGTATTCTGCTGGATAAGCGGGCGATGTTCGAAAAATATACCTCGGCGTTTTCGGCAACAGCGCTGAAAGTCGCGGCCTCGACGGAAGGTATTTTGCGGCGCGGATTTAACGAAGAGAACAGCATGAAAGTGGCGCAGGTGCTGCTGAAAGAGCTGGATATTGGCGCCGTGGCGATAACCGACCGCGAGCGATTGCTGGCCTTTACCGGCATCGGCGACGACCACCATCTGGTCGGCAAACCTATTGCTTCTGACTATACCTGGCGCGCCATCGAGAACGACGAAGTGGTATACGCCGATGGCAACGAGATGCCTTACCGCTGTTCGCTGCATCCCAGCTGCAAACTGGGCTCGACGCTGGTGATCCCGCTGCGCGGCGAGAATCAGCGGGTGATCGGCACCATCAAATTGTACGAAGTGCGAAACCGGCTGTTCAGTTCCATCAACCGTACATTGGGCGAAGGCATTGCCCAGCTGCTGTCGGCGCAGATCCTTGCCGGTAAATTCGAACAGCAAAAAGCGCTGCTGGCGCAGTCTGAAATTAAGCTGCTGCACGCGCAGGTGAATCCGCACTTCCTGTTTAACGCCCTCAATACGCTGATGGCGGTGATCCGCCACGACAGCGATAAAGCCGGGCAACTGGTGCAGTATCTCTCGACGTTCTTTCGCAAAAATCTCAAACGCTCTTCCGAGATTGTCACGCTGGCGGATGAGCTGGAGCACGTGAATGCCTATCTGCAAATCGAGCTGGCACGTTTTTCGTCGCGTCTGAACGTGGATTTACAGGTGCCGGATACATTGTCTTTCCAGCATCTTCCGGCCTTCACTTTGCAACCGCTGGTGGAAAACGCCATAAAACACGGCACATCCCAGTTGCTGAGCAATGGCAATATCATCATTCGTGCTTACCGTGAGGGGCAGACAGTGATCGTCGAAGTGGAAGATAACGCCGGTTTATATCAGCCGGAAGAAAGCGGTGACGGATTAGGCATGAGTCTGGTGGACAAGCGCCTGCGGGCGCGTTTTGGCGATGATTTCGGCATTACCGTCAATTGCAAACCGGATGATTTCACCCGTATTACGTTACGTCTGCCAGCGGAGGGCGCGCCATGTTAAGAGTGCTGATTGTCGATGATGAGCCGCTGGCGCTGGAGAATCTGCGCTTACAGCTTCAGGATGAAAGCGACATTGAAATTGTCGGCGAGTGTACCAATGCCATTGAAGCGATTGGCGTGATCCACAAAATCCGCCCTGACGTGGTGTTTCTGGACATTCAGATGCCGCGCATCAGCGGGCTGGAAATGGTCGGTATGCTCGATCAGCAGCATCGCCCGCACATCGTTTTTCTGACCGCCTTTGAGGAATATGCGGTGCAGGCGTTTGAACAGTGCGCGTTTGATTATCTGCTTAAACCGATCCAGACGCCGCGTTTACAAAAAACGCTGGCGCGGTTGCGGCTGGGTTTTCAGGAGCAGGATGTCTCGCAGTTGCCGCAATACCAGCAGCCGCTGAAGTTTATCCCCTGTCTGAGCAGCAACCGGATCTGGTTGTTGCAGCTGGAAGATGTGGCGTTCGTCAGCAGCCGCATCGGCGGGGTGTATGTCACCGGACAGGATGGCAAAGAGACATTTACGGAACTGACCTTACGCACCCTGGAAGTCCGTACGCCGTTGTTACGTTGTCACCGGCAGTATCTGGTGAATATGGATTATCTGAAGGAAATCCGCCTGGAAGATAAAAATCAGGCGGAGCTGTTACTGCGTGATGGTCAGGTCGTGCCGGTCAGCCGTCGCTATCTCAAATCGCTGAAAGAGACGGTGGGGCTGTAAACCCCGCCGGTTTTCTTTTGGTCAGATCAATCAAGCCGGTCGCAGCCGGGCAAAAGCGTCGCGGATTTCGGTTTCAGGCAATTGTATGCCGATAAACACTAACGCACTGTGCGGGGTTTCATCCGGCTGCCACGGGCGATCCCAGTCGGCGCTGTACAGGCGCTGAACGCCCTGAAACAGCAGGCGGCACGGCTGATCTTCTATCCACAACATCCCTTTGTACCGCATCAGATTGTCGGCAAAGCTGGCCAGCAGTTCTTCCATTACCGCTGAAATGGCGGTCAGCGCCACCGGATAATCCAGCTCCACCACAATTGAAGAAACGGTGTTTTGCTGTGGCGCGATGCGATGGAACAGCGGTTTTGCGGCTATCACGTTTTCTTCGAGCATAAATCCGCGGGTATCAAACAACAGTGCCGGATCGATATCGCCCTGAACCATTTTATATACCGGCGCACGGGCATTAATACGTTGCAGCCGTTCTGTCAGTTCCGGGCATTCACCGGATACATCCGTTTTGGTCAGCAGGATGCGGTCGGCATAACCAATCTGCGACTGCGCCAGCGGGAACTGATCCAGCTGCGACATGGCATGTACGGCATCCACCAGCGTGATAACGCCGTCTAAGACATAACGTTCACAGATGACTTCATGGGCGAAAAACGTCTGCAGGATCGGTCCGGGATCGGCCATGCCAGTGCATTCAATCATCAGCCGGTCAAACTGCACTTCGCCTTTATCCACGCTGTCGAGCAAATCCAGCAGCGCCGCTTCCAGCTCGCCCGAACGGGTGCAACAGATGCAGCCGTTGGATAAGGTGGTGATGCGCGTGGCGCGGTCGCCTATCAGCTGGTTATCGATGGGCATTTCGCCAAATTCATTCTCGATCACCGCAATTTTTATCTCCTGCTGTGTATGCAGAATCTGGCGTAAAAGCGTGGTTTTTCCGGCACCTAAAAAACCGGTTAATACTGTGACTGCAATCGGATCCATACCTTTTTCCTCTTAACTACAGCTTCTTCTTAACTACAGCGCCCTCTTAACAACAGCGCATTCCGCCTTTCCCGTCGCCGCCATAACGCGCCTGCTGGCGCTCGCGGAAAAACTCTTCATAGGTCATCGGCGTGGTATCCGGGTGGTTGGTCTGCATATGCAGAACGTAAGTGTCGTAATCCGGTATGCCCACCAGCATACGCGCGGCCTGACCGAGGTATTTCTTCGCCGCACCTAAGTTGTCAAACATACGTACTCCTCTGAATTTTGTGGAAAAGCCCCGCGTGTGCGGGGCTTTCAGGTAAACGGTTAGTGCCCGGAGGAGATTTTTATCCCTTCCGCAGGAACCGGCACATAAGGCGTTTCCTTATCGGTACGCTTATCGGTTTTACGTGCCTCAAGGCAGGCGCGGATACCGTAGAAAATGATGCTGTACACCACAATCAGGAACAGGATACTCAGCCCGGCGTTGGTGTAGTTGTTGATCACAATATGATGCATATTGCTGATCTGTTCCGGTGTCAGGTTCTCGCCGCCAGCAGCAATGCGTTCTTTATACTGACCGGCCATGTAGAAGAAGCCTTCCATCTGCGCATTGGTGCTGAACAGTTTCAGACCCAGTGCCCAGGTGGTACAAATCAGTAACCAGATAGCAGGCACCATGGTGACCCAGATGTACTTGGTGCGTTTCATTTTCACCAGTACTACGGTGGCGAGGATCAGCGCGACGGCAGCCAGCATCTGGTTCGAAATCCCGAACAGCGGCCACAGACTTTTCACGCCGCCCAGCGGATCGACCACGCCCTGATACAGCAGGTAACCCCACAGTCCGACGCAGCCGGCGGTGCCGATAATCCCGGCGACCAGCGAGTCAGTTTTTTTCAGGAACGGCACAAAGTTACCCAGCAGATCCTGCAACATAAAGCGGCCTGAACGCGTACCCGCATCCAGTGCGGTCAGGATAAACAGCGCTTCAAACAGAATGCCGAAGTGATACCAGAAGCCCATATCCGCCAGTGGCATGATCTTGTGGAACACGTGCGCAATACCTACGGCAAGCGTTGGTGCGCCACCCGCACGGTTCAGCACTGACGGCTCACCGATGTCTTTCGCCGTTTGCATAATCTGCTCAGGCGAGATCACAAATCCCCATGAACTGACGGTTGCTGCCGCGTGCGCTGTAACATCTTTCAGCTGCGCCAGAATCATCGGTGCATTATCGCCGCCCAGTTCGTGCAGGTTTGGCATGGTGATGCCAAGCCCGGCTGGCGGGGTATTCATGGCGAAATACAGACCCGGTTCAATGATAGAGGCCGCGACCAGCGCCATCACCGCCACGAAGGATTCCATCAGCATCGCGCCGTAACCGATAAACCGTGCATCGGTTTCGCAGGCCAGCAGCTTAGGCGTGGTGCCGGAGGCAATCAGCGCATGGAAACCGGACACTGCACCGCAGGCAATGGTGATAAACAGGAACGGGAACAACGCGCCTTTCCACAACGGACCTGTACCGTCGATGTACTGGGTCAGCGCAGGCATTTTCAGTTCAGGATTGAGGATCACGATACCGATCGCCAGCCCGACGATAACGCCGATTTTCAGGAAGGTTGCCAGATAGTCACGCGGCGCAAGAATAAGCCACACCGGCAGCAGGGCGGAGACGAACGCATAACCAATCAGCGTGAAGGTGATGGTGGTGTCTTTGAACGTCAGCGCCGGACCCCAGAACGGGTCGCTGGCGATAACGCCGCCGAAATAGATTGACGCGACCAGCAGGACAACGCCAATGACCGAGATTTCACCCACGCGTCCCGGCCGGATAAAGCGCATGTAGATGCCCATAAACAGCGCAATCGGCACCGTAGAACACACCGTAAACACGCCCCACGGACTTTCCGCCAGTGCTTTCACCACGATTAACGCCAGCACCGCCAGAATAATAATCATGATCAGGAAGCAACCGAACAGCGCGATAGTGCCCGGCACCGGCCCCATTTCTTCTTTGATCATCTCACCCAGAGACGCGCCGTTACGGCGTGAAGAGATGAACAGCACCATGAAGTCCTGCACCGCACCGGCCAGAACCACACCGGCCAGCAACCACAGCACGCCCGGCAGATAACCCATTTGCGCGGCGAGCACCGGACCGACTAACGGACCCGCACCGGCGATGGCGGCAAAGTGGTGACCGAACAGCACGTTGCGGTTGGTCGGCACATAGTTCAGGCCGTCGTTGTTGATCACCGCAGGCGTGGAACGGGAAGGATCCAGCTTCATGACCTTTTGCGCGATATACAGACTGTAATAGCGATAGGCCACCAGATAGACCGACACCGAGGCGACGACTATCCATAATGCGCTGATGTGTTCACCCCGCCGCAGGGCGACGACGCCCAGACAGCAGGCACCGAGGAGGGCAACAAGCATCCACGGTAAGTGTTTGAAGAAGGCTTTTTTGTTCATAAATAACCCGGTTATTTAAAAAAACTCACGAAATACCCGTCTCTGTTTTCTTTATTAAGCACTGCTTTCAGAGAGGCTGGGCCTGTTTATTGCGTATTTTTCTTGCGCACTTTTATTGCCCGTATAGGGTGCCAAAATCGCCGTTGCACAGGCGGGAAAGTTGGTCAGCGGTCACAGAGAGAGATAAGCGGTTGTCAGGCGGGATGAGCGGTTAAGGGGGCGATTAAGGACGTGAAATCTGTGAGTCAGGTCACGTAGGAATCCTGTCAGAAGGTCAGGACGGCAGCGTAACTTTTGTGGCACCGTGGTGTTTTGACAGGTAAATTATTCATTTGCTAAATGATCCGAGGGATCAATCAACACATTCAGGGAGTTTTTATGAAAGGTAAGTTTCCGCAAGGTTTTATGTGGGGCGGGGCAACGGCGGCCAATCAGGTGGAAGGGGCATACGATCAGGATGGCAAAGGGCTGTCCATCGTCGATGCCATTCCGGGCGGCAAAGACCGTCTGAAGATCGTCTCCTCACCGGAATTTGATTTTACCCTTGATCCCGCAAACCATACGTATCCGAATCATAAAGGCATCGATCACTATCATCGTTTTCAGGAAGATATCGCGCTGTTCGCGGAAATGGGATTCAAATGTTACCGTTTTTCTATTGCCTGGACACGCATCTACCCGAACGGCGTTGAGCAGGAGCCTGAGGAAGCCGGGCTGAAGCATTACGATCAGGTGATTGACGCCTGTATCGCGCACGGCATCGAACCGGTGATCACCATTTCACACTATGAGATGCCGCTGCATCTGGCGACCGCGTTTGGCGGCTGGAAAAACCGCGAACTGATTGCTCACTTCGAGCGTTTTGCCCGCACGGTGCTGACCCGCTACGGGCATAAAGTGAAGTACTGGATGACCTTCAACGAGATCAACAGCGCGGCACATTTCCCGATCATGAGTCAGGGGCTGACGGTGAAAACCGGTGCGCTTGAGGCGCAGGCGAAGTTCCAGGCGTGGCATAACCAGTTTGTCGCCAGCAGTCTGGCAGTCAAAATTGCCCACGAAACCAACGCGCAAATCCAGATCGGTTGCATGATCCTGTTTGCCACCAATTACGCTTATGACTGCAATCCGGTCAATCAGCTGGAAACCCTGAAAGAGACTCAGGCGTTTAATTTCTACTGCGCCGACGTGCAGGCGGGCGGTAAATATCCGTATTACGCCAAAAGCCTGTGGCAATCGCAGGGCGTCGAACTGGATATTCAGCCGGGTGATGTAGAGCTGATTAAACAGCATACGGTGGATTACATTGGTTTCAGCTACTACATGTCTTCGACCATCAACAAAACCAATCCTGACGCGGTCACAGCACAGGGTAACCTGCTCGGCGGTGCGCGTAATCCGTTCCTCGAAGCCAGCGACTGGGGCTGGGAAATCGACCCGGTCGGTCTGCGGATTGCCCTTAATCAGCTTTACGATCGCTATGAAAAACCGTTGTTTATTGTTGAGAACGGACTGGGCGCTGTCGATAAGCCGGATGAAAACCACTACATTGCCGATGATTACCGTATCAACTATTTGCGTCAGCATATTGAAGCCATGGCGGAAGCCATTGAAGACGGCGTGGAACTGATGGGCTACACCCCGTGGGGTTGTATCGATCTGGTGAGTATGTCCACCGGTGAGATGAGCAAGCGTTACGGTCTGATTTATGTCGACCTCGACGATAAGATCTCCGGCACCGGTAACCGTTACCGCAAGAAATCGTTCCACTGGTATCAGAAAGTGATCGGAACGAACGGGGAAGATATCAGCTGATAATCTCCCGTCAGGCCTGAAACAGTCCGGGTGATGCCCGGACTGTTCTTAATGTCTGTTCATTGACGGGCGAATATGAATTAACGCTCGATTTTCAGCGCTTCCATTACGAGTGAAAATGCCGGCGAATGTTGTTTCCTGCTGGGATAATAGAGGTAATAACCCGGGAACGGCAGACAGTAGGATTCCAGAAAGCGTATCAGACGTCCTTCCTCAATATGGGGAGCAAACTCCTCCTCGGGTAAAAACGCCACACCGAGCCCGGCTAAGGCTGCGTCGACCATGTGGGCCGACGTGTTAAACGTCAGTTGCCCGTCAACACGCACGTTGACAGGTCCCTCATCGTTATCAAACTCCCAGATATACAGCCCGCCCGATGTTGCCATCCGCATATTCATGCAGCTATGTTGCAGCAAATCTTGCGGTGTCAGGGGCATGGGGTGTGAACTCAAATACTCAGGCGAGGCCACCGCGGCCATGCGCAGCTGAGGGGTTAGCGGCATGGCAATCATATCTTTATCGATGGTGTCACCCAGCCGCACACCCGCGTCAAACCTGTCGGCGACAATGTTTCGAAAACCGTGGTTGGCATCGAACTCCAGTTTTATCTCGGGATATTCGCGCAGCAATGCGGATAATTTCGGTAACAGAATGGTTTTGAGAACGTGCGGGCCGCAGGTGATACGCACCGTTCCCGCTGGCTTGTCACGCATCTCTGTCAGCATATCCAGTTCCGCTTCAATCTCATCAAAACGGGTGCCGATAGCCTGTAATAAACGTTCGCCTGCTGCCGTCGGCGACACATTGCGCGTGGTCCGCGTCAGCAGCCGGATATCCATGCGATTTTCAAGCGCGGTGATGGTCTGGCTGAGTGCGGGTTGTGTCACCCCCAGCTGCGCTGCGGCGCGTGTGAAACTGCCTTCGCGGGCCACAGTCACAAACGCAATGAGATCATTGAAATTACGTTTCATTGCACCTTCTTCACTTTCGATTTATAAGCAGTGCTTATAGCCCCATTAAGTATTTATTAGCTGGTAAGACTATACCCGTCGTGTAGAATTTTTAGCAAGCCGGAATACGAAAGAACCGGGATAAAAACCCCTTCGTCTGATTCGATTAACCACATGAAATTACTGTTTTTATTCTCACGAATAAGACGCGGCACCGGCTTGCCAAAAATTCATCCTGCAGAAAGAAAAAAGGATCACAAGTGACGACAGCAGCAGAGAAAGATTTTGTGAACCAGACTCCGGCCGCGCACTGGAACGGGGTCTGGGCGATAACGATGTGCGTGTTTGCGCTGGTGGCATCCGAGTTTATGCCGGTGAGCTTGCTGTCACCGGTTGCCCGCGATTTGGGCGTCAGCGAAGGGCTGGCCGGACAGGGGATTGCCATCTCCGGTGGACTGGCGGTGATAACCAGTCTGACGATCTCCCGGCTGGCCGGTAACGTCAACCGCAAGGCGCTGCTTTTAGGGCTGACAATTCTGATGGCATTTTCCGGCGGACTGATTGCTTTAGCGCCCGGCTATACGACTTACATGATCGGGCGAGCCCTGATCGGCGTAGCCATTGGCGGATTCTGGTCCATGTCGGCCGCTGTGGCTATGCGCCTGGTTCCGCAGGATCAGGTTCCCCGCGCACTGGCTATTTTCAACGGCGGTAATGCGCTGGCAACTGTGGTCGCCGCACCGCTGGGCAGTTATCTGGGGGGCGTCATTGGCTGGCGCGGTGCCTTTTTGTGTCTCGTGCCTGTGGCGCTTATCGCCTTTGTCTGGCAGTGGATCAGCCTGCCGTCTATGGCGCCGGAAAGCAGGAAAAATTCTGCAGGGAACGTCTTTCGTTTATTCAAAAATCCTTTAGTGCTGGCGGGTATGGCTGCGTGCGGGATTTTCTTTATGGGGCAGTTTGCCCTGTTTACCTATGTCCGGCCGTTTCTGGAAACCGTCACGCGGGTCAGTGCAGAGATGCTGTCCCTCATTTTGCTGGCGATTGGCGTCGCGGGTTTTGCCGGGACATTACTGATCGGCACGTTTCTGAATAAGCGTTTCTATCTCACGCTCATGGTGATCCCGCTGCTGATGGCCGTCATCGCCGTCATGCTGATGGTTCTTGGCCATTCGTCCGGGATCGTGATCATTCTGCTGGCGTTATGGGGGCTGGTGGCAACGGCAGCGCCGGTCGGCTGGTGGTCCTGGGTGGCAAGCACTTTCCCCAATAATGCCGAAGCCGGGGGCGGGCTGATGGTCGCTGTGGTGCAACTGTCGATTGCGCTGGGCTCGACCTTAGGCGGCGTCGCCTTTGACCATATCGGCTGGCAAAGCACGTTTATTGTCAGCGCCGCGTTGCTGGTACTGGCGTCCGGCCTGACGTTTATCACTTCACGCAATGACCATTGATCACACGAGCATTTTTAACCGGACGAACTGATGTCCATTCACCGCAATACCTGATTAAGGATAATTCCATGAGAGTGTTAACGATGTTGTTAGGGCTGTTTGTCAGCTCATTTGCTGCAACAGCCGCCGATATGTCCAACGGCGCAGATAACTTTTATAAAAGCGATAAAGTGACTCAGCAAAAGGTGACGTTTAAAAACCAGTATCAGATGAATGTGACCGGCAATCTTTTCATGCCAAAAGGCATGAATGAAAGCGCGAAAAATCCGGCCATTGTCATTGGTCATCCGATGGGGGCGGTGAAAGAACAGAGTTCCAATCTGTATGCGCAAAAGCTTGCCGAGCAGGGATTTGTGACGCTGGCGATAGACATCTCTTTCTGGGGCGAAAGCGAAGGTAAACCGCGCAATGCTGTCGCGCCGGATATCTATGCAGAGGATTTCAGTGCCGCTGTGGATTACCTCGGCACGCGTCCCTATATCGACAAAAACCGCATCGGGGTACTGGGGATTTGTGGCAGCGGCAGTTTCGTTATCAGTGCGGCAAAAATTGATCCGCGTATGAAAGCGATTGCGACGGTCAGCATGTATGACATGGGGTCGGCAAATCGTCACGCGCTCAATAATTCGTTAACCCTTGCGCAGCGTAAACAGATCATTGCCGAGGCGGCAGAGCAACGTTACAGCGAGTTCACCGGCGGCGAAACGAAATACACCAGCGGCACGCCGCATAAAATTGACGAGAACTCTCCCCCTGTTGCCAAAGAGTTCTACGACTTTTATCGCACTCCTCGCGGCGAGTTTACGCCAAAAGGTTCATCACCGGCGCTGACCACGCACCCGACGCTGACCAGCAATGTGAAATTCATGAACTTCTATCCGTTCAACGACATTGAGACCATTTCACCGCGTCCGATGCTGTTTATCACCGGCGATCAGGCGCATTCAAAAGAGTTCAGTGAAGATGCCTATAAGCGTGCAGGCCAGCCGAAAGAGTTGTACATCGTTCCCGGGGCCGGTCACGTTGATCTTTACGACCGTACCGATCTGATCCCTTTTGCGAAACTGACCGCGTTCTTTAAAGAAAACCTGAAATAACCCCGCGGATTCTCAACAGTCCGGGCCTTTGCCCGGACTACACTTTTGCCCGCACCAGCTCATTGAACCGCGTCGTGTACGCCGGTGACAGCATTTCGCGTTTCATCGCCCAGCCGCGCTGGATCCCCTGACCGGCAAACCAGACTTTGCCGACCCCGTCCTTGTGGATCTTGTCCAGCGTAGCCATCAGCTGATCGCTGTTTTTCTTTGGCTGATATTCATCAAACAGATTGAGCTGGGCGACGCCCTGACTGAAAAAGTCGCCCAGCATCACACCGCCTTTCTGATAGCGATATCCGGGTTTCCAGATCTGATCGAGACAACGCACGGCGGCGGCGAGAATATCGCGGCTGTCGTGTGTCGGCGTCATCAGTTTGATGCCGGCATGATTGCCGTAATAGGGGACTTTCGGGTCGTGCGGACTGGTTTTCACAAACGCTGACACGTAGCGGCAATACTGATGTTCTCCGCGCAGTTTTTCCGCCGCGCGTACCGCGTAATTGCAGATGGCTTCGCGCATATCCTGATACTCCGTAATGCGTTCGCCGAAAGAGCGCGAACAGATAATCTGCTGCTTGGTCGGCACCGATTCTTCAAGCGCCAGACAGGATTCGCCGCGCAGTTCGCGCACGGTACGCTCCAGCACCACGCTGAAATGTTTGCGGATCAGCGCCGAAGGGCAGTCGGCAAGTTGCAACGCCGTGGTGATCCCCAGCATATTGAGCTTTTTACTGATGCGCCGCCCCACGCCCCAGACTTCTTCCACCGGCACCAGAGCCATCAGTTTCCGCTGACGCACGGTCTGCGATAAATCCAGCACGCCACCGGTGCCTTTCCAGGTTTTCGCCGCAAAGTTCGCCAGTTTGGCCAGCGTTTTGGTGGGGGCAATCCCCACGCCAACGGCCAGATGTGTCTCCTTCCAGAGGGTCTTCTGCACCTGTTTACCAAAATCATGCAGCGAGATGCAGTTTTCGATATTAGTGATATCCAGAAAGGCCTCATCGATGGAGTAGATATCCACCGCAGGCGCCAGCCGTTCGAGTGTTTCCATCACGCGGTTCGACATGTCGGCATACAGCGCGTAGTTGGAGGAAAACACTGCCACGTTGTGCTGGCGGATCGCGTCGCGTGCCTTAAAAAAAGGCGCGCCCATCGGGATCTGCGCCTTTTTGGCCAGCGCATTGCGGGCAATCACGCAGCCGTCATTGTTGGACAACACAATCACCGGCCGCCCGCGAAGGTCTGGCCGGAACACGGTTTCGCAGCTCGCGTAAAAGGAGTTCACATCAACGAGGGCAAACATGGTTTGGTTGTCGCTTATAAGGTTTCATTCTTCATACCTATAAAATACTGGTTATGCATACAGTATAATCATAAGTGCGGGAAATGGAAAACGCTTAATAGGGGGAATGCAGAAACCCACCTGACAGCCAGAGAGGCTTGAGAAGAAGTGATCTGGTTCATGAAAAATCCAACGTTGAGCGTGTGCTGGTGCTTAAATCAACGGCAGAGATGATCAAACAACATCCCCTTGCCGGAAGTGGATTAGGCAGCTTCGAAGCCCGGTTCCCGTAGGCAGTGGCGGCTTCGGGGTTGATGAGTGATACCGCATCGCGAAACGTCGGGGAGAATATGCGGCTGCTGAGCGTTATCGTAAGCAAGCGGCTCGTTTTTTTGTGCATGATGAACGCTTTATGAAAGAGTATGAGTGACGATCGCCGGACGTATTTATAATTTGCGCACCCATCACTTTTTCCTTTCGTCAATAAAAACCCACTTGAGTGGGTTTTTATTATTATCCCCGGCTTAGTTACTGGCGAACATAATGTCCTCCAACGGTCAGGACGGTGATATTATTACCTTGTTTGGTGTATACCACTCTGTGTTCCTGAGTTAAACGAAACGAAAATGTATCGCCCTGAAGTCTCTCGGGGTTGGCATCTGATACCGTGTTTGCTGCAGTTATAGGGTCATGACCATAATCTCTTACTAAACGTCGCCACTCATAATACTTACGCATTGCAGCGACCGGCACCGCGATATGTTTGTTCTTTGAATATCGTAAGTTTTGCTCGCTGTCATTAAAGTTGTAATATCCCATGGGAATCCTTATTTACTTCGGCTGTTGTGATGGATAGTTAATAAAAGGAAAGTCTGTATTGTCTGTTATGAGTTTTCATCAGTCAGGACTAATCCAGCCAATAAGACGCTGGGTTCGATTGTAATTTAAAGATACTCTATTGCCATTTGATTGTAATTTCAATTATTTAAATTTTTAGTTGTGTTCCACTGGAATTTTGTTTTGAGAGCTGTATCGATTTTTTAAATGATGCAATTTTGAAATTAAAATGACAAAATATATCATATTTCCACACTATCTATTTATTCTAATAAATGATTTTGTATTTTCATGATTTTGATCAAGTTAGCTGAGTGAAGAACGTAAAAGAGAGTGGGTTATAAATGGAGAGGGGTATTTGTAATATTAATGCATATTGATAAAATTAACATAGTCACCTACAGAAATAATTACCCTGTGTTTTATTTGTACGGTTATATAAATCTCTGTATTTTTTGGCCAGCCTATTACGTGCAAACACGGTCCGGTTGTCGCTTGTCAGCGTTTATATTTCTCGTTTAATTCTCAAGCCTTTATTCCGACGTAATTCAGGCTGTGTTCTTCATCCCTGCTGCCGCTTCGCAGACGAAAATGCGGTCATGGGAACTCCTGCGAAAACCAGTGCCAGACCGGCGAGAAACAGGCCCGATAAATAAGTGCCCAGTTACACGATTGACGCGAGCGCACCGATCAGGGGGTACACTGAGGGTGGAGTTGGACATGGCGAAAACGCTGATCCGGCGACCATATTCGGAAGAAATAACAAAGCACACTGAGGTGGCTATCGGGCCAATGAAAAAGATTAACCCGAGTTGTCTGTCATACTGATTTCTTAATGGTTGACCGGTCGGCTAGTTTTGTGGTTGCATTTTGTGCGATCCATTTTTACCCGGTGTCGCTGCAAAGAATAATGGCGACACACATTTTGAGAAGGAGGCATTAATGACCACGATTTTCATTATCGGCGCGGCGGGCAATATAGGGCGCCGCCTGTCAAAGACGCTTGCAGATAAAGGACATGCTGTTCGTGCGCTTTACCGTAAACCTGAACAGGAACAGACGTTACGTCAGGCAGGGGCCGAACCGGTCAGCGGGAACCTGACAGAGCTGGATGCCACTACTTTGGCAGCGTACATGAAAGGCAGCGACGTGGTGGTTTTCACCGCCGGGGCTGGTGGCAAAGGCGGACCGGAAATGACCAATGCGGTCGATGGCGAAGGGCTGAAAACCGCGGTCGCAGCGGCGACTCAGGCTGGCGTTTCGCGCTTTTTGCTGGTATCTGCATTCCCGGAAGCAGGGCGCGGTAAAACCATTTCTGATACGTTTGAAAACTACATGCGCGTCAAAAAAGAAGCCGATGTGGCGCTGGCGCAAAGCGAACTGGACTGGGTGATCTTAAGACCGGGAACATTAGTGGATGACAGCGGTACCGGACTGATTCAGGCCGGACCCGCCATTCCTTACGGCGATATCCCCCGTGATGACGTGGCAGCCACGCTTGCTGAAATCATCGAGCAGCCTGATGTCAGCCGCGTCATCATTGAACTGACTGCGGGAGATGTGCCGGTTCGTCAGGCTGTAGAAAAGATAGCGAAACGCTAAAAGTTTTTGCCACTCCCAGGCGGGCAGAAGAACGTTTGCCCGTCAGGAGAGTGCCGGATCGGAAAGGGGAGCCGGCAGCCTGAATGAAAAGTTTTTTAAATTACCTGTAGACGACCGGTCTAATTGTTGTTAGTGTAGCGACAAGGTTAAGGCGAACGGGCGATATCACACTGCTTTGTTCAGACCGGATCCAAAGGCTATTCGTAATGGGTTCACAGGATTTTTTTATCTGATATCTAGACGACTGGTCTACTTAAATCACAATTCACTACGCCGGAGATTTATTATGAAGATTCTTATGGTTCTCACCTCACACGATAAACTGGGTAACACAGGCCGTAAAACAGGTTTCTGGCTGGAAGAGCTGGCCGCGCCTTACTATGCATTTAAAGATGCCGGAGCGGAAATTACGCTGGCTTCTCCAGAAGGTGGCAACCCGCCGTTAGATCCAAAAAGCAATGAGCCGGATTTCCAGACTGAACAGACTCACCGCTTCGAGGCCGACGAGCAGGCAACCGCTCAGCTGGCTTCAACGGTTCGTCTCGACAGCGTGTCGCAAGCTGATTTCGACGCCGTTTTCTATCCTGGCGGCCACGGTCCGTTGTGGGATCTGGCAGAAGATAAAAATTCTATCGCCCTGATCGAAGCGTTTCTGGCGGCCGGTAAGCACGTGGCGCTGGTCTGTCATGCACCGGGCGTACTGCGTCATGTTAAAACTTCTGAAGGAAAACCACTGGTTGAAGGCAAAAAAGTGACCGGTTTTACCAACACCGAAGAAGAAGCGGTAGGGCTGACTGACGTGGTGCCTTTCCTGGTGGAAGACGAACTGATAGCCAAAGGCGGTATCTATTCCAAAGGACCGGACTGGGGTTCTTATGTGGTGATCGACGGTCTGCTGATCACCGGTCAAAACCCGGGCTCTTCTGCTGAAGCGGCTGAACTGCTGATTAAGCAACTGGGCGCATAGTCGTTCCTCACGCGGGGTGGCAGGCATGAATGTCGCCCCGCTTAGCAGGTGTCGATCTGTTGTTATTGCGGGGTGACAGAGTGTATTGTCGTGCGTGAAGATATTGTCCTTTCATTCGCTCATAGACGACTGGTCTAGTTTCTGGTAAATTTGCCCTATGACTACTGCAACTCAACACCATAACAATGACGTCCGCGAGCATATCCTTGCGACAGGCCAGCGTATTATGGCCGGCAAGGGTTTTTCTGCTGTCGGACTGAATGAAATCCTCAAAGACGCGGGCGTGCCCAAAGGGTCTTTCTATCACTATTTTGGCTCGAAAGAGGCTTTTGGTGTGGGAATGCTTGAGCGCTATTTTGAAGACTATCTGGCCGACCTCGACAGGACGCTGAGCCAGCCCGGCCTTAATATGGCGCAGCGACTGATGAATTACTGGCAGCTATGGCGGGAATCTCAGTCATTCTCCGACTGTCAGGGCAAATGCCTTGCCGTGAAACTGGGCGCGGAAGTCGCTGATTTGTCGGATACCATGCGTTTAACGCTGCTTTCCGGTACTGCGGGAATTATCTCGCGTCTGGCGGAAGCATTAGAAACGGGTGTGGCTGAGGGATCTCTGACGATTGATGACACACCACGCACCGTGGCGGAAAGTTTGTATCAGCTCTGGCTGGGTGCCAGCGTGATGGTCAAGATTGTCCGCAACATGAGCCCGTTTGATTCCGCGATGGCGACGACGCAAAAGATTATTCACATCATCTGAAAATAATGCCAGCCATATTAAATGACTGGCATTCGCTTGCGAAAATGATTATTCCGGCAGTTGTGCTAACGCGTTTTTCACTGCATCAGGCATCGAAGGGCGTCCGTTAGTCAGACAGGTTGCTACAAAAGTGGCTTCGGCAAACACCACGCCATCCACTTTGATCTGCTGAACGAAGTTGACGCGGTTACGTTTCTCATTTCTCGCCAGTTCACAGGTTACTTCAACCTGATCGCCTTTTTGCAGGCTTTTACGAAAGCGCAGTGAATACTCCAGCACCATGTACATATTGCCCTGAGCAAACTCTGCCTCGATATCAATACCCAGCGCTTCGCGCATGTAGGCATGGCGCGTCCATTCCATATAGAAGGGATAATACAAACCATCCACGACACCCTGAAAATCGATATGTTTTTCATCTACTTCATAATGCTTACTAAACATTTGCTGCTCCGTAGCCAGTCCATTTTTTTAAACAGGGCATCATATATACAACAGTAAGTTCTTTTGGTAAAAACCAACGTGTTTCAGAATATAAGATCTCTTGTATCAGGATAAAAAATCCCTTTGCGGGAGCCGGTGACTATAGGAAAGAACCCATGCTGAAAGAAAACTTCAACGAACTGCAGATTTTTCTGGTCGTTGCGAGAGAACGAAGTTTTACCAAAGCAGCAGGAAAGCTGGGGGTTTCGCAGTCGGCACTCAGTCATGCCGTTAAGGCGCTGGAAGAACGTTTAAACATCCGCCTTTTGACCCGCACCACCCGAAGTGTCGCGCCCACTGAAATCGGCGAGAAGATTATTGCCTGCCTGGAACCACGACTTGCCGATCTCGAGCAGGAGCTGGAAACGCTTGTTCAGCTTAACGGCCCGACCTCCGGGAATATCCGTATCTCGGCGGGGGAACACTCCGCAAGAAAATTATTGTGGCCAAAGCTGAAGCCGTTTTTACAAGAATATCCTGAAATCAATGTCGAACTGCATGTGGATAACGGCTTCGTCGATATCGTCGATGGTCGCTACGATGCCGGGGTGCGTCTGGGCGAGAGCGTAGATAAGGATATGATTGCCGTCCGCATCGGTCCGGATTTCCGAATGGTGGTTGTTGGTTCACCGGACTATTTTGCCGAAAAGGGTATTCCGCAAACTCCGCATGAGCTGCAATACCACAAGTGCATCAATATGCGTCTGCCAACCGCCGGTGGGTTGTACCACTGGGAGTTTGAGAAAGAAGGAAAGCCGCTGCGGGTGCGCGTGGAAGGGCAACTGACGTTTAATTTGCTGTCAGAACGAATCGATGCGGTGCTGTCAGGATTTGGACTGGCCTGTGTGCCGGAGGACATGGTTGAGGACCGGGTGAAATCTGGTGAACTGATTCAGGTGCTGGATGCGTGGTGTCCGTCGTTTCCGGGCTATTACCTTTACTACCCGAGCAGAAAACAACATCCGCCAGCTTTTGCGCTGATGATTGATATGCTGCGCGACAACGGATAATACGTCAGCGGCACGAATTTTATCCTTCACAGGCTATGGTTCAGTCCCGCAATACTTTCGAGAAACATACAGCCTCATCCCGGCCGATATAGGGTCCGTAATTCTCTATGAGTACGTATCCATTATTCTTATAAAAATTTACCGCCTTATGGTTAACGTGTCGGGTTTCAAGCCATATCTCTGTATATCCCATGTTTTTCGCGGATGTTTCAAGAAAATTGAGTAAGGCTTTTCCTACCCCAGGGGCGCTTCGGTCTGAGAACATTCTTTTAAGTTCGGCGATATTTTCTGTTAACGGTCGGATAGCCCCGCATCCTGTTGCATCGCCTTTTTCATTTCGTGCCAGCACCCAAAGCGATCTGTCACCATCCATTGAATCTATTGTGAAATTACTTTTTCCACTATCACCCGTTATCGCTGCAAGCTCCGCTGACAATTTTTCTATTAAAGAACAAGAATCTGGCGAAAATGGGTCTGATTTCTCTACTGTTATCATTCGATACCCTCATAAAGTTCTTAGTCAGAATAGAAGATGTTTACGGTAAATTCCTCATGTTTTATTTGATGATGTTAAATGCCGGATTTCTACAGCTCCACCTGTGATGTTTTTCGTTTTTCTGGCCGATCACTTAAACTGCCCCACACAGGACGGAACATAGGGAAAGTAAAATGCTTTTGCCAGCGACAAGCTTTATAAAAAACGTGTATCAATCGTCATCTGAAGAATGAGTCATCAATTGTTTGTTTCTCTGGATGGGCCCAAGGGTGCCGGTAAAACCACATTGCTGGAGGCCATTACGAAAGTATTAAGGGCAGATAACAAGAAGGTGGTCCGCCTTTGCGAGAAAAAAAGCGATCCTTACAGGGGCGAAACAATGGCTCTTGTTAACAAGTTCGCCCGAAATCCCACTCTGGATTTGGAATTAGAGGTTTGTAAGCGCCTTGCTGATAGCCGTGCCTGGATTTCTGAACATGTGCTGACTAAGCAGCCAGCGGACTGCATTATCCTGATGGATCGCTGGTATCCGTCGGATGCCGCGTTTCGCCGGATGATCCCTTTTGCAGAGATTTTACAGCTTAACATTCAACGAAAGGTGAGAACGCCAGACCTGCATGTCGGGGTGGTGACTGCGCCTGAAATATCCTGGGCAAGGGCCGCGTCGCGGTCACGCGGGCTGGGAAGTACGGTGATTTCTAAGCTGGAAGAGCATGTCGCTTGTACCACGGCGTTCGAGCGAGAAGTTGCACATCATGACTGGGTTTTATGCCGCAATGAAGGAACGATCGAAGACGCAACGATGCAGGTCATTTCTGAGATCTACAGGGTGTCCGGCCTCTTACATCCCCGTTTCTAAAAACTCAATAAAGGCTCTGACTTTTGAATTCAGTGCCGAGCGTTCGTTGACGCAGGCATAGATATTCATCGGCAGGGACTCTGCATCGCTGTCGCAGAACAAAGGCATGAGCCGTCCGCTATCAATCAACGGCTGGGCGATAAAGCTTGCCAGCCGCGCGATACCGCCGCCGTTCTCTGCTATTTTGGCAATAATATCAATGTCATCGCTGATGAATTGCGGATTGAGTTTCGCATTAACAGGTTGCCCGTTAATCTTAAATGTCCAGGGCAGAAAACGTCCGTCGGTGGGATAACGAAAAACCAGGCAGGCGTGCCGGCTCAGTTCTTCAGGAGTCTGCGGGATGCCTGCGCGCGCCAGATAAGCGGGGGCGGCGCAGAATATAAACGGCAAAGAGGCGATTTTTCTGGCAATCAGTTGATCGTTTAGTTGTGCCTCGATGCGGATACTGACGTCTATGCCTTCCAGCCGGTGGTCAACGTTGCGATCGGTGCTGATCAGTTCGACATCAATATCGGGAAATGACGCTTTGAACGCTGGCATCAGTGGTGCGATGACATACCGGCCAAAGGCGGCAGTCGTGGCGATGCACAGCGGACCCTGCGGTTTGGTTTCAAGCGCAGCAGCCTGCGAAGCGAGATCAATATCATGGGGAATATGGCGGACTTTCTCGAAATAGCGTTTACCACTTTCGGTTAATGTCATGCTCCGGGTGGTGCGCGATATCAGGCGTACGCCCAGATGTGTCTCAAGTCGCGACAGGCTCTGGCTCACCGCCGCCGGACTCATCCCTTTACCGCGTGCTGCCGCGGCGATACTGCCGTGTTCCACTACGCGGATAAAATTGCTGATCAGCCCTAACACATCCATAGTCTCTCCCGTGCCCGATTCGTCACTTTTTATTAATAATGATTAAAGCACAACCGCTCTACCACCGTCAGGGCTAGCTTGTTAGTTTATCCGCTGTTTCGCAAACCTCCGTTAAACAGGATAACCCGATGACTGATGCAGTAACAAAGAATACTCCATGGATCCGCTTTCCAAAACGCACTTCACCCTACATATTTGCTCTGTATATGGCGACCATTATGGCGTTTCTGATGAGTCTGGTGATCACTCTGGCTGAATTTGGCATGGGGCCTCATTACATGGAAAATGTGATGAATGCTTATCAGGTTGCTATGCCCGCGGCCTTTGTCTGCATACTCGTTGTCCGTCCGGTGGTTATCCGGCTGGTGGGATTAACGGTTCACGGTCACTGAGTCATTCAACAGGCTGGCTGGAGATATATAGAAAAGGGCGGGCGTCTCATCTACGCTGTATGAGCTTTGCCCTTTTTGCATTTACAGGAACTGGAAAGATGAAAATCGACTGGCACAGCGCCTTACTGACACGAACCACGCTTGTGGATAAGCATTACAGAAACACCCAGAATGTTCGTCGTTTCCTGACTGAACAGTGCGGGGAGGATTTTCGCTTCGATCGTGATTTTATGGCCTGGATACGCAATGAAGTGCCAAAAACGCTGGGCGATGTGGCCGATGAGTGGAAGCGCAGGCAGTCACCGTAACGCTGATATTTTAAATTCTGAGTCCTCGATGCTGAGGACTCAGTTCGAAATATCCTCAGTTCATTCCGTTCAGTTTTTCCATCACCTCATCAGATAAATTCAGCCGTGCGCTGGCCAGGTTTTCCTGCAAATGTTCCGGTGATGACGTGCCGGGGATCAGCAAAATATTCGGTGAACGTCTGAGCAACCAGGCCAGCGCGACCTGCATTGGTGTGGCCTGTAAGTCAGCGGCGACTTCATCGAGTTGCGTTGACTGCAGCGGGGAAAATCCGCCGAGCGGGAAGAAAGGCACGTAGGCGATGCCCAGATCCGCCAGCCGATCCACCAGCGCATCGTCATGGCGGTTGGCCAGGTTATACATATTCTGCACGCAGACAATCGGCGTCAGTTTCTGCGCGTCCTCGACCTGTTTTGCCGTGACATTGCTCAGGCCAATATGACGAACCAGTCCGCGTTCTTTCAGCTTAATCATCGCCTCGAGCTGCGGTTCGAGCGATCCTTCTTTCGGCTGATGGGTATCCAGCATACTGCGCAGATTCACCACTTCCATTGCCTCAAGCCCCAGATTGCGCAGGTTATCTTCCACCGCACTGACCAGTTCCTGTGGCGTAAATGCCGTTAACCAGCCGCCTTTCTCATCCCGGCGCGCACCGACTTTGGTGACGATACACAGATTGTCAGCGTAAGGATGCAGGGCTTTTTTGATCAGCTTATTGGTTTCATGCGGACCGTAGAAATCACTGGTATCGATATGATTCACACCGCTCGCCACCGCATCGCGCAATACCTGAATGGCGCGGGCCTCATCTTTTACCGGACCAAAAACACCCGGACCTGCCAGCTGCATGGCACCGTAACCTAAACGTGCCACTTCGCGGTCGCCGAGACGATAAGTCATTGAGGGTTGTGACATGGGACTCTCCTTTATGTGTGTTCAATGATTGTAGCGCTGCGCTGGCTGTGCAACTATCCGGTGAAATCAGGACAAACTGTACGAGGCTACGCACAATGTCGATGGATATCGCCCTGTTGCACGCAGTGGTTGAGGTGGCAAAAGCTGGGGGATTTCGCGAGGCGGCGCGGGTTACCGGCAGTAATGCATCACGGCTCAGCGATGCGGTACGCCGCGCCGAACAACAACTGGGCATCCGGTTATTTCACCGCACCACGCGCACGGTGGTTCTGACCGAAGCCGGCAGGGCGCTGATTGAACGACTGCTGCCCGCCATGAATGAAGTGAATGCCGCGCTGGACGCGCTCAACCGTTATCGTTACACGCCGGGTGGCGTACTGCGCCTGAATGTGCCGGTCAGCGCCACGCGGCTGGTTTTACCTGCTTTAGTGCCGGAATTTCTGCAGCGCTATCCCGATATCCAGCTGGAAATCATCGCCGAAAGTAATGTGCAGGATGTGTTTCGAGATGGCTGCGATGCCGGTATCCGTTATGACGAACGTCTGGAGCAGGATATGGTGGCGATCCCCATTGGTCCGCGTATTCAGCGCTACGCCGCCGCCGCGTCACCGGCATATCTTGATGTCCACGGCAGGCCGTCGCATCCGCGGGATCTGATCCCGCATCGCTGTCTGCGCGGGCGTTATGCCAGCGGCATCATGCCTGACTGGGAATTCGAGCGGGAAGGCGAAACCCTCAGCGTGCAGGTGAGCGGTCCGCTGGTGGTCAGTGTCGGAGGCGCGGTCGATCTGGCGGTGGAAGCAGCGATAGCCGGGACGGGGATCATTTATCTGTTTGAAGAATGGTTACGGCCCGCCATCATCAGCGGAAAACTCGAGCCCCTGTTGCAGCCATGGTGGCTGTCTTTTTCCGGTCCGTGGCTTTATTACAACGATCGCCGTCTGATCCCCGCGCCTTTACAGGCGTTTATTGATTTTGTACGTGAGGATAATCTGCGCCGCGAAACGTCACTCTGAGCGTTGTGCTTTCTGCGGTGTCACTGCCGGATGATAAGACGAGGGCGGCTGACCGGTCACGCGGCGAAACATGGTGGAAAAAGACGAGCCATTGTCGTATCCCATCGACAGCGCGATGTCACTGACCGGCCTTCCGGCCACTAATCCCGACAACGCTACCAGTACACAGGCGCGCTGCCGCCAGACAGAAAATGACATCCCCGTTTGTTGAAGAAAATGACGGCGGAAGGTGCTGGCGCTCATAAACAACGCGTTCGCCCAGCGGTCAGCAGGATCATGGATCGATGGTGCGGCTAAAAAGGCCTGACACAGCGCCAGCAGCGGCGGATTTTGTGGCAGCGGAATTTCAAATTCCCGTGTCTGCATCGCGGCAATTTCCTGCAAAAGCAGCGCCACCAGCAGACGATCTCGTGATGACTCGTACAAAGGTTCGAGCTCAACGGCCTCGAGCAACAATTGTCTCAGCAGGGGAGAAACGGTAAGGATTTTACAGCGGTCACGGGCGGGCCAGTGCTGCACGCTTTCCGGTTCGATATACAAACTGCGCGTCGAAACGCCGATAAATTTCACACTGTGCGGCTCCAGGGCGGGGATCCACACCGCGTGCTGTGGCGGTACTATCCAGTTTCCCGAACGGGTCGTGACGTGCATCAGCCCGGTGGCGCCGTACAGCAACTGGGCGCGACGGTGACGATGCTCAGGCAGCACAAATCCTCCCGGATAATCGTTCCCCACCGCCACGACTTCCCGGTCGAGATCTTCATAATCTTTTATATGAACGTTGCGCACAAAATTTTCAGGCTGCTTGTTGACCGATTCGCAAGGGTAAATGAGCGCTGCAAAAATGGGAAGGGCACGGTGAAGCCGCTACTCTTGCCGCCTGACATTTTGCGGAGTGGTTACGTGAACGACATCATCATTATTCTTCTGGCAGGTTTTACGACAGGCATCACCACGGTGCTGTTTGGTTTTGGCGGCGGGTTTATTGTGGTGCCTTTTGTGTATCACATCGTGGCGGTGCAGCCGGGTCTGTCACCACATGCCATGCATATTGCCGTGGCGACCTCGACCGCCGTCATGGTGTTTAACGCCGGATGGGCCAGCGTACAGAGCGGCCGGGCGGGAAGATTAAATACCGCCGTGTTGTTTCCGCTGGTCTGGTTTATCGCCACCGGCGCGGTGGGTGGTTCACTGCTTGCCGGATTACTGAAAGATGAGCTGGTTCGCGCCCTGTTTATCCTTTATCTGATCATCACGCTGGCGGATTGCCTGATGCGTAAAGGCTTTATCATCCGGCCACAGCCGCGAAAATTATCCGGTACCACTGTACGGCTGGGGGGCATTTTCATTGGCGTCGTGGCGGCGCTGCTGGGCGTGGGTGGCAGTGTGATGACGGTGCCGCTGCTGCGCCGTCATGGTCATGAGATGCGTGATTGTGTCAGTGCGGCAAATCCGCTTTCCATTCCCGTGGCGGTGTGTGGCGCGGTGACCTACAGCCTGGCGGGGCTGCATGCGGTTCCGGCACCGGGGTATTCAGGTTACATCAGCCTGAAGATTTTGGTACTGCTCACAGCATCAGGTTTTTGCGGCATGTTGTTTACCCGCCGGTGTATTCCAGCCGTGCCCGACGTTCTGCATGCCCGGATTTATGTCATCTTGCTGCTGGCGGTGCTGATGGCGATGGCTATTTGAAAACACGAATAATTAACACAACCATAATATAATCCACGACTATTACCCATGAAGGATATATTTATCCAAAGCTTATAAATAACATTTACCTTAATAAAGGTATAGACCGGCCTTGTTTAACTCTTATTTAGTTTTCCCACCTCAGAATAATAGTATTAAAAATATCCTTTATACAGACTGAAGAGATATTAAATAAATTCAGTTCATCGGTAACAGGTACGAATTTTCCGGTGGTTCAATACATTATCTGAGGCTGGAATAATCATCTTATGCGTAGAGTTAACCGGGTAAATCTTTTATGGCTTCTGGCCTTTACGGGGCCAGGTGCGGCTAAAAATGATGCCAGCGAACTGAGTTTATACTCAATCAATACCGGTTCATTTGTTTATCATATGACGGGTAATGTCGGGGACTACAACGAAATTTTCAAGAATAAGTTCTTTTCCGTTGAGCGTAAATTCTCTCAGGAGTCGAAGAACAGTATGCTCGTGGGCACGATGAAAAACAGTTTTAACGATCGTTGTTTGTCGGTGGGTATGAGAAGGGATTTACACGAAATCAATTCCAGGTGGATGATAAAAGGGGTCTATGCCTACACCGGTGAGTTCTTTGCAAAAGCGTTCAGTGACTGCGGCAATCACGGGTCATATCATGATTTTAAAAAAGTCACCGGCATTGGTTTTTCGCCTTACATCTACCACGCGCTCCAGTACAACCCGACCACTTTCTTCGGCGTTGAAGCGGGGATTATTGCGCCTGATATTTTTGCAACCAGCATCCAGTGGAGTTTCCGGTAAGGTTCTGACATAAATAGTTTTTTTCAATGTGATAACGCCTCCCTATATACCGAAAATACCTTTCGGTTCTCCTCCTGATATTCTTTTTATTCACTGCGTCTATACTCAAATTCAGGCTGATGCTGTTCGATTTTCAATACTGTTTTTTCATTAAGGCGGTGGCTGACGTGCTTAAAAAAACTTTCGGGCTTTCATGCTTGCCGTTATTAGTAGCCCTGCCTGGGAGCCAGGCAGATCAATTAAAATTATATTCGATTAACACCGGATCCTTCGTTTATCACCTGACCGGTAACCACGGGCAATATACTGAGAAATTTGATAACGATTTCTACTCAGTTGAGAGAAAATTTTCTGAAGATTCAAAGTATAGCGTGTTAGTCGGGACGATGAAAAACAGCTTTGATGACCGCTGTATCGCCATAGGGATGCGACGCGACTGGGCGGAGAGCAACACGGGTTGGGTGTTCAAAGGCGTGTACGGTTACACTGGCGAGTTCTTTTTTGATGCCTTCAAACACTGTGGCGATGATGGATCTTATGCCGATTTCAAGAAAGTCACCGGCATTGGCTTTTCACCGTATATTTATCACGCCATTCAATACAACTTCACTGATTATTTCGGCGTTGAAAGCGGGATTATTATCCCTTCAGTTTTTGTGATCACCGTGCAATGGAGCTTTAGATAACGCCCCACGCTCAGCCCAGCAATCCCAGATGTTCGACCAGAATCGACGTGCCGATGCCAATCAGTACCACGCCACCGAGGATTTCCGCCCATTTACCGATCGCCGCACCGAGAAAACGGCCCAGCAACATACCGGACGTCGCCATAATGGTGGTAGCCGCGCCAATGGTCAGTGCCATCACCACAATATTCACCTGAAGGAACGCCAGCCCGACGCCGACGGCCATTGCATCCAGACTGGTCGCGACGGCGGTGGTGACCAGCAGCCAGAAGCCGTGGCGACGCGGTGCTTCTGTCTCTTCTGCGGTATCTTTTTTAAAGGCTTCCACAATCATTCGGATACCGAGGATCAGCAGCAGGGTAAACGCCACCCAGTGATCCCAACTCATAATAAACTGGCTGGCCGCCAGACCAATACCCCAGCCAATGACCGGCGTAATCGCTTCGATCACACCAAAAATGAGTCCGGTACGTAATGCCTCTTTAAAGGGCGGACGGTGCAGTGCTGCGCCTTTGCCGATTGCTGCTGCGAACGCATCCATGGACATGCCGAACGCCAGAATGAGGATTGTGTAAAGTTGCATAAAACAGACCAGTCAGGCCTTCATGAAGAAAAAAGGCTGTTTATTAAAAGATGCGCGCAGTTTGCCACAGAACTTAAAATAAAAAAACCATAACTTTCAATGTGTTATAGTATTGGTTAAGAATGTTAGCACAGGCTATATTTGGTTGAAATGCCCGCAAATTGCTGAAAATGGCATCGGCAGGAATGAAAAACATCAATCATCATAACGATTTATCGCGAGCCGGTTTTATTCACGGAATCTCACCTGCGAAGGCTCGCGCTTCCTCATCGTGCGGCGTAAACAATAAACGTCACTACGCCAAATATCTCCAGCGACTCTTCATCCTGAAAAGTGATCGGCTGATAATTCGGATTCATCGGTACCAGTTGCAGCACCGGATGAGTCCGCAATTTTTTTACTGTGAATTCCCCGTCCACCGCCGCCACTACGATATCGCCATCAACCGCTGTCAGGGCGCTGTCCACCACCAGCAAATCGCCTTCGTTGACGTTGGCATCGCTCATCGAATGGCCGGAAACACGGATAAAATAGGTCGCGCTGGGATGGGCAATCAGCAGCTTGTTCAGATCGATACGCGACTCCACGTAATCCTGCGCCGGAGACGGAAAGCCGCAAGGCACGCGATCCAGGAATAACGGCAGGGTGATTTTTTGCAGATGTTCTGCGGGTGTGTACAAAATCATACTCATTTCTCGTGACACTGGTTTTATATACAGTATTCACGCTGAAGGGGCACGGATCAAGCCTGTCAGATGAAGAAAATCCTATCTGCCTGTGCGGACAGAAAATTTAGTGTTCCGCCTATATCCTGTTTCACGACGTACAACGGCGTTCAGACCGGGAGACAATAAAATTATGAGGTTTGTAATTTATTCGAACTATTTTTAGACAGTAAACAATTGCCCTGTGCAAACTGCACACAAAATAAAGTGTTAAAAGATATTATTTTTAGAAAATTAAAATTTCTACGTATTATGGTGTCACATGAAATTTTTAATTATTTAATAGAAGTAGAGAAGTTTCTATAAATGTGTACTTTTTATAAGTAAATAAATGTAATGTATTTATAATATCATGATTTAACTGAGTAATTTATAATTAAATAAAGTTAATATATTAGTAAGTAGAAAGTTATTTAAAAAGAAAAAGCAATTGTCTATCCTTGCCGCTGTATTTTAATTACCTCCCCTCTATTATGGTGATTTATCTGTGAGCAATACACAACATAAACTTAGCAAAGCTCGCCCTCCTCGCGTTCAAATAACCTATGACGTGGAAGTTGGCGGAGCTGAATCCAAAAAAGAATTGCCTTTAGTCATGGGCGTTATTGGTGATTTTGCCAAAGATGAAATGTCTCTGCGCGATCGTCGTTTCACACATATTGATAAAGACAACTTTAACAATGTGATGGAAGGCATGAGCCCGGCAATTGATATGTTGATCGAAAGCACATTACCGGAAAAAGAAGGTCAGATGGCCGTTTCGCTGGAATTTAACTGTATGGATGACTTCTCGCCTGAGAATGTGGCCATGCAAGTTGAGCCTCTGCGCAAACTGCTTGAATTACGTGAACAATTGAGCGATTTACGTAACCGGACAGCCAGCAATGATCGCCTGAAAGAACAGTTGGTTGAATTGCTTGAGAGCCTGAATAAAGACGCCGACCCTGCAAAAGGAGACGCTGAATGAGTGATATTCAGGTCATGAATACCTCAGCACCGGCTGAGCAATCAAGCGATTATCTTGATCAGATCATCGATAATACCCAGGCTATTCGCCGGGAATCTGACCGCCATAAAGTGAAAACGCAGCTGGATAACTTCCTGTCTGAAGTGGCATCCGGTGCGGTCATTGTGTCTAATGATCTGGTGGGAAGCATTGAAGCCCGCATTGCTGCCATTGATGAATTGTTATCTTCTCAGGTCAGCAAAATTATCCAGGCGCCGGAATTTCAGCGTATGGAATCCTCCTGGCGTGGTCTGCACAAACTTGTGCAAAGCAGCGTGACAGAAAATACCAAAGTGCGTGTTTTTAACTGCACGAAGAAAGAGTTGCTGCGTGATTTTAAATCGGCATCCGATTTTGATCAGTCTTCCTTATTTAAAAGCATTTATGAAAGCGAATACGGCACCTTTGGTGGCGACCCTTATTCTGCTTTTGTCGGTGATTTTGAATTTGATTCCATGCCGGAAGACCTGCAATTACTGGAACAGATTTCTCATGTCGCTGCCGCAGCACATGCACCTTTCCTGAGTGCCGCTAATCCAGGCATGTTCGGTATGGGCTCGTATTCTGAGATGCCGCGTCCGCGTGATCTGGGCAAGTTATTTGATACCTCTGATTATGCCCGCTGGAAATCATTCCGCCAGAGCGACGACTCCCGTTATGTTGGCTTAACACTGCCGCGTGTTATCGGGCGCCTGCCTTATGGCGCTAAAACCGTGTCTGTAGAAGCCTTCAATTTCGAAGAAAAAATTGCAGAAAACAATGACGGTGCAAGTTACCTATGGGTGAACGCCGCGTATGAATTAGCGGGCCGTATGGTCGAAGCTTTTGAAGAACATGGCTGGTGCGCTGCGATCCGCGGTGTCGAAGGCGGTGGTCTGGTCAAATCCTTGCCGACCTATAATTATATTTCGCAAACTGGCGAAAAAGTCATGCAATGCCCGACTGAAGTGGCGATTTCCGATCGTCGCGAAAAAGAATTAGCCGATCTGGGCTTTATTCCGTTGGTTTATTGCAAAGGCACGGATTATGCGGCGTTCTTCGCTGTGCAATCAACAAATAAACCGCGCAAATATGATTCTGAACTGGCTAATGCGAATGCTAAATTGTCCAGTCAGTTGCAATATATTATGACAACGTCGCGCTTTGCTCATTATTTAAAATCCATCGTGCGCGATAAAGTGGGCAGTTTTATGTCCAAATCTGAATGCCAGCATTTTCTGCAGAATTGGATCAACCAATATGTGGTGGGTTCCGACAATGTAGGGCCAACAATTAAAGCCAGTCATCCATTGCGTGAGGCAGTTGTGGAAGTTGTTGATGTCCCAGGTTCACCAGGCAGTTATCGCGCCGTTGCGTATTTGAAACCGCATTTCCAGCTTGAAGGTCTCAGCATGTCGCTGCGTCTGGTAGCGGAACTCCCTGCATCAACCGGTGCATAAATATTTAATCAACACTATAAGGAAATACCATGGCTACTGAATCCCTTTTTATGCAAATTGAAGGCGTTAAAGGCACCGTAAGTAATAAAGGTTTTGAGGGTTGGATTGCTGTTGAGAATATGAACTTCGGTGTGTATTGCTCTGCAAAAATCGATAATGCCAGCGGTCAGGTAAACAGCGATGGCGTGAATTTTGATGCGATTTCATTCTCAAAAGTAATGGACACCACTTCAACGCAACTGGCTAATATGGTTGCTCAGGGCACCAATCTTAAACAAGTTTCCATTGTTAAAGCATTGTTCCAGGGCGAGAAAATGGTTCAGGCTTTGAAACTGACCTACAAAAACTGTGTGCTGACTAGCTACAACTTTGCTGCTTACTCTGAAGGTGAAGTGCCGAGTGAAAATCTGAGCTTCGTCTTTGGTCAGATGACATTCGAAACCAATATGGTTGAGCCAGACGGTAAAACCAGCAAACAAGGTCCTGTGGGCTGGAATTTGGTTGAGAATACCAAGCTGTAATTTTTCAAATCATCAGTGCATGTTTCGGCATGCACTGTTTCACGGTGTCTTAATGAAAAGTTTATTACAGCAATTGTCTGATGATAATCCGAAAGACCAAAATTGTCCTGATGTGGCCGAAGACAAAAGCAGCATGTTAATTGAAGAGATATTGCTGCTTTTGTCTTCACGCCCCAGAAGTTATCGAATTGATAAAACGCCATTAATTAATGAATCCATTCTTAATTATGGTGTAAGTGATGTATTTGCCAGTGATACACCTCGTCTTGAGCGTAATGCCATTATGCAGTCACGTATTGAAATTGCATTGCAACGCTTTGAGCCGAGGTTGAAAAATATCAGCGTTACGCCAGGAAATGAGCAAGGAAGTTTATGTTCATTCATCATTGATGCTGAGACTTTTACTGGTGAAGTTCGCTACCGGCTTATATGGGACGATGTAATTAGTCAATTCTCTCTGCGTGAATGACAGGTATGAATTATGTTAGCGAAAAAATTAATTTCTTACTATCAGAATGAACTCGCTTACCTGAAAACGCAGGGAAAGGCCTTCGCACGCCATTTTCCCAAGGTCGCCAGACGTTTGGGCATGTCAGAAGGTACCTCAGAAGATCCGCATATTGAGCGAATGATCGAATCTTTTGCCCTGGTTACCGCCCAAATTCAGCAGCGGCTCGATGAGGATATGCCGGAAGTCACCGATGCATTACTGACCGTTCTGGCTCCGCAGTTTCTGCGTCCTTTTCCTTCGGTGTGCATCGTGCAAATGTTGCCGGATAGTAAGGTGAGTGCGCTGACGGCCAGTAACCGTATCGACGCCGGTACCGCGTTATATTCCCGTCCGGTCAACGGGCAGATTTGTCGTTTCCGCACCACCTATCCGGTGACACTCCAGCCGGTCAGTCTGCACAAAGCCAGTCTGCATCTCGATGATGATGACATGAGCTGGAGTCTGAAAATGCAGCTGTCAGTCTGGCCTGGCGCTACGCTGACGGCGGAGACGCTGAGGATCCATCTGCGTGGTGCCAGCACCATCGTAAACATCTTATATACCTTGCTGTGCAGTGAAGTGGAGAGCCTGTCTGTTTTTGCGCAAGACCACTGTCATACCTTGTCGCCGCAGGCGATACATGCCGTGGGCTTTGGCGAAGATGAAGGATTGTTGTCAGGGGACTCACGGGTTTCGCCGACGCACAGTTTGTTGCAGGACTATTTTTTCTTTCCGCAAAAGTTTCATTTTATTGATATGCCACTGCCCGCGGCAATGGTCGCTGGTGGACAGACAGCATTGTCACTGGTGGTGAAATTTAACCGCTGCGCGATGGCGCGCCAGCTAGAAAAGATAGCCGGTACGGTGGATGAGAATCTGTTCCTGCTCAATTGCACCCCGGCCATTAACCTGTTCGCACACCGTGCTGAGCCGATTTCACCTGACCATGAAACCGCTGAATATCCGGTGATCCCGGACATCCGTTATCAGGATGCGATGGAAGTCTGGTCTGTGGACAGCGTCAGTGCGATGCGTAAGCAGGGCAATGAAACACGCTCCCGTCCCATCTATCCGCTGTTCGGGCTGGATCATTCGGCCAGCGACGGTGAGTCCGGGCTTTTCTGGCAATGCATGCGTCGTGAAACCCTGCTCAATGAGGGCGTGGCGTCCACGTTGTTTATCGCCTTTTCTGACCGCGGAGAAAAACCGCTGGTGCCCGGCTGCGATATTGTCAGTCTGAATCTGTCCTGCACCAACCGGGATGTGCCCGCCGCTATGCGTAATGGCGATCCTGACGGCGATTTTGAATCAGAACTGCCGATTGCGGGCATGAAAATTATCGCGCTGACACGCCCGACGCTGCCGGTCAGACCACCGGTGAAACAGGCTACTCGCTGGCGTCTTATTTCTCAGCTTTCGCTCAATCATATGCTGATCAGTGGGCCGGAAGGCGCACGCGTGCTCAAAGAGTCGCTGGCGTTGTACAACTTTACGGATAATCCGGGCATTAGCCGTCTGATTAATCTGATTAAAAGCGTCAGTGCTAGCCCCGTTGTCGCCCGCCTGAACCCACAGGATCCCCGTTCAATGGCGCGCGGCATTGAAATTCGTATGACCTTTGCCGGTGAGGCTGCCGAAGAGGTTGAGTATTTTTTGCTTTGCCGGTTTATCGACTGCTTCCTGGCGCTGTATTCCCCAGTCAACAGCTTTACCCGCGTAGTGACCTGTATCGATGGCCGCGATGAAACAGCATGTACCTGGCCCGTTCGCGCGGGACGACTGTTATGGATCTGAATAAAATTCTCAGCCCACATAACTTTTTCCAGCAGGTGCGCACCATGTTGCGCAGGCTGACACGCGGGCAGGGGACTGACAGCAAGCAGGTGCTCGAAGAACAGCTTTATTTCGTTTCGCCGCTCTCGCTGGACGCGCCGAGAGGTGAAATTACCGCAGTGACACCGCTCGAAGAGCAGCGCTGGCAGGTTGAAGTGTCAGGACACGGGCTGACGGGAACACTGGGCGCATTACCGACGGTGTATACCGAATGGATGATTGAGCGTTACTACCGGCACGGGGATGTGACCGCCAAGGCTTTCCTCGATATTTTCAATCACCGGTTACATAGCCTGCGCTATCTCGCCTGGCAGAAATATCACTACTACGCGATGGCAGAATTTTGCGTAACACGGCCGCTGAGTACCGCGCTGCGTGCGTTATCCGGCGTAACAAACAGCTCGCCTTCATTACAGCAGGAGCAATTTGCCGACCTTTTTGCGCATTCAGTCCGCTCCATGCTCAACTTTGAAACCTGGCTTAAGCACCGTTTCTCGGTCGGCGTGAAAGTCACGCCTTTCACCGGCGGATGGCAAACGATGGAACCTGAGCTTTGTTGCTGTCTGGGGAATCCGGCTCAACCGCTGGCGGTCGCTCCGATGTTGGGCGGTGTCTACTGGGACCGGCAGGCACATTTTACGGTAACTCTGGGACCCGTGCCGATGCATAACGCAGCTCAGTTTTTACCAAAGGGAAAGCATTACCAAAAATTATGGTCGCATATTCGCGAATATGTCGGTGAGGGACTGGATTTCGACATCGACCTGCTTATTGAGAATAAATCAAACGTCGTTACGCCATTGGGGAACGGGCAACTCGGGCTGGATATTTGCCTTGGTGCTTCTCCGGCGGCTGAGCTGCATAAAATTCGTTTACCCGTCTGCCGGGAAGGAAAATAGAACATGTCAAACTTACTGGGGCAAGACAACCGGTTTATCCGCTTTGTTGGGAACGCTGCGGATCAACTAACGTTGATGCATATCGAAGGTGATGAGCAGTTTTCTGACACCTTCCGCTATCAGATTCAGTTTCGTACATCGTTAATTACCGGGCAGATGGGCCGTTTTCTGGGGCATGAAATTGCCTGCGAGATTGGTCGTGGCAATCAAAAACGCTACGTTCACGGCGTGCTGACGAACATCAAAGAAGACAACAATGCCGATGGCCTCAGCACTTTCACTGGCACGCTGGAGCCGCGTATGGCGCTGCTGCGTCTGGGGCGTAATCTGGCGGTTTTTCAAAATATTACCGTGCCGGATTTAGTGTGCAAGCTGCTTCGTCAGCAGAATATCAATCACATTGATTTACGCTTGCGCGGAACATATACGCCGCGTGAATATTGCATCCAGTATCGTGAATCCGATTTTGATTTCATCAGCCGTTTACTTGAGCAGGAAGGCATTTATTACTACTTCCAGCACGACGCCGGACAACACACCTTGGTGCTGGCCGATCATCCTTCCAGCCACCAGACCGGCAAAACGGCAGAACTGCCCTTTATGCCTCAGGCAGGGCGGGGTGATGGTGTCGGGATCCTGAGTTGGGTGGCGTGCTCTTCTCTTGCGGCATCATCCGTATTGCTGAAGGGTTTTAACATGGTCCAGGCGACCAGTGTTGAAGGCGGTTCTCAGGCCGTGGTGGCTGAATATGCGGTGCCGGGTGTCAGCTATGTTGACACTGATGGCCATGAAAAACGTGAATTGCTGCAATCGGGCGCACGGCTGAAAATGGAACAGCTTGAGTCAGACAACCAGCAGTTCTACGCGGAAGCCAGTATCTGGTGGCTAGGCTGTGGCGATAAATTCCATCTGAGCGCTCACCCTTCATGCCCGGGCGATTACCGTATTAAGTCTGTACATATGCAGGCTTCCAGCAGCATTGACCAGAGTGGCCCTGATTTCAGTTGCGAACTCACCGTGCTGAAAGACAGCCTCGCCTGGCGTCCCGCGTGTCTTACGAAACAGCCTGAAATCGCAGGTATCCTCACGGCAGTCGTCGTCGGTCCCAAATCAGAAGAAATCCATACAGACGAATACGGTCGCATCAAAATTCAGTTCCCGTGGGACGGGGAAAACAAACACGACGACGGCAGTTCCTGCTGGGTAAGGGTTTCACAACCCTGGGCTGGCGGGCGCTTTGGTGCCGTGTTCCTGCCTCGCGTCAACAGCGAAGTCACGGTCAGTTTCGTGCAGGGCAACCCGGATTATCCACTGGTGACCGGTACGGTATTTAATGGTCAAAACAAACCACCGCTGAGCTTGCCGGAAGAAAAAAATCACGCCGGATTCGTGTCACGCAGTTCGCTTAACGCCAGTGTAGAAGAAGGGCATGCATTGCGCTTTGACGATAAAAAAGGCGCAGAACGGCTGATCATCACCTCGCAACGCGATCTGTTGCTGACGGTAAAAAACGATGTGATTTCCGACATTGCTAAAAATGTCACGGAAACCATCGGTGAAAACCGCACCACCGAAATAACAAAGGGCAACCAATCCCTGACGCTTAAACAGGGCGATTACAGCCTGGACATAAAAGGCAACCTGCAGGAAAGCCTGAGCGGTGGCGATCATCAGTTAAAAATCAGTGGGGGCGGGAGTTCCGTTAAAGCGGATAAAGCCTGCGTCATTGAATCCACCCAGACGATCGAATTCAAAGTTGGCAGCAGCAAAATCTCAATTTCTCCTTCCGGTATTACGCTCAGCGGAACCACGATCAAAATCGAGGGCAAGGGGACGGCAGAACTTAAAGGTGCGATGGTCACTGTTCAGGGTAGTGGTATGACCCAGATCAAGGGCGGCGTGACGATGATTGGCTGAGGACAAACATAAAATGAAAGACAAATTACTCTCGCCAGAGGCGCTCGCAACGCATAACCCGCTGCAAAGTACCGCTGAAAATGCCATGCGTCTGATGCAGGCAGGGCAATGGGAAGATGCACTGGCCTGCCTGGCGGCGCAAGAGCCACAAGAAAAACTGATGGCCTGGGCATTGCAACAGGTGTTAAGTCGCGCCGGATCGCAGGACACAGCGGTGAAAAACTGTAGCAGCGACATCAGCCAGTGGCTGAGCGCACCCGATGAGGCACTGCGTTTTAGCATTTTCCAGCAGGCCGAATTGCTGGGATTTGATACTCCGGCCGGTGCCCTAGGTCTATCGCTGTTCTGGATGAAGGGCAGTATGACGGCCGCAGAGTTCGAAGCGGTTTATCCCGAACCCCATTTGTCACGGCTGATGCTGCACTGCGCATTGAAATTACTCAGTGTGGCGATAGCAACAGATACCCCGCCGCACAACGGCGCGCAAATCCTGCTGGCTGAATGGCTGGCTTCACGGAGCGTTAACTGATGGCTCAACCCGCTGCCCGAGTAGGCGATATGCATGTGTGCCCGATGGTCACGCCGGGTTTGCCGCCCATTCCGCACGTTGGCGGGCCGGTAACAACACCGGGTACACCAACTGTTCTGATCGGCGGGATGCCCGCCGCCACAATGGGATCGATGGCGGTCTGCGTCGGGCCACCGGATTCGGTAGTGATGGGCAGCAGCAAAGTGCTTATCGGCGGAAAACCTGCAGCGCGTATGGGTGACAGCACCGCGCATGGCGGAACCATTGTTGCGGGTTGTCCGACCGTCCTGATTTCTTAGAGCATATTGACATGATAATGAATTTTGAGCCTCTGCTGGCGCCTCTCGATGCCGACCAGCCTGCCGGCCGTGATATGGAATATGAGCAGATCTTTGACGATATCCGCCAGGCGAGGGAAAGCGATCCTGATTATTTGCCACAGGGCGAATGGGCGACTGAATTGCGCAAGGCTGACTGGGGCAAAGTCGTCCGGTTGAGTACAAAGGTATTGCAGGAGGACAGTAAGGATTTTCAGGTCGCCTGCTGGCTGACGGAAGGTCTGAGCCAGGTGCATGGGCTCAGTGGCTTGCTCGCCGGGATCGGTTTTCTGACACCCTTTATTCAACGCTACTGGCAGAGCGGGTGGCCGGCACTGGATGACGATGGTGCGATTATCCGCCACGGCATGATCAATCGTTTGGATCGCCAGCTTGCGCAATTGCTGCAATGCCATCCTATATTCGGTCAGGCGGAAAGCACACTCGATCACTGGCGGAAAGTTCTCGCGTATGAGCATCGCATCACCATGAAACCTGACAGCGCCGCAGTGCCGGGCAGTGATGACGATTTCTCGATGGAAACATTCAACCGCTGGGCCGCTGCACTGGCCCCGCAAAAAGTCGCCGCGCAAAGCGACATGTTGATTGAGATGGTCGCCGTACTGGACGCGCTGGAAACGACCTACGGTCAGCTCAATCCACAGGCAGATTCGGTGGCAATGGGGCAGACGCGCAGTGCGACCGTCGAAATGCAGGAATTCGTGAAGCGCCTGTTTGATCGTGCGGCACCCGCCTATGACGACGTGATGACACTTAACGTATTAACGCCTTATGACGATGAACAGGAAAGCGACGTTAATTCACTGATGAACACGACCCATAAACAGACCATGTCGCGGGATCTGGCTATCAGCCAAATGCTGACCATTGCCCATTTCTTTCGCCAGACCGAGCCCTCCAGCCCGGTGCCTTTCTTGATGGAACGGGCCGCACGCTGGGCAGGAATGACTCTGACCGAGTGGCTGGAGGAAATGTTGCAGGATGACAGCAGCATGCGCGATATCAACAATGTACTGAAAGGGCACGGAAGAGAATGACGGGTAAAAAAAGGGCGGGGCTGATGCTGGCCGCAATGCTTCTTGCAGGTTGCGTTTCAGACAATGACCAGGGACGTGAGCAAGCCATGGATGAGGCACCTGCGCCTTTTGCAAACGGTGCAATTACCCTGCAACTGCGGGCTGAACCGGGGCTGAACACTGTCAATGAGATGCCTAACAGTTGCACGGTGTTGCTGTTGCAGGCGAAAGACAAACCGGCTCTGGAGAAATTGCTGGGTAATCCTGCCACGTTGAAAAGTTTGTTTGCCGGTGCGGGCAGTGAAGGTGACGTTCTGCAGGTAGACCGTTACGTCATGATGCCAGGCCAGACCAATATCGTGCATGTCGATCGCGCAAGGGATACCCGCAATTTGGCGCTGGTGGCGGGTTATTACCCCTTCCCGGTAAAAAAACACATGGTCAGCATAGCGGTGCCGGTTGAAGCCACCAGCACCGGCTGGTGGGAACCTGTCTGGCAGGCACATTTAACACCGCTTACCCTGTCTGTAACCCTGGGCAGTGAAAGTATCGTCAGCGCAGATGTTCCCGCCACTGACGGAGAAAAACGTTAATGTATCCGGAACAACAACAAATTTACTGGCACTCAGGGCTTTATCTTCAGCCCCAGCATTTTCAGTCACTTGACCTGCATTATGAATGGAGTCTGGCTGAACACCTGCGCCTTGCCCAACCCTATAATTACGGGCTGGTTGAGCTGACGATTAATGAGGCGGCGCTAAGCGATTACGTCATCAGCGTTGAGCAGATCCGTTGTATTTTACCCGGCGGCACGTTGCTGTCGCAACCGGGTAATAGCCTGGTAGAAAAGCGCAATTTTCGCGATATTTGGAAGCAGCGTGATCAGCCACTGACACTCTGGCTGGCGCTACGCCGGTTCGATCCTTTACACAGTAATGTCACGACGCTGGAGAAAGAGCATGACCGTGCGGTCACCCGCTGGATAAATACCAGCGAAGAATTGGTGATGAAAGATGTCTATGATCATGCTCCCGACGCGACGGTGGCGCGCCTTTGTTACAACGTAAGATTGCTGACCGATGTCGAAAAAGCCGATGCCGTTGACTGTGAGTGTATTCCACTCACCCGGCTGCGTTATGAAAACGAAAGCGTGATTATTGATCCGGCATTTTCGCCGCCTGCGGTGACGCTTTTCGGATCGAACAGCCTTGGTAAACTGATCGAAACACTCTATTTTGAAATGAGTGCCCGTGCCCGAAAACTTGAGGAATATAAGCGCTCTGAACGTCTGGTCAGTGACGCAGACCGTGGTGATCAGGTGACTCAACTGTTGGCTATGCGTTCGCTGAACCGCGTGCTACCTCAGCTGAAAAGCTTTTGTCAGGCCCGTCAGATCCATCCGTGGCAGGTATATAACGTATTGTGCCAGCTGGTCGGTGAACTCTCCTCCTTCAACGACAGTTGTTCCTTCCTTGGTGAATGGCGTGATGGGGAAAATCCGCTACAGGCCTATAACCATAATGATCTGCTGAGCTGTTTTGACAGTGCGCGTAAGACATTGATTACTCTGCTCAACAGTCTGGTTCTCGAAGACAACACTTACATCACACTAGAGAACGATCAGCAGGGTGTGTTCATCGGCGATTTCGACACTACACAAAGTAAAGATGCCGAAATGGTGCTGTTGCTTTTACGTTCAGCCAGCATGCCGATGGAAAACCGTCAGGTCAAAAATCCGGGCGGCATCAAACTGGCATCGCCAAAAATGATTGAACCGCTGATCCAGCATGCCTTGCCGGGGATCCCGGTGACGCGTTGTCCTCAGCCGCCGCGTGGTGTGCCTAACCGCAGCGACTCGCATTATTTCATGGTTGAGCAAGACAGCGATTTATGGCGTAAAGCCGGCCAGCACAACAGCATTGCCTTTTACTGGCCGGATATGCCTGACGATCTTCAGGTACAGATTATTTTTGTGGTGCCGTCATGATGACTTTACTGAATTGTTATTTGCCGCTGTTCCGACATGTCACCGCGTTCTTTGTTAATCCAAGGGATTATGCGGATTACGCCGGGTTTCGTGAAAAATGCATGACGTTATTACAGCAGGCTTTAAATGAGTCAGAACGCCATCACGAACCTCAGGAATGTGAAGAGGCCTATTTCGCGGTCGTGCTTTGGATTGATGAGCGGGTATTACGTTCACAGGCAGTCTGGGTGAAAGACTGGCGCAGTCAGTTGCTGCAAAAATATTATTTTGATATTTCTGTCGGCGGTGAGGAGTTTTTTGTCAGGCTTGATGCAATAGATAAAGAAAATGTTTCTCTGAGAATGGTGTATTTATTCTGCCTGCTGATGGGTTTTCACGGTAAATATACTCATCAGGACGCTTCGTTATTGCAGCAACGTATCGATGATGAACGTCAGTGTCTGCCAGAGGCCTGGCGTCAGTGGCCGAATGATGCCCTGCTGGTTGAGCAGGACGGCGGAGGCATCGAAAAAAACAGTGCTGTGCCTAAAAAATTCCGTCAACGAAAGTGGTTATTACTCTCATTGCCCGTCGTTATTTATGTGTTGATTAGGTTCGCTGGCTTAGGGATGTTTATCGGATAATATTATGTTGAAAAAATTAACTTCCTTTGTCGCGTGGGCTTTGTTTCTGTGCGTGTTATTTATTATCTGTCTGGTGGTCTCCTCTGTTCTCGGGCGGGAAATTATTTATGCATTTATGATGTGGTTTGTTGTGATCCTGACAATTTTAATTGTCCGCTTCATTTGGGGGGTTTCTTCAGGGATTACACAAGCGAAATATATTGCAGCCCTGAAAGCGAAATTTAAGCTGACCCGGTTGGAATATGTATTATCCGAGCACTGGAAAACGGGTGCGGCGGTGATTAAACGCATCAGAAGACGTAAGCAGCCCATTCCCTGGTTTGTTCTGACGGGCGGGCGAAGCGGCAAAACAACCCTGATGGCGGGCGCCGGATTGCCTCTGTTTTCTAATGAACCGGAAAGTTCGTTGGTGGTGCCGACGCGCACCCTGCGCTGGTGGTTTTTCCGGTCAGCAGGTTTTCTGGATCTTTCCAGCCATTTTCTGAGTAAAACGCCCGCCTTTGAACGTGGCTGGCTGCGGCTGGTGAACTGGTGTGGTCGTTTGCCTGCCCCGGCAGGAATAGTGGTGTGCGTTTCTGTCACCGAACTGCTCGAAAAAGATGAAGCTGCGTTGCATCTGCATGCGCGACATATCCGCACGCAAATCGAACCGCTGGTCAATAAAGTCAGACGCCGTCTGCCGGTGTACCTGTTCATTACCTGCTGCGACCGCGTAGCCGGGTTCAGTCACTGGGCTAACAAACTCTCGCCAGCCCAGCGTCAGCAGCCTTTGGGTTATTACTGGCGCCATTCTCCGGTCGTAGATGGTAAAGATCCGGCGCTGTTGGATCCCCTTTTTACCTGCGTGAAAGACGGACTGGATAAAGTACGGGTCAGCCAGCTTTCCGGTGGCGAACCTGACGGCGAGACGCTGTCGCTGATGGACTTTCCGGAGCGGTTGCCTCAGTTACAACCCGCGCTGCAACGCTATCTGGCGGCCTTGTGCGAACCGGATGCGTACTTTCAACCGGCGGAGTTAGGCGGGATCTGGTTTACCGCTACGGAGCCGGTCAGTAAAAACAGTGCCACGCGTCAGGCCGTCTTTGTCCATGATCTGATGACGCGGATTTTACCGATATTAAGCCGTCAGCGTGAAGTCATGCCAGTCGGGTTTGGCCGGCGTTTTCTGCAGCAATGGGGGATGCTGACTTTCAGCGCACTGGCGGTCTTATATGTGCTGGTGAGCGGCTATTTTGTCCACAATCTGACGGATGTCTTACCCGGAAAAACCGATGTCATGGCACAGGTTCAGCAACTGGAAAATATCGAAGGCTGGAGCAAGACACCCGTGCGTTATCTGCCTTTTGTGCCGGTGCTCAACCAGCGTCATGCGCAACTTGAAGCCAGCATCATGGCGGCAACGCCACGCGATAACATTAACATCCGCCAGATTGCTGACCAGTATCAGGAACAATTTGAACAGGCCGATGCGCCGCAAAAACGAACCATGATCCTTACGCTGGCACGCACTCTGATCACTAAGCAGGCCATGTGGGAAAAGCAGCCGTTAAGTGAACTGATGACGCGGGAGCCTGTTCCCGCTGAACTTAGCCTGACCGGGGCGACGCTTGCCTTGCCACCGTCGCAAGATGTGGTACTGCAGCGAGCTTTGTTGCAACAGCCCGGTGGCGAAGAACAACTTACCGTGCTGCGTGAATTGCTGGGCCGTCTGGTGAACAGTGATCCGCAAACTGAGTGGTTAGTGGCACCGTCTGAAGATCTGACGCCGGTGAATCTGACCGATTTCCTGCCTGCTTCAGCCGATAAAACTTACCTCAGCGGTCTGTGGACGTTGCAGGGCACCGCTGAAATTCAGCACTGGCTGGATGAAATTCGCCTGGCGGGCGGCAATACCCCGATGCCGGAACTGGCCACGTTTGAGCAACGTTGGCCGATCCTGCGTCAGACACAATGGATGAAGATGATGCTGGCCATGAACCAGCAACCTGCCCCCGTGCTGGCTGATGAGCAGTGGCAAGCAACGCTGATCGCTCTTGATCAGGGGCACAGTCCGTCGATGAAGTTTGCCGCGTATGCGAATGAGCAACTGGAAGATATCAGCGTAACGCAAGCACAGTTCTGGCTGCGCGAGTTGCGCCGACTGCATCAGTTGCAAACTATGCCGTTACCCGGCGCGCTGATGCCTCGCTTCAGCAGACTGCAGCAATCCATGCAACAGAAAATAGTGGCACTGTTGAAACTCGATAGCAAAACGCAGACGCCTGCAATTTCCGAACTCAACGTGAAGAACTGGAATGCCTGGGAGGCCGGTCTGCACGCGGCAGTCGCGGATGTTTTTGCCACGCCGAAAAACAGTGACCGGCTGACCCGCGGGTTGTTCCAGACCGGTGAGAAGGGTGACAGTAATCCTCTGCAACTGCTCGAAAGCCGCTTTAACGTGTTGCGTAAAAGCCTCTCGACGGAACGCCCTGATTTCGCAACTGACGCGGTGTGGGCACTGTATCAAAACGATTCCCGCTGGCTGGTGGCGCATGCCATGCAGCGTTCTGGCTGCTGGCTGCAACAGCAATGGCAGAGCCGCGTGCTGTGGCCGATGGAAAATAACGCCAGTCGTCTTGAGTATCAGGATCAGCAAGATCTGGCCTGGCAGTATCTGTCTGACTTTATTCGCGGACCGGCGAAAAGCGTGCTGGTGGTTGATGACAGCGGGCCGAAAGCGGGTGAATTCAGCGGGCAAACGCCGGGTCTGACACCGGAGTTCCTGCGGATGGTCAATCACGTGCTGCGCCCCGATGACGTACTGGCGATGCCGGAGCGCGAGAATACCCGCAGCGACGATGCACTGGCCGCGCTGAAAGAAGAACAAACTCAGCTCGAAGCACAATTGGCCGCACTGGAGACAAAAACGCTGGAACTGACGTTGAAAAGTCAGCCTGCCACCATTCCCGGCGGCGCGCGTCTGATGCCCACCGGCACCCGGCTGACGCTGTTTTGCGATGAGCAGCAATGGAAACTTAACAGCATGAACTTCAGCGAACAGGCGCCATTCCGCTGGCGGGCTGGGCACTGTAGCCGTGCATCTCTGGTGATTAATTTCCCGGGCTTTGACCTGACTTATGAATATTTTGGCGATGCCGCCTGGCCGGATTTCCTGGAAGATTTTACCAATGGTCAGCACAGCTTTAAAGCCGATGACTTCCCGGATGACGCCGCGCAGCTGGCTTCGCTGGGCATTAAAGAAGTGATGGTGCGCTATCAGGCTGGCGCGCAAAACCGGATCCAGGAAACCTGGCAGCAGTGGCAGGAGTTGCGTCAGGCACTGAATGACAATGCGGATGCGCAACAGGATGCCCGTAGCAAAAAAGCGGAAAAGCAACGACCAGCGGCGCTGAACAGTGGGTTCTCGCAGTTACCGGTCAGTATCACCGATTGTCACTGAGTGTCTGCTTAAGACCCGGTTGAGAAAACTAAACAGGATGACTTATGGGTAACTACCTGAAGAAAATTGTAGAAAAAATGAATGTCGGGGCTCGTGAATGCCTCGATGCGGCGATAAGTCTGGCGGTAAGCCGGACGCATCATGAAGTTGAAGTCGAGCATTTATTGCTGGCGGTGGTGACGCGTCAGCCTGCCATGATTGAGCAACTCTGTCTGAATGCAGGGTTGCGCGGCGATGCGCTGGTCGATGCACTGAAAACCAGCCTGAATCAGCAGCGCAGCGGCAATACGCGCAGTCCGGTGTTATCGGAATTACTGGTGGAGCATCTTGAAAAATCCTGGCTTCATGCCAGCACCTGCTGGCAACAAACGCAGCTTCCGGTACAGGCGTTTCTCGGCAGTCTGATTGCCAATGAAAAAGACATTCAGACGCACCTTTGCCCCGCGCTACAGCAGGCATTGGTGTGTCAGGCGGATCGCGCCGATCAGTTACTGCGTGACGCTTGTGTGCACAATGCTGGTGTCAGCGCAGCCGCGCCGGTGGATCATAACGCGGATTCTGCGGTGATGAAATTCACCCGTAATCTGACCGAACAGGCGCGCAAGGCGACGCTTGATCCGGCACTCGGACGCGAACAGGAAATTCGTCAGCTGATTGATGTGCTGTTGCGTCGTCGCCAGAACAATCCGGTGCTGACCGGTGAGCCGGGGGTAGGGAAAACGGCGCTGGTCGAAGGACTGGCTCAGCGTATTACGCAAGGCAGCGTGCCGGAAGCCTTGAAGAAAATGGAAATTTTATCGCTGGATATGGGGCTGTTACAGGCCGGTGCCAGCGTCAAAGGCGAATTTGAAAATCGTCTGCAAACGCTGTTACGAGAAATCAAAGAATATCCGTCTCCGGTGATCCTGTTTATCGATGAGGCTCACACGCTGATTGGTGCTGGTGGTCAGGCAGGGCAAAACGATGCCGCAAACCTGCTTAAACCTGCTCTGGCGCGAGGAGAAATGCGCGTGGTGGCAGCCACTACCTGGGCGGAATACAAAAAGTATTTTGAAAAAGATGCCGCACTGGCACGTCGTTTTCAGGTCATTAAAGTGGCGGAACCGGATGAAGAAACTGCCACCGCCATGCTGCGCTCGCTGAAACCGGCGCTGAGCCAGCATCACGGCGTGCAGATCCTCGAAAGTGCGCTGGTGGCTGCCGTTCGCTTGTCCAGCCGCTATATATCAGGCCGTCAGCTGCCGGACAAATCGATCAGCCTGCTGGACACCGCCTGTGCCCGTGTGGCGATTTCGCAATGCCATGAGCCTAAGGAGATCGAAGATCTCAACGCGCTGCTCAGCAACATTCATACCGAACGTGAAAGCCTGCTCGAAGAAGGAGATAACGCCACAAGGTTGAAATGGCTGGATCAGCGTGAAAGCGAACTTACCCTGAACTTAGAGACACTGCTGCCCGTCTGGCGGCAACAGCAAGATTTGGTGGCGCAGATCACCGCGTGTGAGGATGTGGCGCAGATCGCTGCACTGCGTACCCAACTGGCGGAGATGCATAAAGACCATGCTTTGGTTTATGACTGCGTAGATGCGGTCTGTGTGGCGGATGTGATCGCCGGGTGGACAGGTATTCCGCTGGGCAGAATGGTGGAAAAAGAGCAGCAACAGCTCAGTGATCTGGTCGCGCGGCTGGAAAGCCGGGTGATTGGGCAATCCCATGCATTAGCGACAATTGCACAACAAATCCGCATCGGCCGCGCCAATCTTGCTGATCCGGTTAAGCCAACCGGCGTCTTTATGCTGGCCGGGCCTTCCGGCGTTGGTAAAACAGAAACGGCGCTGGCCTTATCCGAACTACTTTTCGGCGGTGAACAAAGTCTGATTACCATCAATATGTCTGAATATCAGGAAGCGCATTCGGTGTCCGGACTGAAAGGATCGCCGCCGGGGTATGTCGGCTATGGTCAGGGCGGCGTGCTGACCGAGGCGGTGCGCCGTCGCCCTTACAGCGTGGTGCTGCTTGATGAAGTGGAGAAAGCGCACCCTGATGTGATGGAAATGTTCTATCAGGTGTTCGACAAAGGCGTGATGGAAGACGCCGAAGGTCAGCTGATTAACTTCCGTAATACGCTCATTATTCTGACCAGCAACCTGGCAAGCGATCTGGTGATGACCGCCTGCGCAGCCGGAAGCACCGATCAAAATGCGCTGACCCGGTTGTTGCGCCCCGAATTCGACAAATTCTTCCGTCCTGCGCTGATGGGACGTTTGCAACTGATCCCGTATCTGCCGGTTGTGGGCGAAACGCTGGCCAAAATCATCCGACTCAAACTCGATAAAGTGTGCAAACGCTTTATCGCCGCGGGTGAAGGCAACTCTGCGCTGACTTACAGTGAAAAAGTGGTGGAGTTCATGGCCAGCCGTTGTCAGGTGGAACAAAGCGGGGCGCGCGAAATTGATGCCGTACTGAACCGGGAATTGCTGCCATTGCTGACTGACCGCCTGCTGGCAGTTGAAAGTAAAGCTGATATCCGCCTGCAAATTAGTGTCAGTAAAGATCAGCTCACACTGACCAAACAGCCAGCAGTGAAACGCTCTGCGGCGAAACAACCCGCCTGAACGACAGGGAAAGACTGACCATGAAAAACCGGGTGAATCTTCGGGCGCTAAAAATCAACGGGCACGATCCGCGCCTCAGCAAGTCTTTTTTGCTGCTGAGCAGCGAGCTCAGTCCGCTGACCGGCACCATCCCAGCGAGGCTGGACTGGAATGCGCTGGAGGAAAAGTGTTTTCAGCTGTTCCATGAATATGGCTATGACCTGCAAAGTGGCATGTGGTTTTGCCTGATCAACCTGCGGCTTAAAAGCTGGAAAGGGCTGGCGCTGGCACTTGATCTGCTGTCCACAGCATTTGCTCACAACAGCCAGCGTTGCTGGCCACCTGTCGCTGCGGTTCAGCAACGTAAGCAACTGATGGACTGGTTCAATGCAAATGTGGCGACGCATATCTATACGCTGGAATATGGCCCGGAAAACAGTGGCGAAATGCGTCTGGTTGAAAAAAGTATTGGCGTGCTGTGCGGACAGTCTAAAAACCTGCAATCACGAAGCCATGATTCTCTGAACAATCTGCATTATTTTCTTCAGGTTCGCTGCCGGTCGGTGCCCTATCCGTTGCAGCCAAAACCAGTGAAAGCCTTGCAGCCTGTTCCGGAGCCAGCGCCTGAAGTCATCAGCGAGAAAAAAGCGCTGGTGACCGAAATGCTGCCGGATGCAGAACCTGCAGAAATCTGTCTGGAGTCTGCGCCATGTCGGCATCCGCTTTTGTGGGCGTTGGGCGGGATGGCGGCGGGTATCGCGATATGTGCTGTCGCAGCCGGTATCTGGTTTTCTGCGCAGTCGCTGAGTTTCGGTGAAAAACTGAGTGCTCCGTTACTGGCACTGCAACACAGTGAAGGTCAGCTGGATGAGGTCTGGCGTATGGCGCAGGAACCCGAATTGCGAGCACAGAAAACGGCGGTGTTAACCCATGCTGCGCCCTTGCTGGGCTGGCTGAGCGCACAACCTTCCGATGTGCTGCTGCGGCAAGGAAAAATATTATCTGACCATCTGGAAAAAGCTTATCCGGGCAATGAATACAGTGCGCAATGGCAGCGCACAATGGATGAGAAGGCGGGAGATATCCCGGCGCTGGATGGTGTCGTTCTTGCTAATAAACATCTTGATGAGCTTGAAGCACGCTTACTGAATGCCGAAAAAAAACACAGCCAATATATGACTGTGTCGGAATTGAAAACAGCGGTATATCAGATACGCCAGGATCTGCAACGTAACGGAACCAGCGCGGAAACATTATTGTGGACGATTCAACAGGACAGGGAGAATAACCGTCAGGTTAACCCCGCCCTGATAAAACAAATCTCACAGAGAATAGATGCCTTAAATGCTGCCAGTATCACGTTGAATTAGCGAAAGGTAAAAAAATTTAAAGTCTCGGTTATTGCTTAATCATCGCTGCCTATGAAGACTCTAAAAAACAATTAATTTTTTTTCATTAATAGTACATCTGTAGTCAAATATTCGAAAGTAATTCATCAGGCTAATCGTTCAGGAGAGGTACGGAAAATATGCATTTTATAGAAAAGTATCCGCAAGGTAAAAAACCATTAATAATGACGTTGTCAGAGGATGTGGAATCACCGCCGGATTATGACCATAATGCCATGAATTTTTCGTTGCTTACGCAAGCATATCAGGATGTTGCTGCGGGTCGTTGTTCTGTGCAATGTGAATCAGGAAAAAAAGATTTTTTGTATATATCAGCAATATACGTCGATGGTAATACCAATACCCCCACCAAGGAAAATCCTAACCAATTTGTTGGGTTAGGACAGATTTTAGTCTTCGCTGCGATAAAATATGGGCTCGAATTGAAGATTGAACAAGCCTCACTGGTGGCGGTGGACGACAGTCAGGGATTTTATCTAAAAATGGGATTTCATCCAACTGTAGTGGGTGCCGTAAATCGAATGGATGATAGCGGGGTTTCACTCAAGTCTGGTGGTGGAAAATTAAATCCCCAGTGGCTCAATCGTTTTTCTCAGTCGTCATTTCAGAACGTAAATTTTCGGGGGTCACTCTGGTCGGGGAATATTAATAATATTTATGTAAATCTCCGGAGTAATATCATGAAGAATTGGGATATTGTTGGCTGAAACAATAAATGCTGAAACTTTATCAGGGATTGTAGTGTTGATCTATTTTTCAGAAAGTTAATAACTCATGTGCAAAAATTATATGCTTTATATCGGGAGTCAGGAGATAATGAAACACTAGCGTTTCATCGTATGGATGCTGATAAAGCCCCTAGGGTAACTAGATCCAGATCTAACAAGGAAATCAAACAAGTTACGTGTTGTTGGCGGGCATATCATTATTTTAACTTTGCATGAATTCAATGTCCGAAGCAGTGACAGCTTCACAATATGCACTGTAACAGTATCGCAATGTGAAGTTATGAATATGTCAGTTGTTTTTATTATGATAACTGAATAAATATATTTCAAGGAGTAGTAATATGTTTGGTAATAAAAAAATTAAAACGCAGGGTGAAATAAATATAGCTGAGCTTAAAAAATGGGAAGCAAGAGATAAGAAAAACCTGTTGCTTGTCCATACCGTGAGAACGCAGTATTTGAATAATAGTGTTTTGCTCACTCAGGATGCACAGTCTGTGTTCAAAACATGGGATATAGTGTCGACATCCCTCATTGATTTAAAAGCACTTAAAAAGAACTTCGATGCCGTTGCCCGAAGGGGGCATGTTGCCACAGGGCTTTTTTTCGAAGCCGGTTTTATATTAGAAGTGCCAACCCAGAATATATTAGGTACGTTCCCGCGCGATGCCTGGTTTCCAAACCATGCCGGTGTTGATATGAAAAATCAACGTATCTTTGATAAATCTGCATTGTCTGATAGCATCTTCAGCGGTAAAGCCAAAAAACCATCGAAGAATATCGAGGGAGGGTATAATAAAATTGTGGATCCCCGTAAAATCCTGTCTCAGACGAATAGCTCTTATTATAACGAAATCGTCGTTATCGGGCGTCCAAATATTAGCCTGTACCCTGGTCTGCCAGCGACAAGGGAAATAAAAGTGGCAGGTATTATTCTTGCGCCTAAATATGTCACAAACAGCAGCGAATTCTTTAAGCAGCAAGCAAGAAAAGAATCCAGAAAAGCTGGCGAGTTAATGATGAAGCATAACCCAGGCATTCCGGTAATTGAGTTATAAGGTTACACAGGAACTCTGAGCTTCATAAAGAGCGGCTATACTTTCTGTGTGGGGCGACCAACGTCGCCCCGGTAAATTGTGAAGCCACTCATGAAGCATACAAAAAATAAATCATCGCTGCTGACTGTGACCGTGGCGTGTATTGGTGTCGTCTATGGCGATATCGGTACCAGCCCGCTGTATACCCTGCGTGAATGCCTGACCGGACAAGCGGGCATCGCCGTGACCCAAAGTGCATTATTCGGCTTTCTGTCGCTTATTTTCTGGCTCCTGATGCTGGTGGTGTCGGTAAAATACATCAGCTTCGTGATGCGTGCCGACAACGACGGGGAGGGAGGCATTCTGACGCTGATGTCACTGGCGATCCGCAACCTTAATCCGCGGTGGATCCCTGCGATCATGTTTATCGGGCTGGTCGGTGGCAGCTTCTTCTATGGCGACGGTGTGATAACACCCGCCATTTCGGTACTTTCGGCAATTGAAGGGCTGGAGATTATTGAGCCGTCGCTCGACCGTTTTATCATTCCATTTTCGATTGCCGTGCTGACGCTGCTGTTCTTCATTCAGAAAAATGGCACCGGCAGCGTGGGCAAAATCTTTGCGCCGGTGATGGTGCTGTGGTTTGTGACCATCGGTGCGCTGGGGATTGGCGGAGTTATGCGTAATCCCGATGTATTACAGGCGCTGAATCCTTACTGGGCGCTGCATTTCTTTGTGGAATTCAAAACCGTCTCGTTCTTTGCGCTCGGCATGGTGGTGCTGTCGGTGACCGGTGGTGAAGCGTTATATGCCGACATGGGGCATTTCGGTAAAAAACCGATCCGCATTGCCTGGTTTATTCTGGTAGGGCCTTCGCTGGTGATGAATTACTTCGGGCAGGGCGCGCTGCTGCTCAGCAAACCCGACGCTATCGTGAATCCGTTTTTCCTGCTCGCTCCTGGCTGGGCACTAATCCCGCTGCTGATACTGGCTACGCTGGCGACGGTGATTGCCTCGCAGGCGGTGATTTCCGGCGTGTTCTCCCTGACGCGTCAGGCCGTGCGGATGGGCTATCTGCCGCCGATGCGCATCATCTATACCTCAGATGAAGAATCTGGTCAGATTTACATTCCGGTCGTTAACTGGCTGCTGTATTTCGCGGTACTGATTGCCATCGTCAGCTTTAAACATTCCAGCAATCTGGCGTCGGCGTACGGGATTGTGGTCACTGGCACGATGGTCATTACGTCGGTATTGATTGGCATTGTCATGGTCAAAAACTGGGGATGGAAAACCTGGGCTGGCGGTCTGATGATGGCAGCGATGCTGATCATTGATGTGCCGTTGTTTGCCGCCAACCTGACCAAACTGTTCTCCGGCGGCTGGCTACCGGTGGCCATCGGGCTGACCATTCTGTTGATTATGCTGACCTGGAAAACCGAGCGTTCGCGCCTGCTGCGCCGCCTGAGGCAGGATCCGGAAGCGCTTGAGGCACTGATCGCCTCGCTGGAAAAAGCACCGCCGAAACGCGTGCCGGGCACGGCAGTGGTGATGTCACGCGGGCAATATGAAGTGCCGCTGGTGCTTTTGCACAATCTAAAGCACAACAAAATTTTGCACGAACGTGTGGTGCTGCTGACGGTGGTGACGGAAGACGTCCCTTATGTTCACAACGTGAAAAGGGTGACGATTGAACAGCTTTCACCGGCATTCTGGCGGGTGATTGCCAGTTATGGCTGGCGGGAAACGCCGAATGTCACGGATATTCTCTACCGCTGCGGGCTGGAAGGGCTGAAGTGTACGATGAACGAGACGTCTTTCTTTATGTCGCGGGACACCTTTACGCTGGGCGAACCCCGTCCGTGGTATTTAAAAGCGCGCGGGAAACTGTTTCAGGTTTTGCAGCGTAACTCTCTGCGCGCGCCTGAGCATTATCATATTCCCCCGAACAGGGTGATTGAGCTGGGTGCGGTGGTGAAATTCTGAGGTTTTCCCGCCGGAGGGTGAGAACCGGCGGGAAAAGCAGATTACGCTTGCGGTGCTGAAGTCAGGTCAGTGACTTCAGGCGTAGTCGAACTCTGCGTCGCCTGTGAGGTTTGCGACTGAGTGGTCGGTGTCAGGTCAGTAACGGCCGGTGTCTGCGCAGCTGGCGCGGCAGTTTGTGTCTGCTGAGTCGCCGCCGGTGTTGCAGGCGTAGCGGTTTGCGCAGGCTGAGTCGCAACTGGCGCTGGAGTTGCTGACGCTGAAGTTGTTGAAGCTGTTGAGGTCGCAGATGTTGCAGAAGTCTGCTGAGTCACTTCCGGAGTGGCTGCTGGTGTAGCCGCTGGCGTTGCTGAAGCCTGCGACTGTTCGGCGGTTGCCGGTGCTTCGATGTCTTTCGGCAGCGACGGAACCGGTTCTGCCGGAATCGATTCTGACTTCGGTTTCGGGACAGGCGTTGATGCGCGAACCAGGAACGTCGGTTTGAGATTTGCCACAGAATAAGTCACGTGGCTGACCGCATCACGCGATGTCGCGACTTCGACCGGCGCAATGGTGACGCGACCGATCAGTGAACGGGCATAGCCGCCGACTTTATGTTTCCCTTCCGGAAGCTGGACTTCCATGCTCTCGCCAGTCCCCAGCGCACCCGCCTCTTTATCATCAATGGTCACATACAGTTTGGTGCCATCATCGGTTTTCGTCGGGACGTGCGCAACGGTCAGGCGCGTCGAGCCAAAATCGAAAGCCGGTGCCTGGTCGGCGGTTTTCGTTTTTGCGCATCCTGTGAGTGCGATAACGGCTGCTACGGCAGCAAGGGTGAAGCGATAACTCATAGTGCGACGTCTTCCTTTAAGGGATTTTTGTGATCTGCGTATCAATATACCTGATCCCACGGGAGAGATGAACGTTCTTACAGGGAACTCGGAGGAGTCTGCTATTCACTTCTCAATGTGTTCTTCATAGCAGTCCGCTGTAACTTTCGGTTGAAGCGCTTCGTCAACTTGTGTATTTTTATGCAAATTAACTGCATAAAATAACAATCACACAGGAGTGACCATGCTTAAGTCATTAATTTTCACCGGGTGTCTGCTTTCTTCATTAATCACATCTGCTTATGCCGCACAGACTACATACGTGGTCGGTTCCGGCGGCACATACCGTCCGTTTGAATACGAAAACAGCCAGAAACAGCTGGAAGGTTTTGATATCGACATCATCAAGGCGATCGCCAAAGCCGAAGATTTTGACATCAAACTGGTTAATACGCCGTGGGAAGGAATTTTTGCGACACTGAATTCCGGTGATCGTGACATCATTATTTCTGGCATCACCATTACCGATAAACGTAAAGCGATGGTGGCTTTCTCCGCCCCGTATTTCCCGGCGGAACAATCCATCGTGGTGCCTGAAGGCTCTAAAGTGGATTCCGTGGCCGCCCTGAAAGGTCAGAAAGTGGGTGTGGTGAACTCCAGCACCGGCGACATCGTGGTGTCCAATGAACTGGGCAAAAACAGCACCGACATCAAACGTTTTGATAACACTCCGCTGATGTTGCAGGAGCTGGCGGAAGACGGCATCGGCGCGGCGGTCGGTGACGTGGGCGTGGTGAAGTACTACATCAAATCCCATCCGGAGAAAGCGCTGAAACTGGTACCGGATGCTAAATTCGAGCGTCAGTATTTCGGTATTGCGGTCGCTAAAGACAACACCGAACTGTTGGGTAAAATCAATGCCGGTCTGAAGAAAATCGTGGCTGACGGCACCTACGCCAAAATCTACGAAACCTGGTTTGACAAGAACGTTCCAGCGCTTCCCGCTCAATAATATTCTCATCACGAACAACGTTAATCAGGGGCGGTAACACGCTCCTGAACAAGGACAGGTATGACCGGATTTCGCTGGGAGATAATCTCAGAATATGCGCCGCTGTTTGTACAGGGCGCGCTGATGACCATCAAATGCACCATTATTTGTGTAATTTTAGGCACCACCTGGGGCCTGCTGCTGGGGCTAGGACGGATGGCCCGCGCAGATGACGGCCCATGGAAACCTATTCTGCGTTTCGCCGTGCAATGGCCGGTGCGCATTTACGTCAGTGCCTTTCGCGGTACGCCGCTGTTTGTGCAGATTATGGTGGTTCACTTTGCTTTAGTGCCGCTGTTTATTAATCCGCGTGACGGCATTTTAGTGGCGAACGGTCTGATGTCCTCGGATTTCGCCCGTGCGCTGCGCTCAGATTACGGTGCATTCTTATCCTGCGTGGTGGCGATTACGCTGAACGCCGGGGCGTATGTTTCCGAGATTTTCCGTGCGGGTATTCAGTCTATCGACAACGGTCAGATGGAAGCTTCCCGCGCGCTGGGAATGGGCTGGGGCAAAACGATGCGCAAGGTTATCTTGCCACAGGCGTTCCGTCGTATTCTTCCGCCGCTGGGTAATAACGCTATCGCGATTGTGAAAGATTCCTCGCTGGCCTCGGCAATTGGCCTGGCCGATCTGGCGTATGCCGCGCGTACTGTTTCCGGCGCTTACGCCACCTACTGGGAACCCTACCTGACTATTTCACTGGTTTACTGGGTTCTGACTTTCCTGCTCTCGCTGCTGGTTCAACACATGGAAAAGAGGTTTGGCAAAAGTGATTCACGTTAAGGATTTACAGAAGCAGTTTGGCGAAACCCACGTGTTGCGCGGCATTTCCTGTGACATCGCAGAGAAAGAAGTGGTGTGCATCATCGGGCCTTCAGGTTCCGGTAAAAGCACCTTTCTGCGCTGCCTGAATGCGCTGGAAAAGCCCAATGGCGGCGAAGTGGTGGTGAACGGTTTTGCGGTGCATGATCCGAAAACCAATCTTAATACGCTGCGTGCCGGCGTCGGCATGGTGTTCCAGCGCTTTAATCTGTTCCCGCACATGACCGTGCTGGAAAACCTGATTATGGCGCCGATGTCGCTGAAGGGATTATCGAAAGCGGACGCCGTTTCCCGTGCCGAAAAGTTGCTGCAAAAAGTCGGACTGATCGACAAAATCGACGCCTGGCCTTCCAGTTTGTCCGGTGGTCAGCAACAGCGCGTGGCGATTGCCCGTGCACTGGCAATGGAACCGTCGATCATTCTTTTTGATGAACCGACGTCAGCGCTGGATCCGGAGCTGGTCGGTGAAGTGCTGGCGGTCATGAAACAGCTGGCGCTCGAAGGCATGACGATGGTGATTGTGACGCACGAAATGGGCTTTGCGCGTGAAGTCGCTGACCGCGTAGTGTTTATCGATCAGGGTGTGATTCAGGAGCAGGGGCCACCGGCGCAACTGTTCACCGCACCGCAAAATCCGCGAACCCGCGAATTTTTGAGTAAAGTATTATGATCCGACGGGCGCTTAAACAGCGCCCGTTTTCTTTGATGTGATGAGGTTTACCATGCAAAGTTTCCATTCTTATTGTATTTCAGCCTCCGGCGAAGAAAGGGCAGAAGGCGATATGCATGCCCGTTTTCCTTACTGGAGTTTCACGAAAACCGCGATCGCGATTTGTGCGCTGAAACTCAGTGAAAACGGGACTGTAAATTTGGATGGCTGTGTTGATGGCGAAGCTTACACCCTGCGGCAGCTGCTCAACCACACCGCCGGATTACCAGATTACGGCGCACTGAAAGATTATCACGACGCTGTCGCTGCCGGAGGAGAACCCTGGTCGCGCGAAAAATTGCTCAGTGCCGCGTTAGCCAGAGGCATGTTGTTTGCGCCGGGCGCGGGCTGGTCTTATTCCAACATTGGCTACATGCTGGCCCGCGAACACATTGAAGCCGCGTCAGGGCTGAGTTTTGCGCAACTGATGACTGACTTCATCACCACACCGCTAGGACTGACCAGTATCGCACTTGTCACCACGCGCGAGGAATTCGCACAACTGCACTGTGAAGCCGCCGGAAAATACCCTCCGGGCTGGGTCTATCACGGTTGTCTGGCAGGCAATGTGCGGGATGCGGCCAGACTGCTGCACGGATTATTCAGCGGTAAACTGCTGAGCGCTGCGTCGATGGCTGAAATGCAGGTGACCATCCCGCTTGGCGGTGCCCTCGAAGGACGGCCGTGGACAGAATGCGGTTACGCGCTGGGGCTGATGAGCGGCGCGATGGGAGACGCGGGACGTTCAGCCGGTCATTCAGGCGGCGGCCCGTCGTGCGTGAACGCGGTCTATCACTTCCCGGATCTCCGCGAACCTGTGACCGGTGCCTGTTTTACTGACGGGCATCACGAAGGCGTGGCAGAAACAGAACTGGGCAGGCTGGTGCAAAATTTCGGGTAAAAGGGCAAAAACACGGCTCCCAGTCTCGGAAGCCGTGTGTTAACAAACTTTAAGGTGGTGGATACGCAAACAGTTCGATAGATGGGATATATTCGATCCCATCAGAGGTGTACAAAACTGAATTAGTAAAGTCGTAAATCCTTCCAGTTATTCTTACTGTTACAAGACGGCCAATTTTAGTAACTTTGGCCTCGGCGCTATCTGATGTAAGAAATGGGGACATTTCCCCCAGGGCTTTCACGGGATTCGCAGCTATCTTTCCGGACAAGTAGTAACGATAGACTTCGGAAACCGTCGCACCCCCGCCCTGATATTTCGTGACGTAGAGCCATGTGTTTTCGTTTAATTGCTGCGATTTGAATAGTGCATCATCATAGGGTGGCCCAGTGTAATGCTGATAAGCAACATAGCTTGCTACCAGCAGTAATAAAACGACGGTTACTATACGGTGCCCCCATTTAATAACCATGCTGTTTGGCATAATCAATACCTTGTTTAATCCATCTTTGATCAACCGGGTCATCTCCGTAAGGCGCTACGCCATACCAATTGCTCCATTCTTCTCTGGAGGTGCCCGCCATACTTTGTGCAAATCCACCGCCCATGAGTAAAATATCTGGCGGGATACCCGCAACATATCCGGTAGCCCCGAAATTAAAATTGCCAAAATTAGCCAGCCTCTTGTTCTGTTGTTTATAGTCCCATACTCCGCGATTTCTTACCTTCTGATAAAACCAGTAATAAGTTGCCGGGGTTGCCATTCCCTTGCTCATGCCACGTGCTTTTGCCTCCATAATATTTTTATTCAGAAGACTAAACCCAGGGGCTGGCATTATAGGAATAATAGCCATAATGAGTTCCCTTAGGCTGTTTTACGTTCATTCCATGAGTCAGAAAAAATGAGATTTCCGTCGCAGTGTTTCCATGTGATTTTTTCGTAACGAAACTCTATCTGTTCTAAACATCTTTAATGTTAATTGCAACAACTTGATTTATATGCTAATTGTCATTTTAAAAGGTCAGTGGTGGAGCTTGGTTATTTCACGGCGTGCTGACTTTTGTCTTTCCAGGATCCTGGCTTTTTTAACTTTGTGCTAAATTACCCACAAATCTTACCCGCATTCCCGAGGCAACATGATCATCCCTTCAAACCGTACCACCCGTGAAATGAAGATAAACAATGTCGTGCTGGTGACGAATGCATTGAAATCTCTGGGCTCGGCGACGAAGGCGGAACTGGCGGGTGTCACCGGTCTGAGTATCGCCACCTGCGGCGCAGTGCTGAATGATCTGAGCCAGCGGCACGAAGTGCTGGCGCTGGAACTCGACGTCTCGCGTGGCGGCCGTCCGGCGCAGCGCTATGCGTATAACCCGAACTATTTCTCGGTACTTAGCCTGTACGCGCAGGGCAGCGACGCTGCCGCACAGATTGTCTGGTCGGTGAATTCAGCCACCGGTGAAAGTCTGGCGCAGGGTGAAATCCGCTTTTTACCGATGACGCTGGCGACGTTTTATCAGCAAATTGGCAGCCTGCTGGCGGACTATCCCAATATTAAAGCGCTGGGCATTGGCCTGCCCGGCGTGGTGGTAAAAGGAACCGTCGCGACCTGTGATATCAGCATGTTTGCCGGTGTGGCGGTTGAGCAGCAACTGCGTGAACAGTTCGGGATTTATGTTCAGGCGGATAACGACATGAACTACACCGCATGGGGTTTTTACCGCAGCAGTTGCGTAGGCATTACCGCGCCGGTGGCGTATCTCTTCAAACCTGAGGTGCCTTGTCTGGGCTGTGGCATGGTGATTAACGGTCAGGTATTACAGGGTGCCAGCCAGTTTGCAGGGGAAGTGTCGAATCTGCCTTTTGAAGGATTGGATAAACTGCCGGTCGCAGAAGAAATGGCGAAAGTGATTGTCTCGCTGACCGCCATTATCAACCCGGCCACCATCGCGCTTTCCGGCCCAAAAATAACTGAAGCACTGCTGCCTGAGCTGACGACGCTTTGCCTGCGGCACATTCCCGCACAGCATATGCCGCAGCTGACTTACCGCCCGTCGATGCGTCAGGATTATCTTCAGGGCATCGCGGAACTGACGCTCAGCAACTACAATCTGCACATGGCTTTCGGTGAATAACGCCGGTTGACTTTGTTGTTCGCCCCCTTATACTGCGGGATTATTAAAAGACTTTTAATAACTAACTTCACCTCGCGGGAGAACCTGATGTCACTGTCATCTGAAATTGCGCACAACGGTATTCATGCCGGAAGTCCTGTCCGGCGTGTCGCGACGCGGGCGATATTTTTTGTCACCGGTATGGCGATGGGGCTCTGGGCGGCGCTGGTTCCGTATGCACAGCTGCGCACGCATTCAGAGGCGGGCGATCTCGGGTTACTGCTGCTGTGTCTCGGGGCTGGTTCGCTGCTGTCGATGCTGGGATCGGGACGGATTATCGGCAAGTTTGGCTGTCGGGCAGTGATCGTCGCGGCGGTCATTTTGTACTGTCTGATGCTGCCGTTGCTGGCGGTGTTCAGTGACATCTGGCTGCTGGCGCTCAGTCTGTTTATTTTCGGCATGGGCATCGGGCTGGCGGATGTAGCCGTCAATGTGCAGGGCACGCTGGTGGAACAGGCCGCGGATAAACCACTGATGTCAGGGTTTCATTGCCTGTGGAGCGTGGGCGGGATCGCCGGCGCCGGTGGCGGTGCGTTGCTGCTCAGTGCCGGTATCACGCCGCTCGGCAGCACGTTTTTTGCCGTGGTGCTGGTTATCGCGCTGACGGCGTATTCTTATCGCGGAATGTTACCGTTCGGCGCGCATGAGGAACCTGAAGAAGGCCAGCCGAAAGCCAGACCGAATTTCCGTCTGGTACTGATGGCGGTGATGGCGATGATTTGTTTTATGGCCGAAGGCGCGGTGCTGGACTGGGGCGGTGTCTTCCTGACCCAGGATCGCGGTCTGGCGCTGGAACATGCGGGCTGGGGCTTTGCAGTATTTGCCGTGGCGATGTCGCTGATGCGCCTGACCGGTGATGCGATTGTCAGTGCACTGGGACGCAAACGGATCCTGATTATCGGCGGGATTTTGGGTATCGCCGGTTATCTGATGGTTGTGCTGTTGCCGGGCTGGATCCTGCCATTGTGCGGTTTTGCGCTGGTCGGTATCGGCGCGGCGAATATTGTTCCGGTGCTGATTACGCTGGCCGGTCAGGAAAAAGTGATGCCGGTCAATATGGCGGTGGCGATGGTAGCAACGCTCGGTTATCTCGGTGTGCTGGGCGGTCCGGCGCTGATCGGCTTTATTGCCCATCTTTCCAGTTTGTATGTCGCATTCTCGGCGGTCGCGGCGGCGTTTCTGGTCATCACGTTTGGCGCATACAAACTGAAGTATTGATTGTTTTCAAAGACCAATGATTTATAACTGAGTGGCAAATTTGCCAGCTGGCGCGTAAAACCCGCCAGCCCTCTTTTAGCCTGATTGATTTAAAATCCGACTCTGTAAGGAGCAGTAATGGCTGTAAAACTTATCGCCGTAGACATGGATGGAACGTTTCTCAATCCGCAGCACGAATACAATAAAGCCCGCTTTGGCGAGCAATATCAGCAACTTTTGCAACGTGACATTAAGTTTGTGGTGGCGAGCGGCAACCAGTATTACCAGCTTAAATCGTTCTTTGATGATCTCGATACACAAATTGCTTACGTTGCGGAAGGCGGCGGGTATGTGGTCGATAAAGAACAGGAAATTTACTGCGGCAAGCTTGAGCCGGAACAGGTGACGCAGGTGCTGGAATGGATAAGTCGTACGCCGGGCATTAACACCATTGTGTGTGGGCGCAAAGGGGCTTATGTGCTCAGCGGCACCGATGAGGATTTCATCAGTCGTATGCGCCGTTACTATCACCGACTGACAAAAGTGCATCAATACGCAGAAATCGACGATACGATTTTCAAATTTGCACTGAGCTACGTGGAAGACGATGTCTATCCGCTGATGAGTGAAGTTAACGCCAACCTTGGCGGGATTGTTGCACCGGTGACCAGCGGACATGGCTCTGTTGATCTGATCATCAGCGGGAATCACAAAGCCTGCGGTCTGCAAAAAATCCAGCAAATTTATGGTATCCGCGATGACGAAGTGCTGGCGTTTGGCGACAGCGGCAACGATCTGGAAATGCTCAGCTACGCCGGTTACGGTTTTGCGATGGAAAATGCTTCGGCACCGGCAAAAGCCGCCGCGAAATACGTCGCGCCATCTAACCGTGATGAGGGCGTGCTGAAAGTGATTGATGACGTGCTGAACGGTCGCGCGCCATTCGCTTAAGCAGTTCAATGTGCATTAAAACGAAAAGGCTGCCGCGTAAAACGGCAGCCTTTTTAGCATTGTGTAATGAAGATTGTGTAATGAAGATTAAGGCACATAGTCTGGCGGAACGCCGCTGTCACCGGGCTCTGCAGGGTAGTAATCCGGCGGAACCGGCGATTGCGGTGGTTGATTCGAGCTGTAACCGTCGCTGGCGTCTACCGGCACCTTATTACCTTTGGCGTACATACATTGCGTGTACACCGTATCGTACTGATCCTGCAAGTCGCCGCTGCTGGCACCCGCATTATTGCTGCCCATTGCGCTGCCAATCAGCAAACCACTGCCTGCGCCAATCAGCGCGCCCGGACCGGCCTGATGCGACGCTGCGCCAATCAGTGCTCCGGCTGCCGCGCCCACGACTGTCCCGGCAGCAGCGGTACCGGCGGCATTATTACTGGCAGTTTCTGCGCCGCCATTCACACTGCCATAGGCCGCGTTACGGCATGACATTTCATCCATCTGAAACTGTTGATAATCCTTTCCGGTACCTGGCAGCACCATCACATCTGGTCGGGTTGGGGGAGAAACGCAGCCGGATAAGGTCGCGGCTAAGGCGAGAATCGCCACCGGAGTAAACCTGTTCATGACTTTTACCGCCTGTTAACGTGGTCCTGCGACCACTTTCATCCAGCCGCGCGGGCAGGCCGGGACTCGCGGATAATATCCCGCCGGATTCTGACAGTAATACGCATAAGTCGGGGGTTTCTCGACATACGTTTGCGGCTGCGGTGGCGCAGCGTAAACGACGGCTGGCGGGCCGTAATAGACCGGCGGAGGAATGCCTATCACCACGTCCGGCCCATACCAGCCCCCGCGATAATAGCCGCCATGGTAATAACCATGGCCGTAATAGCCATGACCGTAATAACCATAGGCGAACGACGCAGAACTGGCCGACATCAGCGCGCCAGCAGTAAGCATCAACAATAACAGCCTTTTCATAACGACCTCGAAGTGCATTGAGCGGATGTCCGAAGTGATAAAACCTACCACTCCTGAGGATAACGATACGCCTGTTGCGGCTAAAAGGTTGGCGGGGGATTGGGTGAATATGACAAGGCTGTGGCAGCAATTGTGACCAAAAAATTCAACAGCAAACGTTTGTTTACGTTCAGGGTTTGAGAGGCGGGGGATTCATATTTCAGACCCGGTTTTGCCATAGCAAATCCGGGCTGAGAATTAAAAAATTCGAATTTAAGGTGTTATTTCTTACTTGCTGTAAAACGTCTGAAGGCTTCCAGCGTTTCATCGCTGACGTGATGCTCCACCCCTTCAGCATCCAGACGCGCTGTCTCTGCGCTGATGCCGAGCGCGATGAAAAACGCTTCAACCACGTTATGACGTTCGCGGTTTTCCGCCGCCAGTTTCTCACCTTCCGGTGTAAGAAAGGTTCCGCGATAGGGTAGCTGGTGAACCAGTCCGGCATTGGCCAGGCGTTTCAGGGTTTTTGCCACTGTCGGCTGGGAAACACCCAGACGCGCGGCCAGATCTACCTGTCTCGCTTCGCCAAATTCGTGAATCAAATCTGAAATCAGCTCAACGTAATCATCCATTAATTCCCGGCGATGCGCCTCGCGCACCTGTAAGAAACCCTGCGCGTGTTCTTCCACATCCAGTAATGGATTCATTTTTTTATCTTTCACTACGCCTGCCTCTTTCTTGCTCAACGGTTTTTCACCGCAGCCGCGCTCACCGCAGCAACCCACGCATTGTAAACCAAGTCCACATATCTACCAATTTATGAAAACTTTGCATTGGCTATGGAGTATAGCCTGTGCTATACCTGAATAATAAACCGCCGTTTGATGCGCAGATTGACAGGAGAGATTTTCATGGAAAATGGACGACACATCTTAAAATTATTCAGCCATTCGCCGTTTCGTTTACGGCTGATGCTGGTGGGCATGATTGTGGCGCTGATCACCGGCAACGCGCAGGCGGCAGACCAGGCAGCCAGTAAGGACAAAAAAAAGTTTAAAGTGGTGACCACTTTCACGGTGATCCAGGACATCGCGCAGAACGTCGCCGGTGATGCCGCCACCGTGGAGTCGATCACCAAACCGGGCGCTGAGATCCACGACTATCAGCCTACGCCGCGGGATATTGTGAAAACGCAATCCGCCGATCTGATCCTGTGGAACGGGTTTAATCTTGAACGCTGGTTCGGGCGCTTCTTCGCCAACATCAAACATGTGCCTTCGGTCACCGTGACGGACGGCATAACGCCGCTGCCGATTCAGGAAGGGCCGTATCTGGGCAATCCGAATCCGCACGCGTGGATGTCGGCTAAAAATGCGCTGGTGTATGTCGAAAATATCCGTGCGGCGCTGGTGAAATATGACCCCGAAAATGCCGCAACCTACGATCGTAACGCCAAAGATTATGCGCAAAAAATCAGCCAGCTAGATGCCCCGCTGCGTGAACGTCTGGCAAAAATTCCGGCAGGGCAGCGCTGGTTAGTGACCAGTGAAGGCGCGTTCAGTTATCTGGCGAAAGATTATGATTTGAAAGAGGCCTATCTGTGGCCAATCAATGCTGAAGAACAGGGCACGCCGCAGCAGGTGAAAAAAATCATCGATCTGGTGCGTCAGCAGAATATTCCGGTGGTGTTCAGCGAAAGCACGATTTCAGACAAACCGGCAAAACAGGTCAGCAAGGAAACCGGCGCGAAATACGGCGGCGTGCTGTATGTCGATTCGCTGTCAGCGACTGACGGCCCTGTTCCCACGTATATCGATCTGCTGAAAGTCACGGTCGGTACCATTGCAGAAGGGTTCGGACAATGAGTAACGCCGCGCTGAATCTTAACGTTGATGACATTTCGGTGACCTATAACAACGGTCATACCGCGATTGAAAATGCCTCGTTTACCCTGCACGGCGGTTCGATTTGCGCGCTGCTCGGCGTTAACGGCAGCGGTAAATCCACGCTGTTTAAAACCATCATGGGAATACTCCGTCCTACGCACGGCAGCGTGACGCTGGACGGTCTGAACGTGGCGAAAGCGCTGAAACAAAACCTTATCGCTTATGTGCCCCAGTCGGAAGATGTGGACTGGAATTTTCCGGTGCTGGTGCGTGATGTGGTGATGATGGGGCGTTACGGCAAAATGTCGTTTCTGCGGATCCCATCGGCGGAAGACAAAAAACAGGTGGCGTCGGCGCTGGCTCGCGTAGGCCTCACTGATCTGGCGCATCGGCAGATTGGTGAGCTTTCCGGCGGGCAAAAAAAACGCGTTTTTCTGGCGCGGGCGCTGGCACAACAAGGGCGCGTCATGTTGCTCGATGAACCCTTTACCGGTGTGGATATCAAAACTGAGAATGCCATTATCGAACTTCTGCGCCAGCTGCGCGAAGAAGGGCATCTGATTTTGGTTTCGACGCACAACATCGCCAGTGTGCCGGATTTCTGTGACCGAGTGGTGCTGATCAACCGCACGGTCATCGCGGCTGGTGCGCTCGACACTACGTTTACCTCTCATAATCTCGAAAATACCTTTGGCGGCGCGCTGAGGAACATCGGTTATTTAGTGCCACAGGAACCGGTGAGGCGGGCGGTATGATGGCGCTGTTGCTGGAGCCGTTTCAGTATAACTATATGGTGAAAGCCATCTGGGTGAGTGCCGGTGTCGGCGCGGTGTGCGCATTTTTATCGGCGTATCTGATGCTTAAAGGCTGGTCGCTGATGGGCGATGCGCTCTCGCATTCCGTCGTGCCGGGTGTGGCAGGCGCTTATGCACTGGGCTTTCCGTATGCCATCGGAGCCTTCGGTACCGGCATTCTGGCGGCGCTTTCCATGACGCTGTTGCGCCATTTCACCAAGCTGCGCGAAGACGCGATCATCGGCTTCGTCTTCTCGACCTTCTTTGCGCTCGGGCTGTTGCTGGTTTCCCTTAATCCGACATCCGTTAACGTGCAGTCGATTCTGTTCGGCAATATTTTAGGTATCGATGACGCTGATATTTTGCAGGTGCAGATTATCGTCGGCGTTTCCCTGCTGGTGCTGTGCGTGATCTGGCGTGACCTGCTGGCGGTATTTTTCGACGAGGCGCACGCGGTTTCGGTCGGGCTTTCTCCGCTGCGACTCAAAATCATTTTCTTCACTATATTCAGCGCGTGCAGCGTGGCGGCATTACAAACCGTCGGCGCAATTTTGGTGATTGCCATGGTGATCACGCCCGGTGCGACGGCCTATCTGCTTTCTGACCGTTTCTCCCATGTGCTGATTATTTCGGTGATTATCGGCGCGATCACCAGCGCGGCGGGCGCCTGGCTGAGCTATTACCTGGATGGCGCAACCGGCGGCGTTATCGTCTGCCTGCAAACCGCGGTCTTCCTGCTGGCGTTTTTATTCGCGCCAAAACACGGCTGGCTGGCCAGTCATTTACGTATCAAACGCCGGAGCCGCGCATGATGTCCTGGTTTAATGTACTGATGGAGCCGATGAGCTTCGACTTTATGCAGCGCGCGCTGCTGACCAGTATGGCGACCAGCATTGTCTGCGCGATATTCTCTTGTTTTCTGGTGCTCAAAGGCTGGTCGCTGATGGGCGATGCGATTTCACATGCAGTGCTGCCCGGTGTGGTGCTGGCCTATCTTGCGGGTATTCCTCTGGTGATTGGCGCGTTTGGTTCCGGTCTGTTTTGCGCCGTGGCAACCGGCTTTATCAAAGAGCATTGCAGGGTCAAAGAAGACTCGGTGATGGGCATTGTCTTCTCGGGCATGTTTGCTGCCGGTCTGGTGCTGTTTTCCCGGGTGAATACGGAGCAGCATCTCAGCCATATTCTGTTCGGCAATGTGCTGGGCGTGACGGACAGTGAAATGCTGCAAACGCTGATTATCGCGCTGGTGGTGACACTGGCGATTATCATCAAATTCAAAGACCTGATGTTATTTTGTTTCGATCCGGTGCAGGCGAAAGTGGTCGGGTTGCCGGTACGTTTTTATCACTATGCGTTGCTGTGTATGCTGGCGCTGACCATTGTCGCGGCGTTGCAGGCCGTGGGTGTTGTACTGGTGGTTGCAATGCTGATTACGCCAGGCATTACTGCGTTTCTGCTGTGTAAGACGCTGCCGAAAATGATAATCGTCGCTGTGACAGTGTCACTTATTGCCGCCATTTCCGGCACCTTTATCAGTTTTTATATCGATGCAGCGACCGGACCGGCGATAGTGCTGATTCAGGCTATGCTTTTCCTGCTGGCATTAGCTGTGCATCTTTTGCGTAAACCGTTTAACTCCCGGCAGTCAGCACCGAATGCATAGTGTCCGCAGTGCAGGTTTGGCATGCTTGTGTGCATGTATTCCTTATTTAAAGAGATCCTGATGACCCAACAATTTGCTCCTGTCGAACTGGAAAAGCCTCCGCCTGATTAACCACGGCACGACGGCGCTGGCTACCTGTCGCATAAAGGCCTACCATCGACCGGCAACAAAAGGGTTTAATGAAGTTCAATGAAGTAAGCGTTAAGGATTGTTATGAGCGAAGTAGCAAGTTCCATCAGTGTTGGCGATAGCTTTACTGTCAAGAACGGCTCAACCCACGAAGTAACTGGCTTTGTGAAGAAGGGAGAGAGAATTTACCCGATGATCAAAACAGATCATGGTGATTCAAGCTTCACCTTCATCAAAGAAATTGTTTCGGTAAATAAAGCTTAAACATTAACAACCTTCTCTGTGATCGCGGCCTGTTTGTATTACGTAAAGAACAGGCTGCGTGATGTCAGCTCCCCACCAATTTCCTCTTTTTTCCTCCATCTTTGCCATATGCACGTCTGCCGGACATTGCAGTTTGAATTAACGATATACCGGCAGCAGATTCGCGCTTGAAAGAATATGTACTGCCGCATTGAGCACGCCGAACAGCAGCACCAGTACGATCATTTTATTCCCACCCCACACGCGGTACAGCGGGCTGCCAAAACGCTGGCGTGATGCGCGTGCCATCAGCGCCGGAACAATCACCGCCCAGACCGTTGCCGCCAGTCCGGCAAAACCAATCGCATAAATGAAACCGTCGGGATAAATCACGCCACCAATAATGGGCGGAACGAACGTCACCAGCGCCGTTTTGAAGCGACCAGTCCGGCTGTCGTTGAATTTAAACAGATCCGCCAGATAATCAAACAGGCCGAGCGTCACCCCTAAGAATGAACAGGCGACGGCAAAGTTTGAGAAAATCGTCAGCAGCAAGTCCAGACCGGCGCTGTTAAGTATCTGGCTCAGTGACTGCACCAGCACATCAATATTGCCACCCCGTTCAGCGATGCTGATGAATTCCGGACGCGGAATGTTGCCCATCGTTCCCAGCATCCAGATGATGTACAGCCCGAGCGCCATCAGCGTACCCAGCAGCAGACACTTCCTGATGATTTGCGGATTTTTGCCGTAGTACTTCATCAGGCTCGGCACATTGCCGTGATAGCCAAATGACGCCAGACAGAACGGCAGCGTTGCCAGCACATAAGGCATGTAGCTCGGATTAATTTCGACGCTGTTAAGCAAATTCACCGGTTTCACATGCCACAGCAGGCTGCCGAAAGTCAGGAAGAAGGCAATGATTTTCGCGCCAAGTACAATGGCCGTCATCCGGCTCACCGCGCGGGTGCTCAGCCAGACGATAAAGGCAACGACCAGCGCCGTCAGCAGACCGCCGAGGCGGGGAGAAAAACTCACCGACATCTCACGCAACGTATGCTGGATCACCGAGCCGCTGGCGGAAATATAGGCGTAGGTCAGAATATACAAAACGAACGCGATAGTGATGCCGTTCAGCCGGTTCCAGTGTTTACCCAGCAGATCGCCGGTCACCGTATTGAAACTCGATCCCACCGGATAGTTAAGATTTGCTTCGAGGATCATCAGTCCGGAATGCAGCATACAAAACCAGGTAAAAATCAGGGCAGCTACAGACCAGAAAAACCAGGCGCCGGACATCACCACTGGCAGGGAAAACATCCCTGCGCCGATGATCGTTCCACCAATAATCATTGCGCCTCCCAGTACAGAACGTTGCGGGGCGGTCACGGAAAGCGTCGCCATAGTGCGTATCCTCGCGTGGCTTTTATCAGAATTCGTTGAAAGAATGGCTGAAAAAGAAATGAGTGAAATAACGAACAAAAATCGCTGTTTTGTGCTGCGATTTTGGTCTTAAGCGCGGCAATATAGTGGAAATGAAGTAGTTTGTACACTGCTGAACTAGTTTGCTGATACAAAAGCCCACATTCAGAAGCTGAACAGGGCATTCACGAAGGTGAGCAGGGAAATAACGCCGAAAATGTGTACAAAATATTAACGTTGTGCAATTTTGCGGTTAATAGGGTGCGGGGTATTCCTGGCGCAGATCACAGATTTCATTACGATTTCTTATCTAACAAAAATAAAAAACCCTGTTTGAAAATACAGGGTTGACACACAACATATAGCGAGTAAATTAGAACTCAGCACCAGAGAGAAGTGAAAAGAAATTTTTATTTCGCGGTGCAATTAGCAAGTTGATAAACTTGTCAGTAATGAGATGCGATAAAGGCCACGAAGTATTTTAGTATGGGTGATTCAACACCGGGCGTTATTTGAAAGTCCGTGAGATGATGCTTTAAGGCCACGCAGTAAAGCTGTGCAATCGCATGATGTGGACGAAAACGCGATGATGTAACGCCTTGTTAGTTAGAGTAATGTTCGCGATTGGGTACGTAAGTATGAAATCGAGAATGTCGCGACGAAAGTAAGGCCACGCATCAAAGAGTATATATCGCGAGGGTGATGTACTCATTTATCCCGAGACATATCAGAAGGGTAAATGAAACGAGCAGGATACTGATGTTATTCCACAAAATTATAGGAGGATAGCGTTACCAGGCAGTAAAAATATATCCTGTGAGAATATGTACATCTTTAGCAGTTGCATTACCTAAGCAGTACACGTAATTAAGTTGATGAATGTTAAATGTTAATTTGATAGTACCTTAAAAGCCCCGGTTTAACGACTGGGGCTTTTTCACTTGTACCGCCTGTGATTCTTTATTTCCCGCTGATAGTGCCTTCAAGAATCGTCTGCGCGCCCAGACAAACCAAAAAACACACCAGCGTGGTGTCTTTACCTGCAGTCGCAGCAGTTAATGCGCTGTCCTCATCGCTGATCGCGTCACCTTTTGACAGAGTGACATCGCCGATGCTGATTTCGCCGTCCATCACATACAGCCATTGAGCAAAACCCGCATGTGAAGGAACTTCCGTGGTGGTGTTTTCATCCATGCGAATGTCATAGACATATACCGCCTGCCTGATTTCAAGCGGAGACTCAATGCCTTCCGGCGCAGCCAGCAGCGTCCACTCATTGCTTTTTATGCCGTCAGGGCGCGTCATAAACTGCACGCGGCCTTCCAGATTTGCCTGACGCGGACGGATAAATATCTGCAACATCTCCGCCGACACCAGCGGTGTGGACTCCTCATGCCAGAAACTTTCACCGGCGTTCATCATCATCAGTTGTTTCGGTGAAAGGGGAACACGGTGACCGGCAGAATCTTCATGCACCATCGAACCACGCCACATATAACTGAGGATTTCGTCGTTGTTATGCTCATGCATTTTCACCAGCGTACCCTGTTCGAGAGTGGCATGGTCTATAACACTCAGAGGGCCGAAAGCGTCGTCATTTTTTTCAGGCTGGATTTGCCCCGGCCGCATACGACGGATACGAAACGGGCCATATTCAAAAGTAGTTTTGGGTTCAGCACGTAAAACGTTAAACATAATCTCTCCGGCGGCAGACAGGAACGCAGGGTTCGGATGAAAATCGGATACCATTTTTTAACATACTATGATCATTAAAGCGTATCCGCCGTGAATAAACTTTCCGTTTAATCAGAAACAAAGGCCCCGTCCCTGAGGCACTTAGATCCAAAATGAGCAGTTAATCCAGACTCAACAACGCACTCAGCTGCTCAATTTGTGATTGCCACTGACGTTGCAGCTCAGGTTTCTGATGCTTAGGTTTGCGCGCCAGATCTTCTGCCAGAAGGTGTTCAGCTTCCACCAGCCTCGCCAGCAGTTGCTCTTCTTCCGTGTCCTCGGTGTGGATTACGTCAGTCCCGCTTTCTGAAAAAAACGGTTCCGCTGGCGGGGGAGAACCCGCCAGTACGGCGTATACCGGCGCAAGGGTATGCCACTCTTCTAACCGTTGCTCATCCACCAGCCAGAACCGGTTACAACTTTGCTCAATGAGCGTCCGGTCGTGTGACACCAAAAGCACCGCACCACGGAAGGTTTTCAGCGTTTCCGCCAGCTCTTCTTTGCCTTCCAGATCCAGGTGGTTAGTCGGTTCATCAAGCAGCAAAAGCGAATAATTCGCCAGCGTCAGCCCGATAAACAGCAGCCGCGAACGTTCTCCGCCGCTGAGCGTACTCACTTTTTGCTGATGGCGGATAAACGGGAATCCTGCGCCAATCAGCGCCATTTTTCTCTGTTCTTCCGTCAGCGGGGCAAAGTTCGCCAGCGCATCACCAAGAGAATCATCGTCCTGCAACTGATGCTGATTCTGATCGTAATAACCCACCCGCACGCGGGGATGGAAAGTCACACCCATATGGGTTGTTTCCGGCTGACTGAAGGCGTGCCACAACGTCTGCAACAGCGAGGACTTGCCGCAACCGTTGCGCCCGACCAGTGCGATACGGTCACCGCTTTTGATGCGCATTTCATCCAGTGTGAACAAAACCGGAGCATTGCGCGCAGGACGAACCTGCAAACCGGACAGCGCCAGAACCCGGTCCGCCGCCAGCGCTTCGCCTTTTAACTGCAGCTTCCACTGATTACCGGCGGTGACTTCAGTTTGATCCTCCTTCAGCCGGTCGACCTGCTTTTCCATTTGCTTTGCCTTGCGCGCCAGCTTTTCGTTGTCATACACGCTGCCCCACAGCGCCAGACGTTTGGCACTTTTAGTTACGCGGTCAATCTCCTTTTGTTCTGTTTCCCTGCGCACAGCATCGGAGGCGTCTTTTTCATCCAGCGCCTGACGTGCCTGCGTACAAGGGAGACGAATAAACTGCAGGGTTTTATCGCGCAGGATCCAGGTGCTGTTGGTCACGTTATCGAGCAGGCTGCGGTCGTGAGAAACCAGCACGAAACTGCCGTTCCAGTTTTTCAGAAACTGTTCCAGCCATAACAGCGTCGGCAGATCCAGATGGTTGCTCGGTTCATCGAGCAGCAGTAAATCGGGCTGGCGGATCAGCGCGCGGGCCAGCAGCAGGCGGGTATGCTGCCCGCCGCTGAGCGTTCCGGCCGTCAGTTGCCAGGCAGATTCATCGAATCCCAGCGTGGAAAGCAACACCTGCGCCTGCCAGAGTTCAGGCTGATGAAGGCCCGGCGGCAGATGATTCAGAACAGATTCGAGCAGGGTATGGTGATTCAGTTCTTCAGGCAGATGTTGTTCAACGCGGGCCATCAGACACTGATTTGCCAGCGTGACATTGCCGGACGTTGCCGCCAGTTCACCGCTGAGGATTTTCAGCAGGGTACTTTTGCCACAGCCGTTGTGGCCGATAAGGCCGATGCGGTCGCCTTTTTTCAGGCCAAATGAAATCTCAGCCAGCAAAGGGCCAAAAGAATTATCGAATGATACAGATTGTGCAGACAGTAAAGTCATGATGCTTACTCAGGTTTTCGGGCATAGGATGCCTCTCGTCAATAAAGCCGACGATAACCGGTAAGCCGGAGGGAAGAACTCAGATTGTCAGTTAGCTTCGCTCAGACAGGTTATCGCGGCAGGGAGCCGGAAACGCCTGAGCAGCGACGATCGCCAAAGACAGGTGAATATAAAAACCATTCACGGGTCAGCATGGGGATCCTCCTTATATATAAAATTGGTGAATGAATGAACTGATTATATTAGGGAATTTTGAATTGTTCCAGTTTCAAAATTCCCCGACCCCCCGTTACGCCTCAACAACCTCATTTTCCAGTTTCTGCCGCTTACGCAGACCGGGGAACCAGGTCATCCACAATCCGACGACAATCAATGTACCGATGCCGCCAATGGCTGCCGCCGGGACTGCGCCCACCCAGGCGGCCATCAGACCGGATTCAAATTCGCCTAGCTGGTTCGAGGTGTTGATGAAGATGGAGTTGACCGCGCTGACGCGTCCGCGCATATCGTCTGGCGTGTCCAGTTGTACCAGTGCGCCGCGAATGACCATGCTTATCATGTCAAATCCGCCGAGCGCAAACAGTGCCAGCATGGATAACCACAGTGAGGTGGAGAACGCGAACACCAGCGTCGCCGCGCCGAAGCCTGCCACGGCGGCAAACATGGTCATACCCACGTTACGTTGCAGCGCGCGGTGGCTCAGCCAGAAACCGACAATCAGTCCACCCACAGCCGGAGCACCGCGCAACAGACCCAGTCCCCACGGGCCGGTATGCAATATGTCGTGGGCAAAAATCGGCAGCAGGGCGGTCGCTCCGCCGAGCAAAACCGCGAACAGATCCAGAGAGATCACACCCAGAACATCCGGACGGGCGCGGATGAAACTGATACCGGCGAACAAGGTTTTAAAGGTCGCCGGAACACGGCGCGGTGGCGCCTGTTCGTAACGCAAACAGCGGAAGTGGAAACTCATGTTTTTACTGAATTTATTTTCTTCCCCAAAATCCCTCCAAAACATCTCCCCAAAATGGATTTTAAAATTTATCCCGTTTGTTGGGGAGTAATCCCGTAACTTTCACACAGCTAACGTTATCCAATCTGCTCCTCTGTCGTCATGGTACTTCTCAGTCATAGCTGCCGTTTTGTGTCCGAGTAGAGTTTGCGTGTTGATCCCGTGCGCACTGAAGAGCCTTTCAGCCAGAGAACGTTGTTCGTGAAAAGTCGGGGGCGTAGTTCCTTCGGTAAATTTTAAAGCACTTGCGATACGCGCCTGCTTAAACATACGAGTTACTCCGTTTCCCGTTACCGGGTCGCCAGGCTTTGAAGAACCATGAGCGCGAGAGTGGTGGATCATGTACTTGCTCATCACCCTGTCCCTGCATTGCCTGATCACATCATCAAGAGACAAATTAATTTCTGGAAGAAATAGGGTGAGAGGTAAAGCTAGCCGTGTTCCTGTCTTCGACTGTGTGATATGCAGGTGGCCGTCCCAAACATCTGAGAATTTCATGTTCAGAATATCTGCACGTCGCTGACCAGTAATCAGGGCAAGAAGCATGGAGTTTTGCAGATAGGGCTGAAGGTCTGCCGCATTATCGAAAATCTTTTTCCATTGAGAAAAACTAAGCCTTCCCCTGGTTACTTTATTTCTTGGAACTCTGGTTGCCAAAGCTGGGTTGAATCCGGGTTCTATTTCGCCTGAGTGCTGGGCCTCTTTAAATATATCCCCCCACGTAGCCCTTAACATCTGAGCCATTCTGTTTTTGCCCTCTGATTTATACTCGTCAAGAATTGCGGCAATTGACTTTGTATCCAAATTATTAAGGCGCACATTCGGTAGCCTTTTTGAAAGAACCTGCGCACAGCTTTTACGTGTTTTGAACGTGGCCTTCTTTATTTCCCCTTCTATTAAACGCTCTTCAAGTAGAGATATATATTTACCAACCCAGTCCGAAACCCTTATTCCCGCCTCTTTATTTGTTGTTTTTTTCACAGTCATATCAACGAGAAAGTTTATCTGTTTTGATTGCTGCTCTGTGATCATGGTATTGGCTGCAATAGCCGCCTCTCGAGCGGTATCTCCATCGGTTCCGAACCCTATAAATTTACCGGTGATCGGGTGACGATATTGCCAATACACCTTGCTGGTTCGACGGTCGAACTTGCAGTAAAGGTTGGGGATATTAATTTTATGTGTGCGTGGTCTGGCTGCCATTTATCGTTTTCTCCAGTAGTGCTTTGACAGAAGCGGGGAGGTGATTCGGTATCTCCGCTTTTGCAATAACGCCGACATACTTCGCGTCTTCATCAACGACCCATTTGCTGCCTTGTTTAATCGGGGCAGGTATGATCTGGCCGGTTTTTGCATACCGATGAAGTGTTGCTGGCGCTGGTGGATATTTAAATCCTTTCGGACTGGATGCCCATTCCATCAAAGGTACGAGTTGGCCCATACGCTTTTTCTCCACACTTTTAGTTATAGCCGGCTGCACACCGGTTTACTGACTGACCCGAAAACGGCCGTAATATTTCCCCGCTCGCCACCAGAGCATTTTCTCCCCTGGCGGCATTGCTGGCGCAAACTCAACTGGAACAAACCACAAATTCAGCATTCGTTTCACGAAAGCCCGCCTGACTAAATGAGCGCGCTTAGGCATTGCTATCGCCTGACTCTGCCACCTGTTTTGCCAGCCGTTCTGCCTCGCGAAAATCCCAATCGACGCGATGAGCAATAGTCAAAGCAGAACGTACAGAGTTAGCGATCATGTCATCCAAGGAATCAAGAGTGATCCCCATTCTTGGATTCCTGTCCAGAATCAATGCGCGCTGAATCTGCCAGCGATTACAGATTTCAAGAAGTGTGTTTGCCATATCACTCACCATCCTTCACGATGCCGCCAGTATCGTCGTTCATGTCCCAGTCGCTAAATCCGTCATCAACGTCTGATTCGGCAATAACTTCGACACCTGCGGCTGGAATAAAGTAATGACCATCGTCCGCGAACCCTGACAAGCTGGGGTGCTCGATGTTCGGTAGAGACAAATCGTTCGCATAGTTCAGGCTTTCGCTCAGCCCGCCTTCGTCGCCGTCAACACCGTCGAAGTTATGGCCGTTGTATGCGTAAACCGTTTCAAGAACGACGTAGTAGCGGCCACCAGCTTTCAGAAAGTCCTTGTGCGCTCGCTGTATACGTTTGAACGCCTTCTCCTGCTCATGCGTCAGGGCGGTTAAGTCTCGCAATGTTCCTATTTTCATTCGTCCACCCCGCCGCCAGCGGCCTCGATTGCTGCCTTAAGTCTCTTTATTTCTTCGTTGGCAGCGTGAAGTTTTATTCCTTCGCTACTCCAGTCCCTAAGAGCCGATGCTGACACATCTTCCGCTGCGAGCTGCATCACCTTGTTATGGTCAGCCCGCTGGCGTTCTGCTTCGAGCTGGTCGAGTAGGTTGATAACGATACTCAATTCATTGTTGCCTATGAGGTCTGTCAGTTCCCAGAACGCCGAATCCATATCACGAACTAAGTCGGGGTCTAATGGGGTTTTTATGTGCGCTTCAAGCGATTTGGTATATTTGGTAGCCGCTTCACGCAGCGCCTTGATGTCTGTTGTATCAGTCATGAGGTTGCTCCTTCACCGGCGCGATACGTGATGTTGACCAGGTAACGCTGTGATTTGCAGTAAGGGTGAACGCGTGGCCACACTCATCACATTCCAGCTCTTCGCCGTCTGCATCATAAGATTCGTCAGTGCATACCTGTGCGTTGCAGTAAGGGCACTTGGCCTCATCTTCGTATTCGTAGTCATTTTCATCGAACTCATCATCTGGAACGATGCGGGACAATGCGTCTTCTCGACTTATAGCCTCTTGCCTCTCATGGCATGGATGACAAGTCCAACCGAAGACACCACAATCGTCACGAGTTCCCCACATACCACCACCATTGTCATATTCGTTGCGCGGTGGTATGCCGGTGCAATCAACTCTTTTTTTATTGCAGCATTGGCATCGGTCATGTTCTTCACAAACCTGATAAGACATTTTTTCGCCATTGTTATTGCAGTGACCACAGCCATTAACCCATAACCAAACACCAGCAATCTCCAACGCATAAATGTGCTTCGCGGGTGGAGTTAGTGAGAAATCGCACTCCCGAATAAGTTTTCCGCCCATTACGATGCGGTCCCCAAAGTTCTGTGTGCTACCACTTCTTACGCGATTGATTCCAGGGGTGAGACGCGGATCATTGATTGGCCCAATAATAATTTCTCCGGCTTCAGTTTTTTCAATCATGGTTGCTCTCCTGCTGGCGCTACATGTTCGAATTCGAGCACCCAGACCCACGGATTAGCGGCCCAACTTTTAATGCCGTAGATGGATTCCCACAAAGTAGGGAAATGGTCGGCTGGGGATACAGCCAGATCCGGAGCGCCACCACCACGGCCATAACAGCAACCTTCGGATTTAGCGTCTTCCTGACTGATATCGTTCAGGCGCTCAACGCGAACGCCGGTGATTAGCAGGTCGATGCGGGATGCTAGGCGGGGCATGTGAATCGATGGCTTCCAACAGGACCGGCCATCTTCGTACCCGTCATCATCGCCCCATGTGAAACTGCCATCAGCGGCATAGATAGCATGGCCTGAGTAATATCCATTGCCGAAAGGCAGTTCATGGATGGGTGTTGCTGGACGATCAGGTACCCAGTCAATCATCACCCCATCGTCATCGAACGCGTGGCTGACAACTCCCCACGTTTCACGCACCCAGAGTTGATCGCCAGGCTGACCCAGCGGGCAGTTGCGGTAATCACCAGCTTTAACCTCACCGGCCAATTCATTACCGGCAAGCTCACAACCCATATTCACATCGCGAAGCGGGAATTTAACCATCCGCCGCGTCTGCGTCTTTCGACCGCTGAGAATGGCCTTAACCATCTCAGCGTTGAATAAAATAGGGCGCTCTTTCATATCTGCATTCCCAAATAAGTGATTGCCATAACCACACCGAGGACCAGATAAAAAGCGATATCAGTTTTCATGAAATACCCCTTTGCTGATTTCGGCGTGAACGAATCCCTTGCCAGTGATGGCAATTAATTAAAATCAGAAGGTTTTAAATTATCTTTGGGCTTCGCCGCCCAGGGCGGAAATAAGGTTCGATATCAGAGCTGAATACTCGCTTGTCACCAGAATGAAATCAGCACCAAAGCGCGCGCCGAAATCTTCCCGGTCGATATCATCATTCTGATCGGCCAGTGTGTCGCTCGGTTTCAGCTTGTTCAGGGTGAAAGAGTCGTTGATCTGGAAGCTGACGCGTTCCTGCCAATTCATCGACAACTGAGTAACCAGCTTGCCGTTTTCGATATGGCTGCTGATCTCGTCGCTGACCAATTCCTGTTTCTTACAACGGATAGTGCCGCCTTCCTCCAGAATAGCTTTCAGCTCGGCTTCATCCTGCAAAGCAAATCCCGCTGGCGGTTCGCCGGTACGCACCCAATCGGTCAGGCTCAATTCAATAGGCGTTTCCATCGTCAGTGGAACTACTGGTAGAGAACCGAGGCTTTTACGTAGCAATGCCAGCAGGTCTTCAGCCTTTTTGGCGCTGAGAGCAGCGACCATGATCAGACGGTTATCGAGGTCAATCCACATGAATGTCTGGCTGTAGCGGCTGAACGCGCGGGGCATCAGGCTGTGCAGAACTTCGTCTTTCAGGGAATCTTTCTCGGTCTTCTTCAGCTTGCGGTGCTGCTCATTTTGCAAATGTTCGATCTTGTCCTGCAGTTCTTTTTTGATGACCGGCGCCGGGAGGATTTTCTCTTCGCGCTTCGCGCAGAGCAGCAACTGATTTCCGGCGGAATGGATAAGTTTTTCGGTACCGAATTTACCCATCGGGGAAACCCAGCCGGTTTTTGCCATATCCTGGCTACCACACGGGGAGAAAATGAAGGCGCTCAACTGGCGTTGCATTTCCTCGGCATCGAGCGCGATATCACGGCTCATGCGGTAAATCTGCAAACTCTTAAACCAAAGTTCTTTCACGTTAATCACTCCTGTTATGCCCACTGCACTGGGCGGGAAACTCACACACATAGAAAAGGGCCACCGTTGACGCACTGGGTGTGCTGGTGGGGCCAGCGAACCCTTGTCTATGTCTGCGAAAAAATTGGCGGTGGTCATGATCAGAACATTATCTTCGCTCCCCCTGATGTTGGATGGTTGAAGAGTCATGCCACCGCCGAAGCAACTACACACAGCAAACATCGAGGTTCCACGTCGATCTGATTGGGCGGCGGGTGTCGAACCCGCAATCGGGTAGGGAACCCGACTATCACCGGATGCTTGCCACAACGGAAAGGGCGCTCAAGAACACTCGTTCGAGTTGAATGTTCCCATGAGAGTGAACACCCTTGCCTGTTGTGTGCTGGTCTTTCCCAGCGGTCAGCGGTCTACTTCCACGCCGTCACTGCCATAGTTAGGTCAGACATCCACCCCGGGAGTTTTGAGCCATCGGCGGGCTATTGTGGCGGCGTTTCTGTCCTCAGCCTTTCGGCCTCTCACCATATCGCGCAATCTGTGATTCGATGTTCACCACAACGGGAAGAACACTGGTTCTGTGGTCAGATCGGGTTGATGGTAAGTGAGTCCCTCAACCCCCACTGTTCTTGCCGTTGTGTTACACGGAAGGCTTGGCTTTTAACCGAACACGAGCTTCTTTCTCCAGAAGCTTTTTTAAGGCTGTCATTCTTCGCTTTTTTGACTTGCGGTCACAACCTGATGCCATACCCATTAACACTCGTAGTGCGGCACCGTCGCCTCTGGATAAAAATTCAACTTTTATCCCCCCGCATGAATTAGCGAACTCGGCCGCAATTTCGCGGATCGGCAAATTGAGACTGGTATTCTTCAAGCGGTTCTCTGCAAAAATTACCGCCTCAATTAGCTTTGATAACTGGCTATCGCTCAGTTCTTTTTCTGGATTCTCAATCATCTCAGTGCGTCGCCGTGGAAAAGTGCAAACTTGCAGCGATGAACTGAACTACTGAACGAAGCACCGCTTCACTTTCAATTGTTGCTGGCAGCTCCTCCTTGATTTGCTTAGGCAGGTAAACATTGCCATTCCAAGTTAGGTTCTGAGCGTTGAGGCGGTAACTGCACAGCCATTCACAATCGTTATCAGCTTCCCAAAAGCAAACCGCTGTATAGGTTTCTTTGTCAGAATCCAATTCCTCGATTGTTATTTCTAAACCGCGGCGTTTAGCCATGTTGAAAGTTGTTTTGCTGATATCCATCTTGATACCTCATTAAGCTGCTCTGTTCTTGGTGTTGTGCGTGTTCCTTGTGGATACATTATGTATCTATGGGGTACATTGTCAAGGCGAAAAAAAACCTGCCGAAGCAGGTTTCGTGAAAATAATTTAATTAGGCTCTATAACGTCTTGGTTTCCCTGAGAAAACAACAGTGCCAATTATTGAACAATTACCATCAATTTTGATGTACTGATCTGGCCAGCCCTTATTTAAGGCTTTCAGGTACTTTGTTCCCGCATCCTCAACGAGTCTTTTAAAAGTTGTCTCCCCGGAATCAAGCAGCAACGCGACCACATCATCACCGTGGACAGGCGCAACCTCGGGATCAACGAAAATCATATCGCCTGGACGATACTCATCGATCATTGAATCGCCAATGACTCGAAGAATGTAGGTCATAGGCCCGCAAGGGACCGGGCAGGGATATGTTTCGGATAAACTCAAATCTACCTCAGAATAACCAATTTCAGTCCAAGCTCCAGCCTGAACCCATGAAATCACCGGCACCATCTGGATGGTGAGTTCGGTGTCAGTGACATCCGGAGCTGAAGTTATATTTGTGGCCTGATGTTCCTTGTCCAACCAGCCATCTGGTAAATCGAAGCACTTTTCAATGTGACGTGCCAAATCATCCCCGATTTTTTTCGTAGGATTCTTCCCGATCACTCGGCTGACTTGGGTTGGTTCTCTTTCGATTAGGCCTGCAAAGGAAGAATTTCCCCCGGCACTATCTCTGAGCTTCCTGGCGTTATCACGCCGGATTTCATCGTTTGTCTTCATACACTCATTAAACTTCGTGTACCTAGTGGGTACAAGTATCTTGCGGGTTCATTTAAATAGTGCATAATGTATCTCGGAGGTACATATGATTAAAAACTATTGGGATGCTTTAACGAAACCAGAGCAAAACGCCCTGGCTAAAAAAGTCGGTAGCAGCAGTGGTTATCTCAGACTCGTTTTCAATGGCTACAAAAAAGCAGGTTTTTCACTTGCACAACGTCTTGAAGAAGAAACCGCTGGCGCTGTTACGAAGAGTCAATTACGGCCTGATATCTACGGGAATACTACTTCCCAAACGGCATGAGCATAACTACCCAAGGAAATGAGAAATGGTAGACCTGAAATCAGTAGTTAAAGCGATGTGCAAAGCCTATCCCGGCGGTCGATCAGCAATGGCTGGCGCTCTGGGAATGACTGAAACGCAGTTCAACAACAACCTGTACGAAAAAAACGGCTGCCGGTTCTTCGAAATTGTTGAACTGGAGGCGATGGAGGACATCAGTAGCACCAATCACCTGGCTGACTACTTCGCCCAGCGCCGCGGCGGTTTTTTCGTTGAAATCCCCAATCGTGACGAACTGGACCACGTTGACCTGTTTATCAAAGGGGTAAAGGTTGCCGCTAAGAGTGGGAAGGTCGATCAGCAGATAAATATTTCGATAGCTGACGATGGGGTGATTGATGAAGGCGAGAAGGCAGAAATTATGGCTCTTCATCGTAAGCATTTAGCTGCCCGCGATGAGTACGTGAAGTCAGTGGTGGCTTTGCATGAAAAGGTTGACGCCTCAGGAGTGCAGGCCCGAGGCGTCGGCGGTTTAACTAAACGTGTGGAGTAATTAAACGCATGAACAGTCTACTCGTAAAAGCTGGCGTTCCGCAAATGCGCTGTAAGTCAGTGACCGGCGGAGTCGCGTGCTCTTTCTCGTATGAAGTGATGATAGGTAACCGCTGGATGCCGTGCAACTACCAGTTCGCGGCGTGGTGGGTAGGTTACGTCCGCCAGAGCAGCCAGAAGGTGACGGCATGTCTGAAGAAATCCAAAAGCTGGACAGGCGTTACAAGGATTGGCGGGGCGTTGTGGTACACGTCGTGGGCTTCGACAGAGCAGGGGATCGCGTCATCTTCATGCGCGCCGGTTACCCGCATGAGTGCGCCCAGCCCGTCGAGCTATTCAAGTCGCGGTTTGAGAGGGTGATGACCGATGAGCAATAAACTTCAGGGGCTAGTTTGGGATGCATGCGCGCCTGCTGGCTTATCCATTTCTCAGGTGGCGATCATGTCCCGTCTTGCTGATTACAGCAACGATGACGGTATCAGCTGGCCTTCCATCCCGCGCATTGCTCGTCAGGTTGGGGCGAAAAGCCCAAACACCGTGCGCAGCGCGTTGAAAGTTCTCGAGGCTGGTGGCTGGCTGAAAGTACAGGAGCGCAAAACGAAAGGACGCAATACCAGCAATATTTATCGCCTCAACGTGGCAAAGCTGGTTCAGGCAGCGGCAGAAGCAAACTCCACAGATACCCCTTCAAATTTTGAAGCATCAAATTCTGAGGTATCAAAATTTGAGGCCTCAAATTCTGAGGGTTCAAATAACAAAGCCGTCGCTGCTGTTAGCCCTTCAAATTTTGAAGCCGATCCACAAGTAACTACAACACCTGATCCACAAGGTAATAAAACCCTTAGTCCGGCCGCTTCGCAGCCAGACGACAGCAGTGATGAAAGTTTTCTTGCCCTTCACCCAGAGGCGGTGGTGTTCAATGCCAAAAAACGCAAATGGGGCAGCGCCGACGACCTGACTGCTGCTGAGTGGATTTGGGGAAAGATTATCCGTATGTACGAACAGGCCGCTGAATGCGACGGCGAGATTGCCCGACCGAAAGAACCGGACATGACCCTTTGGGCAAACGAAGTCCGCCTGATGTGTACTGCCGACGGTCGTACCCACAAACAAATCTGTGAACTGTTTGGCCGCGCTAACCGCGATCCCTTCTGGTGTAAGAACATCCTGAGCCCGTCGAAACTTCGTGAGAAATGGGACGACCTGACAATCAAACTTAGCGCGAATGTCCCGGCTGATACTTCGGCTGGCGGTCACTGGAACAGCGCGGAAGCATGGGAGAACACCCTGTGAACAAAATGATGATGGCAGTTAAGAACCGCGACGGCGCCGCGCTGGCTCAGTTGATGCCAGAAGAACAACCGCAACGTGTCGTGAACGCTGACGCCGAGAAGTTGGTCGACGTGTTATTCACTAACCTGATGCAGATTTTCCCTGCTGCACGCCAGACAGCGCTGAGTACTCCGGCAGATATCGCGGCGGCAAAACGTCAGTGGATTTTGGCATTCGCTGAAAGCGGCGTGACGACGCTGGAACAGGTGAAAGCCGGTATGCGTATGGCTCGCCGGCAGGAAACAGACTTCTGGCCGAGCTGTGGAAAGTTCATTGGCTGGTGTAAGTCCGGTGCAGCTCAAGCTGCTGGCCTTCCGTCTGCTGACGAGGTAATGACCGAGTTCAACCAGTATTGCGCGCGCCGCGGCGACTACAGCACACCAGCTGATTACCCGTGGTCAGCGCCGATCATGTACTGGATTGTGACCGACGTTCGCCGCCTGATGCTGCAGAACAACTACACCGAGGGTGAAGTCCGTAAATCCGTACAGCACAACCTGACACTCTGGGCAAAACGCCTGGCGAAGGGTGAAAAAGTACCGGCACCGGTTGTGATGCTGTCCGCGCCAAAAGCGCCAGCAGGTCCGACACCTGCGCAGATCATGCATGACGAGTATCTCCGTAAAAAACGGGAGGGCTGGTTATGAAAAATTTTCAGCAGTTGGTTATCGACGAGCTTATACGTGATCGGACTCCCCGAACCTGCACAGACATAGAAGCAGAAGTTATTAAGAACTCTGGCTTCAGACCGGAGAAAAACAGGACGTCCGGGGCGCTCAACGCGATCGGTAAAAAGCCGCAATTCAACATTGTGATTGATCGTACCGGTGTAAAAAACACGTATTCCCTGAGTGATACACCAAAGCCCGTCACGGCGGCAGCAGTTGGTGAGACGTCCGCGCGTCCAGTTAAAACACAGGCTGAAATCGTCGCCGAGTTTGAACGCAATCTGTGGTCAGTACGTCAGGGAAGGGGACAGGCATGATATCTGAATTCGCAAGCACCACACCAATCGAGCACAAAGACCGCTGGCAGACACCGATGGAAGTATTCACTGCGCTGGATCTTGAGTTTGGTTTTTATCTTGACGCCGCCGCCGACCACCAGAACGCGCTCTGCGCCCGGTACCTGACTGAAGCCGATGATGCACTGGCGGCTGAGTGGGAGAGTTACGGCGCAATCTGGTGTAACCCGCCGTACAGCGCGATCACCCCATGGGTTGAGAAGGCCGCCGAACAATGCCGCGCCCAGCACCAGCCTGTTGTGATGCTGTTGCCTGCTGACACATCAACTGGCTGGTTCTCGCTGGCGCTGACCACCGCCGACGAAATCCGGTTTATCACTGGTGGCCGCCTGTCCTTCATCAATGCCGGTACCGGCAAGCCAGGGAAGAACGGCAACAGCAAGGGCAGCATGTTGGTTATCTGGCGGCCATTCATCAAACCGCGCGGGCAGTTCACCACAGTTTCCCGTGACGTGTTGATCACTGCTGGCGCTGATTACCTTCAGGAGGTGGCTGCGTGAACGAATTCCAGAGAATCTGGCTTGATGCCTACCGCGATTACCTTAAGGCCATATCCATCACCGGTGAATATTGTCCGGCTGATTACACCGCGGCGCGGGAACATGCTGATGCTGTGCTGAACAGCCTGATCAAAGCAGGGGAGGTGAACTGATGATCCACTATCACGGCGGACCTATCACCCCGGATACCTGCGCGATGCGGGCCTGGTCAGGTGGCCATGCATTCATTTCTTTTGCCAATTCAAGTCAGCTCGGGCTGGCTTCCGAAATCTGCCAGTCATTCGCCTTAGACAATGGCGCGTTCTCTATCTGGAAGAAAGCAGGCAAAAACATAATCGACTGGTCAGATTATTACGACTTCGTGGAGCGCTGGAAGAATCACCCTGGTCTCGATTTCGCCGTCATTCCTGACGTTATAGACGGCGGTGCGGCGGAGAATGATGCGATGCTGGCTGAGTGGCCACACGGTAAATTTACCGGTTGCCCGGTTTGGCACATGAACGAAAGCGAAGAGCGTTTTATCCGGCTTTGCCATGAGTACCCACGTGTAGCCATTGGCAGTTGTGGTGAGTATGACGTGAAATCACCGCTTAAAGCCGTGGCCCGTATGAAGGACATCATTCGTCACGTTGTTGATGCTCATAGCCGGCCAATTACCAAACTGCATGGTCTCCGCATGCTGAATAAGGACATCTTCACCAAACTGCCGCTGGCGTCAGCTGACAGCACCAACATTGCCCGCAATATCGGAATTGATAGTGCTTGGAAAGGGACGTATTCACCTCAGTCAAAGGAAACACGCGCATATGTGTTGGCGGAGCGCATCGAATCTTATAACAGCACCGGCACGTTGGAATATTGCGAAATCCGGGACCGCTTCAACATGCAATTGCAGATGGAGGTTTGAAGCTTATGAGACTGATTTTGCCATTCCCGCCGAGCGTCAACGGTTACTGGCGCTCAACTAAAAAGGGTGTGCTCATCAGCGCGCGCGGTCGGATCTTCCGGTCAAACGCGCTTGCCGCTATTTATCAGCAGTTACGCAGCCGCCCGACGGCACTACTTACCGAACTGGATGTGCATCTGGTGCTCTACCCGCCGACCAGGGCGAAACGCGATTTAGATAATTTCCAGAAGGCGCTGTTTGATGGCCTGACCCATGCGGGGATCTGGAAGGACGACAGCCAGGTAAAACGAATGACGGTCGAATGGGGACCGGTAACCAAAGAAGGGAAGGCAGAAATAACGATTACTGATTTCAAACCCGCCGGTGTGCAGCCGGCTTAACGTGTGGAGTGATTATGTCGAACAGTTTGCTGTCAGGAAAAGTGGTAACGATGTCGAGCCGTGAGATTGCGGAGCTGGTACAAAGTAAGCATAGCGATGTGAAGCGGTCAGCTGAACGGCTCGCAGTTGGTGGAATTTTAAGCGCGCCGTTGGCGCACACCCCCTATTTCCATGAACAAAACGGACAGGAGTATCAGGAGTACTGGTTCAATAAACGCGATTCGCTGGTGCTGGTTGCCCGTCTGTCGCCTGAATTCACCGCCGTGGTAGTGGACCGCTGGCAGGAACTGGAATCGAAAAGCCAGTTACCCCAGTCATTGCCCGAGGCTCTCCGCCTGGCTGCTGACCTTGCCGAAGAAAAACAGGCGTTGGAATCACAGCTGGCGCTGGCGGCCCCGAAAGTGGAATTCGTTGATCAGTACGTGATGGCTAATGGCTCTATGGGATTCCGCGCGGTCTGCAAATTGCTGCATGCAAAAGAACCGGAACTCCGGATGTTCTTGCTCGAGAAAGACATTGTTTACCGGCTGGAAGGCCAGTTGACGCCAAAGGCCCATCATTTAGAGGCAGGCCGGTTCCAGGTAAAAACCGGTACCAGCCCGAATAGCCAGCATGCATTCCGTCAGGCACGCTTCACGGCGAAGGGCGTTGAATGGGTTGCCGGGCTGTGGGCTGGTTATCTGCGACAGAAACAGGAGGCCCACGCGTGAGAGCTTTGTTAAAACCGTATCCTCAGCGAGAACTGGGGATCGTGCAGTTCGCGCTGCCGGCGGACATGGTGAAGTTCTTCAGCAGTAAACGCCTGCTGATCACCAACGAGCCTGCTGACCTGCATACTGCGCCGGATGGCCTGGTGCCAGCAGAAGCACAATCACTTTCACGGGATCCGCGCCTGTCTGGTTTCCTGTCTTCCCCGGCGGTAATTGCCAAAGTCGGCGGCATGGCGGCGCTGACGCTGTGGGTTAAACGTCACCGTGTGTGCCAATGTCCGGACTACAACGGGGAATTCCATCACCATGAGCTGGTGCAGGTTCCGCGCGGGCGTGGCGTGGTCTGCCTGTGCTGGGCGCATGATAACGAGTTTCGGGAAAAAGAATCGCCAAAACTGGATGCTATCGCGCTGGCGAACGCCGCCGAGTTTGTGACTGAGGCAATCCGGTACCGTTATGGGCTGCCGGACGGGCGTCACCTTACTTTGCCGGAGCTGTGCTGGTGGGCAGTGACGAAAGGGCTGGCTCATTTGCTGCCGCCGGAAATAATTTGCGAAGCGCTGGGGGTTAAATACAAACCGCCGGGCGGCCAGGGTAAAGAAGCGGATGTGAACCCGTGGGAGAGGCAACCACGTGAAGAACTGGCGAACAATATCAAACCAGTGCTGGCGCTGGCCATCGACCCTGAGACGCCCGAGTCTTATGCCCTGATACCGAAGCGCCGCCGGTATGAGAACTCGAAATACACTCAATGGGTAAAGCGCCAGCCATGTTGTGCCTGTGGCAACGGTTCTGATGATCCTCACCACATCACCGGCAATGGCTTTGGCGGTATGGCAACAAAAGCGCATGACCTGTTCGTGATCCCGCTGTGCAGACGGTGTCACGACTCACTTCATGCGAATACCCCGGCTTGGGAAGAAGAACATGGTGATCAGATGTATTTGGTCATGAAGACATTAGACCGCGCGCTAGCGATGGGTGTTATCGCTACCGGCAAACAAAAATAAAAGTGTGGAGAGAATAATGCGTGATATTCAGGAAGTACTATCCCGGTGGGGAGTGTGGGCGAGAGACAATAGTGGTGTTGATTTTTCACCTATTGCAGCAGGATTTAAAGGCCTTTTGCCGCCCACATCCCCCTCAAAACCATCATGCTGTGACGATGACGGATTAATTATTGATAGCTGTGTAGCCCGTTTAAAACAACGCCGTCCGGACGAATATGCATTAATTGTACAATATTACGTTTACAATCAGTCAAAACGTTCTATAGGAAAGCATCAGAAAAAAAACGAAAAGGTCATAAGAGTTTCAATTCAGTTAGCTGAAGGGTTTATAGAAGGATGTCTATCTTCTTTAGGTGTTGAATTGCAATTTGCGCATTAATAAATTCCCCAGGCGGATTATTTTTCCGCCTTTTTATTTAGTAAATCTAAAAGTTCTTTCCTTTTCCGGTCTTCTTCCTCTCTATGCATTAGCTTAGATTTGAAAGTTTGTATTTCATCCATTATGGATTTTATAAAAACAAATGAAAAAAGAGAAGATAAGAGTAAGCCACCTGCTATAGGAAGAGGATAGTTTTCCAAAGCTGGGTTTTTAGGCGCAATATAAAAAACTAAAGATAAAATAATGGCTGATAACATGTAATATGCTAATAGAATCATTAATCTACTCTTTTTAGTATTTATTATTGGCTGTAATCTCCTGAGCTCACTTTTTGAAAGTGTCTTGTTTTCATCAGCTTCAGAAATCTTAAATAATGCTTGAACGCAATAACTGAATGGGAAAAGAAGCAGCGTCACCATAATCCATGGTGCAGGAATGTCTTTTGTTTCGAAATAAGTAGATGTTTTTGAAAATATAAAATAGCCAACAAAGAAGGCTAAAATGAATAAGACAATAAATTTTCTTATTTTCATTCTAACCTCCAATGTAATTATTTTTTAACTTCAATCTCACCAGCGTGAACTTTCGAGATTAACCATTTATGCATCTGTAAATATAGGTCATTTTCATCAAGAAGTCCATTATTGTATTGGACATTTACCTTTCCTGAAAGCCTCATGTCGCCGCCTTTGATAGTCCCACCTCCTTGTAAAGTAATAAGTAAATCATCATCGTCAACATGCCTAAGGGAGGTGGCTAAAGTATCGAGCACTTTTTGTCCTGACTTCGTTGTTTTCCTGAAATATGTTATTTCAAGATTAACTTGAAGGTTTGCTTCATCAAGGGAATCTTCTAAACGTAGGTCGTTGAACCAATCTTCACCAAATGCAGCTTTAATTACATCACCACCTTTTCCTTGTGGCATGAATTTTAACTTCTTAACCTTTTGCAGAGAAGGGATTGATGTTTGATTTTCCGATGGGATATTTTCAATCTTAACATTTCCTTCAGAATCCTCTGTTTTAATGGGCAGGCTACCTAGATTTATTTTCTTAACAGGAGCTTCTTGCATTTTCTGAATGGTTTCTTCAGTTGGCTTATCCTGAAGGATTAAAACATTGCTACCATCGAAGACATCACTAAAGCTATGTATCAGCCAATTCAAATGAGTTTCTATATCTTTAACTCTTAAGGCACTTGACTGCACAACTATGAAGTGATTTTTTAAGATGCCAAAATATAGGATGGAATCAATAAATTCCCTTTTAATTTTATCCCGTTCTTCGGGTGTTACACCTTCATCAGTGTCTAATTTTATCTGCTTAGACGTAATGGCATTTATATCGTAAAAATCTACGTCGTCACTCATAGTCATGAATGTTTGACTTTTACCTTGTTCGAAAAGGATGAGCTGGCCAAACAGAATTGTATTATAGGCACTGCTTCTGTTAATGAGACGGTAGCCACTTTCAATATCTGAAGGATTAATCTGTTCGCGTCTAAGGCCTACTTTTGACGCACTTCCATCTTTAGAAATTATTGATTCGACGATTTCTTGCAGGTTGGCATTACAGTTTGGAATGACTGCGCGCTTGTAATGGATAGCCTTTTGCCGGCTTTCTTTTTGCATCATTTTTCCTTAACGAAGACATCAAAGCTAGACAGAGTTGATATTTTAATAAATAAAAACAGTCGGTTGCTGTGTAACTAGCAGAAAACTCTGCTTTCCAAAAGTTAAGAAACTTAACCATATATTAAAAATGAAGAAAAATCATTAGTGCGGGCCGCAAAAAAACTTGTAATCTGTTAAGAGTGGTCACGTAGTCACAAAGCTTAGACAATCTGAGAACCTCGCTCCAGCGGGGTTTAGTTTTTGTAGACTTACAAAACGATGTCATAAATGGCTGCTATCCTTTTTTAAAAAGGAGATGTCAATGAAACTTCTAAAAAACGAATTCGATTACAAAATGTGGATGACCTACGATCTTCTGCGCCTTGATGATTCTTTAAGTCCTTTGTTTGATCATGATTTGCTTGATCGTGAGCTTTTATCCCAAATGCCCCGTGAGTTTCCTTGCATTGCATGCATCATTAGAGGGGAAGGCCCATTTGAGCCGGATGTAGCAAAGTTTCTTTACCGAGAAGAGGTTGAGGAAATTGCAAAAGGTATGGGAATCAGAGATATGCATAATGGTACGGCTACAATCTCGTTCGTTAAATGAATGCCTGCTATCTTATGTAAAACATCACATGAGAGTATTGGCATGAAGCTACTGAATAACGAATTTGAATATCGAGAATGGATAGTAAAAGGTTACCTTCATTTGGATGAAGAGTTCCCTTCGGTTTTCGAACCTGACGAGCTTGAAAGAGAGATTCTGCGTCAGGCACCCAAAGAATTCCCTTGCCTTGCACAAATTGTAGAAGGCGAGGGCGGTTACTCCCTGCAGTCTGTTCAATTCATATATCGATCCCAGATAGAAGAGTGGGCAAAGCTGTTCGGCATTATTAGTTAGAGAAATCAACTATTCCAATGGGCTGCCTCCGGGCGGCCCTTTTTTATGCCCTCAATTCGGTTGTGAGGACACCTACAGCGATAAGGGGTTTATCAGTGTTCGATCCCGTATTAGCTAGAGCGACTGCGAGAACCTTCTAAGAAGTCCCAGCTGGTTTTGTAGATTCAGTAATTATGATACGTTGAAGTTGTTGCGGTGAATCCTACCTATGCGGTAGGGCTAATCAGCTTACCCTCGTAGAGAAGACAGCGAACCGAGGTCGGCTGGCCAACGGTTCACCGGGAGGCACCCGGCACCGTAACGTTAAAAAAACAAAGCTTTCCAGTCTGCGAAGATGGGATAACCCGGAGTGATTGGAAAGCACATTCGCATGAGCGTTGGGATTTCATCAACATCACGTTGTGACCGCACCGTTTCATCGCTCAGCCGAATGTAAACCAGAATCCGCCTCGTGCGGGTTTTTGCGTTTCTGCAGGATAATAAAATGCACCAGTAAACGAATAGGCCGGGGGCGCCAGCCATTGCAACATTAATGATGCTGAACTGAGTCGCGAAGTTGCGCGAGCCTGCGTCATGACGGGTCAAGGTTTATATATCAAAACAAGCTCCGGTAGAGCAGCGCGTAAGCCACAAATGCCCCGGTTATAAGCGGCAAGAAGCGACAGAAGACTCAAGGGCATGAGCGCGGCTACTGCGAAAGAGTGGGAAGAATAGTTAATGTTCAGATGGTTTACTGTTAGCCTGGTAATAGTGCTAATAGCAATTATTGTTAAGTTTCATTAAGAATCATCTGAGATAATCATTTCGCCCCTTCAAGAGCTAAGCCATTAAGAGTGCCGGAGATAAGCGCCGGGTGGGGCAAAAACAATTTATGAGGTCGCCAATAGGCGGCCTTTTTTCGTTTTGGCGGCCAGTCAATCAGCTAACCATTCCACTTTTGCAAAGTGACTGAGCCGCCACCTCTTTAAATGACTACAGACCCAACCGGCTAACCGGAGGGGGAGATTATGAGAATGGACAAATTGACTACAGGCATTGCGTACGGAGCATCCGCCGGTAGCGTCCTGAACGGCCTGTTAAATGCATTTAGTCCGGATCAGTGGAACGCTATAGGTGTGCTGGCAGGTATATCGGTCGCGCTCCTCACATACCTGACGAATCTATATTTCAAAATCAAAGAAGACCGCCGCAAAGCACTTAGGGGGGAATGATGACATCTCAGCCGGGAGTTAAAAGCAAACTCAGCAAAGCTGTAATCGCTCTGATCATTTCTGGCGCTGGCGCATCGGCTATCCTCGGACAATTTCTTGATGAAAAGGAAGGTAATAGTCTGACGGCTTATCAGGATGGCGTGGGGATTTGGACTATTTGCCGCGGCGTTACCCGCATTGATGGGCGGCCTGTTTACAAAGGCATGAAGCTGACTGCGGCGAAGTGCACCGATGTGAACAAACTGGAATCCGATAAGGCGATAGCGTGGGTTAAAAATAATGTCACGGTCACGCTGACTCAGCCCCAAATTGCCGGTATCGCATCATTTTGTCCCTACAACATTGGACCGGTGAAATGCTTCACTTCAACGTTCTACAAAAAACTAAATGCCGGAGATAAACGTGGTGCCTGTGCTGAGATAAAGCGGTGGGTGCGCGATGGCGGGAAAGACTGCAATGTCCGGGCAAATAATTGTCTTGGGCAAGTGATACGCCGGGATCAGGAAGGCGAGTTGACGTGTTGGGGGCTGGATGAATAACAATTTACCGATTGTAATGGCCTTCGTGGCTGGCGCTGCTCTTGCCTGGTGGGTTGAAGGTCTGCGCTGGGATGCTGACGCTTCCAAACTGAATGAATCCCACACCGCCGCGCTGAAGAAACAAAGCGATCAGGCCGTAATTGACCTGACCAACCAGCAGAAGCGCACCGAAGCGGCACAGTCCGCCCTGGCGGCGCTGGATGCTAAGCACACGAAGGAAATGGTAGATGAACAGGCCAAGAATGATAAGTTGCGCGCTGATGTTGCTGCTGGTACTCGCCGGGTGCGAATCGCCGCGGCAAACCTTGCAACCTGTCAGCTCGTCGGGAACAGCACTTCCGGCACCGGCGGCGTGGGCGATGCAGCACAAGTCGAACTCTCTGGCGCTGGTGGACGGGCTGTTTTCGATCTCCGAGCCAGCGCCATTAAAGACGATCAAGTGATCCGATATCTTCAAGACTACATCCGTAAAATTTCTAAATGAGGGATGATCTTTAAGACTTTTTGCAACTTCAATTTTCCAACCTCTGACTAAACTTAAAGCGTTAGGTTAGGGAGGAAACATATGGCAGAGAAAGATGCATATTCCATCTTATTGGAAGCCTCACATGGGAAGTTGAATTCGAGTGATCTATATAAAGGAAAGCCAGTCAATTCAGTGATTGAAGTTGCTCTAGATGCGATAAACGAGCTTGAAATGGAGATTCAAAGGCTAAATTACATTATCCGACAAAAAAATAAGCAACGTTAACCGCCTTTAGGCGGTTTTTTTATAACTGCAATTAGGTGCAGCTAAATGACTAACAAAATTCACTTGAGCTATAACCGTCTTTACACGTTGAATGATGGCGATTGTCACGGTGCAATGCATACTTAAACGGTTAGCCACGCTGTAAAGCGCTGCGTGATCCTGAACAAGATTCATGCAAAAATGGCGCTTTATTTAAGATTTTTTCCAACTTTGAACTCCTCAAGCTACACTTTGTATAATTATATTGAACCAGCTTTCCTGACTTAGTAAGATGTAGAAAAGACATTATGAAAAAGGAAAATCAATATACCTGAACACAGTCAGGGTGTTCACCTTAGGCTTATTTGCCGTTGCGAACGTTGTTCGCTTTTTAAGAAGGGTATATAAATGAGTACAGAAGATGATTTGAAGGAAATCAAAAAAAGTTTACACCGGATTGCTTATGGTGGTCCATCTATTGGGAATCTTTGGCTTATAGTTGCCGAAGTTATTGTATTCAACCTGTGCCTTGTGTTCATGACAGTTGAGCATGCAAAGGTGTCTTTTGGGTTAACTTTTGCGCTAGTTTATGGGGTCTCTGCTGTCTTATTGCTTCTGAGTAGACTGAACCTTATACCTCTTTTCATATGCTATACATATGTCAGCCTTTGTTGGTCCGTAATTCCTTATGGTGGATTTATGGACGCAAGACTTCCTGTAATTGCATGGATTAGTGCTGCTGCCGTATTTGTCTTCTCTATGTGGATTCACATCTTTTATGTAACTGAGGATGCGTTTAATGGAAAGAAAAAGTCTAAGCGCATAAGTTAAATATATATTTAGTTTTATCCAAGGCTCGCTTCGGCGGGCTTTTTTTATTGGAGCTAATATGCAGGTCACTATTGATGGTGTCCCGTATGTGTCTGCGTGCAATTCAGGCTCTCGGATTGGAATTGCCATCACGACATACAACCGGCCCGCTGTTCTGGCGAAAACGATTGAGCAACATCTAAAACATCTGCCGGCTGGCGCTAAGTTGATCGTGATAGATGATGGTTCTGTGCCAGCCGCCGCCGGCGGTATCGAAATAATCAGGCATGAGAAATCACTGGGGATCGTGGCTTCGAAGAACCGGAGCATCGAGGCTCTGATTGATGCGGGGTGTGAGCACCTTTTCCTGTGGGACGATGACGCTTATCCGATCAGCGATAACTGGCACGTCCCATACGTCGAATCACCTGAGCCGCATCTGGCTTACCAATTTCTCGATCTGGCTGGCGCGCAGAAGCTGAAAGATATGGCGGTGCTGTATCGGGATGAACAACATATCGCTTACACCGGCCAGCGTGGGTTGATGCTGTATTACCACCGCAGCGCAATTGAGAAGGTCGGCGGCTTTGACCCGGTTTATGGTCGTGGTATGTACGAGCATCCCGATCTGGCGCTGCGCATCCATAACGCTGGCCTTTCGACGTGGGCGTTTGCTGATGTAACGGATTCGGAAAAGCTGATTTATTCGCTGGATGAGCATGCGGCTGTCGAACGTTCTGTTCCACGGCCTGACCGTGAGGCGCTGGTAAAGCGCAATGTCGGGATTTACAACAGCAGGCGTGACAGTGGCTATACCGGCTTTGCCCCTTATCGGTGTGAACGTGACGTGGTCATTACCACCTTACTGACCAGCCAGCCAGACCCACAGCGCGCCGTGCCGATGAAATCAGATGAATCCGTGCTGTCTGCCTGGTCGTCTTCGATTCGCGGCGCCGACGCTGTGGTGCTGGCAGATCAGCTCAGTGTTGCACCTGCGGGCGCTTCGCTGGTTATGGTGCCCGCGGTTCAGATGAGCCCGTACTTTGCTCGCTGGGTTCACATCTACCAACACCTCAGAGCACATCCTGAATATCGGTTCGTCTGGTGTACGGATGGCACTGACGTTGAGATGTTGCGTGAGCCTTGGGCTGACATGGTACCCGGCAAGATATACGTTGGCTCTGAGCATAAGACTTACGCCGACGGATGGATGAAGGCCAATCACCACGGGCGCGCATACGGAGAATTCATTGATCAGCACCGCGATGACCCACTGCTTAACGCCGGTCTCCTCGGCGGCTCGCGCGCTGACGTGATGGAGTTCGCACACCGGATCGTCAGGCTGCATTACCGCATTGAGAGCCAGCGGTTCTGGAAGATGGAAACAGCGCCAGCGACCGCGGTTGATATGGGAGCATTTGGGATGGCTGCAAAGTCATTCGGTGACCGCATCGTTACCGGGCCGAAGATCCACACCGTTTTTAAATCTGAAGGCATCGGTAGGGAGTTAGCATGGTGGAAACACAAATGATAACTAGTGATAAAAACCTGATGACTGTTAATACAGATATAAAATTTACATACGAATTGTTGAAATCTATTAATAACTTTCAATATAAGCACGCAGATCATGACAGCTCAGATGCTAATCACGCTCTTTTAAAGTCAGAGACCGAGATGCAAAGAAAATAACCTTTTTGATTGCTTCAACTCCTTTTTCAAAATCCATTGTGGCGAGCGATGGCTTTAACGCATCGTTAACAGGGGCAAGTGCGTTTGTGAAACCAGGCTTAGTAGGTACTGATAGCTCAACTTTTAAATTGTTCGAGGCGATTGTCGCTAATGCATTCATTACTTTCATTTCTAGTAAATTAGCGGCTCCATTCTGCTCTGTTGGTTGAAATGTGAACTTTGAACCGTCTGTTTTTATTAAGACCTTCGCCCGGTCAGGCCGCATATCATCATTGAGAAAAGGCATGATTCTCCATCCGCAATACCATGTACGGCAGACGCCAGGTCTATCGTTGTAAATAGCACATCCTCCTACAGCAGAGAGATTTGGGCAGGGTACATCTGCCTTCTTTTGTAATTCCGGTTGTTCAATACGCAAGACAGTGCAACAGGCCGTGCATTCACCGCAGTTGCGGCCCGGCATTAGTAAATCTTCAAGTGTCATTTCTGCCTCCTAAAAGGGGAAAAGAGCCGGTTCGATGCCGGATACTTAATATGGCTTACTTTATATATGGATATAGGGAATAAGTATCCTGATATTCAACCAGTGTTTAGGGGGCTTAATGCTTAGCGGAATAGAAATGGTGGTAATCGGTCATCATTCCCGCCGGAAACAGGCTGAACATCTTGCTCACCGGCTTGATGCTCACCTGCTGATTGATGACCAAGATCGTGGTGCTAACTGGAATCACAGGCGCGCTATTGAGTGGGCCAGTCAGCAGGATTGCCGCGTGGTGATATTGGAAGATGATGCGTTGCCATTACCTGGCTTCAATGAGTTGGCATTTGACTGGTTGACACGGTTTCCCGATAACCTGCTTAGCTTTTATCTGGGCACGGGCCGACCGCCGCAGTATCAGCAGCAGATAGCAGCCAGCCTGATTGATGCCGATAAGCGCCGAGGCGATTACATCATGATGGACCGGCTGATTCATGGTGTGTGCTACAGCCCGCCAGTCAGCGGACTAAGTCGCATCATGCAGAACTGGGACCGCACCAAGGCAGCTGACTATGCAGTCGGTGATGCGTTGGGCAGCAAGGTCATCTATCCCTGTTACTCGCTGGTGGATCATGCAGATGGCGAGACAGTTGAACGGCATCCCGACAACCAGCCAAGAAACGAGCGCCGCCGAGCCTGGCGACTTGCAAGAGGTACAGGATGGCAAAGCTAACGACACTCAAGCCCCGGTTGCTGGCAGTCACAACACAACGATTGAAACCAATGGTTATCGCTGACAGTCGCATCACGGGCTGGAAGTTGCAGGAACGTAGAAAACGAATGTGGGCTGCCAGTCCCTGCTGTGCAGAATGCGGTCGCCTGACTGAATACCCGCATGGGTTTGAACTTGATCACATCGTATCGCTCTATCAGGGTGGCCCTGATACCGATGATAACTGTCAGATCCTCTGTAACGGCGAAAACGGCTGTCACCGGAAGAAGACGCGGGACGACATGAAGGGCAGGTGAGCCCGTCCGAGAGGGGGGGTAGGGGAAAGCTTCAACCCCTCTCGCCCGCGAAACCGCACACCCTCTCACGCGCAGAAAATTTCCCCCTTTGGAGGGTGTAAACATGTTAACAGCGCAGAAGCGAAAATTCGCCATTGCGCTGGTTTCCGGTATGTCACAAAAAGACGCGGCAATTAAAGCTGGATATTCTGAAAAATCCGCTCGTTCCAAGGGGTCGCAGCTCGCTAATGACCCGGAAGTCATCGCATTTATTAAACGAAAAAAGAAAGAAAAAGTTGAAGTCGATGATGTACCGACGTTCGGAAAAAATGTTAACACCCCAGCAGTAACAGCTATATCTCCACGACCTGAAGAAAATGCCGGAGGTATAGGCGTTTATGAGGACCCGCTGGATTTTCTAAAAGCCGTGATGAATAGCGCCGCTGAGGACATCGACATTCGAAAAGATGCAGCAAAGGCTATGTTGCCTTATGTTCACAGCAAAAAAGGCGAAGGCGGAAAGAAAGATGCGAAGCAGGCAGCAGCAAAAGCGGTTGCCAGCAAATTTGCGGGTATGGCCCCGCCACAGCTTGTGGTCAACAACGGGAAACAGTAAATGCCTGAATGGTCTACTGCATGCACTGACTGGGCTTCGAAGCTTGTTAACCGTGAGTCAATCATCCCGCCACCGATATTCCCTGACTCTGGTCAGTATGCTCTGTCGATATTCAAAGAGCTGAAAGTAACCGATGTGCCCGGCAAACCGACGTTTGGAGAGTGCTCGGAACAGTGGGTGTTTGACTTCGTGCTGGCAATATTTGGTGGGTATGACCAGGCAACCGGAAATCAGATGATCCGAGAGTACGGACTACTGATCAGCAAAAAGAACACAAAATCCACCATTGCGGCGGGCATTATGCTCACCGCTCTGATTATCTGTTGGCGCGCCGATGAAGAACATCTGATTTTAGCGCCAACAAAAGAAGTGGCAGATAACTGCTTTAAGCCAGCGGCCAGCATGGTGAGGGAAGATGAGGAGCTATCAACCATCTTCCATATTCAGGATCACATCAGAACCATAACCCATCGCATAAACCGTAACAGTCTGAAGGTCGTGGCCGCTGACAGTGACACCGTGTCTGGGAAAAAGGCGGGGCGTATTCTGGTTGAAGAACTCTGGCTTTTTGGGAAGAACGCAAAAGCTGATGCGATGTTCATTGAGGCATTAGGTGGTCAGGTATCACGTAATGAAGGTTGGGTAATTTACCTCACCACACAAAGTGATGAGCCGCCTGCCGGTGTTTTTAAAAAGAAACTCGATTACTGGCGAAATGTCCGTGATGGCATCATCAAGGACGGCAAAACGCTCGGGATTTTGTATGAGTTTCCGCCAGAAATGGTTGAAAATGAGGGTTTTAGAAATCCAGACAACTTTTATATTACCAATCCCAACATGGGGCGTTCGGTAAGCAAAGAGTGGCTGGATGATGAATACCTGAAACGCTCCCAGGAAGATGAAGGCAGCCTGAGGAAGTTTCTGGCGAAGCACCTGAATGTCGAAATAGGCATGAATCTTCGTAATGACCGATGGGCCGGTGCTGAATATTGGGAAACTCAGGCCGATCCTGCCGTCACCTTCAAGCAGATACTGAGCCGTTGCGAAGTGATAACCGTAGGGATTGACGGCGGTGGTCTTGATGACCTTCTGGGGCTTTCGATAGTTGGAAGAGATAAAAATACGCGGGAATGGCTGACCTGGTCACACGCCTGGGCACATGAAAAAGCCCTCGAGCGTAGGAAAAGCGAAGAAAGCAAACTGCGGGACTTTGAAAGACAGGGTGATCTGACGATAGTCAAAATCATGGGCGATGATGCCGATGAAGTCGCGATGTATGTTTCTCAGATTTATGAGGCCGGTCTGCTCGACAAAGTTGGTATGGACCCCGCCAGCGTGGGCGTGTTGCTCGATACCCTGATTGAATCAGGTATACCACAGGATTCTGTCGTTGGCGTGAGTCAGGGCTGGCGACTGGGAGGGGCATGCAAGGCAGCAGAAAGGAAGCTGGCAGAGGGTGTGCTCAAGCACGCTCTGCAACCGCTGATGAACTGGTGTGTGGGTAACGCAAAAGTAGTGATCAGCGGCAATGCCCCTCTGGTGACAAAAGGAGCCAGCGGCATTGGTAAAATCGACCCATTAATGGCGCTCTTTAACGCCATTTATCTGATGGCGCTGAATCCAGCACCGACAAAAAAAGATTACGGCGTTTTCTTTATATAGAGACAGCGTCTTCCATGACCCGCTACGGCGGGTTTTTTCGTTTCTGGAGATCAGGAAATGAAGCAACAGCATGCCGTCAGTCTTCTGAAGGTGAAATCGGTCAATGAGGAGACGCGGGAGATCACCGGCATTGCCACCACGCCGACACCTGACCGGTATGGGGACATCGTAATGCCGGAGGGGGCGGAATTTCAGCTTCCGATCCCCCTTTTATGGCAACACGACCATCAGGCCCCGATTGGAGAAGTGACAAGTGCCAAGGTCACCCCTGAGGGGATTGAGATCAAGGCACAACTGGTTAAGGCAGATGCCCCGAGCCAGCTGGCCGCCAGACTTGAAGAGGCCTGGCAGAGTATTCGCCTCGGGCTGGTTAAGGGCCTGTCTATAGGCTTTCGTCCGATCGAATACGCCTACATCGACGAAGGCGGCATCCGCTTTACGAAGTGGGAGTGGTACGAACTCTCAGTCGTGACGGTTCCGGCTAACGCCGAGGGGACGATTCAGGCAGTCAAATCTATCGATGAGAAACTGCGCGCCGCGTCAGGCACAGGGCAGAACGATTCGAAAAACAACAAACGCGCTGGCGCTACAGCAAAAAAAATCACTTCGATTAAAGGAACAACAATGAACATTTCTGAGCAAATCAAATCGTTTGAAACTAAGCGCGCAACGCTGGAAGCGACCCGTGAATCCGTGATGGCAAAATCTTTTGAAGAAGGCCGCACGCTTGATCTGGAAGAAGAAGAGAAATACGACGAAGTTTCTGCGGAAATCAAAAGCGTCGATTCTCACCTTGCACGCCTGCGCGATATGGAAGCCACCAAAGCCGATACCGCAAAACCGGTTCAAAAAGCCGCCAATGGCCATGTTGTTACTACGGAAGGTAACCGTGCACCGGGCATTATCCGCGTGGAACAAAAGCTGGAAAAAGGTATCGCGTTTGCCCGCTTCGCGAAATCTCTTGCCGCCGCGAATGGTAGCCGCTCCGAAGCGCTGGAAATTGCCAAAAAGCAATATCCTCACGATGCAAAACTTCACCATGTCCTGAAAGCCGCTGTTGGTGCAGGTACCACAACTGATCCGACATGGGCCGGTAGCCTGGTTGAATATCAGGAATACGCGAATGACTTCGTAGAATTCCTTCGACCTCAGACCATTATTGGTCGTTTCGGGCAGGGGAGTATCCCGGCGCTGCGTCAAGTTCCGTTCAATATTCGAATTCCGGCGCAAACGTCCGGCGGTTCGGCCAACTGGGTTGGACAGGGGAAAGCGAAACCTTTAACCAAATTCGATTTTGAGTCGATCACGTTTGGTTTCTCAAAAGTAGCCGCTATCGCTGTGCTGACTGATGAGCTGATCCGCTTCTCTAACCCTGCCGCTGATGCGCTGGTACGAAATGCACTGGCTGAAGCGGTCATTGCCAGACTGGACACAGACTTCATCAACCCGGCAAAAGCCGAAGTTGCGAATGTGTCACCGGCCTCCATCACAAACGGTATTGCAGGCATTCCATCTACTGGCGATCCGGACGCCGATGCAGAAGCGGCATTTGGTCAGTTTGTTGCTGCCAATCTCCAGCCGACGGGCGGGGTGTGGATCATGTCCAGCACCAACGCGCTGGCGCTTTCAATGAAGAAGAATGCACTGGGTCAGAAAATGTACCCGGAAATGACTCTTCTTGGTGGCACCTTCCAGGGATTACCGGCAATCGTGTCTCAATATGCCGGCACGAACCTGACACTGCTGAATGCGCCTGATATTTACTTGGCGGATGACGGCGGTGTTGCTGTTGATATGTCTCGCGAGGCTTCTCTCGAAATGGAAAGCGACCCTACAGGTGACAGCGTTACCCCGACAGGTACCGAAATGGTGTCAATGTTCCAGACCAACAGCGTCGCCATCCGCGCAGAACGCTGGATCAACTGGAAGCGTCGCCGTACTGCTGCGGTTGCAGTGATTACCGGGGTTAATTACGGGGCGAACGCGGGCAGCTAAGCGCTGAAACGTCAGGAGATGCGGGGGGAAACCCCCGCATGCTTTGCATGAAACAAGTTCGCTATCTGAAAGATACACACGATGCACATGCCGGTGAAAGGCGGTTTATTCGTGACGATTATGCCGAAGTACTTCGTTTAACGGGTCATGTAGAAATCATTGACACTGTCGAGAAAAAAACGAAAACGCGAAAAAAAGAATAAAACTCAGGAGAGGCAGCGATGTTAAGTTTTTTCCGCAAAAGACCAAAAGAAGAAAAAGCGCTGCAGGCTGCTAACGGGGGATCATGGAGGCGAATATTTGAATCCTTCACGGGTGCCTGGCAACGAAACATAGAGGTTGATAGCGCAACCGTTCTGGCTTATCACGCCGTGTTCTCCTGTATTTCTTTGATATCCGCCGACATCGCAAAAATGCCGCTGCTTTTGAAAAAAAAGGTAAGCAGTGGGATCTGGACTGAGCACGCCGATCAGAAAATTTCTCCTTTGCTGAGAAAGCCGAATAGCTTTCAAACACGAATGCAGTTCTTTGAGTCATGGATGAACTCCAAGCTGTCGGATGGCAACACATACGCACTAAAAATACGGGACGCCGCTGGAGCAGTGAAGCAACTTCGCGTGCTTGACCCCAACAAGGTGACCCCATATGTGACGGATGATGGGGAAATTTTCTATCAGGTTCGACCAGACAACATTAATGGTCTGGAAGCTGAGGTAATGGTTCCTGCTCGCGAGATGATTCACGACCGGTTCAACTGTTTTTTTCATCCTCTTTGCGGATTATCTCCTATCTACGCCTGTGGCCTGACTGCAATGCAGGGCGATGCAATCCTCACGAATTCAGCCAACCACTTTAAAAATGGCGGTAAGCCCGGCGGGGTGATCACCGTACCCGGCGCGGTTGATGCTGATAAGGCGAGGGAAATTAAAAACGCATGGGATGAGGGCTATTCAGGGGCAAACGCCGGTAAAACGGGGCTTTTGGCGGATGGCGCAGGGTTTATGACAATTGCGATGACGGCGGTCGATGCTCAGATGGTTGAACAACTTGACCTGACTGCCAAAATTATCTGCTCAACTTTCCATGTTCCACTTTACAAGGTCGATACCGCGACAACCCCGTCTTATAACAATATTGAGGCGTTAGATCAGGGCTACTACTCCCAGTGCCTTCAAACGCATATCGAGGCTATTGAGCTATTGCTGGATGAGGCGTTCGAGCTTGACCCACAGACCGGTATTGAGTTTGACCTCGACGTCCTGATACGGATGGATACAGAAGGGCGATACAAAACCTATAGCGAAGGCATTGGTGCTGGTTTTCTTACGCCGAATCAGGCGCGAAATAAAGAGAACATGCTTCCACTTGAAGGCGGGGATACGGCTTATATGCAACAACAAAATTTCAGCCTGTCTGCGCTTGCTAGGCGAGATGCTCAGGAAGATCCATTTAGCTCGGGCAATAAATCTCAAACCACTATCGCACCGACGCCAACACCGCCCGCAGAGAATGAAAGCAATAAGGCTCTGTCCGAGCCTGAGCAATTCATGATCAGGGCAATGCTGAAAGGACTGCTTACTCATGAATGAACGTGACATGTCACTGCTAAAGGCTGTCGGAGAGGCGGTCAAAGAACAACTGGCTGTGGTGCAGCAAAAGTATGAAAGTGCGCTGTCTGCGCAATCTCAGGAAATTGAAAACCTGACAGAAAAAGTGAAAATGCTTTCAGCGGCATCACCTGATGAAGCTGCCATTGCCAGGGCTGTTTTAGCGCAGATTGCTGTCCCCGTCGCGCCTGAATTGCCAGACATCCAGCAGCTGGTGAAAGATGCGGTTTCAACTATTCAGCTGCCCGAAGCTCCGAAAGCCCCTGAGTTGCCTGATATTGAGGGCATGATAAATAAGGCTGTCGATCGAATTCAAATTCCCCCACCGGCTTTACCTAATGTTGAGCAGTTAGTTAAAGATGCAGTCTCTGCTATTCAGCTGCCTGAGGCTCCGAAAGCACCTGAGCTTCCTGACATTGAAGGCATGATAGAGAGGGCAGTCAACGGCATTCAAATTCCGAAACCGGAACTGCCAGACATTCAACAGATGGTAAAAGAAGCAGTGTCTGCTCTTCCTTCCCCAAAAGACGGTGAGCCAGGAGAAGACGGCAAAGATGCGTTGCAGTTAGAAATAATGCCCTGCATCGATGAAGAAAAATCATACCCACGCGGCAGCTATGCAATACATCACGGTGGAGTATGGCGCTCATACCAGAAAACAACCGGGTTGAATGGCTGGGAATGTCTGGTTGATGGCATTTCCTCCGTTGATATCAGCCAGGCCAATGAGCGTGAATTTACCTTCACTGCTCAGCTGACCAGCGGCACTAAAACCGAGAAATCCTTCAGCATCCCGGTAATGATTTACCGCGATATATTCAAGGAGGGTGAGAAATATTTACCGGGTGACAGCGTCACATGGGCAGGGTCGGTCTGGTATTGCCACGCAGAGACAACCGACAAGCCAGGAGAACCGTCTTCAAAGGGATGGAAACTTGCGGTCAAGCGCGGGCGGGATGCGAGGGCAAAATCATGATTGAGTTTGTAACGCTTGAAGAAGCAAAAGGGCATCTTCGCATAGACACGGATGCCGGAGACGATGACATTAAACAGAAAATTCTGTCAGCAAGCTCGGCTATTTTTGATTATGTACAGGGGTCGCGCGAAAAACTGATTGATAAAGATGGGGTGATCATTAATGGCACGGCAGAACTTCAACGAGTAAAAATGGCAACGCTTATTCTGGTCGGGATCCTTGACAGGGTAAGAGATGGTCAGGAGGAAAAAAATTATACTGCGGGTAATTTACCCTTCAGTGTAACCGCCCATATTTACTCACTTCGTGCACCGACCATAGTTTAGGAGGCCAACATGTTTGCCGGAAGACTTCGCGATCGGGTCACCGTACAAAACTTTATCGAAACCAGAAAACCATCCGGGCTACCGGAAAAGGTCTGGTCGGACACGGCAACCGTATGGGCGGAAGTGATAGGCATAAGCGGGCGTGAACTTGTGGCATCTGGGGCAGAAAAGGCCGAAGCAACGATACGCGTATGGATGCGCTATCGCGATGACGTCGGCGCTTCATCTCGTCTTGTCTGCAAATCAGGACCCTTTAAAGGGCAGGTTTTAGAAATATCAGGTCCCCCAATCCCAGACTCAAGAATGACCCAGTTGGAAATTCTCTGTAATCAGGGGGTGAAATCGTGATCGACACTAAACTCGATTTCTCGGACTTGCTGGATCTGTCCGATGACCTGAAAGCCCTGAGCAAGGCTGAAAACAGAAAAGTGATGCGCGATGCCACACGCGCCGCTGCTACTGTTTTTAAAGATGAAGTGATCAAGCGGGCCCCCGTTCGCACCGGCAAGTTGAAGAGGAATATTGTCGTGATGACTCAGAGAGACAGAAACGGTGATATTTCATCTGGCGTTCATATCCGAGGCACGAACCCACGTACCGGGAACAGCGATAATAAGATGAAGACGAACGACAGCAAGAATGCCTTTTACTGGCGGTTTGTCGAGTTGGGTACTTCTTATATGGCTCAGGTTCCTTTTGTTCGCCCTGCTTATGACGCCCGGCAGGATGATGCTACCAAAGCTGCATTTTCACAGGCCAATCTTGCTATCGATAAGGCGCTATCAAAATGACGGAAGCCGATGTTTTTGCACTCATAGGTACTTTGGCCGGCGGGCAGGTTTATCCCTACGTTGCACCGCTGAATGCTGAAGGGCAAACCGCTGTAAGTGCGCCGTGGATAGTCTTCAGTATTGTCAGCGAGAATTTTGGCGATACCCTTTGTGGCCCTGCGGAGGAAACAGATTCTGTTCAGGTCGATGTGTACGCATCATCACCTGATGAAGCTCGCGCAATTCGTGAGTTGGTACAAAACGCGCTGGCGCCACTGAATTTCACGCAACTTAATCGAACTAACGGCTACGAGTCAGAAACGGGGCTCTACCGTGCCATGCTGGAAATTCAGAACCAGCAATAACCCATCACCTCACCAATAGCCGCCCACGGGCGGTTTTTTTATGTCCGGAGAACTTATGTCGAGTAAATACGAAGTCACAAAGGGTATGACGTTCGCCGTCACCGACGCGCCGGTTTCTGCCGCTGATTTTACTGCACCTGGTTTTCCCGGTATGGGGATCACCTGGCTGGAAGCTGCATGCGCAACGAAAGAAATCACGTATACCGGCGGCCAGAAAGGCGACATTGATGTCACCACATTGTGTTCCGTCGAGCAAGAACAGACTAACGGCCTCGCTGCTCCGGCAGAAATGTCGATTACGCGTAACTGGGTTGGCGATGAAGAGGCACAGGCCGCATTGCAGACGGCATATGAAAATGACGAATTGCGGGCGTTGCGCGTGAAATTCGCTTCGGGCAATGGCTACTACATTCTCGTTGAAGTACGTCAAAGCTCCTGGTCAGCGGCTACGTCTTCCGTCGTCGGCGCGACGTATTCACTGCGCGTTCGTGGCAAGCCGATCCCTATCATTCAGGCAACATCCTAAGCGGCTCAGGCCGCTTTTTTTTACCCTGAATTCCTTCACTTTTAGAGAACCCAACAATGAAGAAAATGGCACTCTCGGCCTCATTACGTGATCTGGCTTTGGCCCCGTCTGGCGCATACCGCACAAAAGAAGTTTCGGTACCGGAATGGGGCGACATCAAGGTCACTCTGCGCGAGCCCTCTGGTCAAGCGTGGGTTGATTTCCGCGCCTTACTTTCTCCTGAGCTGCCGGAAGGTACAGAACCGCCAAAACTCAGTCCGACCGAAATCTTCATTCGTAACCGCGACGCTGATGTGATCCTTTTTATCGATGTGCTGCTGGATGAGACCGGGTCACAAGTATTTTCACCTGAAGACAAAGAACAGGTTTCAGAAATTTACGGACCAGTCCATGTGCGATTGTTGCAGCAGGCGCTGGCTTTAGGCCTGAGTCAGGAATCTGCTGAAAAAAAGTAAAAGAGCCGCTGACCTTCTTCCTCTTCTCTCTGGCGCTCCGTCTGGGGCGCACAGTTCATGAACTCCGCCAAACCCTTACCGCCAGTGAATTGAAAATGTGGATCGCCTATGACCGGATGAGCCCGATCGGCGACTGGCGCGGTGATGTTCAGGCTGCGCAAGTCGCGACCGCAACTATCAATGCACAGGGTGGAAAACTCAGCTTAAACGATGTGTTGCTGAAGTGGGGCCAGACGGAGGAAGAGAAAGAAATTAGTGATTTTGAAGAGTTTTTAGGCGGTCTTTGATACCCGCGCAGGCGGGGTTTATATGGGTGAAATATGGCTACGCTGCGCGAACTTATTATCAAAATTTCAGCGAACTCCAGTTCATTTCAGTCTGAAATTTACCGAGCTTCCCGGATGGGGGCCGATTATTACAAAACGATGGAACAGGGCGGCAAAAAGGCGGCTGCTGCTACCCGTGAAACACAGCGTGCGATCAGCGATCTAAGTGGTGAACTTGCATCTATTAAATCATCTGCAGCGGGGCTGGCCGGTGCTTTTGCTGGTGCGTTCGCTACTCACCAACTTATTGATTTTGCCGACACATGGAACCAGTTAAACGGGCGTCTCCGTTTGGCATCAACCTCGACAGACGATTACGCCACATCGCAACGTACGTTGATGGAAATCAGCCAGCGCACGGGGACTTCACTCGAGGCAAACAGCAACCTTTACAGCCGTATTGCGCAATCACTTCGCGCCGCCGGCTACGCATCTTCTGACGTTGCGAAAGTTACTGAAACTGTGGCCACCTCGCTGAAACTGTCAGGAGCCAGCACAGAAGAAGCCAGTTCGGTGATCACTCAGCTCAGCCAGGCATTAGGTTCCGGCGTTTTGCGTGGTGAAGAATTCAACGCCATCATGGAGAACGGCGGGCGACTTGCAAAACTGCTGGCAGATGGTTTGGGTACGACGGTTGGCGGTCTCCGGAATATGGCAAACAACGGGGAATTAACCACCGACAAAATTGTACCGCTGCTAACCAATGTTGAGGTGCTGAGGAAAGAGTTTGAAACCCTTCCGGCTTCGATCAGCGGATCCGCGCAAAAAGTACAAAATGCCTTCCTTGCATGGGTGGGCGGTGCGAATGATGCAGTAGGCGCATCATCGAGTTTGTCTGGCGTGCTGGATGCTCTGGCGAAAAACATCGATACCGTGGCGAATGTCACCGGCGCGCTGGTGGGACTGGGAATTGCCCGTTACTTCGGGAACATGGTGGGTAGCGTCGCGCAATCCACGGCAGCGGTTATCTCAAATACCGCCGCCGAAGTGGCGTTGGCACAGGCTCAGGTGCGTGGCGCACAGGTTAGTGTTGCCGCAGCCCGGCAGACGGTTTATCGGGCTCAGCAGGCGAGAGCTGCCGCCACATCCATCGAGGCGCAAATTCTCGCAGAGCGGAATTTAGCTGCTGCTCAGACCTCACTGAACAGTGCCATTAGTGGACGTTCTGCGGCGATGAGCCAGCTTAATAACACCGCGTCAGTGATGAACCGTCTGGGCGGCGGTGTTCTCGGTCTTCTCGGTGGATGGCCGGGCGTCATTATTGCGGCCGGAACGGCGATGTATGGCCTGTATCAACATACTCAGCAGGTACATCAGGAAGCCGTAGGCTTCGCCAACAATCTTGATGAGATAAACGGCAAACTTCAGACCATGTCGGTGCTTGGCTTGAAGGCCACCGCCGGCGATGCCCGTTCTTCTCTTGCCGCCCAGAAAAGCGACCTCGCTGATCTGGATGTTCAGATCGCCAAAGTGAAAGACAGTCTGAAAGGTCTGGATCAGATCCAGCAGGACTACAACGCTCACCCTACAACTACCTGGCTTAACACGTTCATGGATCAGGCGGACATCACCGCCAAAAACATCGAACTGACCGACAAGCTGAATAAACTGGAATACGACCGAGAAAATGCGGCTGCGAAAGTGGCCAGCACTCAAAAGTTGGTTAATGACGCCAGTGACCTGGCAACCAAAAAAGCCATCGAGCAGGCTGGCGCCGTTTCTATCCTGAAAGGGGCGTATGACCTGCTTAACCGGTCAATGTCCGCGACAGCAGGCGCAACACCGCCGCAGTATGCTGGCCCAGTGGTCTCAATGGCAAATGCCACACCGCAGCAATCTACCGCAGTCGAAAAGTCCCGTCGTGAAAATGAGTTAGCCAGCCTTTCCGGGTTGCAAAAGCTTCATCAGCAATATGTTTATGAAGCCGAGGATCTGAAACTCACCGGCGCACTCTATACGACTTACATTTACAACAAAGACCAGGCTGCACAAAAGGACGCTGCGGCGTCTCAGGCGAAAAAGGAAGGTACCGCTGCCACCAATGCCCAGAACAAAGCTGAACGTGAAGCAGCTTCAGTAGCCGAGCAATATAGCCGAAAAATGGCAGACCTCACTGTTGCTATTGAGGTTCAAAAAGTCAGGGCTACGGAAGGTGAAAAAGCTTCTGAGCTTTACGCCGCTTCTCATCAGGCCGGTACTAAATGGACCGATGAACAGCGCAGAGCAATTCAGGCCTCATCTGCTGAGCTGGCTAAGTGGAATCAGCGAGCAGATGAGACGGTCAGAAAACAGCGTGAACAGGTTGATGCACTGAAGGACTTAACGGACGCCGCGAGAAAATACCGCGATGAAGCGACGTTAACCACAGAAACGGCCGGACTGAGTGACCGTCAGCGCGGGCGTTTTGATGAGACTCAGCAGGTAAACAGGGTGTTCTCTAAAACTGATCAGGGGGCGCAGGCCATAGCTGCACGTGATGCTGCTCTGACTGAACTGGACAACAAATATAAGGCCACAGCCGCGGCAGAGGCTGACTGGATGTCTGGTGCTTCTAAGGGATACAACAACTGGCTCGAGGAGGTACGCAACGTCTCAGGAACTGTTTCTGACGGCGTGAAAACCACCCTTGATAGCGCGTTCACTAATGTCACTTCAATGCTGGAAGGCAACAAAGTCAGTTGGAAGTCATGGGGCATTTCTGTCCTGCAGATCATTGAGAAAGTGGCGCTCCAGATGGCGGCGGTGAGCCTGATGGGCGGAAGCAGTGGAGGTTCAGCGTGGGGCGGCCTTTTGGGTACGATTGCCGGTGGCGCAGCCAGTTACTTTGGCGGCGGTGCCGCTGCATCCTCCTCAAATGCATTCTCCTCAGGTTCTTACAGCAATCTCTCGTTCAATGCGAAAGGCGGCGTTTACGACTCTCCATCCCTGAGCTCTTTCAGTAATGGGGTATACAGCTCACCCACTATGTTCGCCTTTGCGAAAGGTGCGGGTGTATTTGGTGAGGCTGGCCCAGAAGCGATCATGCCACTGACTCGCGCTGCAGATGGTTCATTGGGTGTCAGGGCTCTGGGTTCAGGCGGTTCTGGATCGGGTGGCGCGCCGCAGGTTTACATCACGATTGACAGCAGCGGCAATGCCAGTACGGAATCCTCGGGCGGCTGGGAACAGTTCGGCACGCAAATCGCCAACTATGTTAACCAGCTATACCAGCAGAACAAGGCGAAGGATTTACGGCCGGGCGGCGACATCTGGAACGCAATGAAAAACAGCAGGTGATCATGGCTATTCAAACATTCACGTGGTGCCCACGCTTAAATGCCGAAGCCGATACTTCATTTCGGACCAGGAAGGTGCAATTTGGCGACGGATATACGCAGGTTTCTGGCGATGGTTTAAACACCAAAAGTCAAAAGTGGACGCTTAGTTTCACGGGTAACGAAGATTACATCAGTGCGATTAAAACTTTTCTGGATGCGCATCAGGGGACAGCGGCATTCCTTTGGAAACCGCCGCTCGAACCATTGGGCATGTTCCGCTGCGACACCTATAAACCCACGGCGCTCGGTGCGGGAAAATTCAACCTCGATGCCACTTTCGAACAGGCGTTTAAACCATGAGTATCAACAGCGATTATCAGAAACTTGAGCCGGGCAATACTGTCAGGCTTTTTGAAGTCGATGGCACGGCGTTCGGTGTTGGAGATGTTCTCCGGTTTCATTCCTACAACATCCCACACACCGAAGCGGAAATCGAAGCGACAAACCCGGTCAGTCCGATCCGTTTCAATAAGCCGGTATTGGATAGTAGGGTTATCTTCACCCGCGCTGGCGCTGCCAGTTATATCGGTCAGGATGGTAAAATCTACCAGACCGCAGCTAACCAGTGGCCACTTGAGTATTTGGGTGGTGTAGTTAAAGGCCGGAATGAACCTGAGCCAGCGGCGACAAATTATCTAAAGTATTCAAATGTCATAGCAAATTCACTCTGGGTAAAAGGTGGCATGACTGCGACAGCAGCGCGGCCATCACCTGACGGCGGGTCAACGGCTTCGAAATTAGTGCCACTTACTACCAATGCGACTCACCAACTTGTCCAGAGCGTGGCCGGCGCGTATTCACTGGGCGACGCAATAACAACCTCTATCTTTGCAAAAGCCAATGGTTTTAATGTGCTTCAAATTCTTTGGGGTGGAGGATCGACAGGATTAAATGGCAGTGCCTTCGCCAACTTTGACCTGTCCACAGGGCTAACGAGTGGCAATGCTTCAAATATCACGATCATCGCTCTCTCAGGTGGCTGGTACCGTTGTTCTGCCACGGCTACAGTTACCGGCAGCGCGGATGGTACCAACAGCAATGCCGGGTATGGTGTAATTCAAAATCTGTCACAAGGAAGAAGTCCTACATGGGCCGGTGATGGTGTCAATGGTATTGATGTTTGGGGGGCGCAAACAGAGAAAGGGAATAATCTCTCCAGCTATATTACCACTGCTGCGGCAGCAATAACCCGTGGTGCAGCCGCAGCATCTGTTCCTGCAAACGGAACCTCTGGTGTAAAAATTACATATTCAACTGGTGAGACGGCGAGCCTCTCCTTCGGTTCTTCGAGTTCAGTTTCAATACCGGCGGCAAATAAACCGTGGGGCACCCGCTATATCACCAAAATTGAATATATCGGTGGTTCCCCCTCATATGACGAGTCGAAACTTCCCGCCAAATCAATCTGGTGGCAGGGTATAGAGTATGCGGCATGGCCTTGCCAGATTGAGGGGATTGAGTCCTCAACTACCGGGAGCAGCGCGCAGCCGAAACTAACCGTTGCCAATTTGGACGGCTCTATTACCGCCTTATGTTTGGCTTACGACGACATGCTTCAGGCCAAAATTTCTATCCATGACACGCTGGCAAAGTATCTCGATGCGCGAAACTTCCCGGAGGGTAATACATCGGCGGATCCGACACAGGAAAAGCTTAAGGTTTATTACATCGACAGTAAAAGCGTAGAGACAAAGCTTCAGGTCGAATTCACCCTCAGCAGCCCGATGGATTTACAGGGATTACAGATCCCCACACGCCAGCTGCATTCCCTCTGCACCTGGTGTATTCGCGGTAAATACCGTTCAGGTGACGGCTGCGATTATGCCGGTACCCGCTATTTCGACAAGTTTAACAAACCGGTCAGCGACCCTTCTCTGGACGTATGCAGCGGAAACCTCACAGGCTGCAAACTCCGGTTCGGAGAAAACAACGAGCTTTCCTTCGGCGGTTTCCCTGGCACATCTTTACTTCGGACATGATCATGAAACAGAAGATTATCGATGAGATTATGGCTCATGCCGAGGCCGAGTATCCGCGGGAATGTTGCGGCGTGCTGGCGCAGAAATCACGCGTCATAAAGTATTTTCCCTGCCGTAATATGGCCTCAGAACCAACGGAGCATTTTCATCTCGATCCTGAGGGCTATGCTGGCGCTGAGGACTGGGGAGCTGTTATCGCCATTGTCCACAGCCACCCGGACGCGACCACGCAGCCGAGCGAACTTGATAAAGCGCAGTGTGATGCCACTGAAATACCCTGGCATATTGTGAGCTGGCCAGAGGGGGATCTTCGCACTATTCAGCCACGCGGTGACCTTCCGTTGATTGAACGCCCGTTTGTGCTGGGCCACAGTGACTGCTGGGGGCTGGTGATGAGCTATTACCGGCAAATGCACGGGTTAGAGCTGAAGGATTACCGCGTTGATTATCCCTGGTGGGAAGGTCAGTATCCGGACAACTTCTATCAGGAATGCTGGTACGAATGCGGATTCAGGGAATTCTCTGGCGACCCGATGCCGGGGGACATGGTGATCATGCAGGTACAGTCGGATAAGTGGAACCATGCAGGGATTTTACTCGAGGGGAATATGCTTCTTCACCACATGTACGGCAAGCTCAGCCAACGCGTGCCATATGGCGGTTATTGGCGTGAAAGGACGATGAAAATCGTCCGGCACAAAAATTTATTTAGCTTTGCTGATTTACCCTAAAACATTGCCTTACTTTTTTGTATTGCTATTATTTCCTCATTAACCCAGAGGGAAGAAGATGAGAAAACTTTTAATAGCTATAGGCGTGTTTGTTTTGATGGGGTGCTCTACTAGTCCTGTCCCTGTCAATAAGGCTGATGCTGCGCCGTCTCAGAGAGTGTTTAAATATCAATCACCACATAATGGTGATACAAAGCTGACAGTTATTCGAGATAGTGGAATAACAGGGAGTGCCTGCTATGCGGCTGTATTTGTAAATGGTGACAAGGCGGCATTACTCAACACTTCCGAGAAATCGACTTTATACCTGCCTCCCGGTGAATATGAGATAGGAACCGCATTTGATGGTTCAGGATTCTGTTCCATGGGAAAAGAAAGGCAAGAGCGTACTGTCGTTTTGAAATCTAATCAGTCAAAAGTGGTTAGGATTTTTACTGATGGTAGTGGGAATTTAGACATAAAGCCTTCTACTCTTTAACAAACGATATAAAATATAGGCCACCTTAGGGTGGCTTTTTCTTTGGTGATAAAAATGAACGAACAGATGACTCAAATTTTATTAGGTGGTTCTTTAGGTAAAATATTTGGGAAGAGACATCAGCGAGCAGTTAAAACAACCAAAGAAGCAATTAAAGCGCTGTGCTGTACGATTAATGATTTCGAGCGCTACCTCAATAGCAGTAAAGCAAGAGGAATTACCTACGCTGTATTTCGAGGAAAAGAAAATATAGGAGAAGATGACTTAGGTTATCCGGTGACGGGTGAGGTCATTAGAATAGTTCCTATAATTATCGGAAGTAAAAAAGCCGGGCTATTTCAAACCATACTTGGAGCGGTCCTCATAGCGGCGGCGTTTGTAGCGTCGTTCACGCCATTAGCTGCAGCGTCGCCATTCCTTTATGCAATGGGGGCATCAATGGCGTTGGGCGGGGTGATCCAGTTGCTATCTCCTCAAGCTTCCGGCCTCGCCAGTAAACAAGACTCAGCGAACCAAGCTTCCTATGCGTTCGGCGGAGTGACTAACACCGCCTCACAGGGCTATCCGGTTCCTCTTGGTTATGGCCGTCGTCGTGTGGGTGGCGCGATCATATCAGCGGGCATATACGTTGAAGATCAGCAGTAACCCCCTCCAATTACTTTAAGGTCACCATTCGGTGGCCTTTTTTATGGGTTCAATATGGCAACAGCTACCGCAATCAGAGGCCGCAAAGGCGGCAGCTCTTCATCCCGCACGCCTGTAGAACAACCAGATGACCTTCAGTCAATTGCGAAAGCGAAAGTCTTAATTGCCCTTGGCGAAGGTGAATGGGCTGGAGATTTAACTGGTCAGAATATTTATTTAGATGGAACGGCTCTACTCAATACCGACGGTTCCAGTAACTTTAGCGGCGTGGCGTGGGAGTTTCGCCCTGGTACTCAGGCGCAAACTTATATTCAGGGTCTGCCTGGTGCCAATAATGAAATCAATGTCGGTACTGAAGTCAGCAGCGCGACCGCTTGGACGCGGACATTCTCTAATTCGCAACTGTCCGCTGTCAGACTTCGTCTCAAATGGCCGTCACTTTTCAGACAACAAGATAATGGGGATCTGGTTGGTTATAGCATCAACTACGCCATAGATTTGCAGACAGATGGTGGCACGTGGCAGACCGTTGTAAACACCTCTGTAACCGGTAAAACCACTACGGGTTATGAGCGAAGCCACCGCATTGATTTACCCCAATCAGGTAGTACATGGACGCTGCGTCTGCGGAAGATAACTCAGGACGCCAACAGCGCCAAAATCGGCGATACGATGACGCTGCAAAGCTATACCGAAGTTATCGACGCAAAGCTTCGTTATCCCAATACCGCGCTGCTGTATATCGAGTTTGACTCCAGTCAGTTCAACGGATCAATTCCGCAGGTTGCAGTTGATGCAAAAATGCGCGTCGTCCGCATACCTGATAATTACGACCCTATCACACGAACCTATTCAGGAACCTGGCAGGGGAATTTCAAGTGGGCCTGGACTGATAATCCAGCATGGATATTTTATGACATCGTTGTATCTGACCGGTTTGGATTGGGTGATCGCCTAACGGCTGCCAATATCGACAAATGGACTCTCTATCAGGTTGCTCAGTATTGCGATCAGATGGTCCCTGATGGCAAAGGCGGTGCGGGTACAGAACCACGCTATCTATGCAACGTTTACGTGCAGAATAGAAACGATGCTTATACGGTACTTAGAGATTTCGCAGCCATATTCAGGGGGATGACATACTGGGGCGGTGATCAGATTTTTGCCCTTGCAGATATGCCGCGGGACGTGGATTACAATTTCACGAATGCTAACGTTGTCGATGGGCTCTTTACTTACTCAAGCAGCACTTCAAAAACGCGTTATACCTCTGCGCTCGTTTCATGGTCAGATCCTGATAATGCTTATGCAGACGCGATGGAACCAGTATTTGAGCAGACGTTAGTCACCCGTTATAAGGTTTTCAACCAGCTCGAAGTAACCGCCATTGGCTGTACCAGACAGTCAGAAGCAAACCGAAAAGGTCGCTGGGGTATCCTCACCAATAACAGCGATCGTGTCGTGAACTTCTCTGTAGGACTTGATGGTGATATTCCTCTGCCAGGATATGTCATCTCTATTGCAGACGAAAACTTGTCCGGGAGGGTGGCTGGAGGGCGAATCAGTTCCGTATCGGGCCGGGTTGTTACCTTGGACAGGGCACCAGATGCAAAGGCTGGCGACAGGTTGCAGCTGAACTTACCGACCGGTATTTCTCAGAGCCGAACGATTCAGGCCGTTAACGGTAATATAGTCACCGTCAGCACATCCTATTCCCAGATACCTGAAGCTCAAAGCGTTTGGGTTGTTGAGTCTTCCGATCTTTACGCCCAGCAATACCGAATTACTACTACCGCTGAGAATGACGATGGAACTTACAGCATCACAGGTGTTTTGCATGATCCTGATAAATTTGCACGTATCGACACTGGTGCAGTAATCGATCAGCGACCAATCAGCGTTATCCCGCCGGGTAGTCAGTTTGCACCTGCCAATATCCAGATCAGCTCTTACTCTGTCGTCAACCAGGGTATCAACGTTCAGACAATGCGAGCCACATGGGATACGACGGCGAACGCTATCGCGTATGAGGCCCAATGGCGGCGCAACGACGGCAACTGGGTAAACGTACCGCGAAGCTCTACCACGTCATTCGAAGTGCCAAGCATCTACGCTGGCCGCTATCTGGTGCGCGTGCGAGCTATCAATGCAGCGGAAATATCAAGCGGGTGGGGTTATTCGGTTGAGGTTACGCTTACTGGTAAAGAGGGTAATCCTCCGAAGCCGGTAGGTTTCACGGCCACAGGCATCAACTGGGGTATTCAACTGAACTGGGGCTTCCCGGAAAACACTTCTGACACGCTGAAAACAGAGATTCAGTACACGCCGAATTCTGATCAGTCTAACCCGCTGTTGCTGTCTGATGTCCCCTATCCGCAGGCAATTTATACGCAACTGGGATTAAGGGCTGGTCAGATTTTCTGGTACCGCGCTCAGCTGGTGGATAAAACCGGGAATGAGTCGGGATATACCGACTGGATCAGAGGGATGGTGAACGATAATGCCGATGATTATCTCGGCGATATCGCTGATGACTTCCTGAACTCTGCCGACGGTGACCGACTGACAAGTGACATTGAAACCAACATTGATGCCATTCTGCAAAATGCTCTGAACCTGAACTCAACCGTTGATCACCAGTTCGCACAGAACGGTGAGGTGCGCGCTGATATTTTGACGGTGAAAACGACTATCGCTGATGTCGATCAGGCGATGGCGGATCTGACGACTCAGGTGCAGGCGCAGATTGGTGACGTGACTGCCGCGCTCGAGGACAAACTAACGGCCGTGGTTGATGCCAGTGGTGCTTCAGCAATTTATACCCTGAAAACAGGCGTGCGGATCGGTGGCGTCATGTACAACGCCGGGATGTCGATTGCCGTGCTGGCGCAGGCTGGTCAGCCGGTGGTGACGCGTGTTGGCTTTAATGCGAATCAGTTTGTGCTGATGTCAGGCTCTGGGGATACGCAATATTCACCCTTCGCCGTGGTTAACGGGCAGGTGTTTATAAGCGATGCCTTTATCCAGGACGGGACGATTACCAATGCGAAGATCGGCAACTTCATTCAGTCGAATAACTTTGACGGTTCCACGCAGGGCTGGCAATTAAGCAAATCAGGTACGTTTATCAACCTTGGGAACGCTGGCGGCGCTGGCGCAATGAAACAGACGAATACCACGATCAGTACTAAGGACGATAACGGGGTGCTTCGCGTGCAAGTCGGTCTAATTACGGGGGTCTGGTAATGGCTAACTGGGGGATCCAAACATGGGATGCAAGCGGCAATCCTAATAACACCGGTATCGTGCCGGTGTTGGTTGTGGCAACCGTGTATTTAAGTGCCGGGCAGGTTTCCGGCACGTACTCCTATTCCGTCCCGTCAGGGTTTCGTGTTGAAGCAATCCAGTCCCCAATAACAGGAGATGCTTATTCCGGGGCACGCCGGAAAATTACGGGGTCAGGCGGAAGGATATCCATCAGTGATGCGAATGGCGACTACTCAGCTGGAACATATACCGCTGATGAATGTTGGTTAATCATTTATTTGGTAAAAGCATAATGGCAAATTGGGGAGCGTTAATTTCAGATCAGTATGGTAATCCGTGGGTAACACCTGATACGACGCCAATGTCTTTGGTACAGAAAATAGTTTTGAACCCGTCTGCAGCCGGTTCATACACTCTTCCGGTAAATTCTTCGTCTCCTTTCATAATCGGCTGCCATGCAACAGTGGGTAATGTGCTGTTCTATATCAGAAAGGTCGATTCCACTTATACCCTAAATTATAAGGTGGCGGGGACGGGCGGCAGTCCGGGAACTGTCACCATTTACATTTTTGGATACGTCATACCGCAACCTCTACCTAAATGGGGAGTTGCCATCTGGAATGCTGCGGGGCAGTGCATTTTGACTAATGAAACTAAGGTGATGAATCCACCGGTTGGGTACGGGACGATAGGATCCACAACCGACATCGGGTATTTGGTTGATAAAACAGTCGGTGGAAAATGGGCCGTGTTGCCCAGAGTTGTGGGTGTTGTGGTGGGTGTTATGGGAACCACTCAACCACGCCCGTGGTCTTCTCCCATTGATACTTCAGCATACTACGACGGTTCATCTACTCGCATCAGGGCCGGTCAGCGCGATGCGCCTGGTGAAGAGCTACACAATGTTGGCTATTCAAACTCGCGCGATCAGATATTCGCCATTGATGTTTCACGTTATTAATCAATAAATAACGTGAACGATCGTTTTAAACGATCAATATCAATATATTGATCTATATAACCAATTATCCCCGCTCAATATTCATTGTTAATGTCTTTTTATCTACGTTGATAGGGACATAAACATGAAGAATATTTTAATGGTTCTTGCCATTGCTTTGATGGTTTCCGGTTGTGCAGGAATGCTTGAAAAGCAGGAGCCTGTTTGTGCTGGCGTTGCGCTGGTCGCAGGGCAGGAAACCAATGTGCAGATTTATGGCGTTCGTAAGGTAGCCAGCCAAACCCAGTATAAAGCAGGTGATCCATTCGGCTGGCGCTGGGTAAATAAGACGAATTTCATCAGCACAACGTGCGATAAATAACCCCACTATTTCACATGAACCCGCTTCGGCGGGTTTTTTTATGCCCGGAGAAAAGCATGTCAGCAGGCACAATCGCATTAACTAACAATTCAGCAGCAGTTGCTGGTACCGGAACGGCATTCACCACCGATTTAAAAGCGGGTGACTTCGTAGTCGTTATAGTAGGCGGCGTCACTTACTCACTGGGTGTGAAAGCAATAACCTCACCTACTGCATTAACTCTGGTCACCGCTTTTGGTGGACCGACCGCTACAGGCAATGCATGGACTGCGGTACCGAATGCAACATTGGTTGGTATAACAGCGCAGGTCGCAGCCGACGTGGCCAAAGCTATCCGCGGTTTAAATCTGGATAAGGCCAACTGGCAGCAAGTGTTTAGCGGAACGGGTACGATCACGGTTACGCTACCTGATGGTTCGACATATACAGGCCCGGCATGGAGCAGTATTACTACATCCCTTTCTGGTAAAGCCGCGAGCGGTGCAAACAGTGACATAAAATCACTGTCAGGGCTGACGACTGCATTGTCGATTGCCCAGGGAGGAACTGGAGGTAATACGGCAGCAGCAGCTCGTAGTGCTCTCGGGATAACACCGGGTAATATCGGGGCGTTGGCCACCACGGGCGGAACTATGACTGCCACCATCAACAGCTCAACAACTGCGCCATCTATTATTAGTGGCCCCGCGAGTACAAATTCCTCCGGCATTAATTATCTAGGTCAGGCTACGTTAAATTCTAACCAATATATGACCGTTGATATTGTCGGGACGTCAAATAATATAATTACGCGATTCGTTACCTGGAACACGACACCTCATGTTTTCGGATTTTACGATAATGGGAATGGTACTTGCGATGGGCAATGGGTCGGCGGTTCCGATGAACGATTCAAGGGCAACATTACTGATTTCACCCAAGGTCTTGTGGCAACACTGAGTTGCCGGACAGTGACTTACGACAAGCAAGATGGTGCCCGAGAAATTGGTGTTATTGCACAGGATGTTGAGAGATTTGCAGATTGCGCTGTAATTAATGTAGGTAAGAAAGAATTCGGTAACGGTAGAGTCATTGAGGATTTCAAGGGACTAAATACCGCTGGCTTCGCAGCCGCCGCACACGGCAATGCCATCACAAGTCTCTTCGAATTATTGGATTTGGCGCTGAATGATCCCGATGCTGCGCGTTCTAAAATTGCAGAATACAAAGCTTCTATTGTTCCCCCGGTACCGCTTACGGCAGAACAAAAAATCTTTGGTGGCAAAACGCTCGATGAAATGCCGGCTGATACTGATTTTACAGATACCGACCTGCCTGAAAACAACGATGGGAAGGAATTATCTTCATAACTTCCTTCCCTTATCAAACAGTCGCACCAAATTGCCCTATTTAAAGTCATCCTATGCTAGGCTCACGAAAACTACTTCGAGGTGCTTATGATTACAGATGAAGAAGATTCTCTAATACGGCAGGAAATTGGTGAGGCAGTGATTACCGTACTTGAAGACGGCAAGATAGTAAGCGTCGAAACAATCATTACTCAGTTGGAGCAAAAGCACCAAAAGGTGGTTCATCTGCATCACAAGGATAGGTTTTGGAAAGCTATTGACCTGCTGATAGGTAAATCATAAAAAAAGCCCTCGAGAAGAGGGCCAGTGAATCAACACAAAATTTAGTTCGGAACAGGAGAGTTACTCCTTTGTTAACAATAGTTCATGAAATAAATTTAGCTTAAGTATCTTTAGTTTCGTAGTTAAAAAAAGCCCGCGTTAACGGCGGGCTAAAATCAAGGTATCAACATTACTTAGTACTGGAAGGTAGTCACGCCATCCATTTTCAATTTTAGTCCAGGGCGAAGAAAAAGCTATCAATGGGTAAAAAGAACCCACGTATAAGGTGGGCTATTCAAGGAAAGAAAATTTTAGGCCTTGGCAGGCTTGCTGTTCTTATGACAGCTGATCAGATAGTAGTTCGAATGCTAAAAATATCCAGATCACAGGCACAAAAAACCGGCTCATTGCCGGGATAGTTAATTAACTAATTTTATTATCATGTAATTGCTCGGCGATGAACACGCCGAGCTGCGAAGATCGCGCCCGGGTAATGATCATCAAGCCTTTTCTGGAATTCTTCTTTCAATGCCCCGACGGCACCGGCGCTTTTTATTGCTTTGCAGATCAGCCCTCTAAGAATTTACCCGCAGTCTACCCTTCACAATCACAAGAACACGTGATTATACTGTATGTATAAACAGTATTTTGTGAGGTTGTTATATGAACATCTTTTACCCAATACCAGACCCATTGAAGCTTCTGATACCTTTCTTCCAAGACAAAGTGCAAGCAGGTTTCCCCTCACCAGCACAGGACTACATTGAGAAAGGTATTGATTTAAATGAGCTTTGTGTAAATCATCCCGCAGCTACATACTTCGTGATGGCGACAGGCATGTCGATGGTCGATGCTGGAATCTACGAAGGGTCTTTACTTGTTGTTGACCGAAGCCTGCAGGCTAAGCATGGAGACATCATCATTGCATCATTGGCTGGTGAGTACACCGTGAAGCGTCTCTGCACTCATCCAGTTGTTCAGCTTGTGCCAATGAATCCAGATTTCCCGCCGATCGTTCTTCATGACGGTGGCGATGAACTTGAAGTGTTTGGAGTCGTCACTTTCAGTATTAATGGGTTCCAGTAATGTTTGCCCTTGCCGATGTGAACAGCTTCTATGCCAGCTGCGAGACTGTGTTTCGTCCTGATTTGAAAGGGCGGCCAGTGGTTGTTCTTAGCAACAATGACGGTTGCGTAATTGCTCGCAGTACAGAAGCGAAGAAACTAGGAATTAAGATGGGGGACCCGTTCTTTAAGATGCGTGATCTCTTTGAACGTCACAAGATAGTGACCTTTAGCAGCAATTACGCGCTGTATGCAGACATGAGTTCGAGGGTGATGACGGTGTTGGAAGAAATGTCGCCAGCCGTAGAGGTTTACTCAATTGATGAGGCATTTATGAACCTGCAAGGGGTTAGTAATTGCCAGAATCTGGAAGAGTTTGGACGCGAGGTGAGGGCTAAGGTTCTTCGGTGGACTGGTTTGACCGTAGGTGTTGGAATTGCACCGACTAAGACCCTAGCCAAACTAGCTAACCATGCTGCAAAGAAATGGACAAAGACCGGCGGTGTGGTTGATCTGTCTCTACTTGCCAGGCAGCGTAAGCTGATGGCATTGGTGGAAGTTGGGGATGTGTGGGGAGTTGGCAGGCGCATTTCCAAAAAACTTAATGATATGGGCATTAAAACTGCGTTGCAGTTGGCAGACACTCCGACGCCGCTGATACGAAAACACTTTAATATTGTATTAGAGCGAACCGTGAGGGAATTACGTGGGGAGCCATGTTTAGAACTCGAAGAATTTGCGCCAACCAAACAGCAGATCGTCTGCTCTCGTTCATTTGGTGACCGCGTTAGCGAATATGACCTGATGCGTGAAGCTATCTGCAGCCATGCAGTGCGGGCAGCAGAGAAGCTTCGCGGTGAGCGCCAGTACTGTCGCCATATTTCAGCATTCGTCAAAACCAGCCCGTTCGCTATGAATGAACTGTATTACGGCAAAACTGCAGCTACAAAACTGCAGATACCTACTCAAGACAGCCGCGATATAGTAGCCGCTGCCACGCAGTGCCTGGATGCAATCTGGCAAGATGGCCACCGGTTTCAAAAATGTGGAGTGATGCTGGGTGACTTCTATAGCCAAGGGGTGGCACAACTGGGCCTATTCGATGAGTACAAGCCACGTACAAATAGTGAGCAGCTCATGGCTGTTCTCGATGGTATCAACCACAGTGGAAAAGGACGAGTCTGGTTTGCGGGGCAAGGTATTCAAAAGAGTTGGGAGATGAAACGTCAGATGCTCTCACCAGCCTATACCACGCGCTTCAGTGATTTGATGCGCGTGAAAGTCTAACCAGTGGGTCATTTATCGGTTTTATCAGCTCAGGCCCGTTGTTCCGAATGCTGCCGACCTTTTGCATAACTGGATGCCAGGTGAATTTTGAAGACGGCACGGACTCCTTCTCGGCTATTTCCAATGCGCGTTCTGGTAGAGTGTCACCATCCAGCCACTCCAGCGCCTGCGTGCGGTCAAGAACGAGCGGGCGTCTGTCATGGATATCGAGCAGTCCCTCATCACTAGCAGCGGTCACGATTACAAAGCCATCATCCTTCGGCGTTTCGGCTGCGTCAGGGTGATACTGGCTTATGGCCGCTAAGAACAGCGGGAAATGTGATTTATGGTAGATGAAGTACGGCTGTTTGATCTTAGCGTTAGATTGGTCTTTCTTCCATTCGTACCAGCCATCCGCCATTACTAATGCACGCCCATGCTCGAATAGCGGTTTAAACATCCTGCTCGTTGCCACCGTTTCAACACGCGCATTGATCATCGGTGGCCGCTTTGATTCTTTCGCCCAGCCAGGTTGATATCCCCAGTTAACAGGATCGAGAAATATTTTATCGTGGCGCTGATTGAGCAAAAGGACGCGTGAACCGGGTGCGACGTTGTAACGGTCGAGCGGTATATCATCGATGCTGCTGGCGAACTCTTTATCAGGCGAGAGAACTTCAATGTAATGAGATCGGGGTTCGTACTGAGTGAAACGTCCGCACATATAAAATCCTCCATTGGTGGATCATAAGTATAGACCTTGAAGATAACTTGATGGGGTAGTCAGTCCTTCTGCACAACTAATTATATTATTCGTAAATTCATGCAGTTATAAACACCACCTTTCACAAGTTAAAAATTGCAGAAACAGATGTATTTGCTTTGCTAATCAGAAAGTTAAAATATTTCTTCGCGCTGCTGCTGCGTCATATGGAATGCGCGGAAAAGAGAGATAGAGGGAAAAACCTTCCCCAAAACGAAATGTAAGTGGTTGATCTAAATAGCATGAGATATACACTGCGTGCGACTGAAAAAGCGCAAGAAAAACACACTTAATACACTGTTTTTTATAAACAAAGTAAATATTTTAAGCATGTACTCGTAACGTAAACGGCTGACCATCACAATCGATAACAGATAAAGACAGGCGCACACCGAGTAAGCGACGCCGGCTCCGGCGACATACATAAAACCGCCGAGCGCCGGACCCACCATAGACGCCGCCTGACCTGAAACACTGTTAGCGGCCATCGCCCGTGCCAGTAAATGCGGCGGCACCAGTGCCGGAAGCATCGACTGTAAAGACGGCGCTTCCATGGCTTTGGCCGTCGAAATGATAAAAATCAGGCCGAGGATAATGACTTCGTTGACGTGATGTGTCAGCGACAAATACGCCAGGGCGGCAATCGCCACCCATTCGGCGACTTGTCCGAGCAAGACCACGCGGCGGCGGTCAAACTGATCCGCCACGTGTCCGGCGACCAGCGCCAGCGCGACAGAGGGGAAAAACTGCACCAGCCCGATCAGCCCCAGATCAAACGCCCTTCCGGTAATCGAGTAGATTTGCCAGCTCACCACAATGGAAAGCATCTGGAAACCAAAACTGGAGGCCGCGCGGGCTATCCAGAACGCCACAAACGAGCGGTGCTGTAACAGTGAATCCGGATTACCGGAAGAAGATGACATGACAAATCCCTGAAAAATGAAAGATGCCGTGTCTGCTGGTCGCATGCGACAAGTTAGCCCGGCAATTATTGTGGATACAAATAATTAACAAACAATCTTATCGGCCGTTTTACCATAAAAAATTCAACAAATCTCCCTATCACATTGTGAAGAAAGTGTGCAGTTCGCGTGCAAGCGCCTCTGGTTGCTCCTCGGGAATAAAATGCCCGCTGTTGGCGATAATAATTCCGGTGATGTTTTCAGCAAAATCGCGCAGCGGTACGGCCATATCCGGGATAGAACCCTGATCGGCACTTACCGCCAGCAGCGGCATCTGCAATTTTCCCTGACTGTTCAGCTTCCGGTTCTGCTCAGCGGAAACCGTGACTGAACGGTAATACGCCAGTCCGGCGCGCAACCCGCCGCTTTTGAGGAAAACGCGCAAATACTCGCTGATGTCTTCGTCCGTAAAGGCATCAGGCGCTGCAGTTTTTCTGCGTAAAAACCAGTCCAGATAGATCCGTTCGTTGCCGGTAATCAATGCTTCAGGTAAATCGGGCAGGGTATGAAACGCAAAATGCCAGGTTTTCCATGATTTATCCGGCGTGACCGGCAGCGCATCCGGCAAGGTAATTCCGGGGATCCCGGCATCGAGCAGCGCCAGTCGTTTCACTTCATTCGGGTAGAGCGCGGCATACGGATAAGCCACCCAGGCACCGACATCGTGGGCGACCAGAAAATAGCGTGTATGTCCAAGAGACTGCATCAGCCCGTGGGTTTTCTGCGCCAGACTCTGTGTGTCGTAGCCGGTTTCTGGCCGGTCGGAGTCGCCCTGACCCGGCAAATCAGGGGCCACCAGCCAGAAAGTATCCTTCAGATCCTGCATAACGTGACGCCATGCAAACCAGCTCTGCGGGAAACCGGCCAGCAGAAGTAAAACCTCGCCGTCAGGATTTCCGCCACAAACGTAATGCATTCGCACGCCATCCACTGTGGCGTAATGGTGATGAAATCCTTTTAGTGTTGGATCGGGTATACCGAAAAGCGCGGTGGCAACGGGAGTGGAAGGCATATTCTGATTCATGATATTTCTCCTGTTAAAGTTTATTAGGAAATGTTTATTTCCTAAATGGCAAAAAAATTTTAATCGAGGATTTTTAGCGCCAGTTCCAGCGTGGAGTCAGCATCCGGATTGTTTTCAACTTTGCCGGCAACACGCATTCCCAGCACGATATAAAGCATCAGGGTTGACGCGGCTTGTGCATCAATGGCCGTTGAGACTGAACCGTCACGTTGCCCCAGTTCGATCAACGAAATCAGGAACGCTTTATTGCGGGTAATCGCCTGGCGAACCAGCCCGGCAACTTCATCATCGAAGGTCAGTAACTCAACAGTGCCGGCGACAACCAGACAACCGCGGCGGCCTTCAATTTCATGCGAAGATTTAAGGTAAAAGCGCAGCACCTGGGCAATACGTTCGCGCCCGGTCGTGACGCTCTCAATCTGCTGGCGCAGCTGGGCATTGCGCAGTGAGGTATAGCGCTCAAAAACGTTGAGAAACAGAGTTCGTTTATCAGTGAAAGCCTTGTAGATGCTGCCCGCCGTCAGGTTCATCGCCCGACTCAGGTCGCTGACAGATGCGGCATGAAAGCCTTTCTCACGAAATACCGTCATGGCGTTATCCAGCGCCAGACTGGTGTCGAACTCACGCGGGCGTCCGCGTTCTCTGGAAGGGGAAGGTTGCACAGGAGTCGCCACCATTAGGAAACGTTAATTTCCTAATGGTGGCACTGCGTCGAGGAACCGGCAAGCTATTTTTCTAAAGCTTGCAGAATTGACGCAAAACGGGTGTTTATTTGTGACTGTTTGCCAGCAAAAAGTTACCAGCGTAACTTACGGCCAGAATATTCCACGAAATGATGGCCGCCCTTACCGGATAAGGCTTCAAACTGATCAACAATACCGGTGGTACTTTCTTCAATCGTCAGGGTGGCATTTTCACCGCCCATATCAGTTTTCACCCAGCCCGGATGGACGGAAAGCAGTGTCACTTCCTGTTTTTCGGTCTGTTGCTGCAAACCACGGGTCAGCATATTCAGCGCGGCTTTGCTGGCAGAATAAAGCGGATAGGTCGCCACTTCGTTCTCATTGAGACTGGAAAGCTCAGACGTCATCAGCGCCAGCACACCGGTGCGGTGGTTTAGCAGCGGCAACAATTCGGCGGCGCAGCGTACAGGGGAGATAGTGTTAGTCAAAAACAGCTGAAGAATTTCGTCATCGCTGGCCTGATGAATATCCTGATGATCCGGACCGAACACGCCTGCATTCACAAAAATCAAATCAAAATGGCTCGCGGAGAGCGCGTCTTTTACCGCCTCCCTCGCTTCGGATTTATTGATGTCCAGTTTTACCCATTCAACTGACGCGGGGCTTTTACCAGGTACGGCATCACGCGTGGTAGCAGTCACCTGCCAGCCGCGCTTTGTGAGTACGTCCACCACACCTAAACCGATACCGCGCGATGCGCCGATGATCAATGCTTTCTTAGAGTCAGTCATATTCATCCTTATGTAATCAATGCGTTAACATCAGTTTATTTTTTTCATTAAATCCGTAAATCTGCTTCGTATTAATTGCAGTATGAGCCTGTAACGTTTGGGCAACAATGGGCTGGAGTCTGATTTTCCCTGTCGGCAGAGGCGCCTGATGATGAATCAGGGTTTCATTGCAAGCGCTAGTGCATGAGGCGGTAAGTCTTTACTATAGGAGCAGATGAAGTATTCATGTTGTTTCCAACAGACAGGCAAAGGTGAATAAAAGCATGATCGCCATAAAATGGTTTAGCCTCGTATTTGTCCTCGTTTTACTGCTGTCTTTTGGATACAGCTATGCAAAAGCCTCGCAAACCCGTGAAGAACCCGCAGGGCAGAGTTGGTCTACGGCGCGGCGGGATTCCGCCGGAATTGCGCCGGATCCAGCCAAACTCAAAAGTACCGCCATTGTGCAGATTTATGCTGCACCGACCTATGGCTGGCGCGGACTGGTCGCTGTACACCCGTGGATCATATTCAAGCGGGAAGGGGAAACACAGTTTACCCGTTATGACGTCATCAGCTGGGGCAGTACCAATGTGGTTCGCCGTAATTATGCTATTCCGGATGGCTACTGGTTTGGTTCGCAGCCACGTTTGCTGGTGGATCACCGTGGCGCGCAGGCGCAAATGATGATCCCAAAAATTGAAGCCGCCATTAAAAGTTACCCGTATCCGCACACTTATCACGCCTGGCCGGGACCAAACAGCAACACGTTTATGGCGCATATTGGCCGTGAAGTGCCGGAACTTGAACTGGATATGCCGTCTAACGCCATCGGTAAGGATTATCGCGGAATCACTAATCCGATTGGGTTGCCGCCTTCCGGGCGTGGTGTTCAGGTATCGTTGCTTGGGCTTCTGGGCGTTACGCTGGGCGTGGAAGAAGGTCTTGAAGTTAACGTGCTGGGGCTGAACCTGGGTGTCGATGTCAAAAACCCGGCGTTGCGTTTGCCGTTTGTCGGGCGCGTAGGATTTGATAATCCGGGAAAAGCAGAGCTTTAATCAAGACTTAACCGGCATTTCAACAAAAAAGGCCCGCCATTTCTGGCAGGCCTTTTGTCTTTCACGAGGCGCTTACTTCACGCACTTCGCGCAGGTGCTTGCGTGGATTTGCTGGAAGAAATCGTTGCCTTTGTCATCCACCAGAATGAACGCCGGGAAGTCTTCGACTTCGATTTTCCAGATGGCTTCCATACCCAGTTCAGGATATTCCACACATTCCAGGCTCTTGATACTTTGCTGAGCCAGAACTGCTGCCGGGCCGCCGATGCTGCCGAGATAGAAACCGCCGTGTTTATGGCACGCGTCGGTCACCTGCTGGCTACGGTTACCTTTTGCCAGCATGATCATGCTGCCGCCGTTGGATTGCAGAAGATCCACGTAGGAATCCATGCGGCCAGCGGTGGTCGGGCCGAGAGAACCGGAAGCGTAACCTTCAGGGGTTTTCGCCGGACCTGCGTAGTAAATCGGATGATCTTTAATGTACTGCGGCAAACCTTCGCCGTTATCCAGGCGCTCTTTCAGTTTGGCGTGCGCAATATCACGACCAACGATAATCGTACCGCTCAGGGAAAGGCGGGTTGATACCGGATATTCAGAAAGCTGCGCGAGGATTTCTTTCATCGGACGGTTCAGGTCAACCTTCACCACACCGGCTTCGCCCTGCTGACGCAACGCTTCAGGAATGTACTTGCCTGGATTTTCTTCCAGTTTCTCGATCCAGATACCGTCGCGGTTGATTTTGGCTTTGATGTTACGGTCTGCGGAGCAGGAGACGCCCATACCGACCGGACATGACGCGCCGTGACGTGGCAGACGTACTACGCGGATATCGTGGGCAAAGTATTTGCCACCAAACTGTGCGCCCAGGCCAAGATTGTTGGCTTCAGCCAGCAGTTCCTGTTCCAGATTGACGTCGCGGAATGCCTGACCGTGTTCGTTACCTTCAGTTGGCAGACCGTCATAGTAATGGGTGGACGCCAGTTTCACCGTTTTCAGCGTCGCTTCAGCGGAAGTTCCGCCAATCACGAACGCGATATGGTACGGCGGACAGGCTGCAGTACCCAGCGTGCGCATTTTCTCAACCAGATAATCTTTCAGCTTAGCTGGCGTGATCAGCGCTTTGGTTTCCTGGTACAGATAGGTCTTGTTCGCTGAACCACCGCCTTTGGCGATGCACAGGAATTTGTACTCGTCGCCATCGACACTGTAGAGATCGATTTGCGCAGGCAGGTTGGTGCCGGTGTTCACTTCTTTGTACATATCCAGCGCGGCGTTTTGGGAATAGCGCAGGTTATCTTCAATGAAGGTGTTGTACACGCCCTGAGACAGGCTGGCTTCGTCGCCGCCGCCGGTCCAGACGCGCTGGCCTTTTTTACCCATGATGATGGCAGTACCGGTGTCCTGACAGGTTGGCAGGATACCTTTGGCCGCGATTTCAGAGTTACGCAGGAATTGCAGCGCGACATATTTGTCGTTTTCGCTTGATTCCGGGTCATGAAGAATAGAGGCCACTTGTTGCTGATGCGCAGGGCGCAGCATGAAAGAGGCATCGTGGAACGCCTGCTGGGCCAAAAGGGTCAGCGCCTGCGGTTGCACTTTTAACACTTCTTCGCCATCGAAGGTGCTGACAGATACGTGATCTTTGGTCAGCAGGTAGTATTCGGTGTCATCTTTAGAAACGGGGAAGGGATTTTGATAATAGAACGGTTTGTTCGACATTGTTTTCTCACTTTTTCCGTTTTTGCCGCCACGGATGGGACTGTTGACTCGGTATAGCAGAGGTATTCGGGGCGACGTTTATATTCGTTCTGTATGTTGCCAGCCAAGTACACAGGCTGGCAACGGGGTTTATATGTTTTCTTTCAGTAAATGCTCTGTTAATGCTTTGTGGGTGATTTTATCGCCACAATCAGAACATCATCACCATCCACGGATAACCGATTACCAGTAAAGCAATCAGGAAGATGGCACCAAAGATTGTCCCGAGACGCCAGTAATCTTTGGTTGGCAGATAACCGCTGCCGTAATAAATCGGGCTTGGACCGGTACCGTAAGGTGTGATGATCCCCATAACGCCCAGAGACGTCACCATCAGCAGACAGAATACCTGCATATTAATACCCGGAATGGCGGCACCAATAGTCAGCATAGCCGGTAACAGCGCGGTAGTGTGCGCCGTGGTGCTGGCGAACAGATAATGGAGCAAATAAAACGCCAGCAGCAGGGCAATCGTCGCTGCACCCGGGGAAATACCGCCCATCAGTGCCGCGCCTTCTTTACCCAGCCAGGCGATGAAACCGGTGCGGGATAAGCCGTCGGCCAGTGCCACCAGCGTAGCGAACCAGGCAAAGGTGTTCCAGGCGGGTTTGTTGCTGGTGATGTCGTTCCAGTTAAGAACCCCGGTCCACAGCATCAGCACCACGACCAGCAGTGCGGCCATCGCCGGTTCAATGAAGCTGGCTGCGAAAATCCACATTGCCAGCGCACAGCACACGAATACCAGCAGCAGGATTTCATGACGGGACATTTTGCCCAGTTTCGCCAGTTCAGCAGTCGCCCAGCGAGGTACTTCGTCATTGATTTTCACTTCCGGCGGGTAGAACCAGTACGCCAGCAGCGGCATGGTCAGCAGAAGCAACAGACCGACCGGCAGGAAGGCGATGAACCAGGTGCCCCAGGAAATGTTGATACCGGTTACGCTGTTCACGATGCCCAGCGCCAGCAGGTTTGGTGCCAGTGCAGACAGGAACATGGAACTGGTGATACAGGCTGCGGTAATCGCCACCCACATCAGGTAAGAACCAATTTTACGTGCGCTCGGGTCATTCGGTTTTGAACCGTACAACGGCGGCAGGTTGGCAATGATCGGGTAGATTGTGCCGCCGCTGCGTGCGGTGTTGGAAGGCGTAAACGGTGCCAGTAATAAGTCAGCGAAGGTGATGGCGTAACCGAGCGTCAGGCTGCGGCGGCCGAGATATTTCACCAGGATCAGCGCCAGACGGCGGCCAAACTGGGTTTTATCGTAGCCGGCAGCAAACATGAACGCGCCGAAGATTAGCCAGACCGTGGAATTACCAAAACCACTGACCGCCCATTTGAAGGACTGTGCTGCGGTTTTGAATTTCGGATCCGCCAGCTCAGCCGGGCTGAACAACAACCACTGGCTGAACAGGGCGATGACCACTACACCGGTTAAGCCGATAACGGCACCCGGCAATGGTTCGAAGATCAGGCCAACAATGACGCCCACGAAGATGGCGAAGAAATGCCATGCATAAGGTTCAAGCCCGGCAGGCACTGGAACCAGCAGCAACAACACCGACACCAGCACGGGAAGTACCATAAAGATCCAGCGATTTTTTTTGCCGGGTTCGGCTTTTTTCGCTGGCTCTTTCACCGCAGTTTTTGTTATTTCGCTCATAATATTTATCTTAGGTAGTTAGGAATATTGTGATGATGCATAGGTAAGATGTTGTCTGGTTTTTTTAGTTACTTAATATTTTCTTTAGTTATTCAATAGTGGCATGTTCATTGCCTCATTATTGTTATTTTTGTCTGATAACTCTTATTCCCCGTAAGAGGGAGGAAATGTTTATATAATGCGATTTCCCTATTTTTAACTGTTGATCTTGATCAAGAAAATACGGGGCTAAATTGTTTTTTAAATCGAATAAAACAAAAGAACAGGCTTTATCTGATTAATTATGGCGAGACAGGAGGGCGACATCGTTTGCGGGAAGTATTCTGGAAGTGTTCGGGGAGTAGATCAGCAAAAACGGAGTAGGGCAAATGAGAGGCATTCACAGTGTTGAGCTACATCCGCGGGTCGTCTTCAGGCTTTCATGCGCCACTTGTCAGCGTCTGAACTTCATGATCTGCCGGAGGATAAGGGCGGCAGGATGTAATAATATTCTCATCAGTTAAATACAATTACGCCCGTAGTTTACAGGAATGTGATTATTTAATTTGTTAGTTAACATATTTTTAATATAACAGGCATTAAGTTAATAGATAAATAGTTAATTAACTAATGTAAGAGGTTTAGAAAGTAAAAATAAAACTATATTAATAAGCATGATTCCGGCTTTGAAATAATACAACGAATAATAAATAAACATTTCAACACGCTTCACAAAAATAGCGCGCCGGTGACGAATTCAGATTTAAAACCTTAAAGTTTGGAGTCACTATTATGAGCAACAACGATCTGCTATTGAGCCCGTTTACTTTACCGAATGGCACTGTGCTGAAAAATCGCATTCTGATGGCGCCAATGACCACCTGCACCGGCTTTTATGACGGCACCGTCACCAGCGAACTGGTCGAATACTACCGTGCCCGCGCCGGTAGCATCGGTACGGTGATTGTTGAATGCTGTTTTGTAGATGACAAAGGTCTGGCATTCCCGGGCGCCATCGGTATCGACAACGACGCTAAAATCGACGGACTGGCAAAAATCGCTGCCGCAGTGAAATCTCAGGGTTCAAAAGCCGTTCTGCAGATTTATCACGGCGGCCGCATGAGTGAGCCAAAACTGATTGGCGGCCAGCAGCCTGTCGCGCCAAGTGCATTAGCAGCACCGCGTGAAGGTGCAGCCACACCTGTCGCGCTGACCGCAGAAGAAGTCGACGGCATGATCGCCAAATTTGGTGAAGGCGTGCGTCGTGCCATTGAAGCCGGTTTCGACGGCGTAGAAATCCACGGTGCCAATACCTATCTTATCCAGCAATTCTTCTCTCCGAATTCTAACCAGCGTGACGACAAATGGGGCGGCAGCCGTGAAAACCGCGCACGTTTCCCGCTGGCGGTGCTGGATATTACTCATGAAATGGCGAAGAAATACGCCGACGACTCTTTCATTATTGGTTACCGTTTCTCTCCGGAAGAGCTGGAAGAACCGGGTATCCGTTTTGCCGACACCATGTACCTGCTGGAACAACTGGCGGCGCGCGGTCTGGATTATCTGCATTTCTCCCTCGGTTACTCGCTGCGTCCTTCCATTGTCGATACCACGGATCCGACACCGCTGATCGACAAATACGTCGCAATGCGTTCCGACACACTGGCAAAAATTCCAGTGATGGGCGTGGGCGGCATCGTCAATAAATCCGATGCGGATATGGCGCTGGAACACGGCTACGACATGATTGCTATCGGTAAAGCGTGTATCGCCTATCCGGACTGGGCTGACCGTATCGCCGCCGATCAGAAACTCGATCTGTTCATCGACAGCACACAACGCGAAGCGTTGACGATCCCTGAGCCGCTGTGGCGTTTCTCGCTGGTGGACGCGATGATCCGCGACATGAGCATGACGTCGAAGAAATTTAAAGCCGGTGTGTTCCAGGAAAAAGTGCAGGATCCTGCACACGAACTGGCGATCAGCGTCAGTCTGGAAACCGACCGCATTGCGGATATTGCGCTGGAAGCGGGTGCGGATCTGGATGTGGAATTCACCACCAGTTTTGAAATCATCCGTACCCGTATTCTGGACGCCAACAGCCCGCACGTTGATGCGGTGACTGGCGCGACCGAACAGAGCGAAGCGGTGAAAAAAGCGGTATCCAAAGCGATCGCTAAATCGTGCAAGGCTCAGTTACTGGAAGAGGGTGGCAGTCTGAATGAGCCACAAAACTACGACGTTGTAGTGGTGGGCAGCGGCGGCGCAGGTCTGGCGGCGGCAATTCAGGCGTGTGACGAAGGGGCGAAAGTCCTGATTGTTGAGAAAATGTCTACCATTGGCGGTAACACCATTAAAGCGTCGGTTGGTATGAACGCCGCAGAAACCCGCTACCAGCGTCTGAAAGGCATCGAAGACAGCAAAGAGCTGTTCTATCAGGAAACCCTGAAAGGCGGCCAGTTCAAAAACAATACTGTGTTGCTGAAAGAGTTCATCGAACGTGCGCCGCAGGCGGTGGAATGGCTGGCGGAGCACAATATTGAACTGAGCGACATCACCATTACCGGCGGGATGAGTATCGATCGTACGCACCGTCCGGCGGATCGCAGCGCAGTTGGCGGCTTCCTGATCAGCGGCCTGGTGAAGAATCTCAACAAACGCAACATCGACGTCATGCTCGACACTTCTGTCACTGAAATCCGTTATGCCGACGGCGCGGTGCAGGGTGTGAATCTGCTCAATGATGAAAACGAAGTGCTGGTGGTTAACGCCAAAAGCGTCATTGTCGCTACCGGTGGTTTCAGCGCCAACCGCGACATGGTCGTGAAATACCGCCCAGAGCTGGACGGTTTCGTCACCACCAACCACAAAGGCGCGACCGGCAGCGGTATCGCTATTTTGCAAGATATCGGCGCAGGCACAGTTGATATGGGTGAAATCCAGATCCACCCGACCGTTGAACAAACGACGTCTTATCTGATTTCAGAAGCCATTCGCGGCGGCGGTGCGATTCTGGTCAGCCAGGCAGGCAAACGCTTCTTCAATGAAATGGAAACCCGCGACAAAGTCTCGGCGAACATTATCGCGTTGCCGGAGAAATTTGCTTACGTGGTGTTTGATGAGCAGGTGCGTCTGAATAATAAAGCGGCTGATGAATACATCGCCAAAGGCTTTGTGATCAGCGGCAATTCGCCACGCGAACTGGCGGCAAAACTGGAGATGAACTCAGACGCCTTCCTGGCGACGCTGGAAAGCTATAACGTGGCCGTTGATAAGCAGGATGACGTGGAATTTGGTCGCCGCACCGCGCTGCGCCACCCAATCAACCAGGGGCCATTCTATGCAATCCGTATCGCGCCGGGCGTGCATCACACCATGGGCGGCGTGACCATCAACACCGACACTTGCGTGCTCGATGCGCAGCAACAGGTACTCGGCGGCGCATTTGCGGCGGGTGAAGTGGTCGGCGGCATTCACGGCGGTAACCGTATCGGCGGTAACGCCGTTGCAGATATCATTATCTTCGGTATCCTTGCAGGACAAAACGCCGCGAAATTCGCGATGCGGTAACCGTTATCACGCAAGGTAATACAATGACGCCAGACGATCGTGTTTATGCTTATTCCGCTGTTTTAATGGGTTCGCCCATTCTTCTCAAGCTGTTTGAACATAACGAGAGTCTGGCGTCTGGCGTTTTCAGGCTGATTAAACATCAGGAAAACACCTTCACGGTGAATCGCCCGCATTCCGATATCATGGCGATTAACCATGCCGCCGGACGTGACCCTGTCACTGTCAGCGCGCCGGTCTTTGATTTGATCCGCCGCGCTAAAGCCATCAGTTGTCTGCCAGACAGCAGTTTCAATTTCACTATCGGCCCGCTGGTTAAACGCTGGAAAATCGGTTTTAGCGGTCACAGCATTCCGGCGGCTCGGGATCTCCAGACGCTGCTGGCGCTGACAAATCCCGAAGATGTGATCCTCGATGAACAAACCCGTTCGGTGTTTCTGCAACAGGCTGGAATGGAAATTGACCTCGGCGCGATTGCTAAAGGTTATATCGCCGATGTGGTGCGTGATTATCTGCGTGAACAGCAGGTTGAGAACGCGTTAATCAATCTGGGCGGGAACGTACAGACGCTGGGTGCCGGTGCAGAAGGAGCGTGGGCAATTGGCCTGAAAAAACCGTTTTCCGAGCCGGACACGCTGATTGGGGTAATCAACGTTATCGGTAAATCGGTCGTGACGTCTGGTATTTACGAACGTTATTTCGAGCTGGAGGGTCACTGTTATCACCATATTCTCGATCCGAAAACCGGCTATCCGCTGGATAACGAACTGCTCAGCGTAACCATTATTTCAGAAGATTCGATAGACGGGGATATCTGGACAACGTTGCTGTACGGAATGGGCGTGGAGAAAAGTCTGGCGTATCTTGAGCAGATCCTGCACATCGAGGCGATTTTTGTTACGCGGGACGGGCAAATTATTTTGTCATCGCAGCGGCAGTTTACCTTCACACCGCTGGATGACAGTTACCGGATCACGACTTACTGACAATACTGTTTTAACAGCGAATAGTGATCGGCTTGTAAACGGTAGCGGTAAACCGGGCGGCCGGTGACACCGTAGTGAATGCTGGTAAACAGAATGTTCATCTGCGCCAGCCAGATCAGGTATTTACGGCACGATACCCGCGAAATATTCACCGAACTGGCCAGTTCATCCGTGGAGAATTCCATGGTCGGATGAGCATCAATCCACTGACACAACGTGCGGAGTGTTTGCGGCGTTAAACCTTTCGGCAGCTTTTTGGTGTCCGCAGCGGCAGGATTACTGCCGTGGATCAACCGGTCAACGTCAGACTGCTCATAATACTGTTGATTATCCATCAGCGTTTTTTTCTGCTGCCAGCCGGTCAGTGCTTCCTCGAAACGGGAGAACTGGAACGGTTTGATCAGATAATCCACCACGCCATAATTGAGCGACTTCTTAATGGTTTCCGCATCAGCGGCTGAGGAAATCACAATCACGTCGATTGGCCGGCGGGCATTGCGCAGTTCAGGCAGTAAATCCAGCCCGTTGTCCTGCTGCATATAAACGTCGAGCAGAATCAGATCGATAGACAGCTCTGAATTCAGAACCAGATCTTTCGCCTGTTGCAGCGTCGATGCCGTACCGCAGCACGTAAAACCTTCTATCTGGCCAACATAACAGCGGTTCAGCTCTGCTACCATGGCGTCGTCGTCAACTATCAGCACATTGATCAAGAACTTGTCCTCTCCGCATCCCAGGGAAGTTGTACAAAAAATTGGGTGTAAACGTCAGGCTCTGATTCGACATTAATCGAACCGCCCAGGTTTTCGACCTGCTGTTTAGCCAGGAACAGGCCCATACCGCGTTGATCGCCTTTTGACGACACCCCTTTTTCAAAAATGGTTTCAATATTTTCCGGCTGAATGCCCGGACCATCGTCACTCACGATGCACGCCAGCTGTCCGTTCTGATAGTGCAGTAAGACGCTGACTTCACCATCATGCTGCTCGCCGAGCGCATCCAGCGCGTTTTCAATCAGATTGCCGAGCACGGTGATCAACGCCGCCACCTGATCTTCATTATTGTTGTCCGGCAACAGGCTGTCATCGCTGAGCGTCAGCAAATGCCGGGTATCAGATGCACGGTTAATCTTGCTCAGCAGGAAACCGGCAATCACCGGAGACTTGATTTTCAGCAGCAGCGAACCGATTTCCGCCTGATAATTATTGGCTGTTTTGAGGATGTAATCTTCAAGTTGCGCGTAACTTTTCATGTGCAGCAATCCGAGGATCACGTGCAGTTTGTTCATAAACTCATGCGATCTTTCACGCAACGAATCGGCATAGTTTACCATGCCGCTGAGGCGCTGCATTAACTGGCTGACCTCGGTTTTATCCCTGAAGGTACAGATAGCGCCAATAATGACGCCATTATTGCGTACCGGCACCGTGTTGCTGAGCAGTAAACGGCCTTTGAAATTGATCTCTTCGTCACGGCGCGGCACACCGGTATTCACCACGTCCCGCAGATTGGCGATCAGCGGCAGAGTGCTTTCATCCGGTGTCACGTCTTTAGCGGTTTCCTGAAATATTTGCCGGGCAGTCTGGTTGATCAGCGTGACATGCGCCAGATCGTCTACGGCGATTACGCCTTCTTTGATCGACTGCAACATCGCCTGACGCTGTTCGAACAGCGTCGAAATTTCATAAGGTTCCAGCCCGAACAGGATGCGTTTGAGCATTCTCACCAGACAATACGTGCCAAGTGCGCCGACAATGATGCCGAACAGCACCGTCCACAAAATACTCCAGCGGCTCTTATTGATTTGCTCGGTGACTTTGACCAGCGAAATCCCGATAGCAACCACGCCGATTTGTTTGTGATTGTTGTCGTAGACCGGCGTGAAAACCCGCAGCGCTTCATCGAGCGTGCCTTTATTGATTGAGACGTTCTCTTTGCCGAGCAGTGCCGGATTGATGTCATCGCCGATAAAATGATGACTGATCACATCCGCATTCGGATGCGAATAACGGATGCCGTCCATATTGGTGACCACGATAAACAGCAGATCGTTACGTTTTTGGACGGAGCTGGCGATCGGCTGAATGATATTGCTGTCAGGCGGCAGAAGCAGGGCGCGTTTGGTTTCCGGCAGATCCGCCATGGTGCGGGCCACGGCCAGTGCTTTATCTTTCACGCCGTCGCGGGTGGTATCGCTGACCTGCACAAAATACAGCATATGCACGACCAGCAAGACGGAAGCTATCACCGCGCTGACCATCAGAATGACCGATGTGCTGAGTTTCATGGGGTGCTTGCGCACGGGATGGCGTTGCTGCGAGTCGCTCATGGGAGCCCCGGAGAGAAGAGAGCCAAATGCTCATTGATGATTTTGACAGTTCGCGTTGTTCGTCCGGCGGTCTGGCGTTGAACACTGCATGAACCATCCCTGTTCACGCATAATGATATGACTATTTGTCTGATATTTCCGCTATTTAATACTTTCAAAAGTGAATCAGACGGCCATTAAAAAAGGCCTGAATCTCTTCAGGCCTTATCTTTATATTTCTTTTCCAGATCACTGGAAGTAAATATCACCGTTTTCGGCTTTGAGGATTTTGCCGTCGGTATCGGTGATCAGCGCGTAGCTGCCGCCGATATAAGTCCAGTGGCTGCCTGCATCCGGGGCTGGTAAATGACGTTCCTGCCAGCCGACGATTTCGTAAGGCTTGGTGCGGTACAGCGCCGGAACCTGGTCACCAATCGCATACAGTCTGGAATCATCGTAGAACGATTTGATTTCATGCGAGTTTGATGCGGCAAACGCCGTATTGGCCAGAGGTAACATTGAAGAAACAACCAGAGCAGATAACATAACAATTTTAAAATGACGCATAGATTATCCCGTTTAAAACCATCAACTTAATGCGTGCCTCGGTGATATGCTGCCAGTCCATTGTATGAGTCATAAAGCCAAAGCCTGTGCTTTTTCTGTAGGACAGGATAATAACGAGAAAGTGTCCGGATGACGGGACGTTTTTTTGTGTCGAAATGCAAATGATTTCAGAACTGTCCGTTAGTGCAAACGCCCGTCGAAATTTCTTCTAGCCTTATAGTTCACTCATTTTTCAAATAAGGAATGTTGATGAGCAATCAAAAAACGATTCCCGACTCACTCAATGCGCCACATGTGGACGCTTTCCCGACACCGCCGTTCGAACGCCAGAAACAACCGTTTCCCGGACTCGCCAGCAAAATGAAGCCGGTTCCCGATCACGGCGAGAAGACCTATAAAGGCAGCGGGCGGCTGAAAGGGCGTAAAGCGCTGATCACCGGCGGTGATTCCGGCATAGGCCGCGCAGTGGCGATTGCGTTCGCCAGAGAAGGGGCACAGGTGGCGATCAATTATCTGCATGACGAAGAACCTGATGCGAAAGAAGTAGTTGAATTGCTTGCAGGTGAAGGGCTGAAAGTGGTGACGCTTCCGGGCGACATCCGCGATGAAAAATTCTGTCAGCAACTGGTGAACGACGCTGCAGAAAAACTCGGAGGGCTGGATTTGCTGGTCAATAATGCCGGTCGCCAGCAGTTCTGCGATTCGATTAAAGATCTGACCACCGAAGCGTTTGATGCCACCTTCAAAACCAACGTTTATGCCATGTTCTGGATAACCAAAGCAGCACTGGAATTTATCCCGCGCGGCGGTTCGATTATCAACACTTCCTCGGTTCAGGCATTCTTACCGAGCGATAATCTGCTCGATTATTCTCAGACCAAGGCGTCTATCGTGGCGTTCACCAAAGGTCTGGCTAAACAACTGGCGCCTGAGGGCATCCGCGTGAATTCAGTTGCGCCGGGCCCGTACTGGACGGCGTTGCAGGTATGCGGCGGTCAGCCTCAGGAAAAAGTCGAATCGTTCGGTGAACAGGCTCCGCTGAAGCGTCCGGGACAACCTGCGGAAATCGCGGGAATGTATGTGACGCTGGCTTCGCAGGAAAGCAGCTACGCCTCTGGCCAGGTCTGGTGCTCAGACGGCGGAACCGGCACGTTATAGTTTTCATTCGCTGCGATGACAGAAAAAGTCACCGGCGTCTGCCGGTGACGTCGTGGTTTGATGGGCGCAATCTGCGGATTATTCCTATTTGTCATCACGCAAGCAAAGTCGCCTCGCGGACAATGTAAAGGAAGCTATGATTGATTCATCTGTACCACGCTACAGATAACCACTGCATTTAATCCTTGTGTCTGTCTGTGATTGCCCGCCGTCGTGCGGGCTTTTTTTTGTGGGATTTCTGACCAGTTAACGAAAAAAAGCCACTTTCCGTTTGAAAACCCTGAGTTTTACTATGGACAATGAGAATTATCTAATTATGCTATATTTAACTTAAATATTTATTCTTATTGCCGGACCCGTCACATGCCAGATATCAGGATTGTCTGCGAACAATGCGGCTCAGACCGCTTCGTCGCCAGCGCAAATACACCTTTCGCTGAACAGGTGAATGCTATTATCTGCGCAGTCTGTTCGCATCCGGTCAGGGTGGATGAAGTCGTCATTTTCAGAGAAGGGACCTATATCAGCGGGATCTACGACAACTTCCCCGCTGGCATACCACGAATGAATGATTTCGATATCTGACGTTATAATCCCCGTGCGGACCATTCCTCCGGCGTCAGCGTTTTGACATCAAACTGGTCACGTGTGCGGGTGTAAGTGTGACCGCCCATTCTTCCGATAGCATCCATTATCTGCTGGTCGATGTGCAGATTCGACGGGTCAACCGCATCGCTGCGGACATACACACCAAGCACTTCACCGAGAATAATTTCACGCGCCGGTCCCACCTGAAGTGTGGTGTGACGACGGCATTCCAGCGCCGCCGGTGCCGCGAGAATGCGGGGACTTCTGACCATCAGCCCTGGCGTGGTATCCAGCCCCGCTTCTTTAAGCTCGTCCACCTCCGGTCCGAATTTAATGGCACAGATTTCCATCTGACTGACCAGCGCATCATCGACGATATGAACCGTAAATTCGCCGGTTTCACGGATATTGCGCGCGGTATCTTTAAAACGCATATCGGAATAATTTTCTACGCCTATCCCCACAATCGCAGGGTCATGCGTCAGGACATTGAAAAAGCTGAAGGGCCCGGCATTCGGCACGCCGTCCTGACTGACGGTCGTGACCAGCGCGACAGGACGTGGGATCACCGTGCCGATCAGGATTTTGTACCGCTCACGTTCCGTCAGCCGTGCAAAATCAAAATGAGTGTGCGAAGAAGGTCGGGTCATATCAGTTTCCTGCCGTAACGCGATGGGTTTCAAGTGGCGTGTGGCAGCTCAGATTTTCAAAACCGTCTTTAGTGACAACGTAACAATCACCGATATTACAACCCGCGGACAGCGGCTCAAGCCACTGTGTATGCAGGACAAACACCATGCCTTCTTCCAGTGTGTCGTAATTATGCGACGAAATATTAAAGCTGTTCTGCGCACCGGCCATGCCGACGGAATGCCCGAGATTGGGATTGTGCGGGCCATGCGTCGCCGGATAAACATGCATCAGCTTGCGCCCCTGTGCTTCCCAGTCGATATCCTGCACATACTGATGAGGTATCAGCCGCGCGTTGCCATCCGGCATCGGTGCCCAGTTATAGGGCATGGTTCGCGCCTCCGGTGAGGTCAGCATGCCGCGCTCAATCATCGGACCGAAGGCGGCATTGTTGATATCACGCATTAATGCACCTGGACGGATCAGCTTTTCAGCACGTTTCACACCTTCGGTACAGGCGGCGAGTACGTCTTCCTGATGCGGTGTGATGTCGCCGACCGCAATCATTCTGGCCGTTTGCGCGGTATAACCCCGGCATGTCACGTTGGAAATATACAAATTGATCAGATCGCCCGGACGGACAACATGGCCGTAAGGTTTGCCGCAATGCGTGCCAAACTCGTTGATACCAATCTGATACCCGTCGCCGGTTTCGCCTCCGGCTGCCAGCTGAGCAAAAGAAAACGCCGCGTAAATTTCATGATCTGTCACACCCGGTCTGGCGACATGGTAGGCGGCCTGTGTCCCGAGGCTGATCATCTGCGCCGCGCCACGGAATAACGCAATCTCCCGCGGTGAACGGACTTTTTGCAGACGATCCAGAATGGCGTTATCGGCCACGTATTTGCATTTTGGCGTCAGCGATCCGAGTGCCGCCCAGAAGGTCAGGGATGTACGGTCACCGATTATGCCAATCTGCGCGGCGGTCAGTGCGAAACGGGCAAGTACCTGCGCACATTTTTCCGCTGTTTTAATCACTGAATCGCCCGGACGGTCGGCGTACTCGCGCCCGATTGGCCCGATTTGCCAGATTTCATCCACCAGCACCGGTTCGCCACCCGGCGGCAGCAGCACGGATTGCGTGAAGAACGAGAGCAATACCAGCGGCTGATGCGAATCCGTGGGGATGATCAATACACCTTCGCGCATCCAGTCGCAGATATAACGCAGATACGCATTCGACGCATGGAACCAGCCGACGCTGCCGGCGTGAACCACGATAGCATCGTGTCCGGCTTCGACCGCCTGACGGCGGATTTTACGCAGACGTTCTTCGAACTCTTCCACTGGCAGAGGAAGCGGGGCGGTGAAATCGAAATCTGGCTGAAAATCCGCCAGCAACTGTCCGATGCGGGAGCCATTGGCCATCGTCGCATGAGTGTTCATAGGGTCTTCCTTACATCAAAAAAAGAGTCAGTGAGTTATGAGTTTTCAGGGGCAGGACGCGGTGCCAGAACCCGACGGGCAACCAGCAGGCCGAGTAATGTGACGGCGATGAGGATCCCGGAAATAGCCGCCACACGCACATCCAGCGATTCTTCAATCAGCGCAAACATGCGCAGAGGCAGTACCGTGGTTTTAGCGTCCGCAAGGAACAGCGAAACCGACACGTTGTCGAGCGACTGGATAAACACCAGAAACGCGCCGGCCAGTATCCCCGGCAGCAACAGCGGTAACGTGACGCGGCGCAGCGTCATAAACCAGCTGGCGCCCATGGTGGTAGAGGCTTCTGCCAGCGAAGGGTTGATTCCCTGCGCAACTACCGACGCCGCGCGGTACATCAGCGGGCCAAATACCACTACATGCCCGATCACCGTAAGCCACAGCGACGGCTGAAAGCCGATGAAGTTCGCCACAATCAGCGCCGCCAGCCCGTAAACCAGACTCGGCAATACCAGTGGCGCGAGCAGCAGCGGCTCGATAGTGCTGACGCTGCGGCGCTTCATACGGGTCATGCCGATAGTGGCGGGAACCGCGAACAGCAAGGCACCAAGCACGGCCAGACCGGCGATTTTCAGCGAGTTCCACGCAGCGGTCTGCTCTGTGGCAGAACGCACCGGATCCAGCAACGCTTCGTACCAGCGCAATGAAAAGCCCTGCGGCGGGTATTTCAGCGTCTGGCCGGAGGTAAACGACATCATCAGCGCGATGACAATCGGTGCCACCAGATAGATGACGCACAGCGTGCCGAAGCCATACACGAACAGTTTGTAGAGCAGCGCCGGAAGCGGATTTTCTCGTGTTTTAAGCATGACCGACCAGTCTCCTGTGGCGTGAAATCATGGTGAGCGCCACCAGCAGGCAGCCCGTGGAGAGCAACAGAACCACGGCGATGGCCGAGGCCAGCGGCCAGTCGAACAGCGTACCGACTTCACGGTAAATCAGCTGCGGGACGTATACATTTCGCGCGCCGCCGATCACTGCCTGAGTGACGAAAGAGCTGCTGGTGCTGGCAAAAACCAGGATCCAGCCCGCCAGCAGACCCGGCAACATCAGCGGCAGCAGCACGGTCACCAGAATGCGCCACGGCCCGGCACCTGATACCTGCGCCGCTTCGGTAAGCTGATACGGCGTGCGGGAGAGAATGGCAATCAGCGGCAAAATGATCAGTGGCAGATCAATCTGACACATCGCCATTACCAGCCCGAGTTCGGTAAACATCAGACTGACCGGCATACCGGTAATGCCCATCGCCATCAGCGCCTCGCTGATCGGCCCCTGACGCCCGAGGATCACAATCCAGGCAAACGTGCGCACCACGTTGCTGGTCAGCATCGGAATGAGGGTCAGGAAAATCAGGATCTGCCGCAGATTGCGTCCGCCATGCCAGTAAAGCAGGGCAATCGGAATGCCCAGCAGAGTGGTGCCGATAACCGTTTCGATACCGAGCCGCGCAGTGTTGACCAGTACGCGGAAATTAAACGCATCCCCGAAGAAACGGGCGTAATGATCCAGCGTCATTCCGCCGTTGCCGGTAAAACTGAAACCGACCAGCACGGCGAGTGGCGTCGCGAAAAATGCCACGGAAAGCAATAACATCGGTACGACGTAAGGGAAGCCGCTCTGCTTCATCATTCCACCTCAGCCTGCAACCAGTGTGTCGAACTGGCGGATCCAGTCATCACGGTTCTTGTTAATTTCTGCCCAGTCCGGATAGACCAGGGTTTTAAGCTGTTCGCGGGTGACATAGGCGGAAATCGCCGGGGTCAGTGCCACGTTTTTGTTGGTCGGGAACATCTCGGTCGGCGGCTGTTCCAGTTGCTGCTGTGCAGACTGGGAAATGGCGGCATCCATATAGGCGTAGGCGGCGTCGAGATTTTTGCTGCCTTTGGTCAGATGAATATTGACCGGCGCGGCCGGAGAGCCGGTTTCCGGATGCACGAATTCCGCATTGAGGCCGAGGCTTTTCAGGCGCGCCACGTTGCTGGTGCTGCACATAAACACCGCGATTTCGCCCTGCTGGAACAGCGTCATCTGATGGTTTGTGCTGTCCACCACGCCTTTGAGTTGCTCAGGATGTTCCTTGAAAAGCTTAAACACGGCGGCCATATCCGCAGGTCCTTTGCCGTAAATTTTGGCGATTTCGGTGTAGGCCATCACGGCGGTATTCGAGGCAAAACCGGTCCAGGACACCAGCCCTTTGTAAGCCGGATTTTCAAACAAATCGCGATACCCTTTTGGTCGCGGCACCAGATCCGGGTTATAGGCGATACCGTTCACTTCCACGGTTACGGTCGGGCCGTATTCGCCCTGGAAGGACGGATCGAGCAGGTCCCAGTTTTTCAGTCTGGACGGGTCAATTTTCTGGATAAGATCGTTCTGAACCGCAATCGTCATTTGCCCCGGTGACATCAGCAAGGTGTCATAAGGCGGATTACCGGGGCTGGCCATGATTTTAGCCAGCTGATCCTGTGCCATGGCAGGTGCGATGGTCAGGTCAAAGCCTTGTTTTTTCAGCACCGGTGTAAGAACGTTGCGATAGGCATCTTCCCAGTTTCCGGGGAAGGTGGCCGCGACTGCACTGCCGCCGGTAGCTGCACTCGCAGCACGTAACGGAAAAGGCAGCATTGTGGAGGCTGCAACACCTGCCATGAGATAACCGAACCGGCGACGACTGATTTCAAAGTCTTTCATAAAGCTCACCTCTGTTTATTCACTGATGAATTCCGGTTCAGCCGGAAAGGCATGACACCTTGCGGTATCGATTTCTGCGAAAAGTTGTGACCCTGGTTCAGGGATGAACGTCGACGGACCTCTGACTTCGGACGCGCGCAGGCTGGTTCCGTCTTCCAGAATCAGGTCGTGAACCAGCGAGGGGCCGAGCGGCACCGAGACGGTCATCCGTGCGGGTTGGGTGTTTTCACCCGGCAGCGCGGATAAACGCACTTCTTCCGGACGGAAGGTAATGGTGACACGAGAACCCAGAGTGAAATTCAGACGGCGCGGCAGGCGAAGCTGCCGGTTATCCGCCAGGCCGATGACGGTGGTGTCAAGTTCAAAACGCAGCACCGTACCGTGCAGCAAATTGGCCTGCCCGATGAAAGTGTTCACGAACAGTGTCTTCGGACGGTCATACACGGTCATCGGCGTATCAATTTGTTCGACGTTGCCTTTGTTCATCAGCACCAGACGGTTTGCCAGACTTTGCGCTTCTTCCTGATCGTGAGTGACGATCAACGTGGTGATGCCGAGCGTTTTTTGCAGATGCAACAGCTCCACCTGAAGATCGAAACGCAATGCACGATCCAGCGCGCCAAACGGCTCATCGAGCAGCAGAAGTGAAGGACGACCGGCGATAGCACGGGCGACGGCGACACGCTGTTGCTGTCCGCCGGATAGTTCGCGCGGCAGCCGGTTGCCGAAATCATTCAGCCTGACCAGTGACAGCATTTCTTCCACACGCTGCTTACGGGCGGCACGGGAAATCCGCTGACAGGCCAGCGGATAGGCGATGTTCTCGGCAACAGTCAGGTGCGGGAATAACGCATAGTTCTGGAACACCATACCGATCCCCCGGCCTCTGGCTGACACATCGGCCAGATCCTGATCACCGAGCACGATCTTGCCGTTCTTCGGCTGGATCAGACCGGCGATAGCCCGCAGCACGGTGGATTTGCCACAGCCACTCGGCCCCAGCAACGCCACAATCTCGCCTGCTTCTATTGAAAATGACACATCACTGATGGCGTTCTTTCCACCGTAACTGTGAGTCAGGCCGTGAACGTTCAGGCGTTTGCTTTCAGTGGTGTTTTGCATGTCTGGCATATGGCTTCCCGGATCTGAGTCGTGTGCTTGAAAAAGAAATAGCAAACGGCGTGCCAGAATCGAATGCGCCCATGAGGTTAAAATTCAACCCATTGAAAAACAGACGTTAAATAGCAATTTAGACTTGCGCATGCAGATGTTTATAAAAATAAAGCGTGATATTCGTATGTTTAATCACCCTGCTGTTATGCCATGATGGTGCATTGTGTTAACTATTTTGGTGCGAATGTTGTTATTTTAATTCGCAATAACTTTCGAAAGTGGTTGCGAATATATAGAGTTGATTTTAAATGTCTGATATTTCAGATTGTTTAGGCTTGCCCCGCCGTGATCCTCTGTCATGGCATGTGATTTGCACTGTCTACGATGAATCTTTAATTCCTCTTTTGGCAGCCACAAGCTGCGGAGTCATTTATGAAATTAGGCATTGACGGACAGAAACTCCCTGAAGTTAAGAAACGCGGACCGCTGGGCAGCCTCGACCATGTCAGGGAACTGGGTCTGGAAGGGATATTTTTCAGTACCGTACTGGATATGAGCCCGACGCTGGATGCGGGAATGCTGCGGGAAATCCGGGCTAAAGCGGACGAATTAGGTCTTTATCTGGAAAGTGGTCTGGGGAAAATCAATCCTTATTGCAGCGCAGAAGCCCCGGAATTACGGGCGATTGGCGATGGCGACATTATTGCGGGTTTCACACGAATGATCGAAGCCAGCGCAGCGATAGGTTGCCGCGAGATGTGGGTATCACCCGGTAATTTTAAAGGCGAGTATCGCGGACGTCTGGCAGTCGATCGTTTTCGAACCGATGTCACCTGGGACGAACAGTTGCAGGCTATGGGCAACGTGCTGCAAAAACTGGCGCCGGTGGCGCGCGCGCATGGCGTACATATGAATATTGAGACGCATGACGAAATCACGTCTTTTGAAATCCTGCGTCTGATTGAAAGAGTGGGTGAAGACTGTGTCGGCGCGGTGCTGGATACCGCCAATATGTTGCAGCGCGGCGAGCATCCGGTGATGGCGGCGCAGCGGCTGGCGCCTTATATCCGGCAGACGCACATTAAAGATGCCTGGGTCGGTCGCGCGCCCGGCGGTCTGGATTTCCAGCCCCGAGCCTGCGGTCAGGGTGTGGTGGATTTTGCGGCGATTTTACCGATACTCGCTAAGGCCAATCCTGACCTGAATCTGTCGCTGGAAATTAATCAGTCAACCGGCGACAAACGCCGCCAGCCTAATCCGCGCCAGTGTATTCAGATTGATGATCCGATCTGGCGTGCCGGTCATCCGGATCTGAATACGACGGAGCTTGAACTCTATTTTGCCATGCTTGATGAAGGCGAAAAGCGCGTTGCTTCAGGTGAAATCCCGGACTGGGAAGGATTTGAAAGTGCGCAGTACGGTTATCCGACCTATGAAAATCAGTCTTACGGCTTTGATGCTGCGACGCGGTTTATTCAGGACTCTGCACGCCATATCCGCGCTATCTGCGAACAGAAAGGCATAATATTAGCCTGAAGCCTGGGGATTAAGAGGTTCTGTGCAAATATTGCCACAAGCTTATTCAACATTTGCGCAGAAACATTCTTAACGAGATACTTAAACCCGCAATGACCGGAGCGCCTTTGTCCGGCATAAGATATGACTGAGCGTAAATCTGGAGACAACAATGAAGAAAACGCGCGCGCAAAGCGCCAGGACAGCGCCGGTCGCGGCCAGTGCGGCCGATAATAACGACGATGTTTCCGAGCGGATCCGTGCCACGCTGGCGGCGGCGATTGGTGAAGGTGCGTTAAAACCGGGCACCAAAATTCTCGAAGAGGCGATTGCCGAACATTTTGGTGTCAGCCGCACGGTGGTGCGTGGCGCGCTGGGCGTACTGGAAAGCGACCATCTGCTTGAGCGCAAAAGAAATCGTGGCACGTTTGTCGCAGAACCCGGTATTGAGCAGGCCAGAAACCTGTTTGAAGCACGGCGTAAAATCGAAGCCCTGCTGCTGGAGCTGGTGGTGGAAAGGGCGACTTCCGAACAGCTGGAAGCACTGGAAAAGCTGGCGGATGAGGAAGAGCACATCCATCATCATGGCGATGAAAAATCGAAAACCGTGCTTTCCGGCAAATTCCACATCGTGCTGGCGGAAATCGCCGGGAATCCTGTGCTGACCGAAATGCTGGCGAAGATTGTCGCGCGGCTCTCGCTGGTGATGTCTTTGTATGAAGAAGAGCATAAGGACGATTGCGGTGCGGATCATCACCGAATGATTGTGGCGGCCATCAAAGAGAAAGACCTGACCAAAGCGCAGCAGCTGATGGACCACCATCTTGCCGACATCGAAGGGCGCGTGCGCTTAACCGAAGGCCACGGCGACCGGCATACGTTTCTGTCTGTTCTGGAAAATTTCTCGTGATGAAACCGTCCGCTTAGCGGCATTCATTCCGGCAGCATTCTTCAACTTTACTAATCTATTACAGGTAGCCCTGTCGGCTGTCGCGCCATTTCTGGCGCTGACAGCTTTGGATTAGTCAAAGGAGAAGGACATGCAAACGCATTCGAATTCGACGCGCCGTGGAATTGCCACGGCGTTGTACGAACTGTTAAACCCCATTCCTCTTGGTTTTTTTGTCGCCGCCTGGATTTTCGACATTCTCTATATGAAAACCTTTATCACCATGTGGACCGATGCGGCGAACTGGTTGATTGTACTGGGGCTTTTCATCGCTGTTATTCCTCGTCTTATCAATCTGGTCCAGGTCTGGACAGGTCCTGAATCTATCGCTGACAGCGCGCGTAAACTGCACTTTTGGCTGAACCTGCTGGCAATCGTGCTGGCGATTTTCAATGCCTTTATTCACAGCCGTGATGCTTATGCGGTTGTCCCGGCGGGCGTCATTCTTTCGACGCTGGTGGTGGTGCTTTTGCTTCTGGCCAATGTCCAGCTGGCATTACGCCTTCCGGTTGCAGGAGGGGCGATACGATGAAAAATTATCAACGTTTATTGTCCGCCTGTGTGCTTGCCGGGCTGCTCAGCAGCTGTGATAACAGTTCGCAAATTGATCCGAAAAAACAAACCGGGGCAGATCCTGAACTGCCAAAAGCGCAGAATTTCCTGATGCCGCCAATGAAAGTGCCGGAAGGTATTCCCTGGAAAAGCGGCGAAATGCCGAAAGTTGCCGACGGACTGAAAATCGAGAAAATCGCTGAAGGGTTGAAACATCCCCGTCAGGTTTACGTGCTGCCCAATAACGATGTGCTGGTGGCGGAATCGAATGGTCCGGCCAAAAAACTCATCTTCCGTCCGAAAGAGCTGATTATGGGCATGGTGCAGAAGTCTTCAGGTAAAGGCGGCGAGGGCGGCAACCGCATTACGTTGCTGCGTAATACCGGCGGCAAATGGGAGAAACATACGTTTATCGCACAGGTAAACTCTCCCTTTGGCATTCAGCTGACCGGAAACACGCTGTGGATTGCGAGCGCCGACAGCCTGATAAAATATCCCTATCAGACAGGTGAAACAGAGATTACCGCGCCTGGTGAAGTGGTGACGCAGTTGCCGGGCGGTCCGATTAACCATCACTGGACGAAATCCCTGCTGGCCAGTCCGGATGGCAGCAAACTGTACGTCGGCGTCGGTTCGAACAGTAATATCACCGAGAATGGCATCGGGGCAGAAGACCGGCGTGCGGCGATACTGGAAGTGGATGCTGCAACCGGGGCCAGCCGCATTTTTGCCAGCGGATTACGCAATCCGACCGGCCTGCAATGGGAACCGCAGAGTGGGAAACTCTGGGCGGTGGTGAATGAGCGCGATGAAATTGGCTCTGATCTGGTACCGGATTACATGACGTCGGTACAGGAGCACGGTTTCTACGGCTGGCCATACAGTTATTACGGCCAGCACGTTGATGAACGGGTCAAACCTCCGCGTCCGGATCTGGTAGAGAAAGCGATCAAGCCTGATTATGCCATCAGCTCACACGTCGCGCCCCTTGGATTGCTGTTCTATACCGGCGAAAACATGCCGCAATATCGCGATGGTGCCTTCGTCAGCGAGCACGGCAGCTGGAACCGTAAACCGCTGAACGGCTATCAGGTGATGTGGGTGAAATTCGAAAAGGGTAAACCGGTGGGGCTGCCGCAACCTGTGGTGACGGGTTTCCTGACTGACGATCAAAAACAAGTTCGCGGTCTTCCTGTCGGGCTGGCGATGGACAAACAGGGCGGCGTACTGATCGCCGACGATGCGGGCAACGTCGTCTGGCGGGTAAGTAAGGCGCAGTAACATCCTGCTCAGGAATGCGGGCAGGAAGCCTGCATTCCTTCATCCAAACTTCCCATTCTCCCTAAACTCAAATTAATAATTTGTTACGCAATAAAAATGAACCTTCTCGCGACAATACCAATGCTAATAATTACTATTCCCGTTCTCATTGCGATCTGTTCTTGTAAAAATAAAAAATAGAAACAGCGTCGCGTCATCAAAAAATTCTACGAGAATGCGTTATGTCCTTTACTGGCAGGGGAAAAGTCGCGGAGTTTTGCGCACCGGATATAAGAAAAGTCTTTACCGTTTCATCACTGGCGCTGGCTATTGTTGTGGCGATCAATCCCGTCTGGGCGGCTGAAACCAGCAGCACGGCTAATGCTGCAACGTCAGGTGACTCGCAGGATATGGTGATCGAAGGCTCACCGACCGTCGCCGGCAGTGACGCGCAGGATTACGCGGTTAAAACGACGACCGCCGGCACCAAAATGAACCTGACCCCGCGCGATATTCCGCAATCGGTCAGCGTGATCACCCGTCAGCGTATGCAGGATCAGAACCTGCAATCGGTCGGCGATGTGCTCGACAACACCACGGGCATCTCCACGGAAGTGATCGACAGCGAACGCGTGTCCTATTTCTCCCGTGGCTTTTACATCAACAATTACACCTATGACGATATTCCTTCGTCCGTCAGCGACACCTGGAACTTTGGCGATGCAGCTGAAGACACGGCGATTTATGACCGTATCGAAGTGGTGCGTGGCGCAACCGGTCTGATGACCGGCGCAGGTAATCCGGCAGCGTCGGTGAACATGGTGCGTAAGCACGCCGACAGCAAAGAATTTACCGGTAATATCAGCGCCAGTTATGGCAGCTGGAACAAGCAACGTTATGTGCTGGATGCTTCCGGCCCGCTGAATCAGGAAGGTTCAGTGCGCGGACGGGTCGTGGCGGGCTATCAGGATCAGGACAGCTGGCTGGATCGTTATCACAAGCGTAAAAAATTCCTCTACGGCGTGATCGATGCCGATGTCACTGACAACACCACGGTATCTCTGGGGTACGATTATCAGGAAACCAACACCGGCAATCCGACCTGGGGCGGTTTGCCGACCTGGTATACGGACGGTTCGCGTACGCATTATGACCGCAGCACTAATACCTCCGCTGACTGGACAAATTACGCCATTCAGTCGCGTAAAGTGTTCGCCAACGTGAAACACGATTTTGATAACGGCTGGACATGGCGGGTTAACGGCACGCATGGCGAGCAAACCTTCAATGATAAGCTGCTGTATCTGATGGATTTCCCGGATCACACCACTGGCGAAGGGCTGAGCGGTTTTGGCAGTAAAGACCGTGGCACGCGCAAAGTGGATTCGGTGGATACCTATGCCACCGGGCCGTTTGAACTGTTTGGTCGTCAGCATCAGATGGTTGCTGGTCTCAGCTATAGCCGCCAGCATAACCAGACTTACAGTGCGGATGGATCCATTGACAGCGACGCCATTGGCAGCTTTGGCAATAGCTGGGACGGCAGCGTCAGCGAGCCGGAGTGGGGCGACTGGTACCTGAACGCCGACGATGTGGTTCGTCAGAAAGCGGGCTATTTCGCCACACGCTTTTCGCTGGCTGATCCGCTTTCACTGATCGTCGGTGCGCGTTACACCGAATGGACCAGCAATGGCAGCAGCGGCAACATGCAGAAGAACAACATAACGCCATACGGCGGGCTGGTGTATGACATCAATGACACCTGGTCGGCCTACGCCAGCTACACCTCAATCTTCCGGCCGCAGACAGACCGCGATATCAACGGGCATTATCTGTCACCGACTACAGGTAAAAACTACGAAACTGGCCTGAAATCGGCGTGGATGGACGGTCGTCTTAACGCCTCGCTGGCGGTGTTCCGCATTGAACAGGATAATGTCGCGCAGGCCGATGGCAGCAATTACGTCAACGGTTCCAGCGAGCAGGCGTACGTCGCGGCAAATGGCACAGTGAGCAAAGGGGCGGAGTTTGAGCTGAGCGGCGCTGTCACCGACAATCTGCAAATGACCTTCGGTGCGACGCGTTATGTGGCGAAAGACGATACCGGCAGCCGCCTGAACAGCAACATGCCACAGACCCAGCTGAAACTGTTCAGCCGTTACCAGTTGCCGATGATGCCTGATCTGACGGTCGGCGGCGGCGTTAACTGGCAAAACCGCACCTTCCAGGATGCAACCGGGCCAGACGGCGAGACCCATCGTGTATCGCAGGGCAGCACGGCGATTGTCGATCTGTTCACCCGTTATCAGGTGACAAAACAGTTGTCGGTTCAGGCCAACATCAACAACCTGTTTGACCGCACCTATTACTCGTGGCTCAGTGATTACGCTGTTTACGGCGAACCGCGCAGTGTGTCGGTCAGCGCGAATTATGCGTTCTGATGTGATGCGATAAAGACTATCAGGGCAGCATCGGGATTTCCGGCGCTGCCTTTTTTATGCCTGGTTCAGGTAAAACGTCGGATTTTTGTACAGGGGATGTGAAGGATGCGAGACTTATTACAACTCAGTCAGACGCTGAACGTTCAGGCTTTCCAGTTTACCGTTCAGGATATCGAGAAAATCATCGTGGTAAGGCATTGCCACGTGTTTTTTCAAATCTTCTTCAGACTTCCAGCGTTCAATAAAGACGAATGAGACTTTGCCTTTATTTTCGAGGTTACGCACATCGGGTACAGCATGACTTTCATGCAGATCATATTGCAGGCATCCTGCTTCTTGATGAGTTGGAGAAACCATTGCCAATGCGGCATCTCTTACCGTTTCGATGAATTCGGGCAAAGGGGTCAGTGTGGCAACAATTTTTACTTCGCTCATAGGGAGGCCTTTGGTTGTCAGTTATTTATACTGGATTTACACAATCCGGATGCGGATTATTCAAGGTAGTTATGAATTGGGCATTGTGCCAGCCAATATGACAGAATCAATACTGAATGAGTCAACATGCGACGGGGGGATGGGGTATGAATGATGAACGCATTGATCAATGCATTCAATTTAACATAATCATGATTATGCGCACCGAGTGTGTAAGTCCCATTTGATAATGTCACTTTGGAGATGCGGAGATTTCCCGAAATCCCGGTAGATAAAGTCCTGACTATACTTACCCAATCCGACTCCGATGCGTTTTCCGGATTGTCGTATCCGTTTAGTCCGCGCTGTTATCTGGAGCCATGAGCATGACGGAAATCGGATTTGCTTTGATGGTGTTTACCCTGCTGCTGGCCGCCACAATGGTCGGAATGATTGTCAGGCCATTATTGCCTGAAGAACATAAGGCGCATGAAACCGTGCAACTGATGCAGCTGGTCATTGGTATGCTGCTGACGTTCGCCGCGCTGGTTCTCAGTCTGATGACGGCGTCCGCGAAAAGCAACTTCGATACACTGACCAATGATTTTCGCAATTACGCCGCCGATCTCATTCAGCTCGATGTCACGCTACGCGATTATGGCCCGGAGACTGACAGCGCACGTTTAAACCTTCGGCTTTACACGGCGGCTGCCATTGCCAGTACCTGGCCCGCCGACGCAAAACCAGCTGACACTGCTGTGCAGAAAACAGCACGGCCTGAAAATATACAGGACCGGTTAGAGGATTATCGTCTTGGCGAAATGCTCAATTCAACTCAGCGGCAAGTGCGCGAGTTACCGGCGCAGGACCCGTTGCAGAAAAGAGTCATGGAAGTGGCACTCAGTCAGTTTGACAGGCTGATCCAGGCTCGCTGGAAGCTGATTGAAGTCTCGCACAGCTCTATGTCACAGCCCTTTTTTGCCATGCTAACGTTCTGGCTGATGATCATCTTTCTAAGCTTTGGTCTGATTGCCCCGCGTAATGCGCTGGCGATTGTCACCATCACCCTTGGCGCGCTGTCCATCGCTTCCGCTATTTACGTGATTGTCGATCTGGATTCACCTTTTACCGGTCCGATCATGATTTCCAGCCAGCCCATGCAGGAAGCTTTGCAGCATTTAAGCCGCTGAAAATCAGATTTTTTCCTGATTAACCCGTTCGGACAGTTCCTGATGGCTTTCTTTCCTTTCGCTGTAGCGGTCGGCCAGATAAGCGGAATGCCCTTTCAGAAGCAATGTGATTTTGAACAACTCCTCGGTGACATCCACAATCCGGTCGTACCAGGCCGAAGGTTTCATGCGCCCTTCATCGTCAAATTCCTGCCATGCCTTGGGCACTGATGACTGATTGGGAATAGTGAACATCCGCATCCAGCGGCCCAGTATCCGCATCTGATTTACCGTATTAAATGATTGCGACCCGCCGCTTACCTGCATCACCGCCAGCGTCTTGCCCTGCGACGGTCGCACCGCGCCATCACTTAGCGGTATCCAGTCGATCTGCGCTTTCATCACTGAACTCATGGCGCCGTGTCTTTCCGGAGAACTCCAGACCATTCCGTCACACCACCGGACCAGCTCGCGAAGTTCGAGCACTTTCGGATGGGTATCCGGCGCATCATCCGGCAGCGGCAAACCTGAAGGATTAAAGATTTTCACTTCTGCTCTCATTTCTTCCAGCAACCGCCCCGTCTCTTCAGCGGCAAAACGGCTGTAAGAACGCTCCCGTACAGAGCCGTAGAGGATGAGAATGCGTGGCATAGCTGCATCGCCACTCTGAAGTTTGCTGGCAATAGCCTCATCAAAGTATTGCCGTTCGATTGCAGGACACTGCGTCATAAAAATTCTCTATGGAGTAAGTTATGCTTTAAAACTTAATACATATGAAATAGCATATATGTGAATATTTCAAACTGAGGTTTTCCATGCTTCAGCCTGTCCAGCTTTTTAAACTGCTCTCCGATGAAACCCGCTCGGCCATTGTGATGCTTCTGCGCGAATCAGGTGAGCTGTGTGTCTGTGATATTTGCGCAGCAACGGCGGAGTCTCAGCCGAAAATCTCCCGGCATATGGCGATGTTGCGAGAGTCCGGGATGGTTATTGATCGCCGGGAAGGAAAATGGGTGCATTACCGGTTGTCCCCCCATATGCCTGCCTGGGCTGCAGCCATTATTGATTCAGCGTGGAATTGTGAAAGAGAGAATGTGCGCAAAAAGCTCAACAACACATCGCCCACTTCTTGTTAAAACATGTATTCACATTCACCATAGTGAATGTGTCAGGGGTTTCTGATGTTACTGGCTGGTGCTATTTTTGTATTCACCCTCATTCTGGTTATCTGGCAACCAAGGGGACTGGGAATTGGCTGGAGCGCTGCGCTGGGCGCCGGTCTGGCTTTGCTGACAGGTGTCGTTCACCCTGCCGATATTCCGGTGGTATGGCAGATTGTCTGGAACGCGACCGCAACCTTTATTGCCGTGATCATCATCAGTCTGTTGCTCGATGAGTCAGGTTTTTTTGAGTGGGCCGCACTGCATGTCGCCCGCTGGGGCAATGGCCGGGGACGGTTGCTCTTTACCTGGATTATCCTGCTGGGCGCGATGGTCGCTGCACTGTTTGCTAACGATGGTGCCGCGCTTATTCTGACCCCCATCGTCATTGCGATGCTGCTGGCACTCGGATTCAGTCAGCGGGCAACGTTAGCGTTTGTCATGGCCGCAGGGTTTATTGCCGATACTGCCAGCTTGCCGCTGATTGTCTCGAATCTCGTCAATATCGTCTCGGCGGATTTCTTTCAGCTCGGATTTACTGAATATGCCGCCGTAATGGTGCCGGTCAATCTGGCGTCTGTTGCGACAACGCTGCTCATGCTCCACCTGTTTTTCCGCAAAGACATTCCTGTTGTTTACGATGTCACGCTGTTAAAAAAGCCGAAAGCCGCTATCCGTGATGCCGGAACCTTTAAAACCGGCTGGCTGGTTCTGGTTTTGCTTCTGGTGGGATTCTTTGCCCTGGAGCCGCTGGGGGTGCCAGTCAGCCTGGTCGCTGCCGCGGGTGCCCTGCTTCTGCTGGCTGTTGCGAAGAGAGGTCATGCCATTAACACTGGCAAAGTGTTGCGTGGCGCGCCGTGGCAAATCGTTATCTTCTCGCTGGGAATGTATCTGGTGGTCTACGGGCTACGCAACGCCGGGCTGACCCACTATCTTTCCTCCCTGTTAAATCATCTCTCAGATCAGGGTTTGTGGGTCGCCACTCTGGGAACGGGTTTCCTCACGGCTTTCCTGTCGTCAGTGATGAACAACATGCCTACCGTTCTTATCGGCGCGCTGTCTGTTGATGGCAGTACCGCGACCGGTGTTATCAGAGAAGCGCTGATATACGCCAATGTGATCGGCAGCGATCTGGGGCCAAAAATCACGCCCATTGGCAGTCTGGCAACGTTGCTGTGGCTGCACGTTTTGTCGCAGAAAAATATCAAAATCACCTGGGGATATTACTTGCGGGTGGGCATGGTGATGACTATTCCGGTGCTGTTCGTTACGCTTGCCGCGTTGGCGTTGCGGCTATCTTTCACTTTCTAATGAGATACCCTATGAGCATGATCACTATCTATCACAACCCGGCATGCGGTACGTCTCGTAATACGCTGGAAATGATCCGCAACAGCGGCACTGAACCCACCGTTATTCTGTATCTGGAAACGCCGCCATCCCGTGAGGAACTGGCTACGTTGCTTGCAGATATGGGTATTACCCCGCGGCAGTTGCTGCGTAAGAACGTTGAGCCTTATGAGCAACTCGGACTGGCTGAGGATGCCTTCACCGGCGATCAGCTGATGAGTTTTATGTTGCAGCATCCCATTCTGATCAATCGTCCGATCGTGGTGACACCGCTGGGAACCCGACTGTGCCGCCCGTCTGAAGTGGTGCTGGACATTTTGCCTGATACACAACGCGGCGCGTTTACCAAAGAAGACGGTGAACAGGTTGTGAATGGTCAGGGTAAAAAGATTAAATAACCGGTTACGGCAATGGTTCAGCTTTTCATGTTTGCCATCATTTTGAGGGGAGGCACATTGCCTCCCCTTCCTTCTACGCCTTCACCAGCGCACGTGTTTTATCAAGCAGGAACGGGCGCAGATAACCCACGGTGTTCGACAGCAAAATCACATCGTCAGAAACCTGAATGTTCAGCACGTCCGCCAGATATTTTTTGCGCGCCACCATCCGTTGCCAGACCTGCGGATACTGACTTTCCAGTTCGCGGCGCAACGCTTCATCCGCCAGCGCAACGGTATCTTCAATGCTGCTGCCTCCGTAACCCGGCAGCGAGGGAATAATATCTATCTGGAACAGCATTCCGCTCGCCAGCGGCACGTTAGAATCCGGATAAACCGGTGAGCACAGCCATTCCTCATCGGCCACCAGATGCCCCGGATTGAGATGCCAGTTCCAGGTTTTCTGCTCAAGCGTTTTTTCCACCAGGCGGTATACATCGCCACCGCGCATACCGATATGCAGATTCTCCAGCCAGGTGACCACCGTATGATAATAAGGGATCGCCAGACGCGGCAGCCAGTCAGCGACGTCATGCGGCAACTCTTCCTCACTGGCAACGACGTACGCGGCACGACTCGATAATCCCCCTTTATAGCCGACGGTCAGTGAAAATTTATCACCGTGACGGATGATTTTGTCCGAGGGATAAAGATTCGCATGAGCAAACCGGTCGCCGGTCGCGGCGATCATGATGACATTGTTTTGCTGACCGTCGCCTGCCAGCAACTGACCGATTTCCTTCTCAGATTTACCGGGATCAATCGCGTCAAGTGCGGCCATCAGGCTGGATGACGCCAGATTTGCACCGTACTCATAAAATGCAACTTCATTGGCATTATTAATGCACCGTGCGCCATTTTCCGGCGCGATAAACAGGCCGGTGGCATTCACCACATTCTCTTTTCCACCGGCAGCACTGCGCACCGCATCCAGAATAAACGCCGGAATATCAAAGCTGTATTGATCTGTTTGCGGATCGATACGGAACAATTTCCAGCCCGCGACGCCGGTGGTTTGTGACGCTGTCACGCCCGCCGTTGCCAGCAGATTTTGCAGCGGCTGATGATGTTTCATCGGCTGATTGGGCAGGGAAAACACCGGCGCGTGCAGACAAGCTCCTCCGTTGCGGGCATGCGGCACCAGTTTGAGATTCTCGTTACCCATTATGTAGGTCAGTTTGCCGTCACTGCTTACCACCAGCAAAGCTTCTTCAAAACGCGGGATAAAACCGGAAAGGTATTCGAAATTGCCGCCGTGTTCTTTATCGGCGTAAATCACCAGCGACGATAAGCCTTGTTGCTGCATGGCGCTCAGAACATTGTTCAGGCGGGCTTTCATGGTTTCATCAGACAGCACCGGCGTGGGCACCTTAGGGTAAGTGGCCGGTGCCGGGACAGTGGCCAGTGTGTAGGCAGTATCAGAATTCATTGCGTTTCCTTATGCGTAGAAATCATTATCAGGAGTCAGATTCAGAAATGTTGGGTTCATAAATAACGTAGCCCGCCACGCCGCCCTTCCCGCCGTCTTTCGGATGATTGATGCCATCGCTGACCGGGATAGGTGAGAAATCGAAGGGCGATACACCTTCGATGCAGGCGACATTGACGCCATAAAATTCGGGATTGGAGCGACGCTGATGGAAGGTATAAATACCGCAAACCGAACAGAAGAAATGCGCGGCCTCACCGCTGTTAAAGCGATATTCCGTCAGCTTATCCGTGCCTTGCGTGATTTCAACTTCACCGGCAGTGGCGACGACCGCGCCACGCATACGGCAAAATGAACAGTTACAGCGCAGCACGCCGTTAAAACCGTCGGTCAGTGCGACCTTGAACGTGACGGCACCACAATGGCATTGAGCGGACAATTTATCTGGCATAGCAATCTCCCTCTTTGGAATGAGCGGTCGGGTTGGCCGAGAAAATGTTGTACCAAATTTCGCCGCTGATTACAGCTTTCCCTTAAAAAGCCCATTTTTTAGCCGTAAAACATTCACGCCCGCTATCAATTTCTCGTTTTGAGATCTCATACCAACTTTCTGTCACCTATTTTGTTTTACTACCCGATGTTAGGAAATGTTACGGAAATGATTCCGTAATGAAAATAAAATAGCTGCACGTAAGGAAGCTAACATGAAAAGACTGACCACTTTTTGCCTCGCGGGACTTGTATCATTTAATGCGTTTGCCCTGACCGGCAACGATGCCACCACCAAACCGGATCTCTACTATTTAAAGAATGACCAGGCCATCAACAGCCTGACTTTGCTGCCACCGCCACCGGCTGTGGGCAGCATTGCGTTCCTCAATGACCAGGCGATGTATGAGCAAGGCCGTCTGCTGCGTTCAACCGAGCGCGGCAAACAGGCTGCTGAAGATGCGAACCTGAGCGGAGGTGGTGTGGCGAATGCCTTCTCCGGTGCGTTTGGATCACCAATCACCGCCAAAGACACGCCGGAACTGCACAAGCTGCTGACCAATATGATTGAAGATGCCGGAGATCTGGCGACGCGTGGCGCGAAAGAGAAGTACATGCGTATCCGCCCGTTTGCCTTCTACGGCGTCCCGACCTGTAACACCACCGAGCAGGATAAGCTTTCGAAGAACGGCTCTTATCCTTCAGGTCATACGTCTATTGGCTGGGCAACGGCGTTAGTGCTGACTGAAATCAACCCGCAACGTCAGGATCAGATCCTGCAGCGTGGTTATGATTTAGGCCAGAGCCGTGTGATTTGCGGATACCACTGGCAGAGTGATGTGGATGCAGCGCGTATCGTCGGTTCTGCGGTTGTAGCAACGCTGCACACCAACGACGCTTTCCAGCAGCAACTGAAGAAAGCTAAAGAAGAGTTCGCGAAACAACACAAATAAGCGTCTTTCAGAAAATTTTTATTTTCAAACATCGCTTATAAAAAACAAAAAAACCGGCCTGATAAGCCGGTTTTTTTACGGAGAGCAGAAAGCGATTCAGGCCGCTTTAACCGCACGCGTCTTTTTAGGAGCTGGCGCTGCTACGGTTTCTTCGGTGTTTTCTTCCGCGGTCTCTTCAGTTTCAGCTTCAGTCACTGCCAGTTCTTCCGTCTGCGCGACAGGGGCTTTCACGGTTTCTTCTTCCGGCAGCTTGCTGGTACGCAGGATGTGCTGGACGGTATCTTTTTGCTCAGCCAGGCGAAGGGCAATGTTTTCTGCCAGCGATTCATCGATCTCCAGTTCGCTCTGCAACAACCAGTCAGTAAAAGCATCTGCCATATCGAGCATTTTGTCGTAAGCGTCCGCTTCTTTCTTATTGGCAAATGTCATTTTTTCTTCACCTTTTCTGACGACAACAAACTTTGTTTCAACAGCCATGATTCGCTCCTTATACTGTAATTATATACAGCATACCAATAATCAATGCAGGATACATCATCCAGCCTGTTTTTTATAGTGCGGCGCAGGCGTGAATTTCTTCCAGATAACCGCTAAGGTAGAAAATAACCCGTTTTATAACGTACTTGTGAGGATTCCGTGACAAATGTGAAAGAAGTCTGCAACTGGAGCAAAGACGCTTACCGGATAACCACCGACATTAGCCAGCTGGATATTCCTGCCGTCCACGCCTATCTGACCCGCTCCAGCTGGGCGCCGGGAATTGACGAGCAGACGGTGCGCGATGGCGCGGAAAACAGCCTCAATTTCAGCTTGTTCGACGATGAAAAACAAATCGGTTACGCACGTTTCATTACTGATTACGCCACCTTTGCCTATCTGTGCGATGTGTATGTGTTAGAGGAATATCAGGGGAAAAATCTGGGAGCATGGCTGATTGAATGTGTTCAGTCGCATCCGGTCACCGCCCGGCTGCGCAGAATGGCGCTGTTTACCTCAACGGCACCCTGGCTGTATGAGAAGTTTGGCTATACGCCGGTGAACGAGCCCAATTACACCTGGGTGATCACCCGTCCGGGGCTTTATCTGAAGAAAGACTGATCAAGGCTAGTGAAGGATTCGAGGGTTTTAGCCAGCATCCGTCATTTCAGTCACCATCCGCACAAAATTATCGCGGATTAAATCCTCTCTGCGCGGATCCCATGCGATCCCGACCTGCCAGCGGGTGGCTTTGCCACTCAGCGGCAGCGTCTTCAGTCCTGGCGGCGCAATATGCATGACACTATTGGGCAGCAGCGCGACACCAACACCGGCGACAACCAGCGCGACAATCGTCTGGATATCTTCGGACTGCTGTACGAAAGGCGTGTGCAACTGGTTTTCATCCAGAAAGCGGTCCGTTTGTGCGTTCAGCCCCCGCCCGCGATCGGGATATAAACGCAGCAGCGGTTTCTGTTTCAGCCAGCCTGCGACCGTCGTTCCGTCGTCAGCAGGCACCACACACACCAGTTCATCTTCAAACAAGGCGTGATAACTCAGCGGAGCAGCCGGTGGCACACGCACAAAACCAATCTGCAATTTCCCGCTTTGCAGCATGTCGTATTGCACGGCAGAAGGCAGATCTTCCAGCGTGATATCCACACCGGGATACGCTGCCCTGAACCTGGCGATGCATTGCGGCGCAAAGGTAAACGCCGACAGGCCGAATCCCGCCGCCAGCAACCCTTCACCGCCCTTTTCCACCTGACCGGCGTGCTGCATAAAGGCCGTCATCTGACGCAGCACCTTCTCCGCTTCGGGCAAAAGTCGTCGCCCTCCCGGCGTAAGCGTGGTGCCATGGCGTCCGCGATCAAACAGCATCACGTTAAGGCGGGATTCCAGCAAACTGATCTGCTTGGTCAGCGCCGGCTGCGAGATAGAAAGCGTGTTAGCCGCCGCTGCATAATTCCCTGCCTGCGCCAGCGTGACGAAAGCCTTGAGCAAACGCGTATTCATTTTGCATTCCATTTGGTTATCAGAACCAGAAAATACTTCATTATAAAGTTATCAGCCGCATTGCTTTAATACCAGCGTGAACCCTAAACCTTAACGTTACGGAGAATGACAATGTCGGCATCGATTAAAACGGCGGTAGTTCAGTTTCAGCATCAGGCCGGAAACAAAAAATATAATCTGATGATGATGGAGGGTTTTATCCAGCAGGCGGCGATTAACGGCGTACAAATTCTGGCGTTCCCGGAAATGTGTATCACCGGCTACTGGCATGTGCCGAAACTGGATAACGACGGTGTGGCGGCGCTGGCCGAATCCGTCGAAACTGGTTCGTCTGTGCGCCTTATCCGCAAACTGGCCGTGAAACATCAGATGCTGATTGGTGCCGGTTTTATTGAACGCGGAGATGACGGTCGTCTTTATAACGCCTATGCCGCCTGTATGCCGGACGGTTCAGTGCATACGCACCGCAAAATGCACGCCTTTGAACATCCTTCCATCAGTTGCGGCGATACCTATACCGTGTTTGATACGCCCTGGGGCGTGAAGGTCGGTATCCTTATCTGCTGGGATAACAATCTGGTGGAAAACGCCCGTGCAACAGCACTGCTGGGGGCAGATATTTTACTGGCACCGCATCAGACCGGTGGCACAAATTCCCGCAGCCCGCACGGCATGAAGCCCGTTGCGCTGGAATTATGGGAGCAGCGCGCCACACGACCGGAGGAAATCACCGAAGCCTTTAAAGGTGCCAGTGGCCGTGAGTGGCTGATGCGCTGGCTGCCGTCGCGGGCGCACGATAACGGCATGTTTATTTTGTTCAGCAATGGTGTGGGTGCAGACGATGATGAAGTCCGCACAGGAAACGCGATGATTATCGACCCGTACGGCCGCATCGTCGAAGAAACCTGGGCGGCGGCAGACGCGATGGTGAGTGCAGAACTGGATCTTTCGCTTATTCCGATGAGTACCGGCAGGCGCTGGATGGCAGGACGTCGTCCGGATCTTTACCGCATTCTGACGGAGCGTCAGGGCTACGAACGTGATGCGATTACGGCGCGTTTTTCCGAAGAGTTACCCGGAATGAAAATACGCTAAAATCGGTGTCCGACGTACAGAAAACCCTGCTCCACCAGGCCTTCGGAAACTGGCTGGTGGAGCAGGGGCAGAGTGGTGATGTGGTTGCGGATCAGTCGTAGTTTTCGCCGTACAAACCAATCAGGCGGCGGACGACGCCGTTGGTCCAGCCGAAGCCGTCCTGAAGCGGATATTCCCCGCCGCCACCTTCGCGCGACGCATTGCCGGAAATGTGATATTTCTCGATAAGTTTATGATGCTGCTGGTAAAACTGATTTACGGTTTTCAGCCAGCTGCGGGCAATCTGGTCGCCGAGTGCGTCGTTGCCATACAGCTTGAAGCCCTGAATTGCCATCCATTGCAGCGGCGCCCAGCCGTTAGGTTTATCCCACTGTTCGCCGGTTTCGTATTCCGTGGTCATCAGTCCGCCGGAGGTCAGCAGGCGCGTTTGCACGGCGTCAGCAATACGAACGGCCTGATGATGCGTGGCCAGACCGACGTACAACGGCACCACGCTGGCGGCTGAGAACAGTGCCAGCTGCTGACGGTGCCAGTCGTAATCGCGGAAGCACCCTTCTGTCTCATCCCACAAATAGCGGTTGATGGCTTCACGGCGGGTTTCAGCTTTCTGGCGGAACTCCGCTTCGGTCGCCCGGTCACTGTTGAGGCCGGAAATATTGGCGATGGCGCTTTCCAGTTTGAATAAAAACGCGTTCAGGTCGATCGGAATAAACTGCGTGGTGCGGATACTGGCCAGCCGGTGACCATCACGCAGCCAGCGCGAGGAATAATCCCAGCCTGATTCCGCACCGGCACGCAGATCGCGGTAAACTTCGTTAGCGGGACGACTGGAGAGTTTCGCGGTTTCCACATCTTCGCGCCAGGATTCATCACGCGGCGTGTCCCTGTCATCCCAGTAACGGTTGAGCAAGGTGCCATCCGGCAGACAAACCACGTGGCGATAAGCCTGATTGGGTGCCAGTGAATCCGCGCCATCCATCCAGAATTCATATTCCATTTTGAGATGATCAAGATAACGACGCGCACCGCGCACACCATCTTCTTCAAACAGTTCGACCATCAGCGCAAAGACCGGCGGCTGCGAACGGCTGAGATAATAGGTGCGGTTACCGTTAGGGATATGCCCGTAAATCTCGATCAACCACGCAAAGTTATCGGCCATGGTGCGCAGCAAATCGTTGCGCCCGCTTTCCGCCAGTCCCAGCATGGTGAAATACGAATCCCAGTAGTAGGTTTCGCCAAAACGCCCGCCCGGCACCACGTAAGCCTGCGGTAGCGGCAGCAGTGACGACCAGGAAACATGGTCTTCCGGCTGGCGCGTCAGCACCGGCCAGAGTTTATCGATGTGCTCTTTCAGCGAATCACCCGGATCAGACACGTATTCGTCACCGTGCGGTTCCGGCAGCCAGAAATGCGCCTCAACAAAGCGTTTCAGATTAAAGCCCGGATGGTTTTTTATCCGGCGGTAGCGCAGCAGGATATCCAGCGGATCCATTTTTGGCGGACAGTCAGGAAAAGTCTTGCTGTCTGCAAAAAGCGATGAGGACTGGACGCTGGTGAACAGTTCCATATAACGGTCGGCAGGCGTCAGCGCATCGGAAGGCGGCAGGCCTTCGATCATCTCCGGTTCCGGCTCGGCGTCCATCATCCGGTCAAGGATCAGCTCAATTGGCTCGAGTTCGCTCAGACGAAACTCTTCGCCTTCCAGTGCTGCGATCTCCTTCGTCTGATGTTTCTCATTTAGCATAAGCGAGCCTTTTGGTTAGAGGACTTAGGTTTCAATAACGATTGCAACAGCGTTTTATTTGCCGCCGTGCAATGTCAGATTGTTCAGATCCTGCAAATAGGTGTCACCCCAGTTTGCAATATCATTTTTAGTCAGCACGGCCATCATGTCGTTATACCGCGCCTGACGTTCGGCCAGCGGCATGGTCAGGGCTTTATCCAGCGCCGCCGCCACGTCATCACGGTCATAAGGATTGACAATCAGCGCCGAGGTGAGTTCATTCGCCGCGCCGGCGAATTGCGAAAGTACCAGTACGCCGGGGTCAGCCGGATCCTGCGCCGCGACATACTCTTTCGCCACCAGATTCATGCCGTCACGCAGCGGCGTCACCAGCCCGACGTCGGTCAGACGGAACAATTTCATCAGCAGACTGCGCTGGAAATGCTGGTTGAGATAGAACAGCGGCGTCTGATTCATGCTGCCGTATTTACCGTTGATGCGTCCGACTTCGGTTTCCAGCTGATGACGCAGTTCCTGATAGGCCTGCACATCGCCACGCGACGTCGGCGCAATCTGGGTATAACGTACTTTGCCGCGATGCTGCGGGAATTTTTCCAGCAACGCTTCAAAGGCCAGAAAACGCTCCGGCAGCCCTTTGGTGTAATCGAGGCGCTCGCAGGAAATAATATTCTGCGCTTCACGCAGTTCACGTTCAATGGCGGCCATTTTTGGCGGCAGAGGCCCTTCCGCCATCTCTTTAATACTTTCTGGCGCAATACTGATCGGATACACGCCGGTGGCAAAGGTATTACCGAAAGCCTGATGGGTGCCAGAACTGGTCTGTTCCAGCGCGGTAAGCTGGCTCAGATTATCGAGAAACGCCTGACGATCGCTTTCGGTCTGGAAACCGAGCAGGTCGTATCCGCTCATCATTTTGATCAGCTCATCATGCGTCGGCACCGCGTTGAAAATCTCCGGCGTCGGGAACGGAATATGCAGGAAGAAACCGATGCGATTTTTCACACCCAGCTTGCGTAATGCGGCAGCAAACGGCAGCAGGTGGTAGTCGTGGATCCACAGAATGTCGTCTTCTTTAATCAGCGGCTGCAATCTTCTCGCCAGCAGATCGTTAACGCGGCAGTAGCCGTCCCAGGCTTCACGCTGGAAATCCACCAGATCGGTGCGGTAATGAAGGGCGGGCCAGAGTACGGCATTGGAAAACTGGCAGTAATACAGGTCGTAATCGTTCTGATCCAGCGGAACAGAAGCGTACGTGATGCCGTCATCTTCAACCAGACTCAGCTCATCTTCGTCATCTTCACCGGAAATTTCGCTGATTTCGCCATTCCAGCCAAACCACAGACCTGAGGTGTTTTTCAGTGCGTCAAGGATCCCAACGGCCAGCCCGCCTGCGGACTTCGACCCGTCAGGAATAGCGATACGGTTAGATACAACAACCAGGCGGCTCATGAGTGTGACTCCTTTGTATGTGTGTTTGTATGAGTAGTAGATGAAGATAATGCGGCGTGACGTTGTAACGTATCCAGCCATTGATAAACATCGCGAACGTGTTTAACACGGTATTTCGCCAGACTGGAACCTTCGCCGACTTTTACGGAAATTCCGTTCAGCGCGTTGACGACTTCAAACCCTTTCTCATCGGTCAGATCGTCGCCGACAAATACCGGCAGGCGTCCGGCAAACGGCGGTTGTTGCATAAAGTCATAAATCGCCGCGCCTTTGTCTTTGCCGCGGGGCTTAATTTCAATTACGCATTTCCCCGGCTGAAGAACCAGCTCCGGGTGTTTTGCTACCACAGATTCTGCCAGTTCGAGCACGTGCTGCTGATGAAGCATGGCCTGACGGTAATGCAGCGCGAAGGCCATCCCTTTCACTTCCAGTAATGTGCCTGGCAGCTTTTCCATACCGGCGGCGAGCGTCTGTTCAACGTCTTTCGCCATCTGCGCCGGTAACGTCACGCGGTGAAACTGCCCTTCGCCGTCACGCATTTCTGCACCGTGCACACCGGCTGCTGGCAGAATTAACGGTGCAACCAGCTGGTCCAGTTGTTCAACCGGCCGGCCTGAAATCAGCGCCAGTGCGCCGGAGGAGGCGGTAAACAACGCCTGTAAATGCTGACGGACATCGGACGGAATCGACACGGCATCGGGCTCATCGCGGATTTCGGCGAGCGTGCCATCGACATCGAAAAAGAAGGCGTATTGTTGACTGTCCGGGTGCGGGAGTAGCGGTGTTTCGGTGGTGTTTTCCTGAATTTCTGAGGTCAAGGTCATTCTCCTGCTGATAAGTTACGACACAACGCGTCATTGCGCTGAAAACCCTCGGGCGTTTTCTTATTTTGTAATAGTTGTATCTGATACCTTGTTCACGATTAACTATTAAGAACTGAACTATTTCACTCTGAACTATTTCACCGCAAGCTATTTCGCGATGAACAATTTCGAATTAACAAATATAGTCTCTTATCAGCGCACCGACGGGATAATCAGATTTATCCACAAGCCCGCCGGTGCAGGGTATTCTCAGAAAATCCCGATAAACGTGACAATGTCACTCATGCGTTTGCCTCGCTTTCATCAGTTACGATTTCGTCATCGCTCAGACGGTCAATCACCGGATAGGCGACGGCGGCAATGTGATGATGCACACGCCGGTAATCACGCAGCACGCGCTGGAAAATATCACCGGATTCCGCCCAGGCATTTTTATCGTCACGCAGCTTTCTGAAGTGCTCGCGGCTGGCTGTCGCCTCTATCTGACGTACCACCTCTTTACGCGCCACCAGCTGATGCGCTGCCGCCAGATCCTCGCCAAGAAATGCGGTGATCGCCAGACGCAGACTCACCAGGATTTCCGCGTGCAGCAGGCCGATATTGTGCAGCTCGAATGCGCTGAACTGCTCGCCACGGCGTCCGCGACGGGTTGCCAGCTGCGTCAGGCTGCTGGAAAGAATGTCGCCTGCGTGCTCGATATTAATGACAAACATCAGGATTTCCTGCGCCCGGTCGGCATCTGAATCGCTCAGCCCTTCCTGCCCGATATCCGCCAGATAGGCGCGGATCGCCGCACTCAGCCCGTCGAGTGACTGATCGGCCTGCCTGATTTCGCCTGCTTTCAGCGGATCGGGAGCGGCAAACAGCGCACGCAGGCGGTCGAGCATAACGTTCAGCATGTCCGCAACCCGCAGTGATTCGCGCACGGAATTGGACAACCCGATGTAGGCAATATCCAGCCCCGCCTCGTCGAGATACATCGGCATACCCGGATCCGCCGGACGCGGTTCTTCCGGGAAAAACCGCTCCAGTGCGCGCGCCAGCGGACCGGTCAGCCCGATAAAAATAATGGCCAGAACGGCGCTGAACGCGGTATGAAACATCACCACCAGCTGCGGCGTGGTCAGTTCGAAAGCGGCGGCCAGTTTGCCGAGCAGCGGCATCAGCGCCAGAGCCACCACGCATCCCGCACCGCGCACCAGCAAATTGCCTGCTGGCAGACGGCGAGCCACGGCTGAACCCGCGTTCAGTAATGGCGGCAGCGCCCCGCCGATATTGGCACCCAGAACCAGCACCATCGCGGTAACCGGTGTCATCACGCCAGTGGCAGCAAGCGAGGCAATCAGCAAAATCACCGCCACGCTCGAGTGACAAACCAGCGTGAGAATAATGGCAACCATCAGCGCAATCAGCGTGTCGCCTTCCAGCCCCTGCATCACCGCATGAAATACCGGCGTGGTTTCGATATGTCCCAGCGTGGCGCTGAGCATCCCGAGCGCCAGCAGCATCTGGCCGAGGCCTATCAGCGCGCAGCCCGCACTTTCGAAACCGGAATGGTCACGAAGTTTAAACACCACAAATCCGCTCAGTATCAGCAAGGGAACGGCAATTTCGGTGTTGAAACTCATCAGCTGAACCACCAGCGTCGACCCGACATTCGCGCCGAGCATAACCGCCAGCGCCGGTGCCAGGCTCAGCGTTCCGGCGGCGGTAAATGAAGTCGCCATCAGGCTGACCGCGGTGCTGCTTTGCAACAGGCCGGTAATCCCGACGCCAGCAAGCAGCGCCATCCAGCGGTTAGTGAGATGCCGCCCCATCCAGTGACGCAGCGGCGTACCAAATCCGCGTTGCAGCGCGGTTGAAATCATGTGAGAACCCCACAGCAGCAGCGCGATGGCGCCTGCCAGATGCACAAGCAGTGTGGTTCCGGATTGAGTCGTCATAATCATTGTCATTCCCCTTTTTCAGGGTTGTTTTTGTGGTGTGAAAACCGTTACGAAAAGCAAGGTCACGATAAAAGCCGGTACAGTCATGGTGATGCTCCTGTCACCGGATAACGCGCAGATGAAACCGCAGTCTGTTATTTTCAGACAGCAGAAACCCTTCACCTTATTTCAGTGATCGGTATTTAATTATTTTCGCGCAGAATTCCCCGCCGTTTATTTTCCTTTAATTAAAAAGTTAATAAACAGAGTGAAATCGATCATGTGTCTTTTATTGATGCATAACTGACGCTGGAATTTTATTAAAGAAATAATAAAACGACCAAAGCCGTCAGACATGTGTCAAGACGATGTTCAGTGCAGCGAAATGCTGACGTTGAATCAGTGAAAGGAAATCCGACTATGTGGATCTTCGCTGTCAGAAACGATACAGCGTTGTTCCAGCTGACCGGTGACAGGACTGACCCGCCACGTGGTAACGCGGTGATTAATCTTGTTGATTTTAGAGGAAAAAATAGACGATGCGTCTTTCTTGCGGGCAGCCAACATCCTGTCACGGGACGGGCGGACACGCAAAGTGGATGTCATTGTTTTGACATCAGAAAAAAGGGTAGATTTGAACTTCATAACACACCTCGGGACCGTGACATTCAGGTTGAGGCAGGATTACACGAGAGCATCAGGCTCTGGCGAGGCACACCCAAACGATGAAATGATCACAATCGATTTTATGTTTACTGTTCCGGCACGCAATATCAGCGTCATCCGGCAAGCTACTGGTTACAGTGTCCATTAGTCTCTTATGTAAAGTTAATAAAGGCCGCTACTTGCGGCTCGTGCAATTTACCCATGCGCTATATTATTGTCAACCCGAAAACATTGCTTGATATGTTTCGTTTATATTTCAGTGAAGAAATAGCCGGACAGCATTCGCTGACCGGCTGACAGATGTCTCACCCGAATGTGATAACATCAGAAATTATATTGGATCCCTAACCTGAAACGCGTTTGTCTTTCGTCAGTGGTTTTCCGCACAGACACATTGCCGATTTGCGCATAAGGCGTCCACTGCTTATTAATATTGTAAGCGACTTTCAGATCCTGCTCATAATCCCATTTATCATTGTCGTAAAGGATTTGATCGCTGTGTTTATAAATATAATTATATTCAAAGCGCCAGTCAGCAATCCGATAACCTAACCAGATTTCACCACGATTAGTTTTACGGTCTTCGGTATTCTCTTTGGTATAACGGGTATATTCATAACGATAACGGGCATTAAAATAGATCCCGTTGTCGAACGTATATCCTGCGGTTAAAAAAGGTTTATAGATGCTGCTGTCAGAACTGGACTCCAGCGTGAAGCCAGGCTGGATAAACACTTTAGGGGTGATCTTATACTGATAGCTTATGGTGCTTTCAGTACCGTTATCCACCAGATTATTAAAGGGTTTGTTCGGGTTGTCACCGCCGGACTTCCATTTGGCTTCCAGCGAGAAACCAAACCCGTTAGCAAAACGGTGTGACACCATCGCGCGGTCTTTATGCTGTTTACTGTCATCCAGCCATTCATGGCGAAGATCAATCGTCACGGCATGACTGCTGGCGCTGGCCAGCAGTAAGCCGCAGAGTATCAGTCTGCAATTTTTCATTAGTTCTAGATCCCAGAGATATTGAGTAATATTATTTATCTAAAATGGGTATTACTTTTTAACTGCGCTGCATTCACTTTTTCTTCAGAAAGTCAGCGTAATTAAATCCGCCGTCCGAAAGACGGGTTATCGGATCCTGCAGCCGCAAAGAAATAAAATCTCCGGGCTGAATTTCTTTATTTTGTTTATTCATCGTTTTGTGGCCGGTATAAAAATAATTGCTGTCGTCAACATTGCCGGTCACGGCATCGTCATATTTACCCGGCGAGGTGCGCAAGGAAAGATTGCCTTTGAAGGTGCCCTGCTTGTCCGCCGTGGTGTAAGGCGACGGGCGGAACAAGAAGTTGAAGCGTTTGTTGTCCAGCGCGCGGTTGTTTTCGACCACCAGCGCACCGGGGTTGAAGTTATCGGTGAAACCGTCCATGCCGTTTTCGACCGCCACGCTGTCACGGATGATGTGTGCGACAGGCAATCCTTCACCGCCCAGTTTAAAACCGTTACTGCCGTTGTGAACCGACAGACTGTTTTCAATCGTCACGCTGCCATTCGGGCCGTCCTCAATTTTGTTGAACAGGTCAAAGCCGTCGTCAACATTGTCATGCGAATAGCAGTTCACCAGCCGGTTACCCTCTCCGACGCGCATTTTGACCGCGAAACCGTCAGCATTTTTGCGGCCCGGATCCTCATTCCCCCAGGATTCTGAATTGCTGATCAGGTTATGGCTGGCCCACAGCGCGCGGCCAATGCCGTCCGGCGAGGCGACCCAGATGCCGGTATCATCGGCGTGATGGGCTTTCACGCGGTCAATATGATTGTAGCTGCCGGCAATGTGGAAGCTTTTCTGCGTGACAGTAATGTCCCGGATATTCCAGAAGCTCGCATCGAGCTTCAGCCCGTTAAACACCACGTTGTCGCCCTGCGCTCGCAGCGTTTTGCGATTCTGTTCCGTGCCGCTGGCCGTTGCCGGTATCACGCCAGCCGGATATTCCCCCTCTGCCAGCCACAAGGTGCCGCCCGGCGCTAACAGATTAACGGCACTGGCGAAATCAAGCGGATGTTGCGCGGAACCGTCGTTACCGGCCTCGCCCTGCGGGGACACGTGCAATTCATCAGGGTTGCTGACCAGTGCCATTTTCAGCGGAAATTCCAGCGTGACCGGTGTGCCGTTATCCGGCGTAAAAATTATCTGTAACGGCGTGACAGGCTGCTGTGCGTGGAATGGCGCTGTCATCACTTCGCCGCCGCGAACGGCGGTCTGGCGCAGTAAAGGTTTGCCATCCTGATCAATCTGCAACTGACCGTCACCGTTGGTACGCCACTGGATCACGCTGTCACGCCGGGTGATCAGTGGCGATGACATGACTTCAATACGCGCTTTAAGTGACGGCGTCACGTAAGGTGCGGAAGGTTGGGTATGCGCTTCATCCAGCGTCAGTTTGGCGTGACTGACGGTGATGCTGGCATTGCGGGAAGCAAAGAATCCGACGTAATAGCCGGTTTTATCCAGCTGCGTCACACGGTCAGCGCCTGCAACGGACTGGCTGATCCACTGGTCGCTGCCCTGCGGCGCGTAAGCGACATCAAAACTGTTATCCGTGCGGGTCAGGCGTAATGAGAAATGTGCAGGCGTGGTCAGCGGGTGATAACTCTCACGCACGATGCTGATCCCGGTATTTCCCCACGGTTGTTGCACGCCCTGACGGGCAATCAGCGCCAGAACCGGCGGTTTATCGCCGGTAGCCATTACGCTGTTCATCACCATATTTGATGCGGCCGGTAATTCTTCAATGCCGGGTTTGGTCACGGGTTCACGAGGCGTACCCAGAATATCGCGCACCAGTAATCCAGCCCCTTCCTGCCCTGCCGGTTTTGCGCCGTTTTCCGGCCCGAACTGGTTGAGGGTGAAATCGGCCTCAAGACGGAAATTCACGTCAGCCGGTAATTTCGTATAGAAGTAGGTTAATCCATCATGACTGTTACCGACCTTGCCGCCGCGGCTTTCCAGCGTAAACGGCGTGCTGAGCAACGTGCCGGCGGCACGCACCGGTTTACCGTCAGCGAGCCGGGTTTCGTTCATGCCGATTTTTTGTGGCAAAACGTTGGTGGCAAAATTGACGTCAGTAGACTGACCAAACGTGATGCTGCGCCAGACCAGTTTACTGGCGTCAGGCAATGCAGCGGCGCTGCTTTGTGCGCACATCCCGAGGGACAGCGCGGCAATAACAATTTTTGATGCCCGCATAATCGTTCTTATCCTAAAAACGTGAGGGGTCGCTGGCCGGTTTTCCGGCCAGTCGGTGAAGTGAGAAATGCAGAGTTAAATCAGGGTTACGGTTTTTGCGTGGCGCTGACCATCGGTTTAGTCGCGTCCAGTTCAACGGCGGGAGTGTCGAAGATTTTGCGGCAAACTTTGCTGTTGCCCCAGCATTCTTCATACGGATAGCCGATCAGTTCTTCCATCACTGCGCGAACTTCCGGCTGAACGTCGGTGATCGCCCCGCCGGCTTTGATACGCGCCACTTCCCCCAGAACCACTAAGTGTGTTTTGCGGTTCAGTTTCATCTGGTGGCTGAATACCATCGCCATCAGTGCCAGTGCTATCACGCCGATGCAGAACACCAGCGCAATCGCCGTTACCGCGCTTTCAGGCTGCGTATGGGATTTAGACTGGAAACCGTAGAAGCTTAAAATCGCGCCCATCACGAAGACAATCACCGAGCGCATCAGCTTGCCGGAGAAAGTCATCGCACCGGCGTAAATCCCTTCACGGCGGCGGCCTGTAAAGGCTTCATCAATATCAGCCAGGAAGGTGTAAACAGTCCACGGAATGTAATACACGCCACCGGTGCCGATCCCAAACACCACGGTGATCGTCAGCATCGCCACGGTCGCGTACTGTTGCGGCAGATGCAGTAAGTGCAGCAGGCTGTAGCATACGACCGAGAATACAACGATGCCGAGCGCCAGAATGTAAGGTTTGCTGAAGCCGTGCTTCACGCAAATTCCGATGAAAATGGCGGTGGAGAACAACTGCAAAATCGAGTTCAGACTGCTCAGCCCGGCCACCATCGTCGGATCATATTGCAGCACAAAGATGATGAAATACGTAAACACCGAGGCGAACAGCCATTCCGCGCCGAACCCGCACAAATACATGCCCAGATGCTTGCGGAATACGCGCAGGTGGAACGTGGACTTCATGTCCCGCACCAGCGTCAGCATGGTTTTGCCCAGCGTCATTTTCTTCTCATCCACCGGCGTGGTTTCTTCCACCGGACGTTCCCAGGAAGATAAATATAAGAGGCCGATGGCGATACACAGAATGACGCCGTAAGTCAGTGCGGTGAAGAAGAACGGCTCAGCGGAATCTTTGCCGTAAATCAGGATGAACTGACCCGGAATAAAGGCCGCCAGGAAGTTCGCCACTTTGCCGAAAATCGCTTTGTAGCCGGTCAGTTTAGAGCGGGCTGAGAAATCAGTGGTCATTTCGGTGGCCAGTGTTTCGTAAGGCACCATCACCGAAGTGTAAATCAGTTCGAACAGCACATAGGTGGAAAGGTAATACCAGAAACCGAAGCCTTCGACCCATAACAACGGGTAGAACATCATCAGCGGTACGCCGAGCAGAATAAAGAAACGACGACGCCCGAAGCGTTTGCCAAGGCGCGTTTTGCCAAAGTTATCAGAAAGATAACCCATCAGCGGATTACTGATAGCATCAATGATACTGGCGACAGAAAAGATTGCTGAAGCCTGCAACAACGTCAGGCCGCAAAACGTGGTGTAGAAGTACAGCAACCAGATACCGGCGATTGCCAGCGCCCCGCTGCCAAGTAAGTTCCCGCCGCCATAGGCCAGCTGGTGTCTGAAAAGAATTGGTTTTTCTGCGTTCATAGTCGTCCCGCCCGGAGAGTGATTATAAAATTGAACCGCTGTTTCGATTTTATGGATATGGCGTTTTATATAGGCGAGGCGAATGAATAGATGTGAATTAGTTCACATTTGACACAGGAGTGTACGAATGAGCGGTCAGTTTTGAGATACGTGTAACAATATCATTCATAATTAATACACAATTTGCGCGACTATTGGGAATGAATTGGTTTTAATTCGAATGATTAGATAACTACGACTTATGAAACCGTGGCTTAAGCAAAGTGCAGATAAGAATTTCTAAAGGGAATTTTCCGTGAAGGTCGTGCATCTGGCGGGCGTTATCGGGGCTATGGCGTGCAAAATCAGGCAGAAAGGCCATTCCCTGGCCCTGTTGCCTGCTACAGCGAGTCATAATTCTGAGGACGTTGCTGTCAGCTTTTCAGCAGCGACGCAGTGCTTTCATGCAGTTCATCGAGCAGCGTGTAACGTTTGCGATATTCGGAACGTTTCTTACTGGCAATCTCTTCCATCGGTTTGCGCGGCAATTCCAGCGGGACGTCATACAGTGCCGGGGAATACGGCGTCGCGCTGATGGAATCCCAGAATTCGTTATAACTGGCGACAAACACATTTTTCTTGCGGTGACGGTAGCGCAGGCTGCGGAAAACGTGGCCGGTATCGCTCACGGCCAGAATGCGCTGAGCGCCGGTCTCTGCCGCGACGCGTTGCAGGCTTTCCAGCAGCAGGCGTTTTGGGAAAAGCCCGTAACAGGATTTCGTCGCCTGTTTAATGACTTCATGTGGCGTCGAGCGGTGTGCGCCCTGGAATCCCCCGACGATCATCGTCGGCCCTTCCGGGCGCTGCACAATGCTGAAGGTCAGCGCCGCCAGCAAGGTGTCTTCCATATACAGGAACATATTGGCTTCGCCTTCGCGCTCGGATTTACCGATGGAACCCAGTACCACGCGGAAAGCTTCGCCATCTTTACCGGTGAACTGCGTCACGGTGTTCCCCTTTTCGCTGAGGAAAGTGTTACGCATTTGCACGTTTTCGAGGCTTTTGACGAACTCGTAGTGATCCACCAGCGCATCCGCACGACCGGCAGAAGGCAGGCCAAGATGCAGATAGGGTTTGTGGATTTTGCTCGGCAGTTTGGTTTGAATGCTGAATGCTTCCTGCCAGACGGGTTCACTGGCCATTTTATTGAGCACTTTCAGGGTATCAAGCGGGTGCAGCAAGGTACGCACGGCGTATTTCACACGGAACATCCGGTCACGCCACAGATTATCAGGCACGCACGCGCCGCTCAGCAGATCCATAAACAAGCTGAATCCGCTGCTTTTTTTGATTGTTTCTTCAACGCCGATTTGTCCGGAGGAAAATGTGCCGTTGAGGGATTCGGTTTCGTTAAGGGATGAGTGTTCCATGATCGGTTTCCGCTGCCTGAAATAATCACGGTATCACCCGATTTTTAAACATCTTTACAACGTAGAATTAAAGAGAACGCAATGCAGGTGGGAAAATGACGAGCGTTTAGTTGCCGTTTACATATTCCTGACATTAACCTCTTTCTGCCTCCTGATTGTGCGAAGCGTCGGAGAGTACATAAGGCTTTCCGCGGATAGATACTAAATGTCTGAAAATTGTCTTTTTTACAGGGACTGCTAATTGTCAGACCTCTTGCACAGGCATAACGTATACCCCTCAATACATAAAGGGATTTGATTATGTCCGTACCAGCTTATTTATGGTTATACGATTCAAACGGTGTATTAATCCAGGGAGGTTCTGAGATTTTAGGTCGTGAAGGCGCGATTGAAATACAGAGTTTCACACACGGTCTTTCCGTTCCTTTCGATGGGAATACCGGGCGGTTAATGTCTACTCGTGTCCATCAAACGATGGGGCTTGTCAAAGAGTTTGATAAATCTACGCCTTATCTTTACCGCGCAGTAGCTACCAGCGAGAAGCTACAAAAAGCAGTCGTTAAATGGTATCGGATTAACGCGGCCGGAATGGAAGAGGAATATTTAAATATGACAATGGAAGGTGTTCGTCTTCTTAATATCAATCCGCATATGCATAATTTTAAACATGCTGAGGGACAGGCCAGCATTCCTACCGAGTCCATTGGTCTCGGGTATCATAAAATCACCTGGTTGTACCTCGATGGACATATCAGTTTTACCGATGAATGGAATTCCAGCTTGTACGCATAACAGGGAACACAGGGATGATTTCGTGCAAAGTGGATTTCAATCGTCTTTATGAAGGCGGAAAAATCGCAAAACTTTATTGTGCTGGTGTGGGGGTCTTTCCTGTATTTTCAGGACTTGGTTCACTGCTCAACAGGCAGGGATGTTCAGATTTAAAAAATGGAGCTATTCCGCCAGGAAGGTACTGGATTGTTGATCGCCCTACCGGCGGTTTAAATTCGTGGATAGTGAAAATGAGAAAGGAGTGGAAATCGGGTAACGATTACGATTCATGGTTTGCTCTTTATAGACAGGATTCTCTCGTAGATGATTGGACATTTATAGGAACGAGGGAACGCGGGAATTTTCGTCTTCATCCTCTCAGACCCGATGGTACTGGGGTTTCTGATGGTTGTATCACCTTTTATAACCATACGGATTTTAACGTTTTGCGGGATTATTTGCTTCGCGCTCATACGATGATTATTCCTGTCTTAGGCCAAAAAGCGTATGGAGAAATTGAAGTTCTGGGAGATATCAATGCACCATGCCTGCATTTCTAGCACGTTGAAAATTGTTTGGCGGTTGGTGCTGTTCATTGTCATTACATGGCTTTTGATACCTTTAAACGAGTCAGTCACACACTATATTTACCTGATAACTGATCCGGTTGTGGAGTTTTATCATTCTTTTTTAGGATTTGATGCAGGTGACCGCGGGGATATGGAAGAACTTACGTTTCTAATATTTTCGGTGACTACTACATCAATTATTGCTACGTGTTTTATAGCCGTCATTGAAGCATCTTTTAGAAAACTAATGCGGATGTTACGGGGGATATGAATGCGCCATGCCTTATTCTGTAAGATAGCGGTGCGGCTGGCGCTTTTTATTTTTATAGATTACTACCTGTTGTCGCCCTTTCCCGGCTGGCTGATTGATTATGAATACATCAAATCGATAGCCATCGCGGATTATTTTGATCAACTGATGAAGCCAGATTACGGAGAGCCGCCGTGGCCTGGATTGCAGGATGATATTTTTGCCGTGCTCCTGTCTGTTACTGGATTGATCTCTACCCTGTTAATAATGGTTATTATTGAAGCAATAGTGAAAGCAGTTCAGAGGAGTATTAAACGTAAAAAGTTAAATTAAACCCGGTCAATGCCGGGTTATTTATTTATGAATACAAAAACTTGAATGGAATAAATTAGCGCATGACTATTTATTCTCTACAAATTCAAATGCCAGCCGCAGCTGTTCCGCATTCGGATTTCCAGGCAGCAGATGAATGGATTCTCCGGCCTGTAATGTGCGTTCAATCAGGCGCGACATCTGCCGTTCATCGTGAATATCCACCTGCAATTGCGCCAGACTGACCGGCAAATCCAGCACTTTGTACAGTGCGGTTAACTGCTGCACCACTTGCGGCTGATTGAGCAACGCGCTTTGCACCAGAATGCCATACGCCACTTTCGTGCCGTGGAGAAACGCATCGGTTTGCGGCAATGCGGTCAGGCCGTTGTGGACCGAATGCGCCGCCGCGATACGCGTATAACGGTCGCCCAGTCCGCCGACTAATCCTCCGCCCGCGATAATCGCGTCCAGTACATTGAGGAACGACTGCGTCAGCTGATTATCATCCTGCGCCTGCAACGCCGCTTCGCTTTCATTGAGCAACACATCCCGAATGGTCAGCGCAGTATTCAGGCCGAGCTGAACGGTTAAGGGCAGTTTTTCCGGCTGCGGGCTGAGCACCACGGCTTCGTACCATTTCGCCAGCGTATCGCCGATACCGGCCAGCAGATATTCCTTGGGCGCACGCAGAATAATGCGTGGCTCGACCAAAACCAGATGGTTAGCGTCGTTAAAGATTTCATAACGCAACGCCTGCCCTTCATCGTTGTACCAGACAGACAGTGGCGTCCAGGCGGCACAGGTCGCGGCAATGGTCGGGATAGCGACAACCGGCAATCCCAGACGTCGCGCCACGACTTTCGCAGTATCCAGCACTGCACCGCCGCCAATGCCGATCACTACCTGACGGTCATTCCCGCCAATATCCGCAATACGCTGCACCTCGGTTTCGCTGCAATGCGCTTTAAACAGAACCCGTCTGGCCTGCGAAGCGGTAAAGGCTTCCGGCAGGAAATCCTGTGCTGCCACTAAGGCACGCTCGCCGTAAATCCACAGCGCGTTATCCAGTTGCGCCGGTGTGTAGAAGTCGCTCAGCCGGTCGATAGCACCGGGGAACGAAAAATAACTGGCGGGGCCGGTGACCACGCGGATATCTGTCTCACTCATGGGGAAATCCTTAATTTAGAAGCTGTTATCATCCTACGCCCGGACATCCGGATGGCTAATAATCTTTGGCATTAACTTATGCCTTTTCGTTCGTTGCCATTCATTCGCGGGTCATCAAAACTCGGGCAATCAATTCATTAACTCAATATAAGAGCCTGTACAAGGCCTGTCATGAATTGTCCTCCCGTTAAAATGATGATTAACCACACAGGGTAATAACCATGAAACTGTTTTCCTCGTCGTTACTGGCGTTAAGTTTGCTCTCCGTTTTCCCTTCTTTTGCCGCCGGCACCGCGCCAGTACCGAAAGCCATCAGCGATCATAAAGGGCCGGTACGCATTGCAGTGATCCGCAATCTGGGCTCAGACGACAACACAACGCAGTTTGTCTCCGGCGCGATTCAGGAAGGCCGCAAGCTGGGCTTTCAGGTGAATGCATTTCTCAGTAACGGTGATGACGCCAAATTCCAGGACTTTGTGAATCAGGCGATCAGCCAGAAATATGATGGCATTATTTTGTCACAAGGGCGCGATCCCTATTCCACCGAACTGCTCAAACGCATCACCGCCAGCGGCATTGCCGTTTCAGTGTTTGATACGGCGGTCAACGGCGACATTCCCGGTGTGACCGTTACCCAGCAGGACGATGCGTCGCTCACCGATCTTTCCGTCGGTCAGCTGATTAAAGATTTCAATGGCAAAGCCAATATCGTCAAACTGTGGGTCGCCGGTTTCCCGCCAATGGAACGTCGTCAGGACGCGTATAAAAAAATCTTAGCCGCCAATCCGGGCATTCATGAGCTGGAATCCGTCGGCGCGGTGTCTTCTGACGTTCAGGGGGATACCGCAAATAAAGTCGGCGCGCTGCTGGCGAAATACCCGAAAGGCAAAATCGATGCTATCTGGGGAACCTGGGATGCGTTCAGTCAGGGCGCGTACAAAGCCCTGCAGGAGAATGGCCGTACCGAAATCAAACTCTACAGCATTGATATTTCCAATCAGGATATTGGTTTGATGCGCGAAGCAAACAGCCCGTGGAAAGTCAGCGTGGCGGTCGATCCGAAACTGATTGGGGCGATCAACCTGCGTCTGGTTGCTAATAAAATTGCCGGTGAGAAAACGCCTGCCAGCTATGAATTCAAAGCCGCAGCCATTCCGCAGGCGCTGCTGGTCAGCAATCCTGACGCGGTAAATGTGGCGTCGCTGGCGAAAGTGATCCCGGGCTGGGGTAAATCAGATGATTTTATTGCGCCGTGGTTCGCCACGCTTGAAGCGCAGCACAAAAAATAAGGCCTGAAGATGACTACACATTCTCTCCCCACGCCGGAATACAGCCGGAATATGCGGCTGATCGGCCACAGCGATCAGGGCGGAAAACCTGACGGCGTGCAGGTCATGGTTCACCGTGGTTATGCCTATATCGGTCATATGGTGTCGCAGGGCTTTTCCATTGTGGATGTGCGCGACCCTAAAAATCCACGCCCTGCCGGTTTTGTCGCTGCGCCTCCGGGCACCTGGAACGTGCATTTACAGGCGCACGACGATTTACTGCTGGTGATCAACGCGCGGGATTTGTTCGCCGACGTGCGTTTTGCCGATGAAAAAGTCTATTACACCCGCTCCGTCAGCGAGACAGTGCAAGGCACGCAACAGCGTGGATGGAGTGCCGGTGTGCGTATCTTTGATATTTCGCTGCCCGATCAGCCAAAAGAAATCGGCTTTCTCGGGCTGGAAGGGATCGGTGTGCATCGTATCTGGTACGTCGGCGGGCGCTGGGCGTATGTGTCCGCGCTGATTGACGGCTACAGCGATTACATTTTCCTGACCATTGATCTGGCCGACCCGCGCAATCCTCAGGTTGCCGGTCGCTGGTGGTTGCCCGGAATGCACACCGCTGGCGGTGAAACGCCGGACTGGCCGGAAGGTAAACGCTACGCATTGCATCACGCGATCATCAGCGGTGATACTGCCTACGCCAGCTGGCGCGACGGCGGCCTGACACTGCTGGATATCAAAGACCGCAGCGCGCCGCAGCTGATTTCACACCGCAACTGGAGCCCGCCATTTGGCGGCGGCACGCATACCGCGCTGCCGTTGCCGGACCGGGATCTGCTGGTCGTGCTCGATGAAGCGGTGCTGGATAATCAGGAAGATGGCGAGAAGCTGATCTGGGTATTTGATGTGCGCGAGCCGTCGAATCCGGTGAGTATTTCGACCTTTCCGCAACCGGAGGAACGGGATTACGTCAGCAAGGGCGCGCATTTCGGGCCGCATAATCTGCATGAAAACCGTCCCGGTAGCTTTGTCAGTTCGACGCTGATTTTCGCCACCTATCAGAATGCCGGAGTGCGTGCGTACGACATCAGCAATCCGTATCACCCAAAAGAAACCGGTGCGCTGGTGCCTGCGGCACCAGCAAGCATGATGGATAAACGTCCGGGCAGGCCGCAGGTGATCCAGTCCTGCGACGTGTTTGTCGATGCACAGGGCATTATCTACAGCACCGACTACAACGGTGGTTTATCAATCATCGAATATCTTGGCTGACGCCCTGCCCGTACCTGGCTTAGTGGATTGAATCTATTTGGCTTCAGGTGCGGGCGTTTTTGCTTTTCCCGCCAGCTTTTTTCCCGGACTTAGTACCAGCCTTAAGTTGCAGGGCGAGTCCTTCACTGCGTTCCGCTGACAGGAAATCGCTCTTTTTGATCCTCATGCGATCTATAACCCAGCCAAAGGTGTGTGATAGGTTTAATACTTATCATCTATCTTTTGCTGCGTTCTGCAGCGATGCTGTTTTTCCGGGACAGAAGACAATGAGCCACAGTAAATCGGATGCGTCAGAACATCCGCAGGGAGAAACCGCCGCCAGTAACGGGATCTCCGTTATTGCTTTATTGGTTGCTGCTGCTTTCTTTATGGAGTTTATCGACGGTACGGTGATTGCCACCGCACTGCCGCAAATGGCGATTTCTTTCGGCGTATCAGCGGTCGATCTCAATGCCGGGATGAGTGCGTATATGCTGACGCTGGCGGTACTGATCCCCGCCAGTGGCTGGGCAGCGGAACGTTTTGGTGCCCGCAACGTATTCACCTTTGCTCTCGCCGTCTTTACGCTGGCTTCGCTGTTTTGTGCCATGGCGACCAGCGTCAGTGAGTTTATCATTCTGCGTATTATTCAGGGTGTTGGCGGTGCGCTGATGGTGCCGGTCGGGCGTCTCACGGTGCTGAAAACTACGCCAAAACCACAGTTAATCAAAGCTATCGCCACGCTCACCTGGCCTGCGCTGGTGGCGCCGATCCTCGGGCCGCCGCTCGGTGGGTTCATTACCCATTACGCCTCATGGCACTGGATTTTCTATATCAATGTGCCGCTCGGAATTATTGCGATGATGCTGGCGTGGCGTCTGTTTCCTCAGGCACCTTCCGATGAACCCAAACATTTCGACAAACCGGGGTTCCTGCTCACCGGGCTGGCGATGCTTTCGCTGGTCACCGGTCTGGAGCTGATCAGCCAGGATCATATTTTGTGGACAACCGCCGGGCTGTTACTGGTCGCAGGTGTGGTGCTTTCGGTGCTGGCTGTGCGTCATCTTTACCGTGACCCCGCGCCGATGGTGCATCTGGGGGCGATGGTGATCCCGACATTCCGTATCAGTATGGGCGGCGGTTCGTTGTTTCGCGTGACCATCAGCGCGGTGCCGTTCCTGCTGCCGCTGATGTTACAGGTCGGATTTGGTATGGATCCGTTTCATGCCGGTTTACTGGTGCTGGCGGTGTTTGCCGGTAATCTGGCGATGAAACCGGCGACCACGCCGCTGATCCGCCGTTTCGGCTTCCGTCCGGTGCTGGTGGTGAATGGCCTGCTGAGCGTTTTCTCACTGCTGTTCTGCGCGTTTCTGACGCCGGGCACGCCGGACTGGCTGGTGATGTTATTGCTGTTTCTCGGCGGCCTTAGCCGTTCAATGCAGTTTACCGGTATCAGTACGCTGGCCTTTTCTGATGTGCCTGCAAAACAAATGGCCGATGCTAATACGCTGTTCAGCACGGTACTGCAACTGTCGGTCGGGCTTGGGATCACGGTCGGTGCGCTCGGTACGCGCCTGGGTGAACAACTGGTGGATATGCTGCACTGGGAGTCTGTTCCCGGCATGAGTTTCAAAGTGGCCTTTATTGTTATCGCGGTGCTGACCCTGATTGGCTGGCTGGATATGTTGCGCCTGAAACCGGATGCCGGTTCATCTGTTTCGGGCAAAAAGTAAATCGCTGCTCTATGCTGAGTCGTGTTGATTAACCCCTTTGGGAGACCCCGATGTTCACAGGATTAAGTGCTTTTCCTCTCACCCCGCTGACGGATAAAGGCATTGATGAGAAATCTTTTGTCAGGCTAATGTCGCGTCTGGTGAGTGCGGGTGTGGATTCCATCGGCGCACTGGGCTCGACGGGCAGTTATGCTTATCTGAAACACAGTGAACGTGACCGCGTTGCCCGGCTGGCGGTAGAACACGCTGAGGGTATTCCCGTGATGGTCAGTATCGGTTCAGTGCGTACCTCTGACGTGCTGCACCTTGCGGAAGATGCCCAGCGGGCGGGGGTGAGTGCTGTATTACTGGCACCTGTGTCGTATCAGAAACTCACCAGTGATGAAGTCTTCACGTTGTATGAAACGGTGACCCGCCATCTTTCGGTGCCGTTGTGCGTTTACGATAATCCTGCCACGACGCATTTTGATTTCACCGATGGGCTTTACGGGCGCATCGCGCAACTGCCGCATGTTGCCAGTATCAAAATACCCGGGTTATCTGCTGACCCTGTTGCCACGCAAAAACGTCTGGCGGCGCTTCGTCCGTTGGTTCCGGCGCATGTGACGCTCGGCGCGGCGGGTGATCTGGCTGCTGCCACGGTTCTGACGCAGGGCGGCGATGTGTGGTATTCGGTCATTGCCGGATTGTTCCCGGAAATTCCGGTGGCGATCACACGTGCAGCACAAAACGGGGATACCCAAACTGCGCAGTCTTTATCGGCACAGCTTGAGCCGTTATGGGAATTGTTCCGCCAGCACGGAAGCCTGCGCGTTGTGGCAGCCGCCGCAGAAATTCTCGGCCTGGTTTCTGCCCCATGTCTGCCGTTACCGCTTCAGTCTGTTACGGGTGATGAACGCCAGCGACTGGCACGTGTTATTGAACAGCTTAATTTGCGAGCCTGATATTCGCGGCGGAAATATTTCCGCCGATATTTATTTCATCTGCGCAGCAGGTAAGAGTTATTTATTTTATAAATAGATGGCATTGCTATTATTCATCATGTTTATTAATTTCTGATACATAGAAAGTTCCTCTTTTTGCCTTTCACCCTGTGTTAGACTGGGTTGCCTAAAAATGAAGTTTCAACTTTCGTCGATGTGATTATTTAAAAAATAAGGATATTTATGCTGACACAGGCAAAAAATAGGCATCAGTCCAAAGATGACCTTTTTCTTCAAAGACTTAAAAATAAACAACTCGCGAAACTCACTCAGACAATAAAAAATACCAGCCATACATACGAGTTTCAAAATAAGTTGGCGCACGATCGTAATTTCAATAACATAGAGAAAACCGTTCAGGAGTCCTGGGCTGCTGCTGTTATTCTCAGGAATGCCAATGTCTTCGGCGAAACGGTTTATAAACTCTGCGGTAAGTTAAAGAGCATATGGTCAGAAAGTAATAACTCTGAGGAGTTTGCTTTTTTTAAAAAAGAAGTTGAAGCAGATGTTGATATCGATGGTCAGTTTGCAAGAATATCCAAACAGGATATTACCTCTGTTCTGTTGTCTGCAGAATATTCAGCAGAAATGTTCGTCAGAAAAATACAGTTACTTAAATCGATGGGGACGTTTATCATCGATCATGCGATTCATGATGCGGGTAAATATGCGTTTTTGTTTAAAAATAATGCCTCCCCGGTGGAAAAAATAAAACAAAGGAACAGACCGGCCAGTCTGTTCACTGTCAGGGGGCGGAGCGGCGTGCTATCGAAAACTTATCGTGAAGACATCGGTATTCTTGATAAAGCCACCTTCGATCAGCTTGACCCAAAACTGCAAAAAATATTAACCATTAATGGACTGACGAAAATTCGACCGCTTTTTAGGACCCGGATCAGTCACAAACTGGCTGATGGCAGTCGCGCATTTGTGGAACGTATGTTTGACCGCGATAACCCTTTGCTCGCCTCTATCTCCGGCAGTACCGCAGACATATTTATTGCAGCAGAAGTTCTTGACGATAAACTGAATCAGTCTCAGCTTGATCAGTTAACTCTTTCCGCTATCGCCCTGATTGTCGGGGGCGGCTATCATGCTATGCACGAAGTCATTAATATCCGTTCACCACACCTTAATGTTATCGCCAGCATTGAAAGCCAGATGCGACTAAAAAATTGTAGTGCAGAGTTGCAGGAATATATCGCGGCTTTACATGATGCCTGCGACCGGCTCAGATAATTTATTCCCCCGCTTTTTACCGGCAGGGTCCTGCACAGTGAGGATGCTGCCGCTTTTACGTCACGGCTTCTGCATTCACCCTTTTTGTTGATTACCATCCCTATGATTGCGCTGAAATTGCTCAGGATGGCAGCCTTTTGACTTTTAAGTCCTGCGCCCTGTCGGCAAAGCAGAACCATTTATCTTATTAATAGATATTTTCCATTTCTATTATTCATTAAGTTTATTAATAAACCTAAACTAACGATTTAATCCGTTTGGTTATTTCCTTGTGTTAGACTTCGCTGCCAAAAAATGAAATCTGATTTTTTGCAGAAGTGATTCTTTTAAATAATAAGGAAATTTATGCTGCCACAGGCAAAAAATGGATCCCAGTCCAAAGATGATTTATTTATATACAGATTGAAAAACAAACAACTTGCTCAACTCACCAGCACGAAAAGAAAGTTAAGCCATACTTATGAGTTTCAGGGGAAGTTGGTACATGATCGCAATTTCAACAATATAGAGAAAACGGTTCAGGAATCCTGGGCTGCCGCCGTTATTCTCAGGAATGCCCCTGTTTTTGGTGAGACGATTTATATTCTTTGCGCTAAGTTTGCGAAGATATGGTTAAAGAATAACGGCTCTGAAGAATTTGATTTTTTTGCAAAGGAAGTTGAAAAAAATGTAGATACCACTGGCCAGTTTGCAAGGGTATTCAAACAGGATATTACCTCCACCCTTCTGTCATCAGAATATTCAGCAGAAATTTTCGCAAAAAAAATACTGCTAGTTAAGGCTATGGGTGAATTTATCATCAATCATGCCATTAATGATGCGGGGAAATACCCATTTCTGTTTAAAGATAATGTTCCTCCGGTAGCAAAAATAGTGCAAAGAAACAGGCCTGACAGTCTGTTCACCGTGAGGGGACGCAGTGGCGTGATGTCGAATACCTACCGTGAAGATATCGGTATTCTTGACCAAGCCGTCTTCAGTCAGCTTGATCCGAAACTGCAAAAAATATTAACCATTAACGGCCTGACGAAAAACAGACCGCTTTTCCGTACCCGTATCAGTCATAAACTGGCAGACGGCAGTCCGGCATTTGTTGAACGCATGTTTGATCGTGATAATCCTTTGCTGGCTTCTATCTCGGGCAGCACCGCCTGTTTATTTACGGCGGCAGATGTTCTGGACGATAAACTGAGTCAGTCTCAGCTTGATCAGATAACCCTGTCCGCTATCGCCCTGTTCGTCGGGGGCGGCTATCATTCCGTGCACGAAATCATCAATATCCGTTCACCGCATCTTAATATTATGGCAAGCATTGAGAGCCAGATGCGGCTTAAAAACCGTGGTGCGGAATTGCAGGAATATGTGGCGGCTTTACATGCCTCACGCGATCTTCTGAGATAATTTGCTATTCCCCTCTATTTTAACGGCGACACCCTCCCGCGGGGGATGCCGCCGCTTTTATGTCACCCAACAAACAGCCACCCTTTTTGACCCTTATTCCCCCGTTTGATTTCGCTTAAATCGCTTAAGGTGGCAGCATCATGAACCTTTTCTGCCTGCGCGCTGGCGCGGTGCAAAACCACTAAAGGCTATTCAGGCGTGGCAAAATCATTTTTACGCAGTGGCAGTCTCAACGACATCCTCGCGCTGGGCGAAAACGGGCAGCCGGTATACGCATCAGCCCTGCAATTACGGGAAACCTTACGCCTGCGTAAACAACCCGCAATCGCGGATTGTCTGGCTATTCCTCAACTCAATGAGGCCGGTGACCGTCTCGACTGGTATTCCCCTCGCGAAGGCAAAGTGGTTTCCTGGGCGGCTGCCACGGACGCGGCGCGTGCCTCGGCCTTACGTCAGCTGGAAAACTGCCTCGATGTCGTGTCGCAAATCAGCAAAGCCGCTAAATCCTCTGAAAAATCAGCCAGTCAGTTTTTTGGTGCGCTACTGGAAAAAGCCTTTCGTTTTCCGGATCAGAACCACGTTTATCTGGTCGGCGGCCAGCCTGTTCTGACGTTCTGGGGCTTTGTCAGCCTCGACAGCACAGCCAGTGCCGAACCTTTTGCCGCCCTGCGCGATACGCTCAAAGCTGACGAACCGTTGCCTTCACTTTCGCTGGCCGCCGAAAAAGTCAAAACGCCTGAACCGGTTATCGCGCCTGAAGCGCCATTGCGTGTGATAAAAACCATTGAGGCGCGCGCCGCAGAACAGGAGGCCGTCACGCCTGAACCGGTTGCTGCACCGCGCCGTAAAATATCGCCACTGATCTGGGCACTGCCGGTGGCGGCGCTGGTCGTGGCCGGTTCGGCTGCGGGCTGGTTGTATTCGCGCACGCCTGCACCGAAAGCTGAGATAGCTCAAACCGAAACCCGGAAACCTGCTCCGGTAGCCGAACCTGCGGTGATCGCCCCGCCACCGGTTGCTGAACCTGCGAAGGCACCGGAAGTTACAGCATCAGAAGTGAAAGCATCAGAAGTGAAAGCCCCGCAAGCCGCGCCTGCTGCTGTAGTGGTGCCTGCGCCAGAGCCGGTCGCGGAAGTCGAGAAAACGCCGGTAGTGGCAGAGCCTGCCCCAGCGCCAGTCAGCAAAAATGCGCTGGTACTTCCGCCGGATGCGGTAAAAATCGGTTCGACGAAATTCCTCAACGGCAACTGGAATGGCATCGTTGAAATCAAAGACCCGGTTACCGGCAAGCCGCCGGTGCTGCGTTATCAGTTCAAACAGGGTCAGGGTACGGTGAAAATTACCTATGGTGCAGGTGTTACCTGTCGCGCGCCGGTTAATGCCGGGCTGATGCAGTCAGGGAATCTGGTGATCAATACCCGTTACAGAGCGAAATGCAGTGACGGCTCCCGCTATCAGATGCCGGAAATCAGTTGTACCCAGGGCGCGACTGGCGCTGCCGTGTGTCAGGGCCGTTATAACGGCGACACGGTTTACCCAATGACGATTAAGCGCGAAGGTAAATAAGACCATGCTGGCAACCATTACTGATTTTAAACAAAAGATTACTCTGATCCGGGACAGCGGCATCCAGTTCCTCGACTTCTCGCTTAAGCCGGTCTGGGATCTCGAACTGCCTGCCAAATTTGTGCGTAAAAGTGCCAACGGCCCGCTGTTGCGACTGGATTATAATCCGCAAAATGGCCGTCACTTTTTACCGGCAACCGATGGCGGCGCGCCGGAAGTCGTGCGCCCCGAGTTCAGTTTTCCGCTGGAACAGTCGCTTAAATTGCTGGATCAAATCTGGCTGCCGCTGCCTTTCCTGCGCTTTAATCCGCCGCGCACTTTCATGGCCGGCCCGGATAACTGGGCGCGGGTGCAAATCCGTCAGCTGGATACGCCGGAAGCGGACGGCAGCACGCACCGCGTGGTGATTGCTTTTGATACCCGCGTGGTGGAAGGCGATGATGAACAAACTCAGCTCGCCCCTACGCCTGATGACGTGAAAAACGGCATCAGTTTTGCGCTGGCCTGGCATAACGACGAACTGCCGGATTTCCTTGACCAGACCTGGGTTGATGGCTGGCTGCGTGAAGTGTTTACCGAACAATCCGCCATTCGCGAACAGCGTGAGGCACGCAACATTAAAGTTGCCCTGCGCGAGTTTGAATATCAGGCGCACTACCTGAATTTGCTGGAAATGCTCGGCAGTCAGCTGGGTATTCCGGAGCTTAAAATCAGCGGTGCCACCTTGCAGGAACCGGCGATCAACGTGGATTTGATCCTCGATGTCGGTAACTCGCATACCTGCGGCATTCTGGTTGAAGATCACGTTGGCGAAACAGACGGTCTGAAGCAGACCAGCGAACTGCAACTGCGCGACCTTTCTCAGCCGCATTTTCTCTATAACGAACTGTTCGAAAGCCGCGTGGAGTTTGCTCAGGCGCGCTTCGGCAAACCTAACTTTTCTGCAGAAAGTGGCCGGGATGATGCGTTTATCTGGCCGTCGATTTTGCGTGCCGGTCGCGAAGCCAGTCGTCTGGCTTTACTGCGCGAAGGCACCGAAGGATCAACCGGGATTTCCAGCCCGCGCCGCTATTTGTGGGATGAAGACAGTTATACGCCGGGCTGGCGTTTCAGTCAGGGCGGGCACGGCGCGATCACTGAACCGGTCGCGGCGGCCATGCCGCTGACGTTTCTGATTAACGATGAAGGCCAGCCGCTGTCTGATTTGCCCGTTGAAGATCGCCTTCCGGTGTTTTCGGCGCACTACAGCCGCAGTTCTGTGATGACGCTGATGTTGTCCGAACTGCTGGCGCAGGCGCTGATGCAAATCAACAGCCCGGCTCAGCGAACCAAAATGCTGCGATCTTCCGCCCCGCGTCAGTTACGCAATATCATTCTTACCCTGCCTTCGGCGATGCCTAAACCGGAGCGCGAAATCTTCCGCCGTCGTATGCAGGAAGCGATTGGTCTGGTGTGGAAATCGATGGGCTGGCATCCGTCTGATGACGGTTTTAAACATCCGGCTGACAAGGCGAAAAGCCTGATGCCGGTACCAGATGTGCAGATGGAATGGGACGAAGCCACCTGTGGTCAGATGGTGTATCTGTATAACGAAACGCAGGTGAATTTCGGCGGACATACGGGTGAATTTTTTGCCAGCATGGCGCGTCCTGACCGTGAACTGGCGGATGACGAACCAGTTGGCAAAACCCTGCGCATCGCCTCCATTGATATCGGCGGCGGTACTACCGATCTGGCTATCACCCAATACTGGCTGGATGACGGTATGGGGAATAACGTCAAAATCACCCCGCGTCTGCTGTTCCGCGAAGGCTTCAAAGTGGCGGGCGACGATATTCTGCTCGACGTCATTCAGCTCTACATTTTGCCAGCGCTGCATGCGGCACTGAAAAAGGCCGGTCTGGCGAATCCTGACGGGCTGATGACACGTCTGTTCGGCAGTGAAGGTCGCATGGACGGGCACGCAACGCTGCGCCAGCAAAGCACGTTGCAAATTTTCATTCCGCTGGCCCATGCGGTGCTGGAAGTGTATGAACGCTTTGACCCGCTGGACACCCACGCGGAAATTGACGCACCGTTTGGTGAGTTGCTGGAACAGCCGCCGACGCAAAAAGTGCTCGATTATCTGCACACAGAAATCCAGCGCGTGCTGCCTGCCGGTTCCGCGGTCTTTGATATTTTGCACACACCGCTGGTGCTCAAGCTCAGTAAGCTGCACGGCGAGTTTTTATCCAACCGGATGAGTATTACTCAGAATCTGCGTTCACTGTGTGAAGTCGTGTCTTTGCATGATTGTGATGTCCTGCTGCTGACCGGCCGCCCTTCGCGCTTTCCGGGGATTCAGGCGTTGTTCCGTCACCTGCAACCGCTGCCGATTAACCGCATGTTATCGCTCGACGGTTATCACACCAGCGGCTGGTATCCGTTTAATAAACTCGGTCGCATCGATAACCCGAAATCTACCGCCGCCGTGGGCGCAATGCTGTGTCTGCTGGCGCTGGATCTGCGTCTGCCGGGCTTCTATTTCAAAGCCGGTGATTTCCAGCCTTATTCGACGGTACGTTATCTGGGTATGCTCGATGGCAATCAGGCGCTGACCGACGAGAACGTCTGTTACAGCGATATTGACCTCGATGCCCATGATTACAAACTCGACAGCGCGGCCAGTTTCCGTATTCGTGGTGCCATTTGTCTGGGCTTCCGTCAGCTGGAAAATGACCGCTGGCCTGCGTCACCGCTGTATACCCTGTCAATTGCCGAACCTGAACTGGCGCGTAAAGTGGCCGGTGACAGCGTGCTGCGGGTGAAACTGGCGGTGAAAAAAGGCGAAGACCACCCGACGCCTGAATTTTTTGATATTGCCAGCGCAGTGCTGGATAACGGCACCAAAGTGCCCGTTCATCACCTGCGTCTGCGGCTAAATACACTGGGCGAAAGCCATTACTGGATCGACAGTGGGAGCGTATTCGTCTCATGACAACCAGCACAACAGCAACAATCCCGGCACAGGCAGTGACTACAAATGTGCTGCAACGTCAGTTTGCCGCCGCGTCTGACACCATCGGTGACGCGCTGAACTGGGTGGAAAACACCCGCGCTCAGGCACCGCGTTTAGATCTCGAAGCAGACCGGCTGAATTTGCAGTTAAAACGCTGCCGCGATAAAGCGCAGCGTCTGGCACTGGCCTGCGAGCTGCCGCCCGCGCTGGGCTTTTACGGTCATTCTCAGGCGGGAAAATCCTATCTGATCTGCTCGCTGGCAGCGGGGAATTATGGCCGGCTGGAAACCCGTCTGGGCGGTGTGACGCTGGATTATCTGACGCAGATTAATCCGGGCAACCGCACTGCACGCCTTGCCACCCGCTTCACCCGTCAGTCTGATGTGCGCGACCGGGCTTTCCCGGTGCGCGTGTTGTTACTGAATGAGCCTGATCTGGCCCGCATTGTTATCCGCGCCTTCAAGCCGGACAGTCATTATCACGTGCCGGATACGCAGCAGATCACCGAGCATCTGAATAAGCTGATGATGCATCGCCAGCCGGAGCCGGTTGAAGGCTTCAGCAGCGAGCAGGTGATGGGATTATGGGATTCTATGATTCGGCTGGATGCCCACCGTTTTCGCCACCTCAATGCGCATTTCTGGCCGGTTGCGGTAAATCTCGCGCCGTATCTGACTGTCGATGACCGTGCGCGTTTGTTTTCCATACTGTGGGACAACGTGCCCGCGCTGACCACGGCTTACCGTCATTACGCGCATACGCTGCAACATCTGGGCGGCGCTAAAAGTCTGCTGGCTCCGCTCAGCGTGCTGGTTGATGATGCGATGCAACCGGCGGATGGGATCTTCAGTCAGTCTCCGGCTTTTGACATTGAGATTTCCGTCTGCCCCGAATTTGAAGGTACGGTCACTGCGCCGGTGACGTTGTCACTTGAAGAGCTGACCTTGCTGGCCGCAGAAGTGCAAATCCCCCTGCTTTCGCCGCCACGCGAAGCGTTATTCGAACAGTTTGATTTACTGGATTTACCGGGCTACGGCAGCGCTGAAAACGATGAAAGTGACGATGAAAGTGATGATAATGGCGGTGATGATATCAGCCCGCTGTTTCGTGCCAAAGTCGCTTATCTGCCGGAACGTTACACCGACCGCCATGAGATGAATATGCTGATGGTCTGCACCGCTGCGGATAAACGCGACGATGTGATCGCCGTGGGCCGGACGCTTGAGCACTGGGTGAAAGAGATGCACGGCGAAAACACACAGGTGCGAAGCCGCCGCAAACCGGGGCTGGTGTGGGTGCTGACCCCGTTCGACCGGCGGATGACGCAGTCTGTGCATTTCGACGAGGCTGTCCAGCGTCATGTCGGCAATCCGGGCGATGCCTGGGGCGCGCTGCTGGCGATGGACGAGCGGGGTCTGCAACGCATGGCGGATTATCTGGTGGCTGAAATTCGTCCTGATGTGCGTCTCAACCGTTTGAGTGAATTGCGTGATGAACTGCATCGTGAACTGGCGGATAACCTGCTGGGTCGCTGGTATCAGGAAGGCGAAGCGGCTGACCCGTTGCAGAAACAGCGCACGGTACAAACAGTGATTAAAGCGCTGCAAACCCGCACCGGCGTTCATGGCGAACTCCTGGAAAAGCTGTTGCCGGGCCGCGACGAGCTGCACCGTATTTATCTGGAGCATACCGGCCAGCCAGTGGAGTCCGGAGCTCAGGATCAAAACGGTGCAGAGAGTTTTGGTATTGGCATCGATATTGATCTGTTCGCTGAACAACAGGACGCGCCAGTCTGGCAGGCTAAACCGGATGACGGCACCGCCTTTGCCCGTCAGGTACAGCGTTACTGGATCAACCATCTGCGCAGCCTGCCGGAAAACGAACCCTTGATCGCCCTGCTTGGCGTGGCGAAACCGACGGTTGAATTGCTGATGGAAGAGCTGATCACCGCCAGTTTCCGACTCAATATGGGCGACGCGCTGGTGCGGTCTCTGGGCAGTACATTACCGGCGGGCGCGCGTGAACACGATCATCACGCCGACCGGCAGGTTTCCCGTGCGCTGACCGTGCTGGGTGATTTTGTGGCGTGGCTGGGTTTTGAAAAACAACCGGAAGCTGAGCGTCCGGAAAGCCGTATTAACAAAGGCCACAAGATTTTCGCCAAACCGAAGAAAAGTGTCGCCAGCTGGAAATCATCCCAGCGCCTGACCAAACTATCGGCTACTCCGACCAATTCCACCGCGTTTTATATCTACGACTGGCTGGTGGGTTTGCAGGAAAGCATCATGCGTAATGCAGGTTACGCAGCGGGCGGTGAAATCCCGGCAACACAGCGCGACAGTCTGGCGCGGTTGCTGAAGGTGTTGAGAGTCGCAAGCTGATAAAAAAACCGGGACATCAGCGTGGTGTTCCGGGTTTAGGTATGACCGGAGTGGGTTATTGTTTAAAAGAAGATTTAAAAAGTGTTTGCTGGCAGCATGCACCCTGAATTTTTTTCTACATACTCCTCAGCACAATAAGTAAAATCATGTGCAAATGATCACGGCCTCATGAACAAACCGGACAGCAAGATGAATGTAACCCGCATTACTCCCTCTTTTATTTTCCCGACAAAAATCACGCATAAACACAGCCGGTACCGAGGGCTTTCCATGCTGTCCGGTGCGTTTTTATGTGTCGCATTGTTCAGTACACCAGCCTATGCCGGCTGGTATCAGGTACGTAATTACATCGGAACTGTAGGTAGCTATCCCGTTCACGTCTCACTGCAAAACTATGATGAGTTAAATCGTGGAGAAGCCAGGCAGAAAAAAATTGAGGGGAGTTACTATTATGATGCAAACCGGCGCCCTATCGCTTTAGTGGGTACGCGCCATGCGGATGGCAAGATGGTTCTTTGCGAAGCGACGCCTCCCGATACTCTCGGAGACAGTCCGGTGGTGCCGAAGCAGACATCCGCACGTCCCAATCCTTGTCCGATTGAACTCAGCGTTGAGAGCGGAAAAGTGACGGGTATCTGGAATGACGGAAAAAAATCCCTGGATATACGTCTGCAAGAAGTGGCTCAACTTGATAACACTGACGACAAAAGTCAGGAGATAAAACCTTCCGGGGATGTGGAAATTCCTATGTGGTATCACACGAAAACGCATTTATTATTAGGGATTTACCAGCAAGCGCAGGACTGTGCCTTTTCAATGAGGAAGCTGCGGTTCATTAATATCCGAACGGGTAAAACGGACAAAGAAATGGCATTTGAATGCGGTGCTGGCACCGTCGCAACCTCCATTTACAGTAATGTGTGGCAAGGAAGCAGTGATAAACATGTCACGATTGAATTCCCAGGTGGCTTTAACAATATGGGTGAAGATAGAGATGTTTTGATCGAGTAAGCGCAGAGTGATCGACTGCCGCAAAAGCGCAATCTGAGTTACACAAAATGCCGGTAAGGCGACTATAAGTATGGGGTCAGGAAATTTCATTCACCGCTCTGAGCGTTCGCAAAGAGCCGAAAAGGAGTCCATATGACTGATATCGCTAAGTTACTCGGCAAAGAAGCTGATTCACTGCTGCAGCATCAATGTTCCACCATCACCGCCGATCAGCTTTATCTTCCCGGCAGCGATTTTGTTGACCGTGTAATGATCGACAATAACCGCTCTCCCCGCGTGCTGGCCGCAATGCAAAACTTGTATAACACCGGACGCTTAGCCAAAACGGGTTATCTGTCCATTTTGCCGGTGGATCAGGGCGTCGAGCACTCCGCAGGCGCTTCCTTTGCCGCGAATCCCCTCTACTTCGATCCTAAAAATATTGTCGAACTGGCAATTGAAGCCGGCTGTAACTGTGTGGCATCTACATACGGTGTGCTGGCATCAGTTTCACGCCGCTATGCCCATAAAATTCCGTTCCTGGTCAAGCTGAATCATAACGAAACCCTGAGCTATCCGACGCAATACGACCAGACGTTGTATGCCAGCGTGGAACAGGCATTCAATCTTGGTGCGCAGGCAGTCGGTGCGACGATTTATTTTGGCTCGGAACAATCTCGCCGCCAGATTGAAGAAATTTCAGCCGCTTTCGAGCGTGCGCATGAACTGGGAATGGTCACTGTTTTGTGGGCGTATCTGCGTAATCCGGCGTTTGTGAAAGACGGCAAGGATTATCATTCCAGCGCCGATTTGACCGGACAAGCCAACCATCTGGCTGCGACCATTGGCGCGGATATCGTGAAACAGAAAATGGCGGAAAATAACGGCGGCTATACCGCGGTGAAATTCGGTTATACCGATGAGCGCGTGTATTCGAAACTGACCACCGATCACCCCATCGATCTGGTACGTTATCAGCTGGCTAACTGTTATATGGGGCGTGCAGGTTTAATTAATTCCGGCGGTGCAGCCGGGGAAAATGATATCCAGGAATCGGTCCGTACGGCAGTTATCAATAAACGTGCTGGTGGCATGGGTCTGATTCTGGGGCGTAAGGCCTTTAAGAAATCTATGAAAGAAGGTGTTGCGTTAATAAACGCCGTGCAGGATGTTTATCTGGATAAGAAAGTCACTATTGCCTGATGGTTTTTTAGCAATGTAAGTCTGACAGTGTAAGTTGAGCAATATGTGTCTGCTGGCCGGAAGGTTTCTTCCGGCTTTTTTAGACATCATCTCAAAATATTTTGTTTTTAATTAATTTCAGACAACTGAGTAATTCCGAATCCGATAGCAGATTGAATTTCGCCATTATTTTTCTTTTATGCACACTGACGGACTTCTCTGCTATCTGCAATTTTCTGGCAATATGCCCCACATCATTACCCGCGTGGATCAGCGTTGCAACTCTGGCCTCTTTTGCAGACAACTCTGGTTGCCTGCAGTTGGCACAATCACGTGGCAACTGGTCAGGACTGCCTGTCGTATGGTTCGCCCAGCCGCTGATCACCCGTTTTCTGATGTGTTCCAGAGAGCTCTTACGGTTAATAAAAATAATATTAGTAATACACAACGGCAGGTCTGTTACGAACGGCACTGTCCGGCAGTCGTACACGGCAATAATCAGACTGTGCGGAGTGCGTTGCTGAAATAGTGGCTGGCAAATAGTACTTTCGCCAGCGCTGAATCTTTTAACGATAATGTTCGCAGCAGGAATGTTTTCTTCAGTCAGATCAGATATCTGTACAGGAATTTTCTTTTCCAGAGAAAATATCTGCGTAAGGAAATTCTCCATACCATAACGATATGCTGCATTCGGATCATCAAATATAATATTTAACATGACGGGCTTCAGATTATTAAGATAATAAATAGCGCCTGTTATCCTCTTGCAGGCTTGCGGCTGATATTACTCAGTTATGGGGAGTGCTCAACATTTTTCGAGTCTACTTTTACACCATAAAAACTGTTGATTTTAAAATTCTCCTGATCAATGAGTGTATTGTATCTTACGGATACTGCTTTTCTGTAATAACCCCGGATAAAGATAATCCCATGAAGGGGGTGGTTAATGGCTCGCTTCGCCTGCCGCTTAATCTGATTAAACAAAATTCAAAAATTTTATCGGAACATCAAAGCAGTAACGCTAGAATGTTCACTATATTTTCTGCATTCAGCCGATCAAAATTCTCACGGTTGTTTCTCCGACTGTCTCAGGGGTCATACGGATGTTGATAGGGATAGATTTAGGTACTTCAAACTGTGCTGTTTCGATTTGGCAGGACGGTCAGTCTCTGCTGGTTCCCAATGTCTATGGAAAAAATCTGACCCCTTCGGTGGTCGGGATAGACGATGACGGGCATATGCTGGTGGGGGCCCCCGCACATGCACGCTTATTTACTCATCCGGAACTTACCCTCGCCAGTTTCAAACGTTTCATGGGAACGGATCATTCATTCCGACTGGGTAACCAGCATTTTCGTGCTGAAGAACTGTCCGCCCTGCTTCTGCGTAGCCTGAAAGCAGACGTGGAACAGCACTGTGGCTGCAAGTGTGACCGCGCCATCATCACCGTCCCTGCTTACTTCAACGATGTACAACGTAACGCGGTCAGGGCTGCGGGTGAACTCGCAGGGCTGCATGTTGAACGTTTGCTTAACGAGCCGACCGCCGCATCGCTGGCTTACGGAATGGCAAATCAGCAGGAACATAAATTTCTGGTGTTTGACCTGGGCGGCGGCACTTTTGATGTCTCGATCATCGATATGTTTGAAGGCGTGATCGAAGTCCGCGCCAGCAGCGGCGATGTCTTCCTTGGCGGTGATGATTTCACGCGCAGTCTTGCCAGCTGGATGTTGAACCAATATCCCCGTCTGGATAAAGAAAATACCGCATTGTTCGGACAATTACTGACACTGGCTGAAAAAGCCAAGTGCCAGCTGACGACTGAAGAGAGCACCACACTGCAATACCAGTGGCAGGGTGAAACTCTTAGCTGGAACCTCACTACCGACATTCTGTTGCAGTGCTGCGAAAGCACGCTGGAGCGGATGAAAAAGCCGGTGATGCAGGCACTGCGTGATGCCAGATTCTCGGCCGATGAAATGGATCACATCGTGCTGGTTGGTGGTGCCACGAGGATGCCGCTGGTACGTCAGGCGGTAGCTCGTCTGTTCGGGCGCTTCCCACGCTGTGAGTTGCAACCCGATGAAGCCATTGCAATCGGGGCCGGTATTCAGGCCGGACTGGTGCTTCAGGATCAGGCACTCGACGATATTGTTCTCACTGACGTGATGCCATTTACACTCGGCATCGCTACTTCGCGTCGCAAGGGCGAAGGTTATGAAGATGGTCATTTCCTGCCGCTGATTGAGCGCAACAGCTTTGTGCCAGTGAGCCGGGTCGAAACCATCATCACGGTGTTTGACCAACAGAAACATCTGGATATCTGCGTTTATCAGGGAGAGTCCCGGCTTGTTTCCGATAACGTACTGCTCGGCATGCTCAGAGTTGATGTTCCTCCTCTCCCTGCCGGTGAGGCCAGCGCTGACGTCCGTTTCACTTACACTCTGGATGGTATTCTGGAGGTGGAGTGCAAGATCAACAGAACGGGTCTGAGCGAAAAACTGGTCATAGAAAAAGCGCCGGGCAGCCTCACACCCGCGCAAATTACAGAAAGCCTGCGAAAACTCGATGCCATCAAACAGCATCCGCGTGAACAACTGGTCAACCGGCAACTGGTGGCTGAAGCGAATGCGTATTATGAGCAGAGCCTTGGTGAACAGCGACAGTATATTGCCGATCACCTGTACCAGTTTGAACGAATTCTTGATACGCAGGATGCCCGCCAGATCGCTGCAGCGCGCAAGGAAATCGAGGAACTGATCGCGTATCTGCGCAAGGAATGGGAGTAAACGGATGGGCATCTGGTCAGTCTTAGACATCGAACCTACTGATGATCTGAGCATCATCAAACGCGCTTACGCCCGGAAATTGAAAACCACGCGGCCAGATCAAGATCCAGAAGGCTATCAGCGGCTGAGGGAGGCGTTCGAGCAGGCGAAGGATATTTCCCATTCAGGGGATTTAAATCCTCCCCAAGACCGTGCTTTCATCGACGTGGTGAAGGCTGAATACAATGAGCCGGTTTCACAACAGCAGGTCCTCAATCAGGTCGATGAAATTGTGACTTTGCTGCTAGCCGATGTCACCGCCGGTTTTGAAAGGCTGTACACCTGTTTGTCTGACGGTCCGCTGGAAAATATTCACGCCCGCGAAATGTTCAGCCATTTTTTGGCAGAAGAATTGGGTAAACGTGAAGGCGTTACCCGTTCAATGTTAATCAATGTGGCTGCCATGATGGGATGGGAAATCGAGAATTTCAGACCTGAAGGGATTTCAGCGGACCAGTTATGGGCGATTTACGCGCAGACTGAGAACACAGAGGCTTCGCAATACTGGGACTCCCTCGTAAATAAACCCGAGAAGTCCATGCAGGAATATGAACGATTTGAGCTTTTGAGCCTTGAGGGCAAAAAGCTGCCTTTTATGGCAAGGTTAATTCCCGGTTATGTCGGCAAGCTACGCCAGACTGTAGAGGAAATAAGCGCGTACCATCCTGTCTTGCTGGAGCGAGTAAATCCTCAGCTACTTAAAACATTATCCGGGCTGCGTTTAGAACTGGACTGGAGTACAGCATTTTTTATCGTGTTCTGGGGAATGGCGATCGCTATTGGAATTCGCCACGACGAGCATCCGCTGCGTGATATGTCGATTATTATTTGCGTTCTCCTTGTCTGTACGTGGTGTAAAAGCGAGCTACAGCGCAAATTCAGACATTCTCAGCACGTTGTGGCGATATACGAAACTCTGCTTTCGCTTCTCATTTTAGGTGTGTTTGCTAAAATTTTCAGCGGCCTTTATGGGCAACTGCATTTTATGTACGACGACCCAGGCCGTGGTCCTGCACTTTTTGGCATGCTTGCCGCTTTCGTACTTTTCCTCATATGGGCAATTTGTCCGCGATACTGGCGCTGGTACAACCTTATCAGCAATAGCCTGACCGCATTTGTCACATTCCCCTGGCAGCAGGCAAAAAAAACGGGGGTGATATGGCGCATTGTCATTTGTGCCGTGATGTTATTCCTCTATTCGTGGCTAGTGACCTGGGCGGTGGCATGAACAACCCACACATCTGGTCAGTCTTAGACATCGAACCTACTGATGATCTGAGCATCATCAAACGCGCTTACGCCCGGAAATTGAAAACCACGCGGCCAGATCAAGATCCGGAAGGCTATCAGCGGCTGAGGGAGGCGTTCGAGCAGGCGAAGGGTTATGCGGCGCGCTCTTTGCAGAGTGACGTTGTCACGGACATTGTCGATAAATCCCCTTCTTTCACCTTACCGACGCCGGTTCACATTGAGCCTTTAAAAGAGCTCACGCCAGATATTGATGATGCGCTGGAACAAGAATTAGAGGCGTTAAAGCCGGTGACAGAAATCATTGATGTCATGATGGAAGATGAAACCGAAGGCCTGAGCCTGCTGAAATCCGCGCTATCCGGCGGGCTTTTACAAAATCTGCGTCTGCGGGAAGTATTCAGTCAGGAACTGGCTGCGCAACTGAGTGAGCGCGAGGGACTGTATTCGGCACTGCTTATTCATGTTTCAGAGGTCATGGGTTGGGATATTGACCATTATCAGCCGGAAGGTATTTCCCCATACCGGCTGGCGGCACTTCAGCATCAGGTTGAAATGACCGGTGCGAACTATTACTGGTCGCTCATGGAACGGGAGTATCAGAATTCAGCGCTTAACCGTTTGCGCCTGAGACTTCTGACAGTTGAAGGCGCTACGTTGCCGTGGTGGGCCAGACTGGTGCCAGATTTTATGACATCGCTGCACGACAAGCTCAGAGACATCAGGACTTATTATCCTGCACTGTTGCCGCGTTTAAATTCAGTTTTAGTGAAAACGTTGTCTGAAACCCGAGTGGTTTTGCGCTGGGGAATGGTATTTCTGACGGGCTTCTGGCTGTTGCTCATCATGCTGGCGACACGCGAACATCCGGATCCCTGGCGGTCACGTATCATACTCATTGCCATCATTGGCTTGTATATTCACGGCTACAGTTTTCTTGAACAAAAACTCCGTCGGTGGCCGCGAATATTGTGTGGCACGGTGTGCGCGTTCTCGCTGCTGTCGGTCGGTATTATTGTGAAGATAATGTTGGGCTTTTTCACGATGTTTAAGCCTGAAGCGGGAAACCTGGCTATGGCCGTCACCAATTACGCGGTACTCAGTGCCAGCAGTTTTTGCGTGCTATGGATGATGGCGCCAAAACACTGGAAGTGGTATGGCGTTCCACTTAACTCGATGATTATTTTAGTGATTTTTCCCTGGGAGTGTATGAAAAAAGCCTCAGGAGTGGTGGGTGTTGTGGCCTTCATTTTGCTGCTGGGAATGTATTCCCTGCTGATCGCTTTCGGCTTCCGTTAGTTATTGCGGGCGGGCTGCTTTTGATAAGCAAGCCCGCCCGGGTACTTATTCTGTCAGCACCCAGACACTGACACTGCCCCCGGCGCAGAAGAATACTGCCGATCCTTTTTCGTCAGTTTCGATGATCTCTTCGCGGTTACCCAGCAGGTCATGCCATTTTTTATGGCCGAAATTATCGCCCAGTTCGATGGCTTTTTCTCCGGCTTCACTGTTTGACATCACGACGACACAGCCCGGATGCTCGGCGGTACCGCTGCGGCTGAAGGCCAGACAGTTCGGGTGATCAAAATAATCGGTCTGAACGCCCCATGCGTGGGTTTGCCGCGCCTTGATCAGCGTTTCGAGTCCAGGGATCACCGGCATGTCGATGGTGTAACTGTTGCCATCATCGCCTTCATCTTCGTAATTCGCACCGCATAAGTCCGGATAAAAGACGATCGGCACGCCCTGTTCACGCAGTAAGATCAGCGCATAGGCCAGCGGTTTGAACCAGGGTTCAATAGGCGCTTCCAGTGACTGCAACGGCTGGGTGTCGTGGTTTGCCACCAGCGTGACGGCGTGCGCCGGATCGGCGGCTACCAGCGTATTGTCGAAAATCTGGCTCAGGTTGTAATCTGCGCCTTGCTTTGAAGCGTGATGAAAATTCAGCTGCAACGGCGCATCGAAAAGCATGGTTTTGCCTTCGACCTGCTCAATATAATTTTGCAGCGTCGGCACATCGTGCGACCAGTATTCAGCCACGATATAAATCGGTTCTTCTGCCTCATTCTGGACATGATCGATCCAGTCTTTATAAAACCATGCCGGTATGTGCTTGACCGCATCCAGACGGAATCCGGTGCAACCGGTTTGTTCCAGCAGCCAGCGCGCCCAGTATTTAAGCTCTTCGCTGACCGCATTGTTGCGAAAATCGACGTTGGCGCCCATCAGATAATCGTAGTTACCGAATTCGTCATCGACCTGATCATTCCAGCCGCCGCCGGTGTAATCATTAATGATTTTGAAGATGCCATTCTCGTCAGGATTTTCGATATGATCGACGCCGCTGAAGCAGTGGAAATCCCAGATGAATTTCGAATACTGGCCGTTGCGGGCAGCGAATATAAAGCGCGTCCAGGCATCTGCCTCAATGATGTCGTCACTGATTTCTTCACGATTATCGATATTGACGCGGTTTACCTGCACGCGCTCTTTCTCATCCGCACCCATTTTATGATTGAGCACCACATCGAGGATCACGCCCATTCCGTTAGACTTCAGCGCGTCGATGGCGGCGAGTAACCCCTCTTTGTCGCCGTATTTTGTTGCGCGGCTTCCCTTCTGGTCGAACTCACCCAAATCGAATAAATCGTAGGTGTCATAACCAACCGAGTAACCGCCGGAATCCCCTTTATAGGCAGGCGGGAGCCACGCGGCGGTGATACCGGTTTCTGCCAGCCATGCGGCCTTTTCGGCGACTTCCGGCCAGAGTTGTCCTCCGTCCGGGTAATACCAGTGAAAGAACTGAAACAACGTAGGATTCTGCATACAGGCTTTCCATTCAGATGACCGGGAAATGAAGTATGGAGCAGGAATGGAAAAAATGCGGCGCGGAGCAAAAAAAAGCCGGTCAGCGAGGTGACCGGCTTTGAGATTACGCGGGATTGTGATCAGTCAATATCAGGATGCTGCGCAATCAGGTTCTTTCTTTTAGCTTCAAGTTCAACAATCTGCGCGTCAATATCTTCGATTTTCTGTTCGATATTGTCGTGATGTTCCTGAAGGATTTCTTTCGCTTCTGCGCGATCCGACGCGGCTGGCGTCGCACCTTTCAGCGGACGGTTAGCGGTTTCTTTCATGAAGATACCGGTCACCAGGCCGATGATTGCCACCACCATCAGGTAGTAAGCAGGCATATACAGGTTACCGGTGGCTTCGACCAGCCAGGCGGCGATGGTCGGTGTCAGACCGGCAATCAGCACGGAGATGTTGAAAGCAATCGCCAGCGCGCTGTAGCGGATGTGCGTCGGGAACATCGCCGGCAGTGTCGATGCCATGACGCCAATGAAGCAGTTCAGCAATACCGCGAGGATCAGAAGTCCGGCAAAAATCAGCCCGACAACACCGCTGTTAATCAGAATGAAGCACGGGATAGCCAGAATGAACAGACCCACGCTGCCGATCAGAACAAACGGTTTACGGCCAAATCGGTCACTCAGCAAGCCCATGAACGGCTGTACAAACAGCATACCGACCATGATGGCGATGATAATCAGCACGCCGTGATCTTCTGAGTAATGCAGGCTGTGAGACAGGTAGCTCGGCATGTAAGTCAGCAACATGTAGTAAGTGACGTTAGTCGCAATCACCATCCCGACGCAGACGATCAGCGGTTTCCACTGCTTGGTCAGAATTTCTCGGAAAGAGACTTTCGGCGGCTCTGCAATGTCCTTACGGGAATCGCTGTCGATTTTATCGACGTGCTGCTGGAACGTCGGGGTCTCTTCCAGTGCATGACGCAGGTAGATACCGATCAGGCCCAGCGGTGCGGCGATGAAGAACGGAATACGCCAGCCCCATTCGAGGAAGTTGGTTTCACCGACAATGCTGGAAATCAATACCACCACGCCCGCGCCGAGGATAAAACCGGCGATAGAGCCGAAGTCCAGCCAGCTGCCGAGGAAGCCACGTTTTCTGTCAGGAGAATATTCGGCAACGAAAATCGCTGCGCCGGTGTATTCGCCCCCGACCGAGAAGCCTTGTGCCAGTTTAGCCAGTAACAGCAAAATCGGAGCCCAGATACCGATGGTGGCGTAACCGGGGATCAAACCGATACAGAAGGTACTCACCGACATGATAATGATGGTGACGGATAATACTTTCTGACGGCCAAACTTATCACCCAACGCACCAAAGAACAGGCCGCCCAGAGGCCTGACGAGGAACGGAACGGAGAAGGTAGCCAGTGCGGCAATCATCTGAATGCCCGGATCGGCGCCCGGGAAGAAGACCTGACCCAGTGCAAAAGCGACAAAGCCGTATACACCGAAGTCGAACCACTCCATTGCGTTACCTAACGCAGCTGCGGTGATCGCCTTCTTGAGCTTGGAATCGTCAATGATAGTAATATCGTTGATTTGCATCGGTTTAACGCGTTTCTTTCTTAATCTAATCATGTACATCCCTTTTCTAAAATAACTTCACTGTGTAAAGCGTGAGGTATGTGTTCAGCACCCTTAATCTATTTTGGGTATCAATTGTTATTTACGAAACCATGACATTATAGAATGTTTTTTACAGAAGGGAAAAATGTGATCAATGTTGCATTTTCGGCAGCGACCGCCGCCAGTGTGCAACGGTAAGTGGTAATGTGTTTTCAATTTAATGAAATTGCATTTCAATTAATAAACAAAAGCCTAAACACGGCTGATTTTATTGCCACTTATGAGGTGAATCATGGCGAAAGGTTCTCAGATTCAATTCAATTTTCACACGGTTCAGGACGTACAGACCGGCGCGCGCGTGACGCGTCTGACCCCGCCCGATGTGCTTTGCCATCGCAACTATTTCTATCAGAAATGCTTTACCCGCGACGGCGGCAGGCTGCTTTTTGCTGGTGAGTTTGAAGGTAACCGCAACTATTATCTGCTGGATCTGCAGACGCAAAAGGCGGTTCAGCTGACGGAAGGCAAAGGTGACAATACCTTCGGTGGCTTCCTGTCACCCGACGATCAATATCTGTATTACGTGAAAAATGAGCGCAGTTTGCAGTGCGTAAAACTGGACGATTTCAGCGAAAAAACCGTTTATACCGTGCCGGAAGATTGGGTCGGATACGGCACCTGGGTCGCGAACAGCGAATGCACCAGTCTGGTGGGCATTGAAATCAGTCGTAAAGACTGGACGCCGCTGTCTGACTGGAAAATCTTCCAGGAGTTTTATCATAGTAATCCTCGCTGCCGCCTTTTGCGTGTCGATCTCATCAACGGCAAGTCCCACGTGATACATGAAAAGAATGAATGGCTCGGGCATCCGATTTATCGTCCCTTTGACGACCATACCGTCGCATTCTGTCATGAAGGCCCGCACGATCTGGTGGATGCCCGCATGTGGCTGGTGAATGAGGATGGCAGCAATGTGCGCAAGGTGAAGGAACATGCACCGGGTGAAAGCTGTACGCACGAATTCTGGGTACCGGACGGCTCCGCGCTGATGTATGTGTCTTATCTGAAAGGCCAGCACGACCGCCATATCCGCCGTTTTGATCCGCAAACCGGCGAAGATATCTGCCTGATGACCATGCCTGCGTGTTCGCATCTGATGAGTAATGAAAACGGAACGCTGCTGGTCGGCGACGGTTCCGGCACGCCGGTTGATGTGAAAGATACCGCCAGCCATACGATTGAAAACGATCCATGGCTGTATATTTTCGACGCCCGTACCCGTCAGTATGCCCCGCTTGCCGCCCATAACAGTTCATGGCGTGTGCTGGATGGCGACCGTCAGGTGACGCATCCGCACCCTTCTTTCTCGCCGGACGATCGTCACGTGCTCTTTACCACCGATCACGAAGGCCTGCCGGCGCTGTATCTGGCAGAAATTCCGGATGCCCTGCTCAGCTCGTTAAGAAAGGACTAACCGATGTTTGTATTTAAAAAAGAGATCCCCTTACAGGATTTAGGTGACGGTGTAAGCCGTCGCGTTCTGGCACATAACGGCAGCATGATGGCCGTCGAAGTGTATTTTGAGGAAGGCGCAGTCGGGCCGATGCATAACCATGTGCACGAGCAACTGACGTACGTGCTTTCCGGTCGCTTCAAATTCACTATCGGCGAGGAAACTCACGAAGTGACCGCGGGCGACACGTTATACAAAAAACCGTACATCATGCACGGCTGCGTGTGTCTGGAGAAAGGGGTGTTGTTAGATACCTTCACACCGCAACGACAGGATTTTCTGTAACCCATAAAAAACCGGTGCCACATGGGCACCGGTTTTTTTTGTCATCAAGAAAACGAAATCTTACGCGAGGATTTCACGCACGAAGGTTTCGATCTCTTTGTTCTGACAGTTCTCGAAGAAACATTTCTGGAAACGTTCACCGGTCACGGCGGTTTTCACCAGTTCAGGATCGATGGCACGCAGCGTATCGAGATAGTTTTCTTTCACTACCGCAGCTTTCACCTGGTTCAGAATACCGGCGTTGCGTACCTGAGGTTCTTTACGGTCAGCCGGATAACCCTGGCCTTTCACGCCGGTAAAGGCTTTCTCGAAAATGAAACGCACGTTGAGTTCTGCGCCCCAGCCAAAACCTTTGGCGAATGGCAGTGACAATGCGTTGCCATTATTGATTTGCGCGAACAGGAAAGCATCTGCCGGATCAATACAGTAACCGCAATTAACGCCCGGATGAATGTTCAGTGACATCAGCGCGCCCTGTCCGGTGCCGCAGCCAGCCACGACAAAATCAACCGCTTTGGAGTTGAGTAAAATGCTGGCCATGATGCCCAGATGGATGTAAGTCAGATGGTGATCCTGCTCATCAGACATGCCCACGTTGTACACCGGATATTCTTTCTCAGATGCCACTGCGTTCAGTTCTTTCAGGATAATCGCGTTTTTAGCGGCCTGACTGTTTTCCATCATCAATGCAATTTTCATGAGATTTCCTCTTTGGGCAGCGGTGTGACCCGCCGCTGTCGGTGATTATTGAGCAATAATTGGCGTAATTAACGAGCCAGCCAGCCGCCGTCAACGGCAATCGTGTAGCCATTAATATAGTCGGATGCCGGAGAAGACAGGAAAACAACCGGTCCCATCAGATCAGATGGCAAACCCCAGCGACCTGCAGGAATACGCCCCAGGATTTCTTCGCTGCGCGCTTCATCGGCACGAAGTTGCTGGGTGTTGTTGGTGGCCATGTAGCCCGGTGCAATGGCGTTCACATTGATATTGTGTTTCGCCCATTCGTTCGCCAGCAGACGGGTGACGCCCATCACGGCACTTTTCGACGCGGTGTAGGAAGGGACGCGGATGCCGCCCTGATAAGAAAGCATCGATGCAATGTTAATGATTTTGCCGCCGGTGCCCTGCGCGATGAATTGTTTTGCCACCGCCTGTGACATGAAGAAGACAGATTTGATGTTCAGGTTCATGACGTCATCCCAGTTCTTTTCGCTGAACTCAATGGCGTCTTCACGGCGAATAATGCCGGCATTATTGACCAGAATGTCGATATGGCCCATTTCCGCCACCGCACGTTCAAGCAGCGCCGGGATCACTTTAGTATCGCTAAGATCGGCTGTCAGGCTCAGGAAACGACGCCCTGTCGCGCCGACACGTTCGATGGTTTCAGTAGGTTCGACAATATTGATGCCGATAATGTCACACCCTGCTTCAGCAAGGCCAATGGCCATACCTTGCCCCAAACCGGTATCACAGCCGGTGACGACCGCGACTTTTCCCTTCAGAGAAAAATTATCCAGAATCATGATGTTTCCTTTTCATAAAACGGAGGCGAATGCGCTTTTCCGTAGGATTTTTGGTTGTCGGGCTGTGCCCGGCTCCTGAGTCATGAAAGGAGTTTAGCGAGAAAATTCACTCAACTCAACAAAATGAAACATCATTTCAATTTAGCTGAACTTTGATGTCGTTTTTTGTTGGGTTGATCACGTCCTGAGAAATACCGCTGCGCGGATGCCTGATATGTTCATCATAAAGTGAGGTGAAAATCACAGAAAAGTACGACGGAAAACATGGTGGGGATAACTGAGAGAGATGACGATCTAAGAGATAAACAGAGTTCACTGCCCGGCAGGAAGCCGGGCCAGCGGTACACACTTACCGGGAGTAAGTGGAGAGAAGAATCAGTGCAGGCAGCCCTGACATTCCGCAGACATATTCAGACCGCGGCGCCAGTCACCAGGCGTCTGACCGAACTGACGTTTGAAGCTACGGGTGAAAGATTGTTGGGAGTCAAAACCCAGCGAAATCGCCACGCTGACAATCGGCTCACCGCTGCTGGCCAGCATATCGGCAGATTTCTTCAGTTTTTTCTCACGAATGAATTCGCCCATCGGTAACCCGGTGTGCTCTTTGAACATCCGCTGGAGATACCAGCGCGAATAGCCTGCACGTTTGGCAACGGTTTTAATATCCAGTCGCTCTTCCAGATTGTGATCGATCCAGTCGATCAGGTCGTGAATGAAATCCTCGGTTCTCATGGGCAATCTCCTGCTTATTTTTTTGTTTGTGCGCCCCGAGGGCGACTCGTCTTTTTATAAACTGACCTAGTTTTCGTTTAAATGCAAGTTTTACTATTGCATTTAATTTGCCATTACCGGATAGTCACACACCCCGAAGTAAACATTCTGTAAAACAGCACAGAAAGTGTAACAGTAATTCTTGCACTTTAGTAGGCGCATCCCTACAATCCCCTCGAATCAATTGTATCAGTATTTGATACATTATTGTGCTGATGAACGGCACAAGTCCCAAAAAAGTCAGATCAGGCAAAGGACGTTACCCGGCGGACAGGCCGTGTATTGCCTGGCAGCACTTACTCACTGGAAATAAAAATAATGATTAACCTGCAAAAATCACAGGTTGTTGCACGCGGCCGCTCCGGTGGTTCGCATTTGACGTTGCGCCTTTCAGGGATCGCGCTGATGGTTGCCCTGCTTGCCGGGTGTGATAACAGCGTGGCACAAAATTCGGCTCCACCTGCCCCGCAGGTCAGTGCCGCAGATGTTTTGATTAAATCTATAAGCCAGTGGGATGCGTTTAACGGACGCGTGGAAGCGGTACAAAGTGTGCAACTGCGCCCGCGGGTGTCCGGTTACATCGATAAGGTGAATTATCAGGAAGGTCAGGAAGTGAAAAAAGGTCAGGTGTTATTCACCATTGATGACCGCACTTACCGCGCCGCGCAGGAACAGGCTCAGGCAGAACTGGTCCGTGCGCGTAATCAGGCCGGTCTGGCGAGAAGTGAATCGTCGCGTACCGAAGCGCTGATGGGCACCCAGGCGGTATCAAAAGAAATCGCCGAGCAGCGCCGTTCCGCAGCATCTCAGGCGCAGTCAGATGTGCTGGCCGCTCAGGCACAGCTGGATATGGCGCAGCTTAATCTTGATTTCACCCGCGTAACTTCCCCCATTGATGGCCGCGCCAGCCGCGCGATGATCACTTCAGGAAATCTGGTGACCGCCGGTGACAGCGCCAGTGTGCTGACCACGCTGGTTTCGCTCGATACCGTTTATGTCTATTTCGACGTAGATGAAGGCACTTTCCTGCGTTATCAGGCGCAGGCCCGCGACGGAAAATTCAATGATAACCCGCAAAATCGTCTGCCAGTTCACGTGGGCTTAGTCGGTGAAGACGGTTATCCGCATCAGGGTGTGGTGGATTTCACCGATAACCAGCTCAATTCCGGCACCGGCACCATCCGTATGCGCGCCCTGCTCGATAACCGCGACCGTACTTTTACGCCGGGATTATTTGCCCGTGTTCAGATGCCGGGCAGCGCGCAGTTCAGCGCCATGCTGGTGGATGATAAAGCCGTGCTGACCGATCAGGACCGCAAGTTTGTGTATGTGGTCGATAAAGACGGTAAAGCCCAGCGTCGCGATGTGGAAGTCGGCAGGATGTCCGGCGGATTGCGGATTGTGCAAAAAGGTCTGGAAGCCGGTGATCGCGTCATCATTGATGGCGTGCAAAAAGTCTTTATGCCGGGAATGCCGGTGAATGCCAAAACCGTCAGCATGGCCGCCAATGTTGCCGCGCCTTCCCCTGCTGCCGTTCAATAAAAGAGAATCCTGACTCATGGACTTTTCCCGTTTTTTCATCGACCGGCCTATTTTTGCGGCTGTTTTGTCGATTTTGATTTTGGTCACCGGGGCTATTGCGATCCCTCTGCTGCCGGTCAGTGAATATCCTAACGTCGTTCCGCCAAGCGTGCAGGTACGCGCCGAATATCCGGGTGCCAACCCGAAAGTGATTGCTGAAACCGTGGCGACGCCGCTGGAAGAAGCCATTAACGGCGTGGAAAACATGGTGTACATGAAATCTGTCGCCGGTTCGGATGGCGTGCTGGTCACGACCGTCACTTTCCGTCCGGGTACCGATCCGGATCAGGCGCAGGTTCAGGTGCAAAACCGTGTGGCGCAGGCGGAAGCGCGTCTGCCGGAAGATGTCCGCCGTCAGGGGGTGACCACTCAGAAGCAATCGCCAACCTTAACGCTGGTGGTGCATCTGGTGTCCCCTTCCGGCAAATATGATTCCCTGTATCTGAGCAACTATGCCACGCTGAAAGTGAAAGATGAGCTGGCGCGGTTGCCGGGTGTCGGGCAAATCCAGATTTTTGGTGCGGGTGAATATGCCATGCGCGTCTGGCTGGATCCGAACAAAGTTGCGGCCCGTGGCCTGACGGCTTCTGATGTGGTGAAAGCCATGCAGGAGCAGAACGTGCAGGTTTCAGCCGGTCAGCTTGGTGCAGAGCCGATGCCAAAAGACAGCGATTATCTGCTGTCCATCAATGCACAGGGACGGCTTAAAGACGAAGACGAGTTCGGCAAAATCATCCTGAAAAGTGGTGATAATGGTGAAATTGTTCGTCTGCGGGATGTCGCGCGTATCGAAATGGGTTCCGGCAGTTATGCGCTTCGTTCCCAGCTGAATAATAAAGATGCCGTGGGTATTGGTATCTTCCAGTCGCCGGGGGCTAACGCCATTGATTTGTCGGATGCCGTGCGTGCCAAGATGACTGAACTGTCGGCCCGCTTCCCGGAAGGCATGACCTGGCGTGCGCCGTACGACCCGACGGTGTTTGTGCGTGATTCGATCAGTGCCGTAGTCCATACGCTGCTTGAAGCCGTGGTGCTGGTAGTGCTGGTGGTTATCCTGTTCCTGCAAACCTGGCGTGCGTCGATCATTCCGTTACTGGCAGTGCCGATTTCAGTCATCGGGACATTCAGTATTCTGTATTTACTGGGATTCTCGCTCAATACGTTAAGCCTGTTCGGGCTGGTACTGGCGATAGGGATAGTCGTTGATGACGCCATTGTGGTGGTGGAAAACGTCGAGCGAAATATCGAGGAAGGACTCGCCCCGAGAGAGGCCGCGCATCAGGCAATGCGGGAAGTTTCCGGGCCGATCATTGCGATTGCGCTGGTGCTGTGTGCGGTGTTTGTGCCGATGGCGTTTCTGTCCGGCGTGACCGGTCAGTTCTACAAGCAGTTTGCAGTGACTATCGCGATTTCTACCGTGATTTCCGCCATTAACTCGCTGACGCTCTCCCCCGCGCTGGCTGCACTGTTGCTCAAACCGCATGGCGCGCCGAAAGACTTGCCTTCTCGTTTGATCGACCGTCTTTTCGGCTGGATTTTCCGTCCGTTCAACCGTTTCTTTAATGCCAGTTCTCATCGTTATCAGAGTGCGGTGTCGAAAACGCTCGGGCGTCGTGGTGCTGTATTTGGTGTTTACGTTCTGCTGTTATGCGGTGCGGCATTTATGTTCAAAGCGGTGCCGGGCGGCTTTATTCCGACGCAGGATAAACTGTATCTGATCGCTGGTGTGAAGATGCCTGAAGGGGCTTCGCTGTCGCGCACTGATGCGGTGATCCGCAAAATCAGTGCCATGGGACTGAGTACCGACGGGGTGATTGATGCGGTCGCTTTCCCGGGACTGAATGCGTTGCAGTTCACCAATACGCCAAATACCGGCACGGTGTTCTTCGCCCTTAAACCCCTGAGCGAACGTACCCGCACGGCGGCGGAGATCAACGCGGAAATTAATGCCAAAATCTCGCAGATTCAGGAAGGATTTGCCTTCTCGATTATGCCACCGCCAATTCTGGGATTGGGTCAGGGTTCGGGTTATTCCCTGTATGTGCAGGATCGTGCAGGGCTGGGATACGGTGCGTTGCAGACGGCGATCAATACCATGTCCGGTGCCATTATGCAGACGCCTGGCATGGGTTATCCGATTTCCTCTTATCAGGCTAACGTGCCTCAGCTGGACGCCCATATCGACCGCGATAAGGCCAAAGCTCAGGGCGTGTCCCTTGATGACCTGTTCAGTACGTTGCAGGTTTATCTTGGGTCGTCGTATATCAATGACTTCAACCGTTTTGGTCGTACCTGGAAAGTCATGGCGCAGGCCGATGGCCAGTTCCGTGACAGCGTGGAAGATATCGCCAATTTGCGCACACGTAACGATAAAGGCGAGATGGTGCCGATTGGCAGCATGCTGAATATCACCACCACGTACGGGCCTGATCCGGTAATCCGCTATAACGGTTACCCGGCGGCAGACCTGATTGGCGATGCTGATCCGCGCGTGCTGTCTTCTGCGCAGGCGATGACGGAGCTGACTGCAATGTCTAAAAATCTGCTGCCGAACGGGATGAATATCGAATGGACTGACCTGAGCTATCAGCAGTCGACACAAGGTAACGCGGCGCTGATCGTATTCCCGATGTCGGTATTGCTGGCGTTCCTGGTACTGGCGGCCTTGTATGAAAGCTGGACGCTGCCGCTGGCGGTCATTCTGATTGTTCCGATGACCATGCTGTCTGCGCTGTTCGGTGTCTGGCTGACCGGTGGCGATAACAACGTGTTCGTGCAGGTCGGGCTGGTGGTGCTGATGGGACTTGCCTGTAAAAACGCGATTCTTATCGTCGAATTTGCCCGTGAGCTGGAAATGCAGGGCAAAGGGATAATTGAATCGGCTCTGGAAGCATGTCGTCTGCGTCTGCGACCTATCGTGATGACGTCAATTGCGTTCATCGCAGGGACCATACCGCTGATCCTGGGACACGGTGCCGGCGCGGAAGTACGCGGAGTGACGGGGATTACCGTGTTCTCCGGTATGCTGGGCGTAACGCTGTTCGGGCTGTTCCTGACGCCGGTATTCTATGTGGCCCTGCGTAAGCTGGTGACGCGTAAGAAGGTCGTCGTGGAAACACAAACTGCCTGATCTGAAAATCAGAATGCAAAAAGCCGGGAGAATATCCCGGCTTTTTTTATGTGCTTTTTTAAGGTTTCCCGGAAGGAAACATTGAACGCTATTTAGAGCAGACCGAACCTTCTGAGTATTCAGCGGCTAAGTCCTTGGTGCATTTGTATTTGCCACCACGCTCGAATTCCGCCAGAGCATCTGCGACCGTGTGGCGCGCCAGAACCTGGAAGGAGGCCTCTTCTGCTTCGTTAACGATATTTTTGAAATACGTACAAGCATTGGCGCTGACAACACAACGGGCAGGAACGTCAGGACGTGCGGCCCACAGGCGCTTGTCTTCTATCACCGCGCAATAAATATCACGAAGTGTGATTTCTTCCGCGGGACGACCCAGGGTGATCGAGCCGGTGCGACCGAGTGTGGAAACAATAATGCCGTGCTGCGTCAGCGGCACCATCAGTTTGCGGATAAAACTGGAGTTGGCTTCCAGACCCGTTGCTAAAATCGCACTGGTGCACCGCTGTTCAGCCTTTTGAGACTGAGCGATACAAAACACCATCTGCATAGCTGTCGGAAAGCGATAATCTAACATGTCATTGTCCTGAGAAACCAAGTCTTAGGTTAAGCACCCTATCACAGAGGAATTACCCTGTCCGTGATCTGGTCAATAATATAACAAAAAGACACGCCGTTGTACACGCAATTTATCAATACATTTCAATCATGTAGAGCACAAATCGCTTAATAAATAGCCCCGTCAAAATCCCCTTTTCACCTCTTTAAATTCAAGCGCTTGTAAGAAAACTCAGTAGGATCAGGCAAGCATTTGTGGAGTTTTTAGACGAATACAGCACGAGATACTTAACCAAAATATAACATGACGTTCATCGATCGGTTAAAACGATCAATGGCGGAAAACTGATCGTCAGTACCCATTTGAAGTTTAAGGTCTTTGCCATGACTATGCAGACACTTTGTTTGACAGGGTACGACGATGAGGTACTTACTGAATGTTCTGGTGTATGGCGGGATTATTTTTGTTGCTCTGGTTATTCTTGGGCTTTGTCTATAACAAGTTGACTGCATCGAGTGAAAAGGATTGCGCGGATAAAGGGGAAACAGAAGAGTGCTTTTACGATTAAACTTATCAATATAATATTAACAAACTGTTCATGAAAATCAGTAATACCAAAAAAAGCCCATCCGAAGATGGGCTTTTAATATTGATATTTGCGATTTAAATCACAGCTATATTAAATCACGAGCATCAGAACTGGTATACCAGGCCGACTGCTACGATATCATCGGTAGAAATACCGGCTGCTTTGTAGAAGTCATCATCGTTATCCAGCAGGTTGATTTTATAATCAACATAGGTAGACATATTTTTGTTGAAATAATAAGACGTGCCGATTTCAACATATTTAACCAGGTCTTTATCATTCCAGTCTGAGTTCAGATGAATATCTGAGTTCAGATCCTTGCCTTTGGATTGCAGGTAAGCAATAGAAGGACGCAGACCGAAATCGAACTGGTATTGTGCCGTCACTTCAAAGTTCTGGGTTTTGTTTGCAATCGTATCATCACGATCACCGTAACCCGTCATATTACGGGTTTCGGAATACATAGTAGCCAGATAGAGACCATTAGCATCGTATTTCAGACCTGCAGTCCATACGTCAGCTTTATCGCCGTCTGCTGTTGTAAGATTTACCTGGTCGTTAGTACGGTCTGAAGAAGCATAAGCTGCTGCTGCACTCACACCCATGCCGAAATCATAGGAAGTAGAGATGCCGAAGCCATCGCCATTTTGCTGACGCATGGAACGACCACCACGGTTATTGGTGCCTTCTCCTGTGATATCACCGTCGTTTGCGCCCTGATACTGCAGAGCAAAGTTCCAGCCTTTCACTTCGCCGAAGAAGTCAGTGTTACGGTAGGTTGCCACGCCGTTGGTACGACCTACCATGAAGTTGTCTGCAGTGGTGTAAGTATCGCCACCAAACTCAGGCAGCATATCGGTCCAGGATTCAACGTCGTATACGACACCGTAGTTACGACCATAGTCAAAGGAACCATACTCACCAAATTTCAGACCCGCGAATCCCAGACGGGTCGCATTACCTGATGTTCCGGTACTGCCTTCAGAATTATCGGCCTGAATGTTGTATTCCCACTGGCCGTAACCAGTCAGCAGATCATTGATTTGTGTTTCACCTTTAAAACCGACACGGACATAAGTCTGATCGCCGTCTGCGCCAGCATCGTCAGAAAAATAATGCAAACCATCAACCTTACCGTACAGATCTAATTTGTTGCCATCTTTGTTATAGATTTCTGCTGAATGAGCTGCGCCTGCAACCAGTAATGCCGGGATAATAATCGCCAATGCTTTTAATTTCATGATGTCATTCCTTTATCATTTAATTGAATACTTGAATTTATTATATATACATTATCAATGAGTCTAAGCTCGTGTTAATACTACCTACAGAGTTCCGTTGCTCAGTAGATAAATTATCTCTTTTGGTTTTATTATTTATTGCTAATTATTTCATTAGGCTGTTTTGATATATTCCGTGAATGTATGTGCTAAAATATATGCAAAATTTATATTTATAGTAAGGCAATGTAGTGTGATAATTTAATTTACGAGTTCCGGCATCATCACTGGAATTCGATTTACCCTTCCTTGGTTTTAACTTAATAGATCGCGCCGTGTCCCCCTTAGCGGCTTTACAATTTACCCCGCCTGACTGCGGGGTTTTTTTTTTGCATAAAAAAACCCATAACCGGCGAAAGTTATGGGCTCAACAATTGAGAGAGAACTAAAATTTCTACGACGAGGTCAGAGAGACTTTCCACAACAACCTTCATAACGGAGGCTGACACTGTGCCAGGCACAAGGGCAACACCGGTTATTAAGGGTACAGCAAGCACTATCAGGAGAAACTCAGGTTAATCGCACAGCTCGTTCCAGTAGCTGAAGCGCATTAAACGTATATAGCGGTCAGGGGCGGCGAAACCAGGCCGGATCACTGTTCCCTACATCAATACCGTACAGACAACCGGTTGCCAGAAAACTTTCCAGCAGACGCGACGTGTCCTGCGCCATTTCTTCAGTCTGGTGGCGCGGCTTACGTTGAGTAATGCGCTGCCATAAGGAGCGGTGTTCAGCAGTTTGTGCGGTCGTTGACATAAAGGCCTCCGGTTATTCACGGCTTTCTGTTTAAAGCTTTTATGCAACAAGCTTTACAGACTCGTAGCAGACAGTATCTTCTGCTGGAATGACCTCAGTTAACCTTTTTCTGCCTACAAACAGAACCAACGATTTATGCTTTCTTTATGAAGTTTTGGACTATAACTTCCCGAGCCAGACACCCTCGCAGAACAACTTCGCACACGCCAGACTGTTCTGATGACGCGTTTGCGGATCCCCTGGGGTTTGTGCCAGTTGCACCAGAATGCCGGTAAAGCATTGTGCCATCAGCACGGCGGAAATATCCTCACGAAACAACTTATGCTCCTGACTGATCGCAAGATTTACAGCCATCAGTTCACACAACAATCTTTGCGTTTCCCCTGCCTGAGGAGGTAACAAAAAGGCCTGTTGGGTGCGTGCATCATCTTCTGCAAAAAAGTTAAGCAGTTTCCGAAAACTTAACGCCATCCGGTCAAGCACCTGATTCTCCGCAACCTGTGGGGCAATTTGTAGCGTGCGTACAAGCGTGGTCAGACGCTCGCGAAAAGCAATAACATCGGTATGGCTCATTTCACTATCCCTGGTATTTCCCATTTCAGTGCGTTTCTGGTTTATTTGCGTAAATGTACTTTGCTACCTATTTGAATTCTATAAGTTAATGACCGTGGCTAACAATTGCACATCCCGGCACTCAGGCGTAAACCAGTAAGTAGCTCACGTAAGGCGATCGGGTCGGTCAGACCGTGCCTTGCGCGCAGCACCTGAAAAGATACCGAATACATAGAGGATAGTGGTATGTCTAAAAATGGAAAAGTGGCTTTAGTAACAGGTGGTGGTCAGGGGATTGGCCGGGCAATTGCGCTGCGTCTGGCGAAGGATGGTTTTGCCGTCGCTGTCGTGGATTATAACGCAGACACGGCGAAAAAAGTCGCTGAGGAAATCAACCATGCTGGTGGCAACGCGGTTGCCCTGCTTGCCGATGTGTCAGACCGCGAACAAGTTTTTGCTGCGGTAGAGGCTGCGACGAAACAACTTGGTGGATTCGACGTTATCGTCAATAACGCCGGTATTGCGCCGACAACCCTCATCGAAGACATCACGCCTGAAATTGTAGACAAAGTTTATAATATCAATGTGAAAGGTGTGATTTGGGGTATTCAGGCGGCGGTAAAAGCGTACAAAGCTGCCGGGCATGGCGGTAAAATCGTCAATGCTTGCTCGCAGGCCGGACATGTAGGCAATCCTGAACTGGCGATTTACAGCTCGAGTAAATTTGCGGTACGTGGCCTGACGCAAACTGCTGCGCGCGATTTGGCATATCTGGGGATTACCGTGAATGCGTACTGTCCGGGGATCGTCAAAACACCGATGTGGGAAGAAATTGACCGTCAGGTTTCTGCTGCTGCAGGAAAACCGGCGGGTTATGGTACGCAGGAGTTTGCAAAAAACATCACGCTCAAACGTCTTTCAGAACCTGAAGATGTGGCTGCCTGTGTTTCTTATCTTGCAGGCCCCGATTCAGATTATATGACCGGTCAGTCACTGCTGATTGACGGCGGTATGGTCTTTAACTGATCCCCTTCCCGCCTGCCCAGCCTCTCGTTTCGGGAGGCCTTTTTATGAGTATAACTCTTCCCTGTCCCCTGCAAACCCGCTCAGAGCTGGGCCAGCGGAATGTAATATTCGCAGGTCACACCGTTCAGTGCTGATTCGCGGGAATACTTTTCAAGGTCGGGCTGCATGATGAACTCCAGACCCAGTGTCGGTAAAAATACCGAATACAGATACAGGATAAAATCATTCAACCGGCTGAGATCGTAAGGATAATTGATCTTCAGATAACGGCTGGCCGGAACCAGGATGGTGTGGCTGTCACTGAGTTTTACCTGATGCGCTACGGTGTATTCCATCTGCAGGGCATTGGCGACTTCGTCGTGAGTATCAGGGCGGCAATCTGAAAGTCCCCAAACCGGTGCCAGCAGGGATTCCGGCGTTTCCAGATAGCGCAGTAATTCGGCACGATGAACGTGGTTTTTACTGTTGAACAAAGCTTCTATCGGATACGAATGGACGACGGTTTCCCCTTCGAACGCCATTTCCGGCAAATCGACAATTTCATATTTCGGTTGAGGAAACTCATCGACGGTCAGCGGTGCGGTGATCCCGTTCATTGTCCATGACGCATTGCGGCGGTACATCCCCGGTGTTTCTGCAAAGTTCTTTTTGAATGAACGGGTGAATGTTTGCTGCGAGTCATAAGAGTAATACAACGAAATATCGAGGATCGGCATATTGGTAAGACGTAACGCGATCGCCGCCATGGTCAGACGGCGGTCACGGATGTATTTGCCCAGTGCGTAACCCGTTTTACTTTTAAACAAACGCTGAAGATACCACGGAGAATAGCCGGTTTTTTTCGAGGCTTTTTCCATGGTCAGACGGTCACTTAAGTTGACTTCGATCCAGTAGAGTAACTCTTTGATCAGGTCATCGTGAAAATCAGGTTTTTGTTCGCTCTGCAAAATGAACTCCCTGTGCTGCTATAAAGTTGCGCGGCTTAGTGCGCAACAGATTTTGAAAACACGTTCACTACGATGACGCCCGCGATGATCAGCCCCAGGCCAATAATCGCCGGCGTATCCAGCTTTTGTCCGTAACCAAACCAACCAATCGCAGAGACCAGAACAATACCGACACCGGACCAGATGGCATAAGCAATACCGGTCGGCAGGGTTTTCAGAGTCAGAGATAATAAGAAGATGGCAATCGTATAGCCCAGCAATGTAACGACGCTTGGCCATAAACGGGTGAATCCTTCCGAGCTTTTCAGACTGCTGGTCGCGATGACTTCCGCCACAATAGCCAGTCCGAGAAGCAAATATGTTTTAAACATCTGTCGTTTCCTTACTGCAAGAGTTATGAGCATACAGCTCATTTTCAATGGCGCGGCCGAGGTTGTATTGCGCGCAGGTCGGGCTCAGTCCGAGAGTTTCCAGTCGCGACATGGCATCCATGCTGCTGCTCAGGCCAATCAGGCGCCAGGAAATATGCTCCGGCGATTCGCCCTGCACAAACTCCCCTTTCTGTCTGCCAAAGCTGATGGCATCAGACACCAGCTGATGCCAGTCAGACACTGAAAGTGCGAATGCAGCCTTCATCAGCGGTTCCTGTTCGGTCAGCAACATGGCTTCATGCCAGAGAGGGATCGCCATCAGAGATTCTTCGTCTTGCGGATCAACCAGCAACAGGTTCAGCCGTTCGCGGGCTGTCAGAGTCAGAGACTTTTCTTCCAGCTGGGCTTTGAGGATTTTCATCACCTGCGTATAGGCCTGAGCCCGCAACTGAGCGGCGCTGGAAAAATGATGATGAACCTGACCGGTTGCCGCACCGGCTTCTTGCGCGACACGACGAACGGTGGTCGCGGCCAGTCCTTCACGGCGGGCAATTCGCGCAGCAGCTTCCAGAATAGTATTGCGACGGGCTTCTTTACACAGGTAGACCACTGAAAAATCCGAAGCAGAGTAGGCAGATGAGGATAATGCCAAGACTTGGACGGATGTTCAAGATTTTTTGAGAACGTTCATTCACCTGTGATTTTATATAGGTAAATGACTTGCAATCTCTGTGAAAATTGTACTCGCCGAAAATGACAGCAGCCTGACGTTTCAGGCCACTTACTGATCAGTACACACAAAACTCGACGCTGACCTGATATCACCCTGCCCGTTATATTTCGGATACAACGGGTAATCACATAAGGGCATTTCACGTCCTGCCGTCGGTTTGTTGACATCAATCATAACTTGTTGTCCGGGTGGGATCCCATGATCGACCCACTTATCCAGCGTGCCGAGTGAATCCCAGCTCGCACGAAAAGTTCCGCTGCTGTGGGTAAAGCCGGGTGCCAGGTAGAAGCGTGCAAACTGACGGAGCTCTTTCTCGCCGAATTCCGCTTTCAGTTTTTCGTAATACGCTACGGTATTCCCCGGTGGTACTGCCATGTCTGCGGTACCGTGCATCAGCAGCAACTTTCCGCCATGCTGTACAAAGGCGCTGAGGTTCGCATCGTCGTTATCGACCTGCGAAGCCAGCTCTTTGAGGCGCGGCTGATGTGAGGCCGGGTCGAATTTCAGAGAGTCGTAATCCGCATTACGCATGATTTCATAACGAACAGCCTGATCGCCCATCATATAAGGAAAGGAAATAATGATATTTGTGGCTTCGGGTTTCGGCTTGTCTGCGCCGGAGCCAAATACGCTGACCAGCGCGGAAGCGTCAGCACCGCGTAATATCGGCCAGGGCGCAAAATGATCGCCGGTAGGCAGTTTTATGCCAAGTTGTACGGGCTTATTCAGCAGGTCGACCAGCGCTATTTGCGTGTCTGAAAGACAATTTGACCCGGTATCTTTGCCCTGCGGACAACGCAGATGCGCAATTTTAAATGTCGCACTACAGGCATCAGGATTGGCGACCACGCCGTCGGCCAGACCGTCCAGTTTATCGCAGGCACCGGTCACGGCGTTGGCAATCAGCGCGGCTTTTGCCGGTGAAATCCACGCACCCGGCGTGTTGTAAATTGCCTGCCCGATACGGATACCCGCCATGTGCAATTCGACGACGTTGTAAACCGGATGAATGGCGATCGCGCCGTCATAGTCGAGCGGGAAGCGCTGAATTGCAGCAAGTGCTTCGTGTCCACCCTGAGAATTGCCCTGAAAATACAGGCGCGAGGGTTTTTTACCGTAAGCTTGTGTGATGAGTGCGACCGCGACATCGTGGGTTTTCTTAATCTGAGCACCGGCAAAATTATCCCAGGCTTCCTGGTTGAGAGCAAAAGACGCATCGGATACGCCGCCCTGATGCCCGGAATCGCTGCCAAAAGTCGCGTAACCTTGTTTCAGCGCGCCGGGTGTAGCGGCTGGCGCCAGCCGGGCAGTATCGGCATCCTTAACGGCACCGTCGAATCCGCTGCCGCCGAGTTGCAAGGCTTTACCATTCCATATGAGGGGCAGGTAAAGCTGAAAATTAATATCAGGTGCTGTCACATCAATGGGTTTAATCAGTCCTTCGAGTTTGCAGTGCTGATTACCGGGATGACCGGCCATCGCAACATTGGTCACCAGCGCGCCGCGGGTTGGCAAACCTATTTTGGCAGCATCGATGCGGGAGTTTTTTAGGGCCACGCATTGCGACTGGGTTATACCTGCCGGGGACGCTTCGGCTACATTTGCTGAGAACAAATTAGCGAAGAACAACGCAAAACAAAAAGTATAAAAACGCGCATTCATCAGACAGATATCATCCCATTGCGTAAAAGTGGCAGTTTGTCATTAAATGATCTGCGAAAACAGCCCTCCGTGGAGGAAATAGTCACTCACGACATGTTGGATATGGCACACACATCTCATCACGCAAACAAATGAACTCAGGTGTAATAGCCTCATTATTTATGATTAGAACTGTTTTTTATGTGTATATGCCAGGTGCTCTGTAATTAAAATAATATATCCACTGTGAGTTATCATTTTAATGAATGATATGGCTGCGTGTGTATTTAATATTGGCATGATGAATGAAATAAAACTAATTTTTAATTTGTCTCTCATTGGTAATTAAAGGTATATTGCTGCCGCTCGCCTGGTTGCGAGTGCGATTAATATTAATCAACTTTTTTGAAAAGGAATTTTACATGAAGTCTTTAGTCAAGTTGTTTGTCCTCGCTGCTGTGGTCTCTACGCTTTCGGGTTGTACTGGTAGCGTTTATAATAAAGAAAAGAACTGCGATTACATGTACTTACTTCACCCTGCCATTTCAATTTCTAAAATGATCGGTGGTTGTGGTCCGACTGATAAATAATGTTATTTTCAGTGTAAAATATGCCGGGAGATGATGCCCGGCATTTATATAATAACACGCTTGTTTCTTAATAATTTCTTAAAACGTTCAGCAGACACCGCTGGTACCCTCTGCCTTATAGAGCGTTGCCGCTAATCTTCGTCAACAGTTATGTACCAAACTTCTTAATTCATGACAATTTTCATAATAAACTTCCTGAATTTTAGATTAACAATCTAAACGTAGACCAGTCGTCTGCAGGCAAGTTATAAACATTCCATTTTACTAGAGCTTATTTGTAGATTTCTCCACATCGTATTACTCTTCAATGAATCGCAGCAGGTCTTCATTAATCGTCCCTGCTTGGGTGATTGTCATCCCGTGGCCAAATCCTGCATAGACCTTGAGCTGCGAATCTTTGACGAGTTGCGCGGACAGAATGGCAGAGTCGGCCAGCGGAACGATCTGATCGTCATCACCATGCATGATCAGGGTTGGCACATCGATTTTCTTAAGGTCATCGGTGAAATCAACCTCAGAGAACTGTTTAATACAGTCATATTGACCTTTAATCCCCCCCTTCATTCCCTGAAGCCAGAAGCTTTCTCTCACACCATCAGAAGGCGTCTCTGACGAACGATTGTAGTTGAAAAACGGCGTGGTCAAATCCTTGTAGAACTGTGAACGGTCTTTTTCGACCGCAGCACGGATGCCATCAAACACTTCCATAGGCAGACCGCCAGGATTGTTCTCGCTTTGCAGCATAACCGGAGGTACTGCGCCGATAAGTACTGCTTTGCTGACGCGTGCCGAGCCATACGTACCGATATAGCGTGCGACTTCACCACCGCCAGTAGAGTGTCCAACCAGAACAACATCGTTGAGATCTAACTGTTCGATGAGTGATGATAAATCTTCAGCGTAGGTATCCATATCATTGCCTTCCCACGTCTGACTTGAGTTGCCATGGCTGCGGCGATCGTGAGCTATTACACGGAACCCCTGCTGACCGAAGAACAACATTTGCGCGTCCCATGCATCACTTGATAATGGCCAGCCGTGGGAGAAAAGAATGGTTTGTCCCTTGCCAAAGTCTTTATATGCAATCTTAGAACCGTCTTTCACCTGAATAGTTTTCATCACTTTATTCTCTTTTCTGTTGGCGACGCCTCATGGGCGGCGCATTTGATGTAGAAGTGTTTTTTTCGTATGTTTGCTTTTTACACCTGGCAATCATTCAATAATGGCTGGCCAGGAAAGCATTTCACTGATGTTTACTGAGATAAACTTTGTGCCGCTTTCTCGATCAGGGTCGCAATTTTCTCCGGTTGCGATGCGTAAATGGCATGGTTGCCTTTCAATTCAGTAACGGTGCTGTGTGCGCGTTTTGCCATAAAGCGCTCCAGTTCTGGATTAATAGCACGATCCTGCGTCGCCACTACGGCCCAGCTTGGCTTCGTTTTCCATGCCGGAACGCCTGCCGGGGCACTAAATGCTGCTACTGCAGGCATGAGTTGAGATTGCGCCAACAGATTTGTTTCTTTGACTGGCAAGTCAGCAGCAAAGTCCGCGTGGAAATTTTCCGGTTTGATATAAAGGAAGTGATCTGGCGTTTCAGTAATAGACTGAGCGGCTGGCGGATATTTTTTCGCCAAACTCAGCAATGACTCACCTTGCTCCGGCTGAAACGCTGCGATGTAAACCAGGCCGGCAACAGAGGGATCATTTCCCGCGTCACTGATGATCATTCCGGCGTAGCTATGGCCAACCAGCAATGATTTACCACTTTGTAACGCCAGAACGCGTCGAGTCGCCGCGACATCATCAGCCAGCGAGGTTTGAGGCTCCTGAACAATCGACACTTTATAGCCTGCTTTATTCAGGATGCGGGCCACTGGATCCCAACCTGAACCATCCACAAAAGCACCGTGTACCAGAACGATGTTTTTTACCGGCGCCGCCATTGAAGACTGAGCATAAACTGACAAAACCAGGCTTAAAGCCAGAGTAGTCAATGATTTTTTAAACATGATTAATTTCCTGTATTTAAAATTGATTGTTGAATTAGACCGGTCGTCTAATCATCTCTTAAATAAAAAATTTACCCGTACCTGCTATTCTGGCCAATTCTGCGTGCTGTTTCTTTATACCGGAACGGCTGTTGTGCTCTGTCGCGTAGTCGCCGTGCCATGTGTGTAAGCTAACAGCTATTAGACCAGTCGTCTATAGGCAATTAATAAAAGTTTTTCACCTTACCTTCGCAGGCACCTTCTCATTGCGGTTACCTGTCACGATGAGATAACCCACTAATTTTAATGCTTGTTCAACTGCGTTTGTTCATGTATCGATGATGCACTTAGTCGGCTTTCCTTGCCCAAACTGCCTGAGTATTTGTGAATTCACGAACACCAAAGCGCGAGAGTTCGCGCAGATACCCACTCTTTTTCACACAGCCATTGGCCCGATTTTACTTTGTGGTCCAGCGGATCGCCAACCTTCGACAGTCTGACGGCGGCTCTGAACCAGAGCGCCTGCTTTCAAAGCTAGTGTGACGCGAGCCCGCTGTTGGTTGAAGGGTAAATGGTTTAATTCATGCTTTTTAGTTACAACATTCTATTTATTTCAAAAATAAACAACAGTGACTAATTCAGCTTCATTTTAACTATCGGTCTGTCAGGGAATGAACACCAGCTCTTGCCAATATGATCTCCGAAGACATGAAAAAGCGGTCGCATAGCGACCGCCTGAGTTCTCAAAAAACGTCTTATCGTTTACGCCATATCGTCAACTGCGCGACGGTATGTTGGAATTTTCTTGCAGTTTCCCGGATAACGAATGGCACATCTTGTGGCTGCTGAATTTCCTCAAAATCACTGGCCAGAAGGCGGCGCAATGCCTGATGGGTAGTCACTGCTTCACCGTTCTCGCGGAAACCCCCTACCCAGTTCTCTTTTGGGGTGAATTCTTCAAGCCAGGTATACGGCGATGACAGCATCAGCAATCCGCCTGAGCGAATCATTGGTGTGATATCTTTCAGGAACCGCGCCGGTTCACGCAGACGGTCAATCAGGTTTGCCGCCAGAACCAAATCATACAATTCAGCCTGCGGTTTAAGATTGCACGCATCACCCTGCACAAAACTGACACGTTCTGTCTGCTGCGCATTGATCCCAACCTCTGTCAGCGTCGCCTGACAATAATCGACCAGATCACCCTCTTCCGGGATCACATAACGACAAGCTTCGCCTCTCGCCAAAGCCAGAGCGACATCGATAAACCGCGCGGAATAATCCATGCCCACTACGGCATCAAAATGACGTGCAAGCTCGAAACTGGCGCGGCCGGTCGCACAGCCGATATCCAGCGCTCTGCCTTTCTGACTGACATTTTTTACAGCTATATCAACAAGTTGTTCGGCGTAATTTGGCACGTTAAAGTGGCGCGGACCGTACTGGAAATCCAGATACTGAGCCACTAAACCATCGGTTTCATACGGATTCACCGTGATCAGTTCCTGATGACTGGACACCACATATCGGAAACCTGCATGCTGGAAGAAGTGACGGCGGAACGCGTAACGGGAAGATTTCAATGCCTCGTTACCGGTCGAAATCCAGCTTCCGCCTTTGATCATCGAGTGTTTACCATCAAAAGTCGGCGTCGAAAAATCGTCATATAACGGATGCACACGGAAACCATCAAACCCGCTGATGGGGGTTGATGCCCATTGCCAGACGTTCCCGACAATATCGTAAAAATCGCCCTGTGCGAAATGATCTACCGGACACGAAGAAGCCCAACAGGCCAGATTGATATTACCCGGCGCAGTCTGCCAGTCTGGCTGATCGCCAGGCACCTGATTACGTAAAATCATCCATTCTGCTTCGGTCGGCAACTGAACAGATTCGCCGGTTTGTTTTGCTTTCCAGCGACAAAATGCCGCCGCTTCCAGCTGATTGACTTCTGCAGGCCAGTCCCACGGCATCGGCACTTCTTCAGTCATCAGACGTAATTTCAGTTGCTCAGATTCACGCGGCGAACCGACCCAAAATGTCGGCATTTCTGCCTGCGCAAACTCACGCCATCCTGCACCTTCTTCATCCCACCACTCAGGGTTCTGGTAGCCGCCCGCCTCGACGAAAGTATAGAATTCGGCGTTGCTCACCAGCATTTTGCTGGCGCTAAATGCCTGGATTTTATGCTCTGACGTGCCGTATTCGTTGTCCCAGCCGTACGTGTCGTCCTGCTTACCTAGTGTGACAACGTCACCTTTCACGGCTACTGTTTCGTTTTCAGGCACCGTTTTCCGGTCATGTCTTGCCAGTTCACACGCAGGCCAGTGTGCCTGAGGTTTAACCCATTCCACTGGTAACTGGCGGATCAGTACGCTGGACGTTTCAAGATGGATGCGTTCATGCTCGATACCCATCAGGATCACCCACGCCGGGCTGTTCCAGTCGATCGGTAAACTCAGTGGCATCGTATCGATAATGGCGAGCACTTCTTCGCGAACTTTGTTGCGATATGTCCGTAAATTGGCGACAGATGGCCAGTTATAGTTCTGATCATCGAGATCGTCCCAGCTCATTTCGTCCACGCCAATCGCCAGCATCGCCTCGATGTGGGAATCAATACGCTTAGGAATTAAACCTGCCGCCATGAGCTTGTTGATATAAAAAGTGGCGGTATGACCAAAATAGAAAATCAGCGGATGCCGCAGGGAAATCGCTTTGTTGAAGTAAGCACGTTCATCCGCCAGACAATCAAACAGGCTTTCATACAGTTCCCAGGTCTGAATATAGTAATCACGTATTTCCTGACGTTTTTGTTCCGCCGTTCCTGTGCTTAGTAAAATAGTCTGCGTCGGTTCCGGTAAGCTGTTTGCGTTCTCTGGTTGTGAAAGCATCATTAATTCCTCTGTCCTCTGGCAACGCCAAATCAATACTCAAGTGTAGCAGCTGATATCAGCGGCTTATTTCCGGCGCGTGCGGGCCGGTCTGTTAATCGTTAAATCACAAAAAAATTGCAGATGTTTCTATTGCAAAAAAAACCTATCTTTCCATATAAAGCAGCGATATCGCAGGAACTTGCAGGGATTCACCCTCAAATTTATGGCGCAAATCGAAGTAATCCGGCGCGCTGATAATGCCCTGAATATTGTCAGAAAATGCTTCCAGCGCCTTTTTCATTTGCGGCAGATAGTCGTGGGTATCGTAAACACGGTCAATACCTTCGAGCGAATGATTCATGATTTTACGGGCAACATCGTTAGGGACATTCAGGGAGGATAATTTGGATCTGGCTGTCCGGCGCAAATCCCGTGTTGCAAATGGCTCAATGCCCAGCCCTCTTTCTGCACGTAACATCCGGCGGATAACCTGAGTGACGGCCCCCCGCGATAACGGTTTTTGTGCATCGAGCGGAGACGGAACCAGCCACGGACTATTTTTTGGACTGGCCGCCAACAATGCTTCCACACAGGTCACCATTAAAGATGTCAGGGGCAGGCTATGATCGCGGGCTGATTTATTGCGCGTGCCCTGCCGCCAGACGCCAATTCGCAGATGAAACTCCTCTTTTCTGGCACGTACGATTTCATCCGGACGCCTGGCAGTCAGTAAACAAAGGCGTAGCGCCCAGCGACATTGTTCCGAAATACCCCATAAATCAAGACCATGCCAGAAAATCCAGATTTCAGCATCGGTTAATGCCCGCTCGCGGGGCGGCGTATTTCTTCCCCCGACGTCACGGCGTTTCATCGAACTCAAGGGCGAATGGGCGAGATATCCCTGCGTTTCCGCCCAGCCAAAAAATTGCTTACACAGGGCAAATACCCTTTTGGCTTCGGAAATTTTTCCGTCCGCTAACAACACATTGAATAAGCGATTCAGACGCAGGCGGGTAATTTTGTTGAGTGGCACATCGCCAATCACCGGCAGGACATGTTTCATTAAAGAGGAAACGGCAATTTCCGGACGACGACGTGTCAGGATCAACGAAAGCCGGATCCAGACATTGATCACCTGCCCAACCGTCGCATTACCCTCTTCGTCAAAATCATCCAGCTTTGCGAGCGGCGTCATTTTCACATTCTGAAGATAGGCAAGCACATGCCGGCCAACATTCTCGGCAGCAAAATGTGTTTCGTTGATCGTTCCGGATACCGCGTTGCTCATCAGCCCTATTTCACCTGAAAAAATCACAGGGCGGTTTTATAACAAGTCATAGGATCTTAGGCAAAAGGTTTATGACTCCAGACCTATTAAGTCTGGAGTCACAATGACAATCTATAAAGAAAAATAAAGGACTTAGCAGAAGGATTATGACGTCAGTGACGGGTTAAAAAACCTACAAACTGGACAAGCAGTCCAGTTATCCTGATGCAGTTCACTGGACAATTGCTACTGTTTCATTCAATTCTGCAGGATGATATTCACTTATGACACCGTAATCATCAATGTAACGGACGGTCATCGACAATTGTCGGCTGTCAGTAAATTGAATAACAGGGAGACTGGTATGGCTGAATGGTGCGATCATTCCGTCATGAGGTAAATTATTTTCCCAATGCGCTTCTCCATATTTTATTTGTGTCAGCGTCACGTACAGCGGCGAACGATTTTCAATTTGGAGTCGGGACTTATTGCTATCTTTGACGTATGAAAAATGTAATTTTTTTACCGCGTCACTGCTGGTTATATCTCCCAGCGCATTGGGACGATAGAAAATTTTAATTCTGGTGCGGATGGCCATTTGTAACACAGGGTTATCCTCCGACACTGGCATTTTCGGCGGGACTTCAAGAACATTGAGCCAAAACAAGGACTCCGAATCAGCCGTAAGGGAAGGCCCTTTACCGGTAAACAATACACGTATACCCAGCGAACTTTTTGGCTCAAGCCTTGCTACTGGCGGCAAGACAACAAAGGGAACATAAATATGCTCAGGTTTTTCTTCAGGCTCTTCTTTATCAATCCATAATTGCATCAGTGCAGGTTTTGCCCCTTCATTGATAATACTGAGGGACTCATCATTTGCTTTTTGGCTGAATATTATCCGCGTTCGGTTAATGTAAGTTTCACCTATTCCCTGTTCTGTAGTCATTGTCCAGAATAATACTGAAGCTAAAATAAAACAGGGTAATGATAATAGGATTTTCATAGAAAAAATATTTTTGTTAGTCATTTATATTTCAGCGTAAAAGTTACTGAACCACTCACATTGCCGGAAGATACAGTATTCTCTGTTTGATACAAACCGGCCCTGAGAGGAACAGAGTAATTTGTATTGGCCGTTCCTGAATCATAACTGGTGAGCAGATAATCCGTATTGAACGTCACGGGAATGTCCTGATCCGTGAGCATTTGCAACGCGACGCCGCTTGCCGTAGAAGTACTGTCCGGCGCAAACACTCCCTGTGAATTATTTTTAATCGTTGTTGTTGGCATAAACGAATAACTGATGCTGGCCAGCCCAGCAGGACATTGCGTGAAATTGAGCTTAAAGTCTGTTCTGGATGTTGTGTAGCCTGGACCGCTAAAGTCAGACCGCGCGGCTGGCGGGAGTGTCACATCCACATTGGGTGTTGTACAGGTGCCTCCCGTGGTATTAATGACCAGCCCACCCGCAAGGAACTCCGCAATCATATAAGTACCCCCACCGGTGCTGGAAGCGCCGTTGTAAAACTGATAATGCCGCGTATACATCGGATCAAAAACAGGCGTAGTACCCGCAGTCAGCGTATTTGCTGTCTTTACAAAACGAATTTGTACATCAACCCCGATATTAAATGAACGTCCGCTGTCGTAGGTGACAGGGAAGAGTTCCGCTGGTGTTTGGTAAATACCAGCAGCTACAGTCAGCGGATACCAGGTGCTGGTTTGACCTTTCACCGTATAACGCCAGCGGGCTATGTACCCCAGTCCGGATTTCACCGTTGAATTATAAACGCTGTAGGCCTGGCCTTCTGTCGTCGTCGTATTCCAGATGGGGTAAGGAGGATAACCCTGAACCGCAAGTTGCGGTGAAATCGTCTGAGAGGAACTTCTTTGCGCACAAGTCCACGCGGTCGGATCTGATGATGTTATCCACCCGCCCAGCAGATCTCCCACAACAGCATCTTTCCCAATCTGAATAGTGGTTGTAGAGAAATACTGGTAATAAGAATTTGTCCGGCTGCAATCGACCCACGTACCATCCCCCCATGCCGGATGACTTATACCGGCGAACGCAATAAAGAGGATTGACCTGAAAATTTTTGCCATAACATTTCTTCCCTGTTTACTGGCACACCACGTTCGCACGCCTGAGATTATCTTCCTCTGACGGATTATCAGCGGGCAGCTGGTACAATAATTCACATTGTTGCGACGGCGAACTTCCCCATTTCACATTGAGTTTTCCTTCGCTTTTTTTTACCCGAATAAAACTCTGGCTTCCTTGTGCGATATATCCAACCCTCTCGTTCTTCTCATCTGTAACAGGCGTGCCAAACGGAATTTCCTCGTTACGAACCGAGCTGATTTGCAACAAAGCGGAATAACCAAAATCCGTTTCATATTTCAATAATACCACCGCACCGGCTGTCGGAACGCTATTCTGGCGGGTGACGTCGAGAGCAATATCATTGGAAAGCCCTTTTGGATCCAGTTCGATGCTATTCTGCCGATACGGTGTTAAATAAGGCACTGCGGCTTTACCTGATTTATCCAAAGCCAGGCTTGAATTATTCGCCACTTTCGCGCCGCTGGCATGGTTCGCTTCCACAACTGCCATGGTGTCGCCCATTATCGGCGTGAACACCACACCATTTCCGTAAGCAATTGCGCCGCCGGAAAGCGTTGCCCCATACTGCTGGTAGCCTTGTCCGGCTGAAAAGCTTCCTCCTAACCGGGTATAAGGTGAATTCCAGTTCCCACTGGCGCCTGCGGTATTGCGGTTACCCATCGATGAATAATGATCTGCATTGCCGAAAGCACTGTAAGTATATTGACGCTCATCGCCAGCGGAACCCGAGACCGAATTCTGAATCCCCTGATGATCACGTTCCTGTACATAGGTGGAATTGAAATAAACCGAATTTGCGCTGCTACCCAGAGGTAGTGAAATGCCTACGGCAATTTTGTTGTCCCAGATATTTTTCACCAGATCCCGGGTACGGCTGGCATTAATATTCAAATTGAACCATGAGAAAGTGTTGGTGTATCCCATTTGGTATTCAGTATCACGCCCGCCTCTGTTCCAGTAATCCTGGGTGCTTGCACTGATATTCAATGTTCCCCAGACCTCCGACAAATCCTGTGTTGCGCTGATCTGCACACGATTTTTACGATTGATACTGCTGGAATAAAAAGCGTTTCCGGCAGAGGTTTGCTGGTCCCGTATCAACATTGCATCATCAATACTGTAGTAACCGGCGCTTGAATAACGATAATTTGCCAGCGTGATATTCGTGTTCACCACTGGCAGTATTTTTGAGAAAGCCAAACTGTAACTTTGCCCCTCTTTTGAGATTTCGTTATGTAACTGAGTACGGGCATGAGTGATATCCGAAGATATCGCGCCCAGCGAAGTATTCAGTGCAATCCCCCCGGCCACCGACTGATACTCTCCTCCCCCTAACACACCTCCGTAACCCGTGATCAGATTGGTAAAGCCGTGCCGTATAGTGCCCATCGCAATCAGGGGTTTTTCATTCACGGTCGAATTACGATAAGTCCCGCTCATCAGTGTGTAGCGGGTTGTCCCTGGCCTTAATAGTTCAGCGATCGACGCATAGGTCACGGTAAAACTACGCTCGCTGCCATCCGCTTCTTTCACTGTGACCAGCAAATCTCCTCCAGTGCCTGTCGGATACAGTTCATCTATGACGAACGGGCCAGGTGGAACCGTGGTTTCATAAATACGCGTGCCGCGCTGTGAAATCTGAACTAATGCAGTAGTATTCGCCACGCCACTGATCACCGGTGCGTATCCGCGCTGCGAGTCCATATACATTCGGTCATCGGATGCCAGCATGGCCCCGAGAAAACCCACGCTATCAAAGACCTGTCCTTCCGTCATAGACTCACCGATCACCAGCTTACTGCGTATCGGCACTATCGCACGTTCGAGATAAGTGTTGGCGTTATCATATTCCCATCCATTTTCATCGCTCTGGTTAAAAGACCCTTTATATCGCAAACGCCAGACATCCCAGTTTATACCACCGAGAAGTCCGAGATATTGAGTAGAGATACTTTGCGTTTCTGACATTTCTGAATGATAGGCGTTATAGTCATATTCTAATGTTGCCGCTGTGATACCTTTATCCCAAAGTTCGGGGCTGACATACCCTCTGGCATGGCGAAGTAAATAGATCTGCGGCGCTGTCACATTAAGATGTTGAGTGGTAACGTCATAACTGGCATCGAGTCCGGGAAGCAATTTATTAATATCAGCACATTGATGGGGATCTTTAAGCTGATAAACGACATTTTCATCGAGTCTTTCACTATCAATACCCAACTCTGATAGCAATTTTATATTGAAACACGCATGGGCTATTTTTGATTGATTATCCGGAAGTGAAAAATTAACGTGTGCACGCCCTTTCCACCTCTCATTTATATACAGATCTACCCGATGTATTCCGGGTAGTACAGGGTTTCCTTGCGCATAATCATTAACGTCTATTGCTGACCGCATAAATGCACTGTTAAAAATAACCGTATCAGAACCTGCATAACAGACGACGTGAGAGAACAGCAGTGCAGACCAAACTGTTCTTCTTAAGGTCGCCATGGTGAATGAATTTTTACGCGAGCCAGATATCATTTCATAATATCTGTTCATTGACTGATTCCCCGCCATAATCATTTATGATGCTATAGAATAACTTTTCGCCCCGTATATCTTTATTGTCAGTAGACTTCAGGCTGAATTCTATTTCACTTTCAGGATTAACCATTCTCTTCGTAAAATTTACGACACGGGAAAGTACCGGTGATGTTTTTGAGTGTCTGACTTCCAGCTTACTGAAAGTGATAAAGTAAGGTGAAGGATTGATAATTGTTAGTTTGTTGCCAATCAATGATACTTTTAACTGTTTATAAGCTTGAAGTGGCGAAGGTACTAAGTTATCTGGTCGGTAAAACAACTTTATCCGGGTACGAAATGCCATTTGCAATACATTATCACCTGCCTGAATCCTCTGTGTCGGCTTTGGAGGCACTTCCAAAAGATTAAACCAGAACAGCGATTCCCGATCCTGTGGTAAATGCCCGTTCAGTGCCATCAGCCGTATCGCCTGACCTCTCTCTGGATCGATGCGAATGACAGGAGGGTTAACAATAAATGGGACATTGACTTCACCGGGCCGGGCTTTCGGGTTGCCATCATCCAGCCACATTTGTACCAGATAGGGTTTTTTACCCTTATTCATTAATTGTATTACTGATTCTTTATCTTGAGCATGGAACACAATCCGCGTTCCGTTAATGACAACTTCCGGATACGCTTTACAGGAAAAGAAGCAGGTTAAAATAATACTGATGAATATAGACTTACACATCCCTGATGTTCCTCTTTATTGAGACAGGGGTGAAATTCCTGCTTCACCCCTTTTTATCGGTTACTCGTATGTCATCGTGTAATCAACTTGCGTGGTCACCGTTCCTGCCACAGAAACTCCGGTGGCATAATAGCGGGCGAAATAATTTAATGTCCCGCTGCCGGCGCTGATATCAACCGGAATATCATTTTGACCATCGGTTACCGGAGATCCGGCGACTATTGACTCCATACTGGCATTTAATAATTCAACCTGAACATTTTTTGCTGCATCCGACGCGGTGGTATCTATATTGAGACGGCCGGTGGCACTATCAACATAAGTGCCGGGTTCATAATAAGTGCTCGCCGTGCCTAAAGCCGTACCTGAACAACTTGTCAGTGAGATATTAAAAGGTGTCGCACCGGCAGTTTCACCCGGCGCTTTTAAACTGTTTGCTGAAACAGTAGGTAATGTCACGGTCGCATCCTCACTTCCACCATTAACAGCAATTGAACAGGTAGTATCTGTTACCTTGCCATTAATAGTAATAGTTCCATCGACCGCCATTGCCGACGCAGCAAACGTAGATGTCATGACTAACGCAAGCATGGGTATGACGTGTTTAGTATTATACATATGCACTTCCCTATATACGTAAGGATTGATCACTAGCTAATAATGATGGCATCAATATATAATAAGTCTTTCATCAATCCGACAGATAAATATATACAGAAGTTCATTATTAACGTCACGCATCATATACCGAAAATTATGATAAGCAATACAAGTTACTTGAATAGGCAGGGTTTAATTTTGGGGAGGGTTAATTAATAGTTATTTATATAAAGAGTTCTCCTAATAACATTCAAAATATACTCGGACATAAAAATATAATAACCAAATTAGTCGTCAGGGTATTTGCGTGCAAACACCCTGAACTGATGGGCTATGTTACGCTGTCGCCAGCCTGAATGCCGAAACAGACTGCGTCAGATAGAGAACCTGCTCTTCAAGTGAGGCCGCTGCTGCTGCGGATTCTTGCACCAGCGCCGCATTCTGCTGAGTTACGCCGTCGATTTCGGTCACAGCCTGCTCAATCTGGCTTATCCCACGGCTTTGCTCATCAGATGCGGTCGAGATATGTTCCATCAGCACATCAACCTGAGTCACGGAAGAAATAATTGCCGAGATAGAATCCCCGGTACGCGATACCTGTTCAGATCCTTCCTTTATATTGGCAACGGATTCAGAGATCAGACTTTCAATTTCCTTCGCTGCGACAGCACTGCGCTGCGCCAGACTGCGCACTTCGCTGGCGACCACCGCAAATCCACGCCCCTGTTCGCCGGCACGTGCGGCTTCAACGGCGGCATTGAGCGCCAGAATGTTGGTCTGGAACGCAATGCTGTTGATGACGCCTGTTATGTCTTCGATTTTCTTAGAGCTGCTGTTAATACGACTCATCGTTCCGATCACATCCTGTGCCACCTTTTCACCTGCACGCGCATTTTTAACGGCTTCACGTGTCAGGCCGCTGGCACGGGTGACATTCTCGGTATTCTGTTTTACGGTCGCCCCAAGTTCTTCCATGCTGGCCGCGGTTTGTGTCAGTGCTGCTGCCTGTTGTTCGGTGCGGGAAGCCAGATCAATGTTCCCAGCCGAAATTTCCTGCGATGCATGAGCAACGGTATGACTGGTGTCACGCACCTGGCCGATAATGCGGGTCAGCGACTGTCGCATATGCTCAATAGACTGCATCAGTTCTTCAATTTCACTGCGTGACCGGGCATTGACCGGCACAGGGGTATCGAGATAACCCTCGGCAATCTGGCGGCAATGATCACGTGAATTCAGAAGCGGCGTCAGAACGAAACGTTTAAGCAAAATCACCACGCCAATAATGATGATCAGGAACAGCAGACCAAAACCGATGGTCAACCCGATGCCAAATTTGAAATTATCCTGCGCATCATTGTTGAGATTTCTGGCGTACTGCTCGTGTAGCGCCAGCACTCTATCTAGTACGATTTCATACTGTCGATCGAGTTTTATGACTGTCGGGATCTGTGCTTTAAACCGCGGCTGGTCACCCGCTTTAGCGGCATCGATCAGCGGCTGTATTCCGTTCTGACGATATTCCAGATACGTGGCGCGATATGCCTGGGCCAGTTCATCCTCACCCGGCAGTTTAGGTGCATCTATATAGGCCTGAAATGCGGCATCGGCCTTCACGATGACCTCATTGACGCCGTCGAGCGCAGCGCCGGTTTGCTGACCATTGCCGCTTTCAATTTCCTTCATATACTCCATGACGCGAACGCGCGAGGTGCGGCTGTGATTGATAGGATCAATCACGGACAGAACCACCCGGATCTCCTTGTTGACATCATCGAGAGAATGATTGCTTTGGGTCAGCAACCAGATATTTGACAGCATACTGGTGAAAAAGAGAGCGAAAAGAACTACAAGAACAAGTAAAGAGGACTTTTTAAGCGACATCGGTAGATTCTCAAAATAGAGCAAGGATCTGTTTATCGGCATTTGGCTTAAAAGGTTTAATGACTGTTTCACCCTATCAGGAATTTAAAAGACGATGCTCGCCCCGCCATCAAATCTTTAGCCATATCTGATACCGCCTTGCACTGAAGAGGCGGTTTCAACTGCCGACACAGCATAAAACTAACAAATTTTCTTATACTTTTAAGTAAATGAAAACAGCACTCCAATCTCTTACATTGAAACTGTAAAGTTATTTATTCCTGGAGGAAAAGTCTTAAGCAACATCTAAAATAGATGTTCCAGACTCATACCACCCTCCTTATACAAAATGAATAATCATTCAACACATGAATATTCCTATAAAAAAATATGAAAAATCCTATTAATCAACCCTCGCAACAAAATGAAAAATCTTTCATGAAATAAATTCACTTCAGATATTTCCTGTGTTTTCTGCATTATTAATCCTAATGAAATTTGCGCTTTTATTGTTTTTTCTACAAACCGATCTTCCTCAATGCCTTATCCCATGCCGCCTGCGCGGGAATTGAGAGAAAATTCCTATATTTCAATGTGATGATCCGTTATCCTGCGATCCAAGCGATGTAATACTTAGTTACAAATTATGATTTTCAATAGAATCACTAATGTTTCTAAAATGCCAGCGACAGGTACTTATCTGAAATTTTACTTTTTCAGATAAATTCAATACACACTGCGAAATGCTCCGAAAAATATCAGCTCGCTTGTGACCCTGAAGTTATTCGCACGTTATTATGATGCGGCATGGACAAATTTTTATGGCAGGGTTGCCAGCCTCAATGTATTTTTCAGATTCATTGGCAGCGTTTATCACTCCACAGTAAGGGATAGGCATGTCTAATAGTTTTCAGGAAGAAATCCCCAAAGCCCGCGTTAATATTAAACTAGATCTCCACACGGGCGGCGCACAGAAGAAAGTCGAATTACCTTTAAAATTAATGGTAATGGGAGACTACAGCAATGGTAAAGAAGACCGACCTTTGTCAGAACGCGAAAAAGTTAACATCAATAAAAATAACTTTAACAGCGTTCTGGCTGAGTTCAGCCCTTCACTTAATCTGACCGTTGAAAATACGCTGGCTGGCGATCATAGCGAAGAAAACATCTCTCTGAACTTCAACGAAATGAAAGATTTCGAACCCGAGCAGGTTGCACGCCAGATCCCTCAACTGCGCGCCATGCTGGCCATGCGCAATCTGCTGCGTGATCTCAAATCCAATCTTCTGGACAACGCAACGTTCCGCAAAGAACTCGAAACCATTCTTAAAGATCCGTCCCTGAGCAATGAGCTTCGCAGTGAACTGAACGCTCTGGCACCTAAGGCATAACAGCCTCCACTTAACGGATTAATGCGAGAAAATGCTTATGTCAGTCAATACTGAAAACTCTTCTTCAAGCCAGACTACTGTTCTTGAACGCCCTGAAGCGGGCACCGTTTACGCCTCCCTGTTTGATAAAATCAATCTGACGCCGGTGACTTCACTGGGCGACCTGAATGATTTCCAGGATACCGCTGCCCTGGCTGATGTGACCGCCGATCAGCGTGTGACGGCAGCCGTTCAGGTCTTCCTTGAGCGTCTGAAACAATCTGGCCAGACCGTTGAGCGTCTGGATAAAACGCTGCTCGATCACCATATTGCAGAACTGGACAATCAGATCAGCCGTCAGCTCGACGCTGTGATGCATCACCCTGATTTTCAGCGCGTGGAATCCGGCTGGCGTGGTCTGAAGTTCCTGGTTGACCGCACCGATTTCCGCCAGAACGTCAAAATTGAAGTGCTGGATGTTTCTAAAGACGACCTGCGTCAGGACTTCGAAGATTGCCCTGAAATCATCCAGAGCGGCCTGTACCGTCACACTTACATTCAGGAATATGACACACCGGGCGGCGAACCCATCGGTTCTGTAATTTCCAACTACGAGTTTGATGCATCAGCCCAGGATGTCGCACTGCTGCGTAACATCTCAAAAGTCTCCGCTGCCGCGCACATGCCGTTCGTCGGCGCGGTCGGTCCTAAATTTTTCCTGAAAGATTCCATGGAAGAAGTGGCTGCGATTAAAGACATCGGCAACTACTTTGACCGCGCAGAATACATCAAGTGGAAATCCTTCCGTGATTCTGACGATTCCCGCTATATCGGCTTGACTATGCCACGCGTGCTAGGTCGTCTGCCGTATGGCCCGGATACCGTTCCGGTTCGCAGCTTCAACTATGTCGAAGAGGTGAAAGGTCCGGATCACGAGAAGTATCTTTGGACCAACGCAGCGTTCTCGTTTGCAGCCAACATGGTGAAAAGCTTCATCAAAAACGGCTGGTGCGTGCAAATCCGTGGCCCGCAAGCTGGCGGTGCGGTGACTGACCTGCCCATTCACCTGTATGACCTCGGCACCGGCAATCAGGTGAAAATCCCGTCAGAAGTGATGATCCCTGAAACCCGTGAGTTTGAGTTTGCCAACCTGGGCTTCATCCCGTTGTCTTACTACAAAAACCGCGATTATTCCTGCTTCTTCTCCGCCAACTCCGCACAGAAACCGGCGCTGTATGACACTGCTGATGCCACAGCAAACAGCCGCATCAATGCGCGTCTGCCGTACATCTTCCTGCTGTCACGTATCGCGCACTATCTGAAGCTGATTCAGCGTGAAAACATCGGCACCACCAAAGATCGCCGTCTGCTGGAACTGGAACTGAACACCTGGATCCGCACGCTGGTCACTGAAATGACCGATCCGGGCGATGACCTGCAAGCCTCTCACCCGCTGCGTGACGCCAAAGTGACCGTCGAAGATATCGAAGACAACCCGGGCTTCTTCCGCGTGAAACTGTACGCCGTACCGCACTTCCAGGTGGAAGGGATGGACGTGAATCTGTCACTGGTTTCTCAGATGCCTAAAGCGAAAGCCTGAAGCCCGGAGGCACGATGAAGATTGAACGTCCGCTGTGGACACGAGGAATCCTCGTGTCTCCACAGCAGTTTCAACAACAGGCCTCTTTTGAGGCCTGGACAAACGAATGTATTGCTCAAATGGGCATACTTCACCCGTGGGGTGTGCTTCATGCGACCTTTGAACAGGATGCGCTGGCACAAGGACGTCTGAAAGCTGAGCGGCTGCATGTCCGTTTTCAGGATGGCATATTGGTCGATACCGACTGTGCAGATTTACTGCCGCCAACACTGACGTTGTCGGCAAACTTACCGGCAGACGCCAATGAAGCAATTGTGATGCTGGCGTTGCCACAAGTTTACGCGAATGGCGGAAACTGCCTGCAGCCCGATGAACGGGCTGAACGTCCGGTACGCTATCGTCAGGCCTGGCGGGATGTCCAAAACCAGTATGGCGATGACAAAAAACAGGTCGCCGTCATGTCGCATGAATTGACGCTGCGACTGGATATTCAGGAAAACGGTGACTATCAGACCTGTCCGGTGGCACGTCTGCTGCGTGATGCCCAGGGACGGTGGATACAAGATACGAACTTTATCCCACCTTTGCTGAGTCTTCAGGCTAGTCATTGGTGTACAGAGCAGCTCGAACTGTTGATGGTGCAGCTGAGGGCGCGTTTAAAACGCCTGATGGGAATGCGCCGTGAAAGCAATGCGCGCATGGCAGACTTTGCAGTTGCCGATGTGTCCCTGTTCTGGCTACTGAATGCACTTAACGGTGCAGAGCCCGTGCTGGGCAATTACCAGCGCAACCCCCAGGTTCATCCTGAGCGCCTTTACCAGGAGCTGGCCCGTCTTGCCGGAAACTTGCTGACTTTTTCCCTGGATCATGACGTCGCCGCTATTCCGGCCTATCAACACGTTAGCCTGACTACGGTCTTCCCGCCGCTGTTTACCTTGCTGAATATTCTGCTGGAAGCCAGCCTGCCATCGCGCGTTGTCGCCATAGATCTGGTACATGAACCCCGCATTAACCAGTGGCGTGCAGCCCTGCACGATCCCCGCCTGCGCGAACGCGAAGAGGTCGATTTCTATCTGTCCGTGCGCTCTACCCTGTCTTCTGCCCAACTGCAAACCCAGTTCCCGCAACTGTGTAAAGTCGGTGCACCGGATGATGTCGGTAACGTCGTCAATGTGGCACTAAGCGGTATTCCGCTGCGCCCGTTGAGCCATGTTCCTGCCGCCATTCCGCTTCGTCTGGAAAATCAGTATTTCTCTTTGGATCTCACCCATCCTGCAGCGCAGCAAATGATGGAAGCAGGCACCTGTGTCTTCTATGTGCCTGGCACGCTGGGCGACATTCAGCTTGAACTGTTTGCGGTGTTACGCGCATGAGCCAATCCATGAGAATGACAACACAGGCTGTTGATATCGATGCCCTGCTCGCGGATACCTGGTTGCAGGTTATCAGCCTGCGTCAGGGAATGAACTGCCCTGAAGGGGAAGGGCAAATCTTCTGGAAGCGCTGTGTGGCTGATATAGAACGCGTGCAACAGGCGCTGAAAGAGGGGGACGTCAGTGAACAAAACTGTCAGCACATCATGTATGCCCAGTGCGCCATTCTGGATGAGACCGTTAAAGGCCGCAGCGTCCAGGATGATGCTTACTTTGTCTGGTGTAATTCTCCGCTGCAGGCGTACTTCTTCAAATCACTTGACGCGGGTAACCAGCTGTATGAACGGATGCGTACCGTGCTGCGGGAACCCGCACCCGACATGGCAGTACTTACCTGTTTTCACCGGGTACTGATGTTAGGTTTTCTCGGCGGTTATGCCTCACAGGCAGTGACCGAGCGCGAACAGCTGGTTGAGCAACTTACAGCGCTTGTACCTGCATTTAGCTTTGCGTCATCCCGTCCTGTTCTGGCAATGGCGTCTTCCAGTCATCGCCTCGGCATAGGATTACGTTACTGGCCGGTACGCCTTGGACTCGCAGGACTGATTGTCGCCTTGCTGTGGTGCGGACTGGACCTCTGGCTGTCCGGATTATTGACAACGTTGTTGCCGGGGTCCGTGTAATGAGTCCGATGTGGCGACGTGGTTTATGGCTATGGGCGGGTATTCTGGCCAGCATTCTGTGTCTGACTCTCCTGCCCTTTTCAACCGTGATGCGGTGGCTAATCTTCGGACTGGTGATGATCATCTGCCTTGTTGGGGTATGGCGTACGGGTCAAAAGCAAGATTCAGAGTTTGCAGAAAAGCATTTCGACGGGCTTCCGCCGGAGAAATATCGTCTGCCAGTCGTATTGGTCTGCGGAGACGATCTGGCATCGCTGTTTGGTAAAGATCACGTACATCTGACTGCTCAGGGTTGCTGGCTCCGGGTCGACGAAAGCAATTCTCTGCGGCAGTTTGCCCGACAGTTGTTATGGCAGCGTCCAGAGTGGGCGAAACAGCTGGCCGTCATGGTGGCAGTAAATCCTCAGCAGCACAGCGACGAACGCGAACTCACCACCTGCCTGTATGAGCTGCGCTGGCAGCTTGTGCAGTTACGCCGGGATATTCGCCGCCCACTTCCTCTGCTTCTGAGTAGCACGATTGCCACCGCCACTGCAGACGCGCCTGTCTGGTTATCGCAACAAAATGATCGGTCGGTGACGCTATGGCCAACAATAACCATGCCGGAAACGCTGGCAAACTGGCAGCGGGAGGATGGCAGTGCCCGGCAGGTTGAACGGGTCAAACAGACCGTCATTTTCGACCAGCAAAATAACTGGCTTAATGCGTACGTGCTGCCTGCATTGCAGGCGCGTAACGATGATGTCGCCTGTGTTTCTCCGCAACAGGTTGTCCTGCATCAGGTCGGCGGCCTGAGGGGTATTGTGTCCGCCTCGCTCTGGCAACAATGGCTTAGCGCACACACCTCTCTGACACAAGTCGCCGGATGGCATCCCGAAGAGGGCGTTGATAGCAGTCTGCAAACCTTCCCTGACTTTATCTTTACTGTCTTGCCTTCCGGCAGCGGCGTGTCATCTCGTCGTCGTACTTTACGCCATGGTGTCACCCTGCTGACCGTCACGGTGGTTGCCGCGCTGTGCAGCAGTGCCTGGCATAACCGCCAGCTTCTGCATCGGGTGGCTTTCGATATCCGCCATTACGACAGTATCGGGATGACAGATTACGGACCAAAGGCAAAAGCGGTGGAGATATTACGACGCGATGCCGCACAGCTTGATGACTGGTTCCGTAATGGTGAGCCGGTGCGTTTTAGTCTGGGTCTTTATCAGGGGGAACGCCTGCGTCTGCCTCTGATGGCAGCAATCAAAAGTTATGTCCCGCCCCCACCGCCACCTGAACCCGTCGAAAAAGAGGCCCCAAAAACGGTGCGCCTTGATTCCCTGTCGCTGTTTGACACGGGCCAGTACGAGCTCAAACCGGGCTCGCTCAAAATGCTGGTGAATGCACTTGTGGATATCAAGGCCAGGCCAGGCTGGCTGATTGTGGTGGCCGGACACACGGACATTACCGGTGACGCAAAAGCCAACCAGACATTGTCGCTCAAACGTGCCGAGTCATTACGTGACTGGATGCTCTCAACCAGCGATGTCTCCCCGACCTGCTTTGCCGTTCAGGGTTATGGCGCAACACGCCCTATTGCTTCAAATGATACCCCGGAAGGCCGTGCGGCTAACCGTCGTGTCGAAATCAGTCTGGTGCCACAGGCAGACGCCTGTAAGGCAACAGCAACCCCAAGTTCATCAAATGATTGATGAATGTTTACCTTAGAAATGGAGAACTACCCATGGCAATTCCTGTTTATCTGTGGCTGAAAGACGACGGCGGTGCGGACATTAAAGGCTCCGTAGACGTTAAAGATCGCGAAGGCAGCATCGAAGTGGTGGCACAGGATCACAACCTGTATATCCCGACCGATAACAACACCGGCAAACTGACGGGTACGCGTATTCACACCCCGTTCCTGTTTACCAAAGAAATCGACTCTTCCAGCCCGTACCTGTACAAAGCGGTGACTACCGGCCAGACCCTGAAATCCGCAGAGTTCAAATGGTATCGCATCAATGACGCAGGCCAGGAAGTGGAGTATTTCAACACCAAACTGGAAAACGTCAAACTGGTGAAAGTCGCGCCAAAAATGAACGACATCAAAGACCCGGCGTTTGAAAAACATAACCACCTCGAAATGATCGAGCTGCGTTACGAAAAAATCACCTGGACCTACAAAGACGGCAATATCATTCATTCCGATTCCTGGAACGAACGTACTACCGCGTAACACCCCACAGCAGACGGTTTGCCGTCTGCTGTTTTTGTTTCCTGAGCCGCTGCCTGGCGGTTGAGCAAACAAAAACACCACCGGACATCGACCTTATGGGCCTGGGTTTCCTGCATAGGAAAAGGCTAAGGGCGGTAGCGTACCTAAAAAAGGGAATTCAGCATGGAACAACAGTCAGCCGTATTACTTCGCCGCTTAAATCCGTACTGCGCGAAAGCGCTGGAAGCCGCCGCGACGCTCTGCCAGACCCGCGCCCACAATGAAATTACCGTCGAGCACTGGCTGCTCAAACTGCTGGAACTGGGCGAAGGCGACATCACCGTGCTGGCCCGCCGCTACGAATGGGATATGGATGCCTTGTGGCAAAGTCTGCTGGCACATCTCGATGCCCTGCCGCGTTCCGTGCATTCGCGTCCGCAGCTTTCCCAAGATTTACAATCGCTGATGAAAGCGGGCTGGCTGGCCGCATCGCTGCAGGATGACAACCAGAGCATCCGCAGTGTCAATCTGCTGGAAGCGCTGATGGCGCAACCACGCCTGTTGCGCTGCGAAGGTTTATGGCCGCTGTTCAGCCTGAGCGAAGAACATATCCGTCGCCTCAAGCCAGTGCTGGATGCCTTGTCCGAAGAGCGCCCGGAGTTGCAACAACAGGAAAGCCTTAGCCGCACGCCTTCCGCGCTTTCTGAAAGCTCAGCGACACAAAAAGCAGAGTCTGGTGTTACCGGCCAGTCGTTAAGCGAAGCGCTGCAGGCCGCGCTCGATAAATTCACGCTGGACGTCACCGCTAAAGCCAAAGCCGGGCAGATTGATCCGGTGTTTGGTCGCGATAACGAGATCCGTCAGATGGTGGATATTCTCTCCCGTCGTCGCAAAAACAACCCGATTCTGGTCGGTGAACCGGGCGTCGGTAAAACCGCGCTGGTGGAAGGTTTGGCGTTACGTATTGCGGAAGGCAACGTGCCCGACAGCCTGAAAACCGTCAGCCTGCGCACGCTGGATTTAGGTCTTCTACAGGCCGGTGCCGGAGTAAAAGGCGAGTTCGAGCAACGCCTGAAAAACGTCATCGACGCCGTGCAAAAATCACCCACACCGGTTCTGCTGTTTATCGATGAAGCGCACACTATTATTGGCGCTGGCAATCAGGCCGGTGGCGCCGACGCTGCTAACCTGCTCAAACCCGCGCTCGCCCGTGGTGAATTGCGCACCATCGCCGCCACTACATGGAGCGAGTACAAACAGTATTTTGAGCGCGATGCCGCCCTTGAGCGCCGCTTCCAGATTGTAAAAGTCGATGAGCCGGACGACGAGATGGCCTGCCTGATGCTGCGCGGCCTGAAATCCCGCTACGCGCAGCACCACGGCGTTCACATCACCGACGAAGCCGTCAAAGCCGCCGTCAGCCTTTCCCGCCGCTACATCACCGGCCGCCAGCTGCCGGACAAAGCCGTTGATCTGCTCGATACCGCGTCCGCCCGTGTACGCATGAGCCTCGATACCCTGCCGGAAGAACTGACCCGCTTTAAGGCGCAGATAGCCGCACTGGGAATGGAGGAGCAGGCATTGCTGGAAGATATAGCCCTCGGCAGTCAGACCCACGGTGAACGTCTGGAAAAAATCGGTGAGCTGGACCGCGAACTCAATGCCCAGCTTTCCGCTCTCGAAGCGCAGTACGAAGCCGAAAAAGCCCTGACGCATAAGCTGCTGGAAATCCGTCAGGACATCAGCCGTCAGGAAGATATTCACGCGCTGCAGCAAGAACTGGCCCAGTTGCAGGGCAGCGCCCCGCTGCTGTCTCTTGACGTGGACGTCCGCACTGTTGCGACAGTCATTGCCGACTGGACCGGCGTGCCGCTGACCAGCCTGCTGAAGGACGAACAGACTGACCTGTTGCAGCTGGAAAACCATCTGGGCAAACGTGTCGTCGGACAGGATCATGCGCTGACCGACATGGCGCAACGCCTGCGCGCCGCCAAAACCGGCCTGACGTCTGAGAATGGCCCGCTGGGCGTCTTCCTGCTGGTCGGCCCGAGCGGCGTAGGCAAAACCGAGACTGCCCTTTCCCTTGCCGACTGCCTGTTCGGCGGCGAGAAATCCCTCATTACCATCAACCTCAGCGAGTATCAGGAAGCGCATACCGTCTCTCAACTGAAAGGTTCACCTCCGGGCTACGTCGGTTACGGTCAGGGCGGTATTCTGACTGAAGCCGTGCGTAAACGTCCGTACAGCGTCGTCCTGCTCGATGAAGTGGAAAAAGCTCACCGCGACGTAATCAACCTGTTCTATCAGGTGTTCGACCGCGGCTTTATGCGCGACGGTGAAGGCCGCGAAATCGACTTCCGTAATACCGTGATCCTGATGACCGCTAACCTCGGCAGTGAACATTTGATGCAACTGCTGGATGAACAGCCGGAAGCCACTGACGGCGATTTACAGGAACTGCTGCGCCCGATCCTGCGCGACCATTTCCAGCCCGCCCTGCTCGCCCGCTTCCAGACACTGATTTATCGTCCGCTGAACGCCGTTGCCCTGCGCACTATCGTTAAGATGAAACTGGCACAAGTCGCGAAACGTCTGAACAAGCACTACGGCCTGACCTGCTCCATAGAAGAAAGTCTGTACGACACGCTGGTCGCCGCCTGCCTGCTGCCAGATACCGGTGCGCGCAACATCGACAGCCTGCTCAATCAGCAAATCCTGCCGGTACTGAGCCAGCAACTGTTGCAACGCATGGCCGGGCAACAACGCACCACGGCGCTGGCACTGGGCTGGGATGAGGAAGAAGGGATCACCCTGGAATTTGACGGAGTAGAGAAATGAGTACAACCGGACTGCCTTTTTTCGACCACAGTCATCATAAATTAGCCATCCGCGGCAGCAGCGCGCAACCCGATGTTCTGAGTTTCACCAGCCTGGAAACGCTCAGTAAGCCTTTCCATTACGACATCGAATTTACCAGTGCTGACCGGGCTATTGATCCGAAATCGATGCTGATGAAGGACGCCTCACTGACCCTGCAGGCACCGGTGGCCGACGCCTTTGGTGTCTCAGTCCAACAGCCACAGCGCGTAATACAGGGCCTAATCACCGCCTTTAAACGTCTTTCCACGTCGAAAGATGAAAGTCATTACGAGGTCCGCCTGCAGCCGCGTCTGGCTTTGCTCGCCCGCAGCCATCAGAACTGTATTTATCAGGACATGTCGGTTCCGCAGATTGTCGAAAAAATCCTGCGTGACCGTCACGACATGCGCGGACAGGACTTTATCTTCACACTGAGTAAAGAGTACCCGCGTCGCGAACAAACCTTGCAGTACGGCGAGGACGACCTGACCTTTATCTCCCGACTTCTGGCCGAAGTCGGGATCTGGTTCCGCTTTACCGCCGACCCTAAACTCAGCATTGACGTGGTCGAATTCTATGACGACCAGCAGCATTATCAACAGGCGCTGACGCTGCAGGCCGTACCCCCATCCGGCATGCACGACGTCGGCGTCGAATCGGCATGGGATTTGTCCAGCCATTATCAGGTGGTGGAAAAAACCGTCTCCACCCGGGATTACAACTACCGCACCGCGACCACGGATTTATCCGGCAGCGCCGATGTTACCCGCGGGGATACCACCACCTATGGCGAAGCCTATCATTACGCCGATAACTACCTGACCGCCGGTGGCGGTGGTCGCGATCCGGAACCGGAAAGTGGCGCGTTCTATGCCCGCCTGCGTCACGAACGTTACCTGAACAATCAGGCGCGCTTTTCCGGCATCGTGAATGCCGCAACCCTGGTGCCGGGTCAGGAGCTCAAAGTCACCGGCAGCGATGCGCCGGCACAGTTTGCGCAGGGCGTGGTGATCGTGTCTATCCAAAGCTCGGCGCGTCGCGACAAAAGCTTTGAAACAAAATTTGAGGCCATTACCTGGTCTGAAGATTACTGCTTCCGCCCGGAGCCGGAGCCTAAACCGGTGATGGCCGGTACTCTGCCCGCCCGCGTCACCAGCACCACCGTCAACGACACCTACGGTCATATCGATAAAGACGGGCGGTATCGCGTCAATATGCTGTTCGACCGAGATGCATGGGAACAAGGCTACGAAAGTCTGTGGGTCCGTCAGGCGCGCCCTTACGCCGGCGACACCTACGGCATGCATATGCCGCTGCTGGCCGGCACCGAAGTAGCGATTGCCTTTGAAGACGGCAACCCGGACCGCCCTTATATCGCCCACGTTCTGCATGACTCTGCGCACGGCGATCACGTCACCATCCAGAACTACAAACGCAACGTACTGCGCACGCCGTCGAACAACAAACTGCGCCTCGAGGACGAGCGCGGCAAGGAGCACATCAAGCTCAGCACCGAATACGGTGGTAAAAGCCAGCTCAACCTCGGCCATCTGGTGGACAGCGGCAAACAGCAGCGCGGTGAAGGGTTCGAGCTGCGCACCGACAGCTTCGGTGCCATCCGCGCGCAGCAAGGGATTTTCATCACTGCCGATGGCCAGGGTCTGGCACAAGGAAAAGTGCTGGAGATGACGGCAGCAATCGAATCGCTACAACAGGCACAAGGGCTGGCAAAGGCGCTCAGTGATGCTGTGAAAACTGCACAGGCGGAACTGGCACAAGTAGCTGAACAAAAATCTCTGCTTGAGTCTTCGATGAAAGATTTACAGCAATCCGTTCTGCTCATGAGCGCACCCGCGGGGATTGCCCAGGTATCACCTCAAAGTATTCAGATCAGTACGGGTAACAATTTCATTCAGACATCGGCTGAAAACAGTGATTTCACAGTATTTAAAAAATTCACCGTCGCTGCGGGTGAAATTATCAGCCTTTTTGCTAAGACGCTTGGCATAAAAATGTACGCTAACAAAGGCAAGGTGGATATTCAGGCTCAGGGTGATGCAATGGCATTGACCTCCCTTAAAGATATGAAAATCATCAGTAAAGATGATGAGGTTTATATCCAGGCCAGCAAGAAAATCACACTGGCCTGCGGGAAAAGCGCGATAGTGATTGAAAGCTCAGGTGTCACGATCATGACCCCCGGAGAGGTGAATGTTAAAGGGATCTTTAACCAGATCTTGCCACAGAGTTTTAGCCCGGCACCGGCAACGTTGCCGCCTGAGGCCAAATGCGTGGAATGTGAGAAATAATGGAAAACGCGATGGAACTTGATCAAAAGATAACGATACAGGATCGGCTGAATCAGCATCCATCACTGTTTCGTTATCTGTTATTAGATCCTTTAAAAACCATCTCACATCTCAACCCTCTCCACATGGATAATTTGCAACAGTCACTTGGAAAGGAGGCTATCTATCCGGTTCTTCGCCGTGATCTGGCTTACTCGCCTGAACATTGCCCGCAACTTATCTTGCTGGCATCTCCGGGAGAACATTGCGAGTTCTCATGGCTTGCTGATTCTGAAAGTTATGCCCGCAATGAGGCCCTACAGGAAAAACGCTATTTTAGTGCCTGGCTCACCAGCGCACAGGAACCAAAACAACTTGCAGCATCACTCGCAAAGCAATGTAACCAGATAATAACCGATGTATTTTTGCCTTTTTTCGAACCGCTATGCTTTGAATTACTCAAGGTAAAAAGCCCGGAAGATGGACTTGCCGGACGTATCTGGCCAGTGAGCCAATGGTGGTTCATGACGGTATCCGGGAACATCGCCTTTCAGGCAGGTAAAAATGTTGGCGAAAAAAGCTGGCTTAACTGGGGAATTGAAATGGACTTACAGGATTTTCGTTCTATCAGGAAGCTTCTGTGGTCCTGGCATGAAGCGGAGGCTGGGCTTCCCTTTGATGCGGCAATGCAGGCGGAGGAGGCATGGGAAAACACACTCGATACCGGCTTGAAAGATACAGATGACCGCAATTATTGGGCACTGAATTATTTGACGATGCGTGTTGATATTGGACAACACCCTGCTGTGAGAGTGTTAATACAGCAGGCTATTGATAATCCATCGCAACGTATCTCAGCGCTTTTACAGACATTATCGGATGAAGTCTGGCTGGAGCTTGAAAGTCAGACAATAGCGCAACCCAGTATGGATGGGATAAATCACTATGGGGCTTAAAGATCAGGCCAGGATGAATGCTGATATCAGTCAGCAAGCTACGTCGACACCATCAGGCTGTAAGGCGTGCCAACGTAAAGGATTACCAATCTTTCCACTACGTGTGGCCGCTGTACCCGCAACACTGTTAAATTCCGGCTGGAAACCGGGAGTTCCAAAGCAAGACGCTGAACTGACAGGTGGAGAATTTAAGTATTCCTTGCGTACCCTGCGTATGGGGTACTTGTATGTGTTACTCGATCAAAAAATCTGGCAGGGATATGCGGTTACAGCTGAGGGTTATCTGCGACAATTTGATCCGATGGCAATGCCGGAAAGTGAGACCGTTGAACCCCTTAGTCAGCGGTGTTTGCAGCAAGGGCATGAAATTTCCGCGAGTTTCATCAATATTGATGACGAAAAATTTTCTCAGGCCTGGCTGGCATTCAGTAGTGACCCCTGGAGCAAGGGAGTACTGAAAGATTACAAAAGCGGCACACGCCCGTCGGGGCGCTTTACAAAAATTTTATTGAAAACCCTGAAAAACAGCCCAGCCAGCGTTCCGGAAGCGTTGGTCATGGACCCCGCGCTCACCTCGATGAAAGCAAATGTGGCAGAGTTCGCGACCACACAATTTGTCAATACGGAAAAAATGCCTGGGCAGCCCCCAGGCGGGGCACATGGGTTTTACCCACGTCTGGAAAGTGCAATCGCACTCGGATTTCGGGTTGCTCAGCTGGGTTTACAATATCAATGTCAGATAGCGGCGCTAGCATTGAACGACACTGTTGGGATAATACAAGAGCTAAATAACAGCCGTATGCAGGTTGTGGAAGCCCGGCAAACTTATAACGAAACGCCAGCCATTTACCATAAGCAAATGATTTCTTCTGCTATAGAACAATATTTAGCATCGGTAAAAACCGCAGTTGAAGAGACCAGTCAGCCCCGCTATGCCTTCCCGCAAAACACATCAACTGTTTGGGGCGGAAAGATGCTGCCTAAAGAGCAGGTGGCCCGTGAGACCTACGCAGAAAAACTGGCTCGTTTACAACAATATTATAACGAACCGGTACGTGCCGATTTCGCAAAGCAATATCAACAAAAAATTGAGGGCTACCAGAAAAGAATAGATGCCATCGGCAAAGATCTGGCAGCCTGGTATCAATCTCAACTCTGGCTGGCGGTAATCAACTACGATTATGCCCCGGAAACCTGTATCCCCGGCTGGGTCGCTCAGTTTACAACGTTAACCACATGTCTTCAGGGAGGAAGCACTGATAAAGAAACGGAAACTGTATGGCATGAGTGGCTCAGCAATAAAGAAGGGTTAGTCTATACGGGGTTACTTGGATACAAGAAAGATGTTTTCAATGCCGTCTACGATGGCATTAACTGGTATACCAACGCAAAAGTGTTCCTTGGTTCAGATGAAATCGGTGGATTAGTCGGTTCTAAAACGCTTCGCAGAGCCCTGGTGCAACGTACACTGGCAATGAGCGGATCCTACAGCCGCCTAGTTTCTCAGCTTGAGCAATCAGCACAGGAAGGTTACACCAGGGTAATGCAAGGGTTTATTTATATGACGTCACACAAAGAAGTGACTTTGTTTAATCTGAATATAACTCTGGGAGAGTTTCAACAATATATCGCCGACTTGCACCTTAGTGCATCGGGTAAGTCATTCGTATTTGAAGGATTATCTGATGAAGGTAAAAAGTTAACTCGTAGCGTATCTTCAGGTAGCCAGTTTAAAATAAGCGATCCTGAACTGCTTAAACGCCGGATAAATGTCACGCTGGTCAGCGATATGTCACCAGATGCCCTCAAAGTTGCAGTCCGAAAGTCAGGAAGCAGTGTGTCTGCAATAGCACATAATCCGCTGACGGATATACGTCATCTTAATCATTATTCTGAACTTCGTATTTCATCACTGACTCTGGCAGAGAGTGCCAGCGGTGAAGTAGTTTCATTATCTCAGGCTCAGATTCAGGAAACGCTTCGCAATCACGCTCAGATGACTCGCCGGATTGTGAGTGGCAACACAATGGGAGTGGGATTGGCAGCCGGGATGCTCTATTTGCAAATCACTTCCCTGGAAGCCAACCGCAAGGCGCTGGATGCAACCATTGGCAACGATACAAAAGCGCGACTGGCTCTGCTTTCCAACATGACCATGGTTGTCAGTTCAATGACCGAAACCGCAGGGTTTGTGCGAACCCTCGCGATGGAAAAACCCTGGGCACTGACAAATACCCACTGGCTGATCCGTGCTGGCGGAGTAATTGCCGGTGTCGCGGCAATCATTGATGGTTTTGGGATGTTTTTGAAAGGCCTTGATGCTAAAGAGGCTGGCGATATAGATGCTAAATGGTGGTACTACTCAGCTAGCGGTGCAACTTTAGCTGGAGGAGTGGTTGGTATCTATGCAGCTTACGCCAGCTCATTTGCCTTAATGGGACCGGCGGGTTTAGCGGCATTACTTCTTATCGCAGGAGCAGCCTTAGTAATTCAGGCAGAAAAAGCCACCAGCACGGCCTTTGAACTTTGGTTACGTCGCTGTTGTTTTGGTTATCATCAGGCTAATGCCCCCGCCTGGAATGAGAATAGTCCTCTCGACCTGAAAGAAGCACTTACTGCCTATGACGCCATCGTCAATGGTCTGACTGCTGAAGTAGGATATCAGGATAAATTATTAGAAGTGGTCGATGGTCAGGATCTGATCAGATTGCGGATTGTGTTGCCATGTTGTGATGACACTGCGGCGGCCTGGGATTATAGCCTTTCTGTACCCGAATCTGCAGGCTCGTCACAAAGCTATCCACTGCTGGCGACAACACACAATATCCCTATATCCACGACGGCTCGCCTGGAACCACTGGCAGAAAAATCAATGATGGGTTCGCCCCCCTCATGGCGACCGGGAATAGGGAGTGCCAGTCAGCACTGGCTGAATGGCGACCTGATTATTGAAGGCGAAGCTTGGGTAGATACCCGTCATTTCATGAGTTTAACCCTAGAAGTAAATTACTGGCCTGACAGGCTCGACCAGAACCGAGTGCTGAGATTAAAAATCCAGGTTAAGGATTAAGGAAAAATATGGAAAATAATCAACGTCCTGATGGGCCCTGGCGCATTGAGCCTGAAACGCTGGAAGCCGCGCTGGAGACAGAATTTGCGAGTCGGCCTGCTTTAACGCCTGCCTTAAAAAATTGGGTTGAAGATTTACCCGGGCAAAATGAGAAACAGCAAACCGCCCCCCGACTTACCTGGGTTAATGAAATAAATGATCTCTGGATGGAAATCCCACGATTTGAAAATATATTATGGTGGGGAGGTTGGGTTATTGTGTTGGTTGGCTTCATTGTTGTACCTTTGTTTTCATATGTATTAGCAGATGCCTTTAGTGATTATGTAAGTAACCAGTTGAGTTTATTTGTTTTATTAGTGTTTTTTATATTCTGTATTTTTTTTGTTAGTGCGTTTATTTTTAATGCGAAAATAGTTTTATTTGTACCCCGAGGAACTCCAATTCGCTTTAACCGTCAGCGCCAAAAAATATATGTATACGAGTATCAGCGTAAGTGGAATCCCTGGGTTCGCTGGCCAACGACCATCAAAGTGTTCGACTGGGCTGATGTTCATGCACAAATGACGCGGGAAACCGGACGTTACGATCAGGGCTACCGGCTGTACGGCGTTGTCTGCAAACCCGGGACAACTGAAATTATCGACAGTTTTGTGCTCAGCTGGGCGGTGGGTCATCCTAAGTTATTGCGCGGATTATGGAGCCACTGCTGTCACTACATGCAGCACAAACCGGTTCCGACACAACCGTTTTACGATGAGCGGCCAAATAGCTGGTGTCCGCGAAATAATATTCACTGGCCCGAAGCCATTGACCGCGAATCTACGACGGCTGCGGATGCGGCAAACTCATCAGCAGGGTGAAATATGGAAAATAATCAACGTCCTGATGGTCCCTGGCGCATTGAGCCTGAAACCCTGGAAGCCGCGCTGGAGACAGAATTCGCGGGGCGGCCTGCTTTAACGCCTGCCTTAAAAAATTGGGTTGAAGATTTACCCGGGCAAAATGAAGAGCAGAAAACCGCCCCCCGACTTACCTGGGTTAATGAAATAAATGATATCTGGATGGAAATCCCACGATTTGAAAATATATTATGGTGGGGGGCGTGGGTGCTAGTTATTGCAGTATTAATACCTATCATAATGATATCTTTTTCTTTTTTTCAACCTTTTATTTATTCTGACGTTTTATTTATCCCAATAATATTGGGTTTCTTTTTGATTATATGCTCTTTATTTTTAGTAAACTTAAAAATGGCCTTATTTGTACCCCGAGGAACTCCAATTCGTTTTAACCGTCAGCGCCAAAAAATATATGTGTACGAGTATCAGCGTAAGTGGAATCCCTGGGTTCGCTGGCCAACGACCATCAAAGTGTTCGACTGGGCTGATGTTCAAGCACAAATGACGCGGGAAACCGGACGTTACGATCAGGGCTACCGGCTGTACGGCGTTGTCTGCAAACCCGGGACAACTGAAATTATCGACAGTTTTGTGCTCAGCTGGGCGGTGGGTCATCCTAAGTTATTGCGCGGATTATGGAGCCACTGCTGTCACTACATGCAGCACAAACCGGTTCCGACACAACCGTTTTACGATGAGCGGCCAAATAGCTGGTGTCCGCGAAATAATATTCACTGGCCCGAAGCCATTGACCGCGAATCTACGACGGCTGCGGATGCGGCAAACTCATCAGCAGGGTGAAATATGGAAAATAATCAACGTCCTGATGGTCCCTGGCGCATTGAGCCTGAAACCCTGGAAGCCGCGCTGGAGACAGAATTCGCGGGGCGGCCTGCTTTAACGCCTGCCTTAAAAAATTGGGTTGAAGATTTACCCGGGCAAAATGAGAAACAGCAAACCGCCCCTCGACTTACCTGGGTTAATGAAATAAATGATATCTGGATGGAAATCCCACGATTTGAAAATATATTATGGTGGGGAGCGTGGGTAGGAGGAGTGTCATTAATAATCCCTCTTATTATGATTTCATTTTTTATGACATTACCTAACTTCTTTTTTAATGTGTCAATAACTATATTTTGTTTAGTTAGTTATATTTGTTTTGTGTCATTATTATTTTTTAATTTCAGAACTGTTTTATTTTCTCCCCGAGGAACTCCAATTCGTTTTAACCGTCAGCGCCAAAAAATATATGTATACGAGTATCAGCGTAAGTGGAATCCCTGGGTTCGTTGGCCAACGACAATCAAAGTCTTCGACTGGGCTGATGTTCATGCACAAATGACGCGGGAAACCGGACGTTACGATCAGGGCTACCGACTGTACGGCGTTGTCTGCAAACCCGGGACAACTGAAATTATCGACAGTTTTGTGCTCAGCTGGGCGGTGGGTCATCCTAAGTTATTGCGCGGATTATGGAGCCACTGCTGTCATTACATGCAGGCGAAGCCCGTGCCCACCGCCCCGCTGCTGACAAAGGCGCCCGCAAGCTGGACGCCGTTTAACACCGTCCGCTGGCCTGCTGATATCGACCGGGAGTCGACCACCGGGCCGGAAGTAACCTGCACTGAGAGCTGCCGTTAATGCCAACAGCGACGTCATTATCAGAATTGTTATACGCAAAGTGCGATGAATACCGCTACCTGCTGCTGGATCCGTTGAAAAGTGTTCGATCATGGAACGCCCTGCATCTCAATCGCCTCAATGACGTATTTGGGAATGATGCCCTGTACAGAGTGCTTCGCCCTGACCTTGCATACGCACCTCAGTATTGTCCGATGGTGGTGCTGCTGGCCCTGCCCGGAAAACTTTGTAATGAAGAGTTATTGCTTAAAAGCGAAGAATATTCCCGCGATGAAAAGCTCTATGAAAAGCGTTATATCTGCGGCTGGATAAGTTCGCCGCTGGCACCTGAGGCATTTGCCGCAGAGCTGGCAGGCTTATGTAAACAAGTACAGCGCGAAAATATCGTCCCATTTTATGAGCCATTACGTCTCGAACTGTTAACTGCGCTCAACGGAAAAAATGAATTCTCCCGCCTTATCAGCAACATCAGCCAGTGGTGCTGGATCTCCTGTAGTGGTCGTATGCAGGTATTGTCCGGCACAACTGAGGGGGATGAATGGCGGATGAAATGGGGTACAGAGTGCGCACAGAATAATGTGCGTGATATCTGGCGATTGCTGTCTGCGTGGCACAAAACCGGTGGCTCACTGCCTGCCGATGCCGCAAAGCAAGCGGCGGATGCCTGGGCGAAGTCCGAACTGGCCAGACTTCCCCATAAAGCTGACACAGTATGTCTTGCACTAAGTTACCTGACGTTACCCGACAACATCACTGCACACCCCGAGGTATCGGCGCTGTTAGAACAGGTTGCCAGCCATTCGGATCTGTATTTGACCCGGTTATTCCCCACGCTTTCGGATGCCCTCTTGCAGACGCTTATCGGGCCATAGCGCATAAAAAAAGGAATTTTGACGATGAGTTCACAATCACAAGCTTCTCAGAACAGTGCCGCAAGCGAACAGGTAGCGGGCACGCCATCAGGCTGTAAAGCCTGCAAGCGAGAAGGTGTCGCTATTTTCCCCCTGCGTGTGGCCGCCGTTCCAAAACCATTGGTCAATACCGGCTGGGCGCCTTCGGTGCCGAAGCAGGATTCCGAACTAACGGGCGGCGAGTATAAATACGCACTACGCACACTGCGGGAAGGATATTTGTATGTCCTGCTGGATAACACCTACTGGCAAGGCTATCAGGTGACGCCTGAAGGTGCCTTGCGCATGTTCAATGCTGAAGAAATGCCTGAAGGAGAAAAAGTCGAATCGCTGAGCGAGGCCTGTCTGACGCAGAACCACGAGATCGTGGCGGGTTTTATCAATATCGATCCAAAATATACACAAGCAGCCGTGGCATTCAGTAGTGATCCGTGGAGCAAAACGGTGCTGGATGAATACCTGAATGGAACACGTCCCGCCAGCCGTTTTACTCAGATAACCCTGTCTGAGGGAAATGTCACTGCTGCAGACCCCAGTCGTAGTCTGACACTTGACCCTTCGCTGTCTGCCCTCAAAAGTAATGTGCTGGAATTCGCCACGGATTCATTTCCCAGTATCGCGGGCAAGGAAGGATTACCGAATGGCGCGCATGGCTTTTCTCATCGTATGGATCCTCAAAAGCAAACGGCACTGGGGAACCGCATCGCCCAGTTAACGCACCAGTATAAGGCGCCGGTGACTGCATTAGTGCTCGACGATCAAGTCGGAGTAATTCAGGAATTAAACACCGGACGACTGGATTGCGTAGAGGCACTGGCTGCATATACAGCTATAACCAGTAATATTCATAAGAAAATGATTTCTGATGCCATTCTGCAGATTAAACAATCAACAGCAGCGCAGATGAAAACAGACCCGAATATAAAGGGGGTTTACACGCCGGGTTACACCACGTCGTACTCCACTTCCCGTGAAAACCAGGTTGCAGCAGAGGTATATAAAGCCACGCGTCGTATGGAAGATTATTATGATGAACCCGCGCGGGCAGAGTTTGCCCGGGATTATCAGTCCACCGTTGACGGCTACAACCGCAAAATTGTCGCTACCTGGAAGGATCTGAATGCCGCCTACCGTTCTGCGCTCTGGCTGGCCATTCTGAAGAACGACTATGCCCCGCAAAACAGTGCTATCAGCTGGGTGGCACAGCTGACCACCATTACCCGCTGTCTTCAGGGCAGTGTCGCGGGTTTTGATATGGAAAACAGCGGCAAAGACAGCGAGACACCGGAATGGGCAAGATGGCTGGAAGATCCGCAAAGCCCGCCGTATATGGCCCTGATGCGCAGCCAGCCGGGTGTAACCGATTTACCGTCGCAGGTCTTCGGCGGCAGCCTGACCTATGCCAACCTGAAAGCAGTGCTAAACAGTGATGAAGTAAGCGATTTTATCAACAGCCAAGCCTATCAGCAGAGGCTGACCAGTCTGATTACCTCCATTTCAGGCGCATTCAGCAAGCTTGAGGGCGCGTTATCTGCACAGGCAAAATCCGGGATGGTGCGAATGTTACAAGCCGTAGCTTATACATCAGCAGATGTGCCTGCCGCGACCCTGCTTACCGGGAAGCTCACTATCCGCGAATATCAGCACATGCTGCAAATCCAGCTTGATGCCCACGGTAAACCTTCCTGGAGTATCTCGGGCGAAGAAAATGGCCGCGTAACCAGTACCTCGCGTATGGGACACTGGACGCAAATCACTGACCCGGCCATTCTTGAGCAAAAAATCACAGTTAAATTAACCGTACCACTGGATAGAACCGGCCTTGTGGCTGTCACACCCGACGCCATCGACCGCTCCCTGCTCTCCGGTGAAATTGAGTTGGGTGAAGCTGAAATACAAAATGCAGCGCGCGCTCAGCAGAAGATATCAACAAAGCTGCAAAGTGGTCTTCTCGGTGTGGTACTTGCCGGGATTTTTCTGTATGCCACTTTTAGCGATCTGGATGAGCTGAAAAAGTCCATACCAGGCGATACTCAGGCAGAGATGGGATTGGCATCCAAGTCTTTAATCATCATAGCCTCCGCGGCAGAAATTGTCGGGCAAAGCGCAGCTGTCGCGGGATTATTTAAGAATGGCGATCTTCTCATTCGGGGTGCGGGGGTGATTGGAGGCTTCGCAGCGATAATTGACGGTATTGCGTTGGGGATTAAGGCTTATGATTTATATCGATCAGGAGATAAGACTGCTTCAATGTTTTACGTTGGAGCCGCCATAGCCACACTGCTTTCTGGCGGCATTGCTGCAACGTTCAGTTACGCAAATATCTTTATATTTTTTGGTCCGGTTGGCTGGTGCATTGCTCTTGGCGTAGCGGCCGTCGCGCTGGTTGCTATCGGCAATATTTTTGTCCGTTCTCCGCTAGAGCGCTGGTTATCACATACATGTTTCGGGGCTGATCAAAATGAAGACGAGAAACACCCTATGTGGCGAGTTGAGAATCCTGAGGATCTTCAGGAGGCCATGAAACAACTGCATATCCTCGCCAGTGGCGTGTCGGCACAGCTAAGCGGTGACTGGGCTACGGAGATGATGAGCAACACCCGGATCCTGGGTAACCGCATGCTGGCTGCCAGGGTCATACTGGCGGACTGCAACCCGGCAGGTTCCGACTGGCTTGTCGAGCTGACAGCTACCGGCGGCAACGGCAGTCGCCTGATACTGGCGCGAAGTGCATCACCCGCAAAACTGGCCGGACTAACGCCCCCGGAGCAGCAAACCTATCAGACCATGCCAGTTCTGTTTAACTCAGCGATGAGTACTATTCCGGGGGCGCTGCCTGTCACTGAAGTGAAATCGGCGAATTTCCTGACTGAAACCTGGGGCGTAATATCGTCGCAAACACACAGCGGGCTGCAACTGGAAGGTGAGTTTCCGCTAAATACTGCACATTTTAACAACGCAGAGCTGGTTATCACCTACTGGCCGGACAAAACCCGGCAGGACGACAGTTTACAACTCACCACACAGCTTGATAGCTAACCCCATAAGGATCGCTCTGAAATGCCCCTCTTTACCATGGAAGAACCACAGCCGAAACTCACTACACCCATTAAAAACTGGCGTGAAGACATGCCGAATAACCACGAACCGCAATTGGTGCCCCCTCAGCTACGCTGGTTAACGATGCTTAACGATATCTTTCTGGAGGTACCCCTTTACAGTACGATAGTTTGGGGAGGAATGCTTGCAAGTGCAGTTTTAATGTTCATTCTTGGGGTTGTCGTTGGGGCTTTTGGTTTTGTCATTCAGGGCGGCTACGATGATTATGCGATGACCGCAATAGGATTGGGTGGAGCATTTATATTCTTTTGCTTAATGCTTTTTTGCCTGAAAATGTATTTCGTCCAGCCTCGAGACCAGCCCATTCGCCTGAATCGCAAACGCCAAAAAATTTATATATTTGAGTACAAACATACGTTCTTACCCTGGCGTAAATGGACTACCACTATCAGGTCATACAACTGGGCGGATGTTCGCGGCGAAATCCGTTATTCCAGCGCACGTTATGATTCCGGGTATCAGCTTTTCGGTTCAGTCTGTGAACCCGGCACTAACAAAGTCGTTACCCGCTTTCTGATTGCTAAAGAGCGCAGCTCACAGGAAATGCTGTGCCAGATCTGGAGTTATCTCTCTGTCTATATGCAGCATGACTCGGTCACAGCAGATCCGGTAGAAACCGGCCGGCCTGACGACTGGTGCCCGCGCAAGGCAGACCGCTGGCCAGACGATATGGAACGGGAGTCAACAACGGCACCTTAAAGCGCCCTGTAACCTACCCAATTGGACAGCTAAACCTTAAAGGATTGCCCTCAAATGCCTCTGTTTACCATAGAAGAACCACAGCCGAAACTCAATCCGCCCATCCAAAACTGGCGGGAAGATATGCCGGAGAACTACGAACCGCAGCTGGTGCCTCCCCGACTATCCTGGTTAACAACGCTAAATGATATCTTTGTTGAAATACCTCGATATAGCACGGAAGTTGCATGGGGATTACTGCTTCTACCCGGAATTTTGGGAACCATTTTTGCTGTTGGATTTGGGATCTTTGGTTTCCTCATGCAAAAAGGGGTTGATGGCTATTGGATGGTTTTAATGGGTGTTGTAGGGGCATTTGGTATATTTATTCCGGCATTTTTATCCCTAAAAATGTATTTTACCCAACCTCGAGATCAGCCCCTGCGACTGAACCGGAAACGTCAAAAAATCTATATTTTCGAATATAAACATACATTTTTCCCATGGCTAAAATGGCCAGTCACTATCCGGTCATATAACTGGGCGGATGTTCGCGGCGAAATACGTTATTCCAGTGATCGTTATAATATGGGCTTCCAGCTTTTCGGTTCTGTCTGTGAACCCGGTACTAACAAAGTCGTTACCCGCTTTTTGATTGCAAAAGAGCGCAGCTCACAGGAAATGCTGTGCCAGATCTGGAGTTATCTCTCTGTCTATATGCAGCATGACTCGGTCACAGCAGATCCGGTAGAAACCGGCAGGCCTGACGACTGGTGCCCACGCAAGGCAGACCGCTGGCCGGAAGATATGGAACGGGAGTCAACAACGGCACCTTAAAGCGCCCTGTAACCTACGCAAGATGGATAGCTAAACCCTAAAGGATTGCCCTCAAATGCCTCTGTTTACCATAGAAGAACCACAGCCGAAACTCAATCCACCCATCCAAAACTGGCGGGAAGATATGCCGGAGAACCAAGAACCACAGCTGGTGCCCCCTAAGCTACGCTGGCTAACAACGCTTAACGATACCTTTCTGGAAGTACCCCGTTATAGTACGGAAGTAGTATGGGGGGGGGATGTTAATATGCGGGATTTTCATTTCCATTTTTACCTTTGGTATTGGGATATTGGGTTTTGTTTTACAAATGGGACACGATGATTATGTGATGATTTTCTTAGGCATGACTGCGGTATGTGCTTTTTCTCCACTCGCGCTTTTTACCCTGAAGATGTATTTTGTACAGCCTCGCGATCAGCCAATCCGCCTGAACCGTAAACGTCAAAAAATCTATATTTTCGAATATAAACGTACATTTTTTCCATGGCTAAAATGGCCAGTCACCATCCGGTCATATAACTGGGCGGATGTTCGCGGCGAAATACGTTATTCCAGTGATCGTTATAATATGGGCTTCCAGCTTTTCGGTTCTGTCTGTGAACCCGGTACTAACAAAGTCGTTACCCGCTTTCTGATCGCTAAAGAGCGCAGCTCACAGGAAATGCTGTGCCAGATCTGGAGTTATCTCTCTGTTTATATGCAGCATGACTCAGTCACAGCAGATCCGGTAGAAACCGGCCGGCCTGACGACTGGTGCCCACGCAAGGCAGACCGCTGGCCGGAAGATATGGAGCGGGAATCGACCACCGCACCTTAAAACGGTTTGCATCGGCAACTGACTTTCTTCTCTCAGAATTTTTTCTGCTCAAATCGAAACGTAGAACTGTGCCGTCTTATTATAAATTAAAAATGTTTTTGTTTATCTAAAGGAATTTTAAATGAAAAGAATTAGCTTAATGCTTTGGATTGGTTTGCTCATTAATATACTCATTACATGTATTGCATGGTTTAATTTATCTGAAACAGCAGGCGGGTACGATTATAACAATTCACACCTGGTGTGGTCTATTGTACTTCCGTTATTTATTGTTGCGTTGGCCATGCAAATTGCAAGTATTGGCTTGTTATTTCTGGCACCAAAAGCGGGGCGAATTATCGCAGGCATTGGCGCATTTTTCATGCTCCCCATTGGCATGGTGTTTTTCATTGGATATATGTCAAGTTACGAAAAAAAATCTAACCAGGGTATGACTGTATTCTCATCACCTGAAGAAGAAAACAATATAAACACTGAGGGGAAAACAGGTTTAAATACACCTGCAGAAGGAAGTACGGAAGAAAACACAGAGATGAATGAAAGTGTGAAACTATACTTCAAAACAACGCCATTTTTTATTAATGGCGTAGTGTTTATTGTACTCGGAGGGGTGATAATGGTCATGGGCCTCGGGACCGGTAGTATTTTGGTAGGAGCCGGCGTGCTGGCTTTGGTTAATGGTTTCCGCCTGAACAATCGGGTAGTTATTGGGTTATCAAAAAATGAGTTAATAATTACACCTGGGCTATATTCCGAAACCTACCGGGTCCCATATAATAATGTCAAAGTCACGCATATGGATAACCGTCTTTTTAAGTTACACATACAAACACCTGACGTGGATAAAGTCTGTACTCTGCGTAAGGCCTGGCTTGAGGGGGAGCGTGACTATGTTTCGTCAGCCATGGCAAATATTTTGTCTAACCTGACTGAATCTCACGCCGCTTAAATAATAAATCATGGTGATTTCTATATTGCCTCAAAATAAACTCTGAGGCGAAAAACGACAAGAGCAGGGAAATATAGTAACCTGTAACTCATTACCTGCCTCTGCCATTTAACCCCCCTGAGTTCTCTAATACAAGAAAAACGCTATGGCCGTAGATTTAAAAAACATCCCTGACACCTGCATCAGACCGATCCCACCTCGCCTGTCGCGCTGGATAGTTTTTCTTATTTTTCTAATTGGCCTAAGCATTGTTTATTCCAGGCTGGTGACAGGAGAAAATAATGTATTAGTGTCCGTGGGCATTCCTGGAATTATTACGGGATGCTTATATTTTTCGTCTTATTTGATTTATCTACTTAAGCAAATATTTGCCAGCGCCTACGATAAAGAAAGAGAAAATACTATTATTCAGGAAGTTCGCCGGGGTCGTCGTGCATTACAGATATTAGCAGCCGAGTGCTGTACCGCACACTCTGAGCCAGAGACACCCCTGGCTTCTGTATCGGCCAATTTGCTGCGTAATGACAATGTACTCTTTACCCAGCGTTCCTGGCGCGATGAGGAGAATATTCGTCTGAGCCAGTTAGCCCGAATAGCGGGTTTATCCGATGAAAAACACCTTGAAATGTTATTTATCTCACTGGCAAAACAATTAGCGCAAACACTTGCGCTATTGCCTGCAGATAAACCCCTGATGCTGCTATTTGAATCATCGTCATCAATACCTGAGGAGAAAGCAGAGGCTCTGTGGTGGCAAGCCTGGAAGACAAGCGGGATCCAACAATCCTGCTCGCGTATATCTGGCAGCGGAATGCAAGTTGTCGATGAATGGCTGGATCATCGCATTCACAGCGATGCTTTGTTGCTTGTCGTGTCATGGCAATATTCGCCAGTGAATACGCCCATGTCAGCAGAGGCGATTACCGGCATCTTGCTTGGCAACCGCCTGACCCAACATGCTATTTCACCTCTGGCCTTTCTTCATCGCCCCGAAGCCGTCGGGACATCACCGGATGCATTTGAATATGCTCTCGGGCAGGCGCTTGACTGGGTTCCTCTCGCGCCCGCCATACCCGGGCATATCTGGCTGGCTGGCGTAACGACTGATGACAGCGAGCATATACCTCTGATGAAGGCCATCAGTTCTGCTTCGTTGAGTGGTGTTGACCAACAAACCGGTGTACATGATTTTACCGATTATCTGGGCCTCCCTGATAAAGCGGCCTCCTGGCTTGCTGTTGCTGCAGCGGCTCAGGCAATACAACAACATCCTGCATACCATCTGCTGATATGTCGCGAACAACAAAATGGAAAGGTCTGGAACATGATTGTATCCCCGGCAATTTCTGGCCAGGAAGGCGAAAGATGAAACGAATTCTGTCCTTAATTAAAAAACCTGAACTGGTGTTCTGGTGCCTTATTTTAATCGGCTTACTCACAGGTCTCATGATGGTCTGGACCCTCTGCTGGCATCCCGAAAAATTAAACCTGATTCGGGCAACTCCAGGCTGGTACGCGTGGTTAAGCAGTTCGGTTGCCGCGTGCGTTGCCATATTTCTCATCGCCTTTTTCCTGTTTTGGGGAACACGCGTCGAGGGTCGCCGTAGTTTCAGACATGAACGGCAGAATATTTCCGGCGATGATGTTTTGACCCCCAAAAAGCTGGACTCAAAGCTGCCCAATAAATCCCAGTCCGACCTCGCCCAGCTCAAAGCTCGGCTGCGCCGCCGCTACGGTCTGTTCTGGCGTTATAAAGTACGCCTGTTGATGATCGTCGGTGAGGCCAATGAAATCACTGCCCTGGCACCTACACTGGCAGAACAGGGCTGGCTGGAAGGTCAGCGTACCGTGCTTATTCACGGTGGCAGTCTGCATGAAGCTGCTGACGATGCGCGTCTTTCTGAATGGCGGAAACTGCGTCGCACCCGTCCGTTTGATGGCATTCTCTGGGCCGTCACCGAATCTCAAAGCAAAACGTCGCAGTGGATGGACGACGGTCTGCGCTCGCTTGAGAAAACCGGCGAAGCATTGCGTTATCAGGCGCCGGTATATCTGTGGCAGGTTTGCGAAAGCGACTGGTCACAGGATGAACGTATCGAGCAGCCGGTCGGGGTTATTTTCCCGGCTAATGCCACCTCACAATCGGTAGAAAGAACGCTGAAATCGCTGATACCCCTGATGCGCGAGCAGGGAATGCAGCAGGTATTGACCCAACAGACACACGATTTTCTGCTGCGTCTGGCGCAGTCGTTAGGCGAGTCTGGTGCAGCCCGCTGGGGTCAGATACTTTCACCCTGGTCTGCTGATTATGCCGCACGCATTCCAATGCGTGGCCTGATGTTCAGCTTGCCGCAGACCTCAGCAGCCTCTGCCGGTGTACATGATAAAACCTGGACACCGCCTGCAAGCTGGCAGAGCGTACTGGATGACTGCCGGTCTGCACGCGGTCGTCGCGTCGGTCTGCCGTGGGAGCAAACGCTCTGCTACGGTGTGCTCGCGCTGATCGTCCTGTGGGGCATTGGCAGCGTGGTGTCCTTTGCTGTGAACCGTCATCAGATGGTCTCTGCCGCTGAGCAGACGCAATACCTCGCCAAACCGCAGCCTGTTTCCGATGAGCAATTAATTGCCTTGCAGACACTGCGCAATGATATCGGTCGTCTTCAGGCTCGCGTTACTGAGGGTGCGCCTTGGTATCAGCGTTTTGGTCTGGACCACAATGCGCAGCTGCTCACAGCCCTGCTGCCATCATATGGCAGCGCTAATAACCGCCTGATCCGCGATGCCGCAGCTGAAAGTTTGCTACATAAGCTCAACGAACTTGCCAGCCTTCCCGCCAACAGCCCGAAACGTGCTGCGCTGGCAAAGTCAGGCTACGACCAGCTTAAAGCATATCTGATGATGATCAGACCGGAAAAAGCAGATGCCGCGTTTTACGCACAGGTAATGAAAACGACACAACCGCAACGCCCCGGCGTGTCTCCGGGATTGTGGCAGAGTCTGGCTCCTGACTTATGGCAGTTTTATGCCGCCAACCTGCGCACGCAGCCAGACTGGAAGATTAAGCCGGATCTGGCGCTGGTTTCCCAGTCGCGACAGGTTTTGCTGGGTGAAATCGGTCACCGCAATGCTGAAAGTACTTTATATGAAAATATGCTGCTTTCAGTACGCCGCAATTACGCAGACATGACACTGCTGGATATGACGGGTGATACAGATGCGCAGCGTCTGTTCAGAAGCGATGAAGTGGTACCGGGTATGTTCACGCGCAAAGCCTGGGATGAACAAATCCAGGAGGCGATCGACAAAGCGGTATCTTCGCGTCGCGAGGAAATTGACTGGGTGTTGAGCGATAACCGCCGGGCGATCTCTGAAGATATTTCACCGGAAGCGTTAAAGAAACGCCTCACTGAACGCTATTTCACTGACTTTGCGGGTAGCTGGCTGAATTTTCTCAATAGTCTGCGCTGGAATGAAGCTAAAAATCTGTCAGATGTTATTGATCAGCTTTCATTGATGAGCGACGTACGCCAGTCCCCGTTGATCGCCCTGATGAACACGCTGGCATGGCAGGGACAAACCGGACAGCAAAACGAAGCGCTGTCAGATTCTCTGGTGAAATCAGCCAAAGCACTCATCAATAAAGATTCACAACCTGCTATTGATCAGCACGCCAGCGGGCCTGTCAGGCCTCTGGATGAAACCTTTGGTCCGCTGCTCGCCCTGATGGGAAAGGGCAGTGCGCAGAACATGTTGTCATCGGACAGTTCGCTTAGCCTGCAAACGTTGTTGACCCGTATTACCCGCGTGCGCCTGAAACTTCAGCAGGTGGCGAATGCTTCTGACCCGCAGGAGATGACGCAAGTGCTGGCACAAACGGTGTTCCAGGGTAAAAGCGTAGACCTGACCGATAGTCAGGAATATGGCAGCCTGATCGCTGCCAGCCTCGGTGAAGAATGGAGCGGTTTCGGCCAGACCATGTTTGTACAGCCACTGACACAGGCATGGGAGGCCGTATTACAGCCCTCTTCGGCCAGCCTTAATGACCAGTGGAAAAACGCCATTGTTAACAACTGGAAATCCGCCTTCGACGGACGCTATCCGTTTGCTGCCAGCAAAAGCGATGCTTCTCTTCCGATGCTGGCAGAGTTTATTCGCAAGGATAGTGGCCGTATCGACAACTTCCTGACCCGTGAGCTGAGCGGTGTTCTGCACAAAGAAGGGACACGCTGGGTGCCGGATAAAGTGAACAGTCAGGGTCTGACCTTCAATCCGGCATTTCTGGCGGCGATCAACCAGCTCAGCCAGATCTCCGACATCCTGTTCACCGACGGCAGCCAGGGAATGCGCTTTGAATTGCTGGCCCGTCCGGTTCCTGATGTTGCCGAAACGAATCTTTCGATCGACGGACAAAAATTGCGTTACTTCAATCAGATGGAAAGCTGGCAAAGCTTCCGTTGGCCGGGCGATACCTATAAGCCGGGCACCATGCTGACATGGACCTCGACCTCCGCCGGTGCCCGGTTGTACGGTGATTATCAGGGGACCTGGGGACTTATCCGCTGGCTTGAACAGGCTAAACAACAAAAGCTGGATGAAGGCCGTTATCAGCTGACATTCACCACGTCAGACAAACAACAACTGCAGTGGATATTGCGCACTGAACTGGGTAAAGGCCCGCTGGGTCTGTTGCAGCTACGTAACTTCACATTACCGGCACAGATTTTCCTGATTCAGGCTAGTCCTTCATCTGCTGAACAACCTTTTGATCCCGATGCAATCGCCGAGGAGCCGTAATGACCACATTAACCACCCTGCTTACCGCCTGCGCGGCAGAGCCTGAATCTCTTTTATCTCAGGCAGAAAATCAGGTTGCCCTTTGGGATAAATGGTTGCAGCCAATTACACCGGATCAGCCCGCGGGCGAAGATCCGGGTTACGACGATGACTTCCAGCAAATGCGCGAAGAGGTCAACAAACTCTCCGGTGCGGATACTACCCTGACCTGCGAACTGGCAGAAAAACTGCTCGCCAGCCAATGTAAAGACGTCCGCGTGGCCACTTATTACATCTGGGCGCGTCTTCATCGTGACGGTGAGGCCGGACTGGCTGACGGACTTTCTCTTCTGGCCGGGCTGATTGCCCGCTACGGGGAAAACCTTCATCCTCTACGTGCAAACAGCCGCAAGACATCACTGGAATGGGTCGCAGGCTCCCGCGTACTGGACAGTCTGTCGCTATATCCTGAAGTCGATAAAACAGATTTTGCGCGCATCATTGGCGCACTTGCGTTGATTGAACAGGGCGTCAGAACCTGGAATGAATCCTCAAAACCAGAACTGGGGGCGCTCTACGCCGCACTCGAAAATCGCCTCGCTCAGTCAGGCGGGATGAACGCCGTCGTCCCGCAAACCAGTGCATCGTCATCACAGTCAGAAAATAGTGGTGTATCCCCTTCCCTGCGATCCGTGCAGTCAGGGAGGGACCTGCTTGATCAGGCGAAAATGCTGGCAAAATACCTGCGGGATCAGCCGCAAGGGTGGCTGTCAGGCCATCATCTTATTAAGAGTGTGCGCTGGGACACCGTCCACGAACTGCCGCCGCTGGATGCCAGTGGCCGCACCCGCTTGCTCCCGCCCCGCCCTGAATATCGTGCTCAGCTTAAACGATTGTATTTGCAACAGAGTTGGGTCGAACTGCTGGAGCAGGCGGAATCCATGTTTGCTGAAGGCGTTAACCATTTCTGGCTCGATGTTCAGTGGTATTTGCATCAGGCACTCAGCAAAGCCGGCGCACCTTATGAAGGCTGGGCAACTTGTATCACGCAAGATCTGGCGCTGTTTCTCACCCGTTTGCCGGGTCTGGAAAGTTTGTCATGGAGCGACGGCACGCCGTTTGCCGATGAAGTCACACAAGGCTGGATTAACCAGCAGGTGCTGGAATCTGTCTCGGGTTGGGGAAATGAACCCGCTGCCTCCGTTGCTTCCGGTGAAGATGACATTCTCCTGCTGGAGCCTGAAGCGCTTGCCCAGGCAGACAGCGATGGCGTGGAGTCTGCACTGACCTGGTTGCAGACCAGACCGGGCATCCACACCGCCCGCCACCAGTGGCTGTTGCGCTTAGTGATGGCGCGGGTTTCGGAGCAGTACGGTAAAAATGATATGGCGCTGCATCTCCTCGGCAGCCTGGATAGTGACAGTCTCTCACTCACGTTGCCGCAGTGGGAGCCGGGGCTGGTATTTGAAGTGAAAGCCCGTCGGCTGAAATTACTGCGTATGAAATCGCAACGAGGAGACGGTGATAAAAACCGGATGATGGCCGACATGGACGTCTTACTTAGCGCACTGATAGCTATCGACCCTGCCCGCGCCGCCGTATTGTGCGGTTAATACCCAATAAAGGATTATCACAATGGCAAAAGGTTATTACTTAGTTTTGGGCGATAAAACCACCTGCGGAGGAAAAATCCTCAGCGGCGATCCCAGACACACACTAATGGGCAAACCGGTTGTACGTGAGCAGGAACCGGTGACCTGTGGTCTGAATCCGGGCATGTTTGCCGTAGTTGGAGCCATTCCGTCTGATTTGGTTAATGGCCGTAAATTCGCCGGCACAACGTACAGTAAAAGCAGCTGCCCATGCCAGGCACGCCTTATACCATCCGTAACGACAGCCACCTACGACAAATAAAGTATAAAACTTATGGACGATTTAACCCTGCGTTATTTTGACGCTGAAATGCGTTATTTACGCGAGGCGGGCGAAGAATTTGCCCGCGCGCACCCTGACCGCGCTGCCGGACTTAATCTGGATAAAGCCGGTGCCCGTGACCCTTATGTCGAACGTCTGTTTGAAGGTTTTGCCTTCCTGATGGGACGTCTGCGGGAAAAGCTCGATGATGACCTGCCGGAACTGACCGAGGGATTAGTCAGCCTGCTGTGGCCGCACTACCTGCGCACCATCCCTTCCCTTTCCATTGTTGAGTTCGCACCTGACTGGCAAGGTATGAAAGAGCGGAGGGTGATGACAAAGGGATTTGAAGTATTGTCGCGCCCTATCGGCGAGCGGGCCACGCGCTGCCGCTATACCACCACGCAGGACATCGAATTGCTGCCCCTTTCGCTGCAACGTGCTGTGCTGGATACCGAACCCGATGGTCGCTCGGTGATCCGAATGCGTTTCAACTGCGGCAATCTGGCAGACTGGAGCAAAATCAATCTGAGCCATATTCCGCTCTATTTTGATGCCGATGCGCCACTGGCCTGTGCTTTGCATGAAGCTCTGACGCTGAATACCGCCAAACTTTGGGTACGTTTGCCCGGTCAGGCCGATCGTCAGCCGCTGGAAGGATTCTTTGCCCCGCAGGGATTTGGTGAAACAGATACGCTGTGGCCAAAAGGTGAGAGTGCGTTTAGTGGTTATCAGTTACTGCTGGAATACTTCACCTTCCGCGAGAAATTTATGTTCGTCGCGCTCAAAGGACTGGAGACAGTTGCCTTACCGACTGAGCTGAGCTGGTTTGAAATAGATGTCGTGATGGAGAATCGCTGGGAACACGATTTTTCATTCTCAGAGAAGCACCTTCGGTTGAACTGTGTGCCGGTCATTAACCTCTTTGCGCTGGAGTCCGACCCTTTAACGCTGTCATCGTTGCAGACAGAATACCTGCTACGGCCTATGCGTGTTCAGGACGGTTATACCGAAATTTACTCGGTCGATTCGGTTATTTCGTCCAAGCATTCCGGACATCAGGTGTATGTGCCCTTCACCAGTTTCCGCCATAAGGGTGGCATGTTGCGTCACGATGCGCCGGAATATTACTACCACACCCGCGTCAGGCGCGGTCCATCCGGACTGCACGATACCTGGCTGGTGCTGGGTGGCGAAGCTTTCGATAACCATACCGTGCCGGAAAACGAAAATTTGTCCCTGAGCCTGACCGGCACCAACGGCCAGTTACCGCGTAAATCACTGCAAAGTACCGTACTGGACACCACAGTCAAAACCACCAGCGCGAACGTTCGCGTACGCAATTTGTCCGTACCGACCATGCCGTGCTATCCACCGAACCGCGACCGTTTTCACTGGCGGGTACTCAGCCATCTGGGCAGCAGTTTTCTGTGGATGATGGACAACGCCGAAGTCTTACGCGGAACGCTGGCACTGTATGACTGGACAGAAAGTGAGATGAACCGCCGCCGTCTTGAAGCGATTGCCGATGTCCAGCACAGCGAAATCGAGCGTTTTGAACGCGGCTATCTGCTGCGCGGTGTACAGATTGAAATCACGCTCGACAGCAATGGATTTGCCGGCAGAGGCGATATTTGCCTGTTTGGCGAAATGCTCAGCCGCTTCTTCGCACTGTATACCGATATCCATCTGTTTAACCGCCTTACCCTGATACTGCAACCGACAGGAGAACGTCTGGAATGGGAAGAGAATCACCAGCCCCGCATTCCCGGCTAACTGCCAGGCTTGAGCAGGACATCAGTCGGATTAACTTCTACCGCTTCTGTCAGCTTCTGGAAAAACACCAACCGGATGCACCGCAGTTGGGAAGCACCAGCAATCCGGCAGATGATCCGGTGCGTTTCCGGCCACATCCTGGGATGGGTTTCCCGGTCAGTGAGCTGAAAGCGCTGGAAAAGGATGAACATCATCCGGACGCGCCGCTGACCGTTCGTACCACCTTTATGGGGTTATACGGCGTAGATGCCCCGCTGCCGACGGCCTATATCGACGACATCACCCAGCAGCGTGAAGGACATGAAGTACTCGAAGGTTTCCTCGACATCTTCAACCACCGCATCATGACGCAGTTTTATCGCATCTGGCGAAAATACTCTTATCCCGCGACGTTTGAACCGGGTGGTAAAGACAGTACATCTCAAAGTCTGCTGGGTCTGATTGGCATGGGTATTCCCGGCACACAACGGCATTTCGCAACGCCTGCCTCGAGGTTTCTGGCACTTCTCGGGGTAATGCGTCAGCCGGGGAGAACGGCGGAGGGGGTGCAGGCGCTGGTGCGTTTACTGGCACCATTTACCCGCACGGAAGTGACTCCGCATTGCCTGCGCTCAGTACCCATTACCTCTCCGATGGCATTCGCTGGTGAAGGCGCTAACTGGCTGGATGGCGATACCGTAATGGGCGACGAAGGTACTGACGCCAACAGTCAGTTACTGATTTCGCTGTATACCGAAAACGTGGATGAAGCAGAGGAATGGCTGCCCGACGGACCGATTTATGCTGATTTTTTGGTGTTACTTCGTGTTTATCTCGGCTGGCGTTATAAAGCCCGTATCCAGCTGACTGTCCCTGTCCGGCTGTTACCGGCTCCTGTGCTTGGTGACGTTCCTTTCAGACTTGGGCTGACCGGTGTGTTGGGTCTGGAAGAAGGCGGCGCATCTGACGATATCCCTGAATACTTTACCGTGGAGCTTGGTCACTACTGTGGACTGGCGCCTCAAACGCATCAAGAAGGAACGCGACGTGTTATTAAATACCGCCTGGAAAAATAAATTCTGCCTGCCTGCACTGGTCCTGTTATTGAGCGGCTGCGGGCTGACTCAGGCAGTGACAGACGGCACCGTCTCTGCAACCAAATCTATTTTCTACAAGCAAATAAAAGACTTACATCTGGATTTCACTGCCCGTGAAGCCCTCAATACCGATGCCTCTGAGGCGAGTTCTTCCTCACAGCCGGTGCTGGTGCGCGTTTATCAATTACGTGATGATAAAAACTTCCAGAAAACGGTTTATCAGCAGCTGGCGGGAGAAGGCGATGACGCGCTGAAAGATGACTTGCTGGCCAGCCGTAATGTGGTGATTAAACCGGGCACAGCCATGTCACTGGATATGCCAATGGAAAAGGATGCCAAATTTGTCGCTGTCGTCGGGTTATTCCGTCATCCGGATATGGATAAAAACCAGTGGCGGCTGGTTATGAAAAGGGAAGAACTGGATCCGGATAAAGCGCGTGTTATCGAGCTTGGAAATAATGGTCTGACGCTGCAACCGGTGAAAGACTGATGCCCAACTCACGCTCACCCTCACTTTACGAAATGCTGCTCGGCAACTTTGCCGGCGGCCTCGATTTGCACAACGTCAGCGAAGAGAATCAGGTGATCCTCTCCGTGCTTGATAACATGCAGCGCATTCTTAACTGTCGCGCGGGCACGCTTACGCACCTGCCCGATTATGGCTTGCCGGACATGAGCAAAATCCTGCAAGGGATGCCCGGCACGGCGCACTCGCTGCTGACCACGCTTTCCGGCACGTTACTCAAATACGAACCCCGCCTGAGAAAAATCAATGTGATATTGCTGCCGCAGTCCAAGCCGGGGCACCTCGAATACGCTATCGACGCTGAACTGAAAGACCTCGGACTTGTGCGCTTCGGAACAGAGTTTATGCCGGAAGGCCGCGTGCTGATGCGTCATATGAAACAACAGAATTACGTCAGTTAAGGAAAACGATTATGTCTATTGAACGCCAGTTGCGCACCGGTGGCGATCCGCGTGCGCTGGCTGACTACGCCGGTTTGCGCGAAGAACTGAGTAAACTGACGCATCCGGCCCGTCCGGATGTTGACTGGAAAAAGGTAGAACAGCTGTGCCTGAACCTGTTTCAGCAAAACGGCATAGAGCTGCAAACTGCGTCGTGGTATACGCAGGCCAGAACTCAGCTTATTGGCCTGACGGGCCTCAATGAAGGTCTGGCGATCCTTGAGGCGTTGATCTCCCGTCAGTGGCCTGCGCTGTGGCCGTTGCCGGTTCATGCCCGGATGGAAATTCTGACCGGTCTGAGCCAGCGGCTTCAGCAATCTTTGCGCACCATGACGCTGGAGTATCGCGATCTACCTGCGATTTATCAGGCGGAAAAGCTGATCACGTCGTTGTGTGATGTGCTGCAACGGCTGGAACTGAAACACGCCAGCCAGTTCGACGCATTAGGCACGTTTATGCACGGAGCCGCCGTCCGTCTTGAAAATATGCACGCCGCTACCGATGCTGCCGTAGTGCTACCCGCCGCTGCAGTTCAGGCAGAAACTCAGTCGCAAAACGCGCCCAGAGAGCAATGGGTGTATGTCGCGCAGGCTGAACCCGCGGAGCCTCAGGTCGTCATCGCTCCGCCGCCGCCGTTAAAACGCGTCGTCCAGTGGAAAGGCTTTGTTGCAGGTATGGCGATCACGGCGCTGGCAGGCGCTGGTCTTCAGGCGGGCATCAATGCGTTCTATCGTCCGCAAGCCGCAATGCAACTGACCGCCACGCTGCCGGTTCTGCCGAAACCGCTCAACCCGCAGGCACTTGAAACGCTGAAATCTCAGCAGGCAGATATGCTCAACCGAGAAGCGCCTGCGCTGATTGCAGCGATGCAAAAACAGGTCGACCAGCTGGCAAAACTCTCCCCACGCTGGGCGCAGAACACCGGAACGCAACTGGTCAAACAGACACAAACGCTGTGGCCGGAAAACCCGGCGACTGAGCAACTGGCAAGAAAATGGTCGCTACAGATGAACGCCAGCGCGATCCCGCTGGAAAATCTCGATGGCTGGAACCAGGCCAATACCCAGTTGCAGCAACTGGCGGATAAATTAAACGGGCTGGATGAGCAGCGCGGTAAATACATGACTGTCTCGCAGCTGAAATCCTCCGTATTTGCTATCCAGCAGGCGCTGAACAGCTCGCCGCCGGTGGAGGAATCGCTGCGTAAACTGGCGCAGGATAAACAGCAAAATAAAGATGTTTCGCCGCAGCTGGTGATGCAAACGGATAATCAGTTCACGCAACTGCTGAACCGGTATGCATTGCTGACACACGCAGAAAAGCATCCCTGACGTTCAGTTTCAGATATGCCTGATATTGCTGCGATAAGGGAGAATTACTCAATAACGAGTGTAGTAAAGGAGTAAACAATTCCGCTGAATTTCGCTCCCCGACTTTATATAACTCTGCCGGGTTATATTGAGTAATAAAACAACCGTTTTATTATTTTACAAACTATCGGATATGAAATCCGTGTAATTTTTAACAGAAGGAAATTTAGAATATGGCTCGTAAAAATAGAGTCCTGGCTTTAATACTGTCTTTTTTTGCAGGGTTCGTGGGTGCTGACCGATTTTATCTTGGGAAAGTGACAACCGGAATTTTAAAATTAATAACGGTGGGTGGTTTTGGGATCTGGTGGGCGATAGATTCGATGCTGCTTCTTGTAGATGCATTTCTTTATTCTTTAGGGAAAGATAGTGGTTTTGTTAAAGATAAAGGCGGTATGGATCTTAAATATGGCCTGTGTGCTTATCGTTTTAAAAACGGTTCATTTAAACAAGACTGGTTTACGAATCACGCTGTCATCACCCGGGATCCACTGACAGATGTATCAAACGAAACCACTCAGAAGACATGGCTTGGAAGGAACTGGAAGTGGGCCATTCCACTGACGTTCGTCTGCTTCTTTGTTGCAGTCTTTACCGTCATTTTGTCATTTATGAAAAGCAGTGAAGTCTATAAAACATCGCTCCTCACCGCCACACATGATTCGAGAGTTATCGAAAAATTAGGCTATAACATTTCTGATGCTTTCTTTGTTTCAGGAGAAATCAGTGATAGTGCTGCCACGATTAAAATCCCTGTCAGCGGAACGAAGGGTAGCGGTGATATTTATATAAAAGCGACTAACGCGACGGGACGATGGGAATACCAGACATTCATTCTGCACACTGACGACGAAAATATCGATCTCTCTTCTGCGGCACAGAAATAATTTAAACAGGCGGCGCCGCAATCCCGGCGCTGCCAAAAAATAGCAAGGAGAAGCACGTATGTCAGCAAAAGAACGGTTTCTAAAAAAGCTGCAAGACAGCCAGCCCCGCAGCGGCTCATTCGATAACAAAGGTCAGGCGGATATCGCCGAGTTCCGCCAGCGGATGAGCGAACTTCATGAAAACATGGAGGAATGGCTGACGGATACCGGTATCAGATTGGAAAGCACCAGCGTCTCGCTGGTTGAATGCCTGATCGGAGGAAAATCGTTCAGCGTGCCGGGTATTCAGCTGCAGTATGAAGACCGGAAAGTTAAGTTCACGCCGGTATTTTTATATGGGCAAGGAGTGACAGGCTGTGTGGAAGCCAGCCTGTGTACGCAAGGCGGTGTCACTGTCTTGTGCCGGCTATTTATGCAGGCAGGTGAAAACAGACACTGGACCTGGCGCCCTGCCAATGCCTTTACTGGACCGGGCGGTACGTTCGACGAAGACGCCTTTTTCGAACTGGTAGGACGTTTATTACCATGACGCCTTCGGGCGTCATTTTTTTCAACAACACCTGATGAACCCGCAACACAAATGTAAACAAATGCTACAACCATTACCTGAATTGATGCGGTTTTTGCCAAAACAGATGACATAAATTTACATTGCATTAGAAATAAGAATGCGCTGATGCCCTGCCAGATTTAACCTTTTTGTTACCGATTTTGCACACAAAAAGTCATTACCGGATGCAAGGTAATTACATTTGGAAAACATCAAAACTCTTTGATCCAGATCAATGCAACAACATAACCATCCTCTTTTTAGGGTTAACCCCCCTCACGCCCTCTGACATCGAAAATTGTTTTCTCCCGCCTCACTCTCTGCCCGACACGAAAGTGTTTCAGCCAGTAATTCCCCCCCGTGATCGTCCCTGTTAATGCCTTCTCCCGCTGTGGTTAAATCAATTCCTCGCGAAACCCCAGCTGTACTGCCCTTTCATTCAAGACTTCACCTGCGAATGTCCGACATCGCCGGTTCCCGTACCGGTGCCAGCGTCTGGAAGGGTTATCTGACACACAAAAAGAGGTTGTTATGTTTGGTCTTGATGCGCTAGAACTGGCCCGGATCCAGTTTGCCTTCACCGTCTCTTTTCACATCATTTTTCCCGCAATCACCATCGGGCTGGCCAGTTTTCTGGCGGTTCTGGAAGGCATGTGGCTAAAAACTAAGAAAGAGGCTTACCGCGACCTGTATCATTTCTGGTCGAAAATCTTTGCCGTTAACTTCGGTATGGGCGTGGTCTCCGGTCTGGTGATGGCGTACCAGTTCGGCACCAACTGGAGCATGTTCTCCTCGTTCGCCGGCAGTATTACCGGCCCGCTGCTGACCTACGAAGTGTTAACCGCATTCTTCCTGGAAGCCGGTTTCTTAGGCGTGATGTTGTTCGGCTGGAACCGCGTCGGCCCTGGTTTGCACTTCTTCTCTACCTGCATGGTGGCGCTCGGTACACTGATGTCGACGTTCTGGATCCTCGCTTCTAACAGCTGGATGCAGACACCACAGGGCTACGAGATTGTTAACAATCTGGTCGTTCCGGTCAGCTGGATGAAGATTATCTTCAACCCGTCCTTCCCGTTCCGCTTAATGCACATGACCACCGCCGCCTTCCTGGCGTCCGCGTTCTTCGTCGGTTCTGCTGCGGCATGGCATTTACTGCGCGGTCGCGACACGCCAGCCATCCGTACCATGTTGTCGATGGCAATGTGGATGGCCCTGATCGTCTCGCCAATTCAGGCGTTTCTGGGTGATGCGCACGGTCTGAATACCCTGAAATACCAGCCAGCCAAAATTGCTGCCATCGAAGGCCACTGGGAAAATAAAGACAACAAACCGTCCCCGCTGGTGCTGATTGGTTACCCGGACATGAACCGTGAAGAAACCCGTTACGCGATTGAAATCCCGTATCTGGGCAGCCTGATCCTGACGCACAGCCTGACGCATCAGATCCCGGCGCTGAAATCCTTCCCGAAAGAAGATCGTCCGAACTCGTCCGTTATCTTCTACACCTTCCGCATTATGGCGGGTCTGGGCATGCTGATGATTTTGCTGGGTGTGCTGAGCCTCATCCTGCGTCGTGGCGGCAAAATGTATACCTCCAAAGCGTTCCTGCGCTTTGCCTTCCTGATGGGGCCTTCCGGTCTGCTGGCGTTACTGGCGGGTTGGATCACCACTGAAATGGGGCGTCAGCCGTGGGTGGTTTATGGACTGCTGCGCACCAAAGATGCGGTATCCAACCACAATGTGCTGCAAATGAGCGTCAGCCTGATCCTGTTCATCGTCATTTACTGCTCGGTGTTTGGTGTCGGTTACGGCTACATGATGCGTCTGATCCGCAAGGGTCCGCAGGCGCATGAAGGCGAAAGCGTTGACCACGGTGGTCCGGGCCAGCACCGCACACCTGCGCGTCCGCTGTCTGCGATTTCAGAATCACTGACCGACGAAAATAAGGGAGCTTGATAATGGGTATCGACTTACCGCTGATCTGGTTTTTGATCATCATCTTCGGCGTGATGATGTATGTAGTGATGGACGGCTTCGACCTGGGTATCGGCCTGCTGTTCCCGCTGGTGAAAAAAGAGCATGACCGCGACGTGATGATGAACACCGTTGCGCCGGTCTGGGACGGCAACGAAACCTGGCTGGTGCTGGGCGGTGCGGCGCTGTACGGCGCATTCCCGCTGGCGTATTCGGTGATACTGGACGCGCTGACTATCCCGCTGACCCTGATGCTGTTCGGCCTGATCTTCCGTGGCGTCGCTTTTGAATTTCGCTTCAAAGCCAGCCCGGCCAAACGCCACGTGTGGGATAAGTCCTTCATTGGCGGTTCAGTGCTGGCGACGTTCTGTCAGGGCGTGGTGCTTGGCGCGGTCATCAACGGTATTCCTGTGGTAAACCGCACGTATGCCGGTGGCGCGCTGGACTGGCTGACGCCGTTCACGCTGTTCTGTGGTTTTGCGCTGGTGGTGGCTTACGCCCTGCTCGGCTGCACCTGGCTTATCATGAAAACCGAAGGCGAATTGCAGGAAGCGATGCACAAGATTGCTAAACCGCTGCTGATAGTCTTCCTGCTGGTGACACTGGCAGTCAGTCTGTGGACGCCGCTGACGCACAGCGATATCGCCACCCGCTGGTTCTCCCGCCCTAACCTTTACTGGTTCCTGCCGGTACCGGTGCTGGTAGTGCTGGTCTCTGCATGGATGTACCGCGCCATAAGCAAAAATGCGCACCACTCGCCGTTCCTGCTGACGCTGGCGCTGGTGTTCCTGGGCTATACCGGACTCGGTATCAGCATCTGGCCGAACATCATTCCGCCGTCCATCTCTATCTGGGAAGCGGCGTCACCTCCGCAAAGTCAGGGCTTTATTCTGGTCGGCGCCCTGTTCATCATCCCAATCATTCTGGTGTACACCTTCTGGAGCTACTACGTGTTCCGCGGGAAAGTCACACCGGATCAGGGTTATCACTGAGGAATCGCATTATGAATCTCATCAGAAAAATGGATGACAGCAACATCACTAAGGCCCCGTTCTTAAAACGAGTCGGCTGGATGGCCGTCATCTGGGGCGGCAGCGTGCTGGCGTTATTTGTTGTTGCATCGGTGTTTCATCTGCTGATGTTCGCGGCGGGAATGAGAAGTCATTAAGTGAAAAAGGCCGCCATCATGGCGGCCTCTTTTTTAGCATGGCGTTCTGCCGCCCGTTAAGACGCTGAACAATACCTAATCACCGGTTCACACAGTACCGGGAAGTTCAGCGAATTCGCGATAAAGCACAGTTCATGTGCGCGGTGATGCAGTTCCTTCGCGAGCTGAATATCATCCCCGGCACGGATCGCAATGTCGGGTTTGAGTGTGATACTCGTGAAACACCCTTTCTCACCTTCTGTCATTACCCCTTCAGCCTTATCGATATAAGAATCAACACAGATACCCGCCTCGGCGCATAAATGCAAATACCAGAGCTGATGGCAGGCTGAAGCTGAAGCTACCAGCAGGTCTTCAGGGTTCCAGCGCGTGGCATCACCCAAAAATGCAGGGTCTGATGAACCGGCAATGCTTTGTTTCTTCCCTTCTGAAATATCATAATCGCGGCTGTAAGCCTTATAGGATTCTGTTCCGCGACCCTTATTGCCTGTCCATTCAATTTTGACCTGATAATGATGCTCGCGATGTGCCATAGCCGGTGCTCCTGTCGTTGGTAAGAAGGGGAAACTGAGGGGTGGAAAGGGATAGTTCTCCCTTCAACGTCAAAATGGTATACCATTACTCCATAATGTACAGGAGAAAATGATGACGCTGAAACCTCAATCCACCGCCGAAATGCTTGCCGGATCACTCAGGAAGATGATTAACAATGGCTCGCTGCCTGATGGCTCGCGGCTGGTAGAAAGGGATCTGGCCAGCCAGTTTGCTGTCAGCCGTGTTCCGATGCGGGAAGCTATCCGGCTGCTGGAGCAGGAAGGCATGGTGGATATTTTCAGAAACCGCGGGGCGGTGGTCAGAACACTGTCTGTTGAGGATATCGCTGAAATTTATGAACTGCGGGCTTTACTTGAGGGGGAAGCGATATTTAACAGCGTGCAGAATATGGATGCCGAAACACTGGCCAGAGCTGAACTCACGCACACACTGCTCGGGAATGCCGAAGACGCCGACAGGCAAGGAGAGCTCAACCGTGAGTTTCACGGTCTGCTGTACCGCGGATGTCAAAATAAGCGCCTGCTGGCGATGATCGACGAGTTACGTAATCAGATAGAAAGGTACGAACATTTTCAGCGCAGACTGCTTTCAGCAACTCAGGCATTTCAGCATGAACATGAATTGATTCTTAATGCGTGCCGGGAAGGCAATGCAGAGGCGGCATGGCAGGAAACCTTCCGGCATATTGAATCTGCCGGAAGAGTGCTAAAAGATTTCATCAGTAAGGGGATTTCGGCTCAAAAATGAGTGACTGCCCGAAGCCGATGTTCAGGGCCACTACGGTGGAAAACGCCGCCTGAGAATGGGATTATTTCTCCAGCACCAGCGTCACAAAATCCAAAATATCATCCATCGCTTCCTGACGGGCTTCGGCAGAAGGCATGACGATCAGCTGATCGGAATAGCCATTCATGATGGCGGATAACTGACGGGTAACGCGTCCGGCATCGGTCGGGCGAAACACGCCGCTGTCGATCCCGGCACGGATAATTTCAGCCAGCAGTTCCAGCCACTTATGCACCATCAGCCGCGCCAGTTCGGCGTAAGCCTCGTTATGTGCCGCCAGTTGCCACAGCGATCCGTACAGTTGCCAGATATCACCCTGCGTATCAGGCAGATAATTGCACACCAGCGTGTGCAATTTTGCTTTGGGCTCCAGCAGTGCGATTTCAGCGGAAAACTCTTTCAGCTCTGCCATCATCACCACTGACAACGCTTCAATGCACAGCGTCTGCCAGTCAGGAAAATAATGATAAATATGGCTGCGGGAAATCCCGACGTACTCCGTCAGCTCGCGCGTCGTGACTTTCTCAATCCCCTTTTCGATAAAGAGACTGATGGCGCCGTCAAGAATTTTAGCCCTTAACGCTTCCCGGTTTTCTTTCATCATTTATCCTGTGCTGGCATTGAGCAACTGCTCAGACCGGCATTTTATCAGGAAGCCCGGCGTGTGCCCACGGACTTACGCAGCACAATTTTCAGCACTACCACGCTGGCAATCACCAGCGCAGCCGCAGAAATCAGTACCGCCAGAAACGCCTGATCAAACGCGGTTCGTGCCAGGCTGGTCAGCAATGACGCATGCTCAGGGCTGAGATTACCGGCGATCGTTAATGCTTCATCCAGACTGTCATACGCCGTTTTACCGCTGACCAGTCCTTGCGGAAGGGTCAGACTGCGGCTGTAAACGGCCGTCATCAGACCACCCAGCAAGGTGACGCCAAGCACGCCGCCCATTTCCCACGACACATCTTCTATCGCGGCGACCATGCCAGCCTTGTCTTCCGGTGCATTAAGCATGATGGAGGTGGAAGCCGCCGTCACCGCGCCGCCAAGGCCAAAACCTAAAATAAACAGACTGATCAGCTGCATCACCGCGCTGCCATCATAGACCAGTGCGTGAATGACGATGCCAAGCGCAGATATCGCGAAGCCGCCGAGCATCATTTTGCGCACGCCGACACGCGGGATCAGCATACCCGCCAGCGGCGAGGCCAGTGCAGACGCCACCGGAATTGGCAGAATAAACATCGCCGCCATAAACGGCGTCAGTCCGAGCACCAGCTGCAACCGCTGGCTCAGCACCAGTTCGATACCGATCAGCGCAATCATTGACGTGATCGCCACGCCCACGCCACAGGCAAAGGCACGATTGCGGAACAGTGAAAAGTCGATCATCGGCTGTACAGCGCGTTTTTGTCTTCTGACGAATAAACCAAGGAACAACACGCCTGCGGCCGCAGAACCCAAGATCACAAGCCATGAAGAGTTAATCTGGCTCAGTTCTTTCAGCGCGTAAATCACCCCGACCAGCCCCGCCATCACCAGCGCAGAACCGGCAAAATCACACGGACGTTGTTTATTGCCTTCACCGCGTGGGATCAGCGCCTGGGCAAACGGGAAAACGGCCAGCACAATTGGCACGTTGATCAGGAACACCGAGCCCCACCAGAAGTATTCCAGCAGCACGCCGCCGATCACCGGCCCGAGCGCCGCCGCACCAGACGCTACCGCCGACCAGATACCGATCGCCAGCGCACGTTCACGTTCGTTGGTGAAGACATGACGCACAATCGCCAGCGTCGCAGGCATCATCATCGCTGCGCCAATCGCCAGGAACACCCGGGAGGCAATCAGCATTTCAGCGCTGGCAGAAAACGCCGCGCACAGGGAAGAGAGCGCAAACACCGGCAGCCCGCTCATAAAAAGATTTTTGTGTCCGATACGGTCACTGAGCATTCCCGCGCCCGGTAACAGACCGGCGACCACCAGCGGATAGGCGTTCACTATCCATAATTTTTCCGATGCCGTGGCACCCAGCGCCTGCGTCAGACGCGGTAATGCGGTGTACAGCACGGTCATATCAATGATGATCAAAAAGAGTGTACTGGTGACAATCGCAAGTATCAGCCAGCGGTTATTCACGAACATAAAAAGTGCCTCAGATAGATTTTGAGCAAGCGCTCAAGGCCAGCAAGATACTTGAGCAACCGCTCAAACTCAAGCGGCAACTGTCCGCCAGTTGATGAAGCGTTGAAGTAGCGAATGGGGGAAGTTTGGAATTGCAGTTGGCCGCTGCAAAGGAGCGGCTTTTAAAAACAAATTATGATCAAGGTCGTGGGTTGCCACCCACACTGGCTCTTAAGGTCAAGGTCGTGGGCGTCGGCCCACACCGACCAGAGACCCGGTAACGCGCGGGCCTCTGGACTCCGCGCTTTTTCACTGCGCGCTATCGCAGGCGCGACGTACATGTTCTGGTGCATTGGTGAGTGGCGCAAAATGTCATCGCTGCGCGATTCCCGAATTTCAGGTTTCGAGCCATAAGTCTCGAACCGTTCATTCGGTGCCATTTTTGAGCACGCCAATAAACTTATCTAAAAGATAAAAACAATCTGCCGTTGATTTAAGATCGTGCGGGCGATTCAGAAATCTTGCTGAACGGAGCGGCCTGGAGACCGGAGGCTCCAGGACCGAGTGAAGGAACCGCAAAGCGGCAAGATTTCCAACCTGTCGCTGGTGATACCTGAAACATAGCCAGCGAGCGGAGCGTGCAGTTAAAAAAACGCAGGATTCCAAAGGGTTTCGTTTAAAACCCTTTGGGCCAGTTTGGCTCGCAACCCAAGGTCTTGTCGGTGTGGTCCGACGCTCCCGAACTTAACACCGGCGGCTGGAAGGCCGTGACATCGGGTAAAGGCGCGTCCCAGCGCTCGATATCAATCCAACAACTTTGCGCACTGCAGCCTTGCCCGAGTCGCGAACTGCCGCGATCTTCCGTCAGTACGTTCGGGTTGCCGTGTTTATCCAGCGAGTCGGGTTGCGAGGGATCCTGCGGATCGTACCAGGCACCGGTCGACATTTGCACCACGCCGGGACGCAGATCTTCGGTCAGATGAACACCCGCCAGGATTGCGCCACGATCGTTAAACACCCGCACGATACTGCCCTCAGTAATACCCCGCGCGGCGGCATCCTGCGGATGTAACCAGAGCGGTTCACGGTCGCTGATTTTTGTCTTACGGCTGACGCTGCCATGATCGTACTGACTGTGCAACCGCGTCCGTGGCTGGCTTGAGAGCAAATGCAGCGGCCAGCGGGCACGGGTTGCCTGCTGTTCACGGTAGTCCTGTTCATACCAGAACGGGAAACCGGGACATTCTTCGTAATCGAAATTCGCCACCGTCTGTGAAAACAGTTCGATTTTGCCTGACGGCGTAGCCAGCGGCGATCCTTCAGGGTCACGGCGGAAGTCTTCGAACAGGATCTGCGGCGCATCCGGACGCGCATATTCCAGTTTGCCCTGTTGCCAGAAATCATCGAATTCCGGCAGCTCAATGCCATCAGCCTGCGCACGGGGAACCGAAAGCTGGTAGATATGCCGCAGCCAGTCCGCCGCATCCCGCCCTTCGCTGAAGGCCTCACCAAAGTCCATCTGCTGCGCGAGCGCGGCAAATATCGCGTAATCGCTGCGCGCCTCACCGACCGGTGCAATATGCTGACGCATGGCAATCATATAGCCGTCGTTGCTGGCGCTGCCGATATCCTCGCGCTCAAGTGACGTTGTCACCGGCAGCACGATGTCTGCGAACTTAGCCTGCGCCGTCCAGTACTGTTCATGCACCACCACGGTATCGGGCTGACGCCAGGCTTTCACCAGCCGGTTGATATCCTGATGATGGTGAAACGCATTACCGCCCGCCCAGTAAACCAGCCGGATATCGGGATACTGACAGTTTTTGCCATCGAACTGATACGCGCCGCCGGGATTGAGCAACATGTCGGAAAGCCGCGCCACGGGGATGTGATCGTTCACCGCATTTTTACCCATTGGCAAACGCGGGCCGGAAAAGGTGCGGCGATCGGAGCCTGCAAGATTGGTAGACGCGTAGGCAAAGCCCAGCCCGCCGCCAGGCGTGCCGATCTGTCCGAGTAAAGACGCCAGCGCCACCGTCGCCCAGAAAGTTTGTTCGCCCTGTCGTGCGCGTTGCAAAGACCAGGCGATATTAATCATGGTGTGCTTTTCGGACATCTCACGCGCCAGCGTGCGGATTGCCTGCGCGCTGACGCCGGTCAGCGGTTCAGCCCATTCCGGCGTTTTGGCCTGCCCATCGCGTACGCCGGTCAGATAATCGCGGTACGTATCGAATCCGACGGTATGACTGGCGACAAAGCCAGAGTCATAACGGGATTCATCGACCACAACATAACTCAGTGCCAGCAGCAGTGCGGTATCGCTGCCCGGTTTGAGAGACAGCCATTCAGCGGTTTTTACCGATGAGAGATCGTTCTTTACCGGACTGACGTTGATGAAGCGGGTACCGGTGCGTTCCATTTCCTGTAACCAGTATTTCAGGGAGTGATCGTTGGCACCGCCGCCGTTGACCTGCGCATTGCGCCACGGCAGTCCGCCGAAGGCGACGAACAGCTCGCACTTTCCGGCCAGCACGGACCAGTGAGTATGCTGTTTTTGCAGCACATCCAGATCACCGATTATGTGCGGCAATAAACGCTCCGCTGCGGCCAGACTGTAGGTGTTAGTGCTGCCGGTATAGCCGCCAAACTGATTGAAAAACCGGTGCATCTGGCTTTGTGCATGATGAAAACGACCGGCACTCGACCAGCCGTAAGACCCGGCATAGAACGCAGAATTACCGTGGGTTTCCTTTACGCGCGCGAGTTCAGCCGCTAACAGCGACAGCGCTGTCTCCCAGCTGACTTCGACAAAAGGCTCTTTGCCGCGTCCTTCACGAGAGGCCGCACCGTGTTGCAAATAGCCCAAGCGGACCGCAGGGCGACGCACGCGGCTGGGTCCGTCTACCGAACCCACCAGGGATTGTCCGATTTCAGACGGATTACGATCCCATTCCACGGGTTCGACAGATTTTAAAACACCGTCAGCCGTGGCAACGCGGTACGTTCCCCAGTGCATAACAGCCAGATCATGGTTTTTTTTCATTATAAGCAGGTAAATTCAGGCAAAAATGCACCCTAGCATGCCGTTGCGCCCGCGGCTACGCTGTCTGTGTTATTTCTATTTTTATCATACGCTTATCTTATTTACGTATTAGACACCCCCTTCCCTATTTCTTAGGATTACGCCCCTTTGGGGCAATTTCTGACCATCAGATTCGCCTGTGCAGCAGGGTATTTACACCGTATCAGCCTATAAAATAAGGATAATAAAAAATGCCAAATTCCTGGAATCGTCGCGATTTCCTCAAGTTATCTCTGGCAGCCGGCGCCGCTTCCGGGCTCAGTTTTACCCCGCCCGCTGCCGCTGCCGACAATACGCCCAAGAAAGGAGGACACCTCAAACTGGGCATTGATGGTGCGGCGACCACCGACGTGTTGGATCCGGCAAGCTGGATCAGTTCATACATGATGGTGGTAGGTTGTGCCTGGGGCGATACGCTGGTGCGCACCGATCCGGTCAGCGGCAAAGCGATACCGGGGCTGGCAGAAAGCTGGGAAAGCGCCGACAAATCATCGCGCTGGATATTTACCCTGCGTAAGGGCGTTCAGTTCCATAACGGCCAGGCGCTGACGGCAGAAGATGTAGTCAAAACCCTTTCCCGTCACCGTGATCCGAAATTCCGTTCCGGCGTAATTGCCTATCTGTCATCCATCAGTACCGTCACCAGTGATGGCGATAAAATCACCATTACTCTTAATGAAAGCAATGTCGATTTCCCGCTGGTGCTTTCGCTGTGGAACCTGCAAATCCAGCCCGGTGGCGGCTATGAAAATCCTAACGCCGGGATCGGCACCGGGCCTTACCGCATCGTCAAATTTGAGGCTGGCGTCTATACCCAACTGGAGAAAAACCCGCATGACTGGGACAGCAGCCGGGGCAATGTGGCGAGTGCAGAAGTGATCGCGATTAATGATGCATCGAGCCGGGTTGCGGCACTGTCTACCGGAAAAGTGCATTTCATCAGCGGGCTAAGCCCGAAAATCGTGGCACTGCTGAAAAGCGGCCCGGTCACGATTTACAACACACCGGGACGCGGACATTACACGTTGCCGATGATGGTCAACACCCCGCCATTCGACAATAACGACCTGCGTCTGGCGCTGAAACTGGCCATTGATCGCCAGCAAATTCTGGATCGCGTGCTGGGCGGTTATGGCTCGCTCGGCAATGATTTCCCGGTCAACAGTGCGTATCCGTTGTTCCCGGCCGATATCCCGCAACGCCAGTACGACGCCGATCAGGCCGCATTCCACTTTAAAAAATCGGGCTACAGCGGGCCCATTGTGCTGGATGTCGCTGAAGGGGTTTTCCCCGGTGCCGTCGATGCCGCCACGCTGTTCCAGCTCAGCGCGCAGAAAGCCGGGATCAAAATTGATATCCGCCGCCAGCCGGATGACGGCTACTGGAATAATGTCTGGCGTAATAAACCGTTCTGCGTGTCGTCATGGGGAACGCGTTTAACCCAGGATCTGATCTATTCGCTCGAACTGGGCCCGTCCTCAGCCAGCAATGAAACCAACTTCGCTAATCCGCAATTTGCCAGCCTGCTCAAACTTGCCCGGGCAGAAGAGGATGAGGCCAAACGCCGCACGCTGTATCACGACATTGCGCTGATTGTGCGTGATGAAGGCGGCACCCTGCTGCCGGTGTTCAATAATTACCTCAACGCCAGCAGCAACAAACTTCAGGGTTATATCGAAGATGTCGGCAACGATTTATCCAACGGTCACGTCATCTCACGCGTCTGGCTGAACAACTGATGAAAAGTCTTATTGCCCGCGGGGTGCGCAGCACGGCGCCCCGTCATCCGCTCGCCCGCGCCATCATTCACCGCCTGCTGCTGGCGGTGATTTTACTCTGGGGTGTATCGCTGTTGATCTTCGCCGCCGTCAACGCCCTGCCCGGTGACTTTGCTGCCGCGTCACTGGGACGCGCAGCGACACCTGAGGCGATTGCCAGTATCAGGCAAAGTCTCGGGCTGGATAAGCCGCTGGTCACCCGTTATCTGCTGTGGATGCTACAGATTTTCAAAGGCGATTTCGGGCTCTCATGGGCCAGTCAGCAACCGGTCAGCGCACAGCTCGGGCACCGGTTACTCAATTCACTGTGGCTTGCGGGTGCCGCCGCTTTACTGGCGATCCCGGTCGCGTTACTGGGGGGTCTGTTCGCCGTGCGCTATCTGCACCGCCTGCCCGACCGTGTGATTACGCTGGTATCCCTGATTATTCTCTCACTGCCGGAGTTTTTAATCGGCTATCTGCTGATTCAGGTGCTGGTGTTACACGTGGGCGTCTCGACGTTTCCCTCTACGATTTATGACGGCATGAGCCTGCCGGATCGTCTTTCCGCCCTGTTGCTGCCGGTGCTGACACTGGCGATTGCCGTGCTGGCAAACATGCTGCGATCGGCACGCAGTGCGCTGATGTCGGTCACCAGTACGCCGTGGATGGAAACAGCGCGGCTGAAGGGATTACCGCCGCTGCGTATTTTATGGCGACACGCCGCACCAAATGCCATTTCCCCCGTACTGACCGTGATCGCCATGAATCTGGCCGGACTGATTGTCGGTGCGATGATCATCGAAGTGATTTTTGTCTATCCGGGTGTCGGGCAATACATGGTGGATGCCGTCACCGTACGCGACATTCCGGTGGTGCAGGCCTGCGGGCTGGTGTTTGCCGCCGTGTATATTCTGCTTAATTTACTGGTCGATATGCTGGCGATGGCGGCAAACCCACGACTGAGGTTCCCGCGATGAAATCACTTTTCTCCTCAGTAAGCGCCGTGACCGGTGCGTTTCTGCTGATCCTGTTTGTCTTCGCCTCGCTGGCCGCGCCGTGGATCGCGCCTTACGATGCCCGTCAGATAAGCGGTGAAATCTGGCAACCAATGAGTGCCGCCCATTGGCTGGGTACCGATAATCTCGGCAGGGATTTGTTCTCCCGTCTGCTGTCTGGCGCACGTCTTACCTTGTCGTTTGCTTTTGTGATTTCGGTAATGGCTACGCTTGCGGGCACGCTGCTGAGCTTTCTGGCGGTCAGTGTGGGAGGCGCGGTGGAGGGGATATTGTCACGCCTCAACGATCTGTTTATGTCACTGCCGTCGCTGATTATCGCGCTGGTGGCGCTGGCGGTGTTACCACAAACTAACAGCACGCTGATCGTTGTGCTGGCCGCCATCGGTGCGACGCGCGTTTACCGTCTCGGTTACAGCCTTGCCTCGCATATTCTGGCCACGGATTACATGGAAGCCGCAAAGCTTGCCGGTGAATCTCACGCGTACCGGGTCATCCGCGAAATGCTGCCCAACGCCCGCTTTCCGCTGCTGGCCGAATGGGGAATGCAGTTCAGCGCCAGCATTCTTTTTATCTCGACACTCTCTTTCATCGGGCTGGGGATCCAGCCCCCCGCAGCCGACTGGGGCGCCATCGTGCGGGAAAATAAAGACGGCATTCTGTTTGGTGTCAGTGCCGCCTTTTACCCTGCTATCGCCATTTCGTTGCTGGTCATTGCCGTCAATTTGCTGGTCGATGCCCTGAGCAGAAAGCTGCAACAACAGGAGGATCAGTGATGTCAGAGGCACTGTTACAGGTCGCACAGCTGTGCGTGGGACATCAGCAAACCGTATTGATTGACAACGTGTCTTTTGAATTACGCAAAGGCGACGTGCTGGGCGTAATCGGCGAATCTGGCGCCGGGAAATCCACCCTCGGGCTCGCGGTGATGGGGCATTATCGCGGCGCGCTGCGACCGCTCAGCGGCAGCATTACTTTTCAGGGGGAAACTTATCATCCCCGGGATGCGTGCCGTTTAGCGACACAGCAGGGCAAACGTATTTGTTATGTCGCGCAATCGGCCAGTGCCGGTTTTAATCCGGCATTTCCGCTGGGTTCGCAGGTTATTGAAGCCGCGTGTTATCACGGTGTCCTGACGCCTGAAGCCGCACAGGAAAAGATGTTGCAGCTGTTCGCCCTGCTCGGTTTGCCGTATCCGGTACAGTTCGCCAGACGCTATCCTCATCAGGTTTCCGGCGGTCAGTTGCAGCGGGCAATGACCGCCATGGCACTGTGCTCCTCGCCTGATTTGATTGTTTTTGATGAGCCGACCACCGCCCTGGATGTCACTACGCAGCTCGACGTTCTGGCGGCTATCCGCCACGCGGTGAAGCAAACCCGCACGGCGGCGCTGTATATTTCGCACGATATTGCTGTCGTCTCGCAAATTGCCGACAGCCTGCTGGTGTTGCGCCACGGCAAACAGATCGAATATGGCCGCACTGCCGATATCCTTAGGTCAGCCGCACATCCTTACACCCGTGCGTTGCTCAATACCCGACATCCGGCACCGCTGCCGGTCGCTGAACACCATGCGCCGGTGCTTGAACTGCGTGATCTGACCGTCGGGTACGGTAACGGGGAGCCGGTTATCTCGCAACTTTCGCTGACACTGCCCCGCGGGCAAACCTATGCGCTGGTCGGCGAGTCGGGCTCCGGTAAATCCACCCTGGCCCGCACGCTGGCCGGGCTGCAAAAACCGCAATCCGGCGAGCTGACGCTGGAAGGCAAGGCACTGTCGTTTGATTGTCAGCAGCGAACTGCGCAGCAGCGCTGGCAAATCCAGTACATTTATCAGAACGCGGATACCGCACTGAACCCGCGCCACCGGGTACGTGAGCTGGTCGGGCGGAATATCATGCGCCGCAGCGGTTTACACGGTGCCGCGCTTAAAGCACGCCTCAGCCAGTTGCTTGAGCAGGTAGAACTGGCGCCGGAGCTGGCCGATCGTTTTCCCTCGCAGCTTTCAGGCGGGCAAAAACAGCGAGTGGCAATTGCGCGGGCGCTGGCAGCGGAACCGGAAATTCTCATTTGTGATGAACCTACCTCGGCACTGGATCCGCTGGTCGCGCAGGGCGTTCTGGCCTTGTTCAGACAGCTTCAGCAGTCTGCCGGTCTGACCTTGCTTTTTATCACTCACGACATCGCGACGGTGCGCAGCATTGCCCATTCCGTGGCCGTCATGCATCGCGGCAAACTGGTGCGTCAGGGCTTGCGGGAGACGGTGCTGACGCCGCCTTTCGATGATTACACCGCGCGTCTGTTGCAGGCCGAACCCACGCTGGAACCCGGCTGGCTGGCATCAGCCCTGAAGGTTCCGTCTCCCGAACACCCCTTGTCATTGCAGGAAATACTCACATGATCCAGACCGATATAGCCCGACGCGCCCGCGCAATTTTTTCCGACTCGCTGGTCTGGGATGGCCACTCCGGCTTCATGCCCGATCCGGCGGCAGACCTGAATAATCTACAACTCTGGCGGGATGCGGGCGTGCATTACCTGTCGGTGGATGTCGGCTTCGATGTCCTGCCGTGGGAGCAGACAGTACGCAATCTGGCGGCGTTCCGGCACTGGATCCTTGATCATGCCGATGACTATCTGCTGGTGAACCAGCCGGAGGATATTCTGAGCGCCCGTGCTGCAGGAAAGCTGGCGATCACCTTTGATATCGAAGGAATGAACGCGCTGGATGGCCGCGTTGAAATGGTGGAGTTTTATCATCACCTGGGCGTACGACAGATGCTGTTTGCTTATAACCGCAATAATCTGGCGGGTGGCGGCTGCCATGATGAAAACACAGGTTTAACCTCTTTCGGCAAAGAAGTGATGGATGAAATGAACCGCGTTGGCATGTTCGTTGATGTCTCTCATTGCAGTCTTCAGACCAGCATCGAAGCCATTGAATATTCCCGTAAGCCGGTCATCTTTTCCCATTCCAATCCAAAAGCCGTACATGCGCACGGCAGGAACATCAGCGATGAACAAATCAGGGCATGTGTGAACAATGGCGGGCTGATTGGCGTGAACGGGATTGGTGAGTTCCTGGGTGACAGCGCGCCCGACGCCGCGCTGTTCGCCCGGCATGTCGATTATCTGATTCATCTCGCCGGTCCCCGCCACGTGGGAATAGCGCTGGATTATGCCTTTCCGGTGGGCAATGTCAGTACCGGCGAAATTCTGGCGGCACATCCTGAATACTGGCCCGCAGAGGAATATTCCGGCGAAGGTGGCTACGTGCATCCCTCCGCGCTGGAAGAGGTTGTCGGCCATTTGTTACAGTCAGGACACAGCGAAAAAGTGATCCGCAATGTGCTGGGGGAAAACTTCTTACGGCTGGCGAGAGAAGTCTGGTAAACGCTCATGGCAGGCACTGAAATACAGTAAGGGTTCAGATGCCTCGCCTTTTCATCCCTGGCCAAAAATCTTGATGACCGCATCCAGATGATCTTTCATCGCTTTCTTTGCTGCACGACTGTCCCTTGCTTCCAGTGCGGTCAGGATTTCAAGATGTTCAATCTCAGAGCGGTGCGGCATATCCTGCGGCGTGTAGTGCAGTTGCAGGCTGCGGAACATGGTGCCATAACGGTGGCCGAGCAGGTGCGCGATGATAAAAGCGTAAGCCGGATTTCCGCTGGCCTGCGCGATGCGGATATGAAACAAACGGTCACCGGGATGAGTGGCCGAGCCATTGCGGTTATCGCGACAGTTCTGTTCATAAGCCAGCCTGATCGCCGCAAGTTCTTCGTCGGTTGCGTTTCTTGCCGCCAGTGCCGCGGTTTCCGGTTCAATCAGACGCCGGGTTTGCAGCAGGGAAAATGGCGGCAATTCGGCAGTGAAATCCAGCTCGATATTCAGCTCATCATCCACGTCCGCCCACTGATTACGCCCTGCCTGCGACATCACAGGTTCCTGCGAAGGCGCGGCAGGCTTCGACGGTTGCTGACGCACAATCACGCCGTTTCCCACACGCACATCCACCAGTCCGATCACTTCCAGCGCAATCAGCGCCTCCCGCACTGACGCCCGGCTGACCTGCAACTGACTGGCCAGTTCACGTTCGGCAGGAAGACGGCTGCCGGGCGGAAATTCTTTGTTATCGATTAACGTTTTTAGTTGGTCAGCTATCTGCCTGTAAATTCTGGGATTTTCTAATTTTTTTATCGGCATCGGACACCTGAGGTCAATTCTCATTAAGTGATTCAGCTAGCATTTCCCGGACAAAAATCTTGCTGAATTGTTTTATGCATGTAAAAAGTTGGTTAAACGAAATGGCGTTTTAAGTACAAGCTTGCCGAACATCTTAGCAAAAAGCAGTGCTTATCACGCGTTTTTTTCACCTCCAATGGCCTGACCATTAGGCCTTTAAAGACACTTTTACGGGGAACAGCTATGAGCCTGGCACGGTGGAATCACCTTCCCTGCGCCAGCGCATTGCTGCTCAGGCACAGGCTGAAGGCCGCAGCGAAAAAGAAGTGTATGCGGTGTTTGTTTCGCGTCAGCCAATCGGGCGCATTGGTAAAACAGAAGAAATCGCCCAGCTTGCGCTGTATCTGGCCTCAGATGCCAGTTCATATCACCGGCACGGTTCAGATTATTGACGGCGGCTGGAGATACTGATTTTCACAGATCTGACTTTCACAGAAGGACACTGACTCATGAAATTATTACGTTACGGCAATGCAGGTTCTGAACGCCCCGGCCTGCTCGACAGCAACGGCAAATTGCGCGACCTCAGCGCCTGTGTTGGCGATATTATTTCCACCGGAACACCGCCGGGCGTCGGGCTGGGGGAGAAACCGCCGGTATATCTGAAAGCCGGTCAGGTGATACGTCTTGGAATTGAAGGTTTGGGTGAGCAACGTCAGAAGACGGTGCAGGCATAACCTCTTGCAGCTGAAGGATTTTTTGTGATGACAACCATTACCGCTTTACGTGTTGAAGATGTGCGCTTCCCGACCTCGCTGGCGCTGGACGGATCGGATGCAATGAACCCGGATCCGGATTATTCCGCCGCGTACGTGATCCTCGAAACTGACAATCCTGCGCTCAAAGGCCACGGTCTGACGTTCACTATTGGCCGCGGAAACGAAATCTGTTGTGCGGCCATTAAAGCGCTGGAACATCTGATCGTCGGACGGGATCTGGCGGCCGTCACCGCCGATATGGGTCAGTTCTGGCGCGATTTCACCAGTGACAGCCAGCTGCGCTGGATTGGTCCTGACAAAGGCGCAATCCATCTGGCAACCGGCGCGGTGGTGAATGCGGTGTGGGATTTATGGAGCAAAGCCGCCGGTAAACCCTTGTGGAAACTGGTGGCGGATATGTCACCGGAAGAACTGGTGCGCTGCATCGATTTTCGCTACATCACCGACTGCATCACGCCGCAGGAAGCGCTGACATTATTACAGCGCCGCGCTGACAATAAGGCGCAACGCACAGAGAAACTGCTGGCAGAAGGGTATCCGTGTTACACGACGTCCGCGGGCTGGCTGGGTTATCCCGACGATAAACTGCGCCGTTTATGTCAGGAAGCCGTCGATGCCGGTTTCAATTATCTGAAACTGAAAGTCGGGCGCGACCTGGAAGATGACATCCGCCGTGTGCGCATCGCGCGTGAAGTTATCGGCCCGGATCGCAAACTGATGATTGACGCCAATCAGGTCTGGGAAACCAACGACGCCATCCCGTGGGTGAACGCCCTCGCCTTCGCCAGTCCGTGGTTTATCGAAGAACCCACCAGCCCGGACGATATCGAAGGCCACCGCAAAATCCGTCAGGCCGTTGCGCCGGTCAAAGTTGCCACCGGCGAAATGTGCCAGAACCGCATCATGTTTAAACAGTTCATCATGCGGGAAGCCATTGACGTGGTGCAGATTGATGCCTGCCGCATGGGCGGCGTCAACGAAGTGCTGGCCGTGATGCTGATGGCCGCCAAATACAATCTGCCGGTGTGTCCGCACGCAGGCGGCGTCGGGTTATGCGAGTACGTTCAGCACCTGTCGATGATTGATTATCTGTGTATCGCCGGAACGCACGAAGGCCGTGTGATCGAATACGTTGACCATCTTCACGAGCATTTTGTGCATCCGTGCGACATCCGTGGCGCAGCGTATATGCCGCCGAAAGCGCCGGGGTTCTCCATCGAAATGCATCAGGCGTCGATCGAAAAATATCGCCATCACGCCTGAAACCCATACGAAAGAAAGCTCGAGGAGAACGCCGATGCGCATCGACAGCCACCAGCATTTCTGGCGCTACACGCCGCAGGATTATCGCTGGATAGGCGATGACATGGCGGTGCTGAAGCAGGACTTATTGCCGGAAACGTTACGGCCCGCGTTACAACGTCACGACATTCAAGGCACGGTTCTGGTTCAGGCGTGTTCTTCTGTGCAGGAAACGCGCTGGCTGCTGGATCTCGCCGGGAAAACTGATTTTGTGCGCGCCGTGACAGGCTGGGTAGATCTGTCTTCGCCCGCACTGCAACAGGCGCTGGACGCGATTTCACATCCCCTGCTGCGCGGTTTCCGTCATCAGGTTCAGGACGAACCTGCGCCCGCGCAATGGCTGGCAGATCCGGCAATAAATGCCGGACTCCGTCAGTTACAGCAGAAGGGTTATGTCTACGAAATTCTGGTAACGCACCGCCATCTGACGGACGCCGTGAAATTTGCCAAACGTCATGACGACTATTTTCTGGTGCTCGATCATTTCGGCAAGCCCGATCTGAGCCGGGGTGCCGCGCACTGGAAGCAGCAGGTTGCGCCGCTGGCGGGGTTAAAACACGTCAGCTGCAAACTCTCCGGGCTGCTGACCGAGCCGCGTCCGGCAGGCATGTCAGCCCGCGACCTGCTGCCATATTTTGAGGCCGCGCTGGAGATTTTTGGCGCTGAGCGGCTGATGGTCGGCTCCGACTGGCCGGTGTGCCTGCTGGCTGATGTGGATGAAAATCCGTGGGATTTATGCGAACAGGCCACAGCGACATTAAGCACTGACGAGCAGGCAGCCATTTATGGCGGCAACGCCTGCACGATTTACCGATTACAGCCTTTACCGATTACAGGAAATGACTGATGAATCTGCATCTGCAAAATAAAGTGGTGATGGTCACCGGCGGCGGTTCCGGTATCGGTGCGGCGATTTCGCTGACGCTGGCGGAAGAAGGCGCGATCCCGGTGATCATCAGCAATACCGAACCGGCCAATGAACTGATGCATAAACTGCAACAGCTTTCGCCACAGGCCAGTTTTGTGCTGACTGAACTGCGTGACGAAGCCAGCTGCAAAGCCGCCGTGGACGACGTGCTCAGCCGTTTCGACAGCATCGACGGGCTGGTGAATAACGCCGGTGCCAACGACAGCGTGGGACTGGAAGCCGGTCGCGAAGCCTTTGTGAAATCACTCGAACAGAATCTGATCCACTATTACCTGATGGCCCATCTGAGCCTTGACGCCCTGCGCGCCAGCCGGGGAGCCATCGTCAATATCAGTTCGAAAACCGCATTAACAGGACAGGGCAATACCAGCGGTTATGCCTCAGCAAAAGGCGGCATTCTGGCGCTGACCCGCGAATGGGCGGCGGCGCTGCTCGGCGACGGTATCCGCGTGAATGCGGTGATCCCGGCAGAAGTGATGACGCCGCTGTACGAACGCTGGATCAAAAGCTTCGAGCATCCTGAAGAAAAGCTGCAACAAATTACCTCGCACATTCCGCTGGGGCAGCGCATGACCACGCCGCAGGAAATCGCCAACACCGTGGTGTTCCTGCTCTCTTCCCGCGCCTCGCACACCACCGGCCAGTGGCTGACCGTAGACGGCGGCTATATGCATCTCGACCGGGCGCTGACATGACGCGCCGCTATTGTCAGGCGCTGGATCTGGCGGACGATCCGGCGCTTATCGAAGAATATCAGCGTTATCACCGCGAAATCTGGCCGGAAATTACCGCGCATCTGCGCCGTTATGGCATCGCGGACATGGAAATTTACCGGCTGGGCAACCGGCTGATGATGGTGATGGAAACCACGGAAGATTTTGACAGCGGGCTGTTCGAACGCCGTAGTCTGGAGGATCCGAAAGTCTGCGAATGGGAAGCCCTGATGTGGAAATATCAGCGCCCCACGCCGTGGACGCCCGCCGGTGAAAAATGGGTGGAAATGGAGAAGATTTTTTCTCTGGCCGAACAGAAGTAGCTATACACCTCCCTGCTGTGAGGGAGTTAACCGTTTTTCACGTTATCTGACATAAAAAATCAGCCACCTGAGCTGAACCCCTACATGCATCACCAGATACTGAGGAATACAACATGCTCGCCGATAAAACTGCCGCGCCTGCTTATGCGCAGCGCAAAACGACGTCCGGTTTCAGACTGGCGTTCATTCTGGTCACCACGCTGTTTTTCCTGTGGGGGTTATCCTACGGGCTGCTGGATGTCCTGAATAAACATTTCCAGGAAGTGTTGCACGTCAATAAAGCCCAGTCCGGCCTGTTACAGGCCGCTTATTTCGGGGCGTATTTCATCATCGCCCTGCCCGCCGGTTTCTTCATGGACCGATTCGGCTATAAAGCCGGGATCCTGGTCGGATTATGCCTGTATGCGCTGGGCGCGCTGTTGTTTGTCCCCGCCGCCTCCGCAGGCAGTTTCGGCATGTTCCTGTTCGCGCTGTTCGTGATTGCCCTTGGTCTGGGTTGTCTGGAAACCGCCGCTAACCCGTTCGCTACCGTCCTGGGTGACCCTGCCGGTGCGGAACGTCGCCTGAATCTTTCACAGTCATTCAACGGATTAGGTCAGTTTATCGGCCCGATCATCGGCGGCTCGCTGTTCTTCTCCGCCACGCAAGGCACCACGGCGGATGGCCTGTCCTCGGTCAAAACCACTTACGTCGCCATTGCAGTCTTAGTTTTGCTGATCGCTTTCCTGTTCGGGCGCACCAAATTGCCGGACATCCGCGAGCAAAGTACGTCGGAAGATCACGGCATCGCGAAAGGATTGTGGCAGCACGGTCATTTTACCGGCGGCGTAATCGCACAATTTTTCTATGTCGCGGCACAGGTTGGCGTCGGCGCGTTCTTCATTAACTACACCACCGAACACTGGCACACGCTGTCGAACCAGAATGCGTCGTACCTGCTTTCGGTCGGCATGATCAGCTTCATGGTCGGGCGTTTCTTCAGCACCTGGCTGATGGGCTTCGTCCGCCCTGCCACATTGCTGGTGCTCTACGCCATCATCAATATTGTGCTGTGCGGCGTGGTGGTGGCGGGGATTGATAACGTCTCGGTGATTGCGCTGGTGGCGATATTCTTCTTTATGTCGATCATGTTCCCGACCATTTTCGCCATGGGCGTCAAGAATATGGGCAAACAAACTAAACGCGCCAGCTCAGTGATGATCATGGCGATTGTCGGCGGCGCGGTGATGCCGTATCTGATGGGTGCGATTGCTGACCATTACAACACCGCCGTTTCCTACGCCCTGCCAATGGTGTGCTTCGCCGTGGTACTGATTTATGCCGTGAAACAACGAGCGAAAGTGGCAGTCTGAGGAAGGCACATCACACTTCTCATGCTTAACATCCAGACGGATGTTAAGCATGAGTTCAGACCGGATCTAAACCAAACAGGCGGCTCAGAGCCACTCTGCCGCCGCCTGTCACAGTCACTTCGCGGTAGCCCGGCGTGCGGGTGATCCACTCTTTTTGCAGTAACAGCGTCATCAATGCCTGCCCTGCATCCCCGCCCAGATGAAAACGTCTTTCACTCCAGTCCAGACAAGGACAGCAAGCCTTACGACGCGGACGCGGATCAAGCACTGCGCCAATCCGTTGAAAATGCGCTTTTCCCTCGGATGTCAGCGCATTACCGTCAGGCTCAAGCCATCGCTGACGCAGCATAAAATCATAGATTTTTACCGCCAGCTCTCCGGCCAGATGGTCGTAACAGGTTCGTGCGTAACGCAGAACGACCGGCGTGCCGGGCGTAAAAGAACGGTGACTGCGCATAGAAACGCCCATCAGATTTTCCAGCAGTCCGGCGATATGATGTCCCGCCAGACTGTAATACCGGTGGCGTCCCTGCGTCAGGCAAATCACCAGCCCGTTGCTGAGCAGCCGGGTAAGATGTCCGCTGGTGGTGGAGGCAGCGATGCCCGCCACCGCACTGAGCTCAGTCGCGGTCCATGCGCGCCCGTCCATCAGCGCACACAAAATACTGACCCTGGAAGGGTCAGATATTGCAGAAGCCACCAGTGACATGGACTTTTCAAGAGAGTCGTCCGGCTCACTGTTGTATTCGGTATGAAGAAAATTCATTCAGATTCCACTGCCCATTTTTGGGTGACTTCTGCCGCGCGGATATCGTCATCCGTCAGCAAGATAAGCCGGTTATCGTGATCGCTGTACTGTACCAGAATGTTAATGCCAGCCTGGGCAAGAGTCTGGGCGATTTCGCCCAGTTCGCCCGGCTGTTTCTGAGGTAATTTCCGTATCACAGGGCGCGACAAATTTCTGACCTCAAACCCGGCATCTGTCAGCACCTGACGGGCTTTCTCGCCATCTTCTATCAGGAAATGCGCGTGCGTGGCTTCCGGCGTGGTAAATACTCCACCGCCTTCCAGACCCACGCCGTTGAGACCGAGAACGCGTCCGAATGAAGCCAGCGAACCTGAAGTATTGTCGAGAATAACGTGAATGTCATACATGCTGATGCGCTCCTTTACCAGACGGCTGATGGGAAGATTTGTCGGAAGAATAGTCACGAAATACACGGGCAACGCGAATTCTGTAGTATGAAAAAATCGACTGTTTGCCCTCTTTCTGGGCGGCAAGATGCGTCAGATTTTGTTTCCATCCGGCGACCGACTCTTCATCTTCCCACCACGACAAAGAAAGAATTTTCCCGGACGTGCTCAGGCTCTGGAAGCGTTCAATAGAGATAAATCCCGGCGTGCCCGACAACAACGGCTTCAGCTCTGCCGCCAGCTCAAGGTAGCGCTCACGCGCTTCGGGTACTGCGTCTGCCTCAAAAAGTACTGCGATCATCTTTCTGCTCCCTCATGAATTTCACTCAGCTTATTACCGGCAAAAAGGGGATGCTTCGGTCAGCGCCGAAGTATGTCGGCGACGCGCAGGCAGGATCATGAACTTTGCTCATGTTCAGTGAATTTAAATCACTTTTTTTCACTCAATGACTCAGGCATAAAAGAGTCATCGCGATTCACCCTTAAAATATGAAGACTACTGAAATAATGTAGGTTTTTCAGCAGCCGGGACACCTGATAAAAATGAAAAAAGAAATTACATTCACTATTAAGAGCATTCGTTTCGACGAAGATTATAACCCCTCGGAAAATACGCGTATTACGACTAACTTTGCCAATCTGGCGAGGGGCGAAAAACGTCAGGAAAATCTGCGCAACACTTTAGTGATGATCAATAATCGCTTCAATTCTCTGGCACACTGGGACAACCCAACCAGTGACCGCTACGCGGTTGAACTGGACATCATCACCGCTCAGTTGAATATCAGTAGTGAAGGAAAATCCGACGCCTTCCCGGTGATTGAAATATTAAAAACCAATATCGTCGATAAAAAAACAAACGAACGCTTTGAAGGCATTCTGGGAAATAATTTTTCCTCTTATGTTCGTGATTATGATTTCAGCGTTGTGCTGCCTGAGCATAATAAGGACAAAGCCGGATTCAGCCTTCCGGAGAATTTTGGCGTATTACACGGTGATATCTTTAAGCGTTTTATTACTTCAGATACCTACAAACAGTATTTTAATAAGACACCGGTTATCTGCCTGAGCGTTTCAAGTAAAAACACCTATTACCGTACCGGCAATCAACATCCTGTATTAGGCATCGAATATCAGCAGGATGAACCTTCCCTGACGGATGAATATTTCGCCAAAATGGGACTGCGTGCCCGCTACTTCATGCCTGAAAACAGCGTTGCGCCGCTGGCGTTTTACTTCAGTGGCGATTTGCTAAGTGATTACACCAATCTTGAGCTGATCAGCACCATCAGCACGATGGAGACTTTCCAGAAGATTTATCGCCCTGAAATTTACAACGCGAATTCACCGGCGGGAAAACAGTATCAGCCGAGTTTGAATTTCCAGGATTATTCATTAACCCGGATTGTTTATGACCGGGAAGAACGTAGCCAGCTGGCTGTTGAACAGGGCAAGTTTACTGAAGAGCAATTTATTAAACCTTACCAAACTGTTCTTAAACAATGGTCTGCTGAACCCGTTCTCTGATTTACCCATAAAAATATAAGGTCACCTGTGATGAAAAAATTATTACCGACATCGACTGCGGGCAGTTTACCGAAGCCCTCCTGGATTGCGCAGCCAGAAACACTCTGGTCGCCGTGGAAACTGGAAGGTCAGGAATTAGTTGACGGAAAACTCGATGCGCTGCGTTTATGTCTGGAAGATCAACAACAGGCCGGTATTGATATCGTCAGCGATGGCGAGCAAACGCGTCAGCATTTTGTCACCACGTTTATCGAGCATCTTGAGGGCGTGGATTTCGAGAAGCGTGAAATCGTCAAGATCCGCAACCGCTATGAAGCAAGTGTGCCAACCGTTGTCGGGCCGGTGAGTCGCAAGAAGTCCGTTTTTGTCGAAGATGCGAAGTTTTTACGTAAGCAAACCACGCAGCCGATCAAATGGGCCCTGCCGGGACCGATGACCATGATCGACACGCTCTATGACAATCACTATAAAAGCCGCGAAAAACTCGCTTGGGAATTCGCTAAAATTCTCAATGAAGAAGCCAAAGAATTAGAGGCGGCGGGCGTCGATATCATCCAGTTCGATGAACCGGCCTTTAACGTGTTCTTCGACGAAGTGAACGACTGGGGCATTGCCACGCTGGAACGAGCAATCGAAGGACTGAAGTGCGAAACGGCTGTCCATATCTGCTACGGCTACGGCATCAAAGCCAACACCGACTGGAAGAAAACGCTGGGCACGGAGTGGAGACAATACGAAGAGATCTTCCCGAAACTGCAAAAATCTAATATCGATATTATCTCGCTGGAATGCCATCACTCGCATGTTCCGATGGAGCTGATGGAGCTGATCCGCGGTAAAAAAGTGATGGTTGGTGCTATCGACGTAGCCACCAATACTATCGAAACACCGGAAGAAGTTGCCGCAACGCTGCGTAAAGCGCTGCAATTTGTCGACGCCGACAAACTTTATCCGTGCACTAACTGCGGCATGATCCCGTTACCGCGTGGCGTGGCACGCGGCAAGCTGGATGCGTTAAGCGCCGGTGCTGAAATCGTGCGTAAGGAACTGCTGGCGAAATAACGTGGTCAGCCAGCACAAAGCTGAAAAGAACATAGTCTGAGTTGAGCGATCAAAACGGTCGCCAACTCACTACCCCGCTATCGCTCCCCTCCGTTTAATTTTCTTTTAACTCAGGACACCGGCAATTTGTCCAGAATCGCCTGGGCAGTATTCACATCTGTCACCAGCGAATTGATCATTCCTGAGCGCACTGCGCCAATAATCCCCGCGGCTTTTTCGGGGGTGGCGGCCACACCAATGGTTAGCGGCGTTTTGCGCAGCTGTTCTGCCGAGGCGGCAATCATTCTTTCTTCCCCTTCCCAATGCAGTAAATCGCCAGATTCGGTGAAGTAATGACGCAGCACATCCCCCGCTGCATCACTCAGCGCCTGCTCACCCGGTGTTGCCGTGGTGGATTCACTCGGTTTAGGGGTATGCGTCAGGCCTACACCGACAATCGCCGCATCGAGCCGATCCCACAGTGAAATAATTTCCTGCACACTCGGGTCTGCGAGAAACGCATCACGCAATTCCGCCGATGAAAGATAAGGGGCGTGCAGAAAATACGGCGTGCCTTCCATCTGTTCTGCCGCACGGCGCACGAACTCGGTTATCTGGAAATGCGGGGCCGATTGTTGCATACCCCCGTTGAGCGCGACGGTCATAATGCCCGGCAGACGCGGCATACCCGCCAGCGTCACTTCCCGCACGGCCCTTCCCCAGCCGATACCGAGCACTGATCCGGCACCTAAACCGGCTTCCTGTAACAAAGAAGCCAGCGGTGTCGCCAACGCGCCCAGCACGTTGCCCGGTGGCGCATCCACCACATACGCGTGTCTGAGTCCGAGGCGTTTCATCAGGTCAGTTGTCATGTCTTCCGGCGACGATAAACCCACCACTTCGATGCGCACAATCCCTGCCGCACGGGCTTTATTCAGCAACCGGGAAATGGTTGCCGTCGACACATCCAGCTTGCGTGCAATCTCCACCTGAGACATATCAGACTCGTAATGCAGCTTCGCCACCAGATGCATCATGGCACGCGTTGCTGCAATATCTTGCAAAATTGGCTCTTTCAGCTTGAAATTCCTTTCAGTAATGAATTACACTCAAATCGTCGATTGAGGGATTATTGCGCAACACCTGTAAAAATGCAATGTGCCGGATCGGGCCTCAACCCTAGTAAAACGGCGTGTTACGCGATTTTCCGCCCCTTTTCGTCAGGGGGCAAAGACAGAACGTCCAGTGTAATCGAGATTTTTTCATCTGTAATAAATTTCACGCAAAGGAGAGTTCCATGTCAAAAATGTCTACTTCAGAATTACGCAGTTATCAGCAGATTTGCGGCAAGAACGGTGCGATGCTGGTGATCGCCTGTGACCAGCGTGGCGCCATGCGCAGCCTGCTCGCCAGCGACCCGCAACAACAATCCGCCATTTCTGAGCACGAACTCGGGCTTATCAAAGCCGACATCACCCAGTATCTTGCCAGTAAAGCCTCCTGTGTGCTGGTCGATCCGGTTTGCGCCGTCCCGCAACTGGTGGATAACGGGATTATTGCCCGCGACACCGCGCTGCTCATTGGCCTTGATGCTTCTGGCTGGGATAATTCACCGGAAGGTTATCGTCTGTCACGCCTGGTCGCTAACGTAGATGCACGCCGCGTACGTCAACTGGGGGCGACCGGTGGTAAAATCATGGTCTATCTGCGCTCCGATCAGGAAGCCGCTAACCGACATAACATTGATATTCTGCGTCAGTGTATTGAGGACTTCGCCCGCGAAGACCTGCTGCTGGTGGTGGAGTTTTTGACCTATAAACTCGACAACGAAACCGAGGAAGAATATAAAGAAAAAGTCCCGTCACTGATTTATGGCGGCACGAAGATTTGCCTGGAATGCGGCGCGAAAGTGCTAAAACTGCCTTATCCGGGCTCGAAACAAGCCTGTGCTGACATCACCAAACTTGCAGGGGTCGTGCCCTGGGCGGTGCTTTCAGCGGGCGTTGACCATTCCACTTTCCTCAAACAAGTAGCAGATGCCATGAGTGAGGGCGCGTCAGGCGTTATCGCAGGCCGTTCATTGTGGAAAGACTGCATTTCGCTGGATCGCAACGCAACGAAATCCCGTCTGGAATCGCTGGCGGTACCGCGTCTGAACGAGTTGCAGGCTGTCATTCAGCAGTATTTCCATGCACCGGCACATAACCAAACACAACAGGTGGAACATGTCTGATAACAGAAGCGCCTCACGAAATGGCTTTACCAGCAAACGCGTTATCCTGGTGAACGGGATCCCGGCGTCAGGTAAAAGCCGGCTCGCTGTTGAGCTTTCTGCACACAGCGGCTGGCTGCAACTGTCGCTTGATGGCATTAAAAATCCTTTTCTTCAGCGATTAGAGAACGTTGACCGCCCTTTTAACCGCGTACTTGGGCTGGCAAGCTATCAGGTTATCTGGGACATCATCGGCGGCGCACCACAGGGCAGCACTTTTATTGTCGATGCGTGGTTTGGTTTTCAGCCCCAGGAAGTTTTGCAGGATTATCTGCAACGGGCGGGCGTCACGCAGGTCGTGGAAATCTGGTGCCAGATTGATGCTGAACTGGTTGCCGGACGTTTTGCCTCACGACTGGGCGAACGTTTACCGGGACATGTCGGGGCAGAATATATTCCCGAATTAAAAATTCTCGCAGGAAATGCACGGCCAATAACATCAGGACCAGTTTATTCTGTTGATCAGAATGTTATTGAGCAAAATAAGCCTGTAAATATTGTTGATATTCATCAGTGGATAATGAATTCATTCGACCCACAAATTCAATGAAAGCTGACCAGAGGAAATATTCTTTTACCGAAAAAGTAAGTTAATTCTGATATCAGGACGTTGTTAAACCTCTGCTATCATTCATTCTTTCAGGTCGCCTGAAATTATTATCTTTCATTGATGGCTAACAGGACTGGATAGATCACAGTTTTTATTTTAATTAAATATCATACTGAGAAAATACCCTACTCTTATGAAGAGGCATTATGTTAAGCGACTGGATTAATGAAAATAACACGCAAATCATCAGTAAAATAGAAGACTGGAAAAGTGCAGTGGCATTTGCCGTGCAACCGTTAATTGATTCGGGCGCAGCGGAAAACCGTTATCTTCAGGCTATATATGATATGCACCGGGAAATCGGGCCTTATTATGTTTTGGGCGAAGGTATAGCAATGCCACACGCCCGGCCAGAAGAAGGGGTTAACCATACGGCACTGTCCCTGGTGATTGTTTCAGAAGGCGTTGAGTTCGGCAGTGAAGATAACGATCCGGTTTACGTCATCTTCGCGCTGGCCGCTGTGGACAGCCATTCGCACATAGAAATGATTGCCAGCCTTTCCCATCTGTTCTGTGATGACGAGGCGGCAGAGCGGTTAAAACGCAGTAAAAACAGACAGGAAGCATTAGATATCATCCGGCAGTTTTAAACGTGAAGTGAAAAGAGATAAACATAACCCTTTATGAACACCTACAAAGAACGTAAGGAAAAATGATGAAAAAGCTATCAATCCTGGCGGTATGCGGTGCGGGTCTGGGCAGCAGTTTTGCCTGTGAAATGAGTATCGAAGCAGCGTTAAAAGATTTGGGTGTGGAAGCCGATTTATCACATTGTGATATTTCCAGTGCCACGTCATCGAGAGCCGACATTATTATGACCGGCGAAAACTTCAGATCGCAATTCCAGCATTACACAATCAACGCCAACATTATTTATCTGAAGCGCCTGGTTGATAAAAATGAAATAAAGACCAAGCTGACTCCTATCCTTCAGGAAATGGGACATCTGGCCATTTAATAAATTATTATTTAAAGTAAAAACACTTATAAATCGACAGAACAATTACCGTGAACTCTACAGGGGACGCTTATGTCTTTCCTTCACTTTATTGTCAATGATGTATTAGGCCAGGCATCAATATTAATATCACTGATCGCCATGATTGGCCTGATCGCATTAAAGAAAAGCACCGGACAAGTTATTACCGGTACATTAAAAACGCTTCTGGGCTTTTTGGTTCTGCTTTCGGGTGCCAGCATAATTGTTAATACCCTGACCTTTCTGGGTGAAATATTCCAGAAAGGATTTCATATGCGCGGGATTGTTACCGACGTCGGTTCGATTGCCGGTATCGCACAGCAAACTCTCGGGCGTGAAACGGCATTAATTATGGTACTGGCGTTTATCGTCAATATCCTGATTGCCCGCCTGACCCGATTCAAATATATCTTCCTCACCGGACAGGCGTCGCTGTGGATGGCCACGGTCTGTTCCGTCATCGGCTACATGGGCGGTCTGCGCGGTACCGAGCTTATCCTGACCGGCGGGATTATTGCCGGTGTAATGGCCGTCGGGATGCCGGTGCTGGCTCAGCCGATTGTGCGCAAAATTACCGGCTCCGATGACATTGCACTCGGCCATTTCTGCACTATCGGCTATATCGTGCAGGCCGGTGTGGCGAAACTTACCGGCGATGTCAGTAAAAGCACCGAAGACTTCGAGCTGCCGCAATCCTTCTCTTTCCTGCAAGACACCTATCTGTCGATGATGGTGGTGATGATCCCGATTTACCTGATCCCGGCAATTGCAGCAGGCCCAGAAGTCATCGCGCCTTATGCCAACAGCGTTAACTATCTGGTCTATTCGTTCCTGCAATCCATTCAGTTTGTGGTCGGCGTTTACGTGCTGCTGTCAGGTGTCCGCCTGCTGCTGGCTGAAATCGTCCCGGCTTTCCGCGGTATCGCCCTGCGTATTGTGCCGAACGCCATTCCGGCGCTCGACTGTCCGGTGCTTTTCCCCTATGCCCCGAACGCGGTCATTATCGGCTTTATCTCGACCACCATCGGTTCGGTGATCGGCATGTTCCTGTTCCCGAGCCTCGGACTGGCGATGATCTTACCGGGCATGCTGACCAACTTCTTCGCGGGCGGCACGGCGGGCATCTTCGGTAACGCCGTCGGCGGGCGTCGCGGCGCGATTATCGGCGGGATTTTCCACGGCCTGTTTATCACTCTGCTGCCGGCGTTGCTGCTGCCACTGTTGGGCAAGTTTGGCTTCTCGAACGTAACATTCAGTGACTCTGATGTCATCAGCGTCGGGCTGGTATTTGGTCATATCCTTAACTTCTTCCATTAAGTGAGCCGGAGGTCATGATTATGGACACTCGTATTGAGCAAATTTTAGCGCAGCAACTGCCCCCTCAGGAGTCGGCGAAAGCGCTTAACGAGCTGGGAAAACAGTATCAGGAGCAGCAGGATCTGGATGCCGCAATTGCCTGCTGGGAGGAAAGCATGGCCTGTTACGGCAAACCGGGATTTGCACAGGCGCAACTGATGAAAGCGTATAACGCGCGGCGTCGCCAGTGCTCTGAAGCCGGGGACGGCAAAGGGCTGGAAGCCTATTCAGAAAAAATTGATGCGCTGATGCAACAAAGTAAAGATGCTATCCGTTACGGATTTTAAGCCACGGTAAATTCGGGATATCTGTTCAGTTACCCCCTTAAGAAGCCGCCGCGGATAACGCCGCGGCCTCTTTTTTTTCCTTTGGGCTATTGCCTCACCAGCGCCGGTTGTTCACGATAATCGGCCGGGAAATGCTGTTTCAAATCTTTTATTTTCGGCAGATCGTTCACCACAATGTACGGATAGTCCGGGTTATCGTTTAAGAAGTTTTGGTGATAAGCCTCAGCCGGATAAAAGTGTGCATTGTTTTCCACTTTCGTCACCAGCGGTTCGCTGTAACTGTGGCTGGCATCGAGCTGGGCAATGTACGCTTTCGCCACGTCGGCCTGCGCCTGATTGAGCGGGAAAACCGCCGAACGATACTGACTGCCGGTGTCCGGCCCCTGACGGTTCAGTTCCGTCGGGTTATGTCCCACTGAGAAGAAAATATGCAGCAGTTCACCGTAACTCACCTGCGTCGGGTCAAACGTGACTTTGACGGATTCTGCGTGGCCGGTATCGCCGTTGCTCACCTGTTCATAACTCGCCGTTTGTGCCTCGCCTCCGGCATAACCCGACACCGCGCTGGTCACGCCTTTCACATGCTGAAACACGCCCTGAATCCCCCAGAAACAGCCACCGGCAAACAGCGCCGTCTCGCTGTGCGACGTTCCCGCAGGCTCATCTTTTGCCGGTGCCGGGATCACCACCGCCGGTTCTGCGCCACCGCCCCACGACCAGGCGTTATTTTGAAAGGCAAAGGCTGAAGCCAGCACCAGTCCGGCGATCAGGCTGTAATTTCGCAAGCTGCGCACTTTTTTGGATGCATTTTTCATTATGAATGTCCTGACTGATTAAGCTTTCGGAGTGAACGTCATCGCCAGCCCGTTCATGCAATAACGCAAGCCGGTCGGCTGCGGGCCGTCATCAAACACATGTCCCAAATGCCCGCCGCAGCGGCGGCAATGCACCTCATCGCGCACCATGCCAAACGAGGTATCCCGGCTGGTCAGCGCGGTATTGGGTAACGGCTTCCAGAAACTCGGCCAGCCGGTATGGCTGTCGAATTTGGTCGCAGAGGAAAAGAGAGGAAGATTGCAACCCGCACAGGCAAACTCGCCCGCCCGATGTTCGTTATTCAGCGGGCTGGAATAAGGCCGTTCGGTGCCCGCCTCGCGCAAAATGTGGTACTGGTCATCGTTCAGCTTCTGATGCCATTGCTCATCGGTCAGGGTAAATTCAAACTTTTCGGCTTTCGCCTGGGCATCCGCTTTACGCGGGAAAAAAGACGGGATCAGCCCCATGACAGCGACCGCAGAAACCGCACTGCTGCCCAGCAGGAAATTGCGTCTGTTAATCATTTTTTGCCACCGTGCCGGTTGTTGTCGATGGCATCAGACTACAAGGGGATGGATTACGGAATCCTCGCGGAGAGTTAACAGTTTTGTGATAAATGGGGGATGGCAGTTGCACTGCGGGGCTCGGGTAAAGCTGGGATTAGGTAGTTTCGGTTTCTCACGTGCGGTGATCGCTTAACGCGCTGCGCCGAAACCGCCCAAAGAGGGCTATGACGAGCCCTCTTTGGAATCTCCACGTCTTAAACTGCGCGCTATCGCTCGCTGGCTATGTTTCAGTCGCCGCAGCGACAGGCTGGAAATCTTGCCGCGTTGCGGTGCCTTCACTCGGTCCTGAAGCCTCTGGTCTTCAGGCCGCTCCGTTCAGCAAGCTTTCTGAATCGCCCGCAGCATTTTAAAAGATAAAAAATGTGAGGTTGTCAAGTATAAACCTGAGGCCGGTTCCAAAATCACGCCGGAGGAGAGGTGTAAAACCGCGCGGTAGTTTGCGCGGGTTGTAACCCGAACGGAGGGCACCGCGCAGCGGTGGGATTTTGCGGCTATCACTGTGTTAACTGAAACATAGCCTGCGAGCGGAGCGCGCAGTAAAAAAGCGGGGAGAGATCCAAGAGAGGGAAAGCACTTCCCTTTCTTGGGCGGTTTCGGCGCAGCGCGTTAAGCAGTCACCGCACGTGAGAAACCGAAACTGTTACCTTACTGTTCTAAACAGCCGCCCATTGCAGCGGCCATCTGCAACCGAAACTGTCACCTTACTATTTTTATAAGATCGCCTTAGCACTGGCATCCGCGCCACCGCGGATAAACACCGGGATTTCACTCATTGGCGCGGCGACCGTAATCGCCCTTCCACCTTCATACTGTTCCCCATTAAGCGCCACCCACGTCTCTCCCGCCGGTAACCACACTTCCCTCTCCCGCTGACCCGCGTACAGCACCGGCGCAACCAGAATGTCGGCACCGAGCATGTACTGGTCTTCCACTTTCCAGCTTTCAGCCTGATCGGGATACTGGTAGAACATCGTGCGCATCGCCGGATCGCCATTTTCGTGGGCTTGCTGCATGACGCGGCTGATGTAAGGACGCAGTTTTTCGCGCAGGAACAGGCCGCTTTTCATCAGCTGGTAATTCTCTTCGCCGTAGCTCCACACTTCATTCGGCGCCCCGCTGTTGCATTGGGCGATGCCGTCACGCCACGGTTCTGATGGCTGGATTTGTGGTTCGCGGTAGCCGTGCAGACGCATCACAGGACAGAATACACCCCACTGGAACCAGCGGATCAGCAGTTCCTGAAACGCCGGATCGTTGACGTTGCCGCCCTGGAAACCGCCGATATCTGTCGTCCACCACGGGATACCCGCCAGTCCCATGTTCAGTCCGGCGGTTATCTGATTGCGCAGCGCGTGGAAGGAGGAATGGATATCGCCAGACCACGCCAGCACGCCGTAACGCTGGCTTCCCGCCCAGGCACAGCGCACCAGATTGACGATTTCGTGCTCGCCTTCCTGTTGCAGGCCGTCGTAAAAACCTTGGGCAAATTTCTGCGGATAGATATTGCCGACTTCCAGCACCGGCCCGAGGTGATAACGATAGTTATCAAAATCATAGGCGCGGTATTCCGGCTCGGCTTCGTCCAGCCAGAAGGTGCGGATCCCCAGGTCGTAATAGTTTTGCTTCACTTTTTCCCAGACAAACTGACGTGCGCCTGGATGGGTCGCATCGAAGAACGTGCAGTTGCCGAGGAAATCCAGATTCACTGACACGCCACGGTCGGTATTCACCAGATAACCTTTGGATTTCATCTCTTTGTAGTTATCGGTGCGGCTGTCCACCGTCGGCCAGACCGAGACCATCGTTTCGATGCCCAGCGATTTCAGTTCCGCGACCATCGCTTTCGGATCCGGCCAGTCCACCGGGTCAAAACACCAGGTGCCCTGATTCGGCCAGTGGAAGAAGTCGATCACAATCACTGAAATCGGCAGGTGACGGCGCTTGTATTCACGCGCCACTTCCAGCACTTCCTGCTGCGTGCGGTAACGCAATTTACACTGCCAGAAACCGGTGGCGTATTCCGGCATTAACGGCGCAGTACCGGTCGCGCAACCGTACTGATGCATGATGTCAGCCGGCGTATCACCGGCGGTTATCCAGTAATCCATCTGCTCTGTAACCTGCGCTTCCCAGCGGGTAATGTTCTTGCCGAACGTCGCCTCGCCAATTGCCGGATTATTCCACAGCATCCCGTAGCCAAGGCTCGAGAGCATAAAGGGTACGCTGGCCTGCGAGTTGCGCTGCGCCAGTTCCAGCGTGCAACCTTTCAGATCCAGACAGCTCTGCTGATACTGGCCCATGCCGTAGATTTTCTCGTCGGGGCGCGACTCAAAACGCACGGTGAGCTGATGCTTGCCGCCGGGAATGGCCTTGAATTCGCGCGCATCCATTTTCAGCGCACTGATGTATTTGTCCTGACTTTTCTCCGTCGCGCCAATGCCGACGGTGGAACGCTGACGCCAAAACTCCTCGATGATCAGCTCACCGCGCTGGTTATAAAACGCCAGCTGCCCTTTGATATTGACCGTCGCCGTTATGTTGCCGTTGCGGATGCTCAGCGTTTCCATGCCACGGCTGATGTCAGTTTGCGGCTGTTCGGTTTGCGGCAGCAGCGCCCAAAGATGTTCATTCAGTTCAGGCCGGCAGGTAGCGCGAACGCGCAGGCTGTTTTCACCCCAGGGTTCAATCACCAGCGTTTGCTGATCGAAATGCCAGAGGATACGGTTTTTTTCGGCGATTAATTCGCTCATGCGGACTCCTGTGTATGCAAGGTGGCCTGAGGGACAGGCTCGTGTTCCCGTGAAATTTTGGACTGGTTAATCTGTTTCATGGTCGCGTCGTTAAGCTTGTACCAGCGCATCGACAGCGCGCTGAACATCGACAACACGCCCGGCACCAGTGAGAACAGCGCGATAATTGACAGCATCGCGGCGGTATTTTGTTGCGCGGCGTGTGGCACGTAACCGCTCATACCGAGGGTCCAGCCAACGACTGCCCCGCTCACCGCCATACCCATTTTGAGGATCGCCAGCAAGGTCGAGAACACCGTGCCGTCCATGCGTTTGCCCTGTTTGTATTCGCCGTAATCCACCACATCCGACATCATCACCCACATCAGCGTGGTCGTGACCTGATAGAACGTGGACACCAGCAACGTCATGCCGACCAGCAGGGAAATCCACGCCGGAACGAAGAATATCGCCATGCTCAGCAAGCCGGTCAGAATAGCGCACAGCGTAAACGCCGCCAGTTTGCTGCGGTTGCGGGTCAGCGGTTTGACCAGCAAACTGCCTAGACTTTTACCGATAATGTGCGCCGCCAGCAGCCACATAAAGTAGCTGGCATTGCCAAGATAATAAGTGACGTAATACATCATCGCGCCAAGGCGGACGACGCCGAATGAGATGTTGAAGAAGATCAGCGCCGCGACCACACGCCACTGATCGTTACGCACTAAATCGCGCAAATCAGAGAGGAAATTCTCGTGCGTTGGCGGTGCGCTGATACGTTCTTTGGTGTTGAGAAAACACAGCAGGAACATCACCACGGCAATCGACGCCATGATGGCCATCGCGCCGAAATAGCCGTCGAGCTTATTACCGCCGCCGATCATTTCTGCCAGTGGCATCATCAGGAACGTGGACATCGCGCCGCCGAGCGTGGCGAGGAAAAACCGGTAAGATTGCAGAGAAATACGCTGGGTGTTATCCGGCGTAATGATCGCCCCCATCGAGCAGTAAGGAATATTGATCGCGGTATACATCAGCATCATCACGCAATACGTGACGCTGGCATAAACCATTTTTCCGCCCAAAGACAGCGATTCAGGCACCGCGTAAACCAGTAAACAACTGGCACCAAACGGCAGCGCAAGCCAGAGAATATAAGGACGGAACTTACCAAAACGGGTTTGCGTGCGGTCGGCGATTAACCCCATTGCAGGGTCAACAATCGCATCCGCCACGCGGGCGACCAGAAACATTGTCCCGACGAAAACCGCCGGTAATCCCACGACATCGGTGTAATAAAACGTCAAAAATATAATCACGTTATCCAGGCCAATATGGCTCGCCATATCCCCGAGACCGTAGCTGATTTTTTCTTTTACGGATAACTTCGCCGTCATTTTTCGTCCTGCCTTTTGTAGGGTTAAACACAAAAAAGTCAGTCCGTCCGTGGCCCGAGGACTTGTTATAGAATGGTTAAAAGGCAGTCACAATTGCGAGATGTTATAAATTTCTTATGTTTTTTGATTAATGTGATACCGGTAACATGGATATGATCAAAAAAAATGAGGCAGTCCGAAGACCACCTCATTTCTGTTTACTGCACCGACCGGTTACGGGTCGATAATCACATCACTTTCCGTCAGGCGTGAGTGACAGGTTTCTGTTCTGAACTGGCCTGTGCGTTTTCCAGCATTCTGCGTACCGGAATAATCAGCACGAACAATACGGCAGCACAGATAAGCAACGCGATGGAACAACGCGCAAAGAGATCAGGCAGCATATCCAGCTGATCGGCTTTCACGTGACCGCCGATCAGGCCCGCCGCCAGGTTACCCAGCGCACTGGCACAGAACCACAGCCCCATCATCTGACCGCGCATTCTCTCCGGTGCCAGCAATGTCATGGTCGCCAGACCGATCGGGCTCAGACACAGCTCGCCAAGCGTCAGCATCAGAATACTGCCCACCAGCCAGAACGGTGAAACGCCTGCGCCGCCGCTGTTCAGCACGTTCTGCGCCGCCAGCATCATCAGGCCAAAGCCTGCCGCTGCGCACAAAATACCGATAATGAACTTGGTGATGCTGCTCGGACGGATGTTTTTACGTGCCATCATCGGCCACGCCCAGCTGAATACCGGTGCCAGCAGAATGATAAACAACGCATTGACAGACTGGAACCAGACCGCCGGGATTTCAAAATCGCCGATCATGCGGTTGGTGTAGTCATTCGCAAACAGGTTGAACGAGGTCGGTTTCTGTTCAAATGCAGACCAGAAGAACGCAGCGGAAACCAGCAGGATAAAGCAAACCAGCAGTCTGGCGCGCTCTTTGCGGTTAAGTCCGGCGAACAGGAACAGGTAGATAAAGTACAGGGCAACGGACGCCGCAATCACATACACCAGCACGCTGGCAACAGCGACCGGATTGATGACAATCACGCCCTGCGCAATCAGCGTTACAACGACAGCCACGCCGACGGCCAGCGCCAGCAACCAGGCACCGACGCCGTTTTTCTTCGCGACAGGATTGTTCCAGGTGGAATCCAGACCGACTTCGCTGTCATAGCGTTTCATTGCCGGTACGGCATAAACGCGGAAGATAATCAGCGCCACCAGCATACCGATACCACCGATACCAAAGCCCCAGTGCCAGCCATGCGATTTTATCAGCCAGCCGGAAATCAGCGGTGCGATAAACGACCCCATGTTGATGCCCATATAGAACAGCGAGAAACCGCCGTCACGGCGTGCGTCGCCCTTCTTATACAGCGTGCCCACCATGACCGAGATACAGGTCTTGAACAGGCCGGAACCCAGCACGATAAACATCAGGCCGATGAAGAACAGGTTGTCGCCCATAAACGCCGACAAGGCAATCGCCAGGTGACCCAGCGCAATCAGGATCGAGCCGTACCAGACTGCACGTTGTTGCCCAAGCCAGTTATCTGCCAGCCATCCGCCCGGCAGCGCCGCGAGATACATACAGCCCGCAAAGATACCGACGATGGCCGATGCGTTTTCACGCGCCAGTCCCATGCCGCCGTCATACACCGTCGCTGCCATGAACAGGATCAGTAAGGGACGGATACCGTAAAACGAGAACCGCTCCCACATTTCTGTGAAGAACAGAGAACCCAGCGGATAAGGATGACCGAAGAACGTCCGGCTCTCGTTTTTGTGATCAGAGGAATGCATAAACTCTCCAAAAGGTGTGTCGTAGTGTTTGTAAAATCTCAATGCCTGGCGGTTATCATTTCGCCGCTCTTTAACATTCAGAAATTATTATTTGCCATTCGAAACTAGTTTTGTCTGGCGAGAACTGCAGAACTTTTAGAGGAAAAGTCGACAACTGTCTACCTTTACAGAGTTTATGTTGGCAAAAATGTGGGACTATTCAGGAGAGAAAAGAAGGGGGTTTTCAGGGAAATCGATTTTTAACTGCTTGATTTCAGGAATTTTCTTAGAGATTCCCGAAACTGTTTTTACGCGAAAAGTTTATGTTCAGATGAATTTCCGTAAAAACGGCTTCTGAAGCTTCTCCTCCCTGTTTTCAGAGGGAGGAGAAAGTCACATTACTCCGCCAGAAGTGGCGGGATCGACGGCACCATCGGCGCATTGTCGATATCTGCCTGCGTCATCTTAAACTCCTCGGGATAATGTTCGCGGCTGGTGCGACGCAGAGGTTCAGTAGAACGCCAGGTGTATAAACAACGCTGGCACTGATGCACGGTCCAGACACCTTTCACCGGGGACACGGCCATCAGTTCGATATGCTCATCGGCACAACGTGGACAACTCATAATCACTCCTTACTATCTTTAATGAATGTTCAGGCTTTGCGCCCGTCCAGCATGGCATTGAGTTTAGCGACCCAGTCTTTGGTTTCCGGTAAATCGCGTACCGGCTGGCTGTAATGACCGCGATTATCCGGCGCGACCGGCGTGGTGGCATCAATAATCAGTTTGTCAGTGATCCCCGCCGGCGATGACCCCGGATCCAGTTCCAGCACGGACATATTCGGCAGCTGAACCAGGTCGCCCGCCGGATTCACCTTGGCGGAAAGCGCCCACATCACCTGCGGCAGGTTAAACGGATCGACATCCTCATCGACCATAATCACCATTTTCACGTACCCCAGACCGTGCGGCGTGGTCATTGCGCGCAGCCCCACGGCACGGGCAAAACCGCCGTAACGTTTTTTGGTGGAGATAATCGCCAGCAGACCGTGGGTGTACATAGCGTTAACCGCCTGCACTTCCGGGAATTCGGCTTTGAGTTGCTGATACAGCGGCACGCAGGTGGCTGGCCCCATCAGATAATCGATTTCGGTCCATGGCATGCCGAGATAGAGGGACTCAAAAATGGGATTGTTGCGGTAAGAGACTTTATCGATACGCACCACGGTCATATTGCGGCCACCGGAATAGTGCCCGGTGAATTCGCCGAACGGCCCTTCGATTTCGCGTTTACGCCCTTCGATCACCCCTTCGAGGATCACTTCTGAACCCCATGGCACGTCAAAACCAGTCAGCGGTGCCGTCGCGATCGGATACGGCGCCTGACGCAATGCGCCCGCCATTTCATATTCCGACTGGTCATATTTCAGCGGCGTTGCACCCATCAGCGTAATGATCGGGTCATTACCCAGCGTGATGACTATCGGTAAATCTTCGCCCCGTTCTTCCGCTTTATGTAAGTGCAGCGCAATGTCATGCATCGGCACCGGTTGCAGCCCGAGCTTACGTTTGCCCTTCACTTCCATACGATAAATGCCGACATTCTGTTTATCGAAGCTGTCCGGGTCGGTCGGATCGCGGGACACCACGCAGGCTTTATCGAGATAGAAACCACCGTCGCCGTCGTTCAAACGGAACAGCGGCAGAATATCGAACAGGTTAATGTCTTCACCGTCGACGGTATTTTCTGCCCACGCCGGATTTTCACGACGTTCGGGTGTGATGGGAAACGTATCCCAGCGGCGGATATATTCGGCAATCTGTTCGTTGGTCGACGTGGAAGGCGGCAACCCCATGGCGATGGCATGATTGGGCCATGACCCCAGCGTATTTAAGGCGATACGCGCGTCGGTAAACCCTTCCACATTGTCAAAATACAGCGCAGGTGCGCCCTCGCCGATACGGCCTGTGGCGTTCGCCGCCGCAGCCAGATCCGGCTCCGCTTTCACCTGTTCGGTGATTTTCAGCAGTTGTCCGTTCTCATCCAGTGCGCGCATAAAGCTGCGCAGATCATCAAAAGCCATCTCGATTCTCCTGTACTTGGTACGTAGTAAATTTAACACGTTTTAGAAACTAATTAGTGACACTGTCACCCTTTGCCGATAACCCTGCCCAACGCTTAGCCCGATGATATTCAAGGCCAAACTGGTCAAGCACGCGGGTCACAATGTGGTTTGTCACGTCCTGAATGGTTTCAGGATGGTTGTAGTAAGCCGGCATCGGCGGCACGATTGCGGCCCCCATGCGGGAAAGTGCGAGCAGGTTTTCAAGGTGAATGGTGCTGAGAGGGGTTTCACGCGGAACCAGCACCAGTTTGCGGTTTTCTTTGAGCACCACATCGGCCGCGCGCCCGACCAGCCCTTCGGCATATCCGGCGCGGATCCCCGCCAGCGTTTTCATGCTGCACGGGATGATGATCATGCCGTCCGTTTTGAATGAGCCGGAAGAAATTGTGGCTCCCTGATCGGCGCAATTGTGCGTGAAGTCCGCCATGGCACTCACCTCGCGTGCGGTGTACGGCGTTTCAAGTTCAATCGTGGTTTTCGCCCATTTCGACATCACCAGATGTGTTTCCACATCGTCCATATCCCGCAACGCCTGCAACAGCGTTACCGCCAGCGGCGCACCCGTCGCGCCCGTCATCCCTATAATCAATTTCATTCCAGCCTCACACAGATCATGATCCCGAACATTTTGTTCGTATACGAATGATTTTTACCTTATACTCCTTTTCAAATCACCGCAATGGTCTGTCGCATTCATTCCTCAGAGGTTGCTAAAATAGCCGGAGACCTATAAGAACAGCGGGAACCGATGATGAGCACACAATTGAGACAGGAAGCCTTTCACATAATGCGTAAGGTATTCCAGCAGCACACCGCGCGCTGGCAGCAATGCATCCCGGAACTGACCAAACCGCAGTACGCCGTATTGCGCTCGATTGCTGAAAATCCGGGAATTGAACAGGTACAACTGACCGGTGTGGCGATCAGCAGTAAGGCCACCCTGGCAGAAATGCTGTCGCGGCTGGAATCACGCGGGCTGTTGGTGCGTCAGGCCGATCCGGCGGATAAGCGCCGTCGTTTTATTTCGCTGACCACAGAGGGGAAAGCCGTTCTGGCGAATACTCAGCCAGTCGGTGAGCAGGTAGATACGGAGTTTTTGGCAAGATTATCTCCTGACGATCAGCAGCATCTGGTGCGTTTACTAAAGCAAATGCTGGAAACAGAAGACTGAAGATTGAGGAGTCACGGGAGTTTGTATGATTGAAGAAGTCGTGTTGCTGGATGGACAACATCAGCCATCGGGAACCATGGACAAAGCGCTGGTGCATTCCGGACATACTCCGCTGCATCTGGCGTTTTCCTGTTACATCCGCAATGACCGTGGCGAGATTTTGCTGACACGCCGTGCGCTGGGCAAAGTCGCGTGGCCGGGAGTCTGGACGAATTCGGTGTGCGGGCATCCGCTGCCCGGCGAGTCCCTGCAGGCGGCGGTTCTGCGCCGTTGTCAGTATGAAATCGGATTATCAGTGGAAAACATCACCCCGCTGGTGGATGAATTTCAGTATTGCGCCACCGATGCTTCCGGCATTGTCGAAAATGAATTCTGCCCGATTTTTACCGCCTTCACCGGCCAGACACCCGCACCGCGCGAGTCCGAAGTGATGGATTATCAGTGGGTGAAACCGGAAGATTTACTCAGCAGCGTAAAGACAACGCCGTGGGCCTTCAGCCCGTGGATGGTGTTACAACTGGGTCAGATCACTGAGAAAAACCTCAGTCTGCTGGGGTGAGCGTAAACGCACAAACCGGACATGCTGCCATGCGGGGTCACGGAGTAACGCCTCATACTGGCGGCGGTTTTTTCTGTAAGTTTTCAGCGTCCACAGAATTATCGACTCCCGGCTGAAAAAGCTTTTGCGAAACGTCTCGTAGTTGCCTGTCCCCGCCCAGATTTCCTGCCCGCCCCACGCACGCGTAGCCGCCCTTTTAACTGCCTGAAACAGCGTGCGCCCGAACGAATAATCCACCCAGACGATCACATCAATATTGCGCCATTTGACGGGTTGCGAGCGTTTGTAATTGCCGTCGATGACCCAGCTTTCGCTGGCTGCCATTTTTTCTTCCAGGCGGGCAAAAAATTGTTCGTCAGGCGTACCCTGCCAGTCAGCCCGCCAGAACAACGCATCCAGTTCAATATAGGGAATATTCAGTTTCTGAGAAATGCCGCGTGCCAGCGTTGATTTGCCACTGCCGCTGGTGCCTATGACGTTAACTTTCACCGCAAGACTCCTGATCTGCTGTTGCAGAATTCGCCGGATGGCGAAAAAAAGGGCGGTTATTCTGCCGCACAGGCGGACTGTTGTACAGACACAATAGACAACCGCAGAAGTCACCTTATTTACCATTACATATGAAACTAACGCGTCCTGTGAATGTAACCGCTTTAGAAGAAATTGAGCATTTCGTGCTTTTTTAAACATTGCTAGCAACACTATTTAAGATTTTTCGCATCCATACCTGTACAAAATTGTAATCATTGTATAACTTTCTTGTACCCCTGCTTCATCATTAGTCCGTCTTTTACGGGCAATTTCAGCCTGGCCTTTGGAAGAAAAAATTGGATTTCCCTTCTTCCAAAGGTTTTTTTCACGGCTGATTTTATTTTTGTACAAAATAATCACGGGATGAACAGGGAAGGCAATTGTGAAGAAACGCTTCACAATATTCTCTTTTCTGACTGGCAATAGGCACTTTTCCGGCGATGATAATTCGCAGAAAAGTTTGAGGAGGTCTACATGCAACTCGAAGCAGAACAAACAGTTACAGAAATCAGTGATTATTTCAAAGTCCGTGAAACCCCAACATTAAGCGAAGTCGAGATCCTCGGCACCATCGTTTCTGGACTGTTAAACAACGGCTATCCGGTGAGTAACAAAGCGATTATTGAAGGGCTGCTGCGCCAGCTGGAGCAGGAGTCTAACGTCAGCAACCAGCAGGGTTGCCGTAATTTGCTGGAGCTGGTTTTGCTCTCCACGCAAGATGACGTAATTTAACAAATACACCGGCCTGATAAGCATCAGTGCTAGCAGGCCGGTGTTCACTTCTTACTGAAGTTTTCGTGTATTACAGCGATTTCAGTGTCGCTGCAATCACCTCTTTCACCGGCGTCGTTGGACGGCCAATCAGTTTGCTCAATGTATGAGAATCATCAAACAAACCGCCCTTCTCTGCGCCCGCGTCAGAATCTGCCAGCATATTCGCCAGACCTTCCGGTAAACCGGCGCCCAGTAACGCTTTAGCAAATTCTGCTTCCGGCAGATTCACGTAATCCACTTTATTGCCGGACTGATGTGCGATTTCCGCCGAGAATTCTGCCAGCGTATAGGATTCGTCGCCCGCCAGTTCGTAGATTTTCCCGCCCTGATCCTCCAGCACCAGAACGGCAGCCGCCGCTTCGGCATAATCCTGACGGGCAGCAGAAGAAATCCGCCCTTCTCCGACAGAACCTATAAAGGCGTTATGCGCCAAAGCCGGTGCAATGCTCGCGGCATAGTTTTCCGTATACCAGCCGTTACGCAGCAGGACAAAAGGAATGCCGGATTCACTTAACGCTTTTTCGGTCGCACGGTGTTCCACGCCCAGACCGAGCGGTGATTTATCCGCGTGCAGCAGGCTGGTATAAGCCAGAAGTTTCACGCCCGTACGTTTCGCCGCCGCGATCACTGCGTTGTGCTGCGCTTCACGCTGACCGACTTCGCTTGAGGAAATCAGCAGCAGTTTCTCTGCGCCTTTAAACGCTGAATCCAGCGTCTCCGGCTTGCTGTAATCCGCCTGGCGAACCTGAACGCCTAAATCCGCCAGATCTTTGGCTTTTTCAGGGCTGCGCACTGCGGCAATAATTTGATTAGCGGGCACTTTTTTCAGAAGCGCGGCAATAACAAGGCGGCCTAACTGGCCGGTAGCACCGGTAACTGCGATCATATTTATTCTCCTGAAGGTTTCGACACAAAATTCATATTGTGGGTTTATGTTCTGCAAGACGCGAAATTCGTCGCCGTGAAGACATCCTATGCGATACACTTACTTTTCGTAAGTACGCACCAAAAGGTAAGTATGAAAATAATTACATCAGACCCGGCTGAGGCACGCCTGCCGCTGTCAGAACAAATCCGTCAGGGGAAAGTCCTCGATCCGAATTGTCCATCACGCGAAATTCTGCGCCACGTCACCAGCCGCTGGGGCTTGCTGATCCTGATCGCCCTGTGCGACGAAACGCTGCGCTTTAGTGAACTGCGCCGCAAAGTCGGGGGCATCAGCGAAAAGATGCTGGCGCAAACGCTGCAGGCGTTAGAAGAAGATGGCTTTGTTGACCGGCATTCGTTTCCGGTGGTGCCGCCGCACGTTGAGTATAGTCTCTCGCCTCTGGGACTTGAGATGAAAGACCAGGTTGCCGGGCTGGCCGACTGGCTGGAATTCAATCTGCACCGCATTCTCAGGCAGCGCGAACTGCGCGTGGTCGGGGAAGAATAACCCTCAAAAAATCTTAACAAGAACGCAAAAATTCTCACCTATCATTGTTTCAACCTGCCGACTAACATCATTTCATTGATTCGATAAATGCTTTTATTTAAATCAGCTGAGGTGATGTATGTCCCAGTCCCACAAGCAACACGTTACGCTCGTCATTACGCACAAAATTGCCCCCGCCAGCGAGGCGCAATATGAAGCCTGGCTGAACAAAATCATGCCGCAGGCGAGCACGTTCCCGGGACATCTGGGCGTCAACGTCATCCGTCCAAGCCGCAGCGGGGATCCGTACACCATTCTGGTGCGCTTCGACACGCTGGAAAATCTCAACGCCTGGCACAACTCTGAACTGCGTAAACAACTGGTGGCAGAAGTCAGTCCGCTGCTGTTGCAGGACGACAGCACCGAAGTGCGTCCCGGTGCGGAATTCTGGTTTACCCCGCCGAGTGCGACGGTTCGTCCCCCTGCCCGCTGGAAACAATACCTGCTTACCTTGCTGGTGATTTACCCTTCGACCCACATTGTGCCCTGGTTTTGGGGGCAATTTTTGCCGCAGCTTAAAGGCACGGAAGGCGGTCATTTACTCAATGACGCCTCTGTGGTTGCGCTGGTGGTTTTCCTCTGGATGCCAGTGATTACCCGGGTTTTCCATTCATGGCTGACGCGCACTTCCGCGCAATGACAGGAGCTTTTCCAATGACAAGTTTTGCTTCCCTGATCCTGATTAATGGCAAATTTCATACCGTTGACCGGGAGAAACCCCTGGCGAACGCCGTGGCGATTAAAGACGGCAAATTTCTTGCTGTCGGCACTGAAAATGAAGTGATGCAGTTCGCGGATGCATCTACTCAGGTGGTGGATCTGCACGGTCACACGGCGGTTCCCGGTCTGAACGATTCCCACCTGCACCTGATACGTGGCGGGCTGAATTACAATCTGGAACTGCGCTGGGAAGGCGTACCTTCTCTGGCCGATGCGCTGCGAATGCTGAAAGAACAGGCACTGCGCACGCCCTCACCGCAATGGGTCCGCGTGGTCGGTGGCTGGACGGAATTTCAGTTCGCCGAACGCCGGATGCCGACGCTGGAAGAGATCAATCAGGCAGCACCCGACACGCCGGTATTTATCCTGCATTTATACGACCGTGCCCTGCTCAACCGCGCCGCGCTTAAAGTGGTCGGTTATACCAAAGACACACCAAATCCGCCGGGCGGAGAAATTCAGCGCGACAGCAACGGCAATCCGACCGGTATGTTAATTGCCAAACCGAATGCGATGATCCTCTATTCGACGCTGGCGAAGGGCCCGAAACTGCCACTTGAGCAGCAGGTGAATTCTACACGCCAGTTTATGCGCGAACTGAATCGCCTCGGTCTGACCAGCGCGATTGATGCGGGTGGCGGCTTCCAGAATTATCCTGAGGATTATCAGATCATTGATGAACTTCATCAGAAAGATCAGCTGACCGTGCGCATCGCTTACAACCTGTTTACCCAGCGGCCGCAGCATGAGCTGGAAGATTTCGAGCTGTGGACCGATATGCTGAAACCGGGACAAGGCACCGATTTCTACCGTCACAACGGCGCGGGCGAGATGCTGGTGTTTTCCGCCGCTGACTTTGAAGACTTCCTGCAACCGCGTCCGGATTTACCGCCGGGCACTGAAGTTGAGCTGGAACGCGTGGTGCGTCATCTGGTGGAGCACCGCTGGCCGTTCCGCCTGCACGCCACTTACGATGAGTCGATCAGCCGTATGCTCGATGTCTTCGAAAAGGTGAATAACGACATTCCGTTCAACGGCCTGCACTGGTTCTTTGACCATGCGGAAACCATTACCGAGCGCAATATCGAACGCGTAAAAGCGCTCGGTGGCGGCATTGCCGTTCAGCATCGTATGGCGTTTCAGGGGGAATATTTCGCTGACCGCTACGGTATCGAAGCCACCAGACACACGCCGCCGGTGGCGAAAATGCTCTCTGCCGGTCTGCCGGTCGGGCTGGGCACTGACGCCACGCGCGTTGCCAGCTACAACCCGTGGACGGCGTTGTACTGGCTGGTTTCCGGCCGTACCGTCGGCGGCATGGCAATGTACGATGACGATGCGCGCATCGACCGCGAAACCGCGCTGATGCTGTGGACGCAGGGCAGTTCCTGGTTCTCCAGCGAACAGGGCAAAAAGGGGCAGATCAAAGCCGGGCAACTGGCGGATCTGGCGGTGCTTTCGGAGGACTTCTTCAGCGTACCGGAAGAACGCATCAAGGGTATCGAATCGGTGATGACTGTTGTCGATGGCAAAGTAGTGTACGCGGCAGGTAGTTTCTCACCGCTCGCCCCGCCGGCGATCCCGGTTTTACCGGACTGGTCGCCGGTCACCAACGTGCCGGGCCATTACCGCTCTGCCCCGCCAGAAGGTGCCGCGCGCGTCGGACTGGTGCGTCAGGCACATCAGTGCGCCGGTCCTTGTGGCGTGCATAAACACAGCCATGACATCGCCCGCGGGTCCGATGTCCCCGTTTCCAATGACAACGCCTTCTGGGGCGCGCTGGGATGTTCGTGCTTCTCGTTCTGATCATGAGTAACTGACTGACAAAAAATCAGCGCCCGATATGATGTCGGGCGCTGTCACTACGCTTCAGTAACACTGCACATAATATTAATAATGCCTTTCGATAAACAATCAGGCTCTGTTACGTCTTGCTCACGAAACGGGGTTATTTTTTCCGGATATCCCGCCCGATTAACACCCCCAGAGAAAGTCGCCTCAATTGTGTGTATATATACGTTCTGTTTAATATTGCCCTGATAGTATCCGCCTGCAATTAATAATAAATCTAAAGAGGACGTGTATGTTAAACGATGAACCCCCGTCGGGTATCCCGACCAACACCTGATTATCCTCAGCACCTGTCAGTGTCTGTAAGGATAATCAGAACCACAAGCCCGATAAATTAAGGGCGAAGATTATCTTTATTTCGATGCTGTTATATCGAGGTGCTCTATGCTGTTACAAAAATTTGTTTTTCCATTGATGTTGAAGACTACAGATTCTTCATCTTTCAACGATACGCTTGCCAATAAAAGCATTACGGCCCCAACTGCCAGGGCGCCGCGGTCCTTTCCTTTCGTTCAGACCCTGAAGCAATACTTCTCAACCCATTATCAGCGTGCGATTAAATCGCAAATAGACAGTCTTCTCCCCTGAGAGGGCGAGGTTCATTACGGTATCGACGTCTTACACTGTTATCGTGATGAACATTATTCTAAATTGAATACGGCGCAAAAAATAACTCCATTTATCCGGAGGGATTAATTACGCCCTATTCTCTCTGCTTATCGGTTTTAATCGATATAAAAATTCCCACTGAGAATTAACGTTATGCAGAAGAACACCCCAGTGATGAGCCGGAATAAATTCGGCCTGAATGATCTGATTATCATCTCAATATTGTGTCTGTTAGCAGGATTACTGATTTATGGCTGGCAAGGTATGCATACTCCTTTTGACGGGAGCACGCTGCCGCCAGTGACTCAAGATTATAAAGACTTACCATATTACGCATTACGTACCACCATGCGCCTGCTGTTTGGGTTAGCGTTCTCATTAATTTTCACCATCGTATTTGGTGTGCTGGCAGCAAAATATGCTGCGATGCGTCGCATTATTTTGCCTTTTGTGAACTTTATGGAGTCCGTTCCTCTCCTGGGATTCCTGACCTTTACCACTGCTTTCTTCCTGGGGCTATATCCGCACAGTGTTATGGGGCTTGAGGGGCTCGCCATCTTTGCCGTATTTACCGGGCAGGCGTGGAATATGATGCTGACGATGTATCAGACTTTACGCGTTGTGCCGAACGAACTCACCGAAGTCTCGTGCGCGTTCCAATGCAACCCGTGGCAACGGTTCTGGCGGCTGGGATTTCTCTACTCATTCCCCGGTTTGCTGTGGAATACCATGGTGTCTCAGTCGGCGGCATGGTTTGCGCTGATTGCCTCCGAGATGCTGACTATCGGCGACAATAACGTCAATCTGCCCGGTATCGGATCCTGGCTGGGTCAGGCCATTGATGCCGGCAGCATCCACGGTGTGCTCTGGGGCGTGCTGGCTCTCGTCATCACCATCGTGCTGTTTGACCAGTTACTTTTCCGCCCGTTAGTGCGCTTTGCCAGCCAGTTTAAATATGAAGATACCTCTTATGCTGAACGGCCAACCTCCTGGTTTTACAGCTGTTTGCAGCGGTCACTCACCGGGCAGTTGCTGGGAAAACTGGGCAGCCGCTTCTGCCAGTTCTGGCTGTTCACATTGCCTAAGGCGTGGTACCTGCTGGGGCTGAGTCGTCTGTTTAATTTCCTCGGATTACTCAACTGGCTATGGGCGAGTTTGTGGTATCTGGCGATTGCCGTCGCCTGCTTGTACTACGGCAATATTTTATGGGGTTATCTGCCCTTCCAGTATCTGTCAAAGCTTCCTGAATGGATGGGACTGACGGCGGCGCGGGTAATCATCGCCATGCTGCTAAGCATTGTTATCTTTACGCCGCTTGGCGTATGGATCGGCCTGCGTCCGCGACTGGTGCGTATTTTCCAGCCCGTGATTCAGATCATGGCAGCCATTCCGTCTAACGTTTTCTATCCGATTGTCACCGTCATTTTGATCACCTGGCATCAAAGTCTGAATGCCTGGACAATCCCGATGATCATGCTGGGTACGCAGTGGTACGTGTTGTTTAACGTGATTGCCGGGGCGTCTGTTATCCCAAGTCAGATGGTGGATGTGAGCCGGGTCTTTGGCGTGAAAGGCTGGATGTGGTGGAGCAAGTATATTTTGCCCGCCATTTTCCCGTACATCGTGACAGGCATTATTTCTGCCGCCGGCGGAGCCTGGAACGCTGCCATTGCTGCCGAAGTACTGAACTGGGGCGACGTCACTCTTAAAACCAACGGACTGGGCGCATTCATTTCCACCACCACCGAGGCGGGGCAAAACCCTGAGGCTGCACTGGGCTGCATTGCCATGTGCTTTATGGTTGCCCTTTGCGTGATATTCATCTGGCAGCCACTTTATCGTTTTGCAGAAACCCGGTTTAAATTTGACTAACTCGCTTATAAATAAAGTTAAAAAGAGATAATGACATGAAAAATACCCGTACTGTTTTAGAAATTAAAAATGTGTCGAAGTCCTTTCAGAAGGACCAAAAACATACGCAATGCGTTCTGGATAACATCAATCTGGAGGTCAGCGAAAATGAAATTGTTGCCTTGCTCGGACGATCTGGCTCAGGGAAATCCACCTTACTGCGCATGATTGCCGGTCTGGTTGACAGCAGCTTCGGTTCCATCGTGTGTAATGATCAACCCGTCACCGGCCCTTGCCCGGATACCAGTATGGTCTTTCAGACATTTGCGCTTTTCCCATGGTTAACCGTGTTTGGCAATGTCTCCTTTGGCCTGCAGGCGTTAGGTTTACCCGCCAGTGAGGTGAACCGCAGGACGGTAGATATGATCGACCTGATCGGTCTTTCAGGTTATGCGGACGCCTATCCAAAAGAGTTATCCGGCGGGATGCGCCAGAGGATTGGTTTTGCACGCGCTCTGGCGGTTGAACCTCAGCTGTTGTTGCTCGATGAACCTTTCTCCGCGCTCGACATTTATACCGGCCATAAGCTGCGTCAGGATCTGCTGGAGCTGTGGGAGAAGCACTATATTAAAACCAAGTCGATGATTCTGGTGACGCATGATATTGAAGAGGCCGTGATGCTGTGCGATCGCGTTCTCTTATTGACGGGTTCACCCGGTACCATCACAGATGAATTTAAAATCGATATTCCGCGCAAGACCCGTACACAGGAAAATACCAAACTCTGGGTCGATACAATCAGTGATACCTTGAATCATAAGATTGCGCTGACGGCGACGCAGCTTTGAAGCGGCTGTTGATCCTCTAGTTTTTTCACCTTCAGACTCATCATGCTGATATGACCCCTGTTCCTTAATATCAAGGGACAGAGGGTCATACCACGTTGTGTGCAAAGCGCAATCCCTGGCGATCAGTCACCAATCTTAATAACGATTTTACCAAATGCACCACGGGAGAGGTGTCTGAACGCTTCGGTCGCGTCACTGAAGCTGTACACCTGTTCAATGACCGGCCTGATATTATGTTCAGTGAGGAAAGGATTCATGCGATCAAAGGACGAACGCGGTGCAACAGCAATACCGCGTATCGTCGTCTGCCGGAAAATCAAAGGCAAGCAAAAACAGATACCCCACCGGTACCTTGTACCTAAACCGTCTGGCCGGGCTGAAGATGACCGATGTCCATCAGCGAATACCAGGCGGTCAGCGCGGCGATAAGTAATGTTGACGCTTCTTCATCAGTCATGTTGTCCGGAGCTCTGACGGCACTGTCTTCGTGAATAATCATATATTCAGCCAGTCCTCCCGGCAGCGGCATACCCATATTCCGGTTTTAGCGCGCGCCGTGTGGGCAGCGTCAGTATGGCCACCTGTGCTGCGCCGTCATATCTGGATAAGTACGGTATTCCGCTGACGCCGGATGATCTTGTGCATCATAAAGCGGTCAATTTTTTCAGTGAACACAGCCGTGAAGTGATGGACTGGAAGTATATGATGAACGGAGAAATTATGTCACGGCGACCGGGGAGTAATATGTTGGTTAACAATTCCGATGTACTTCTTTCCTGCGGGCTGGAAGGGCTGGGTTTAGTGCATGCATTACGGACAGCGCTGGAACCTCACATTCAGTGTGGCAGACTGACGGAGGTTCTCACGGATTACGCGGCTGTCACAAAACCAGTGTCTGTTCTGTATCCCGATCGCCGCTACCTGCCGTCGAAAGTCCGCGTTTTTATCGACTGGTTCTGCGAGGTCTTCGCAAGAAAGTATCAGGAATAACAGTGATATGGCTATTTTACCTACGCATCATGGGGATATTGATTATCTGGATATCGGTCAGGTCGACACGACGCTGTTCCTCATGCCGGGCTGGTGTCAGCCGAAAACCGTCTTCAATGACTTCGCTAAACTAGCCGCCGAATTCTTCCGTGTCGTCATCATTGACTGGCGTGGCCATGGTAAGTCATCGACCGATGGTCAAGATTTTGACGGTGCGGCGTTATTAACCGATGCGTTGACCCTGATTGACCATCTTGGCCTGACCCGCGTTGTGCCTGTTTCCGTCGCGCATGCCAGCTGGATAGCGGTTGATTTGGTAGAAAGTATGGCGGATCGCGTGCCTCAAGTCATATTCCTTGACTGGATCATGAATGAACCTGCACCGGCGTTCTTCACCTCGATCAAAGAGATGCAGCGTGAAGACAGCTGGCAATCTGCGCGGGATGAACTGTACGATTTTTGGTTAGCGGGCAGCGACTCGGCCATTATTAATGATCATCTAAAAATCGGGATGTCTGAGTCCGGTTACACACTGTGGCGCCTTGCAGGACAGGTGATTAGCGACGCCTATCATCAATACGGCTCACCGCTCCAGCGTCTGGAAAAACTCAAAAACCCCCCCAGGGCTACCCACATCTACTCCCTCGACAGAGATGACGATTACTTAGCCTTACAGCAGCGTTTTGCTCAGGCGCATGATTTCTTTGATGTGAAACGCCTTGAAGATGCGAGAACTCATCTGGCTGTACTTGAAAAACCGGGCGATGTGCTGGCGGCGATAATGAATAAGTAAGGAAAAAATCCCACAACAAGAGAAACCATCAGGGTGGACTGAGTAGTCCACGGTAGAGTCCATTCAGGATGCGGGGCGAATTATTCTATCCATATATTCATTGTGCTTCTCTGCGCGTGTAGTGATTTATTAGAATGTTAATAGCTAGTCATTCTAATGTTTGTTATCAATAACTGTGTTTTTAAACTTCCTGCTGCCTTCACGAAAAAAATAAGCCGCTGTTTTCAATGAATTAAAAGGTTCAACAAAAGCAATTTTGATGCGTTTTCTAATCAGCCAAAAACTCATAATAAACTTCTGAAAGTTTCATTTTTACAAGATTCGCTAATTGTTTCCTGCTCTGCGAAGGAATAGCTTAGAGCCTCACATTTAAAAGGAATTTATAAAAATGGCAATCCCAGCTTATCTGTGGCTTAAAGACGATGGCGGCGCACTGATCAAAGGTTCTGTAGATGTTAACGATCGTGAGCATTGAATCGCAACGAACAAGTACAACACCATAGCGCGGGGTAATGACAAACTATGGTAGTAAGCAACGAGGATGTCATAGAGTGGTACAGGCAGCGGTTCAACAAGCCTGTTCTGTTCTCTAAGAAACAGATTCCGGTCACGATTGACACCAGCCTGTCAACAGGTCGCTATGTCTGGGCAAGTGAAGCTGGTGCTGAAATCATGGAAGAGTATTTCCAGAAATTTGATGTAGACCCTGCTGGATTCGATTTCTATAAATACTGGCCTGTAGAGACCTTTATCTTATTTGCACTGTGCACGTCTGGCGCTAATGACGATGAACCTCAACCTTTGACTCTGCAAATGCTGGCAGAATCAGCCAGGGCGGGTAAATGGCTCTTTGACTGACTCAAACTGGATATCGGTTATTGATCCTAATTCTAACCCGGCTAAAGGCCGGGTTTTTACATGTACGGACTGCCTGTCGATCACCCGCTACATCATCGATACCGTGAGAACTGATTCAAGTCCGGCAGTTATCGCGTATATCCGTACAAATTAATCCTGCCCGAAAGGTATTCACCCAAGTAGACTTCACTGATTTTTTTGAAACCTTGCTCGGCGATCCTTGCTTCTAACCATTCAGCGTCTTTATTAATTATCTCAAGCAGATCGAAGTTTGCTGATCCATCCACGATGATGGGATAACGAATATTCTCGTCACCGCTTTGGATAATTGTTAACTGACCATTTTGTTCAAGGACCACGCGTTTAAGCTGTTCAACTTCATAAATGCCATTAGATCTTAACTTAAACATCAGGTCATTAGCTGAAACGCCATTTCTCAAACATTCTTTAACATCCACATTGCCGTTATGTACCAGCGTAATGGGTTTACCATCAATAATCCGCTTCACAAACCGGTTATTTTCTTTCAGGAATTTAAGAATAAAGACCAGCAACGTCCAGATAATTAAGACCAACACAAATTGCAGTACTGTAATTGATTCATTGTAGATGACACCACCGATGATCCCGCCCAGAACGTAATTCTGAACCTGGTCCATGGCAGACGTCGGGGCAAGATTGCCTTTGCCCATAAGGTTGATTTGGACAATCAGGCACAGTATCCCCAGCCCCAATTTGATGATAATAGGTGTGTATATAGGCATTTGATTTCTCGTTATTTTATGATGTTAACTTCCGGGTTTGTTAACCAGACGTCCGTTAAGTTATAGGTGTTTTGATCTGAACTTAAGTTAACACGGTAATAGCCGTCGTTAACTTTAACGATCACGCCATCGGATAACTGCACTGAGCTGGAATAAATATCATTTATGCTGACATTCTTTTCTTTTGATAATAACGTGACAAAGTTAACCATTTGCGACGACTGGGAGTGAACATTTTCGCTGTTTGCATAATCTGCATACTGAACACCTGAAACGAACAGCAAAAACAAAAAAGCAATAATTGTCAAATCCCGATATCGGGTCTGCAGGCGATGACGCATATATAAGCTGAAAACGACAATCAAAACAAACAATGTACTGAAAATAATCACATACTTAAGGTAATCATTTATATTTGACTGCGTTTGCAGATAATTTATCCCATAAAAATTCATACTAAAATCGTTCCTTGTTGATTAAGGCTCTCTGCTTTTTATAATTATAGCAACGTATTGTCAATTATCTTGATGGTGATGAGTGTTTTTGTTAAAATAAAAGAGTAAGTGTCAAAGACTTTGAGTATTACACAGACGTTATTTATACATTATTTTCACAAATTCAAGTGATACTACGACATCCTCTTCTCACTGCCCCGCCTGACAGGATTCTAAAAAGGGGCATAACGCATTAACTCTCTTTGCGTACAATTGAATTACAGAATGCTCTTCTCTTTTTCTCTAATCTGATATCAACATCATTAATAACCGCGTCATTACCCCAACCGAGATGTCTGTAAAATTTCGCAGCACGGCTGTTCTTATCTGTTTCCAGCCAGACTACATCATGGTGTTTAAATAACTCTTGCTCAGCAGCCATGACAAGCTTACGCCCTGCCCCTTTATTTTCATATTCCGGGCGAACAAATGCCGCAAAGAGGCAACCTTCATCCTGTAAAATCATTGAAAAACCGATAATTTTTTCATTATCAACTGCTACCCAGGCACAAGGGTTTTTCAGGATCATATCTGCCACAACGCTTTCAGTTATCCCCATCAGCCGCATTTCCTCACGACTGAGATGATTTTCTATCACCGACGTTCTCACATCGAAAATACTCCCGACATCAGAAACAAGTGCTGGTCTTATGTTTATACCCATCAGATAAGGCCTCAGGCATGATTTAAAATGTGATGATACCAAATATATCAACCAGATACTCACCCGACAGGTTCGTGGCAGAAACGAAAATGGATTTTTCAGCCGCCCTGCGGACGGCTCTCCGCTCAAACTCATTCGTCAGGAGCAAAACTCAAGTTATCGGCAGTTGCCAGAGTCACAAACGGCCCGGCCAGCGTGACATTGTGATGAGCAATAATTTCATTTGCTGATAAAAATTCGTTATCCATTGTTGTATGCGCATCTGAAATCAGCACGGTCCTGAATCCCAGTTCCGAGGCAACCCTGCAGGTTGTGTCGACACAAAATTCTGTTTTCATCCCGGCGATAACCACCCGTTTTACGCCTCGCTGGATGAGCTGAAGCTGCAGGCCGGTATCGCGGAAACAGCTGGGGTGCTTTTTAATAAAAACGATATCCCGCTCAACGTTCACGTCCATTTCAGGTATCAGTTGTGTTAACGGACTTTGTTCAGATAAACGGGAGTCATCGGGTCCGGTGTGGCGGGCGAAAAAGATGGGCACCTGAGCCTGTCTTGCTTTTGCAATCAGCAGACAAATATTCGACAGAACCGCTCCGGCGGAATGCGGAGATGTCGGGCCACGGAAAAGTCCTTGCTGCATATCGATAACGATAAGTGCATTTTCAGATGAAATCATGATGTTTCTCCATTCAGAATATTATGAACGGAGAGATTTTCTTCCCCGTCCGGATTGGCGGGGAGTGAGGATCTGTTTTGTCAGGAGTCAGTCACAGATACGCCCACACCACCGCAGGTTACGGTAGTGGTGGTGACTGTGGTTGTTGGCTGAACTGACTTAATCATTTTCTGACCTTAACTTATTTATTGAAAATCAGGCACTGGAAACAGCAGAAATCATAAATACTGCTCATTGCTTATAACACTGAGCAAATACCGGATTCAATACATTTAACCTGAATGAAGTACAGCCCTTGTTGCCGCGAAAAAGCGCCTATACCGGCTTTTGCTCAAAGCAGGCGGTAAGATATCTCATCTCAACAGATGGACTGCCGAAGCATGCTTAAGTGCAAGTGGCAGAGCAAAACAGAAAAAAAGCTGGGATTTTGGATTTACGACTGTATATTTAAACAGTTATTTATACAACGAATAGGCCATTTGAAATGAATAGCACTGTTGAAGAGATAAGTTTTGAGATTTGTGAAAATGCTGATGCGGAACAATTATTACCCATTGAAGAAGGGCTTAATGATTTCAACGATTTAATGACGGGGATCAGTGATCGTAAGCCATTATCGGTATTAATAAAATCAACGAAAACGGGTGAAGTTCTTGGAGGAATGCAAGGACGTTCCTCACTGGGCCTCCTTTTTATAGATCTTTTCTATCTACCACCAGAGCTGCGGAGAATGGGGCTTGGCACAGATATCCTAAATCGCTTCGAGGATGAAGGGCGAAGAAGGGGCTGCACTGCAGCATTTTTGTATACGATAAGCTTTCAGGCTCCTGATTTTTACAAAAAACACGGTTGGGAAGAGTTTGGGCGTATTGACTGCGCGCCTGAAGGAACAAGCCGGATATTTATGAAGAAATCCTTGTAAATCCAATTTTATCTTTCAGCCGGGATGTACTCTTTTCGCTCAAGAAAATGTAGCCCCTGCAATACTCTCTGAAGAGCTGATTTTGTAATTTCAGCAAAGGGTTGTTAAAATTTATGTTAATTAACGCCCCACAGCAGAGATGCTGCGTCCTTTACCTGACCCAAAGTTGACCAGAAATGAAAACGAATATCCCCTCCTGGCTGCAGCAAACTGCGATCCTGCTCTTATGGGGGCTGGTTTATTATTTATCAGGATTGATGTCTCTCAAATTTGACGACACAAATTCTGCGATTGCTATAGTGTGGTTTCCTCCTGGCGTTGCGGTAGCGGCCTTTTTATCTGCTCGCTGGCGTCATTACCCCGCGCTTATCCTCATCTTTGTTCTGGCGAGCGTACTACAGGACCGGGCGTGGCAGAATCTCACCACTTTTCTTATCTCAGTGGGTTATTCACTTCTCGAAATGCCCGCCAACGTTCTCATTGCCTGGATCGTCCGGCGCTTCGCGCGGCCAAATGATGATCTGCACGTCATTATTTTGTGGATATGCTCCACTTTTGTCATCAGCATGTTGGATGCGCTAATCGTGGCGGGAGGTTACGCGTTTCTCAGCGGACAGCCGATAATGACAACTATCTGGAATGGTTTCGTTGCTGACGTCACTGGGATTTTCTTTGCCACAACTGTGGTGATGGGTTTCGTGAACAAGCGTGGGCATCAGGCGTTCCTCCCCTGGACGAAGCGGCTGGGAGGCCTGGCCTTGTTGCTCTCGATCTGTGCTTTGACAGTATTTATTTTCAGCTATAGTGACACATGGCTTAAAACCGAAGCTCCCGCGCTATATTTCGCCCTTTCCTGCTTGCCTATTGTCCTGAGTTTGATGCTCGCCCTGGTATGGGGCAACCGTGGAGGATCCATCGGCCTGCTGGTATTAGGGCTGATTGTCATCCATTTTACCGACATGCATCAGGGCCCGTTCTTTCTTCACAACCTTAGCCTCGTCGAGTCACTGCTACTGGCGCTAAGCTATCTTTCTGCGACAGCATTGCTCATCGTATTTGTACGCGTATTAAGACGTTCGACAACCCGTTTCAATCCAGATACCGGCAGGCTTTCAGGTAACGGCGTACTTTACAGACTTGAGCCTGAAACTGGCAAGTTTACCTGGGAAAATGATCTCTCTTCACTGCTGGATTCTGCTTCTCTGACAGAGTTCGATACTGTTGAGAAAGTGCTAAGTCATGTACATCCTTCAGACAGAGAAAAACTCAATCAACACTGGTTCAATTCGATGTCAAGCCAGCACGATACTGTCATTTTTCGTATTAAGTCGAATAATGATGAGTGGCTAACGCTGGTAGACAGCGGCGGTATCACCATGGCAAATGCTGACTCGTTAATTATTGTCGGGAACTGGCAGTCCAGCCATTACGATTTGGCTATCTAAACTCAGACGTCATGATTTAATTAAGAGAGACCGACTTGTGATACAGATTGCATTATTATTGTTCGGCGTGGATTTTATGCGTTACTGGGGCAAATATCTGATCCTGTTTGGGATCCTGTGGAGCCTGTTCGGACTGGCCATCTTTCTCGACGGTCTGGACGGAGTGACGTACTTCCCTCTGCGATTTTTTGGCTTGCTGTTGCTCACGGAAAGTTTAGTGACGCTGAGCATAGCGTCGGGAGGCATCGGTGCGCAAAAAGCACTCCTCTACTTTAAGGGAGGCATATTTTGTTTCGTCTCGCTTCTAATCTTATCAAACCAGTCTTATAGCAATTTGCTCCTGGCGATCGTATTCGGATTTGCCTATTTCGTGATTGGTCTGTTTGTGGTTTTCTCGGCGTGGATTGTGCGTTTCCCTAACTGGAAGAGTTCTTTTTTGAACGGCCTGGCACAAATCTTTTTTGCCATTTTCATATTCAGTCCCTACCCAACACATTACAAGGCTACGGTCTCTTTCTTCCTGGGAACACTGATGGTTTTCAGCGGTATTCATACCGTACGCCTTGCTCTTCGGGTTATGCGACTGCAGGAAGGGACTTCTGTATTCGAACTTTTAGCGCCTGAAGGTATAGGTGCTGAGTTGAAAAAAAGTGGCACGCAAAAGTCAGAAGTTGCTACGCAAGTTATTACTGATTTTCGCGAACCCCTCACCGTTCATATATGGACGCCCGAAGGAACAGCCAGCGCATCGACTATTCCACGCCCGGTGATCAACCGTTACATAGCCGCAGTTGACTCGGAAGGTGTGATATCAACCGGCCATGCTGCGCTGGAGGTCCCTGACAGTATTTACATCAGCCTGTACCCAGCGGAAGATATCGACCGGTCGCCCTCGGAGTTCCTGAATACACTTAAAGCAACACGCGATAATGATGTTTTAGGTAAGTTCCAGCCTGACTATGCCACCGAGGCGGCAGAATGGTGCCATTCAGATCGTAAAATTTGTTTCACCAGATACAACGGAAAAGCCTTACACCGTTTTTGGAGTGACTACAAATTAACAAAAACCTATAACCTGACCTACCGCAACTGTTCAAGCAGTGTTGCCTACGCGCTGGAAAACGCCCTGGATGGTGTGCTCTCCGGACGTACTGAAAGCTGGTTATCCATAATCAGAACGCTCACTATGCCTGAGCTTTGGGTTGCCGCTCAGTTACGCAAACGCGCTATCTCAATGGCCTGGACGCCAGGTCTGGTGATGGATTACTCCAGGGCGCTGCGCAGCATCATCCATCCTGTACCAAAGCCCTGGTATCAACGCGTTCGCTTCAAACGGCATGACAACAGAGAGGCCGATGAATAGCGCACTGACGGGATATCTTGGGAGTCAGTCAGTGGGAAACGGATTTAGAGAACAGCTGGATAATCAAAATTCCCACAGCAATAAAAACCATGCCCATGATGGCAGGAAGATCGAGTTTCTGCTTATAAAACAGAAATGACATTATAGAAACCAAAAAGATCCCCATCCCCGCCCAAATCGCGTAAGCGATACCAATATTCATGGTCTTGACCACCTGGGAAAGACCATAAAACGAAATAGCATATCCCACCACCACAACCATGCTTGGGATTATTCGGGTGAAGCCATCTGAAGCTTTCATCATGGTTGTGGCCAGCGTTTCAGCGCAGATAGAAATGGCGAGAATAATGTAAGTGTTGAGCATCTTCTTTCCTCTTGTACAAAATATCTGGAAGAGTATATAACCCGACTCAATCTAAAGTTTAAACAACCGGGAAATCATCCGCTATTAAACACGTCGCGGCGGCAACCGAAGCTCAGGGCTTATATCCACGCCACGTCTGGACATGAATTTTTTTTCTGATGCTTTGGTTGACGGGCGACGACTGTGCCTGTAGACGAAGATCGACGTTTACACCCGCAAATGCCTGGGGATAGGCGGGGGGCAGAATCGGCGCTCGTCAGAGGTGGCTGGGATGCTGAACAGTATAGCGCTCAGGCTCCCTTTACCGCAGTTGCTGAAGACAGATAATGATTCTGACAATGCAGTCAGAATGAAGCCGGGTATTCCTGATTATGGCTGGTTCACCTACGGGGAGCGGGTCAAGACCCTGCATGACTCACTGAGCGTTGTATCAAATCCTGAGTGCAGGTCATTTTAAGTAAACCTGGTTAAAATTGTTCCATTTTTTTTCCACATAATTAATAAAATCTAAAAACAGAGGGGAATAATAGGGTCTGTGCATCCAGACAAGATAGACGGGTATTTTATCCAGTTTCCAGTCAGGAATGATCTGCACAAGTTTTCCGTCGCGGATATGTGTTAATGCTAGCCATTTAGGTGTGCCCAGAAGCAGCCCTTTTCCTTCAAGGAGTAAGTTGAAAAGAGCCAGAAAATCGTTAGATTTAATAGCAGGCTTGTGATTTTTGTCTAAGGAAACTGTTTCATCCCCTTTTGAAAAAATCATATTATCTTTTAGATTACAATTATCCACCATCAACAGGGTATGCCCTTCGAAATTGTCGGGCCTGTCAAAAATATTAAATTTTTTAATGTATTCAGGAGAGGCGCAGCTAATAAGCTCCACAGAGCTTAGTTCTCTATGCACCAGTTCTGGTCTTTGAATATTTCCGTATTGAAGTGCTACATGATCGAAGTTTTTCACATCATGATTGAATTCAAAAAGCTCCTGTGATTTTATCTCCACCCTGGCCATAGGGTTTTTGATTATATATTCACTTGTCCAATGATTAGCAAGCAACTGACATACCACAGAGGGTACGGAGAATTGTATGTCCCCCTGAATTAAGAGTTCAGGATTCTGTAATTCTGACAGCAGGGACTGAAAGGATTCAGTAATATTCTTCGCTTTACTATACGCAATATGACCCGCAGAAGTGATTTCAAAATTACGAGCATCCCTCTTAATCAGCATCGTTTGGACATAATCCTCTAACCTAGATATAGCCTTGCTCACGGTGCTGACACTAACACCGAGCTCACGAGCAGCAAGAGAAAGGTTCGCCTTCTCAATTGTCTTTATAAAAATCACCCAATCACGAAGCTCGCGAGTGTTATTATATTTCAAGTTTCACCTGCAAAGAAATAAAAACAAAATTCACTATAGCATGAAATTTTAAATAAGGGATAAACATGATGCTCTGGTAACTATATAGCATAATTTTCTATTATGTTATTTTATTATGTAGCTAACTACATAATTCCAATTTTTCCAAATTGGAAAAGTTAATTTTCCCACTTGTTCATTCACTTGTTTGAAATGTAAATGTATTATAAACGAATTGATTTTTTAGGCTTAACATTTGAATAGAATGAGAACTAATCATGAAAAAAAAGCATTTAATACCTTTAGGTTTACTCATTGTTTTTTCTCTTTCTCAGGGGTTAAGTTATTTCAAAGTTTGCATCCCTCATGCTATTAAAAGAACTGCAAGAGCAGTAGCCAACGGGTACTTCATTAAAATGTTAGTGTTGATAGCGTTAAATTGAAATTTAATTTATTTTAAAAGATTGAAATTATGAATAAAATGTTTAAGAAAATATTTGGCTGGGAATGTTCTTCATTCGACATATATCAACAGAGTTATTACAAGTTTGGAGGAAGTGTAAATACACACCCTAAAATCTTGCAGTATCTTTTAGATAAGAAGATATGCGAAATAGATTTTTATCATTATAAAAAGAAAGATATCATCCAAGGTTGTTTTTTTGAAATCAGTAATAAGGTTGGCGTTAATCTGTGGAGAACATATCCCATAACGAGTGATGAAATCATATTACCTGTAAATATAGATAAGAAAGTATTCCTCCCGGGGCGTTCAAATAAGATATCCTCTGCCCATTCCAACCATTTTTACAATACAATTTTCACTAAGTTCAGACCAAAGAAGAAATTTATATGTCTGGCCAAGGATGATTTTTCAAAAAAGAGCCATAAAAACAGAAGGAATGAATTCAATAAATTCATTAAAGAGGGAGGTGTCGTTAAAAATGTAAACGAACTACAACCAGAACAACTTGCCAATATATATGTACTTCTTTTCAAAAAAAGATTCCAGGACAATGTGAAATGCTACAGCAAAGAAATTTTGATAGATTTTTTCACATATTTTAAAGATATGATTTTTGGTTATGTTCTTTTTATCGATGGTTCGTTACCCTGCGCATATGATTTTATACTTAAGGCTGAGTCTGATAAATGGATATATTTTGATGTGCCTAATGGAGGTGTAGATCCTGATTACTCACATCTGAGTGTCGGAAGTATACTCATGTGGTTGAATATAAATGAAGCTGACAAGTTATGTAATGATAAAAACAAAAAGAGGCTATTTTCAATTGGATTATATGATCCAAAATGGGATTATAAAACGCGTTGGTGCAATAAGGTGCCTGTTGGTAAAACAATCTTCATGTAAACAGGACCTCAGTTGCAGCCGGTTTGAATTTTATACTGCAACTGCAAACAGACCCGTTTTAGTTCCACGCACTTTTTGAGATCACGGCCAGGTAGATCCCTTCCCAATATCGGTGCCAGGATAAATCAGAGGTCCGGGCGAGATATACCTGCTGATGAAAGCCTTGCTCAGATTTGAGTCAAATCAATAAACGCGCAGGTATTGTTGCGGATGTGGGATCGGAACTGTAATTTCCCATTGAGCGGGATTTGACGAGATATTTATTATTTTACTAACATCCTGTTATTCAGTGCATTTTCGGGTCAGCGATTGTCGGGTTTTGTAGGATAATGATGCACGGTTTACGGGATACAACGCTTTATTAACAGGATAATGGGATGCTTGAACTGTTTGACGTGAGCTATGAAGAGCTCAGAATGACCAGAGTAGATGAACTTTACCGGCTAAGAAAAACAACCTTCAGTGACCGCCTGGGATGGGAAGTTGTTTGCAACCAAGATATGGAGTTCGATGAGTTCGACAATGACTCAACACGCTATATTCTCGGACTGTGTAAGGGGAAACTCGTTTGCAGCGTGCGATTTACCGCTCTCGACCAGCCAAACATGATAACCCATACATTTCGTGCGTGTTTTGATTCGGTTCCACTTCCTTCTGAGGGAGTTGAGTCGAGCCGTTTCTTTGTCGACAAATTGCGAGCCCGGGAACTTCTCGGCGAACGATACCCTGTTAGTCAGGCACTTTTTCTTGCCATGATAAACTGGGCTCAGGATAACGGACATGCTGGTATTTATACCATCGTAAGTCGCGCTATGTTGACGATATTGAAACGCTCGGGCTGGCAAATACAGACACTTAAAGAGGCATTTCTTAGTGAGCGGGAACGCATCTATCTGATCTATCTTCCTGCCGGGAAGGACGATCAGATGAACATGGCCACAGGACTCAACAGCCAAACAGACTCTTTGTTTACCTGGCCGCTGACGCTGCCGGTATAATCAGCTCCAGTTCAACGCCCAGCCTGATTGCCTGGCGGGCGTTACTGACACCCAGCTTAGCAACGACATTTCCCATATGAAACTTTATCGTACTGACTGAAACGCCGATAATCGTCGCAATCTCTGCATAGGTTTTCCCCATACTGGCCCAGTAAAGCACCTCATTTTCACGGAGAGTGAAAATGTTATTTTCCTTTCTCGCCGTAATTTGACGTCCGCGGGCTGATATACCGCCAACAAGCCGATACATCTGTTCATTTATATCGATGAGAAGCATCTGCAAGTTGCCACGTTCAGAAGTCAGTCGCTCTTCCAACTCTTGCTGGCTATTGTCGGCAATGATAAAAGACAGCAATGCCAGATTTCCCATCTGATCATGCAGCACAAATGTATAGCCATTCAGAATGTTGTACTGCCTGGAAAGGGAAAAGATTTTTGTAAATTTCAGTTCAGACATCAGCGTGATGTTTTCATCCCACGCAAAGGGAGAGGTTCTTTTGAATGCGGTGAGTATTACCGGGTCGGTAAGCTGAAAATTGTTGGCCCGATAAAGATTGACCCACTCATCAGGATAACTGGAGATGATAAGGACTTCTGCAGGATTTTTTTTCCTCACAACGGTATAGGCATAGTCGGGACTGCCTAGTGGACACAGCTTACGGTCGATATAATCTTTCAATGTTTCAGTGATCGTGTGATTTTGTTCAAAAGCACTAAACATACTGACTCCCTGAGGGCTGCTTATCCCTTAATGCCGACATCTATACTTAAGTACAGGTTTTTTCAGGACTTAAGTACAACTTACGCCCCATTATAATGAATGATACCTTCTTTAACGAAAAAGAAACCTCACACACTGCTCCGAACAATGTGTGAGGAGGCCAATGGACGGCCAACACCAGGGAAACACTCGTACTAAAAACCATAATAAATTAAATTTTAAGAATATAAAATTTTTTTGATAAAAGCGCCCATTGGGTGCTTTTTTTTTGCCCGATTAAGTCGGCTAAAAGACCGGCAGAACCGGCCATTATGCGGGCAGGTGATGTAAAACCTTTTTTGCCTGCCCGACATTCATTCAGAAACCTTTTCACCGTCAGGTCGGATCCTGAACCAGATCGCATACATTGCAGGCAGAAAGACGAGAGTAATAATGGTGCCGCCGAAAGTCCCGCCAATCAGCGTATATGCCAGCGTTCCCCAGAACACCGAGTGTGTCAGGGGGATAAAGGCCAGAATCGCTGCCATTGCCGTCAGTAAGACGGGTCGTGCGCGTTGAACGGTAGCTTCCACGATGGCATGGAAAGGGCTAAGGCCTTCCTGCTCATTGTGGTGAATTTGGCCTATCAGGATCAGCGTGTTACGCATCAGAATGCCGGACAGAGCGATGAGTCCTACCAGTGCGTTGATGCCAAAAGGTTGCTGGAAGAGAAGCAGCGTAGGCACCACCCCGACCAGCCCCAGCGGCGCCGTCATAAACACCATAATCATTGCCGACATCGACCGCACCTGCACGATGATAATGAGCAGCGTAAGGGCAATCATTATCGGGAATAGCGGCAGCATTGCCTGGGTGGCCTTGCCCGACTCCTCGATGGCACCCGCCTGCTCAATGTGATATCCCGGCGGCAGGGAGGCGATGACCGGCTGAAGCTCGCGTGTGATCGACGCCGACACATCCGGGGGCTGCAAGCCGTCGGCGATATCACCACGCACCGTAATCGTCGGCATTCTGTCGCGACGACGCAGCAGCGGATCCTCCATACGAACTTCGGTTTCACCCAGTTGCGAAAGAGGAATACGCTGCCCCCCGGCGCCAGCAAGCGTCAGTGCGCCAAGCTGAGCCGGATCGAGACGCACCTCTCCCGCCGCCCTGCCCGTGACTTCCACAGAACGAATATCTTCCCGGACCGCAGTGACCGGTGCACCACTGAGCAGAAATTGCAACTGCCGGGCTGCGTCGGCGGGTGTCAGTCCCATAGCCTGCAGCCGGTCCTGATTTAACGCGAAATGTATCACCGGTACCCGTGAACCCCAGTCGGTATTAACCGTACGCATCATCGGGCTGGCCTGCATCAGCGCTTTCACTTTGGTGGCAAGCTGGCGAAGGACGTCAGGATCAGGTCCCGTTACCCGATAAGCAACCGGGTATGGGGAATACGGGCCAAACACCAGCTGGGTAACACGCACCTGAGCCTCAGGCGCGAGCCCGTCAGCCACGATGTCACGCAGGCGTAGTTTAAGCGCATCGCGTTCATGCTCACTTCTGGTGAGGACCACGATTTTCGCGAAAGATGGATCCGGCATCTCGGGCGCCATAGCCAGATAGAAGCGCGGCGCGCCCTGGCCGATATACGCGGTTACCGTCTGCGTCTCTTTTTGCTCACGCAGCCAGCGTTCAATCCGGGCAGACGTCATACTGGTCTGTTCAATTGAGGTGCCGTAAGGCATCTGGACTTCAACCAAAACTTCCGGTCGATCGGAGGTGGGGAAAAATTGTTTCTTCACCAGCCCCATACCCAGTATGGCGATGATAAAGCAGCCAATCACCGCGCCAGCGACCCACCACTTACGCCTGATGACCAGAGTCAGCCATTGTCTGAAGCGATTATAATGACGGGTGTTGTAAATCGCCGCATGACCGCCTTCTATTGGCTTAATATCAGGCAGCATTTTCACACCGAGATACGGGGTAAAGACCACTGCAACGACCCAGGAGGTGATCAGCGCAATCCCCACAATCCAGAACATGTTGCTGGTGTATTCGCCTGCGGTCGACTGCGCAAATCCGTTGGGCATAAATCCGACAGCGGTGACCAGCGTACCCGCGAGCATGGGGGCAGCCGTATGGCTCCAGGCATAGGCCGAGGCCTTGATGCGGTCGTAGCCCTCCTCCATTTTGACCACCATCATCTCCAGCGCAATGATGGCGTCATCAACCAGCAGTCCCAGCGCGAGAATGAGCGAGCCAAGCGTAATACGATCGAAATTTTTACCGGTGGCGGCCATCACGACGAAAACCACGGCGAGGGTTAGCGGCACGGCGGCGGCGACTACAATGCCAACCCGCCAGCCCATGCTGACGAAACACACGACCAGCACCACCAGCAGCGCCACAAAGAACTTGATCATGAACTCATCGACAGCAGCACTGATATTGACGGCCTGATCGGAAACGTTAGTCAGCGTCATGCCCAGCGGCATCCCTTCATTAATCGTACTGACTTCTTGTTTTAGTGCTTTACCCAGTTCGAGGCCGTTCCAGCCCTCACGCATCACCACGCTCAGCATCAGCGCGGGCTCCCCATCATTACGAATAAGAAAATCCGGGGGATCGATATAACCGCGTTCTACCTTGGCGATATCCGCCAGCCGTAAAGTATGATTACCGGCAACAACGGGGGTGTTACGAATTTTCTCCAGCGTATCCAGCGCGCCGTCAAGACGGATAAAGATTTCAGGTCCGCGCGTCTGTATCGAACCTGCGGGCGACAGAACGTTCTGTGCATTAAGCGCAGTAAAAATTTGTTCCGGTGAAATACCGAGTGTGGCCAGCCGGTCATGGGAGAAAGAGACATAAATACGCTCGGCCTGCTCACCAGTAATGGTGACTTTTTTCACGCCGGGCACATGGAGAAGCTGCTGACGAAGCTTCTCGGCGTCACGCGTCAGAAAGCGCTGCGGCTCCCCTTTTGCCTTAAGGGCATACAGCGCGAACACCACATCGGAAAATTCATCGTTAACCATCGGTCCGATCGCCCCCGCGGGCAGATTACGCGCCTCATCACTGAGCTTTTTACGCGCCTGATAAAACTGCTCCTGCACTTCTGACGGCGGAGTACTGTCCTTCAGGGAAACCATGGTGTAAGCCATTCCCGGACGGGTATAAGTCTCTGTACGGTCGTACCATTTCAGTTCCTGCAGGCGCTTTTCGAGAGGTTCCGCCACGAGGTCCTGCATCTCCTGTGAGGTAGCACCGGGCCACGCGGTGATCACCGTCAGCTGTTTGACAGTAAACGGGGGATCCTCAGCCCTGCCCAGTCCGAGAAAAGCCATTACCCCGGCCACGGCTATCAGGATTATCAGGAACAACGTGATTGCCCGTTCGCGCACGGCCAGCGCCGACAAATTAAAGCGATGGCGACTCATGGTGCGATCCCCTCCGGGCCAGCCATCGCCGTTCGCACGGTTTCGCCTTCATGAAGCAGATGCGCCCCCAGGGCTGCCACCTGCTCTCCGGCGGTAAATGCCCCTGAAACCCGCGCGCTGTCGTCGCTGATGCCGAGTATCGTTACCGCATGCCATTTCACTTTGGCGGGTTTGCCTTCCACCACCCATACGCCAGAACCCCGTCCGGCATCCCATATGGCACTGAGCGGCACCGACCACGAGGGTGAGGTCGCCGAAGATTCCGGGATATGCAGGGTCACGGTCGAGCCTAAGGGGGCACGGGCTGCCGCGCCGCTCAGCACATAGCGCGCCTCAAAGGTACGTGTCGCGTTATCCGCAGAATCCGACAGTTCCCGCAATCTGGCTTCACTGACACTTTGACTACCGTACATGACGGCAGACGCGACCGATCCGACTTGCGGACGCAGCGTCTCAGGGAGACTCACCATCGCCTCGCGCTGTCCGGCACGCGCAAGACGCACTACCGTTTGCCCCGCGCTGACGACCTGTCCGGGATCTGCGAGTGTATCCACAACCACGCCATCAGCATCTGCGCTAAGCACGACGTACTGAGACGCGTTAAGGGCTACGCGCGCCTGCGCCTGAGCGGCACTCAGCTCGGCGCGTGCCGAGTCTGCTGCAGCACGTACCTGACTGTAAGCCGAAGCGGAAATCGCACCGCCACCCACCAGACTACGATAGCGTTTTTCATCCTCGCCGGTCTGACGGGCGCGAGCCTGCGCGGCAGTCACTGCATCCTGAGCAGCACGTGCCTGTAACGCCAGGTCTGCGGGATCCAGCCGAAGCAGCGGCTGGCCTCGCGTGATGCTTTGCCCTTTATCCACCATCCGCTCCAGCACTTTACCTGATACGCGAAAACCGAGATCTCCCTGAAAACGCGCGGCCACAATGCCGTTAAAAACGCGTGATTGTTCCTGAGCAGGTTTGACCTCCGCCGTCCTGATAAGCGGTGACCGGGTACGCGGATCGTCCGCTGCACTTGAAGGATCACCGCAAGCGGTCAGCAGGAGCGGAAGCAGACAGGTGGCGGACAAAAAGAGAGTGTGCCGGAGCATGGGTTGCCTTACTTAAAAAAAGTATGAGCCGCCATTCTCTGACTAGTGACCAATTATGTCAATGGTCACAACTTAAGGTTTCAGGCTCCTGAGCACCACTGCTGTCAGCAGTGCGGCATCAGCTTCTGCGGTATCAAGATAGATTTGCAACTGAATCGGATCGGCGAGGGGTCTTAGCACCAGATAAACAGCGGCAGCCGTTTCATCGAGCGGTGTTATCTGCTCAAACTCACCGGCACTCCGTCCTTCCTGCAAAATATCGACCACGGTTTTGCGCAATCCGGCCTCATAATCAATCGCCGCAGCCCAGCGGTCACGGGATGAGACGGCGGCGATGTCATACAGACGCCTTTCGCGGAAAAACAGCTCAGTGCCGCCCAGCGCAATCACCTGAAAAAGGGTGCGAATTTTCTCTGTGGCGGAGGATGAATCCGCCAGCGCGGCCTCCAGACGGCGGGCAATCTCCGTAAGGCAATTAGTGCAGATCACTTCTCCGATTTCCTGTTTGGAACCGAAAAATTTGTAGATATATGCCTTTGAAAATCCGATGGATCGGGCGAGATCGGAAACAGTCGTTTTTTCAAAGCCATAATGGCTGAAGTACTCCATTGCGGCATCCAAAATCTGATCACGTATAGTGTGATCAGACGGTCCTCGCGTTGTGGTGGACATTTTTTTATCGGTCATTTTCAGCCTGGAAGTTGGTTAATTACACAGATAGCTTGTGACCCTATTATATTTTGGTCACAAGTAAAAATCGTTAAAGTGTTTTTTATTTTCTTTATCACTGAGAAGTGGTGATGAGGTGACAGGGAAATAAAACAGAAATACGTCGGGGATATTTCTCAAAATCAGGGGCGCATTCACTATCATTGGGGCGCACCGCGCCCCGGTTTAACAGTCAATACGCGCCAGACAAGCCTCGCTATGAAGATTACTTACCCTCAAAAAAGTCTGAAGGAAGTTGTCCCGGCGGCATATTGATCACCTGGTCATTATCCGGACCTTCATTTTTCATGTAGGTCACTTTGGCAAACTTTATCTGCTCCGCTACCCGTACTGAAGCGGGTGTGAAGCTTGATTTTTTATCGCGTTGCTTAACGTCTGACGACTTTAGGGTTTGGCTGTAATTTAGCTGTTCACTGTCGCCTCAGGCCTGATGCGTACGGATGGCCTGAATAAGATGATGCCGGTGTCCGCTCCTCGCTTATAGCAAGTCCGATGACGGCTCTAGGTTTGTTTTCGTGTCAAAACGCACAGGGCTGACAGCATGGTATATTACCTGCTGCCACCGATACGTCGCATTGCCGACGTTGAATTGATTCTGCTGTGAGGATCCCGATATGACCACTTTTTATCAACTTTCGGCCACCAGTCTCGATGGTCAGCCTGTCTCTATGGCTGACTACGCTGGCAAGCTGGTTCTGGTGGTTAATACCGCCAGCCATTGTGGTTTCACACCACAGTACGCAGGCCTTGAAACTCTCTACAAGAAATACGCGACCCGAGGTTTGATCGTACTGGGTTTCCCCTGCAACCAGTTCGGTAAACAGGAACCCGGCGGCGCCGATGAAATCGCGCAAACTTGCCACATCAACTACGGTGTGAGCTTTCCGATGTTCGGGAAAGTGGAGGTTAACGGCGAAGCAGCGCACCCGGTGTTCCGTTACCTTAAGGATGAATTGCCCGGCGCTCTGGGCGGGAGGATCAAATGGAACTTCACTAAGTTTCTGATCGGACGCGACGGAAAACCGCTTAAGCGTTTTGCACCGATCACGACCCCGGAGAAAATGGAAGCGACAATCCTTGCTGCACTTTAAGCAATTTTTGGTTTCGGACTTCTCTTCACAAAATCTAATCGGGGGCAATTCACCCCTGTGTACAACTTCCACCTAGTCTTGAAGCCCTGTTGTTCTTCATGATTTTGCCTTCAATAAAATCAGAATATTATTGCGCCGAAGCTTTATTGGCTACAAAACGCCAGCGGATATAATCATAAGTCCAGTTAAAGACTAACGTATAAGGAAGGAAGACAAATATTAGCCCTATTTCGACCATGAAAGCCTTAGCTAATGACAAATCGAGTAAAAACATGGCGACTGGCGTCAGAGAAAGTACCAGTACAATTTCAAAAATCACGGCATGCAGAATTCTTACTGTAAAATTCCGTTCGAATGCAAAACGCCTTTGAATTGCGTCAAAAATCTTATTGAAGATATAGTTCCAGATTGTTGCGGTAATCGCGGAGATAACAGAAAGTTTACCAGACTGTAATAAGGACACTTTCAGTACAGTAGAAATAAAAATGGCGATAACGACATTCCCAAGCAATTCGAAAAGCACCGCATGGAAAATCCTCTCGGCTGTGCTTTTATTCAACTCCACTTTCATCTTACCTGACTCCCGTTTACCGCAAATGACCTGACGTTAAACGTTGTAACCTAAACCAATACAAAACACAGCCTTAATCTATGCGATCATTAGTCCATTATCGCTGAACCAGATTTGACGCCCCTTATTGTTACTTAATTGTTATTGTTGTGTCACGACAGAGACGCTGGGTTTTCCTGTTTCGATTTCGGTCGAATTCATTTTTTTACGCGTATGAATTTCCTCAATAATTTTGGCGAAGCGTTCTTCATTAAGTTTATAAAACACGCCCATAATCACAGCCGCCATCACAGCCAGTACGCAGGGCCAGATAAAAATAAGCTGCCGTAAGCCGAGTAATGTCGCACTACTTTGCACCACGTTAGGAATATAACCAATTTGCGTCAGCATAATTCCTGGCAGAAAACCCGCCAGCGCCGCAGAGATTTTGCGCGAAAAGGTGTAACCGGTATACACCGAGCCTTCCGCGCGGATGCCGGTTTTCCATTCGCCGTAGTCCACGGTATCCGGCACCAGCGCCCAGTTCAGGCTGTTGACAAAGGCGGTGCCAAAGAACGCCATGCAGGAAAACAGCACAAAACTTAACGAGCTGTTTCCCCAGAGAAAATTGAAAATATCGCCGGTCGCCCACAACAGTAATCCGCCCAGATATACCTGCTTTTTGCCAAAACGTTTCACGCAACCGGGCACCAGAAAGACGCCGAGCAGAATACAGCCCATGCTGAAAAATCCCATCCACGACAGCAGATGAATATCATTGAGGACGTACTGCGTGTAATACACCTGGATCGCCAGTTTGATATTAAACGCCGCCAGCGTACACAGGTTGGCGAGACACAGTACCAGCAACGGCGGATTGCGAAATATGGCGCGAAACGATCGCAGAATGCCGGATTTATGCCCCGCTGGCGTGAGTTCAACGTAACGTTCCCGGACGCCGCGATAACACCAGCCCATGCACAGAATGCCGCAGGTGGCGAAAATCAGCGCAGCGGAGAAATATCCCACCGCGGGAGAGTGACCCAATAACGCCTGCACCGGCATAAACCCGACGGTACACAGCAGTAACCCGAGCGTGGCACCGCCCTGACGCCAGGCCGCAAGTTGTGCCCTTTCATGCGGATTTTTGGTGATGGCGGGCACCATCGCACCGTACGAACAGTTCATCAGGCTGTAGAACAGGCCGAACAGCATAAACAGTACAGTGGCGAGCGCCGTTTTCACCGGCAGGCCAAAATCATTCGCCATAAACTGTGCGGTCGCCACCAGTCCCACCGGCACCGAGGCATACAGAATAAACGGCCTGAATTTGCCCCGCGCGCCGATATGGCGGCGGGAATCGAGCAATACGCCGGTCAGCATGTCGGTAAAGGCGGTGAAAAACTTCGCCACCAGAAAGATGATGCCGCCATAAAACGCCGGCATGCCCAGTTCATCGGTATAAAACTTCAGCAGATAAAGTGTCCCGATGCACAGCATCAGGTTCGAGCCAAAATCGCCCATTCCATAGGCGCACTTCTCACGCAGGGTCAGCGGATCAGGGTGATGTAAATCCTTCATAGTCGATCCTCACAGCGCCCCGCAGGGCGCTGACACAGTGAATGCCTTATGCCGTCTGCCTGCGCTGCTCGATTTCCGCCACGATGCGCACGTACATTTTCTCGTTGAGGTTATAAAAACAGCCCATCGCCACGATAGTGATCGCTGCCAGCGCGCAGGGATAAATGAAGATCAGCTGACGCAACCCTTCCTGCGTACCCGCCGACTGCACCACGTTAGGCACATAGCCGATTTGCGTCAGCATCAGGCCGGGGAAGAACCCCGCCAGCGCCTGCGAGACTTTACGAAAGAAGGTGAAACCGGTGTAGACGGTACCTTCGGAACGCACGCCGGTGCGCCATTCACCGTATTCCACCGTATCGGACACCAGCGCCCAGTTCAGGCTGTTGACGAAGGCCGAACCGAAAAACGCCAGACAAGAGTACGCGACAAAGCTGACCGATCCGCTGCCGTAGAAGTAGTTGAGAATGTCGCCGACAATCCACAGCGCCAGACCGCCGATATAGACTTTTTTCTTGCCGAAGCGGCGCACGGCGGCGGGCATCAGGAACACGCCGATGAAAATGCAGCCCATGCTGAAAAAGCCCATGTACGAAAGCAAAATGGGATCGTTAAGTACGTACTGGGTGTAATACACCTGGATCGCCAGTTTGACGTTGAACGCGCCGAGCGTGCAGAGGTTCGCGATGCACAGGATGAACAGCGGACGGTTACCGGCGATCGCACGAAACGACTGCAACAACCCCGGCTTTTGCGCAGGATCCTGCGGCTGCGCTTCGACATAACGCTCTTTCACACCGGCATAACACAGCCACATAAACAACAAGCCCACCAGTGAGAACAGCGTCGCGGCAAAAATATAACTGCGCTGCGAACTGCCTTCGAGCAGATTCATCACCGGCACAAACCCAACGGTACACAACAACAGCCCCAGCGTGGCACCGCCCTGTCGCCACGCCGCGAGTGAGGCGCGTTCGTCGGGATTTTTAGTAATGGCGGGCACCATCGCGCCATACGAGCAGTTCATCATGCTGAAAAATAAGCCGTACAGCATGAAGAGCAGCGTCGCCACCACGGTCTTACCGGTAATCTCCAGCGGCGTGCCGACGAAATTGGCGACAGCCAGCAACGTCACCGGAAATGCAGCGTATAACACGAAGGGGCGAAACTTCCCTTTCGGCCCGATTTTGCGGCGCGAATCCAGCATGATGCCGGTGCCCATATCGGTAAACGCGGTAAAGAATTTGGCGATCAAAAAGATAATGCCGCCGTAAGTTCCCGGCAGACCGAGTACGTCAGTGTAGAATTTCAGCAGATACAGCGTGCCGATATCGAGCAGGATATTGGAGCCTAAATCCCCCATGCCATAGGCCAATTTTTCCCTGAAAGGCAGCCGCAGGGTCGCAGGGTTTTCCGGTGTTGTCTGACTCATTATTATTCTCCTTCACCTGCCGGAGCGATGTCCGAACCCCGGCGGGTGAGCCTTATCAGAGGTAACGTAATTCGCCGAACAGCGCTGCCCACTCGCTGTCTGCACGATAAAAGACCGGCGGTTTACCCAGCGGCGCTACCACTGTGATATCGCCGCCTTGATGGGTTTCACCGGTCCAGGCGTTGGTCCAGGTATCCTGCGGCAGATACAGCGGCCACTCGCTGCGCCCTTCTTCATGCACCGGAGCCACCAGCAGATCGCGACCAAACAGGTACTGGTATTTCAGCGTGTAAGTGCGGGCATCGTCTTCGTAATGCAGGAACAGCGGCCGCATCACCGGCAAACCGCTCTGGCTGTTATGCTTCACGGCCTGTCTGATGTAAGGCTTGAGATGGGTGAACACGCCGGTCATACGGGCGAAATGCGCGATGGTTTCCGCATCGCCGTCAAACTGCCAGTTATCGCCCGGACGGTTGCCTTCGTGGGTGCGCATCATCGGCGTGAAGGCGCTGAAATCGCACCAACGCAGCAGCAGTTCTTTGCTGCGTTTCATGTCGAACAGCGTGGTGTAACCGCCGATGTCGCTGTGATGCAGACCGTGGCCGCTCATTGCCAGCGATAATGCCGCCGGGATCACCGAGGCCAGCCCGTCGTCCAGGCTCCAGTCAACGTTCTGATCGCCCGCCCACATCATGGTCGAATATTTCTGGCTGCCGGTGTATCCGGCACGCATAAAGAACAGCACCTCGCCGAGCTTGCCGGTTTCCTGCAAGGCTTCGTAGTTGCACTTCGCCCACAGCGCGGGCCAGGCGTTATGCATAATTTCCGCGCTGACGCCGTTATGCAGAAAAGTATCGGTTGGCAGATATTCGCCAAAATCCGCCATCCAGCCGCCGCAGCCCAGTTCAATCAGGTTCTTCTTGATGACGTTTTTAAACCACTCATAGGCCGCGGGATGGGTCAGATCGACCACGCCTGCATAGAATTCGCCGAACTCAACGTGGTAATCCGCACCGCTGGCGTCTTTGGTCAGATAGCCGTGTTTGGATGCCTCTGCGCATAAGTCACGATCGCTGGCGACATACGGATTGATGTAAGAAAGAAACTGCACGCCCTCTTCTTTCCACTGCGCGATACGTTCGTCGAGTTGCGGATACAGTTCGCGGTTCCACTTCCAGTTCCACATCACGCGCTTGCCGAACGAGGTCATACGAATACCTGACCAGTCCTGCGCCCAGATGCCATTGACCTTCACGCCACCTTCGCGCATCACGTCGAGTTTTTGCTGGCAGATTTCCGTGCCGCCCTGAACGCCCAGCGTCACGCCGTCGTACACCCACTCCGGCAATTCCGGCTGGCGACCTAACAAGGCGGTGAGTTTTTCCAGCAGGCTGATATAGCTGTCGGCGCATTCAAAACGCAGCGTGGCGTTATCTTCCCAGAAGGCCAGTTCGTGATAGTCCGGCGCACTGAAATCGAAATTCATATAGCCGCTGTTTTCAACGTGGCAGTAAAACTTCTGCGTGCTGACAAAGGTTGGCTGCGGGAAGAACGTCCAGTAATAGTCGCCGCCTGCGTTCTCTTTGCAGTCGGCCTGCCAGGTGACATAGGTTTGTTTGTTACGCCCGACGCCCTGCTCGCTGGTCCACAACGGGAAGGGTTTTCCGCGCAAATCAAAGTAAGAAAACTGTTCACCGCAGCCATAAATATGATCTTGCGGTTCTGCCGCCAGTCGCAGCCAGATGCGGTTATGCGCGCGGTTGTCGTTTTGCAGGTTGAGCTGTAAACGCCCGCTGTCATCGGTGGTGATCGCAAGCCTCGCGCTGAGCGCATCGCCCCGGCTGAAATGCAGATCCCACCCCGCAGGTTGTGCGGTGATTTTTACATCGGTCAGGGCAACCTTTTCGTTCAGGCGATCTTTAATGCTGAAATTGCCACGGAACATGTCGATATCCGCCTCGCCAGCGCCAATCCATAAACAGGGCGCTTGCGCGGTATGACGTAAAATCAGGCGCTGCTGATAAATCAGCGAAAATTCATTATTACCGGCGATAAATTCAATCTGAGTATTTTTATTTTGTAGGGTACTCATGATGGTCTCCGTGATGTTTATTTTGCATTGATGTCCAGCAGACCGGCGGCAACGGCAGGTGCCAGCCCCGGTGCCATCGGCAGACGCGGGATCACCAGACAATGCAGAAGATGATAAATATCCTGTTTACCGTCCCAGACTTTCGTGGTCACTTTGTTGTCGGTATCCAGCTCCTGCCACCACGAGCCATTTTCGAAGTCCATCAGGTATTTCACGCAGTATTCCCACCAGGTCTGATACCAGGTTTCGTATTGCGCTTCGCCGGTCAGGCAATGCAACGCATACGCGGTACCCATCGCCTCCACAATGGGCCAGCGCACGCGTTCGCGCACGATAGGCTGCCCGTCCCAGTCAACGGAATAAACAAAACCGTCTGCGCCGTCCGGTGCCCAGGCATCGCGGATCGTGGCGTGGAACAGCCCTTTGGCATCTTCCAGCAACCAGTCCGGTGGCGTTTCAAAACGAGCCTCGAGCGCGGCGTGAAGGTGTAGCATCAGGCGCCCCCATTCGATCCAGTGCCCCGGCGTGCCGCCGTAAGCGCGGAAACGGTGCGCAGGATTGTCTTTGTTGTAATCGCGGATCGGCTTCCACTGCGTATCAAAATGCTCATTTACGCGATACTCGCCGCGACGGGCGACGTCATGAATGATCACCGAGGCGATTCTCAGTGCGCGATCCAGCCATTTGCGCTCATGCGTGACGTCGTAAACGATCAGGAAAGCTTCAACCGCGTGCATATTGGCGTTACCGCCGCGATAGGCTTCGGTTTCGGTGAAGGCCTCATCCCACGACTCGAGACACATCTGCTCGTCTTCACTCCAGAAGTACTTTTCGATCACGCCGATGGCCTGATCGAGTAATTTTCTGGCCTCAGGATGGCCGGTGGTGACGGCGCTGGCCGCGGCCAGCAGCACAAAGAAATGCTGATAGCCCTGTTTTGAAGCATCCACTACGCCTTCATCATTCACGCAGGCGTACCAGCCGCCGTGCTGTTTATCCGCCAGCGCGCCATTAAGCGAACGGATACCGTGATCGACCAGCGAATACGCGCCGGGACGCCCCATACCTGCGGCAACGGAATAGACGTGGAGCATGCGGGCGGTGATCCACAAATGCGTGCCCATATCCGGCCGCACTTGCCCGTTATTGCCCAGCCAGCCGAAGCCGGTGGGCACGGCGGCATTTTTGCCAAAATCGAAAATCCGGTCGGTTTCCTGCTCAAGCCAGCGATGGTGGCTTATCGTGTTAAACCATTTCATTTTCAACTCCTTTCGTTAGCGGCGACGCGCCATCATCTCGTCCACAATGTCGCCCAGACGCTGCAATTTCGGCGCGGAAATATCCCTGAGCATGAGTTCGGTATCAGGTAAACCGACCACGGATGACCAGACCGCACGGCCTGCGAGAAAACCGGATGCGCCCGCCGTCATGGCGACACTGACCGCACGCGGGAAGAGTTTTTCATCGACGCCGGAGGAGAGGATCACCCACGGCATATGAATATGTTCATTGAGGTGTTGCGAGGCGCGCAGCAGTTCAGCCTGCGTGCCGCGCCCGCTGAGGGGCATTTCGACTTTATAAAGGTCAGCGCCACTGTCACCGAGTTCTTTCGCGGCATCGATAATCGCCTGTTCGCGGTCAAATTTATCGCCACGACGCGGCGGCCTGACCACCGGCTCGATAATGCTCAGCAATCCGTGCGCATGGCAGCGTTGATTAAACTCTTTTACCCTCTCAAGACGCTCCTGCGGGTCTTCATCTCTGCGCCACAACACCAGCAGTTTCAGCGCCTTGCCACCGTTTTCCCTGACCTGCTGCGGATCCACATTTTTGTCGATCACCACGCTGTCGACCGGAATGCCATTGCCCGGAATAAATTCGTCTGCCGCGACAATCATCGCGCAGTTTTTTGCAATGGCCTGCTGCTCAACAATCTGGCGGTAACAGAACTGCTGATCGACCAGAATCGCTGAGGCGTACGGCGATAGAATCCGTGCGGCGTTGACTTTAAAATCAGTAAGAACCTGATCGGCGACCGGCGCTTTCGCACCCGCGGCCACGAACATTAAGCGCATCGCTTCGCGCTGATCGACCGCCAGCATGGCGAAACCGCCGGAAGGACGGGTGATATCGTTAAGGCTGTAGTGAGTCATTTAACTTTCCTTGGTTAATGCGTTACGGATGTGTTTTCTGAGTCAGACCGGCGCTGGTGCGCACCTGCTCAAGAATGGCGGTCCAGTCCTGACGTCCGCGCCCGGCGGCACGCGCCTGGTTGTAGACTTCGCGGGAAGCCGCTCCGAGCGGCATTGGCACATGCAACTGATTGGCGACGTCCAGCGCGATACCGAGATCTTTATGGGCCAGATCAATCATGAAGGCCGGCGACAGATCGCCCTTCAGCACTTTGTTCGGCCATGTGGTGGTGAAGTGGCCTTTTCCGGCAGGCGTTCCGCTCATGACCTGCAACGCCACATCGAAAGAGAGATCCAGTGCTTCGCACAGCACGGCGGCTTCGGCGGAGAGCGCATTCAGGGCGATACTCATGTAGTTGTTGATCAGCTTGACGCGGATGCCTTTGCCCGGCCCGCCCGCATTAATCAGTTCAGACCCCATCGCCATCAGCACCGGCGTCGCCCGCTCAACCTGTTCCTGCGTACCACCCGCCAGCAGCAGTAAAGTCCCCGCTACGGCGTGATCCGAGGTTCTGCCGACCGGCACGTCCATCAGGCTGAAACCTTTTTCGTGCATCTGCGCGATCAGCTTGTCAGTTTGCAACGGGTGAATGGTCGACATGTCGATAACCAGCGCCGACGGGCTCAGGGTTTCGCAGATACCGTCGCGGCCAAATAACACATCGCGCACCAGATCGCCGTTAGGCAGCATGGTGATGACAAATTCTGCGCCCTCCGCTGCCTCTGCCGCGCTTTTAGCGCCCGTTGCTCCCTGCTGCACCAGTGCTGCCACAGCCTGCGGATTAAGATCGAACACCGCTAACCGGTGTCCCTGTTTAATCAGGTTGGTCGCCATCGGAGCGCCCATTTGCCCCAGACCAATAAATGCCACATTTGCCATGCGTCTCTCCTTTGTGCTGATCAGCCATGTCACTTTTTGATAATCAGTGCTGTCTTTGTTTGTCGTTTTTTGATCGTATTTGTAATTTCAGGTCAAAAAATTGACAGCCATCACTTTTTTAACAATTCGCTTAATTAAAATAACCTCATCAAAACACGCTTAAGGAACAGCCATGATTCGCATTGCCTGTGTCGGGATCACCGTGATGGACCGGATCTATTACGTGAATGAATTACCTGCAGAAGGAGGGAAATATGTCGCTGAAAAATATCATGAAGTGGGTGGCGGCCCGGCAGCCACTGCCGCAGTGGCTGCGGCAAAACTGGGCGCAGAGGTGGACTTTATTGGCCGCGTGGGCGATGACGATACCGGCAACCGGCTGCTCGCGGAGCTGGAATGCCTGGGGGTAAATACCCGCTACGTCCGTCGCATTGAGCAGGCGCGTTCGTCGCAATCTGCCATTCTGGTGGATCAACACGGTGAGCGGATCATTATCAATTATCCCAGCCCGGATTTACCCGTTTCCGCCACGTGGTTACAGGCCATCGACTTTTCGCAGTGGGATGTGGTGCTGGCGGACGTTCGCTGGCACGACGGTGCGAAACAGGCGTTCACACTGGCGCGCCAGGCGGGTGTGATCACCGTGCTGGATGCCGATGTAACGCCGCAGGATATCGCCGACCTGGTGGCGTTAAGCGATCACAGCGCATTCTCTGCCCCCGGTTTGCAGCGGCTGACCGGAAACGCCGACGCCGATGCTGCGTTAGTTAACGCACAAACGCTCACAAAGGGTCATGTGTATGTCACGCAAGGCGGGCAAGGTTGTCTGTGGCTGGAAAATGGCAGTCTGCATCATCAGCCCGGTTTTGCCGTCAGCGTGGTGGACACGACCGGCGCGGGGGATGTTTTTCACGGCGCGCTGGCCGTCAGTCTGGCGCAGGGTGCGGATTGTGGGGAAGCCGTGCGTTTTGCCAGTGGTGTGGCCGCCCTGAAATGCACAAAGCCAGGTGGCCGTGCCGGAATTCCCGACTGTGATCAGACACGGTCTTTTTTGTCACTTTCTGTATAGAATACGACTCAGACGCTCATTTTTAGAGGTATGCCCATGAGTCTTACTGAACTGACTGGGAATCCGCGCCACGATCAGCTGCTCGGGCTGATTGGTGAAAACGGGTATATGAACATTGAAGAACTGGCGGCCTTACTTGATGTCTCGACGCAAACCGTACGCCGGGATATACGCAAGCTCAGTGAACAGGGACTGGTATCGCGTCATCACGGCGGCGCGGGTCGGGCCTCCAGCGTAGTCAATACCGCCTTTGAGCAGCGGGAAATGTCGTGGACAGAAGAAAAAAAAGCGATTGCGCAGGCGATCGCCGATTACATTCCCGACGGTTCGACGGTGTTTATTACCATTGGTACCACGGTTGAACAGGTGGCACATGCCCTGCTCAATCATAACCATCTGCGCATTATCACAAACTGCCTGCGTGTCGCCCATATTCTGTATAAGAATCCGCGATTTGAGGTAATGGTACCGGGCGGAACGCTGCGTCCTCACAACGGCGGAATTATCGGACCTTCGGCGACGGCCTTTGTGGCGGGATTCCGCGCAGACTATCTGGTCACCAGCGTCGGCGCGATAGAAAACGATGGGGCTTTAATGGAGTTTGATGTCAATGAGGCCAGCGTGGCGAAAACCATGATGGCGCACTCACGAAATATCCTTCTGGCTGCGGACCATACCAAATATCATGCTTCCGCCGCCGTTGAAATCGGCAATGTCTCTCAGGTGACGGCATTATTTACGGATGAACTGCCTGCGGCGGGTCTGCACAAGATACTGAAAAACAACCAGGTCGAAATTGTTAAAGCCAGCCCGTCGGATTAACGGGCATAATCCCCTTCTCGCCAATTTTTATAAGAAATGAGTCTGCAGATGACAAATAAGGATGTTTTTTCAAACAAATTCAATATTCAGCCTGAGGGCGATATTGTTTGCCATGTTACAGATGAGTACGGGGACATCATCGTCGCGGACACTGAAGAGCACCGGATACTGCGTTTTGAAGGGATTAATGAGCAGAGCAAAATGCTCAAAAAAGACGTTAACTTACCTGTTCATCATTATTCCAAAGCCATGTTGATGGCGACCGCGTTCACTTCCGGGCGGACTGCGCTTCTGCTCGGACTTGGCGGAGGCGCATTACTGCGCGCGCTTCATACTCAGGATGATCAGCGGGTTATGGATGTGGTTGAGCTGAGAGCGGGTGTGTTATCCGTCGCGCAGGAATGGTTTACGTTGCCCGGGTCGGACAAAATCTCTTATTACATTGAAGACGCAGAACATTATTTGCGCAGAGAGCATACGCATCAGTACGATCTGATTTTCTCAGATCTGTACTCAGCCTTTTCGATGGAGCCACGTCAGGGTACAGAAGCTTTTCTGAGATTGTGCCTGGAAAAATTGAGCGATCAGGGCTGGCTGGTGCTGAATTATTACGAGGTGCCACGAGCCGGAAGCGCATTATCTGGCGCACTGCGGGAGGTATTTGGTGAGGTACTTTATTGCAGGGTGCCAAGTGGGAATGTCGTCATTTATGCAGCCAGAAAACCGCATCTGCAGACGATAAGTGAATTAAGAGAGCAGGCCCAATTGTTGCTTTCTCGTCTGAACATCGGCAACGAGATGGGTGATCTGTCAAAAAATATTGTCCCGCTGTACCCGTAGCCGCCTCTCAGGATACCCCTGACCTCTGACATATATGCCAGCGGCAGGGGCATTCCGGTCATAAATCTTTAAACGACCCCAGCCGGAATCCGCGTTCTATAATGGCGGATTTCAGCGTTTCTGACGTCAGCACATCCAGTTCTGCCAGGCGCGGATAACAATATTTACTCGCCAGAATGGTGTTATCAATAAACGATGGGTGCGTCATGATCTCAACAGAGCGGTCGCCACGCTGTATCGCATTGTCCAGTGTTTGCAGAAACAGCGCCTCTGAAATGGCATCGCCGTAGAACGTGCTGTCGAAACCGTCGGTACTTTTCGCGCCACACAGAGCAATTTCCTCCTTGCGGACTTCGTCGCGGTCAATACGCACCGGAATGCCCTTTTCTTTCGCAAAAGCTTCCACTATCGGGAAAATTTCCGCGAACATATGTACGTGGTGATGACTGTCGATATGTGTCGGCATTTTGCCAAACAGCTCGATAAAACGACCGAACTGACATTCCAGTTCACGGGCGATTTCATCCAGCGGCAGGGTTCCGGCCTCGGCCATATCCCAGATCCATTTTCCCAGTTCGCCTTCACGGGTCAGGTTTGGCATGGGCGAAAGCGGACGGCCTAACGTCAGGACAAAATGCATCCCGACGCTCAGTTGCGGGCTGGCCTTGCTGAGAACAGCGGCGTGTTCGATGCCCGGCGCATTCATCATCGCCGTGGTAGACCGCACCACGCCGTGATTAAACGCCTCAATGATCCCGTAGTTTTGCGCTTTGCAAAGCCCGAAGTCGTCCGCGTTCACAATCAGTAATTTATCCATAAACACCCTTTCCGGAGAGCCTTCCCTTGCGGGAAGGCGATGGGTTATTTTAACGCGGCAATGGTTTTTGCAAAATTCGGCAGCAGTTTTTCATGTGCCAGCAACATTTCGCGTGCCAGTATTTCGGCATCTTTATCGGAATGGATCAGCGGGCTGAGGTTCATCGCCAGCAGCACATCGTTCAGCTCGCCGCTGATGGCGGCATTGCTTGCAGCAATCTCAAAACCTTTGATGGTGTAGATAAGCCCCAGCACTTTTTCGTCGAAGTGCGTGATGCGCGGATGAGGTTTTGCGCCGTCACGCCCGATGGTGCAGGTCATTTCCACCGCCCAGTCCGCCGGAATATTATCAATATGCCCGTTGTGCGGGAAATTGACGTACTGTTCGGTTTGCTTGTCGTTATAAATCGCGCTGATCACTTCACACGCCGCATCGGAATAATAAGCGCCGCCGCGAAGTTCCAGCTCTTTTGGCTTCACGTTCAGATCAGGATTTTTGTACAAATCAAACAGCTGCTTCTCGACTTTTTGCACCACAGTGGCACGCGCGCCGCCTTTATAGAACTCACCCATTTCAATCGCCAGCATCTCTTTCTGCTTGAAGTAGTACAACAGGTAAGAACACGGCAGCAGATTCAGAGAGCGGATCAGGCCTTCGCTGAACGGCAGGTCGAAAATGTTTTTCACCGAACCGGCGGTCAGTGTGCCGGAAGCCACACCGTCGAGCAGTTCGGCAAAGCGTGATTCGCCGTTCACAATGACATCTTTGATGAATACCATGTGGTTCAGGCCAAAGAGGTCAATGGACAAGTCATCCTGCGGCGTCAGTTTCAGTACATCCTGAATGAACATTTTCATACCGACAGGGATGTTGCACACGCCGATGAATTTTTTGAATTTGGTGTGACGGAATACCGCCTCAGTGACCATACCGGCCGGGTTGGTGAAGTTGATCACCCAGGCGTCCGGGCAGATTTCTTCGACATCTTTAATGATGTCAAAAATCACCGGAATGGTGCGCAGCCCTTTAAACAAGCCACCTGCGCCGTTGGTTTCCTGCCCCAGATAGCCGTGACTCAGCGGAATCCGTTCATCAAGTTCACGCGCTTTTAACTGGCCGACGCGCAGTTGCGTGGTGACGAAATCGGCGTCTACCAGTGCTTCGCGGCGGTTCAGCGTTTTATGCATGACAATAGGCACACCGGCACGCTCGACCATACGCTGGCAGAGATTGAAGATAATATCCTGCTTCTCTTTTCCACCTTCGACATCCACCAGCCATAATTCAGTGATCGGTAATTCGGCGTAGCGTTTAATAAAGCCTTCAAGTAATTCCGGGGTATAGCTGCTCCCGCCACCAATAGTGACGACTTTAAGTTTTTTACTCATAGGAACTCCCGTGCAATAATCATGCACTGCAAATTAATACAGAAATATTGTTGAATGAACCGACATTAATTAATGCTGCACAACTTCTTCCGGTAATGGTTCGGTGTAAAAGAAGTCAGCTTCTTAAAGTTTTTAATAAACATACTCGGGCTACTGTAACCGGAATCAAAAGCAATATCCGTGACCGAGTAGTTGGTGATCTCCAGCTGTTTTTTGGCAAAATCAATACGGATTTCATTTATAATCTGCATCGGCGTTTTGCCATAATGTCGCTGCGTCGCGCGCGTCAGGTATTCCTGCGACTTCCCGGAAAGCTCCACCATATTGGATAATGCTTTATCACCGAAGCGCGCTTTATCATGCATTTTCTCAATCGCCGTTTTCAGCCAGACTGGAATATCAGGCGTCACTTCTGATTCACGGTGATGACGTAAGCGGTTAACAATATAAAACGTCACCATCTCCAGAAATTCATTGAATTCACCGTTGCGGAAATTCAGTGAAGCAATGACCGACTCAATATACGCCAGGAATTCCGTTTTTATCTGATAGACCTGCGATGCAACAAATCTGGCAGGTAATAAAGATAAATAATGTTGCTCGAAAAAAGCTTTACTGATCCCAACATTTAAAATCCGGGTGGCACCAAATTCATAAAAACTTTGATGGTTAGAACCTAACGGGATGAAAACGAAATCGCCACGTTCTAAAAGTACCCGTTTGCCGTTAACGTGCTGAAAATACCGGCCAGTCAGGACGATGGTGAACTCATAGTAGTCATGCTCATGCAACCCGGAGATGCTTTCTACCTTGTTGTAGATAAACATGTGGAAATTCTGACCGTCGAAGAGTTGATTTTCGCGCGCTGTCTTAATTTCCATACTGAGTACCGGTGGCTGCATTATGGTTCCCTACGTTATTTTATTTTCTCATGAAGCTCAATGAGTTCTGCAATCAGTTCGCGGGCGAGCATGGATGTCATCAGGTGATCCTGCGCGTGAACCAGCACCAGGCTGACTTTGGTTTTGCCTTCGCCCTGATCTTCTTCAATCAGTTTGGTCTGTATCAGATGGGCTTCATTGAGCGCCATTCTCGATTGCGCCATCACTGCACGCGCCTGCTCAAAATCGCCTTCTTTAGCTTTTTTCAGTGCTGAATACGCCAGGCTGCGAGCCTGTCCGGAGTTAATGATCAGCCCCATCACCACTTCTTCTAAATCCTGCAGTTCGCTTTCGGTATCAACAATGCTGTCTAAATCCATCATTTTTATCTCTCCGTGATTTGCCGGACAGCGGCAGGAAGCTTGCCCCGCTGCTGTCCGTTCAGATTAAAATTTCAGTGCTGCGGCAATGTCTTCTTCGCTTTCTTCTTCCTCGATTATCGCCTGCGCTTTGTTCGACAGGATAACGAAAGGCATATAAACCAGCGTGGCGATACCGAGGTTGAACAGAGCCACTAACAGGGCGGCGATGCTGCCGTTACTGTTAAAGAAGGCGCCCAGACCGGTAGGCATGGTCCACGGCGCGAGGTTCGTCACCGGTGGAATAATCCCCATGCTGTAAGCCGCCAGCGTAATCGCCGCCAGAATCGGCTGAACCAGCACGAACGGGATAAACATCACCGGGTTCATGATAATCGGCAGGCCGAACAGGATAGGTTCGTTAATCTGGAAGATGCCTGACGGCAGCGCAAGCTTGGCGACCTGACGGTGATCTGCACGACGTGATGCGATAAAGATGGCGATAATCAGACCCAGCGTCGCTCCGGAACCGCCCAGCAGGATGTAGGAATCCAGCATCGGTTTGGCCCAAAAGTGGAAGGTTTTACCCGCGTCAATCGCTGCGCTGACAGAACCGTACTCGGTATACAACGCAATGTTTTCCAGTGCCCAAGGCGTCATGATGCCGTTGTCCAGTGCAGTCAGCGCCAGTGAACCGTGCACACCGAAGAACCACAGCAGGGAGTTGAAAATCACATACGCCCAGCCGACTACGCTGCCCATCGCCGCCAGAGGTTTGGAAATAGAATCCATAATAATCTGGTGGAAGTTATGACCGTATAATCCCAGCAACCAGGAAATGACCCCGAAGAAGAACAGAATAATAAAGCCCGGAATTAACGCGGAGAATGAACGGGAAACCGACGTCGGAACGCTCGCGGGTAACGTAATGACCCAGTTTCGGCGAATAACAAACGTAAACATTTCGGCGACAACCAGACCGATTATCATACCGGAAATAATATTCGCGCCACCTAACCAGTTTGCCCCGACCGCATAAGCTTCACCCACGCTATAAGGGGTAACCGTCATAAATGCGGCGACAGCTAATAAGCCTGCGGAAAGCGAATCGACTTTTCGTTCTTCTGCTAATGCCATCCCGATAAAGAACGGTGCCATTAGCGACATAATACCTAACGTGCCGTTATAGACATTAATACCAATCGTTTTTAAACCGGCCAGCGTTTCAATGGTTGATGGGTCTAAACGTACGCCCAGAGAATAAAAGAAGGAACCGGCACCGAAGTTCAGAAATACGTTATTAATTAAAACGAACATGGCGCCAGCCAGGGTCAGCGGCATTAATTTGATAAAACCATTTTTGATGGCATTAATATGCGGCTGTTTACCTATTTTGACGGCAAAAGGAAGAAGTATCTTTTCAAGTGAATCAATGGCTTTGCTCATTGGGATTTTCCTTTAATGCCGCCATCCGGCGGCCAGGGTATGAAATTCGCTCTTTGACTGGAGTTCTCTTTGACTTAAAAATTTCAATATAAAGACGTTCAATTTAAAAAATAAGGAAAAACGGTAAATTACTGCGCTGCTGCTTTTTTGATCGCAGCAACCGCTGCTTTCAGTACACCTAACCCATCAATTTTGCCGTACAGAGCAGAATCGATCACTTCAACCGGTTTGCCCGGTAATACTTTTTTGATTTCGTCGAGCATGTAGGCAATTTGTGGTCCGAGTAACACCACATCTGCGGCGGCACCTTTTTCGGCAGCCAGTGTTTCTGGGAATGCTTCGATAATGACCGGTACTTCATATTTCTCGGCCTGGATTTTCATTTTAGAAACCAGCAACGAGGTAGACATTCCTGCGGAACAAAACAAATAAATGACTTTCTTTTCCATGATGAAACCCTCATATCCCGAATAAATTACAGCTCCGACAACGGTTCCTGGTAAACCAGTAAGAATGCTTTCAAAGCCAATCGATGAAAATGACCTATTGTCTCTGCCTGAATGGAGTATACGGCATCGCTTAGGCAGGGGATAATTCTCAACTAACCAAAATTGTCTCTCCTTGACCAACGCCTATGACTCCCTTCACGTTTTGGGCAAATAATTCGCGGGGATAAATAAGATTGTGGCGCCCATGAAGCAACAACAAATTAACATTTAAGCCTACCTAAGCCGGTTCTGTTATGAGAAACTAAGAATGTTTGCGCAAACATTCTTGTATCGATCTCCGGACATCAGTGACCAACGTTTTGAATAATAAAATAAAATCTCAAAAAGGCCGTTCCCGTACGGCTACGCTCGAAGATGTCGCCCAGGCTGCCGGACTTTCTCCGATGACAGTCAGCCGCGCCTTAAACAATCCCAAAGTCGTTCGCCCTGCGACCATCGCGCGCGTGATGGAGGCCGTCAACAGCACCGGATACATTCCAAATATGCTGGCCGGTGGACTGGCGACCAGCCGCACCAAACTCATTGCCGTCGTCGTGCCGCAAATTAACAACAATATGTTTGTCGATACCGTTCAGGCGATCAGCGATCAGCTGGCGGCACGCGGTTACCACATGTTGTTGTGTATTGTCGGCTACGAGCCGGAAGACGAAACCGATATTGTTTCCACGCTGCTTTCCCGCCGCCCGGATGGCATCGTACTGACCGGTATTCATCACACATCAGAGCTTAAAAGAATCATTCTGAACGCCAATATCCCGGTAGTAGAGATTTGGGATCTGACGCCGACGCCGATTGATATGCTGATTGGCTTCTCGCACGAAAAAGTCGGCAATGCCATCGGTGAATACTTCGCCACCAAAGGATTTACGCGTTTTGGCTTTATCTGCGCCTCGGATCGCCGCGCAATGGTACGTAAAAACGGGGCGATCAGCGTATTGCGTTCGATCCCTGAGCACGACATTAAAGAAGTGATTGTGTCACGGCCGGCGAATATGGAAGTCGGACGCCATGCTCTGCGCCAGTTGCTCGACAGTGGTCACCGGTTCGACGCCATCATTTGCAGCTCCGACACCCTTGCCCAGGGCGCCATTATGGAAGCCGAAGCACAAGGTTTACGCGTACCCGATGATTTCTCGGTGATCGGATTCGCAGACCTGAATTTTGCCGCACACAACCGCCCTGCCATCACGACCGTCAGCGTCGAAAAATGGGATCTGGGCATCCGCGCGGCGGACATGCTGGCGGATAAAATCGAAGGCATCGCGGTTGAAGAACCTATTGTGGATATGGGTTACCGGCTTGTTATCAGGGAATCAGCCTGATGGCTTTTGTCGAGTCTCCGTGCGAATGAGGGCATTTTGCAACTGCCCCGGCGTCTTTCCAAAACGTTGCCGGAAGACGTCGATATATGCACTGACGTTGCTGTAACCACTTCTTAACGCCACCTCGCTGACCGGCAAGCCGGCAAGCACCCATTGCAATGAAGTGACAACTTTTGCCTGCTGTCTCCACTGGCTAAAACTGAGGCCGGTTTGTTGAGTAAACAAACGACTCAGGCTGCGAACGCTTAGCCCCCATTGTTGGGCAAGCTGCGTCTGGTCCAGCTCGCATGCCGGGTTTTTCAGTAATTGATTCGCGACATTACGCGCCCGGCGATCGACGGGCAACGTCAACTGAAGCGGCAAGTCAGGAGCTCCGGCAATTTCAAAGCCTAATAATTTGAGAAGATGGCTTTGATATTCCGCAGAGGATGAAAGATCACCTTCCCGGCACAGGCGTTCCAAAATCGCCATCACGAAGGCATCTGCCCCATAGACACCCGGATGAGCGGGAAACGGTGAGCAGGAAGCAGGTTCAAGGTAAAGGCTTTGACCTTTCACGCCTGCCGGAACCCAGGCCCTGTGGCTGACATCAGCGGGAAACCATCCCAGTGATCCCGGTGTGACAGTCCACTGTACTGACGTCGTTTCAATGACAAGAATGCCATGACTCAACCAGTACAGCTGACCGGATGCGTGTTTATGCCAGGGCGTCGAATGCAGACTGTCGTAGTCGAATCTTTCAATTTTCATCTTCTGGCCGGTTAACCGTATATCTTGTCCAGATACGGATAATACCCTCATCCGCTCTTCCCGTACTCTTTCTGCTCTCAAAATGGAGGAACCGATGAAAAAGACAACTCAGACAGTCATTGATGCACTGCAAAACGTGGTCTGCAGCCCTGAACACAGCGAGCATGAAATTGCCCTTTACTTTGATCCGGGCTATCAGCAGGTGGTCGATGGTCACCGGCTCGATTACCGCGAATTTATTCAGCATATGGCGCTGCTTAAATCACAGACCACACAAATAAAAGTCTCTGTTCTGTCCGCCGTCACGGAGGATCAAACGGTGTTTACACACCATCATGTCAACGCAGCAAAAATTCAGGGTGAACACTGTGAATTTGAAGTTTTTGCCCGCTTCACGTTGTCATCTGGAAAGATCATCCGCTGCGAAGAACTCACCCGGATGATTCGCGGCACATCAGGTGACCGCGATCTTGGGGGCAGACATTAACAGTCCCTCACTCTTAGCTTAGGGGTGGGGACCACCACCCAATAACCAGGCTTAATTGATACGTTTCCCTTCACTCGCTACCTGGTCTGGTGGTCAGGTCAGCGCGACCCTCACCTTTAGTCCAATAACGAGCGTGGCAAAAAACATGATGCAACCGGCGGTGATGAAAACACCTGTTACACCGCTGATACCAAAGAGTAATCCTCCCAACGCAGCACCCGCAGCAATTGAGGACTGAACGGCTGCGACGACCATGCCGCCAGCGGTTGCAGCCTGATCGGGAACCGAACGCGCTACCCAGTTTGACCACGCAACCGGTACGCCACCAAATGCCATCCCCCACAACGCGACGAAAAACATCAATCCCTTTTCCTCCAGTGGCAGCAAAATCATGCTTAATGCCGCGAAACCGACAAGTGCTGGCATGATTATCAGGGTAAGACGCAGGCTTCTCTCCATCAGCCACCCGGCCAGCAGCGTACCGATAAAATTAGCGATGCCAAATCCAAGCAGTATCAATGACAAACGATCCACATCGAGTTGGGCAATATTTTCAAGCGCCGGGCGAATATAGGTAAACAGCGCATACTGACCCGTATGGGCGATCACACACCCCGTCATTCCCATCGCAATGCCTGGGCGGCGGAGTAAATCCATGACAGATGCCGTTATCGTCATTCTACGCGGCGCCATTCCAGGAAGGGTAAACAGCTGAAAGATCAGTGTCAGCACGCCGACTGCGGTTGCAGCGATAAAAGCACTACGCCAGCCATAAAGCCCACCTAAATAGCTCCCCAGCGGGATCGAAACCACAGTACCGACAGCAATACCGCTAAAAATAATGGAGAGAGCACGCGGAACGCTTTTAGCCGGGACCAGTCGCATCGCTACGGCAGCAGCCATACTCCAGAAACCTCCCAGCGCGATGCCCAGCAAAATGCGCATGACTAACAGAACAGCCAGACTGGATGAAAGTGCGACAAGCAGGTTGGAGGCAATCATCAGCACGGTAAAACCCAGCAAAACATTTCGGCGATCATAATCACGCGTCAGGCGGGGAACCATCAGACCCGCAAACAAGGCCACCACCGCCGTTACCGTTACAGACTGACCAGCCAGAGCTTCGGTCACACCGAGATCGGCGGCCATGGGTGTCAACAGGCTGGCAGGAAGATATTCCGCAGTCAGCAAGCCAAACACGCCCATCGTCAGTGAAATAACGGCCATCCATGCGGATTCTTTGGGTTCCGAGCTATTCAAACTCGCGGATACAGCTACAGTAGCTTCATTTCTCATAACACACTCTTCCTGGGAAAAAATCACAACACCAAGTCTAGAGTTGAGCAGCTGGACGATCTATGATGCCACATCCTGATTTTTTACCCGAAACGCCGGTTATGCCTGTGAATAAACATTTTGCCCTGTCATCCGAGCTCATCAGTGAACTGCTGCTGGAAATGCGCCTGCGTGGCGTGCAGTATCGCCGTTTACAGACTGGCTCTGAATTTGGCGTCGGTTTTAGCAACAGACCGGGACATGCCTATTTTCATTACATCGCTGTGGGCACTGCTCTGCTTCGCACACACGACGGTACGTTGCACGAATTGAAAGCCGGAAGCATGGTATTCATGCCGCAGGGTGAGGAGCATCAGCTTTTATCGGATGTCAGCTGTTCATTTCAACATATCGACACGTTAGGCTCTGCGCCTTTGGGCGAGGCCGTCAGCGGAATCAATACTTGTCCGAGTTCGCATCCGACACCCAGCACGGTTCTGTTTTATGGCTGTATGGAGTTCGATCTTGGTGGAATGCAGGGGCTTGGTAAACTGATGCCGCAAGCCATAGTGGTTGAGGCAAATGAACAGGTCTATCCGGGACTGGTTCCTATATTGGGCGCGATGAAATTTGAAATCTGTTCCGGACGCGCAGGATTTGCGGGCATTCTGGCACGCCTCGCAGAAGTGGCGGCCGCTATGATTGTGCGTGGATGGATCGAAAACGGCAGCGAGAACGCCGCTGGCCTGATCGCTGCGTTACGTGATCCCCGACTCGCCCGTGCTATTCTGGCCATTCATCGCGATACGAGTCGGGAGTGGTCTGTTGCAGAGCTCGCTGCACAGTCGCATGTGTCACGTTCTGTTTTTGCTGAACGCTTCAAATCAATCATCGGCATACCTCCCCAGCGCTATGCAAGGGAGGTGCGAATGCGCATCGCAAGTCACTGGATTATTCACGATAAGATCTCAATTGACACCGTTGCTCTTCGCCTCGGTTATGCCTCACAGGCAGCGTTTAGCAGAGCTTTTAAGCGCATCAATGGATATCCGCCGGGCGCTATGCGTCAGCGACCCGCGAGACAAAGGGGAATCGCATCAATCACCCATCCGGGCTCTGCCGTTTAAATGGATATACCCACGGGGGACCGTTCCATCCTATTAAGAAATGAGTTATCCGTATTTATGGGAACGTCGCCGAACCCCCGAATTCCAGATAGATTTTCGCCAGATTTTGGAACTGATTAAAGCGGTTTTCATCCAGTGATAGCTCCGCCTGGCGGCGCTTCTCCTGAGCATCAAGCCAAAATGAGACCGGCACAGCGCCCTGGCGATATCGTACTTCGTTCAGTCGCTCAGACTCCCTTGCCAGTTCAAGTCCTTCATGCAGCCTTTTTTCCTGCGCCAGTAACTGGTTACGCAGGGACAGCTCGTCTTCAATACTGCTCATCGCTTTATAAAGCGACTGCTTAAACTCCAGTAATCGCTGTTCGTAGTCGTTGCGGGCAATTTTTACATCCACGCCCTGTTGCCTCCACTCGAGAAACGGCAGTGTCAGGTTGGCGCCAACGGAACCGACAGGATTTTGCAGGAACGCCATCAGCGAGCTGCTGCTGGTACCCAGAGAACCGGTCAGACTGAATGCGGGATAGAATTCGGTGCGCCTGATATCAACGGTGGCCAGAGCTTCACGCACCCGCCACTCTTTAGCACTGATATCGGGTCGGTGTCTCAGCACGCTGGCCGGAATGTTCGCATTAACCGCGGGCATTCTCCCTTTTGGCAACGTCATCGGTTCAGCCACGGGGCTGCCTGGCGCGGTACCCAGCAATACCGCCTGCTGATTCAACGCCTGCAAACGTTCACGCTGCAGCCCGGTGAGTCTGTTTTCCTGGGTCAGCAAGCTTTGCCGGGCATCAACCACATCAAGTGATGAAGCACCACCCGCGTGGTAGCGAGCCATCGCCAGGCGTAGCGTTTCTTTTGCATAACCGATGCTCTGCTGAAGGACGCTTATCTGTTGGTTAATAAAACCAATGCGCCAGTAGTTGTCACTGGCCTCTGAGAGCAAGGTCAGGCGTGCTGCACGCAGATCCTCTTCTGTGGCCTGACTTGCCCAAACCGCGGCATCTCGCTGCCGGGCCATTTTGCCCCACAGATCCAGTTCATAACTGGTATTCAGGGTGGCGGAACTGCCCTTTTCCCAGCCTGATGCGCCGGTAAGTGGTTTTCTGCTGTCCACGCCCAGCGTCCCTTTTAACCCCGGATCGCTTGCAATGCCCACTCTCTCGGCGTCAAGCCTTGCCCGGTACATCCTTAACACGGCTAAAGCCACGTCATTATTGCTTGCCATCACCTGGCGTAACCAGCTATCCAGCAGGGGGTCATTAAACGCGTTCCAGTCAAACGGTGCGGACTCCCCGTCGGCATCGTCGTGATACCAGCTGGCCGGATACTCTACGGCAGGCGCGTGATAGTCGCTTTTGAGTAAGTTTGCGCAGCCTGCGCTGAGCGTGGCGGCGAGGCATAAAGCCAAAGGTGATAATATTTTCATAGGTTACTCGCTGGCCAGTGAAGCGACCGGATCCATCCTTGCCGCCTTGCGGGCGGGGAGATAACCGAAGATCATGCCAATGATTGTTGAACAGACAAATGCGGCGGCAGCAGCCTGCCAGGAATAGATGGCGGTAAACATTCCGCCTGCCAGTACGGTGAAAAGAGCGCCTGCGGCATACGACAGCGCGATGCCTAATGCCCCTCCTATCAGGCACACCAGGACGGCCTCAATCATAAATTGCTGCATGATATCGCTTCGACGCGCTCCCACCGCCATCCGCACGCCAATTTCATGGGTACGTTCGGTAACGGACACCAGCATGATGTTCATCACCCCAATACTGCCGATCATCAGTGAGATGCAGGCAACCATAAGAATCAAAATGCTGAAAGTCATCGAAGTACTTTCGATGGATTTTCTTATCTGTTCAAAATTATAAAGCTGGAAGTCTTTTACGCGGTGACGCTGGGTCAACAGCTGAGATATAGCACTGACAGCGGCCTCGTTAGCCACATTGTCCTTCAGCCGGACGCTGATGCTGGTCAGTACCGGTTTACCTGCCATTCGGTACATTACCGTACTGTAGGGCATCCACACGGTAATACGGTTGGGTGCATAACTACGGTTATTACTCTTAGCGATGCCCACAACGCGTGCTGGTACGGAACCGAGGAATACAATTTGTCCCAGCGCCTTTAACCCCGCCTCATCAAATAACGCTATGCGGGCATTTTCATCGATGATCACTTCCTGCAGGGCGTTACGATCGTCCCTGAACGTTGCCCCCTGCAAAATCTCGATGCCATTAACGCGGAAGTGATCTCGCCCAACGCCATTGATTGAGGCGGTTGCGGATTTTCCGCGAAAACGAATGGTGTCTGAGGCACTGACTTCCGGGCTTACGCTGTCAATAAACCCCTGCTTCGCCAGTGCTGCAGCATCTGCTGGCACCAGCGTACGAATGCTTTCGGCGCTGTCGTCGAAGAAATCGCTCCCGGGATAAATGCTCACTACGTTGGTGCCCAGATCTTTAATATTCTCCAGCGTCCGCTGCTTCGCCCCTTCACCGAGCGCCACCACCGTGACCACGGCAGCGATGCCGAAAATAATTCCGGTCATGGTTAAGGTTGTGCGTAAACGGTGTGCGTTCATCGCTTTCAGCGCCATTCCCAGCGATTCACGTGTACGATCGAGAAAACTTTGCCAACGACTTTGCCGGGTCCTGTTGGCAGGCGGCAGTTTTTCTGTCGCGGTCAGGCGGCTGCCGCTGTCTGAGATAATTTCGCCGTCGCGCAGTTCGATAATCCGCTGAGCATGTTGCGCCACCTTCATGTCGTGGGTCACTATCACCACGGTATGACCCCGCTGGTGAAGTTCGCTGAGGATGGCCAGCACTTCCTGCCCTGACTGTGAATCCAGCGCACCGGTCGGTTCGTCCGCCAGAATGATCTCTCCGCCATTAATCAGCGAGCGGGCAATACTGACACGCTGTTGCTGACCGCCGGAAAGTTCACCGGGTTTATGATGCTCCCGCCCTTCCAGCCCGAGCCTGCCCAGCAGTGCTGCGGCTCGCAGCCGACGCTGGTCACGCCCGCTGTTGGCGTAAATGGCAGGGATCTCAACATTGCCCAGTGCGCTGAGGTCTGGCATCAAATGATAGCGCTGGAAGATAAAGCCGATATGTTCCCGGCGTATTCTTGCAAGCTCATCCGGTGAAAGCTGGGCAGCATTTTGCCCGCCGATGTAATAATTCCCGCTGTCGGGGACATCAAGGCAACCCATGATGTTCATCAGGGTCGATTTACCCGACCCTGATGCGCCGATAATCGCCACCAGTTCACCTGCCGCGATCGTCAGACTCACCTCTTTGAGGACGGTAAGCGTCTGGCCACCATTACGGTAGGTACGGCTAATACCGTTAAGCTCAATAATATTGCTCACAGCACGAACCCATCCCCAGGTGCTTTTTCACCCGGCTGCGACAGCACCACCTTTTCCCCGACTTTCACGCCATCAAGGATCTCAATATCCACGCTGTTGGTTATTCCGGTTTTTACCTGTCGGGTTTCAAGCTTGCCGTTACTTGTCAAAACCTGCACCTGCTGCTCATTCCCGTCTGCTTTATGCACCGCCTGAATGGGCACCAGAAGCGTATTTTTACCTTCACCGGCAAGCAGCGTGACCTGAGCAGTCATGGCAATTCGCAGCCGGTTTTCCGGATTGGGCACGTCCAGCAGCGCGTTGTAGTAGACGGACGCATTCGAGGTACCTGAGCCTGATGCCGAACTGCTGCTGGCAAGCGTGTCGTCTTTCATTACCGATTCCGGCGCCAGTTCAACGGTGCGCAGTATCGCGTCATACTCTTTGTCAGGTTCCGAGAAAATGGTGAAGCGCGCTTTTTGGCCGATGAAAATACGGGTGATATCGGCCTCAGAGATCTGCGCCTTAATGGTCATCACATCCAGTCGTGCAAGTTTGATAATTGTCGGTGCACTTTGGCTGGAGTTAACCGTCTGCCCTTGCTGGGTCACTACTGCGATAACGATGCCGTCCATCGGCGCGACGACACGTGTATAGCTCAGGTCGACCTTTTTCTTATCCACCTCGATCTGCGCCTGCACCAGACGCGCGTTAAGCGACAGTAGCTCCGCACGCGTGGTCGCCAGCGTGGCTTCTGCGGACTCAAAATCTTCACGTGAGCTGGCTTCTTGGTTAAGCATCTGCCGCTGCCGTTTGTAACGGAGTTCAGCCTGTTTTAAGAGCGCCTGCTTGGCTTGCAGATCGGCTTTGACCACGTTGAGTGCGGCTTCTGCGGTGCGCAAATCATTACGCTGCGGCACATCGTCAATGTCAGCTATCGGTTGCCCTTTAATGACTTGATCGCCAGGCTTAACTTTCAGCGATTTTACCTGGCCTGAGACCTGAGCACCGACGTTAACGCGCTCAATCGCATCGATTCGGCCGGTAGCCAGTACGGTATTTTCAATATCCCCTTTACGCACCGGAGCCGTGACATACTCCGGGACCGGCGCGCTGCGCAGGAAGAACAAGGAGACGGTGATAAGAACAGTCAGCATCACTGCAGCAAAAATGGCGACGCGACGTGAAGGGAGTTTCATTAACATTGTGCGGGTTTTCCATAACATTAAAACGCAGCGATCTAAGATATCATTTTGCCCCCCTGAGTCTCTACGGGAGTTAAACACGGGGTTAGCGGCTATCCCCTTGCACAAAGTCGGAGATAGCACATTCCCGGATCCCTTTTTGGATTAAAGTGAACGGGTAGCCTCATTGGAGGTTGTCGTTAATCATCTTCACCCTCTCTTTGCCGGGGAAGGGTTAACTTGTAGCTTATTTCAACTTCGCTTTTGTCCCACAAATAGATATCACCCTAAGTGAAACCCATTCCTATTTGTTAAAAATGTTAGCTAACATTCATAACAACAAATAACAGAAACTTTCAATGCGGAATTAGATTGAACTAAATTCAGCCAATGGAATTATAAAGAAGACTTTGATAAACAATGCTATTCCTCTTCTCATCCGCAATAATCAGATAACAGCATATACTCTTGATTAGTATGACTTTTAATTCAAATTAATCCTGTTGAGATCATTAAGATATTTCCCACCTCATAGTTCATGTGGAATTTATTCATTTATTTTAAATGTAGCGGTGATATTATCGGCTTGTACCCAAAAATAATAATAATTAACCCAAACTTAACATCAGGCATGTGAGAGTCGTAATTCTATGCTCCTTCAAAAAAAAACAACCCGTCGCAAGTTTTTACTTGGGTCGCTGATGGCTTTGCCTGTCGGGACCATCATGATGAAAGGGCTGTCAGCGGCACAAGCTGCGGAAATGGCTGCCCCGGATTTGCTCGATTATAAACCGATATTTTTCAGCGCCGATGAGTGGCAATTTATTATGGCCGCCGCTGACCGTCTGATCCCTGCTGGTGGCAAAGGTAAAGCGCCGGGCGCACTCGAAACCAACGTGCCGATTTTTATCGATCAGCAAATGCACGGTGATTTCGGTGAAGAAATTTACATGCAGGGCCCGTTCAACGTACATGCACCGGCGACGATGGGATATCAGATCCCGTTCCGTCCGCAGCAAATCTACAAAACCGGCATTCGTATCGCGAACAGCTGGTGTCAGCAAAATCATCAGAAAGCCTTCCATGAGCTTAACGATCAGGACAAAGACAACGTACTGACGCAGCTTCAGAAAAACGGCATTAAGTTTGCGGACGCAGGCGAAGAGAACCTCGTCGCTTCGCAATTCTTCAGCGAACTGCTTTCAGACACCAAACACGGTTATCTGGCAGATCCGATCTACGGCGGAAACAAAGGGATGAAGGCGTGGATCGCCATCGGATTCCCCGGCGCTCGCGCCAGTTTCACCGAGTGGGTTAAGCAGCACAACGTCCCGTATCCGCTGGGGCCAGTGAGCCTGCAAGGCGCGCGTGCCTGATTGCCGCGCCCTAATTCCCCTTTTCTGATGACTGACAGGATTTAAGATGGCAAAAGTAACTAAACCAGAAGTCGACGTCGTTGTTGTCGGCCTCGGCTGGGCTGGCTCGCTGATGAGTATCGAGCTGGCAATGGCAGGCCTGACCGTTCGCGCCCTCGAACGCGGGGGCGATCGCGGCTACGAAGAATTTGCATACCCGAAACCGGCGGACGAATACGCCTACGCGGTGCGTAACAAAGTCATGGCGACGCCGGCTGAAGCCGCGGTCACCGTGCGTTACAACATGAGTGAAACCGCCCTGCCGACCCGTAAATGGGGCGCGTTTGCGCCGGGTACCGGCGTCGGTGGTTCTGGTCTGCACTGGACGGCGGTACTGATCCGCCCGACGCCGACCGATTTAAAACTCAAAACCTACGCAGACGAAGCCTACAAGCCGGGTATCCTGCAGGAAGATATGCGGATCATGGACTTCCCGTTCACGTGGGACGAAATCGAGCCGTATTACACCAAGTTTGAGCACATTTGCGGTCAGTCCGGTAAAACCGGTAACCTGCGCGGTCAGATTATGGAAGGCGGTGACCCGTTCGAAGGCCCGCGTTCTGAGCCGTATCCGCTGCCAGCGCTGGAAGATACGCTCAACAGCAGCATGTTTGCTGAAGTCACCAAAAAGATGGGCTATCACCCGTTCCCGAACCCGTCGGCCTGCGTATCCCGCGCGTGGACCAACCCTTACGGCAACCAGATTGCGCCGTGTAACTACTGCGGTTATTGCAGTAAATATCCGTGCCTGAACTACTCGAAAGCTTCACCGCAAACCGCCGTGATGGACGCACTGAAACGCATGGATAACTTCTCTTATGAAGTCCACGCCAACGTGCTGAAAGTCGAATTGCACGATGATAAGAAAACCGCCAAAGGCGTGATCTACATGGATGCAGACGGCAACGAATGCTTCCAGCCGGCAAAAATCGTGGTGCTGAGCAGCTTCCAGTTCTGTAACGTGCGCCTGATGCTGCTGTCCGGGATCGGCAAACCGTACAACCCGATCACTGAAGAAGGCGTGATTGGCCGTAACTATGCGTTCCTGAGTAACGGCGGCTCGACGCTGTTCTTCAAAGACAAAAACTTCAACCCTTTCGCCACCGCAGGCGCCACAGGCCAGATGTTTAACGACATCTCTCCGGGCAACTTTGATGGCCCTTCTTTAGGTTTCATCGGCGGCGCGAAAATCCACAGTTCTCAGGCCACCGGCACACCGATCAGCACCTCGCTGCCAAAAGGCACGCCTGCGTGGGGCACCGGCTGGAAAGAAGGGATGGAAGAATGGTACGGCCATTCGATGAAAATCAGCATCACGACAACCTGCCAGTCTTACCGCGACATTTATCTGGATCTCGATCCGAACTACAAAGATGAATACGGCTATCCGCTGCTGCGCATGACCTTCGACTGGAAACAGAACGAACTCAAATTGCAGCAATACCTGAAAGGCATCGTCGGCAATATCACCAAAGAGCTGAACCCGGACAGCTACAGCGAAAGCTTCCTGCCGATGGACGCGCATTTTGACCTGACCAAGTACGTTTCCACGCATAACGTGGGCGGCGCGGTGATGGGCGATAATCCGAAAACCTCGGCGCTGAACAAGTTCCTGCAAAGCTGGGATGTGCATAACGTGTTTGTGCCGGGCGGTAATGCGTTCCCGCAAAACTTCCAGGCCAACCCGACGGACACCATCGGCGCGATCACCCTGATGGCGGCGCAGGCGATTAAAGATCAGTACCTGAAAAACCCTGGTCCACTGGTTCAGGCATAAGCGGAGATGAACAGGATGAAACTCAAAAGTTTATTTATCGCTAATGCTCTGCTGCTGGGAGCAGGTTTTATGGCGAATGCGCAGGCGGATACCAGTACACAATCCGATAACGCAGCGCTGATCAAACAGGGCGAATATGTGGCGCGTCTGGGCGACTGCGGCGCGTGTCATACGGTCGCGGGCAAACCGGCGTTTTCCGGTGGACTGGCGATCAACTCTAATCTGGGCACCATTTATTCCACCAACATTACGCCAGATAAAGACCACGGCATTGGCGGTTATACCGAAGCACAGTTCTCTGATGCGGTCCGTAAAGGCGTTCTGCCGGACGGTACCCGTTTGTATCCGGCGATGCCTTATCCGGATTACGCCAAAATCAACGATGAAGATATGCACGCGCTTTACGTTTACTTTATGCAGGGCGTAAAACCGAGCGCGGAACAGCCACCGGAAACGGATCTGAGTTTCCCGTTCAGTCAGCGCTGGGGGATGCGTTTCTGGAACTGGGCGTTTGCCTCGGATAAGCCTTTCAAGCCCATCGGGGGGGCTTCTGAGCAGGTAAACCGCGGCGCGTATCTGGTGGAAAGTCTCGGTCACTGCGGCAGTTGCCATACTCCGCGCGGTTTCGGTATGAACGAGAAAGCGCTGGACAGCAGCGACTCTGATTTCCTGGCGGGCGGCAGCCTGAATAACTGGGACGTCCCTTCCCTGCGCGGCGTCGCGCACTGGAATGAACAGGAGATCGTCGATTATCTGGGCAAAGGGCGTAATGACAAAGCGGCGGTTGGCGGCGAAATGACGTCTGTGGTGGAAAACAGTACTGCCCACATGACCGATGACGACCTGAAAGCCATCGCGGCGTACATCAAATTCCTGGGCGGTAATCCGCCGGTTCCGGCAGAGGACACGCAGAAAGCCAGCGCGACCGAAGCCAAACTGACAGCGGCGAAAAACCTAAGCGAAGGCGAGCGTTTGTATCTCGATAACTGCGGTGCATGTCACTTCGTGACCGGTAAAGGCGCACCGGGCGTGTTCCCGCAGCTGGATCAGGCAACGATTGTGAATGCCAAAGACCCGACCGGATTAATTCACACCATTTTGGCGGGCGCACAGCAACCGTCCACCGCGCGCGCACCGTCTACGCTGGTGATGCCGGGCTTTGCTAACCGTCTGACGGACGAAGAAGCGGCACAACTGTCGACCTTTATCCGTCAGGGCTGGAGCAACAATGCTCCTGCAGTGACCGCAAAAGATGTCAGCGAAGTCAGAAAAAACCTGACGAAGTAATCACTTTTGCAGGCTACAACGGCTTTCCTCACGGAAGGCCGTTTTTTTATACGCGATCAGGCGGCTGGCGTTTCATGCAAATGACGCCACAGAATTTTCCCTTCTGCATCCACCACAAACAACACCGTCGAATAACGCAGCGTTTCCGGCTGGCCGGGCAACTGCTGGCGTTCCTGATACGCAACGACCGCGCCTTTTTCACTTTCAGCAATCAACACCGGCTTTTCGACCTCAATCTTCAGCCCGCTTTTCGCGCCCCGCTGCGCCCTGAAAAAAGCACATAACGCCGGATGATCCAGCCGGTGGCCGGTGATAGTTACCATCGAATAGGCCGGACTAAACCGCGCCAGCAGTTCATCACAAACCTGCTCAGGTGCAGCGGAGTCTGTAAACCAGCGCTGAATTAACACATGCGCATCAAACACTTCTTTCACAAAACGATTCATCTTCTTTCCTTTTGAAGTTCCTGCTGATGCAGTTCCTGCACAATTTCCCGGCCCGGCAACCGCAGACACAGCATGACCGGAACAATAACGCTGGTGGCAGCAAAAATGAACGCCAGCCTGAACGCAGATTGCGGGAGGTAAATCTGCAAAATATTGAGCATCACGCTGACCAGCGTCACGCCCAGGCAAAAACTTAGCTGGCGGTTGATGTTCCACACCGCGCTGGCATCGGCCAGTTTCTCCGTCTGAATATGTAAAAATGCGCCACTTTGCGCCGTGCTGCTGCACAAACTGCTGCCCGCCCCCATCAGCGTGAACGCCGCGATCGCCAGCCACGGTGCTGCGGGAAACCCGCTGAGCAGCGCCAGCAAGCCAATACCTGCGCCCTGAATCAGGCAGCCGGGAATAAACAGCGCCCGCGGCCCGATCCGGTTAAACATTTTGCCGGTAAAACTGATGGCAGCAAACGACGCCAGCGACCAGGGCAACATCAGCCCCCCCGACTGCGTTGCCGAGAAATGATGTTCATTTTGCAGATACAGCATGGCGATCAGGCTGACGCCGGTAAACACGCCGGGAACCCACTGATAAACCAGCATGCCGGTGCGCAGCAGCGGATCTTTCATCAACGTCAGATCCAGCAAAGGCTCAGGCTGTTTTCGGGATACGCCAACAAACATCGCCATCAGCCCTGCGCCCGCCAGCAAAAATGCGCTGCCGCTCAGCCATTCACTATTTTCACCCAGCGACGTCAGCCCCCATAACACCAGCGTCAGCCCGCCGTTAAGCAGCGCAAATCCTTTCAGATCGAATCTTCCGGCCAGTTCCCGCGGCGTTTGTGGCAGCCAGCACAGTGCCAGCACCCAGCCAAGCAACGCCAGAGGCAGACTGGCAATAAACACCCAGCGCCAGCTGAAACTGTCCACGATAATGCCGCCGATGGCCGGAGAAAGCGCCGGTGCCATCAGCCCGACCAGCATGATCACCGCCGAAAGTCTGGCACGTTCGTGGCTGCGGTACAGCGCGTACGTCAGCGTCTGCCCGAGCGGGATCAATAATCCGCCGCCCAGCCCCTGCACAATACGCCAGGCAATCAGCGTGGTCAGATTTCCGGCGCTTGCTGCGCCAACAGAGGCAAGCATAAAAATCGTCAGTGAAAGGATGAAAATCCGGCGCGCCCCGAAACGTGCGGCCAGCCAGCGACTGAGTGGGATAACCAGCGTCAACCCGAGAATATATCCGGTGCTGACCCACGCCAGCGCGCTGACCGGTGCATCAAACTGGCGTGCGATGCCGGGATACGCCACGTTAGCGATAAACATGTTGATCAGATCAACGAAAAAACCGAGCAAATACACCGCGGCAACCCGCGCTCTGTGACTCATCTGCACTCATCCACAATCAGTTAAGGCGTGCAATCTAACGGAGATATTGTCCGGGATAAACGGGCGCGGCGCAGTTACACTGTCAAAAATATTTTGACAATCAGGAAGTATGAAATGCTGAATTTGCAGCGGCTGGAGATTTTCGTCGCGGTGGTTAACGCAGGCAGTTTTACTGGCGCGGCGGCTTCGCTCGGGCTGACCAAAGCGGTGGTCAGTTTCAACATAAAGCAGCTTGAGAGTGAAACCGGCGTCGCGTTACTGACCCGCAGCACGCGACGACTGGCACTGACTGAATCGGGCGAACGCTTTTATCAGCGATGTCAGGACTTATTACAGGAAGCGGAAGCGGTGCTGGATGACGTGCGCCGGGAACACGGCGGCCTGAGCGGACAACTGCGGATCACCAGTACGCCGGAATACGGTGCACGCGTGGTGGTTCCGGCGCTGGCGGCGTTCTCTGCACTGCATCCGCAATTACGCATTCAGCACGTTGCGTCCTCGAATCACGATGACCTGATTTCCGGACGCTTCGATCTGGCGATCCGCCTCGGTCAGTTAGCCGATTCCAGTCACCACGCCGCCACGCTGGGGAGTTTTGAAATCCTGCCGGTAGCCTCTGCGGCATATTTGCAACAATCAGGAAGTATTCAAACACCGGAGCAGCTGGCCCAGGCTTCATGGATTGCGCACAGCCGGTTGCCGCTGCCAATGAGCTGGCCGGTAACCCATACCCGTGGGGAGCAAATTCCGTTTCGTGTTTCTTCGCCTCCGGCCGTGACCGCCGACAGCGCGTCGGCGTTGTTAGCTTTTGCGCTGGCTGGCACGGGCGTCGCCCTGCTGCCCGACTGGCTGGTGCAACCGGAAATCGACGCACAGCGTTTATGCCATTTGCTGCCCGATCACCGGTTCCCGACACAGGGCATTTTCGCGCTCTATCCCAACACCCGCCATGTCCCTGAAAAGGTGCGGCGGTTTATTGATTTTTTGCAAAAACAGATGGCGGAGTTTCCTGCTCAGTCTAAGATTTACTTCAGCTAACAGAAGGAAAACGCTGACTATGATCCTCGAAACATCGCGGTTGTTGCTCCGGCCTGTCGAGGCTGATGACATCGGTTCATTTTTTGCTATTTACGGCGATCCGCAAACTAATCTGTTTAATCCGCGCGGTCCGCTCAAAGACATGGCGGCAGCGAAGGAAAAACTTAGCGGCTGGTTACAGGAATGGCCGGAACACGGTTTCGGCCATTGGGCGATAACGTTGAGTCATAAGCCGGATGAGATTATCGGCTTCGGTGGGCTGGGAGTTCGCGAAGGCTACGAAAATCACCGGGTATTTCTCGGCTATCGCTTTGCGACCATCGCGTGGGGAAAAGGGCTGGCAACGGAGTTTGCCAGCGCATCGTTGAACGCAGGTTTCGAGAAACTGCATCTTGAGCGGATCTCAGCCACCGTGCGCGAAAATCATCTGGCTTCGCAGCGTGTGCTGGAGAAAATCGGCATGCAAAAAGTCGGTTTTGAAGGTGATCCGGTACATGGCACCGGCAGTTACCTTTACCGGCAGACGGACAAACGTGCTGGGCGTTGAACATTCAATAATGTCACGATGCCATACAATTTGATGCCAGTCGTAGCAATACTCATTATGCCTCTTAATCAAGAATGGATTATCATTGGAGTAGAGCGAAAATAATAATGTCATTGAGTTTTTCCTGTTTTCTATTCTTCAGATATAGGTATTATCGATTGCCCCACCTATTCTTATTTCCATTACACAGCAAAAATTTGAGGTTGAAATGATAGAGATACAAATTGAACTACTGAAAAGACTGCTTCCCAGAACATTTCATACCCTTCGGAGTAATAGTGCATTCAACGTCCAACTACATAGAGATGTAGTCTATTTTGAAACAAAATCGGAAAATTTTCACTATTCAATCGAATCAATATCAAACATACTAACCTATATTATTAATGAGGAAACAGTTCTAGCACCACGAAACTGGAAAGATTATGTTGAATTCAAAAGGCATTTCTACTATTTACGAGTATTAATAATTAATTATATTTATCATGAAGGTTTCCATGATCTAACATTTTTACCCGTGGGTTTCAAATCTGTATTATCTGATGGTTTTAGAAATGAAACAGGAAATGTCCCCATAACATTAGAAGACCATGATACAGTTTATAGCATCTCATATGAAAAAATATTTCCACCAGAGGAGGAAAAATTTGAAGTAGTACCTATAAATTATGCAACTTCAAGAATGGAGTCTGTAGATGATAGCTATTTTAGTGGCGAACGGGATGATAAAATTAATTATGGAGTCATGAATGTTTCCATACCTAAATACGCGCATCGACCAGGGCGAATTGAGAAACCCCTTCGACTATTTGGTATTCAACTCAGTGCGGACGCCCCGGATAAGCATTTCATTATTCACTCACAAATCAAAATGGATAAGTGCGATTTTTATAAACAATTATCTGAGTCAGACAATTCAGATAAAATAATCATTTTTATCCATGGATTCAATGTTTCATTTAGAGACGCAACATTTAAGGCGGCGCAAATAAAATATGATTTAAAAATAAGCAACCCAATTCTTTTGATTAGCTGGCCATCTTATTCAAAAGTCAAAGATTATGCCTATGACAAGCAAAGTACAATAAGCTCATCATCTATTTTTATTCCTTTATTTGACGAGCTAGAAAACAACCATCTATTTGAAAATAAAGAAATTTTTGTGCTTGCACATAGCATGGGCAATCTTCTATTATCTCAAATTTTAAGAAACATCCAGAAAGGCTACTCAAGATTTAAAAATGTTGTACTTGCCGCTGCAGATATAACACAATTCGAGTTCCTTAAAATATACGTTGAGTATTACAAACGAATATTCAGTAAAATATCCTTATATGTTAATGAAAATGATTATGCTTTAAAGTTCTCAAAACTCATCAACAAAGACCCGCTTGTTGGAGATTCTAGTATCGAAATTTGCGTTCATGCTGACATTGATACAATCGATACCACTGGATATGATGGTAAACTAGGTGAATTATATCATTCGTATTACGCATCAAATGAAATGGTCCTCAATGACATAAGAGAGTCTCTAATAAACTCTTTATCAGTTAATCAGCGAGGGTTAATTCCTGCATATGCTAAAAACAACATGCAATATTGGAAGTTGCCAATAAATAAAAATTGATAACAAATTGCATTTGTTAAAAAATCATCAATAAGCACACTTGACAAATTACCGGAAATGATAATTCAATGGGCATTTAGGGAGAATACATTTTCATCTTTAAAAACTCTGTTCTTTGATTGCACCATTCTGCTTTATAGATTAGCCGTTTGAGCACTGGCCTTGTAAATATTTCCATAAGGATAATGTAAGAGATAAATTTTAGTTCCACACTATTTTAGAGATATCAGTTTTTTCAGCTATCAGACAATATTTCTGCGGCATCAGATTGTTTATGGATTCATGAGGCCGCTCACTGTTGTATTCATGAAGCCAGCGAACCAATTACCTGTGTTTCTTTAAACATTCTGAATAAGTAAATCAAGTATTTCGATCAGTACGTGCGGTTAAAAAAGACCGATAAATGCGTTCTACATAGGTTTACCAAGTTCGATAAACTTCAGCATTACACCTGGTCTTTAGCCCAATTGAACAAACTAAGCGATATCAACTCCGACTCTTTATCCATCCGCATCTTGAGCGGATCTCCGCCACCGTGCGCGAAAATCATCTGGCTTCGCAGCGTGTGCTGGAGAAAATCGGCATGCAAAAAGTCGGTTTTGAAGGTGATCCGGTACATGGCACCGGCAGTTACCTTTACCGGCAGACGGATCACCGCACAATCCGCTGATCGCTAAAATCAGCAGGCGGCCAGCGCGTCAACGTCACCTGCGGTGATCAACGCCAGATTTGTGGAAATTTTATCTGCTGGCCAGTTCCACCAGGCGATCTGCTCCAGGCGGGCGATCGTCTCATCGTCGAAACGGTATCTGATGACCTTAGCCGGATTACCTCCCACGATGGAGTAAGCAGGGACATCACCGGTGACCACCGATTTCGATGAAACAATGGCTCCGTTCCCGACCTTAACGCCGGGCATAAACAGCGCTTCATAGCCAATCCACACATCATTCCCAATCACCGTATCGCCTTTATAAGGCAGGTCTTCTGCCGCAGGCATCACCTTTTCCCATCCGTTGCCAAATATCTGAAACGGATAGGTCGAAATGCCAGAGAGCTTGTGATTCGCCCCGTTCATGATGAATTTCACCCCGCGGGCCAGCGCGCAAAACTTTCCAATCACCAGCTTATCGCCAATAAAAGGAAAGTGATAAAGGACGTTGCGCTCGAAATCTTCTGAATCAACAGGATCGTCATAGTAGGTATAGTCGCCAATAATAATATTGGGGTTGCTGACGGTGTTTTTGATGAAGCAGACCTGAGGAAATCCCTCCATCGGATGCTTGTTATCGGGGGACGGACCAGACATGTTATCTCCTTATAAAAATGACCCGGCGGGATATGATGCAGACCCCATTAAGAGTCATGGTGCCAGCACTCTATTTTAGAGGATAATCGCGGGTAATCGATTCACTATTCAGGAAACCCGCGAATGACACAACACCTCGCACCAGAAGACTATTACACTGAAAAATACGGTCTGACCCGTACCCATTCCGAAATTCTCAACGCGGTAAATTATGTTCAGCCGGGTAAAGCGCTGGATTTGGGGTGTGGCAGCGGACGTAACTCGCTGTATCTCAACCTGAAAGGCTTTGATGTCACCGGCTGGGACAACAATGCGATGAGCGTCGCAAAAGTGCATGACATTATTGCCGCAGAATCCCTGCAACACATCAATATCAGCGAGCAGGATCTGAACACGCATCGTTTCAGCTGTGAATATGATTTTATCTTTTCAACGGTGGTGATGATGTTCCTGCAACGCGACAGCATCCCGCATATTATTCAGGATATGCACGCTGCGACGAAAACCGGAGGCTACAACCTGATTGTCGCCGCGATGGACAGCCCGGATTTCCCGTGCCCGTTGCCCTTCCCGTTCACCTTCAAGCCTGAAGAACTGCGCGAGTATTACCATGGCTGGGAAATCGTAAAGTACAACGAAGACGTCGGCGAGTTGCATAAACGCGACGAAAACGGTAACCGCTATAAGCTGCGCTTTGCGACGCTGCTGGCGAAAAAGATTTGATGTGAAAATAAGCTGGCGGGAACGCCGCCAGCCCTGTAAATCTGCCGAAGCCGGATGCTAGTGTTTTATCATCACATGCCGGATTGCCGTGTAATCTTCCAGTCCGTACATCGACATATCTTTGCCGTAGCCGGACTGCTTTTGTCCGCCGTGCGGCATTTCGCTGACCAGCATGAAGTGCGTATTCACCCAGGTACAACCGTATTGCAGACGGGCGCTGAGGCGATGGGCGCGACCGATGTTTTGCGTCCAGACCGATGAAGCCAGCCCGTAATTCGATTCGTTTGCCCAGTCGAGAACCTGCTCTTCGGTGTCGAATTCGGTGATGCTGACCACCGGTCCGAACACTTCACGCTGCACGATTTCATCTTCCTGACGCGCTCCCGCCAGCACGGTAGGCTGGAAATAATAGCCTTCGCCGCGCACGCGTTCGCCGCCGGTGACAACCTGAATATGCGCCTGCTGTTTTGCGCGTTGCACGAAACCTTCCACCCGTTCTAAATGTGCTGCCGATACCAGCGGCCCCATTTCTGCGCTTTCATCTGTCCCAAGTATGAGAGTAGAAACCGCTTCGCCCAGCGCGTTGACCAGACGCGAATAAACCCCTTTTTGCACATAGAGGCGACAGGCCGCGGTGCAGTCTTGTCCGGCGTTGTAGAAACCGAACGTGCGCACGCCTTCCACCACCTGATCGATATCCGCGTCATCAAACACGATCACCGGCGCTTTTCCACCGAGTTCCATATGCGTGCGTTTGATGCCGCTGGTGGCCTGCGCCACAATTTTCTCGCCGGTTGCGACCGAGCCGGTCAGGGAAATCATCCGCACTTTATCGTGATGCGTCAGCGCGTTACCCACCGTCTGACCGTCGCCAAACAACACATTCAGCACACCCGCCGGGAACAAATCCTGCGCCAGTTCGCCCAGCTTCAGCGCCGTCAGCGGCGTAATTTCAGAAGGTTTGATCACCACACAGTTGCCCGCCGCCAGCGCCGGAGCAATTTTCCAGGCAGCCATCATCAGCGGGTAATTCCACGGCGCGATAGAGGCAATAACTCCCAGCGGATCACGGCGGATCATGGAAGTATGACCGGTCAGATACTCGCCGCTGGCCAGTCCGTTCACGCAACGGCTGGCACCGGCAAAGTAACGAAACACATCAGCTACCGCCGGGATCTCATCGCCCAGCGCCAGATGAAAAGGTTTGCCGCAGTTCAGCGATTCGAGTTTCGCGAGGGCTTCAGCATTGGCTTCAATGCGATCGGCCAGCGCCAGTAACAACTCAGAACGGGTTTTCGGCGTGGTTTGCCCCCATTCGGTAAAAGCTTTGTGCGCCTGATCGACAGCCTGTTTGGTCTGCTGCTCGCTGGCCTGCGCCAGTCGCACTATTTCCTGCCCGTTATGCGGGTTGTAAACCGGCAACGACGTCCCTTCTCCGGCAACCAGCTCACCATTAATCAGCATGTTCGTTTGCATTATTTTTTCCTTATTATTTGCCGTCACCGGCCACATCAGACCCGTTTCTTGTCAGATACCATGCGCCCAAAATCGGGATCATGGTCAGTACCATCAGGCACAGCGCCACCACGTTGGTGACCGGCACTTCGCGCGGACGTCCCAGCTGATTGAGCAGCCAGATAGGCAGCGTGCGCTCGTGTCCGGCGGTGAAGGTAGTGACGATGATTTCATCGAAAGACAGCGCAAACGCCAGCATTCCGCCCGCCAGCAGCGCGGTGCTCAGGTTGGGTAAAATGATGTAGCGGAAGGTCTGCCAGCCGTCGGCGCCTAAATCCATCGATGCCTCGATCAGGCTGTGGGTGATGCGACGGAAACGGGCGATGACGTTGTTATAAACAATCACCATGCAGAACGTGGCATGACCGATAACGATGGTCAGCATGCCCGGTTCGATTTGTGCGGCGTGAAACGCGTTGAGCAGTGCCAGCCCGGTGATGATCCCCGGCAAGGCAATCGGCAGCATGAACAGCAAGGTGATACTGTTTTTACCGTAGAAATTGCGCCGGTACAGCGCCGCTGCCGCCAGCGTGCCCAGCACCATCGCAATCACCGTGGCGTAACAGGCGATTTGAACCGAGAGCCAGACGGCGTCGAGAATGTCATGTCTCCCCGCCGCCACCGCGAACCAGTGCAACGTGAAGCCTTTTGGCGGAAAACTGAACGCCGCGTCTTCGGTGTTAAAGGCGTACACCGCGATGATCAGCAGCGGGAAATGCAGGAAAACCAGCCCGCCCCATGCGGACAGTTTGAGTAACCAGGGTGCGCGTTTAGAGTGCATCGAAAGCTCCCAGTCGTTTAACCATCGACAGATAAACAGCAATCAGCACAATCGGCACCAGCGTGAACGCCGCCGCCATCGGCATATTGCCAATCGACCCCTGCTGGGAATACACCATATTGCCGATGTAATACCCCGGCGGCCCCACCAGTTGCGGGATGATGTAATCGCCGAGCGTCAGGGAGAAGGTGAAAATCGAACCCGCGGCAATACCCGGCACCGCCAGCGGGAAGATGACATAGCGCAACGTCTGCCAGGGTTTCGCGCCCAGATCTTCGGATGCCTGGATCAGGGACGGCGGGAGACGTTCAAGCGCTGCCTGGATCGGCAAAATCATAAACGGCAGCCAGATGTACACGAACACCCAGAAGCGCCCGATCCCCGACGTTGACAGCGTATTGCCGCCGATACCCGGCAGACTCAGCATCGCGGTCAGCAGCGGTTCCAGCCCGAGATGTTCAAGGAACCATTGCAGCACGCCGCCTTTGGAAAGCAGCAGCGTCCACGCATAGGCTTTGACGATGTAACTCGCCCACATCGGCAACATGATCGCGACATAGAAGAAGGCTTTTTTCTTGCCCGTAATGTAGCGCGCCATGTAATAAGCAATCGGAAACGCCAGAACCGCGCTGAAAAACGACACCAGCAGCGCCATGCTCACCGTGCGGATAATGATGTCGGCGTTAACCGGATCAAACAGCGCGCGCAGATTCGCCGTGGTCAGCGTCGAAGACACCGTCATGGTGAAATCGTCGAAGGTATACAAACCCTGCCACAGCAGCGCAAACAACGAACCTAAATAGATGGCACCGAACCACAACAGCGGTGGAACCAGCAGCAGCGCCAGATAAAATCCGGGGCGATGATGCAGGAAAGTGATCAGCGCCCGGCCACGCCGCGCCCGCTTCTCGTAAGGAGTCATACTGATATCCATCGTTTAACCCTCAAGCAGCGCCACCATGGCGTCCCGGTTCCAGCACGCCACCACCGGTTGCCCGGTCTGGAAGTAAGTTTGCAGGCTGGCCGCCAGATTATTCGGTTCACTGACAAACAGCCGCTCACCGCCATCCAGCGCCAGTTCGTAGCGCGTCGCCGCCCCCTGAAAATGGATATCTTTCAGGATGGCGCTGACCTGCACGATATTGCTGTCGGCTTGCGGTTGCGGCGTCAGGCGGATATGTTCCGGACGAATCGAACGGCTGCCGGCAAGGCCGGTGAGCCTGAGGGAGAGATCGGAGTTGAGCACATTGGCGGTACCGACAAACTGCGCAACAAACGCCGTACGCGGACTGAGATACAGCTCGCGCGGTGAATCCACCTGCTCGATGCGCCCGTTGTTAAACACCGCCACGCGGTCTGACATCGACAGCGCTTCACTCTGATCATGCGTGACGAAAATGAAGGTAATGCCCAGTTCGCGTTGCAGTTTTTTCAGCTCGCCCTGCATCTGCTCTCGCAGTTTGAGATCGAGCGCGCCGAGCGGTTCATCGAGCAGCAGAACGCTGGGCTGATTGACCAGCGCACGCGCCAGAGCCACGCGCTGACGCTGACCGCCTGACAAAAACGCCGGTTTGCGCGCCGCAGTAAAACCGAGCGCCACCCGTTCCAGCGCTTCCATCGCGCGGATATTGCGTTCTTTTTTGCCCACGCCTTTCACCATCAGGCCATACGCAACGTTCTCCAGCACGGTCATGTGCGGAAACAGCGCGTAATCCTGAAAGACGGTATTCACATCCCGCTCATACGGCGCGAGTTTTGTGGCCTCTTTGCCATGAATGCGGATGGAACCGGATGACAGCGTTTCAAACCCGGCAATCAGGCGCAGGCAGGTGGTTTTACCCGAACCCGAAGGCCCAAGCATGGAAAAGAATTCGCCGTCCTGAATATCGATCGACACATTATCGACGGCTTTGGTTTCCCCGAATATTCGGGAAACATTAATAAATTGTACGGCCGGCATAGTTAGCTCCCGGTTTCATTTTTGAAACAAACCAATTCCACTGGAATACGCAAAATCATTTGTGTTGTATCAAGGCGGCAACTGAGTGAATCCCCGGGAGCTTACTGAAGTAAGTGACCTGGGTTCACGAACGCAGCCAACGCAGAGACAGCGCAAAGGATGCCGCGTATTAACGGCCGCCCATGATGGCGATATAGTCCTGTGTCCATTTACTGTATGGAACGAACTTGCCGCCTTCGGACTGTGGCGTCTTCCAGAATGAAATCGACGCGAATTTATCGAAGCCGTTGGTCTGACAGCCTTCTGCGCCTAACAACGGGCTGGCTTTACAACCCGCCGGAACCGCAGGCACAGAACCAAACCAGGCGGCGACGTCGCCCTGCACTTTCGGTTCAAGCGACCAGTTCATCCACTGATAGGCGCAGTTCGGATGTTCGGAATCCGCCGCCAGCATGGTGGTATCCGCCCAGCCGGTAACGCCTTCTTTCGGAAACACGGTGGCAATCGGCTGCTTCTCGCCTTTCAGTGAGTTGGCCTGATACGGCCATGAGGAACTGGCGACCACACCTTCGTTTTTGAAATCGCTCATCTGCACGGAGGCGTCGTGCCAGTAACGGTGGATCAGCGGATGCTGGGCACGCAGCAGTTTCAGCACGGCCTGATACTGGGTTTCATTGAGCTGATACGGATCTTCAATTTTGAGATCTGGCTGGGTACTTTTCAGGTACAGCGCGGCATCGGCAATGGCGATCGGACCGTCATAGGCCTGAACGCGTCCCTGATTCGGTTTGCCATCTGGCAGGTTTTGCGGGACAAAAATCACCGCCCAGCTGTCCGGCGGTGTCGGGAATGTTTTGGTGTTGTACATCAGCAGGTTCGGCCCCCACTGGTACGGCGTGCCGTAAACTTTGCCGCCAACGTTAAACCATGCGCCTTTAGTCAGGCGCGGATCGACGTTTTTCCAGTTAGGGATCAGCGCAGGGTTGATCGGCTGCACGCGTTTACCGTAAATCAGACGCAGCGATGCGTCGCCGGACGCCGTCACCAGGTCATAGCCGCCCTTCGCCATCAGGCTGACCATTTCATCGGACGTAGCCGCGGTTTTCACATTCACCTTGCAGCTGGTTTGTTTTTCGAACTGCGTCACCCAGTCATAGTTTTTGTCACTTTCGCCGCGCTCGATATACCCCGGCCACGCAACAATATTTAACTGGCCTTCGCCTTTGCCAATACTGGTGGGTGCGTCGGCAGCCAGCGCGCTATTTAAGAAACTCAGCAGGCCCAAACAAATAGCAGATAAAGCGTAAACACCTTTGTTCTTATTCATCGCTTACTCCTGTCCTGTCGTCGTAAATGTTGTTTTTAGAATTGAGGTTTGAACTTCGCCATGATGTGTCTGACTACGCTGTAGTCCTGTAAGGAATAACTGGAAAGATCGTTGCCGTAGCCGGAGCGTTTCAGTCCGCCGTGCGGCATTTCACTGACCAGGGAAAAGTGGGTGTTAATCCACGTGGTGCCATATTGCAGATGCGAGGAAATCTGCATGGCGAGGTCGATATTTTGTGTCCAGACTGAGGAAGCCAGTCCGTATTCAGATTCGTTGGCCCAGCTGACGACCTGCTCAAGCGAGTCAAAACGCGTCACGCTGACCACCGGCCCGAACACTTCGCGCTGGACGATTTCATCACTTTGCAGACAGCCCGCCAGCAGCGTCGGCTGGTAATAAAAACCGGAACCGGAATGGGATGCCGCGCCGGTAATCCGCTCGATATGCGGCTGACTCAGCGCCCGCTCGACAAAGCTGGAGACGCGGTCACGCTGTCTGGCACTGATCAGCGGTCCCATAAAGTTTTCGCTGTCGTTCTTTTTGGCGAACGGCAACTGAGCAATGGCGTCGCCCAGTTTTTCCACCAGACGTTCGTAGATCCCGGCCTGCGCATAAACGCGGCAGGCGGAGGTGCAATCCTGTCCGGCGTTGTAATAGCCCCAGGTGCTGACGGCGTGGACCACATCGTCAATATCCGCGTCATTACACACAATTACCGGCGCTTTACCGCCCAGCTCAAGATGAGTGCGTTTTACGGTTTTAACTGCGGCCTGCAAAATCCGTTGTCCGGTGACGATATCGCCGGTCAGGGAAATCAAACGAACGTGAGAATGGCTGACCAGTGCGTTGCCGACGCTTTCTCCGCTGCCGGTGATCACGTTGAGCACGCCCGGCGGCAGGATGTCCTGCAAAGCAGGCAGTAAGGCAAGAATGGTCAGGGGAGTATGTTCGGAAGGCTTGAAAACGACGGTGTTTCCGGCGGCCAGCGCCGGTGCGATTTTCCACGCTGACATCATCAGCGGATAATTCCACGGGGCGATAGAAGCGACGACGCCAAGCGGGTCACGGCGTACCATGGAGGTATGACCTGGCAGGTATTCTCCGGCCAATTGCCCCTGCTGACACCGGACAGCACCGGCGAAAAAACGGAAGACATCCACGGCGGCTGGCAGATCGTCATTCAGCGCCTGATGCAGCGGTTTTCCGCAGTTTAAGGCTTCAAGACGCGCCAGCTGCGGCGCCTGCTTTTCGATAGCATCGGCAATGCGTAAAAGGAGAGTGCCGCGTTCGGCAGGCGTGGTACGTGACCAGCGGGCAAATGCCTGACTGGCGGCGTTAACGGCCATATCCACCTGCGCCAGTGACGTTTCCGCCACTTCTGCAATCACCTCGCCGGTGGCGGGATTAAAAATACTCTGCGTTGCGCCCTCGCCATGCAGAAGGTCGCCGTTGATCGCGTGTTTATCAGAGAAACTGGCAACAAATTCTGCATCCGACATCGTACTGCCCCTCAGAGAAGTCAGTCATAGGGAATTAACAAAAATGTTATTAGCTAGTAACAAAACTGCTAATTCACATTAGGTAATTTCTCTGAGGGCAACAAATAGCAATTACTGAAGGCTGCGTTCGGAAAAAACGAATGCTCCGGTTATGACGGTTTTCTTTTGGCGCTGTTTTCACGAGCGATCGTCAGAAACGGCGTCACCAGTTCAGGCCGCGCACTGCCGCGACGCCATGCCAGTCCGATGTCCAGCGGTTCGATGGAATCCTCAAGCTTGCTGGCTTCGATCATATTCCCTTCCAGTGACCAGGCGCGGTAAGCCATGTCCGGCTGTACTGATACGCCCAACCCGGCAGCCACCAGACTGCGCACCGCCTCGGTTGACGCGGTTTTCATCGCAATATTGGGCTTGAGTCCGGCCCGCGCCCACAGCCGCTGCGCGTGTTTTTCCATCTCATCCACGTTGAGCTGGATCAGCGGTTCATTGGCAATATCCGCCAGAGAAATACTTTCCCGCTCCAGAAGCGGATGCAACGGCGGCAGCCACAGACGGTAAGAAGAATGGGTCAGAACTTCGGTTTGCAGCGCGTCACGATCTTCCAGATTTGAGAGGATCAGCACACCGATGTCGATCTCGCCGCTGACCAGCAGGTGCTCGATATACTGGCGTTCATCCTCGACCACTTTGACATCGACATTCGGGTAATAGGCGTTGAATTGTTTGAGTAAATCCACCAAAAAGTATCCGGCCACCAGGCTGGTCACGCCCAGCGTCAGCTGACCGGTGACATTTTCGGTACCCATCTGCAGGCTGCGTTTGGCGTTATCAACGGTGGCCAGAATAAGATACGACTGGCGTAAAAACTGATGCCCCTGATGGGTCAGCGTCATCCCTTTGGCATGGCGGTCAAACAGCCGCGCCTCGGTTTCCGTCTCAAGTTGCTGAATCGCCTGTGTCAGCGAGGACTGTGAAACAAAAGAGGCCTGTGCGGCAGCGGATATCGATCCGGTTTCTGCAACGGCAATAAAATGGCGGATCTGGCGCAGTGTCAGCATAACGGCTCTCTCATCGCATTAAAAAACCGAATCCTGTGCGGTAGCATTCGGTTTTTGGGAATGATCAAGTAATGGCAGAGAGGGGATTTTTGTCAAACCGGGTACAGGCGTTTTGCGAGGCGTACCGGAGAATGGGAAAGGAAGGCTCGAAGGTTTAACGAAAAACACTATATTGTGAAGCCAGCGCAGAAAGTGAAAATATCCGCTGGTAAGCAATAATGGATAAACTATACTCGTTGTAAGATTAAATCTTACATGAGGTGATAATGGCCAGAACAATGACGGTTGATTTGGGTGATGAACTGCGCGAGTTCATTGATTCTCTTGTGCAATCTGGAGATTACAGAACTCAAAGTGAAGTACTGCGCGACGCATTGCGACTTCTGCGTGAAAAGCAGGCCGAATCTCACTTGCACACGCTACGTGCCCTGCTGGCTGAAGGTATCAATAGCGGAACGCCACAAGGATGGGATAAGGATTCGTTTCTGCAACGAGTGAAAGGAAAAAATGATCAAACGGAAAGAGATTAATTTAACGCCCAGAGCGACTGAGGATCTGGAAAACCTCTGGTTCTATAGCCAGGAACAGTTTGGCCTTCTTAAGGCCGACGAATATATCGGACGAATTTCTGATATTTTTGAGTTAATTGCCACACATGAAGTAGGAATCAAAAGGCCGGAGTTAGGAGACTCTCTATATTCACTTCCCGTTGAAAAGCACGTAGTTTTCTTTCTCGTGTCAGAGCTGGTGATTATAGTTATCCGTATCCTCAATCAGTCCCAGGATGTGCCCCGGCATCTGCTCTGGTACTAATTTCATCCCGTCATATGATTCCTGAGTGTTACCAGAAGCAAAAAAACCACGCAAACTTCGCGTGGCTTTCAGATTCAAAACGTCAGTCTTTCATCAATTTTCAAGCTGATACGTCAGAGTGATTTCCGCGTTCAGTACTTTAGAAACCGGGCAACCGGCTTTGGCTTTTTTGATGATTTCGTCGAATTTGTCTTTATTGATACCCGGCAATTTCACTTTGCTGTCGAGCGCGATTTTGGTAATCGCAAAGCCGCCATCCACTTTATCCAGTGAAACATCTGCGACAGTATCAATGCTTTCTGGCGTGTGCCCTGCTTCGCCGAGCATCAGCGAAAGTGCCATTGAGAAGCAGGCAGAATGCGCGGCTGCTATTAATTCTTCCGGGTTGGTGCCGGGTTTTCCTTCAAAACGGGTGTTGAAACCATAAGGCTGGTCCTTCAGCGCGCCGCTCTCAGAAGAGATGTGACCTTTACCGTGTTTAATGTCACCTTCCCAATGCGCTTGCCCTTTCTTATGAATGGTCATGTTTTCCTCCTGTTTGTATTACATTCACTTTAAGTATAGCTTCAGATCCGTGTTTCGCGAGGATGGAGCGGCTATGCGGCCTGCGGGCACGTTTTTCCATAATTACAACGTCATTGAAAACAGAGGAAAAAATATGTTTGAACCCCAAGATATCGTTCAGTCTAAAACCGGCGGCCCGAGACTGGTCGTACAGCGTGTTGAAGGCGACACCCTGTGGTGTACGCGTCAGGACGACTTCGGCGCAACGGAAATTGAAGTGAAAGCGGATACCGTGAGCCTGTATCACGAAGAAGGCGATTTCGGCGTTTGCTGATCCCGTTTTGCTTCCTGCCTTTGGCTGCCACTGCCGGCCTTTTTGACTGCCTGTGAATGGCTGAAACTCAGGCTGGAATAGTCCTTCCTCGGGGATGGCCGGAATCATGCGTATGAATGTATTGATTAGCCATAATCATAATTTCCAATTATGTAAGATTCTGAATATAGTAGTCGGAAATTACTGAGAATTATCGGATGAAGGAACCGGCCATAATGAATAAGCATTTTGCGTGGATGTCTGTCGTTGTCGCTGCCGCATTTTTAAGCGGATGTGCGCAACAACAAACAGTTAAAAACGCCGAGCAGGATCAGTCTGCACTTAACTCCCGTTGCTACACTGAGTTCAAAGCACTTCAGACGCTGGATAAAAATGCTTTCAATGTCTACAAGCAGCAATTTAATCAGCTCAATGAGGCGTATGCCGTTTATAAAACTAATGCTTCGCTGATCAACAAAGACTCTAAAGAAATGTTTGCTCTCGAATTAAAAGACAAGCAAACCCTTATCTGTGCCCGTGTTAAAAGCGCCGTGTTCAATAACATGAATCAGCGTTCTCAGATGCTCAACGATATCTAAAAGATTCCAACATTGAATCCTGAGATTCCACAATCTCAGGATTCAATGATTCCCGCCTTACCAGATAGCCATTACCAGCCTTTCACCGCATCGCCGTGATAAATAGCATCTGCCGCTTTGACAGTGGCGTCAGTCTGATAGGCTTCCACCAGTTCTTTCACCGCCTGACTGTCTTTGTTATCTTCACGCGCCACAATGATATTCACGTAAGGTGAATCTTTATCTTCCACAAAGAGTCCGTTTTTACCCGGCGTAAGTCCGACCTGGCCTGAATAGGTGGTATTGATGATTGCCAGCTCGATTTTGTCATCGTCAATAGCGCGGGTCAGCTGAGGCGCTTCGATCTCAACAATCTTCAGATGTTTTGGATTTTCGATAATATCCAGCGACGTCGGCAGTAAACCTGTGCCCTCTTTCAGTTTGATCAACCCGACTTTTTGCAGCAATAACAATGAGCGGCCAAGGTTCGTCGGATCGTTAGGTACAGCCACCTGTGCGTTATCACTCAACTGGTCGATGGATTTAATTTTGCGCGAGTAACCGGCGATCGGATAAACGAACGTTTTACCCACTTCCACCAGCTTATAGCCACGCTCTTTGATTTGTTTATCCAGATAAGGGCGATGCTGGAAGGAGTTAACGTCGATATCGCCGCTGCTTAGCGCGGAATTAGGCAATACGAAATCGGTGAATGTCACCACTTCGACATCCAGATTGTATTTGTCTTTGGCCGTTTTTTTGATGGTTTCCCACATCTGCTGATCGATACCGGCACTGATCCCGACCTTGATGTGATTCTCATTAGATTTTTGATCACAGGCAGTCAGCGCCAGAACGCCCGCCAGAGATAAGGCCAGAACAGATAATTTTAATATTGTGCGCATAAGGTTTACTCTTTCCGTGAATAAATTTTCAAGTTGAAACAGACTGTTAAGCCGACAGTGTTTCAAATCGCTTCCCGCGCGGCAAATACGAAAAAGAAATAACCTAATGCAAACCCGCCAGAAATAAACAAAACCCGCAATATGCGGGCTTTGAAAGGGCAGAAATTTCAAATGTGGAAAGATTTCCTGATCGTTATCCGATCATTCTGAAGCAACGTGCAACGTCACAGGCTGCGGACGGGAGAGGAAAATCGTGATCCCCGCCAGCAATGTCAGTACACCGCCAAGCAGGAAGGCGCTGCTCACGCCCGAATTGTCTGCGAGGATCCCGCCAAACAATGCGCCAAGCGCCAGCGAGGTCTGGAAGACACATACCAGCAGCGCCGAACCGGTTTCGAAAAGCGCAGGCGACGCCTGATACGTCCAGATATTCAGACACACCGGCAACGCGCCAAACGCTAATCCCCAGAGGATCACCAGCGCACAGGCCAGTGCTAACGGCACCTGGAACAGCGACAACACCAGCACAGAAACACTCAGCAGCAGCATATTGAGCATAAACGCTCTCTTTACACCGAACTCGCGAACACTGATTTCAGTCGTCAGCGTACCCACCAGCCCGGCAACACCGTAGCCCATCAGCAACAACGAGATATCACTGGCGGAAAGATGCAGATTGAACCGCAGCCAGGGTTCGAGGTAGGTATAGGCCGCAAAATGACCGCCCGCCATGAAGATGCCGATGATAAGCGCGTAACGGATCCCCGCGACTTTAGTGACGCCCAGCATCGCGCGCAGGCCGATAGATTGCTGCGCGGGCAACGACGGCAGCGCCAGCCATTGCAGTACGAAGAAGACCAGCGCCAGCACGGCATTGAGGGTAAATGCCATGCGCCAGCCAAACAGATCGCCGATAAACGCGCCCGCCGGTACGCCCGCAACCGTGCCGACTGCCACGCCTGCGGTGATCAGCGAAATAGCGCGTGCGCCCTGCTCTTCGGACACCAGCCGCCGCCCGGAGGGAATAGCAAACGACCAGAAGCCCCCCACGCCGACGCCCAGAATAATGCGTCCGATCAGCAAAATGTTGAATGAGTCCGCCATCACGGCAATACCGTTAGCCACAATGACCGTCGCGGAAAGCAGCAACAGCAGGTTGCGACGGTCCATTTTGCGGGCAAACAGCATGATCAGCGGCGCAGAAATTGCCGCCACTAAACCGGGCAGCATCACCGCCAGCCCGGCATGACCTTCAGTGACACCCAGAGATTGCGCGATCGGCGAAAGTAATCCGATCGGCAGAAATTCGGTATTAACCAGCGCGAATGTGCCGCAGGCCAGTGAGAATACCGCCAGCCAGCGGCGGAAAGCAGAGGTTTCTGGCCGGGTGTCCAGCGATGAGCACTCAGTCATTTATTATCCTTATCCCCTTCATTCTTCAAATTGCAGATGCGTTGGCTGCACTTGCTCACCCGAATCACTTACTTTAGTAAGCTCATCGGGATTCACTCGCTTGCCGCCTTCCTGCAATTCGAATTATTTCGGGTATGTTGTTTTGTTATTAGAACGTAATAAACGTGATCACTATCACAGGGTCAAGGCATTTTCATAATGACTGTTAGGGTATTTCTTATCCGCCATGCAGATAAGCCAGTCCCCGCCTGCGATGCGGGCTGCAGAGGCGTGCGGACGCGAAAACGAAAAAGGCACATACAGATAACGCCGATCAGAAAATCCCTCCACATATAAGTATGTTGTAACTAATTCGTGTAACAGGATCCCAGTATTCTAAAATCCTCTCAGCAGGATCCATTTGTTCTACGCTTTAGCTACAACTCAACGCGTGGAATCTGCCCCGAGGTCACTGTGTCTCCTGCTAAATTCTGTCTGCAACTGCTGGTTTGGTGCCTGCTCTATTTTTCCCTCGGGTACATCTCTCTGTTTCTGGATGATCCCGCGAGCCGGGTTTCGTTTGTCTGGTTTCCTGCCGGCCTCGCCGTTGCCGCGTTTCTGCTAACACCGCGCCGGTTCTGGCCGCCTCTGTTTGTTGGGCTGTTAATCGTGCGTACGATTCTGGATGTCACGATGCGGCACTCGCTTGAGACTTCGCTGGTGCATTCGGTGATTTCACTCGGGAATGATTTCGCCATCGCCTGGTTTGTGCGGCGCTTCAGGCGCCCGGATGACATGCTGTATAACGTGGTGATCTGGCTGTGCGCCACTGTGGTAATCAGCGCCTTCGCCGCCGCTGCTGGTGCGGGATGGGTGCTGTTTCGTCACAATATCAATTTTGTTCAGACGCTGTGGATCTGGTGGTCAGCGAATGTGGTCGGCACCATTTTACTGACCACCATTATCATGGGCTTATTCTGGAAGCCGGAACCCTTTGTTCTGCGTAAATGCCTTACTGGCGGCGGATTATGGATAGCGTTATGTCTCAGCGCTGCCTGGGTTTTCAGTCAGCCTTTTGGTGATGCCCGCAGCGAAGCGCTACATTTTATCCTGGCCTGCATCCCGGTCATGATTATGATTGCCATCCCGGTTGTCAGTGGTAACCGGCCCGGTGCGCTCTCCTTTCTCACCTTTTGTGTGATTGTCATCTATTGCTCCTGGCACCGTCTTGGTCCGCTGTTTATTCCGGGCTTACGAACGGGAGAACCGCTGTTGCTGGCGCAGTGCTATCTCTCAGGTACGGCCCTGCTGCTGAATTTTGTGTACGTGCTTAAGCGGCATGTGCCGGGCATGGTGTCCTCATATTATCTCATCCCGCACAGCGGCCGTCTCACCTGGGACCAGACTTCATCAACATCGCTTACGCAACATCTTCTGAAGATCCATCATGTGGATCAGCTTCTGGCCCTGCTTTCACCTGACGATCAAAAACGAATGCGCGCCCGCTGGGAAACGATCAGCCACGGCGGCAGCGTAACAGACACGTTCTCTTTCCTGCTCCGGCTCTCACCGGCAATAAAAATACAGCTTCAGGAAACGAAACTGACCGGCCTGCCGCAACCGGAAGGTGTGGTGATTATTGGCTCCTGGTCAGAAGAATTGCCCAACCGGGCATTCACCCGCACGGTCAGGGAGGCGTAAACGATGCTGCAACTTGCGCTGTTGTTGATGGGTGCCAATTTTGTGCGTAAATCCGCGCCGGTTCTGGCCATCATTGGCGTGTTATGGGGCGGACTGGGCGTGACTGTTTTTATGGATGGTCTGGAAGGAATGCGCTACTTTCCTTTTCATGTCTTCGGTCTGATCCTGCTGGCAGAAAGTCTGGTGACGCTCTTTCTGGCCGGAGGTGCCGCCGGGGCGAAGAAGTCAGTGTTCTATTTTAAGGGCGGCATATTTTGCTTTATCGCCGTGCTGATCCTTTCAGGTCGTGACAGCAGTAATCTGCTGCTGGCGATTTTGTTTGGTTTCGCCTTTTTCATCACCGGTCTTTTTGTCATGGCGTCGGCCTGGGTGGTGCGGTATGACCGCTGGCGTCAGGTGTTTTTCAGCGGCGTTGCGCAGCTGATTTTTGCCCTGTTTTTGTTTCTTCCCTATCCCACCCATCACCACGGCACGATTTCACAGTTTGTCGGTATGATCATGATCCTCGGGGGGATCCAGTGCATTCCTCTGGCCTACCGCGCCTTTAAAATGCGGGATGGCGTCACGCTTTCCGCCCTGATGGCGCCGCCCGGCCTGATCCCCGTCATCCCGCCGGTTTCGGTGAATAGCCGTTCTGAAGGTGCGCTGATTGTGCATATCTGGACACCGGAAGGCTCTGCGGCGAACTCCTCGGTTCCGCGCCCGGTATTCAACCGTTATATCGCCGCCGTAGACGTGCATGGGGTGATTTCTACCGGCCATGCCGCGCTGGAAATGCCGCCGGATCTTTACATCAGCCTTTATCCGGCGGTCGATATTGAGCGTTCCCCCGCCGAGTTTTTCAATACTCTGAAAGCCATTCAGGAAAACAACGTACCGGGGCTTTTCCAGAAGAGTTATGTCAGCGAGGCCGCGGGCTGGTGTGATTCAGACCGCAAAATTGTGTTCAGTGATTTTAACGCGCAGGCGTTGCAGCAGTTCTGGGATAGTTATCGCCAGCTGGTGATTTACAACCTGACCTGGCGCAACTGCTCTAGCAGCGTGGCTTACGGCCTTGAAGCCGCGCTTGAGGGCGTTATTTCCAGCCGCGGAGGCTGGCTGCATTTCCTGAAGTTATTTTTTATGCCTGAGTTGTGGATTGCCGCCCAGCTAAGAAAACGTGCCACCACCATGGCATGGACGCCGGGTCTGATGCTTGATTACGCACGGGCCTTGCACGCGCTGGTGCATCCGGTCCGGCATTCGTGGTTCAGGCGCTGGCGACAGCTGGATAAATCGCAATCATAGCTGCACAAAATGCCCGTCACTGACTTCACGATAATGACGCACCGGCGGCTCATAGGTGGCCGGACGCAGCGGGCTGGCGAGTTCTTCCGGCACCACAGTGCGTTTACGGTGAACATCCGGATCAGGCACCGGCACGGCGGCCAGCAGTTTACGGGTATACGCGTGCTGCGGATTATCGAAGACATCGGCACGCGAACCGATTTCCACAATTTCGCCCAGATACATGACCGCCACACGGTGGCTGATGCGCTCAACGACGGCCATATCGTGCGAGATAAACAGATACGCAAGGCCAAGTTCCTGCTGAAGATCGAGCATCAGATTGATCACCTGCGCTTTGACCGACACATCCAGCGCTGACACGGCCTCATCGGCGATGATCATTTTCGGTTCCAGCGCCAGCGCACGGGCAATGCAGATGCGCTGCCGCTGTCCGCCGGAAAACTGATGCGGAAAACGAGTTGCCATAGTGCTTTGCAATCCTACCTGTTCCAGCAGTTGCGCCACGCGATGCTTCGCGCTTTGTGCGTCATGCAGCCCGAGGCTTATCATCGGTTCGGCAATCGCCTGGCCGATACGCATTCTCGGGTTCAGGCTTTCGTACGGATCCTGAAAAATCATCTGCGCCTGGGTGCGGATTTCCGCCAGCCGTGCACTGTCCGCCCGGCGGATGTCTTGTCCGGCAATCAGCACGTCACCGGAGGTGGCTTCGGTGAGGCGTAAAATCGTGCGTCCGGTGGTGGATTTCCCGCAGCCGGATTCGCCGACCAGTGAAAGCGTTTCGCCCGGTTGCAGGCTGAATGACAGGTCTTCCACCGCATGTACCCGGGCAGAAACCCGGCGCAGCAGGCCGGATTTCACATCAAAACGCGTCACCAGATTTTTGACCTCCAGTACCGGCTGACCGGTGCGCAGCGTATCGACAGACTCCGCCACCGGCTGCGGTTCGCCGGTTTGCATGTCGGTGAGCGGGAAGCGTTTCGGCAACGTTATTCCCTTCATCCCGCCCAGTCGTGGCACCGCAGAAAGTAATGCGCGCGTGTAAGGATGTTTGGGCAGATGAAAGATTTCCCGCGTGGTCGCCTGTTCCACGGCCTCGCCACGGTGCATGACCAGCGTGCGGTCCGCCACTTCCGCCACCACGCCCATATCGTGCGTGATGAACAGAACCGACATGCCCTCTTCTTCCTGCAACGATTTAATCAGCGCCAGAATTTGCGCCTGAATAGTGACATCCAGCGCGGTCGTGGGTTCATCTGCAATCAGCAAACGCGGGTTACAGGCCAGCGCGATGGCGATCACCACGCGCTGACGCATACCGCCGGAAAAGCTCAGCGGATATTCATTCAGCCGCGAGGTAGCGGCCGGAATACGCACTTTTTCCAGCAGGCGCACGGCCTCGGCGCGGGCGGTTTTATCGTCCATGCCGCGATGCCGTTTCAACACTTCGGTAATTTGCACGCCGATTTTCAGCACCGGATTCAGGCTGGTCATCGGCTCCTGAAAAATCATGCCGATACGGTTACCGCGAATGCTTTGCATCTGCGCACGGTTCAGGCTCAGTAAATCCTGGCCGTCAAACCGGATGCGGCCGGAATAACGGGTCTGTTTTTCATCCAGCAAACGCATGACGGACATCGCCGTGACACTTTTACCGGACCCGGATTCACCCACCAGCGCCAGCGTTTCTTTCGGGCCAATCGAGAAGGACAGATCCCGCACCACATTCAGCCATTCGCCGTCCACGGAAAACGCGGTATTCAGCTTATCGACCTGTAAAACCGGGTTGTGCATCATCAATCCTTATTCCGCGGGTTGAGGATGTCGCGCAGGGCGTCACCGACTAAGTTGATGGCGACGATCAGCACCAGCAGCGTGACGCCGGGGAAGAAGCTTATCCAGTAATCACCGGACATCAGATAATCAAAGCCGTTGGCGATCAGCAGGCCGAGCGACGGTTCGGTGACCGGCAGACCGATGCCGAGAAACGACAACGTGGCTTCAAGCATGATGGCGTAAGCAATGCGCATGGTCGCCACCACAATCAGCGGCGGCAGGCAGTTGGGCAGAATATGGCGGAACAGAATGCGCGGACTGGAAAGCGCCATGCTGCGCGCAGCGTCCACATAACTGCGGCGACGTTCGAGCAATGCCGAGCCGCGAATGGTGCGTGCGTAATACGCCCATTGCGTGACCACCAGCGCCAGAATGATTTTATCGACACCCTGCCCGAGCACCGCCAGTAAAATCAGCGCAATCAGTATCGGCGGAAAGCTCAGCTGGATATCGACAATGCGCATGATCAGCGCGTCCGTTTTGCCACCGGCGTAGGCGCTGATCAGCCCCAGTGCCGCGCCGAGGGTCAGCGCAATTACCGCGCTGGAAACGCCAACCAGCAGGCTGGTGCGCGTGCCGTACAAAATAGCACTGAGTAAATCGCGCCCCTGATCGTCGGTGCCCAGCCAGTAAATCATCCCGCTCAGGCTGGCGGTGCCAGGTTTCAGGCGGCCATCCATGATATCGAGCTGCGCTAAATCATACGGATTTTGCGGCGAAATCCACGGTGCCAGCAAGGAGAGCACAATGGCGATGCCTAAAATGATCAGACCGCACAATGAGAATTTATTGCGCAGCAGCGCACGCGCAGTGTTGTAAAACGCCGAATGCGGTTTGCCCTGAACGGTGCTGCGCGAGTGAACGGATTCAGACGCCATCAGTTCTCACTCCCCAGCCGGACGCGCGGATCCACCAGCACATACAGCACATCTACCAGCAGGTTAATCAGGCTGAACATCACCACAGTTATCATCAGATAGGCCAGGATCACCGGACGATCCAGCACGGCGATAGAATCAATGATCAGCTTGCCCATGCCCGGCCAGGCGTAAATGGTTTCGGTAACCACGGCGAAAGCAATCAGCGAACCCAGCTCAAGGCCGATGACGGTAATCAGCGGGATCAGGGTATTTTTCAGGACGTGAACCAGCACGATGCGGCTTTCAGATAAGCCTTTGGCGCGGGCAAAACGGATGAAATCCTGTTGCAGGCATTCAAGCACACCGGCTCGCGTCAGGCGGATGATCAGCGAGATTTTGAACAGCGCCAGATTGAAGGCCGGCAGGATAAGATGCGCGAGGCCATCGGCGGTAAACAGGCTGAGCGGAACGCCGAAAACGTCCACCGTCGCGCCGCGTCCGGAGGCCGGAAGCACGCCGAGTTTGACGCTGAACAGCATGATCATCATCAGGCCAATCCAGAACGTCGGCAGGCTGAAGCCTAAGATTGAAACGGTCATGATCGACTTCGATAACCAGCCATCAGGGCGCAAACCGGCATACACGCCGAGCGGAATGCCAATCACCAGCGCCAGAATAAAGGCTACCAGCGCCAGCTCGAGCGTGGCGGGCATACGCTGAAAAATCAGGTGCAGCGCGGGCTGATTGTAGATAAAGGAGTTGCCCATATCGCCGTGCAAGGCGTTGACCACGAACAGGCCATATTGCTCCCACACCGGTTTATCGAGGCCAAATGACTGGATCACATTCAGGCGTTCGGCGGGCGTCGCGGTGGTGCTGAGCAGTAAATCGACGGGATTGCCGACCAGATAGACGCCACCGAAAACCAGCAACGACATCACCAGCAGCGTCAGTAATGTTTGTCCGAAGCGCCCCAGCAGATAACGGCTCATGCCTGTGCGTCGCCATCACGGCTGCCGTATCGCGAGAAAACGCGGCGCATCAGGCTGAAAAAACCGTATTCATCCACTTTTTGCATGACCGTGGCGTTAGGCGGCGTCGACAGTTTGTTCCAGAAATCCGCATAGGTATAACCAGCTGTTTTACCCGAGATTTCTACCCCCACGCGGGCAGGCTGGCCTTCAAACAGACCGGGTTGCAAAAGCCATGCGACGACGGTGGCGTCATGTACCGGCCCGCCTTCCCGGCCAAACCGGTTGAGGTCACTGCGGTCAAATGCATTGAGTAAAGCCGCTACCGACTCGCCCGGTAACCCGCCGTCCTGTTTTAACGCATCGATATCATCTTTGCTGATCAGCGCCTGGAAGGTCATGTCCAGAGGCATGATGACGAGCGGAACGCCGCTGTTAAACACTTTTTCGGCGGCGTGAGGATCGGCATACACGTTGAATTCCGCCCACGGCACACGATGCCCGAGCGCAGTAAACGCGCAGCTCATTGTGACGATGTGCTTAATGCCGCGCGCGACGTCCGGATGCATCCCCAGCGCCAGCGCGATATTGGTCATCGGACCGATGACGCACACCGTGATCGGGCTGTTATCTTGCGCGGCCTGTCGTAAGGTCCGCACCAGAAAATCAACGGCGTGTTCAGCCTGCGGTTGCAGTTCCGTGTCAGGCACCAGTTCATCTTTAAATGCGCCGATGTGCGCATATTTGCCATAAACCTGTTCGCGCACCAGCGGACCGGGTGCGCCGGCAAAAACCGGTATGTGCGTATTGCCGGACAACGCGACAATCTTGCAGGCGTTGCGCACGCTGTTTTTCAGCGCCACATTGCCCGCGACCACGGTCACACCAAGCACATTAAGCTCAGGCGACGCCAGTGCAAGCCAGATGGCGATGGCGTCATCTACGCCGGGATCGGTGTCAATAATGATGCGCTGGCTCATAGATTATTTCCCGGCATAACGTGAAAGCAGCTCGTAAAACAGCGCAAAAACTTTGTTCGTTTCTACACGTGTGACGATCTCAACGTTGGGCGTCATTCCCGACTTTCCATACCAGTCGGCGACGGTTTGACCCATACACAGTTCGCTGTCGTGCTCGACAAATACCCGCGCTTTTTCGCTGCCAAACAGTTCCGGTGCCAGCACGTAAGCAATCACCAGCGGATCGTGCAAGGGCCCGCCGCGTGAACCGTAACGGCGCACGTCGTTGCGGTCCCAGAACGCCATTAACTCACCCAGTTGCGCTGAAATCCGTCCTGAGACTTTAATGAATTTCGCCACATGTTCCGGCGTCAGGATCACCTGATGCGTGGCGTCGAGCGGCAACGCGGTAATATTAAGACCTGATGAAAACACAATATGCGCAGCATGCGGATCGGCCAGCATATTGAATTCTGACGTCATGGTGCGGTTACCGGCTTCGCGGTATGCGCCGCCCATTATCACGACGCGACCGATACCGGCGGCGATGTCAGGTTTCATGCGCAGCGCCGTCGCCATATTGGTCAGCGGCCCGAGTACGCACAGTGTCAGCGGTTGCTGGCTGGCAATCGCCTGCTCGCAGCTATTAATCAGAAAGTTAACGGCATGAAGGGATTCAGCGGATTTTTGCGGCGCGGGAAAGGCAGTATTGCCAAGGCCGTTTTCGCCGTGAAACTGGCCGTGGATCGGCGCACGCAGCATCGGCTGATGACATCCGGCAAACACCGGAATATCCAGCCGGTATCCCAGCTCAGTGATTTGCAGCGCGTTGCGGGTGGTATTCGCCAGCGGCTGATTGCCGCACACCGTGCAGATACCGAGAATAGTCAGCTGCGGAGCAACGAACGCGCTGAGCAGCGCAATGGCATCATCAATGCCCGGATCGCAATCAATGATAACCGGAATGGTTTTCACAGCGCCCCCACGGAACGTAAAACCTCAGCGATTTCCTGACGTGCCGCCTCGTTTAACGGCACCTGCGGCGGCAGCGGATCGCCAACCGCAAAGCCCTGCAATTGCAGCGCAGCTTTGATACAACCGGCAATCGAATATTTGGCAAAGATTTCGTTGATGCGCCAAAGCGGACGCTGCAACTCCATCGCTTTCTTCCAGTCGCCTTGTTTCGCAGCCTCATAGAGTGCCAGACTTTGCTTTGGCACAATACATGCCGGACCGGCCATCCAGCCCACGCCGCCAATCAGCATCACACACGCCGGAATATGCGCCGATGCGGCAAATACCTGCATCCGTCCCTGCGTGCGTTCGATAATCGACAGCAACCGGCCGGTATTGGTCGAGGCGTCTTTAATATAGTTGATGTTTTCTACGTGGCTCAGTCGCTCGATCACCGGCAGGCTGAGATCAGAACGCTGAAACTGCGGATTGGTGTACAGCACGACCGGCAGTTTTCCTGCGGCAGTCGCGATGGCACGGAAATAATCCTCGACGCCCTGTTCGGGCACCGGGAAATACGCTTCAAGTATCGCCAGAATACCGTCGACACCCAGAGCGGCGTAGCGAGCGGTTTGCGCGACAGCGTCCTGGATGGTGGTGGCTGCAACTCCGGCGATTACCGGAACGCGGCCTCGAGCGGCTTCGACGACGGTTTTCACTATCTCCGTACGTTGCTCTGCATTGAGATAAGCGAATTCACCTGTACTGCCGAGCGGCGTCAGACCGTGCACGCCGCTGTTAATCAGATGTTCGACCAGCGCTGTTAACACTGGTTTGTCTATCTGGCCGCCATCAGTGACAGGCGAAACCAGATAGGGATACACACCGCTAAAAGAAGTCATAGCTTCTCTCTCTTTTCTTAAACTACTACTTTAGTACAGCCCTGGTGTTGGTGCTGTATTCCCCGCCTGGGTTCGGTCTGCACAATGCGCTTATTGTTTATCATGCACAAAGTACGGCAACGTATAGCCATCGGAACGGCCAACGTAGGTGTAAGGTGTTTTCATCGCCCAGGTGTATGAAAGGAACAGCAACGGAATAGTGCCTTCGTCTTTCATCGCAATCTCTGTGGCCTGCTGCAACAACTTTTCACGCTGGCCGTCGTCGAGGGTTTCCCGCGCTTTTGCCAGTGTTTTATCAAATTCAGGGTTTGAGTAGCGTCCGCGGTTGCCCTGTCCGCCATTTGGCCCGAAGGTTTCGAGCAACGGCCCCAGCACGCCGGAGGCTTCACCGGTTTCAATCGCCGCGCCACCCATGATCAGGCTGAAATCGCGTTTGGACGCACGCGAGAAATACACGCTGCCCGGCATGGTCACAACGTCAGTTTTAATGCCGACGCGGCTGAACATCTGCCCTAGCGCCTGGGCGATTTTAGAATCGTTCGGATAACGGTCGTTCGATGCATGGAACGTCAGCGTGAAGCCGTCCGGATAACCGGCCTGCGCCAGCAGTTGTTTGGCTTTCGCCGGATCATAGACCGGCGCGGCAATCGACGGCGTATAACCGAAATAGCCTTTTGGCACCAGCTGCGACGCCGGAACGCCCTGCCCGTCCATAATGCGGTCCACAATCGCCTGACGGTTTATCGCCAGCGACATCGCCTCACGTACTTCACGTTTTTTCAGCGGATTGCTGCCATCCGGCCCTTTGGCGAACGGCGACACATCACGATCCTGATCCGGGTGTAAATACAAAATGCGGTTACCGGCAACAGACTCCAGATGCAGGCTGGTTTGTTTGCCCAGATCCCGTCCGTCCGCGGTCGGCACGCTTTCAATCATATCCACATCACCGGAACGCATCGCGGCGACACGGGCGCTCGGGTTTTTGAACACGCGCAGCGTGACGTGATCCCACTGGGCTTTGCCGCCCCAGTACTGGTCGTTACGCGCCAGCACCACGTTATCGTCCGGCGTCCAGCTGACAAATTTGAACGGGCCGGTACCGATGACGTCTTTCCCTTCATTAAGGGTTTGCGATCCGACCGTTTCAAGACGCGCCGGTAAAATAGCGACACGACTTAAGTTATTGAGTAATAGAGGTGTTGGCGCTTTGGTGACAATTCTCACCGTTAAAGGATTCACTTCGGTGACATCGGCGATGTCATTCACGTACGGCGTATAAGCACTCGGGCTGTTTTTCGACGCCAGCGCCACGCGTTTCACGCTGGCAATCACATCTTTGGCGGTGAAATCGCTGCCGTCGTGGAATTTCACGCCGGGCCGCAGGGCAAATTCCCATGTGGTGTCGTTAATCACTTTCCATGACACCGCGAGCGCAGGCGTGATGTGTTGTTTTTCGTCCTGATTCACCAGACCGTCAAAAATATTACGCGCCATGGCGCTGTTGGCACCACCGACATAAAATTGCGGATCCATTGAAGTGGTTGACGCGGCAAGGCCGATTTTTAGATCAGCAGCCTGTGCAGAGATGGTATGAAAAACGAAAAGCGTGGCCAGTGCTGAGGAAAGCACTCCTGCCAGAACGGACTTTCTCATGCATTTAACCCTTAATTATTCTAGATTTTCAGGCAATGTGTGTCAGATCGTAAATTGGAGTCTAGGGGGTGGACTTCTGAATTGAAAATTGTATTTTGTGTTACATCCATAAACAAATGTTATGGATCCTGAGGATATATTATGAAAATTAATCCCCGTCAGGTCGAAGCTTTTCACAAAGTGATCCTGACAGGTAGCATTACCGCAGCCGCGAATATGATGAACATTACCCAGCCTGCGGTGAGCCGGCTGATCCGCGACTTTGAATATGCCGTGGATCTGAAGCTGTTTGACCGCGACGGTCGCGGACTGATCGCGCGTGACGACGCCATCAAGCTGTACCGCGAAGTCGAGCGTTTGTATCTCGGACTTGAACATATTTCACATATCGCCGACGAAATCCGTCATTCCAAAGGCAGCGTATTGCGCATTGGCTCGGTAGCGGCGTTATCGGCGCTGTGCGTCGAGCATATTCTCCCGCCGCTGATTGAGAGTATTGGCGATATCTCGCTGTTTCTGGACATCGAAAGCACGACGCATATCACCGATGTCGTCACCAGCAATCAGTACGACGTTGGGTTCATTTTCGGCAAGCCGGATGTGAAAGGTCTGGAAGCGGAAATGCTGGCACGGGCAAAAGCGGTTGCCGTGATGTCGCCGCGCCATCCGCTGGCGAAACAAGACGTGGTGACTGCGATGGATCTGACGCGCTACCGCCCTATTATTCCCGGACGCAAAACGCCGTTGCGCGAACAGCTTGATCAGGTGATGAGCCGCCTCGACTTGTATCTGAACAATCCGATCGAAACCTCGCTCAATAACTGTTGTGTGATGGCAGGTAACAACCTGGGCGTCGGCGTGGTCGATTTCATCACCGCCCGCAGCCATAAAAGTGATCTGGTTCTTAAACCCTTTTCACCGGATATCAGCATTGCCTATCTGGCCGTTTTCCCGCCGCAGATCCCGAAAAGTCGTCTGGTGGAACATATCACCAAAGAAATGAAGACCTTAATCGAAGGCTATTTGTAAAACTTCCCGTCAGGTTCACCTAATTCGTACCAATGAGTCCACAATGTTACATTTCAGTATCAATGACGAAAAATGAGCGGACAGTTGGTGCTATCGGTTAGATGAAAAACGTATATCCACTCATGTATTCATTGAAAAAATGAATAACACACTATATTTTATTCTTTAAAATCAACGCATAAAATTCCTCTGCATAAATAATAATCTAATCTATAATAATTTACCTAAATTCAAACTCTTCGTTACACATTCACAACCTCGATGAGAAGTATTACTATTTGCGCGAAATTGTTCTATTTGGTTCATTTAATTACGGGTGGTCATTAAGTGTTACCTCTTTTCATCAACAGTTATCTACAACTATGCAGTGAGATAAATCATGCCAACAACAAATAGCAAGTGGACCTGGCTCCTCTGGCTGCTGAGTGCGCTGATGGTCGTCATCGGTCTGACACTTGGTATCGGTGGCGCGTATCTGGCCACATTGGGAGGAAGTGTTTACTTCCTGCTGATGGGTCTGGCGCTCATCGTTTCCGCCATTTTGATTTTTAAAGGTAAGCCTTCAGGTGCATGGCTGTATGCCGTGGCCTTTGTGCTTTCTATTATCTGGGCTGTCTGGGACGCGGGCTTCACGTTCTGGCCTCTGTTCTCCCGCCTGTTCACTTTCGGCGTGCTGGCATTTCTGGTCGCACTGGCTTATCCCCTGCTGAAAGCACGCGCGGGTCTGGTGGCACGTAAAGGGCCAAGCTTCTCGCTGGCGGCTGTGCTGGCTGTTGCCTTGATTGCCGCATTCGGTAACACCTTCGTGCCGACGCCAATCATCAGCGCTGACAACGATCAGGCGCCGGTGAAACCGGTAGATAAAGGTGCAGAGCAGAAGAACTGGGAAAACTGGGGTAACACTACCGCTGGCGACCGTTTTGCTGCATTGGATCAGATCAACAAAACCAACGTGGATAAACTTCAGGTTGCGTGGATTGCCCATACCGGTGATATCCCGCAGAGCAACGGCTCCGGCGCTGAAGACCAGAACACTCCGCTGCAAATCGGCGACAAGCTGTTTGTTTGTACCGCTTACAGCAAAGTGATCGCCCTGAATGTGGATGACGGTAAAAAGCTGTGGTCTTACGACTCCAACTCGACTGCCCCTAACTGGCAGCGTTGCCGTGGTCTGGGCTATTACGAGAACAGCAGCCAGAACAGCAGCGCAGCGCCACAGGCTCCGGCGGCACAGCCCGCTGCAACTCCTGCGGCTGAACCGGCCACGCCAAACGCCGCTTCAGAAGCTGCCGCGCCTGCCACTAACGCACCGCAAACGCCTGCGGCTACCGGCGGCACCGTCAGCGCTACCTGCGAACGTCGTCTTTTCCTGCCAACCATCGATGCGCGTCTGATCGCCATCAACGCCGACACCGGCAAGCCTTGTGCTGATTTCGGTGACAACGGCGTGGTTGACCTGAAAGTCGGTATGGGCGAAGTCAAACCTGGCTACTATCAGCAAACCTCTACCCCGCTGGTCGCGGGTAACGTAGTGGTTGTCGGTGGTCGCGTAGCGGATAACTTCTCTACCGGCGAACCTCCGGGCGTGGTGCGTGCATTCGACGTGCATACCGGCGCACTGGTATGGGCATGGGATCCGGGTAATCCGAACATCACCAAATTGCCACCGGAAGGTCAGACTTACACCCGTGGTACACCTAACGTCTGGTCAGCCATGTCATACGATCCAAAACTGGGTCTGATTTACATGCCAACCGGTAACGCGACGCCAGACTTCTTCGGCGGCACGCGTACTGAGCTGGATGACAAATACAGTTCTTCAGTCGTTGCAGTCGACGTGGCAACCGGTAAAGTCCGCTGGACGTTCCAGACCACGCATCACGACCTGTGGGACTTCGACCTGCCGTCTCAGCCGCTGCTGTATGATCTGCCGGACGGCAAAGGTGGCAGCACGCCGGTTCTGGTGCAGACCTCCAAACAAGGCATGATCTTCATGCTGAACCGCGAAACCGGCCAGCCGGTCGCGAAAGTGGAAAACCGCGAAGTGCCGCAGGGTAACGTCCCTGGCGAACGCTACTCCAAAACGCAGCCTTTCTCTGTCGGTATGCCAAACATCGGCAACCAGACGCTGAAAGAATCTGATATGTGGGGCGCCACGCCGATGGATCAGTTGCTGTGCCGCATCGAGTTTAAAGGTATGCGTCACGAAGGCGTTTACACGCCTCCGGGTCTGGATCGTTCCCTGCAATTCCCGGGTTCTCTGGGCGGCATGAACTGGGGCAGCGTCTCGGTTGATCCGAACAACGCCATCATGTTCGTGAATGATATGCGTCTGGGTCTGGCGAACTACATGGTTCCGCGTGCACAGGTTCCGACCGGCGCGAGCGGCATCGAGATGGGGATGGTGCCGATGGACGGCACGCCTTACGGCGCAGTCCGCGAGCGTTTCCTGTCTCCGCTGGGCATTCCTTGCCAGAAACCACCGTTCGGTACCATGTCTGCGGTTAACCTGAAAACCGGTAAAATCGTCTGGCAGGTTCCTGTCGGTACGGTGAAAGACACCGGTCCGCTGGGCATCAAAATGCGCATGCCAATGGAAGTCGGTATGCCAACGCTGGGCGCGAGCCTGTCAACGCAATCCGGCCTGCTGTTCTTCGCCGGTACGCAGGATTTCTATCTGCGCGCGTTTGATACTGCAAACGGTAAAGAGATCTGGAAATCCCGTCTGCCGGTCGGCAGCCAGTCTGGCCCGATGACCTACGTTTCACCGAAAACCGGTAAACAGTACATTATCATCAGCGCCGGTGGCGCACGTCAGTCCGCAGAACGCGGCGACTACGTGATTGCCTACGCACTGCCTGACGAAAAGTAAGATTTAGCAGTCAATGACAAAGCCCGCTGGTGAAGACCGGCGGGCTTTTTTTATTGAAGAGATTAAGGCAAACGTGCAGCCTGATGTCGCAGACCTTTAAAAATTGCATCACTGATTTTTGCCGGAAAATTAGCAGGTAAAATAGCTTCAACATCTGCAATCACCTGCTCAGTTTTTTCCTTCATTTCCGTCATCATCACAGAAACGTTTTCTTTCGAGTACTCGACTCGTTGCGCCGTCGACACAAAATGTCGGGGAAGAATTCTGTCCCAATGAAAATGCCGGTTTTTCCCTAATACAGCCATCGCCATTTTGGCTTTCTTCGCAGGAATTCCTTGCGGATGCATCAGAGGAAATGCTGACATCACGTCATAAAACGGTGTCATGCGGTATGCGCTGCCCGGCTCGATATAAACACTGAAATTCTTAGCATGACCGTCAATGGCGGCCAGCATCCAGAAGAGAATCTGGCTTTTAAAGAACATATCCCTGTCAGCACCAGCCCGCTGAGAACCCAGCAAAAGCTTCATTGCGCGAGCAATTCCGGGGCCGCCATCAGATTCATACTTCAATGCGGGAGCAACACCCAGCGCCTGACAAAAATCCTCCTGAGGTAAACGCATCAGCCAGGATCCATCCTGCGACCAGCGACGGTCAAAACGCTCAACGACTAACACTTGTTGCGAGCCAAAGTTGGCAATCTCAGATCTCGCGACAGGGAATCCAAATTTTTCGGCTATCTTCAGACACAACCATTCATTCTCCACGCTCTCGCTGAGATCAATACCATTGTTAGCGATATAACCAATGGGGAGCTTAAGGATATGGCTGGTAGGCGTACTTCCCTGCGGGCGGTGCCACTGGTCGCGATACCAGAGCAAAGCCGTTTTTTCCTGTGCACCGGCCAGAGAAATTCGAAAGTCTTCAATGTCAGCTTCCATGCCCAAAGGTGCATCCTTATATCCCTGCAGAAGCTGCTCAATATCCTTTTCGCCAAGCGGTTGGGCATGAATTTCCGTGACAGGTGCAACCTGATCACCTTCAGGATAGAGCTGGATCGCACCGACACAGTCACCGCCGATCCGCGAAAGCAAATCGAAAGGCTGCTTCGTCGGGATGTGGAAACGTGCCTGAATACGGCTGCGTATCTGTTCGTTATCGGGCAGAAGATTGTCAAAAAAGTTGTATACCTCTGCGCCACGGAATTTATCTGCCTGAAGAGGTAATGATAATGAAATGGCGCGGGCTCCGGGGCGATCGAGCCAGCTTTGATGATAAATAAATGACATTTCACCACTGCCGCCTTTTTCCAGGATTCCGACAGCAATGCCATTTAATGCGAGCGTTAACTTATCCATGTATTACCACTCCTGATCCCAGGTACACTTTTCCTGCGGATTGCTATCCCTTGGCGTGATCTGTAGCTCTAAATCCAGCGCCGCCAATAATTTAAACAGTGTTTCCAGACGGGTGCCGTCCGGATAATTTTCAAACTCAGAAACCGTAGACTGCTTCAGGCCAATGGTCTCAGCCGTTTTACTTTGGCTAAGTTTGCGCTTTTTTCGCTCATTGCGCAGCGCATTGGCAAGCATTTTTGCAGAAGTAATGTTCATATTATCCTCCCTGGCGGATAATATCAGCATATCCCTTACAGGGGATAAATCAACATTTATCCCTTACAACAGATAAAATATAAATATCCCTTTCAGGGGATAACACAGAAGCGTATGTTCCATACGATGATGCTCTGTAAAATCAAAATACAGCCTGAAAGCTGTAAAATATAAAGACAGTTTATACGCTGTAATTTGCCCACTGCCGCCCTGTCATGCTCAAATACCTGTTCCACGCACGGATGAAACCTCATGAAAAAAAGCGAATTTATCGCTCAGGATTTACTGAGCAAGATTTATCAAAACAGCGGTTCGGTGCCGGAGAAGTTACCTCCGGAGCGCCAGCTGGCGGAAGAATACGGGGTTTCGCGCTTTACCGTGCGTAAGGCACTGGAAAAGCTGGTCAGTATCGGAGCGGTGCATATCGTGCAGGGTTCGGGCATTTACATCAATGCGGGTGTCAGCAGCAATCCGCTAATTTACAACTCTGTGACCGAGAAAAAATTCGCTGAAATCAGTTTCAAAATGCTCGAATTGCACAAGCGCCGGCCAGATAAAGAGGAACAACAGGTATTCGATCTAAGCACCGACGACTTTATCTGGGCGTTCACCCGCTTGCGGCGCATTAATCTGCGCAATGTGCAGATTGAATATTCCCGTATGCCCGCGGAAGTGTTTGCAGATTTGAATCAGAAAACCATTGAGCATTCCATTCAGCAATATGTGTTGAGTAAGGGCTACACGATTTCGCATTCCCTGACCCGTTACCAGGCCGTCACGATTAATAAAGAGCAGGCGCAAATACTTGGCTGTAAAAAAGGCATTGCCGCCATGCATATCACCAACAGAGGTATTTTGCAGGGCGGCAAGGTTTATGCGTTCAGCGATATCGTCGATATCGATTATTCCTGCACCTACGTCATCCCGTTTAATCAGGACAATCTGGCTTTTCGCCAGACGTAAGCGCGTTAAGGCGTGTGGATCACGCCATCCGGCAGACGGCTTTGTGTCCATTCATGCGGACGATAGACCACAGGAAATTCTGCCGCAGCCTGTTGGTTAAAGCCCACGCCAATCCCAACTTCTTCTCCCGGATAGAAATAACCGTTCTCCGGTGCCCGTGCGCCCGGAAAGACCTGCTGCGTGTTAGCCGGATATGCAACAAATTCCTGGATTGCCGCATTATGCAGATGAATATTCAGATGCGTATTTACCGCAGCACCAATCGGGGTCATGTCCGGCGGACAATGCCAGGCCAGACGCACGCCAAAACTCTGGCAGAAATGCGCCAGTTTTAATGCCGGTGTGATGCCGCCTATTTGTGAAACATGGCAGCGGATAAAGTCGATCCGGCGGTTGATAATCAGATCTTTCCATTCAGCAGGATTATTAAATAATTCGCCGGTTGCCAGCGGAACGGCGGTCTGACTGCGGATTTGCGCCAGCCATTCGTTCTGATCGGGTGGCAGAATGTCTTCAATAAAGTAAGGCCGGTATTGTTCAACGGCTTTGGCGAACTGCACCGCCTGCTGCGGGAACAGCCGTTCATGAACATCGTGCAGAATGTGGAACTGATTGCCGTATTTTTCACGCAGCGCTTTGAACATCGCCAGCGTGTTATCGATGTACTGATCCTGATCGTAATACGCACCCGCCGTCGGTTCACGGGTGCTGTGAAAATCACGCGCATTACCGCCGTAAAAACCCAGCTGACAGCGGATGTGGCGGTAACCTTCGGCTAGCAGACGATCGACTTCGCCGTACAATGCTTCCAGCGTTTCACCCGCGGCGTGGCTGTACGCCGTCACTGCATCTTTCGATTTGCCGCCAAACAAATGATACAGCGGCATATTCGCCAGTTTGCCTTTGATATCCCACAACGCCATATCAATACCCGCGATAGCATTGTTGATCACCGGCCCGTTACGCCAGTAAGCGTTCACCATCATCATCTGCCATAAATCTTCTATATGATTCGCATCGCGTCCCATCAGCAGCGGTCTGAGATATTCATCCACCATCAGTTTCACCGCCAGCGGGCGCTGCTGGAATGTCGCGCAGCCCAGACCGAAGACTCCACGATCTGTTTCAATTCTGACCACCACTAAATTATGACGATCGGGACGTGTTATCTGGCATTCGATATTGGTAATCAGCACAGGCTGCATGATAAATCCTTAATAAAAACCGTTATTCCTTTTCATAAAAAAGGCGGCGGGAATATTCGTATTGGCGTTATTTCAACGTATTTTTATCCTGCTTGTAAACCTAAAATTCAGGCTTTTATTTTGGTTTGAAAGCACGGCGTATTTTCGATAAAAAACAGACCAATTTGGCATTGATGTGCAAAATAAGCGCCATTCAGTGAAGTTTTGTGATGAAGATCCTGTTTTATTGGTTTGTTTTTGAAAACCACCCTCATTACACTCCCCTTCAATCAAATAAAGAATAATTCATTTTTTCGTCGCGGGGTTCAGGGTGAATACAGAAATAATACAGTCAGTCATTAAACTGGTCGGCGGTGCGGGAAATATTAATAAAGTCTGGCATTGTATGACCCGTCTGCGGTTTGATTTACGTGACGAAAATAAAGTGGCCTGGGGGGAAATTAAAAATCTGCCCGGCGTACTGAGCGCACAAAGCCAGAGTGATCAGGTGCAGATCATTATCGGGCCGAAGGTGAATATCTGGTACGAAGCCATCGTGTCACAGCTGGATCCGGTAACCGGAAATTCAGAAACAGCAACAGGAAATGTTTCCACAAAAGGACGTAAAAGTCTGATCTCGATGTTCATGGATACCGTCTCCGGCGTGTTCGGCCCGATCGTTCCGGCCATCGCGGGCGCGGGGATGATCAAAGGTTTGCTGGCCGGACTGATTGCCCTGAAAGTGATTTCAGCCAAAAGCGAAACGGTGATGATCATTGATTTGATCGCCAGCGGCGTGTTTTACTTCCTGCCGTTTTTCCTCGCGGTTTCTGCGGCGAAGATCTTCAAAACCAATGAATACCTGGCCGCCGCCGTGGCCGCCTGTCTGATGTATCCGACACTAATGGACGCCGCGAAAGCACTCGCCAGCCATACTGCTGGCGCACCTACCGCATTGTATTTTATGGATGTGCTGCCGGTATCCGTTTTCAACTATTCGGCGAGTGTGATCCCGGTGATTTTCTCGGTGCTGGCGCTGAGTTACATCCACCGCTGGGTGGATAGAATCATGCCGGACGTGCTGAAAACCGTGTTTACACCCACGCTGACACTGTTCATTGCGGCGCTGGTATCACTGACGCTGATCGGTCCGGCGGGGATTTATCTCGGTAAGTTGCTGGCGTTTGGCATTCAGGGATTGTTTGACGTGTCTGCAGTATTTGCCGGATTTATTGTCGGTGCGATCCGCCCGGTGGCGATCCTCACCGGTATGCATCATGCGATGACGCCGATTGCGTTGCAGAACTTTACCGATCAGGGCTGGGACATGCTGATGCCGATGATGTTTATGGCCAACATGGCAATTGCCGGATCGACGTTTGCGATTTACTTCCACGTCAAAACCCGCGAGCAAAAATCCGTGGTGCTGTCTGCGGCAATTTCCGGCCTGCTGGGGATCACCGAACCTGCGCTGTTTGGCGTGCTGACGCGCTACAAAAAAGCGTTTATCGCCACCACCATCAGCAGTTCTGTGGCGTCTGCATTTATCGCGTTCTTCGGGGTGCGGTTGTACGGCTATATTCTGTCGAGTATTTTCAGCCTGCCCGCCTACATCGGTCCGTATTTTATCTACATTCTGATGGGCGTGGTGCTCTCGCTTGGGCTGTCATTTACGCTGACGTATCTGATGGTCGTCAAAAACAAAGGCACCGAACAATCGGTGCCTTTGGTTAATCAGACGCGCTGAGGTTTATCAGGCCGCTGTCTTTGAATGCGAAATCTCAGACAGCGGTGCGTTCTGAATAAGATTGGTCAGACGTCCGATATTTTCGATTTCCACTTCAATCTTGTCATTCTCATGCAGGAACAACGGCGGTACGCGGGTTTTACCGACGCCGCCCGGTGAACCGGTCATGATCACATCGCCCGGAGAAAGCTGAGTAAATGTGCTGATATAGGCAATCATCTGCGGAATAGTGTGGATCATGCTGGCGGTCGTATCGTCCTGCACCAGCCGGTCATTCAGCCAGGTTTTGATACTCAGGTTTTGCGGGTCGCCCACTTCATCCGGCGTCACCATCCACGGGCCAAACGCCCCCGTCGACGGCCAGTTTTTTCCGGCGGTGTACCATTTATGCTGCCAGTCACGTACTGAGCCATCCATATAACAGCTGTAACCGGCGACAAAATCGAGCGCATCATCTGCTGAAATATTGCGGCCGGTGCGGCCGATAATAATCGCCAGTTCACCTTCATAATCAAACTGCTCTGAAGAAGCCGGTTTGATAATGGTGCCATTGTGTCCGACCTGGGAATCCGCAAAACGGACAAACAGGGTTGGCGCGTCGCTGGTTTCATTAAATTCTTTGCGCTTTTCCGCGTAGTTCATGCCCACGCCGAAGATTTTTCCCGGACGGTCGATAACCGGCAGGAAACTGATGTCATTCAGTTGAAGATCCGCAGGCAGATCAGCGTAGCGTTGCAGCCAGGGAAGTGAATGGCGTGCCATGAATTCGTTAATATCGCGGCATCCTGAGTGACTGCCGACATCGACAATCCCCTCTTCTTTATAGATGCCGAAGCTTTTGGTGTGGTCTTTACTGATGGTGAAATTAACAATTTTCATAGATGCACTTAGATTCTTATTTTACTTAAAAACAGGTAAATTCGCTGGCGTTCGTGTTGCGAAAACGGCTTGCCCGTCGCAACGTTGGCGTGATTATTGACCCTGCCTCTCATGCCTTCTACTATATTTTATTATCAAATCGATGAATTTCAGGAATCAATGTTAAATAACAGAGACTTAGAGTATTTTGTGACAGCCGCAGAGATGATGAATTTGAGACTTGCGTCACAAAATTTAAATATAACTCAGCCTGCGCTTTCGAAATCCATCACCCGTTTAGAGAAAGAACTGAACATCAAACTGTTCAAACGGGCAGGTCGCGGGCTGGAACTGACCGAAGCAGGACGGGTGCTCTATCAGCGTGGTTTAGCGCTGCAAAGTTCCTACCTTGAGCTGGGCGAAATCATGAATGAACTGAGCAGCGGCGCGGGCGGGATTGTGCGCGTCGGCGTTTCCGGTTCCGCAACGCAATTCCTGCTCCCTGAAATCTGCAAAATGCTGCAATCGCAGGTGCCGAATATGAAACTGGAAATCCAGATCGGCATGAACGACGTACTTTTTACGTTGCTGGAACGTCATGCCATCGATGTGATTATCGGTCCGCTGGTCAATTACGACAGTCCGGTGGTGCAGTTGCCGGTCACCGCAGACCGGGTGATCGTCGCGGCCTCACGCGATCATCCGCTGGCCGGTAAACCCGCCAGCCTGCGCGAACTCAGCCGTTATGGCTGGATTTTACCGGCGAAAACCGTCTCGATGCGCCAGTGGCTGGATAAGATGTTCTATGAAAATCATTGCTCGCCACCAGACGTCAAAGTGGAAATCAGCTCGCTGGCATCGGTGCCGGGACTGATCGCGAAAAGCGGTTTGCTAAGTTTTTTGTCCGAAAACATTCTGGTCGAAGAAGAATTTCTTTCGCGGCTGATCCGTATCGATAACGATCAGTTAGTGATGGAACGTCGGGTGGGCATCACCTGGCTGGAAGGCGCGTTTCTCTCACCGGCGACGCAAAAAGTGATCGACGTGACCAAAAGCGTCGGGCAAAAAATGCAGATGGAAGCCCGCCGGATCCTCGAAGACTGAAGTCCGGCGGGCAGGTTTATATCAATCTGTTTTACACCAGATGACAGGCCACGCGGTGACCGTTTTCCACTTCACGCAGCAACGGAGTTTCCGCCCGGCAACGAGCTATGGCGTGAGGGCAGCGGGTGTGGAAACGACAACCGGCGGGCGGTTTTGACGGATCCGGGATTTCCCCGCTGACCATCGCGACCGGTTCGCTGTCGGGATCGAGCGTCGGCACCGCCGCCAGCAGCGCCTGCGTGTACGGATGCAAAGGCCGCTCAAACAGCACATCCCGACTGGCGGTTTCCACCAGCTGGCCGAGATACATCACCGCCACGTCATCACAAAGATGTTCCACCACGCCAAGATCATGCGAGATAAACAAAAATGTCACGCCGTGATCGTCGCGTAAATCCGAGAACAAATTGATGATCTGCGCCTGAATGGACACATCGAGCGCCGAAATAGGTTCGTCGGCAATGATAAAATCCGGTTGCAGGATCAGCGCACGGGCAATGCCAATACGCTGGCGCTGACCGCCGGAAAATTCATGCGGAAAGCGGTTGTAATGCAATGGGGACAGCCCGCAGATTTTCATCACTTCCAGCACTTTTTCCCGCAGTTCTGCGCGTGAACACAACCGGTGCTCAAGCATCGCCTCGCCAATGGCGTCACCGACGCGGATGCGGGGATTCAGCGAACTGTACGGATCCTGAAACACCAGCTGGATTTTCGGACGCAACGCTTTCAGTTGTTTTGGCTTCAAGGCATGAAGTTCTTCGCCACGAAATTTCACGCTGCCCGCAGTTTTGTCATACAGCCCAAGCAGCGTGCGCCCTACCGTGGTTTTGCCGCTGCCAGATTCCCCGACCAGCCCGAAAATCGTGCCCTTGCGGATGTTAAAACTGACGCCATCAACCGCCCGCAGCTGTCCGGTTTCCTGTCCGAATACGCCGTCGCGGATCGGGAAATACTTTTTCAGCCCGTCGACTTCAATCAGATATTCCGCGTTCATGGTTGCCGCTCCGTGTCTTTATTCTCTTGCGCCGTCGTTAACCCGCTATAGAAACAGGCGGCCTGACGGTGTTTTCCTTCCAGAGGCGGGATCCCTTCACGGCAACGTTCGGTAGCGCGCGCACAACGATCGGTGAATGCACAGTAAGGCGGCAATGCGGCCAGACTTGGCACTTGTCCCGGAATGGAATACAAGCGGCGGCGACGTTCTCCCGCGGTGGGACGCGAAGCGATCAGCCCCTGCGTATAAGGATGCAGCGGATTACGCAGCACATCGGCGGTCGCGCCCTGCTCAACAATTTTACCGGCATACATCACCACCACGTGATCTGCCATCTGAGCGATCACGCCTAAATCGTGGGTGATAAGCATCAGCGCCATATGATTTTGCTGTGCCTGATCGCGCAGTAAACGCAGGATTTGCGCCTGCACGGTGACATCGAGCGCGGTGGTGGGTTCATCCGCAATCAGCAGCTGCGGCTTACAACTGAGTGCCATCGCAATCATGATGCGCTGCAACATGCCGCCGGAAAGCTGGTGCGGATAACTGGTCATCAGGCTTTCCGCGCGCGCCAGTCCGACTTCAGTGATCATCTTCGTTGCCAGTGTCCACGCCGACTTCGGTGATTCACCACGATGGCGGATCAGCGGTTCCACCAGCTGTTCGCCAATGGTCAGCACCGGATTGAGCGCGGTCATCGGTTCCTGGAAAATCATCGCCAGCTGATTGCCGCGCAGATCCGCCATTTGTGACGAACGCAGTTTCAGCAAATCACGCCCCTGAAACAGGATTTCTCCGCCATCAATGCGGGCGGCCTGTGGCGGTAATAACCCCATCAGCGACATCGCTGTGACGCTTTTTCCGCAGCCTGATTCACCAACAACACCGACAGTCTGCCCGGCCTGAATGTCGAACGTGACGTCCTGCACCGCACGCACACGTCCTTCATCGCTGGCAAAAGATAATGAAAGCTGGTTAAAACGGATCAAGGGTTCAGTCATTTTTTGCTCCGTTTCATCTTGGGGTCCAGCGCATCACGCAGGCCATCGCCCAGCACATTAATCGCAATCACCGTAATAAAAATCGCCACGCCCGGCGGCATCCACAACCATGGACGGCGCTGGAAGTCGATCAGGCTGTTGGCGGCATCCATCATATTTCCCCACGACGGCGTTGGCGGCACCACGCCTAATCCCAGATAGCTGAGCGCAGATTCGCTGAGGATGGCGTTCGCCACGGCCATCGTCGCCATCACCACCAGGATCGGCACGGTATTGGGCAGTAAGTGACCGAACAGGCGACGGCGCGACGACAATCCGAGAACCTGAGTCGCCAGCATAAAATCACGCTCACGCAGGGAGAGGATCTGCCCGCGCACCAGACGCGCCAGTTTCGGCCATTCCAGCAAACTGAGCATGACGATCACCATGTACACGCGGGAGTCCGGCGAGAAATCCAGTTCAGACAGCATCGCGCCCATAACGATAAGCAGCGGCAAACTCGGAATGGTCATCACCAGATCGGCAAAACGCATGATGATTTTGTCGGTGATACCGCCGACATAGCCGGATACAGCGCCCATCAGATAGCCGAGCGTTACGGAGAGCAACATAGTCAGCATGCCGATAATCAGCGAGATTCGACCGGCCAGCAGCAGCCGCGTATACACGTCACGCCCGAGAAAATCGGTACCCAGCCAGTGCTCAGCGTTGGGCGCTTTGTTGATCATCAGCGCATCGGTCGCATCATCCCGCCATGGCGAATAGTAAGGGCCCACTATGCACCAGACTGCCATTACCACCAGTAAAATCAGGCAGAGCATCGCCAGACGGTTCTGCCGTAAAGCACGCCATGCCTGTAACCAGGGTGACGGTGTCACCTGTGCCAGCGCGGGGATCTGTGCTTCACGTAACCGCCGGTTGGTAGAAAATAAAGAGCCAAACATCACGACCTCACACGAATGCGCGGATCCGCCCACGCATACAGGACATCAGCAATCAGGTTGCCAAGAATGGTTAATACCGCCAGAAACAACGTAAACCCCATCAGAACCGGGTAATCACGCGCCGCCAGTGAATCAATGTGAATGTGCCCTGCTCCGGGCCAGTTAAAAACTTTTTCGGTGATCAGCGCTCCGGAAAACAACCCCGGCAGCTCGAAACCCAGCAGCGTAATAATCGGCAGCAGCGCATTTCGCAGCGCATGTTTCAGGATGACCGTGCGCTCGCGCAGACCTTTGGCGCGCGCGGTACGGATGAAATCCATACGCACCACGTCAAGCATACTGGCGCGGAAATAACGCGTCAGGCTGCCCGCCTGCAACATCACCAGCGCAACTACCGGCAACACCAGATGCGCAGCCACTTGTGCTACCCACGCCCAGCCCGTGGCATCGCTGCCTGTATTGGTCATACCGCCCACAGGCAGCCAGTGAAGATCCACGGCAAACCATTTAACCAGCAGCAGGCAAAGGAAGAAGGTCGGGAAGGACATCGCGGCAAAAATCACAATGCTCACCACATGGTCGAACAGGGAGTAAGGTTTCATCGCCGAGACAATGCCCACCGCCAGCGCGATCCCCCAGTACAGCACCATCGCAATGGTGGCGAGCAGGAAGGAGTTCCAGATGTACTGGTTCAGCAGCTGACTGACGGGGATCTGATATTGCAGCGAGAAGCCGAGATCGCCGTGCAGCAGATTACCCAGCCAGTGCAGATAACGGCTGAGCAGCGGTTGATCCAGTCCATAAAGCGCTTTAAGTTCGGCGGCGCGCTGCGCAGTCAGGGTGATATTTCCGTCAATGAAATCGCCCGGCGTTTTGGCAAACAGCATGAAGATGAGCAGTGAAGCGAGGAACAACATCGGAATGGTTTGAAGCAAACGACGCAGAATGAAATTTCTCATGACTTTCTCATTGAAGCTGCCGGAAGGATCCGGCAGCCGCATTATTTCTGATTATTTTACGATTTTGACGTCCGGCAGACTGCCGGTCAGTCCGTTATAGATATCCGGTTTAAAACCGGTCACGCGGGCGCTGCTGGCCGAGAGAATTTTACGGTTACCCAGCAGGATCACCGGCGGATCGTTCGCCAGCACTTTATACAGTTCATGATAAATCGGCTTACGCTTCTCGATATCCAGCGTGGCGTTGCCTTCGTTGATCAGCTTATCGACTTCAGGATTGTTATAGCCCGATTCCGTGGACTCTGTGCTGTAGTAATCCCAGACGCCATCGTGCGGATCGTTAAGCGTGCTTGTACTGAACGACGCCAGATCGTAATTCCCGGCCTTGCGCTGAGACATCAGCGCGTTGAAATCCACCACCTGTGGTTTCAGCAGCACACCGATTTTCTGATAGTTCTCTTTAGCGATCGGGATCAGCGCATCGTTCAGCACTTTTTTGCTGACAAGCAGCGTCAGTTCAAGACGTTTACCGTCTTTCACACGGATCCCGTCACTGCCGGCTTTCCATCCTGCTTCATCCAGCAATTTGTTGGCCTGCGCCGGATCGAATTTGTACGGATTCACGCCATCAGTGTTATACGCCCAGGAAATCGGCGCGATCGGCTCAATCGCCACCGATCCATAGCCCTGATACACCACGTCGATCAGTTTCTGGCGATCCAGACCATAAATCAGCGCCTGACGGACTTTCACATCCTGCAATGCAGGGCGTCTGACGTTGAACTCAATCTTGCTGTAATCGCTGGAACCGTACAGGTTGATATTGGCAAAGCCGAGCATCTTCAGCTGTTCGATATCATCCGGGCGGGAAGTGAACGCGTCATAGTCGGTGTCACCCGTCTGGAATAACTGGAAATTAGTCGACGGATTGGTCACGCGATAGATAAAGCGCGGAGTCGACGGTACGCCACGATAGTAATTGGTGTTGGCGTGGAAACGGATCTCCTGCCCCGGAATGTATTTGTCGTACACATACGGGCCGTTACCGAGCGGTTTGCCATGCAGCGTGCGCAGATAATCGAGATTACCGCGCGTGTAGCCTTTGCCGTAATAGGCTTTCGAAAGTACCGGTCCGCCGATTTTTTGCAGCGTGGTGGCGCCCGGTTGCGTGGTAGTGACCTGCAACGTCAGCGGGTCAATCACTTTCAGGCCACTGATGCTGTCGGCCTTGCCCTGCTTATAGTCATCACCGCCGGCAATGTGCGCCAGCGTGATATCGGTGTCGCCGTCATATTTTGGGTCGTACAACACGGTCAGCGTGAACGCGACGTCTTCTGCCGTCAGCGGAGAACCATCGCTGAATTTCAGGTCATGGCGCAATTTGATGGTGTAAGTCTTGCCGTCAGGGCTGACCGTCCAGCTTTCTGCCAGACCAGGGACCAGTTTGCCCTGGCTGTCCCAGTCAATCAGACGGGCGAAAATCACATTAGTGACGTTTTCATCCCAGCCGTTAACGAAGAAGTAAGGGTTAAAAATACCCTGAGGTTCGGAGATCCCCGCGATCACTGTATCGGTGCGCAGTTTAGCTGCAGCAGGAACCTGACTGGCATCGGTGGCCGGTGTAATGCCTTCTTTTAAGACATCATCAGCGAAAGCAAAAGAAGACAACATTACGGCACTGGCCAGTAATGCGATTTTGAAAGAGGCAGTGCGACGTGCGCGTTGTACGGCTGGCGCGAAAGCGGAACGTAATAACGTAGCCAAAAGAGATCCCTCATCTGTAATGTGTGCAAACGGTTTACAAAACATGACAAAGAGTAAGGATGCGGTTTAGCCTTGTCTAACAACGAAAAAATATGGCTTATAGCTAATTGTTATTTCTTAATGCCGAAAAATAATTTCAAATAATCAAGTTAAATTCAATAAATTCATAATGTTATTTTTAGATTACTTAAGTTGCTTTTTAGCTATGGTTTTAATGATGGCGATGAAATGGCGGTGGAGTTTAGCCACCCCACCTTTTAAAGCGGATAGCAATCATAGCCTGTAATGATTGATTAGGCACAATAGATAAGAAACCCGCCATTGGCGGGTTTCATGTTTTAGTGCATCTGTAGAGATTGCTGCTGATGTTTATCGGGATGCAACTGCACGGCGTGAACCGTGCCAGGCTCAACAATGATGTCCGCAATCGACTCATGAGTTTTAAACGTGCAACTGCAATTAATATTCTGACACTGGTGATATCGCTCTTTGGTGTTGAGGCTCAGGTAACGGCTGGAACGGGCGTGAGCGGCGTGCTGGCATTTCGGGCAGTGCATCATAATAATCACCATTTTGTCATTTTAAATCATAAGTAATCATTGTATGTTATTGCTGAAAACATACATCCGGGATTACAGTGTTTTACATAACAGGTGATTAATTCCTCAAGGCAGACGAGATGACAAATCAGGACGATACTCAAAGCGCGATCCGTGAAGCTGACGAAAGGGAACGCTATATCTGGCGTCGTGCCCGTTGGTTTATGAAGGCTGTATGGGTTTGCCTTCTTATATACGTACTCTTCCCTGAAGTAATTAGGTTATTTTATTGTTTCTGAATAATTT